>ERZ791695.1-NODE-1-length-679870-cov-28.999_pt1 | contig 679870 bp, 610 predicted proteins | sample MGYA00509956_ERZ791695 | MGnify/ENA primary metagenome ERZ791695 (study PRJEB30046, sample SAMN00715234) | human gut metagenome | study: EMG produced TPA metagenomics assembly of the A metagenome-wide association study of gut microbiota in type 2...
ATAGTAAAGAATAATGTGTGTCAACGAAAATTCTGTTAATTCTTTGTCAATTTTGTAGCCGGTACATTTAATATTATACGAAGAAGAAAATCTTATCAAATATGCAAAAAGGCTTCTGCCCAAATACCGCCGTAAAAAGCAGTATTAGGACATAAAAATAGGCTGAAAGTAAAACTTCCAGCCTTGTGGCAGATTATATCAACCTGTCAAGTCACGGTAGTATTTGCTTCGCAAATCTCCACCTTAAAGACTTGACAGAACGATGTTACGGGTTTAATTGCATTATAAACCCGTGATAAGGATTCGAACCTTAAATGACGGAGTCAGAGCCTCGCAATCTTTTTTCAAAACCGCCTATTTAAGCCATTTTTCAGACTTTTCGTCTCTCAAAAATCTCTCAGAATTTTATTTTTGCTCAGCGCAGCAAATTCGTATGAGGAATTGCGAACCTTACACTGAAGCGTCAAAAGAAACTCTAAATCCGCATCATCTTTTACATCAGGGTACTGTGCAATTTAATGACGAAGAATATAAAAGCTAATTATTCAATCAGATTTAATCCAAACTCAAGTCTCGTATATTCTATTCAATAATTAGGTAACAAAAAAGCGCCGTATTTCTACGACGCTTTTGTCTTGCTCAGAAGATGGAGCAAGGGAATGTTATTCAATTATCTGTTGTACTTTTTCTTTCTGCTGGCAACCGTTGTAGCAAGGGTTGCGCCGCCGCTGGCTAACAGTAGGGAAATCCACAGTGCAAGGTTGCTTGTATTGCCAGTCAGCGGACTCTTATCTGATGTTCCCGGTTTGGTACTGGCAGGCTTTTTCTCAAGAGCGGCAATCGCATCTTCGATAGTCTTTGCCATCTTGTCTACTTCAGATTGCTCCGTAATATTTTTACCACGGACAACAGCTTTGACAGCGGTTTCCACACCGGAGAAATCTTTGTAGTCATTCTTGTTTAGTGCATTTGCTTTGGCAATGGCTGCATCTACCTTTGTGTAATCTGCATCCTTGTATTGCAGGGCAGCAATGGCATCTTCAATAGCCTTAGCCATTGCATCAACCTCGGTCTGCTCCGTAATATTTTTACCACGGACAACAGCTTTGACAGCGGCTTCCACGGCGGCGAAGTCCTTGTAGTTATCCTTGTTCAGTGCATTTGCTTTGGCAATGGCTACATCTACTTTTGTGTAATCTGAATCCTTGTATTGTAGGGCAGCAATGGCATCTTCAATAGCCTTTGCCATTGCATCAACCTCTGTTTGCTGGGCTTTGCTTTTTGCTCGGTCAACAGAGTTAATGGAATCTTTTACCGCAGAATAATTTGTATAAAGGCTGCTATCAAGAGCCGTTGCCCTTGCGATGGCTGCATCGACAGCTGTGTAATCAGCGGGGATGTTATTGTCATCCCACACAAAAGTTGGATGACCGATTCCGGCAACCCATTCAACGCCCGCACCGGCATTGGTTTGCAAGCCAGCAAGGACATCTGCGGAGGTGAACTTGGAGACAGCAGTGCCACACGACGACTGGTCAAAGGTCGGGTCGGCACTCGCAGTACCTGCATCCCAATCAACCACCAGCTTAGCAACGGCAAAGTAATTGCCTTTATTATCAGGATATTTTTCTTCATCAAGCGTTACACCATCAGGAGGAGTATCCGGCCAAATGCAGTCGGTAACATGGGTCTTTACAACAGCTGTAATCCAAGTGATATTGCCTGGCTCAGCGCAAGTGATGTTTTTTGTTGCAACTATGCAATTTTTGATTATTACGCCAGGCTTGTTCCCAGAGAAGTTTTCAAAGTTTGCACCGAGAATACCACCTACAGCTGAATAGATATTATTGCAGGAAACAGAACCGCCAAACCAACAATCGGTAATCGACGAGCTGTCCGCAGAGTTTTCCCACTGACCAATCAGCCCGCCAACGGTATCAACATCATCTTCATTGGACTCTGTACTGATAACCTTGGCGTCTGAGCCACAGCCTTTTACCTGTGCACTCCAAGTGCATTGACCAATCAGCCCACCAACGAACTTGCTGCCAACATTGTTTTCTATTTTTCCGCTTGTATAGCAGTTTTCAACGGTGCCGCCATTGACCCAATCCGCCAAAATGCCAGCAATTAATGAACCATCATTTGAGGCAATATCAGCGTCTATAACAAGTAAATTCTTTAATGTACCACCGTCAGAAACAACTCCGAAAAGTCCATTTCGAACAACTTCATCCCCAGTATAGTGATGGTTCAGATTCATGATTTTATGATGCTGTCCATTAAAAGTACCAGCAAAAAATCTTCTATGGTTACTGCCATCTCCAATGGGAGTCCACTGGGAGCCGGATAAGTCGAGGTCATTATCTAAGTAAATCGTTTTTCCTTCAAATGATACAGATGCAGTTTTGTCATTGACTAACTGCGCTAAACCGGCCAACTGTTCGGCAGTGGTGAAATGGTATTCAGTATCCGTCTTATGGTCGGTGTACCAGCTTGTATCTGCCGTACCGTCCCAACTATCTACTGAAGTTCCTTCAGCAAACGCTGTCATCGGAACAAGTGCCATCACAAGGCACAACGCAAGCAGAAGGCTTAGAAGTTTCTTCTTCATTTTCATTCCTCCAAAATAATTCTATCCGCTATTTTCTTCCTCCGGCAGCGGACACGCCGAGAAAAGATGTGTTTACGGGTCGTGGTTAGGACTTCAATATTAAACCACCATCCTTCCGACAAACGCAAAAAGCCGAAGCCAAGGCATAATGCGCCCTGTCTCCGGCAACTGGTTCGTTATAAATTGTATGAAATAAGGCTTGATACGCTGAAAAAACGGCGTTATGTTCCTGCCGAGCCAAGCCGAGCCGACAATGATTGTCGCATTTCCGTTTGTCATAGACAAGTCCGCCTTCCATAATTTCTAAGGCAAAAAGGATATAAATTATCCCACCATACAGTTATACACAAGTATTATAGCAGACTTTTCCAGAAATTTCAAGAAATTTTCAGAATATTACACTTCTCTTTTTCTCAAATCATTGCCTTCTTCCATTACTCACGGAACTGTATGACTTCTTGAATACTTCCCGAAAAGGAAAAGCCGCCGTCTGTGACAGCGACTTTTCTATTTAGCGGGTAAACCGTCCGAGAAAACATTGTTTCTACCTGCTTGTTAAGGTCTGTATGGTAATCGCTCAGCTTGCTGGTAGTCAGCAGCTCAACATACAAGCGAACCTTACACTGAGGTGTATAAAGAAACTCTAAATCCGCATTATTATTTACAGTAAATAACTGCTTCAGTCATCTGCACTTGCTCCGTCTGTTTTGCCCTTTGGCCAAAAGACATGGGTTCTAATGCTTTTAAAAAGAAGGAAAAAACGGAATTTAACTCTATTCAGGCATACAAACTGTTGACAATAAAGCTCCTATATAGTATAATTCAACAAACTACTATATAGGAGTATTTGTATGAAAACAAATGGCGGATTTCTTGTCACCAAAATAAAGCAACTTGGAGACCGGATTTTTGAGAAGATTCTCAGCGAAAAGAATATTGATGCGTTCAATGGAGCCCAGGGGCGCATTCTTTATGTGCTGTGGCAGGAGGATGGTATCTCAATCAGATCACTCTCGACTAAATGCGGATTAGCGATAACATCTCTTACGACGATGCTGGAAAGAATGGAAAATCAAGGGCTGATAAGCCGTGTTCAGTCTGAAACTGACAAAAGGAAAACCCTCCTGTTTCTGACTGAGAAAGCACATGCCTTAAAGGGCGAGTACGATTCTGTATCTGATGAGATGGGCAGTATTTACTACAAAGGTTTTTCAGAGAAAGAAATTACCCAGTTTGAGGAATGCCTTGACCGCATCAGAAAGAATCTTGAGGAGTGGCAGAAGTCATGAGTATTTGTATCAAAGATCAGATTCAGAACATGAATCTCGTCATCGGCTGCACAGTGGGGTGTGCATATTGCTATGCCCGCAACAACGTGAAACGCTGGCATATGATTGATGACTTCGCTGACCCTGAATTCTTTCCGGGTAAGCTCAAGATGATGGAAAAGAAACGTCCGCAGAACTTTCTTCTTACCGGGATGAGCGATCTCTCCGGATGGGAGCCGGAATGGGCATGGTCTCTGACGGACCAGGCACACGCACTCGGCATTCCGGTATTTATGAAGGAAGACCTTGTCCCTATCATAGGGAATGAAAATATGATTCAGGAAATGCCGGAAAAATTTAATAAAGTGTTAGAGGTACAGAAATCATGGAAGAAGTAATCGATGGAATCCTCATTCGTGAGGTGGAAACAAAAAACATCATGACCAAGTCCAGTCTGCCGGTAGGCGGTTACTCGGTCAATCCTTATGTAGGCTGTACACATGCCTGCAAGTATTGCTATGCTTCTTTTATGAAGCGCTTTACCGGGCACAAGGAGGAATGGGGCACTTTCCTTGATGTGAAGCATTGGCCGGAAATTAAAAATCCGAAGAAATATGCCGGACAGCGGGTGGTCATCGGTTCTGTGACAGATGGCTACAATCCACAGGAGGAGCAATTCGGGAATACCAGAAAACTTCTGGAGCAGCTGATCGGCAGTGACGCAGATATTCTGATCTGCACAAAGTCGGATCTTGTGGTACGGGATATTGATCTGCTGAAGAAGCTTGGACGAGTAACCGTTTCATGGTCGATCAACACACTAGATGAAAATTTCAAGAACGATATGGACTCTGCTTCTAGCATTGAGCGCCGTATCGCTGCTATGAAGCAGGTATATGAAGCAGGTATCCGTACAGTCTGTTTCGTATCCCCGGTATTCCCCGGTATCACGGATTTTGAAGCAATCTTTGAGCGGGTAAAGGATCAGTGCGATCTGTTCTGGCTCGAAAATCTCAATCTTCGAGGCGGTTTCAAAAAGACAATTATGGATTATATCGCCGGAAAATATCCTGATCTTGTACCACTTTACGACGAGATCTATAACAAGCATAACCGCAGCTACTTTGAAGCACTTGAAGTAAAAGCTGAGAAAATGGCTAAGAAGTATGATTGTGCCTTTGTGGATAATGAAATGCCTTATGGCAGAGTCCCGCAGGGACATCCGGTAATCGTGGATTACTTCTATCATGAGGAAATCAGAGGGACAGAAAATACCGGAAAAAGAAATCTTTAAACAGAAATTGACCGAGTTCTTTGAACGAGGGAGAGTAATTATCGAAAAAGCATGTTCGCTGATTTCTCGATAATTAACATGAACAATATATCACAGAATTCCAAAAGAAGTAACATCATAAATTTAACACAGTAAAGCGCTACCTTTGCATTTTTGATGGATAAACAATATAAAAGCCCTCGTGTGCTCTGCCTGCACATATACATTTTAAATAATACAGTTCAAATTTTTCGGTTTCAGAATTTATATCAAAACTATATTCCATAAATTGTTCCTAATCAATTTCTATTTTAAAACAGATAGGGTAGTTATCGCTAAATCGGCTGTTTGCTTTAACTGTTAATTTAGTATCGCTTCTTTCAAATTCGAGCTTTTCGCCGGTTGAAAGAAGTGTAATATTTTTAATTATAAAATCAGGTCCGTTTTTCTTTTTAAGTGTTTTTATTACAGCGTCCTTACCGTTAGGGCGCATTTGAAATGCGTAGATATACCCGTTTTTATATGTAAATCGAAAATCTTTATTTGTAAATTTCTTTTCACTTGAATCTTGGAAAAATCCCGCTTTGTTATTGACTTTTCCTTCGCCAAAGGTTTTCCAAAATGTTGTGTTGTAAATTCCTTCACCGTTTAGTTTAAGCCAAGCGCCTAATTGTTTCAGTACAGCAGTTTCTTCATCTGTAATTGTACCGTCGGCTTTTGGGCCTACATTCAAAAGTAACATTCCATTTTTGCTTACAATATCTATTAAATCAGTAATATTGTGCCTTGCTGATTTGAATTCGTTGTTTTTTGTATATCCCCACGAGCGTTTGCCTATCGCAGTATCGGTTTGCCAAGGAATAGGGGATATATCTGTTAAAGCGCCGCGCTCAACATCAAAGGTCGCCACAGTAGGTGGAAATGCCTCATGCTTATAGTTGATGGTAACCTCTTCGCCCCACTCATCTGCTCTGTTGTAGTAATATGCACACAGCTTTTTTAAATACGGTTTAAAGGAATGGTTGTGAATCCACCAGTCAAAATAAAGAATTTTCGGCTGATATTTATCAATCAATTCACAGGTACGCACGAGCCAGTCCTCAAGCCATTCTTTACTTGCACCGATGGAATAAGTATCTGCTGTCGTTTTGTGTATTGTATGGCTGTCCCATTCAGGGCAATAAACAGCGGGTCCGTAAAAATCTCTGTACTTTTCATCATTTACATCACTGTCAAATGTTCTGCCCATATTCATAAAGAAATAATGCTCGGCTCTGTGTGTTGATGCACAAAAAGTTAAACCCTGTTTTTCGCAGGCACTTTTTATTTCGCCTATAACATCTCGGCACGGCCCCATTTTTGTGGCATTCCAGCGGTTAAATTGCGTATCATACATTGCAAATCCATCGTGATGTTCACAAACGGGCATTACAAATTTTGCACCGCTTTCTTTAAAAAGAGCCAGCCATTTATCTGCATTGAATTTTTCACCTTTAAACATAGGTATAAAATCTTTGTAACCGAATTTATTTTGAGGCCCGTAATTTTTTCTGTGATATAAATATTCTTTGCAGTTTTTATCATACATTGCTCTTGAATACCACTCACTGCCGTAGGCAGGTACGCTGTAAATTCCCCAGTGAATAAAAATTCCGAGCTTGCCGTTGTAATACCAGTCCGGTGTTTTGTGATTGGATAAAGACTCCCAACTATCTTTATATTTCCCGTTTGTGATTACATCATCTATCTGCTGTAAGTATTCCTTAGTTGTCATAATTTTTCCTCACGCAAAGCATTCTATAATCTCTGCACCCTTTCTGACAAATGCAATAAATTCATCAATTTCTGCTGTAACAGTATGATAACCCTTGCCGTATTCCTTTTTATCCTTTGTCAATATCCATTCGCCTTCAGGAAGGTAAACTGTTTTTTTAGTCTGTCCTCTATTTACAATCGGTGCAAACAAAATATCATCACCAAACATATACTGCTCACCGAGAGTGTAGCATTCCTTATCATCAGGAAAATCAAAGAACATCGGACGCATTACAGGATAACCCTTTTCGGATGCAATTTTCATATGATGCTCAATATACGGTCTGAGTCTTTCACGAAGAAAAACAAGCTTTTTCAGTATTTCAAAAATGCGTTCACCGAAGCTCCAAAGCTCATTCGGATCACCAGATGGCTCTTTAAGATTGCTCTTTTCGCCATGGCGGTTACGGTTGCCGTGCAGACGCATAACAGGAGAAAACACGCCGTACTGAAACCAACGAACAATCAGCTCTCTGAATTCTTCACTCTGCGTATCACCGCCGAAAAATCCGCCGATATCGGTGTTCCACCAAGGAATACCGCACATAGACATATTAAGACCGGCTTTAACCTGCTCGGACAAACTCTCAAATGTCGAAAATACATCACCGCTCCACACAAGTGCACCGAATTTCTGACTGCCGGTATATGCACAGCGAACAAGTGTTACACTGTCATCAATGCCTATTTCCTTAAATCCGTCATATGCCATTTTTGAATAGTAATACGGATAAAGTAGGGCAACCTCATCACCTCTGCCTTTATACCAGATCAGATTATCAAAATCCTCAGGGTGAATCTCAGGCTCTGCCTCGTCAAACCAAAGTGCATCAACACCGTTGTCAATATAATTTTCTTTCAGCTTGCTCCAAACAAATTTACGTGTTTCAGGGTTTGTGACATCAATTTCACTCTGCCAGCCATAAAAGCTGAACACTCTGTCCGCACCCTTTGTTGTACGCATTAACATATTGTTGTCACGCATATAATTATAGTTTTCACTTGCTCCGTTTATTGTCGGCCACATGGATACAACAAGTTTTGTGCCCATGCTGTGCAGCTCATCCGTCATAGCCTTGACATCCTGCCAATATTTTGGGTCAAATTTATAATCTCCCTGCTCTGTCCAGTGAAAATAATCAACTATAATAACAGAAAGGGGAATCCCTTCATCCTTGTATCTTCTTGCAACAGCAAGCAAATCATCCTGCGTTTCATATCTTAAACGGCTCTGCCAAAAGCCCGTTGCCCAGTGCGGCATAATCGGCGAATGACCTGTTAAATCTGCAAGTGCCTGTGCTGTTTGCTTTGGTTTACCGTCAATCACTATGTAATCAATTTTTCTTGTTGCATTCACGCTCCAGCGTGTTCGGTTGTTTGACAGTTCTACATTTCCGATAGCAGGGTTGTTCCACAAAAAGCCGTATCCGAGTGACGAATACACAAACGGTATTGTGCATTTTGTATTCACATTTCTGATGTCAAAAGAACAGCCTTTCAAATCAAATTTTCCCACAGGCTCATGACCGATACCGTAAAAATGCTCATTATCATTTGGCTTGAAGGTTACACGTGCAGACCACGCTCCACTCGGCTTACACTCGTAATGGCGAAAACCGCCGTTAAATGCAAGTTCGGGCTTTTCCTCTAAAATCACCTTGTCATTATGGTAAAATATAATTTTTCCGCTTCGCTCAAGCTTAGCTGTCAGTGTGCCGACCTGCATTGAAACAGAATATTCATCTTCCGTAATTTTTGCATCTGCTGTCTGTGGCATCAGCGTAAAATTTTCATTATATATTCTGCCCTCAGGGAAAGCCTCAAAGCGTATTGAATTATTATAGCAGGCAGTAATTCTTACCACCTCACCGTATCTTGAAAAAATAATTGCATTATCTTTTATAACCGTATTATTCATATAATTCACCTCAATTTTATTATTAAATATATTCGTTGAAAATTCAAGAACCTTGTTATATAATTATAGAAAAAAGTTAAGGTTTAAGGTCATGATTGATTTTGAAAGCAAAAGAAGCGGTAATGCTTATTATCACACAATTGATATTCACAATCTGAATTTCGGTCAGCATACACACCGCAGTTATGAAATGATATTTATAAAAGCAGGAATACTCAAAGTTACCATTGAAAACACTGAATATATAATAAAGCCAAACTATGCCATAATAATTTCGCCGTATCAAATTCATTCATTTGAAACAATAGAATATAACGATGTATTCAGCTGTATTTATTCCCCCGATATGTTACAGGATTTTTATGATACGACTAAGAACTTTGACTTTGAAAGTCCTGTTTTTTCTTTTATGCACAAAGATTTAAATACACTGAGTGAACAGAATAAAAATATATTTGAACAAAAAGCAGTGCTATATAAGTACTGTGCCTCAATCATAGATTCCGGATTGAAAGTAAAATACGAACAGAAGAATTATCATCTGCTCAGTCAGATTTCCCAATACATTCAAGAAAATATCAAAAATGATTTGTCCCTTAAAAAAATGTGTGCCGATTTAGGCTATAGCTATCAATATATTTCCGGTATTTTCAAAAAGAACTTCGGTATGAATTTTTCTGCATATATCAATCAAATCAGACTTGGTGAAGCTGTGAAACTGCTCAAATACACAAATAAAACCTCTTGTGAAATTGCAAATGAATGCGGATTTTCAACAATCAGAATTTTTAACATTACCTTTAAAAATCATTTTGGAATCACTCCGAGAGAGTATAGAAAGAAATATAACCTTGAATAAAATTACAGGTTGAAAGAAAAATAAAATCCTGCTAAACTAAATAGTGTTGGCAGTATTTACAGAGTTCTAAACTGAATAAGATAACGAATAGATAAGGGCAAACTTAAAGTGAGGGTTTAAAGTTTTAATACTTTATGCCCTCTATATTTTTTGAAATGTCTCTCAAATTTTTTGCTCATTTCAATTCGTGTTACGATTTTGATTTGAGCGATGTCTCTCAAAAGTCTCAGTCATAAATGCCCTAAATCGCACTAAAATGACTTTGAAATTTTGAATTTTGCTGTCTCTTAGAATCTCTCAAAGACTCTCACAAGATTTTGAGGCAAAGAAAAAATGCCTGAATATCGCCATAAAAAGCGGTATTCGGGCATAAAAAAGCCTCGGAACACGAATGTTCCGAGGTATTGGCAGATTATATCAACCTGTCAAGTTACGGTAGTATTTGCTTTGCAAATCTCCACCTTAAAGACTTGACAGAACGATGTTACGGGTTTAATTGCATTATAAACCCGTAATAAGAACATCACCCATTTACAAAATCACAGATTTTGAATGGGTCCCGATAACCTTGTTACTCGCTTTGCTCGTAATAACGATTCTTCGAATCCTTAATTTCTTTTTGTAAAAGAAAAACGAGATACTCGTTTGAGTATCTCGTTCCTCTTTGGCAGAGGTATAAGGATTCGAACCTTAAATGACGGAGTCAGAGCCTCGCAATCTTTTTTCAAAACTGCCTATTTAAGCCATTTTCAGACTTTGCGTCTCTCAAAAATCTCTCAGAATTTTATTTTTGCTTAGAACCGCAAATTCGTATGAGGAATTGCAAACCCTACAATGAGGTGTCGTTTGAAGCTCAAAGTCTACTGATCTGTTTTTTATTCCGCAATCAGCGTTTTATTTTTTAAGATAATGCTGACTCAATTAATTCAACCATTCTATTATATTTAGAATTTTCTATTTTATAATAAACAGGATTTCCTTTATGACAGATATCAAAATAAAAATAATCTTTATTTAGTGTAATATCTAAAGAATTTTTATCGAGATTTAATTTCTGACCATCTGCAAAAATGAGTTTCAATTTATATTCTCCATAATCAGACATAAGTGATTTTCCACTTTCTAATCCCTTATCATAATCATTTAAATAACTGTTAATATCATCAATTTTATTTTCATTACATTCTTTGATAGTGTTTACTATTGAACTAATCACTTCCTTGTCTGTTATAGTGCCGATCAACAAGGGGCGAATGTCCCGCCCTGTAATATTTTCTTCTTCGGGTAGTTCAATAGTATAATCATAGAATTCGTCTTGCCAAATCTCAATACCAATAATTTCGTTATCGCCTTTTGCTGTGTATAAATTTAATAAATCTTCGATAGTATAGTCGGTAGTTAAACCATTCAAGTAGAATATATAATATTCATTATTAGTCTGAACTATAATTAAATTATCACTTTTGGCATATTTATAAACCAACGCTTTATAAAATTTATTGTTTTTAGCTTCTTCAACAGTCATTGGTACATAATTTGACAAGTCATTAGTAAGGTTAAAATAATCAAGCTTACATACTAAATCACCTATTTCTGATTGCTTTAACTCAATATTATTGTTCTTATCCGCTTTTGCATCTCCAAAATAATACTGCGAATAAATCTTATTATCAATAATAATTTTTTGCGGATATTTAGTATTTTCAATTTTAATTTTTATAGTCCTATTATCAGTAGAAAAGCCCTTATTATTTGTTGATGAATTATGTGTAGTTTCAAAAGTATCAGAAGAATTATTATTTAAATATTTAACTGTTGATATTGAGGTTACAAGTATCATAAAACAAGCAGCAAATGATAAATAAGCAACTTTCTTTTTTCTTTGAATTTGATTGTGTTTTGAAATTTCTGATTTAACACCAGCTAATGTTTTTTTATACAAATCATCCGGTAATTTTAATTGATTATTATATTCGGTATAATTCATAATATACTACTCCTTTTCAAGATAGGTTTTCATTTTACTTTTCGCTCGTAACAAATGAGACTTTATGGTATTCTCATTGCTTTTCATTATTTTTGCTATATTTTTTATTGGAATTTGTTCATAATAAAACAGATAAATTACAAGTCTTTGATTTGCGGTTAATTTTTTCATAGCTTCTTCTAAATCTAAATGATTAGTTGTTGCTTTTTCAAATTTATTATCCACAATTTTAATTGTATCATCTAATTCCAAATTTTGACGTGATTTTGAACGAAGAACATTTTTACTCAAATTTGCTGTTACTGTAAGAATCCAAGCTTTTTCATGATTATCATCGTTAAATGTTTTATTAGAAATAAAATATTTAATAAATACCTCCTGAACAATATCCTCAGCATCATCTTTATTCAAAAGAAAATTGTATGCTGTTCTAAAAACTATACCGGCATACTTTTGATATAAATCATCAAAACGCTGATTGTCAAATTCAATTATGGACATATAATTCATCACCTCCTATAAATGAAACACATATTGACTAAAAAAAGTTGCAAAATTTTTTGTATGTATACTGCAACTTTTTAGTATGGTTATGTGTTTACATTATAAACGCAATTAATCACAAAATAGTTATATGAAATTTTGAGGAATGCAAATGAAAACTATTAAAATTATATTAACTTGACCTAATGTGAATTGCAAGTAAAAAGCGATCTGATTATTACAGACCGCTTTAGTTTTTTGATGGCTACCTTTGCATTTTTGATACATAAACAATATAAAAGCCCGGAATGAAAGAAACGATGATTTTTTAATGAAAATCTGCGGCTTTTGGATCCGATTGCGGAGAACGAGATTTACAGCCGCTTCAATTCCTTTGTGCAAAGCAAAACGGCCATTTACATTTCGCATCGGCTGTCCAGCTGCGTCTCGATACCATCGCCGTGTTTGATCACGCAAGGCTGGTGGAAAGCGGCACGCATACAGCGCTTTTGGCTGCCGACGGCCAATATGCAGCGCTGTGGAACGCGCAGGCAAAGTATTATGTGTAGCCTGCAGCAGCACAACAATGCCGCTCCCGGCGAAAACGAAAAAATGAAGGAAAAAGCAAAAAGCGGCAGCGGTTTTATTGACATCCGTCCAAAAATGTGATTTGATATACACAGAGCGCTTTGGTATTGTAAAGACAGCCGGGGCGCGCACAAAACAGCTTCAGATTGCAAAATGACATTTTGCGACAATGTTATGCTTTTGACGGCAGGAGGAGATTTTTATGAATAGAAAGAATATAGGTATAGCTTTTGGTGCGCTTTGTGGGCTGGCAGCTTTAACTGCAACGGCAGCGGAAATATTCTATGATATCTCAATCAACACGAAATCGCCTATCCATATGAGCAAACTCAACAACTTGGTTCAAAAAGCCACGAATACTGCTGGCAATGAAGAGGAAGCAAGTGCAAAATACAGCGGTATGACAGGCACGCCGGAAATCAAAGAATGGTATGCTACACACGGCGAGGATGTGTATATTCTGTCTGATTCGCTGCGCCTGCACGGAAAACGGTTCAAAAATACCGGCACAAAATATGTTCTCGTATGCCACGGCTACACAAGCAAGGCCAAACATATGGCCGGATTTGTTCATAAATTTTACACGCTTGGTTATAATGTTTTGGCAGTAGATGCAAGAGCCCACGGCGACAGCGAGGGAACAAAAATCGGTATGGGCTGGCCGGAGCGTGTGGATATTATAAAGTGGATAAACCGGATCCTTTCATGGGAGCCGAACGCCCGGATCGTTCTGCATGGTGTATCCATGGGGGCGGCAACGGTTTTGATGGCGTCAGGTGAAGATTTACCCGGAAATGTGAAGGCTGTTATTGCAGATTGCGGCTACACGTCGGAATGGGATGAGTTCCAACGGGAGGCGGATGCCCTGCATATTCCGTGGTTCCCCGTGCTCAACGCCACATCGGTATTGTCAAAGATTCGTGACGGGTATGATTTTAAGCAGGCCAGCGCCCTTGCACAGGTGAAAAAGAGCCGCATACCAACGCTGTTTATTCACGGCTCGTCGGATGAGCTTGTGCCGTACAGTATGCTGGGCGAATTGTATGCGGCTGCAGCCTGCGAAAAAGAGAAACTTACCGTAGAAGGCGCAGGCCATGCGCTCTCGTCTTCTGTTGCGCCCACGCTGTATTGGCGTACAGTCGAGGATTTTATCGCAAAGTATTTAGATAGGTAAGCTGAATTTATTTGCCATTTATGCGGAAATGTGTAAATATAAACGCCCGGGAGAAGCGGTTCGTTATGGAGGATGCGCCGGCGTTTGGCACTAGGATTGTCGCCGATTTAACAGGTAAATAGGACTCCACGCAGCGGCGCACCAAACGGTGCGTCGCTTTTGCATCCTGCGTGCTAATGCTGTGTTGCAAAAGACGGTCGGGTGTGGTACGCTTGTATTAGAATTCTATGCATTTTTGCAAAAAGGGGAGGGTGCCTGTGTCTGCCAACCGTAAGGGCTTGTCTGTAACGGAACGCCATGTGCTGCGCAGTGTGGCCATTGCCGTCTTGTTTGTGCTGTCCGGCGTGTTAGGGCATATTCCCGCGTCGGTGCCTTATGTAAAAACCCTTATGGAATGGGCAGGGTACAGCATTGTCCTGCCGACTGTGTACGAGAACAAGCACAGACCAATCACTGATGACGAACGCCGAATGATACTTGAAACCATACCAAAACACTATGCCGGAACAATGGTGCTTACAATGTTATGCTGCGGACTTCGACCGATAGAAATCCGAAGAATGAAGTGGGATTGGATAGATTTTGAAAACGCAATTCTGACAGTCGGAAAATCCAAAACGGAAGCAGGAACAGGACGAAAGATACCAATTCCGCCTGTACTTTTAGATGCATTAAAGGAACATAAAGCAAAAGGGCTCAACAACGAATATGTATTCGTAAAATACGAAAAACACACACGAATGGATGACAATGCCTTCTATCAAAGCTGGAAAAACTTTGTAAAAGAAATGGACTTAGCAAACTGAGCTCACTTATATCGCAATCAAGTAAAGAACTCAATCATAGCACCCGACTTCGAGCCATACCTACTGCGCCACACTTTCTGCACCGATTGTCAAGCAGCCGGAGTGCCAATCAATGTGGCAAAAGAATGGATGGGGCACTCTGATATATCGGTAACCGCAAAAATCTACACGCATATGGTAGATGAAGTATTCGAGCAAAACCGAATGAGAATGGCTCAATATGCAGTAACCAAATCCCAACAAGTTGAAAGCCTGATCGCAACAAACTGATATACAAAAAAATAAAAGGATAGTCGAGAAATAAACTCGGCTATCCTTTATCATTTGATATTGTTGTATTAATATTTCAAAATTACAGTTTTGCAATTCTCACAAATTGAATGGACGGACATAAAAGACGTCCATTACACTATCGGAAAATCAGCAAGGAAGTTTCATAGTAACCTTTGCGCCGCCGGTTTCTTTTGAATTTTCTAAAATAAGCTGACCATTATGTTGTTCCATAATCGAATTTGTAATATATAAACCCATACCAAAGTGTAACTTTGAATTGCGGCTTTGATCGCCCATATAGAACCGTTCCTGTGCGTGGCATAATGCCTCTTTAGAAAACCCCGTTCCCTCGTCTGTGACTGAAATTTCCACGAAACCGTTGTTACTCTGAACATCCACATAAAGCGTTCCGCCTTGCGGGGAGTAGTCCAGCCCATTACTGATAACATTCATAATAGCACGTTCTATCAGCACCCTATCAAATTTCAGCATTTGAGGGAGTGAAACAGTATTCATTTGCAGCCGGATTTCTTTTGTCCGGCATAGTGATTCCATATAACCGAACAAGTGCTGCATGAACGCTGGCAAGTCTATACTTTCAATATGGAGCTGATAACCAACCGCCGCCCGTGATATATCAATCAGGGTTTGAATATATGACTGCATCTGGCCGGAGCTTTCCACGACGTAACCAGCGTATAATCGTTGCTCATCATCAAGATTTGTTTCTGTGAGTAAATCAGCATTTCCTTGAATAACCGTCAGAGGCGTTTTCAAATCATGGGCAAGCGCGGCGATTTGCTCTTTCTGTGTCTGTTCGGTTTTCCATTGCCGTTCTAACGAAATTTTCAGATTATCTTTCATATCTGAAAAAGATGCAAGGACATCTTCAAACTCTTTGATTTTGGCGTGTCCTACTTCAAAATCAAGGTTTTGCTTTGAAACCTCCGCAGTTGCTTCAAAAAGCGGGGTCAGTTGTGTACGCAGGTTCTTAGCAAATCTGGCGGTCAGTATGATAATGACCAGCAGCGAATTTACAGCCATCAGGATAAACGCAAGCGTGTCAGGAGATGGAAAATATTCCGGTAGCCATGACACTGTAAATTGAGAACCAATATAATACCTTAAAACGCAAAATTCGTTTTCCCGGACAACAAGTGCAAACTGCCTCCCCGTAGCATTTTCAATATATTCTCCCTTTGCATACAGCGGGGCAATTTCTTTTTCATCATCGTCCATATTGCTGTAAAGCTCATTAAAGTTCTTGTCCAGAATTAAGTAGCCGCATCCCTGTGGAATCACAACCTTTGTAATATCCGGGGCAATCTTCAGCGTTGGAATGATCTCTTTTACCTGCAATTCACTTAGATTTGCTCTTGTAGCTAATCCAGCATTTATAGCAAGTCCCTCCAAACCAAAAGGGACAATAATTGCCGCTACCAGCATGACAATGAGGGAGATAGCAAACTGGCAAAACAATATTTTCAATGTAGGTTTCTTTTTTACTCCCATTTATATCCTATCCCCCATACGGTGCTGATTGGACTTATTTTGAAATGCTCCAATTTCGCACGAATATTTTTTATATGCGTTGAGACCGTAGAGTTATCACCTATTCCATCAAACCCGAAAACGGCTTCATAGATTTGTTCTTTTGTAAAAACCTGTCCCCGGTTTTTCGCAAGGTATTCACAGATTGAATACTCGCTTTTGGTAAGGGGAACCGGCTGTTCTGAAACATACAGTACCTTTGCGGAAAGGTCAAATCTTATATCAGGCTCAAATGAAAGTGTGCTGTGATGCTCCCTTTTTTCTCTGCGTAAATGTGCCGCGACACGGGCGCGAAGCTCCTGAACACGAAAAGGTTTCGTAATATAATCATCCGCACCGATGCCCAATCCAAACAATATATCTTCCTCTAATGTCTTTGCGGTCATAAAGAGAATCGGGCAGTCTACCATATTCCTGATCTGTTTGCAAAACTCAAACCCGTCTGTGCCAGGCATCATCACATCCAAAAGAATGAGGTCATAGAAATGCAGCTTTTTGATGTCTACATCATCCGCATTTTGACAGACTGTTATCAAATATCCATCTTTTTCCAAACTGTTCTTAATCAATTCCAAGATAGAAACTTCATCGTCAACTACAAGTAAGTGGGTCAAAAAATCACCTCCCGCCTCATTATACCACATTGTCGAGGTTACTCAACATTATTTTTAATGTCAGCTTTCCGATATTCATTGTTGATATTTACAGCTACGGCATTGCTTATATCCACATCCACAATACTGTAAACGTAGCCGAAACTGAAATCTTCCCCCGCCACATTTTTGAAGCGTTTCGATACCTGCCCGATTTCTTCTTGCAGTTCTGACATTTCAAGACATTCATCCGTTATGGTATATGTCAGGCCGTTATATGAAATTTCATCATAGTTTGCGGCGTTCAGCTCATAATACGGCAGAGATTCATTTAACGCCTTATTTTTATCGGCGGTATCGCGGAGCGCACCGCAGGCCGATAAGCATATAAGACTTACAAGCACAATTACCACGGCAAACAGGCACTTTTTATTCACGGTTTTTACCTCCCTCCCAACCATGAAACCAAACCAAACTGGCAATCAACAGACAAACAGTGCAGCATACAGAAATAATCATACCGCTGAAAAAATCGGTTTTTACCTGTGCATACAGTTGGGGGCTATCCCATGCAAGCACAGTGTAATCCATAGCACGAACGCCCCAGGCCCAGGGAATATATTTCCATGTAGCGTCACCAAGCCCTGTTATCATAAGGGCAGCTATTAAACTCCCTGCAATTCCCAATCCAATAGATGCACCTTTTCCGAAGTTCATTCCCACAAACAAATGAATCAGGTAAATGGGAAGCATGGTAATCAACAATAGAATCCCTGCTTTCAGGTAAAGGCTTGCCGGAGCAGCCCTATATAGTGCAGCGAATGTTCCTAACGCTAAAAATGTTGCGCCAAAAGCACAGATCATCAAAAAACCAAGTTTACCAATATACGTTGCCGTGCGAGATGGGATTGTTCCCAACAAAAGCTGATAATGCCCGGCCTGATTTTCGATCTGAACAACCAGGCCCACAATAATGCCGATCAGAAACGGGAACGCAACGGCCAGCACTTCCAGATAGGCACTGATTTTGGTTGTCGGTTCCCATCTGGATATATGATAGTAACCCGCAAAAATCGCCGCACATATAATCGGAATCATGCTGTGCATATAGAGCAAAATGCTATGTTTACACTTCTGATATTCTGCTTTCAAGCAGCGAACCACAGATACCATAGTTACCCCACTTCCTTTTTCTCAAACCATCTTGCAGTTAAAAATGACAGCGCCGCAAACCAGGCCAGCGAAATGACCAATACAAGTATAATCATCCAAAATGCCATTGCCGTACTCTGATCTGCAACCGGCTCACCATTAGGCAAAATACCTAACACGGAAATCATAAGATGCGGCACCCAGCTATACGGGCAGATCATCCACAAAGAGGTTGTAGCCGTGAAAATCCCTAAAACGCTTCCAAGTCCGGCATTAAGAATAACCGTGACAAAGATACCAACTTTTTTTGATAGCCATAAGCACAGCGGAACTTCCCATAGGCTTGCAATGACAATACAAGCTGTTCCGGCCGCAGCCTGCCAAATTCCGATTGTCAGGGGAATTTTGTTGATAACTAATATTGCAAAACCGCCCAACAGATTTAGCGCCAGGAAAATGAAATTCCCCACACAGGAGTAAATACCGGCCACTCCAATTTTTGCTTTCCAGACTTTGTTCTGCGAAACAGGCAATGAAGCAACGGCACGATATTTTAGTTTGCCATTATCCCGCTGTTCAATCAAGGCACAGGTGAGCGTAAGGAATCCAGGATAAAGCAGGTTATACCACCAATTATAAGAATTGAGCTGGAACCAAAGAGGGGCAAAAAAGTTCATAAGCGCAGTTACAAACGGGGCCAGAACGATCAGCGTTTTTGTGAAAGTTCTCTTATGCTTTAGGTTCTCTGCCTGAATATATGCCATCTCCATTTAATATCCCTCCTTACCATTTCTGCGAATAACATCCATAAAGAGTTGTTCCAAATCTTCACCGGCGCGAAGCTCTCCCTCATATCCAAGGACGCCGCCAGCAATGATACCCACATGATCTGCAATCTGCTGGACTTCTGACAGAATATGGCTGGACAAAATAACTGTAATCCCTTTGCAGGGAAAAGAGCGAATTAACTCTCGAAGTTCCTCAATCCCTAAAGGGTCAAGGCCGTTAGTCGGTTCATCCAGAATCAAAAGCTGTGGATTGTTCAGCAATGCAATAGCAATACCAAGCCGCTGCTTCATACCAAGAGAAAACTGCCCGGCCCGTTTCTTGCCGGTATTCGTGAGCTGGACAATTTGCAATACCTCGTTAATTCGTGCATCGTCCAGGCCGAGTAATGTAGTTCTGACTTTGAGATTTTCGTATGCAGTCAGATTTTCGTAAAGCGGGGGCATCTCAATCAAAGCACCGATATGCTCCAGATCATTCCGCTTCCACGGGTGGCCGTCAAACTCGATGCTTCCCGATGTGGGGCGCAAAATGCCGGTGAGCATTTTTAAGATCGTGGATTTGCCAGCCCCATTCGGCCCCAGCAGACCATAAACCGAGTTGCGCCGGATGTTCAGTGACACATTGTTTACCGCCATTTGCCCCTTGAAATTTTTGCAGAGGTCAGTCGTTTTCAAAATCATATCCATATAATCAAGTCCTTTCTTTGATTTTACGGATAGCATACCGGGCAATTTTGAAGATTTCATAAAGATTCCCGAAAACAGAATATGAACAATACACCGTAACCGTGGAGCATATCGCAACAAAGCACCAACCTACGCATTTAGGGCCTTAAAAAGCCCTATATTTCAAGGCTTTTCCCGCATAGTCGGCGGGGTATGTGAGTGTTTTATCCTATCCACGTCAATACTGGGTTCTAAATGCGTAGAATTTACCAGCAGAAAATCGCCGGTTTTCCTTTATGACAGATATCAAAATAAAAATAATCTTTTTTTAGTATAATATCCAAAGAATTTTTATCGAGATTTAATTCCTGACCATCTGCAAAAATGAGTCTCAATTTATATTCTCCATCATCAGACATAAGTGATTTTTCACTTTCTAATCCCTTGTCATAATCCCTTAAATAACTGTTAATATCATCAATTTTATTTTCATTATAGTCATATGAAATTTGGAGTAATGCAAATGAAAACTATTAAAATTATATTAACTTGACCTGATATGAATTGCAAGTAAAAAAGCAATCTGTTTATTACAGAACGCTTTAGTTTTTTGATAGCTACCTTTGCATTTTTGATGGATAAACAATATAAAAGGGCAAACTTAAAGTGAGGGTTTAAAGTTTTATTACTTTAAGCCCTCTTTATTTTTTGAAATGTCTCTCAAATTTTTTGCTCATTTCAATTCGTGTTACGATTTTGATTTGAGCGATGTCTCTCAAAAGTCTCAGTCATAAATGCCCCAAATCGCACCAAAACGGATTTGGAATTTTGAAATTTGCTGTCTCTTAGAATCTCTCAAAAACTCTCACGATATTTTAAGGCAAAGAAAAAGTGCCTGAATACCGCCATAAAAAGCAGTATTCGGGCATAAAAATAGGCTGAAAGTAAAACTTCCAGCCTTGTGGCAGATTATATCAACCTGTCAAGTCACGGTAATATTTGCTTCGCAAATCTCCACCTTAAAGACTTGACAGAACGATATTACGGGTTTAATTGCATTATAAACCCGTAATAACGATTCTTCGAATCCTTATCTTCTTCTATCGAAGAAAAAAACAGACACCCATGCGGATGTCTGTTTCCTCTTGGCAGAGGTATAAGGATTCGAACCTTAAATGACGGAGTCAGAGGCTTGCAATCTTTTTTCAAAACCGCCTATTTAAGCCATTTTTCAGACTTTGCGTCTTTCAAAAATCTCTCAGAATTTTATTTTTGCTTAAAACAGCAAATTCGTATGAGGAATTGCAAACCTTACACTAAGGTGTATAAAGAAACTCTAAATCCGCATTATTATTTACAGTAGGGTAGTGCACCATTTGATGACGAAGAATATAAAAATTCTTTATTTAATTTTACAGACAAAATGTCATATATGGCGGTAAATAAATCACTTCATTTTTTACGCTCAAATTCTTTGGATGAATTACATAAGATTTTCCGATTCGCTGATGGTTCAACCATACGCCTAAACGGGACAAAACATTTTGAGAACGGTAATTGCTTTTTGCTACAAAGATTGCGATATTGTTATAACCGATTTCATCAGCGCCATACTGCAAAACAACCTTAACCGTTTCAGTGGAATAACCATTTCCCAGAATTTTGACCCAAAGCAATAGGAAATAAAGCCAACCTTTGCAGCTATATTTTCGTCATATGAATATATCGTTCCGAACATTTTCATAGACACAAACAAGAGAAATACATAGGGATACACAAGTAGATGCTTCATAATATGTTGTACTACTCGAATGGGTTATTTTATTTGCGTAGTCCCATGTTGCCTCAGTCAATTTTTTGATCATGCTGCGATAATCTGCGTTATCAGATTCATTTAAATAGAATTGGATAGTCAGTTCGGCTTTTTTCTTAAAATTGGAAGCTTGTGGTTGCTCTTGATTACCTGCCATATGCGAATCATAAATATAATTTCCAAGTTCAATTAGTATTTCTCTGCTTTGAACACCAATTGATTGAAAATCTTCTATTTCTGTTGCCAAATCAATTTGGGCGGCAACGCTTCTTAGTTTACGTAAAAGTTGAGGAGCAATCTCAGTACCTAATGAAGCCGTTTCAATATAGTCATCAGGATTGTATTGCTCCTGCGATGCCCGCATTCGTTCCATTAATCCCATATGAAATGAGTAGACTTCGTCTGTTTCAAAATAGTATGCACCTTGCGGATACAAATTCATGGGAACAGTGTCTCCCTCTACAACCCACCACGCTCCGTCAGTATCAGTTTTTACATTCCAAACTGTCACGTCTAAATCGAGGTCGTCAAATTGCTGTTCGGGTTTGGCACTCAAAACCTTGCATTTATGCTGACTTTGCGATTCAACATATTTTGATACATCTTCATATGTCCGTTTTCCCATACGAATATCTATATAATTTATTTTAAATTAACATAATTCTAACCAAATATATATGTTTGGTTGCTTTTTAATCTTTAGAATTTATAGGCTCGAAAGGAATTGGCTCTGTGCAGGTGTGCTTTTCGGGGTGGAGCGTATACTCCTCGGCATAAGAACCGGACTCGCCGTATATCGTGAAATGTGAACCGGAATTTATGGCAGCGCCGATTTTTTTAACACTGCTCGGAATAACAACTTTTGTAAGATTTGGGCAGCCGAAAAATGCAAAATCGCCTATTGCTACAACAGAGTCGGGTACTGTAATTGACTCCACTTTATTGATATTTGAAAAACAGTTGCCGCCAATTTCTTTTACAGGATAATTTTCAATACTGCTTGGAATAAGCACATTTTTCTCATCACCGTCATAGGAGTTAATTGTTACATAAACGTTTTTATTATCATCTGTTAAAATGTAATATATAAAACCGTCGTCTGTCTTTTTTCTCTCGATTTCGGGTTCATCCTCAGTGACCTCGTCTGTGGCTGATGAATCAACATTATTGCCGCTTTTTGCGACTGCGGGTTTGACCAAAAAGGCATTCAAAAAAACACAGCCAACAATCAATATAGCAAAAACGGCTGAAAAAATGAGTGCCGATTTCTTTTTTAATAATTTACTATTCAATTAATCTCCCCTCCGATACTGTTAAAATTGTGTCGCAGAGTTCATCCAAGTCCTCTTTGTGATGCGTGGCAACAATAACTGTAGCACCACGCTGTTTTTCCTCTTTAATGATACTGTAAATAAGCTGAACGCCGTCATTATCAAGCGCATTTGTCGGCTCGTCGAGCAAAATTATATTCTGTTTTTCAAAAATTGCCTGCGCAACATTCAACCTTTGTTTCATGCCGAGAGAAAACTTTTTTACTTTCAAATCCGAATTAAGACCGACACGCTCTAAGCTGTTTCTTATATCTTCGTCACTCGCAATTTTCTTAATGTCTGCAAGCAAACGTAAATTGTCAAAAGCATTGTATTTAGGCAGAAGCTCCATACTTTCTATGACGATACCCGCATTCGGCGGAAATGAAATGTCACGGTGAAGTTTCTCGCCGTCAATTATAATCTCACCGTCGTCGGGAACAATAAGGCCGGCAATAGCTCTCAAAAGCATCGTCTTTCCTGAGCCGTTGTGACCGCAAAGGCCATATACCATACCGTTTTCAAATGTATAATTAATATTATCAAGCACAAGATGTTTTCCCAATGTTTTGCTCACATTTTTTAAAGTAATCATTGTTTTTCCTCCTAAAATATATCTGTTTTTTTGAATTTATATATATTACCGACGATAAGGCATAAACATATTAATAATAAAACAGCAAATGATTTTATATAATATGTTTCGCTTGTTAATGCACCGTTCACTGCGCCAAACATCAGACAAGGAAAGAATAATACTCGTATAATAATACTGTCTGCAAGAAAATATCCTACGCTATATGAAACTAAAGCATAAGCACAGCATATAATTGCCGCCTGCTCCGGTTTTAAAAAGTATTCAAGCATCATCTGGAGCATTTGCATAGTGAAAATACATATTATGTATATCGAAACACAGCGTATCATATTGCCTGCTTGAACAGATTTCAAGCTTGCGCTGAATATAAATGACGTGATAATTTGAAATGCGGTAATAACCAATACCGACAGAAAAATTTTGACGATTTGCTTAATGATTAATTTCGTTTTTGAATATTGCCTTATAATGTAAAGCTTTCCGTAGCCGTGAGTTAAATTATACAGAGTTTCGCTGAAATAAAAGTGCATAAAAAACACCGGAACGAGAAAAACAGCCATTGTAATTATGTCCATAGCGTCTTTGCTTTCCCTATTGATACCGACAGCAAAGGAATATAAATGCAAGCTCTCGTCATTTAAAAAATAAAGTGCTTGGAATATGATTATAATCATTAAAAATAAACCGACTGCTTTATTTCTTTTCATTGTTCAAGATGTCCTTTTTTTGAAATTTAAAATACGAAAAAATTATAATTATTATCGCAAAACTTATCTCTCTGATTATGGCGAAAATAACGGCTGACATATTATTTTCAAAAATCAGATTTTCGATAATATTTGCGTCATTAACCGGCAGCCAACCAAAAAAATTAGACAAATAAAATTCTAAAACGTAAACGGCAAATAAAATATACGGCGCAATTTTTTTATTGGTAAACAATCTTATCAAAAGAAATACCCCGCCGACTCTGACAAAATATAAAAATATTGTAATAAAATTTAATGAGCAATATTTTATTATGTGAAGTTCGTTTATCAATTCGCCGCCAAAAATTCGGTAAGAACATATTATGCTGACTGCCTCGTGAAAAAAGGCACAAATAAATGAAAAAGCAATTATATTTAAAACACATTGCGTTATATATTGCATTCGGTTTTTCATTCTGCAAATATAAAATACTTTTTCATCGTAAAGCAGATAATTAATTGCAAAGGCAAACGGCAAAGGGAATACTAAACAGCAAGCCCTTGTTCCATAAAAATTATCTGTAAAAAATTCGGTCAGCTTATCTTTGTTTGAATAGTTGAATAATATATCTCCCTTAAAGTTTACATAACTCCAATTGAAAAAAAACCACAAAAAAATCATAATAAACAAAGCCAATGCCGATACCACAGCATACTTTGAAGCGGTATGCTTAAATTTTTGCATAATGCACCTCTTTTATCGCCGCACCGATTGTCAATACTACAAAAATTCCGAGAGTTATGACAAATACGGGTATTTTCGTATCTAAGCCATATTCGCAAAACGGTTGTAATGCGAGCATAATGGATTTGTCGGTGTGCGCCGGCAAAAACCATAAAAGAAAGAGTAAAGGATAAACGATTTTTCTGATTTTAATTGCCATTGCAAGTGCCGCTCCGGCAGCGCCTATTGCTCCGGACAATAAGGACGTGGTAAATATGTAAATTATATTTGTTACGGTTGGATGTGTTGCCTCAATATAAAAAAGGCTCGTCTTATCCTCATCAACTAAATTTTCGCTGAATATGCTGTAGGTCGCCGTATTGAAAATTATTTCTGACATAAGCATATTTAAAAGCAATGTAAAAAGTATCAGGAAAAAGGAAATGCAAAATGATTTTGTAATATTTGTTATTACATAATCCTTTTTGCCCCATTTTGAAATAAGGATATTACGGTATTTTGTTGTGCAATCCTCAAAACAATCATCACAACTGATAATAAGCAGATATAATGGAAGAAAGTTGAAAAAGAGCGAATGAAATATAAATGAGGTCGATGTTAAAGAAAGAAATGTTGATGACCACGGCGTCATAGGCGTTGCTCCGTGGTGAATACTAACCAGTTTAGATATTAAATCCATTATCGGCAATAAAAACAGCAGAAATATAAATCCAAGCTTGATTTTATCATTAATAATTCTTTTTAAATAATATGAAACTTTCAAATCATTACGTCCTCCCTTCATACAAATTTATGTGCCCCTGCACACAACAAAAATCGTATGCAGGGGATATTTTTGCAAGGTAAATTTTATATTGTTATATTGTTCCGCCGGTTTCTTCATCCCAATAACCTGCTACTGTATAGCTTTTGTTTACATTATTATTGTTTTTGCAGCCTAATGACACTCCTTGCTTTGACGCTTCGGCATAAGCTTTATAATAATGGTTTCCGCTTCCGGCTTTAACAAGATGTTGGTCTGAATATTGTATCCTCCGCGCACCGTTGCTTGCCAAAAAGTAATATGCTTGTGTATTATTTCCCTCGGTGCTGCCGGTCATATTCACTTTCCACGGATTGTTTGTTCTTGTGGTTTCTCTATACCTATTTCCGGTATAGTTCCTTGCTGAGTTTGCTTTCATAGTAAATGAAAATGCAACATTGTCGTTTCCTGCAAGGGCAGTCATTGAAAAGCCTGCTGTAAAGCAACTAAGAATTATCAAAAAAGTCAAAAAGATTTTTGCATGTTTCATAATGTTTGTCCTTTCTTTTGAGCAAGTGCTCTGTAATATTGGTTTGCATTGTGATTTGCTTTCAGTTTAATAACAGTCTAACTAAAACATCAGAATTCACCTCTATTCGTCAAATTTAATACATCTATTTTATATATAAAAAATCTTGTTTTTTCAATACATTTTGATAAATGCAGAAAAATAGAAGATAAATGCAGAAAATAAGCAAAAATAAAAAATGCCCCGGAATTAACCGAGACATTTTAACGGAGTGTCTTATTTTTTTGAAAATACTATATTTGTTTCAAATATTTTTGATTTTTCATCATATTTCCAATCATAAATTGCATCATATTTCTTTATTATATTTTTGATACTTTTTGTACCAAAGCCATGAAATGATTTATTATTTTTAGTTGTATTTAAAATTCCGTCTTTATTTATGGGAGCAAAATCGCAACTGTTTTTTATAAGTAATCCATCATACATAGCGTTTTTAGAAAATAAATATAACTGAACAAATTTGCTGTTGGATTTTTCTGCCGCTTCTATTGCATTATCCAATATGTTATTCGTCAAAGTAGACAAATCAACATCATCAATATAAGAAAGATTTGCCGTTTTCACATCAATATCAAATTGAATATTTTTACTCTCGCAAAGTCTTGAATACTTACTGATTATTAAATCTAACATTTTGTTTTTACTTATACCTATACGAGAAAAGTGTTCAATATTCGGGTATAATTTATCAACATAATCTTGAATGGCATTAATATCTTCAAGATTCCTAATTTGTATCAAATGATTTTTTATATCATGCGAAAATAAATGCATTTCTTTATTTGTTTGTTCTAATATTTCGTAATATTTTTTATCTTGTTCCTCTTGATAGCTAATTGTTTTTAGTTCGTAAAGTTCTTTTGTACTTTTTAGAGAATATTCATATATTGCAAACACAAGTATATTAGCAAATAAAAGACCTAAACAAGAAATCGCCCACAAAAAACTAAAAAAATGTGTAAGTTTCATTTGATAGGTTATATACCTGAAACAAAGCAATACCATTATACTAGTTAAAGGCATTACAAAAAGCAACCAAAAAAATTTGTTGGCTTGTTCTGCGCTTTCTTTTTGAGCAAAGGCTTTTAATATTGCCATTATTATTGCAAAATAAATTAATTTACTTGTAATTGCAGAAAAAAGATAAACTGATATGTTGTTCTCCAAAGCATTAAAATCATTGAACAATATTGAACATATCACCATTATAAATATCTCGGATGCCAGCATAACTACCATAAAAATTAAAGAATGAAATATAGCTGTTTTAAATGAAACATTATATAAAGAAAAAAGAAGCAAGGAATAAGTAATGAACATTAAAATAACATTTAAATATGTAATATTGAACTGATATATAGTACATAAAACCAGTGTATTTAAAAGCATTAAAAAAAGCCTAATTTTTGTATTCTTTTTTGGTTCAAATAGTGTGTTTGAATAATTCCAAAACAACATAAACTCAAACAGATACATGAATATATCAATAATTATTTTAGTCATTTTTAATATCCTCATTAATAAAATTTAAAAAATGTTTTTTAAAATCAGCTTGCTTTCTTGTGGCTATTGGAATTTTAATATCACTATACGGAAACGCTAATATTATTTCGTTGCGCTTAAAGTTAGTTATATAATTAAGATTAACAATATAACTGTTGTGTGGAGCTGCAAAACAAGTGGAATTTAAAATAGTACGCAGTTTTTTGATTGGTTCCTTGATTCTGTAATGTGAGTTTTTAGTATAGACATATACACTCTTGAATTTTGCTTCAGCATAGACTATATCCGAACACCTAAGACGTATAATTTGATTATCTTTTGTTGTGAATGTAATAATGCTTTCATTAATTATCGATAATGCTTTATCGAGGGCAGAAAATATGCGTCCTTGTGTTACTGGCTTATCAATATAGCGTGTGACATTAATGTCCATAGCGTCATCTAAATATTGACGATAAGAAGTTACAATTAAAATTACTGTATGCTTATCTTTTGATTGCATATTTTTAGCAATTTCGATTCCGTTTGAATCACCTAATTCTATATCGAGAAAAAGAATATCATAATTAACTTGCGAATTTAATAAGTCCGTTCCATTTTTAAAATCATCAATTATATACTCTATATTATGAATTTTAAAATATTCATTTGCAAATGCCTTTATTGAAAGTCTGTATTCTGTTATATCATCACATATTGCTATTTTCATATTATCATTCCTAAATAAAAAATCGTATAACCATAAATTGATTATACGATAATGGGTATTTAATTGCAAGTGACATTATTTTAGGAAAACATCAACAATACCTGATATTTTAATTTTATCTTCATCTGAACACCTTTTTATTTTTTCGATTATTTCTTTATCTAAATCAGGATATACTCTTCCAGTTGCAATATATTCGATATTTACGTTTAATACAGAACAAATATCCATAAACAACATGAAACTTGGCGCAGATTTACCATTTTCAATATTTGAAAGATGATTATTTGAAATATTTAATTTTGAAGCAAAATCTTTTTGACTTAAATCTAAATTCTTTCGACAAATTGCAATCCTTTTTCCAATTTGCTTTAATTGTTGTTCCATATTGCTTTCCTTCCTTATAAAATATATGCTAACACTTATATTTTATAAATAGAACAAACTAATAGCGAAATAGTTTTGAAATAATTGTAAAATATTAAGGAATACAGAAATAGTTTCGTGGTACTTCATAATTTTGCAATTAGTTGATTATTTGTAATCATTTATCATAATTTGTTGATTTTTATTTAAGGGTTTGATATAAATTAAATATCAAAATAAATACTAATTGATACAAAGGAGGTAGTAATAATGAGAAAAATATTTATTAAAATGGTGGATAAAATGGTTTCCAGCACACTTAAAACAAATGTTAATAGTACAACAAGTCTTGCTATTTTTCAGCCTCAAATGCCAGCTGAACTGAAGGCACTCAGTAAAATTAAATAATGATTGGAAAGTTGGCACGGAAAACAGCAGAAAAATTTGTGGAAAACGACAATATATTTTATGACAAAATTTCAATTTATCAGTATGGATTTTTTGTTTTTTATTCAAATATATTTTTTTTGATTATTACATCAATAATAGGTGCAATATTTAGTGCGTTTTTACAAAGCGTTGTTTTTTTCTTTGCATTTTTTTTAATTAGGCAATTTGCTGGTGGCTATCATGCCAAGACTGAAACAAGATGCGAAATATTATCAACTTTATCAATTTTATGCTGTATAGTGCTTATCAAGCTGTCAAAAATGTATGATATTAGAATTGCATTACTTAGTATATCTTTAGTATTTGCTACTTTAATATTCATTCTTTGTCCGCTTGATACACCGGAAAAGCCTTTAAATGATAAGGAATATAAATATTTTCGCAAAATATCTTGGATAATATTATCGCTGATTATTGTTGCGATAATCGTATCATTTATTTTTAAATTTAATGTTGTATTTGCACCGTGTTGTGCAAGTTTAATACTCGAAGGTGTACTAATTGGCACAGGCAAAATTAAAAAGGTGTACAACGAAAAAAGAGCAAGCTCTCAGGTATAGAGGGCTTGCTCTTACTCGTTGCAAAAGGAAAAAATGTAAATACAGAATGCCTATGAAAATTGAACAAGCTATTTACATATCAAAAGCTAATTTGATGTTTCCGGTTTGTCCGAGATGTCATAAAGCGATAGACCGAGAATATACAAATTACTGCTCCTGCTGTGGTCAAAAGCTTTTATGGCAAGATATAGACAATATTAAAATCACATATAAATAAGCTATACGCCTGATGAATTTTCACAAGGCGTATTTTTTTATTCATTCTTAGTTGTATGTGGTTATGTTACATAGCTAAATATCCATAATCTTTGATTTTTGAAAATTCACAAATCAAAAATCAAGGAGAATATAGATGAAAAGGATATGTGAAATATATGATATTTCTAAAGATTATGAAATGCCAACAGGTACTGTTTTAATAATTGTCAGCGATATTGAAAAAGAAAAATTAAAAAACGGCACAAAAGCGTGGGAAGAAATTGAACAAGCTTACTATGAAATGATTGCAAAAGATTATAATATAGTAATTTATTAATTAAGAAAGAGTGAGCGTTTATATTGCTCACTCTTTTTAAATACAGTTTTTTAAAATATTAATAAAAAGCAAACGCAAAAATACAGTGAAATAAAAAGAGGTTTTATGATTCAAACCCTCAAATTTTTTGCTCATTACTATTCGTGTTACGATTTTGATTTGAGCGATGTCTCTCAAAAGTCTCAGTCATAAATGCCCTAAATCGCACTAAAATGACTTTGAAATTTTGAATTTTGCTGTCTCTTAGAATCTCTCAAAGACTCTCACAAGATTTTGAGGCAAAGAAAAAATGCCTGAATATCGCCATAAAAAGCGGTATTCGGGCATAAAAAAGCCTCGGAACACGAATGTTCCGAGGTATTGGCAGATTATATCAACCTGTCAAGTTACGGTAGTATTTGCTTTGCAAATCTCCACCTTAAAGACTTGACAGAACGATGTTACGGGTTTAATTGCATTATAAACCCGTAATAAGAACATCACCCATTTACAAAATCACAGATTTTGAATGGGTCCCGATAACCTTGTTACTCGCTTTGCTCGTAATAACGATTCTTCGAATCCTTAATTTCTTTTTGTAAAAGAAAAACGAGATACTCGTTTGAGTATCTCGTTCCTCTTTGGCAGAGGTATAAGGATTCGAACCTTAAATGACGGAGTCAGAGTCCGGAGTGTTACCGTTACACTATACCTCTATATTATTCAAAGCGGTGGGTGACTAATACAGCCATATCGCTTAGTGCTGAATAATATTATCACATTTATATAAAAAAGTCAATAGAAAAATTATTCTTTTTCTTTATTTTTGTATTTTTCAAGGAAGTTATGTTTTACTCCGTCTTTTTTAAAAGCAATTACGGTATCAAGATTTACATTTTCAACGCTTTTGAAAATATTGCTTTCAACCTGCGGATTGATTTTGCTCATTTGCTTAATCATATTTTTGATTTCCTGCCTTTTTGACGCATTATCGGGATTGCAGGAGGTGCAGGTATCCGTAAACTTGCAGGCGCATTGAATGAAATGCAAATCGTTATAATCTCTCCAGCGTTTAATCTCGTTTTCACGGATAAGATACATAGGGCGAATAAGCTCCATACCCTCAAAGTTTGTTGAATGAAGTTTAGGCATCATAGTTTGCACCTGACCGCCGTAGAGCATACCCATTAAAATTGTTTCTATAACATCGTCATAATGATGGCCGATGGCGATTTTATTGCAACCAAGTTCCTTTGCTTTATTATAAAGATGACCTCTTCTCATTCTTGCGCAGAGATAGCAGGGGGATTTTTCAACGTGGAGTACGGATTCAAAAATATTTGACTCGAAAATTGTTATCGGAACATTTAAAAGCTTCGCATTTTTCTCAATGATTTCTCTGTTTTCGGGGCTGTAGCCGGGGTCCATAACAAGGTATACTACCTCAAACGGAAATTTGTTGTGCCTTTTAAGCTCTTGAAAAAGCTTTGCCATAAGCATAGAATCCTTGCCGCCTGAAATGCAAACAGCAATTTTATCACCTTCCTCAACAAGCTGATAATCGTTTATTGCGGCGGTGAATTTGCTCCAAATTCCTTTGTGGAATTTTTTGTTTATGCTTCTTTCAACATCCTTGGCTCTGTCGTTACCGCTCTTAAGATTTGCAAGCATATAGCCGTAGTAGCCCTCTTTTAAATTAGCTGCATTAAAGCCGTGCTCTCTTAAATTTTCTGCGACGGGGTCGCTGATAATTCCGCTTTTGCAGCAGATGATCAGAAGCTTATCTGTTGGAAGGGTATCAAGCCTTTCCTTAAGCTGATTTTGCGGAATGTTAATTGCTCCGTTGATTGTGCCGTAAGTAAATGCTATTTCGTCTCTGATATCAATAACAACATATTCGTCACTTTTTAATTCAAGCATTTCACTTATGCTTATTTCTTCGTATTTTTTCATAATGTTTACCTGAACAATTTATTTTTTGATAAGGTCCTTAATAACCTCGCCTGCGATAATTAATCCGACAGTTGACGGAACAAATGCATTACTGCCGGGCACCTGCCTTCTTGCAGTGCATTTTCTCTCAGTTCCCGGAGGGCAAACGCAATGGTGTTTGCAGCTGTTTTCCGTATCCTCCATCGGCTTAATCGGAATTTCTTTTGAATAAACTACCTTAAGCTTGCGAACCTTGCGCTTTTTAAGCTCATATCTCATAACTCTTGCAAGCGGGTCAACGCTTGTTTTGTAAATATCCGATACTTCAAAAGCGGTTGGGTCCATCTTATTTCCTGCACCCATTGAGCAGATGATAGGTGTGTTATGCTCCTTTGCCTGCATAACAAGTGCGATTTTGCCCGATACCGTATCAATTGCATCAACTACATAATCATATTTTGAAAAATCAAACTCGTCTGCCGTTTCGCTTGAATAAAATGTTTGGTGCTTATATACAACGCAATCGGGATTGATTGATTTAATTCTTTCCTCTGCAACGTCAACCTTGAATTTTCCTATCGTGTCTGTTGTGGCAATAATCTGCCTGTTAATATTGGTTAAGCAAACCTTATCGTCATCAATAATATCAATAGTACCGATGCCGCTTCTGACTAACGCTTCAACAGTGTATCCTCCGACACCTCCGATGCCGAAAACTGCCACACGTGAATTTTTAAGCTTTTCCATAGCTTCGTTTCCTACCAATAATTCAGTTCTTGAAAAACGGTTTAACATAACTGCACCACCAATAATATTGTTTAATTTATTATTTTATAAGATTATATATTTCTTAACCTACCTTGTCAATAGGCTAAGTTATTAGTCGATTAATATATTAATAAATAATTGCAGATATTGACATTTGTCAGAAAAATGTGTATAACTAAGATGAATTGAGTAATAATATAACAAAAATCGGAGATATTATAATTTATGAGATATGATATAGGAATTGTCGGAACGGGGCCTGCGGGCATTTCTGCCGCAATTACCGCTAAGATAAGAAATAAAAATATTATCCTTTTCGGCAATAAAGATTTAAGCGAAAAAATGGTAAAGGCTCATTCAATAAAAAACTATACCGGCTTGCCAAATGTAACGGGAAACGAACTTGCAAATGATATGAAAAAGCATCTTGAAAGTCTTGATATAGAAATCACGGATAAAAAGGTGAATGCTGTTTATTCTATGGGCAAGTATTTTGCTCTTCAGGTCGGCAAGGAAATGATTGAATGTTCTTCATTGATACTTGCAACAGGCGTTATTCAGTCGAAAACGCTTAAAAATGAGGATGGATTCGTCGGCAGGGGAGTAAGCTACTGTGCAACATGTGACGCTCATTTTTGCAAGGGTAAGGATGTCGGAGTTATTGCTTACGGCAAGGAAGCCGAGGAGGATGCAAAATTTTTGAGCGAAACGTGCCGAAAGGTCAAATATTTTCCGCTTTATGATTTTGAGCCTAAGGTTTTTGACAAAATAGAAAATATTGAAATAATAAACGATAAGCCGATTGGATTTGTCGGTGAAAATAAGGCTGAAAAAATAGCTTGCCAAAACGGTGAATATGACGCTTTTTTGACTTTTGTAATTAGGGACAGCATCGCCGCCGATAAGCTTGTTCCTGGGCTTAAAACAGACGGGGCACACGTAATTGTTGATTTACAGATGAAAACGAATATTAACGGCCTTTTTGCCTGCGGCGATATTGCCGGCAAACCGTATCAATATATTAAAGCAGCAGGGCAGGGGAATGTTGCGGCGCTTTCAGCCGTTTCCTACCTTGCAAATCAAAATAAAGGAGAATAACAAATGATTGAAGAAATTAAAAACAGCGATTTTACAGACGTATTAAACAGCAAACTTGCGGTTGTTGATTTTTCTGCCGTTTGGTGCGGTCCGTGCCAAATGCTTGCCCCTATTATGGAGGAGCTTTCCGACGAAATGGACGGCGAGGTTGATTTCTTTTCGGCAGATGTTGACGAAAACAGGGATTTGGCATATCAATTTGATATTCAAAGCATTCCTGCTATTGTAGTTTTTGCAAACGGAGAAGAGGTTACAAGAACGGTAGGTTTTCAACCAAAGGAAGAACTTAAAGAATTAATTGAAAATTGCAAATAATGCGGCTTTCAATTGGTAACTATAATTTTTTCTAAATAAAAAGGATTAGATATTCGTAAATTAATACGCTTATCTAATCCTTAGTTTTTATTATTATGCTTTTTTCTTTCTGCCTGTAAATATTGAAATGCCGAATATTACTGCAAGTAGGAAGGCTGCAAAGATGAACCAACCGACAAGCATTGCCGTTCCCTTTGACTTGAACGTATCATAATATCCTTTAAGATAAATTATAGTTACTATAACAGGCAAAATGTATTGCATATAAAGTCTGATCCAATGCGGGAATTTGATTCCGTCGCCGTGGTTAGCCTCTTTAATGAAATTCTCAAAGCCCCAGCCGTTCTTTCTTACACAGAACATAACAAATGCAAGGCTTCCGAGAGGCAAAAGGTTAGAGGAAACAAGGAAATCCTCAAGGTCCATAATTGAACTACCCTCGCCGAGTGGCTGAATGTTTGAAAGAAGATTGAAACCTAAAATAGCCGGCATTGAAAGAGCGGTTATAAGTACAAAATTAACAGCAACAGATTTTTTTCTGCTCCAAGAGCACATATCCATAAACATTGCAATAATGTTTTCAAATACTGCAATGATAGTCGAAAGAGCCGCAAATGACATAAAGATGAAGAAAAGCGTTCCCCAAATTCTGCCGCCTTTCATACTGTTAAATAAATTCGGAAGAGTAATGAAAAGAAGCGAAGGACCTGAGTCGGGTTGAACACCGAACGCAAAGCAAGCCGGAATAATGATAAAGCCTGCCATGAGCGCAACAAATGTGTCAAGCAAAACGATATTAACTGCCTCTCCTGTAATCCTTTTCTTTTTATCAAGATAGCTGCCGAAAATTTCCATGGCGCCGATACCGAGACTTAATGTGAAGAATGCCTGGCTCATTGCGGCAAATACTGCGTTGCCGATACCTACTTGCTTGACAGATTTGAAATCAGGCACAAGGTAAAATTTAATTCCCTCGCTTGCATTTGGCAGGAAAACGGAATTGACTGCAAGTGCAATCATAAGTACAAGAAGCAAAATCATCATTACCTTTGTTACTTTTTCAACACCTTTTTGAACGCCGAAAGCACAAGCGCCGAAAGAAATAACGATTGCGACTATTGCCCATAGCGCCATGGTCTGCGGGGTGGAGAGCATATTGCTAAATGCGCCCGAAACAGCAGTATTGTCAAGCCCGGCAAGTTTGCCTGTCGCTTCCATATATGCGTAGTAAAGCATCCAGCCGCCTACCATTGTGTAAAACATCATAAGAAGGTAGCTGCCCAAAATGCTTATCCATTTTAAGTGATGCCACTTTGTTCCTTTAGGTTCAAGCTTTTCAAAAGCTTTGCCCATACCCATTTGGCTTCCACGACCTACGGTAAATTCGCATACCATAATCGGAAGACCGAGTATAACTAAAAATGCAAGATACATTAATATAAATGCCGCACCGCCGTACATTCCCGTAATGTAAGGAAATTTCCAAACGTTGCCGATGCCTATTGCGCATCCTGCCGAAACCAATATAAATCCAAGTCGTGAGCCGAATTGTTCTCTTGTTGCCATATGTTTTTCCTTTCTTATAGCAAGTGTATTTTTAAATTTTAGCATATTAATTTATTAATATCAATACATCGCTTTTAAGCGTTAAAGTAAAGAAAAAATGCAAATAGAAAATTATGCGAAACAACGTCTAATTGTGAATTAATTATTAACATTAGCACTCTCGACTTGACAGTGCTAACCTATGGTGCTATAGTGTAGACAGAACGAAAGGAAAGAAAGTTAAGAGAAGAAAAAAGGCGATAGCCTTAAAAACTCCGCTTTGTTTTCTCATCCCCGAGTTCATAGAAAACAGGTAGTCACATATAGTTAAATGTATGGTGTTTTTTATGAAAGGAGCGATGACTTATGTTGATGCCTAGTGTATTTGGTAAAGATTTGTTCGATGACTTTTTTGATTTTCCGTTTTATGATAATAATGAAATGGATAAGCTTGAAAAGAAACTCTATGGTCATAGGAGTAAGAACCTTATGAAAACAGATGTTCAGGAATCCGACGACAGTTACATTATGGAAATGGATTTGCCGGGATTTTCTAAGGACGAGGTTAAGGTTTCTCTTAAAGACGGTTATTTGACTGTTAAGGCAGCCAAAGGACTTGACGAGGAGAGCGAAAAGAAAAATACAAAATACATTCGCAAGGAACGTTATGCCGGCGAGTGTGAGAGAAGCTTCTATGTGGGTGACGTTAAGGAAAGCGACATCAAGGGCGAGTTTAAGCATGGTATTTTGACCTTGACAATTCCTAAAGTTCAGCCTCAAAAAGAAGTTGATACTACAAAATATATTGAAATCGAGTAATATTTAATTACTCGTGTTCCCCTTTAAGTTACAAGGCGGCGGGTGCTTATGCGCCCGCCGCCAATTGCATTATTATACTTATTACAAAAGCACTAAGCCATCGATGACTTAGTGCTTTTGCTTTTACTGAACTGATTTTTTGAAAACTTTTTTATCTAATTTTCTGCCGACTATTACGTAATAGAGAATTGTTCCGAGAACAAGCATAACTCCAAGCTCACCCAAAGCGACTAAACCGCCCTGTGTTAAAAAGCTTGCAAAATGGAATTTGCCCTCAATGAAGAACACTTCAATCTCCCAGCCGATAACAATTCCGTTGAAAACAGCAGGCATAAGAAGAGATAAAAGCGGATAATTTCCGATTTTTACATTTCTTAAAAGGTACATTGCCGTTGTTGCGCCGAGTGTTGCAAGCGAACCGAATATCATATCAAGCGGTAAGCCTGAGCCGATATTGTAAATATTTGAAAGCACACATCCAAGCGTAAGCCCCGGTATAGCCGCAGGGGTGAAAAGCGCTAAAACGTTGAGTGCCTCGCTTACTCGAAATTGCACGGCGGCAGATGTTGTGCCGGGCAATAAAAAGTTTTGCGCATAGGTGAGCGCTGCATAGAGCGCCGCAATGATTGCTGTTTGAACTACGAATAATACTTTCTTGTTCATATTCTTTTGTCTCCTTAGTTTTGTTTTTAGAAGCACCGCAATTGCGATACTGGTCAGGATTTTGCGAACTGACAGAAAGTATTATATTCTATTTGGATTTAAAAATCAAGAGAAAATTATATATGCTCCTCAATAAGCATTATATCGCCTTTAGAGGTGATATCGATTACACCGTAGTCGCCGTTCATACCAACAGATCCGGGATTCATAATATACAAGCCGTCAATGTATTCGGTATATTGATTATGAGTGTGACCGAAAAGGACGATGTCGGCATTTCTTCTTTTCGCCTCGGCAATTATGTTTTCATATCCGAATTTAACATTATATGGGTGGCCGTGAGAAAAGAAAATTCTTTTGCCGGCAAATTCAATTTCCATTTTATCGGGATAATTTGAATACCAATCGCAGTTGCCGCAAACACGCTCGTATTTAATATGAGGATATGCGTCAATAACTGCGTCAAAATCGTCCTCGCCGTCGCCGAGAAAAATATATAAATTCGCATTGTCAAGATGCCTTTCGACAGCCGCAAAAAGCCTGCCGACATTCTTGTGCGAGTCAGATAAAACAACAATTCTCATTCATAAATCACCGTGACCTTTCATAGATTATATTAAGTTAATTATATATCAAAGGGGATTTTATTTCAATGAAAAAGGAAAATATGAACGAGTTAAATAAAAAGGTTGGTTTTGACGTGAGCAAAATGAAGGAAGCGGCAGACAACGGCAAGCTTGACGAATTTGTAAACAAGAATCTTTCCGAAAAGGCAACGAAGCAGTTAAAAGACGTTTTATCCAATAAAGAGGCTTGCGAAAAACTGCTCAATTCACCGCAGGCTAAGGAGCTTATGAAAAAGCTGAAAGAGGGAAAATAATTTGGATAACACACCTAATATCAATGATATTATCTCGAATTTAACGCCTGATGATATCAATATGTTAAAGGGCGTGGCCTCGTCTATTTTAGGCGAGGGTGCGCCTGAAAATACGCAAAGTACCACGCAAAATTTTAATAACAATCAAAATAACAATCAAAATGCACTTCAATCGCTTAATTCTCTCGGACTTGACAGTCTTGATTTTAATATGATTATGAAAGCAAAATCGATATTTGATAAAATGAACAATACGCCTAATAAAAACGTTGATTTGATTATGGCGCTAAAGCCGCACCTGCGCCCGGAAACGCAAAACAAAGCAGACCAGGCGATGAAAATAATTAAGCTTTTTGAGGTGTTGCCGCTTTTAAGGGAGCTGTTTTAATTGGCTTATTTCAGCGAAAATGATATAAACGAGGCTAAAAAGCGTGTAAACGATATGCAAAAAAGAGCAAAAAGCCTGACAAACGACAATGATAAAGAACATAAAAAAACCGATGATGAAAAAAGTGAGGCGCTAAATGAAGAAAACAAAGAGGAAAAGGACGATTCTTCTTTGATAATTTTGGCTCTTATTATGCTTCTTTCCCACGAGGGTGCGGATAATATGCTGATTTTGGCACTTCTTTATCTTCTTTTTTAATAATTATTAACTAATAATATATGGAAATTATGGCAATAATATGTTATATTATAATTTAGTGAAAAATATTATCGTATTTTTTCGGAGGATAAATAAGTGGAATTTATTAAAAAAGATATATCCGACGGGATTGAAGTTGTAGGCGTTCCCGTCAATAGATTTAAAACCAATTTGATTACCGTCAGCATTGCACTTAAGCTTGAAAAGGATAAGGTGAGCGCTAATTCGGTGATGCTCGGTCTTTTGGCAAGGAGAGGCAAAAAATATCCCAATATGCTCTCTTTAAACAGAAAACTTGCTTCCCTTTACGGCGCAACGCTTAACGATACCGTTTCAAAAATCGGCGAATGTCAGGTTTTGTCGCTCAGCGCAACCTGCCTTAACGATAAGTTTTCTCTTGACGGGGAAAGTATTACTTTTGAATGTGTTAAGCTTCTTTCGTCCCTTATTTTTGAACCTAAACTTGATGAAAACGGCAACTTTTTTGATGAGGATATTGAAGCTGAAAAGAGAATTCTTATTGAAAAAATTAATTCTGAGGAAAATGAAAAACGAATTTATGTTTTGAGGAAAACCGAGGAAAAAATGTTTTCAGACGAGCCTTATTCTATTAACAAATACGGATATGTTAAAGATGTTGAAACGCTTTCAAGCAACGATATCAAAACTGCTTGGGTTAATGCTCTTTCAAAGGCAAAAATTCTCATAACCGTAGTCGGCAACACGGATATTGATAAGGTATATAATCATCTTTTGGGCGAATTTAAAAATATTAACAGAAATTATATTCATTTGCCAAACCCCGTATTTGTCGGCAAGAGCGATAAGGTGAATAATTATATTGAAAGAATCGACGTTAAGCAAGGTAAGCTTGTTTTGGGCTTTAGGGCAGACGTTAAGCCAAAGGACAATCTTGCAAAGGCAATGCGAAGCTTTACCGATATTTTCGGCGGCGGTCCTTATTCTAAACTTTTTGCAAATGTCAGGGAAAAAATGAGCCTTTGCTATTATTGTTCTGCTCGCTACACAAGGCTTAAAAGCTGTATTTTAGTTCAATGCGGTTGCCTTGAAGAAAATATGGACAAGGCTGTTAATGAAATTTTGCACCAGCTTGACGTTATCAAAAGCGGCGACTATGAGGAGGAATTTAATTCCTCAAGAATGGCGCTTGTTGACGCAGTCGGCGCTGTTTGCGATATGCCGGAAACTATTGAAAGCTGGTATATTCAGCAAATTTGTGACGAAAGATATAAAACGCCGCAGGAGGTTTGCGACGATATTAACAATGTGAAATATGGCGAGATTAAAGAGTGCGCAAATCTTGTTTCGCTTGATACTGTATATAAGCTTGTTGGTCAGGAGGAAGAGTAATGGTAGAAAAAGTATCCAAATCGCTTGATGAAAAATATTACGAAATTGACCACAAATCAGGCTTGAAAATATATGTAATGCCAAAGGAAAATTACAATTCCGCCTATGCGATTTTCGGCACTGATTACGGCTCAATTGATACTAAATTTAAGCGTTCCGATAAGGACGAATGGACTGTTGTGCCGGAGGGTATTGCTCATTTTCTTGAGCATAAGCTGTTTGAAAGTGAGGACCTTGATGCCTTTGCACGCTATGCAAAAACAGGTGCTTCGGCTAATGCGTATACTTCGTTTGACAAAACGTGCTACCTTTTCCAGTGCAGTGATAATTTTGAAGCGTCACTTGAAATCTTGCTTGATTTTGTCACTCACCCTTATTTCACAAAAGAAACCGTTGAAAAAGAACAGGGTATAATAGGGCAAGAGATTACTATGTATTATGACGTTGCCTCTTGGATGAGCACGTTTAATCTTCTTCGCTTGCTTTATCATAAGCACCCGGTAAGAATTGATATTGCCGGAACGGTTGATTCTATAGCGCAGATTACGGACAAGCTTCTTTATGACTGCTATGACACTTTCTATAATCTTCATAATATGACGCTTGCAGTTGTCGGCAACGTTACGCCTGAGCAGGTGTTGTCCGTTTGTGACAAGATGTTAAAGCCGGCACCTGAGCTTTCTATTGAGCGTTCTTTTGAAAAAGAAGAAAGGGACGTCGTCGGCGATTATACAGAATATAATCTTGCAATGAGTATTCCTGTATTTTCATTCGGATATAAGGAAGCGTGCGAAAAGCCTAAGCAGGATTTGAAAACTATCGTTGAAACTACTGTTTTGCTCGAAATTCTTGCCGGTAATACCTCGAATTTATATAATTCGTTGTTTGAACAAAGTCTTATTAATGAAAGCTTTTCCAAGGAATATTTTATCGGCTACGGCTACGAGTCAATCATTTTCGACGGCGAAAGCGAAAATCCCAAAGAGGTTGCAAAGCAGATAAAAAAAGAGGTTGAAAGGCTTAAAAATGACGGCATAACAGACGATGAATTTGAAGCGGCAAGGCGTTCGCTTTACGGCAAGGAAATTATGTCATATAATGATATTGATACCCTTGCAAACGGTCTTGTTGCGGCTCATTTCGGCGAATATGATATGCTTGATATTGTTGAAATTTACAAAAATATAACTAAAGCCGATGTTTTATCTCGCTTGGCACAGGTTATGGACGAAAAATACAGCGCATTAAGTGTTGTTAAGCAATGTGAGGAATAAATATGAGCGATTATACAAGAGTTTATTTTGAAGGGCTCGGAATTGATTTTGATGTTCCGAGTGTAGCTTTTACAATCGGCAGCTACAGTATTCATTGGTACGGCATAATCATTGCTTTCGGTTTTGCACTTGCCGTTCTTTACGGCGGCAGAATGGCTTATAAATGGAAAATGAGCCTTGACGGAATGACCGACGTTTTGATGTGGGGCACTATTTTGGGTATCATTTTTGCAAGAGCGTATTATGTCATTTTTGAATGGTCTTATTATAAAGAGCATCTTTCTGAAATTCCTCAAATTTGGAACGGCGGCATAGCAATATACGGCGGTATTATTGGCGCATTTATAGGCGCAATTATCGGTTGTAAAATCGGCAAGATTGATTTTAGAAATTTGCTTGATTTGGGCGGTCTTGGGCTTCTTATAGGTCAGGGTATCGGCAGATGGGGCAATTTCTTTAATCAAGAGGCATTCGGTACAAATACTACTACTGCCCCTTTTAGAATGTGGAGTTTAAAAATTCACGATACTCTTGCCGCAAGCGCAGATACTTTGGCGGCAAAGGGAATGGATGTTGACCCAAACGTGCCCGTTCACCCAACCTTTCTTTATGAAAGTGTTTGGTGCATTTTAGGATTTTTTATACTTAACTATATTGTGCATAAAAGAAGAAAATACAAGGGCGAGGTTTTCCTTCTTTACGGCATTTGGTACGGGCTTGAAAGAATGGTGGTTGAAGGCCTTAGGACTGATTCACTTTATATCGCAAATACCACTATTCGTGTAAGTCAGCTTTTGTCAGCAATTATAGTTGTAGCATTTCTTGTTATGCATATAATCAATATGGTTAAGCTTAAAAAGGGCACGTTGCCGCAAAGATTAAGTCTTACTACTGCTCCTGCCACGGCAAACGGCGCAAACGCAGAGAGCGTTGAAAAAATAAAAGATAATAATGATGAAAGAGAGAATGAAGATGTCACAAATAATTGACGGTAAGCTTGTTTCAAAGCAGGTTAGGCAAAGAGTTAAAGAGGAAACCGAAAAGCTTAAGGCAAAGGGCATTACTCCCGGTCTTGCGGTTATCATTGTAGGCGACGACCCCGCTTCACAGGTTTATGTAAAAAATAAGGAAAAGGCTTGCGATGAGGTCGGATTTTACAGTGAAAAATATGCACTGTCTGAAAATACAACTCAAGAAGAATTAAATAATCTTGTAAAAGAACTTAACAATAAAAAGGAAATCAGCGGCATTTTGTGCCAACTTCCGCTTCCGAAGCATCTTGATGATAAAGAGGTTATCAATCTTATTGACCCTATTAAGGATGTTGACGCATTTCATCCCGTAAACGTCGGTGCAATTATGATAGGTGATTATAATTTCCTTCCTTGTACTCCGGCAGGCGTTATGGAACTTATTCATTCAACAGGTGTTGATGTAACGGGCAAAAAAGCTGTTGTCATCGGCAGAAGCAATATTGTGGGCAAGCCTATGGCAATGCTCCTTCTTCACGAAAATGCAACTGTTGAAATTACTCATTCAAAAACTGTTGACCTTAAAGAAGTTACCAAAAGTGCAGATATCCTTGTTGCCGCTATCGGTAAACCTAAATTTGTAACTGCCGATATGGTTAAAGACGGCGCAGTTGTAATTGACGTCGGAATGAATAGGGACGAAAACGGCAAGCTTTGCGGCGATGTCGATTTTGAAAGTGTTAAGGACAAATGCTCGTTTATCACCCCGGTACCGGGCGGTGTAGGCCCTATGACAATTTCAATGCTTATGCAAAATACATTAACTGCCGCTAAAATTCAAAACGGCTTGGAAAAATAATAAAAGAGGTTAAACCTATGGCACTTGAGGAACAGGTAGTAAAAAAACTTATTGAAAAAAATTTTCATATTTCTTTCGCAGAGTCTTGCACTGGGGGTATGTGTTGTGGTACAATAGTAAACGTTGCAAACGCATCAAAGGTGCTTGACGTTTCTTTTGTGACTTATGCAAACGAGGCTAAGATTGAGTTCCTCGGTGTCAAGGCTGATACCATTCTTTCTAACGGAGTGGTCAGCGAAGAGGTTGCTTATGAAATGGCACAGGGTGTTGCCAATGTTGCTAAAAGCGAGGTCGGCGTAGGTGTAACGGGTGTTGCAGGCCCCGGCGGCGGTACTGCTAAAAAGCCTGTCGGTATGGTTTGCTTCGGCTTTTATGTAAACGGCAAAACGGCGACTTATACTTGCCGGTTTGGCGAAATCGGGCGCAATCAAGTCCGCAAATCAAGCGTGGAGTTTGTTATGGCAAAGCTTCTTGAATTGCTTGATGATTAATTTAATACTTTGCTGATATGGCTCAGTTGGTAGAGCAGCGCATTCGTAAACGGAAGGCTGTTCGCCGATTTAGGCTCAAAGCAAGCGAAAAATTAAATAAATGCTACTGTGGCTCAGTTGGTAGAGCAGCGCATTCGTAATGCGCAGGCCGTCGGTTCGAGTCCGACCAGTAGCTCCAAAACCTGCGTAAACACTGCGTTTTCGCAGGTTTTTTCTTTTTCAGAAATGCATTTCAAAATTCAATATGCAACAAAAAATCTCACTCTTTTTTACAAAGTGAGATTTTGTGATTTTTGGCGTTAAATATTCCAAGACCATCTATTGACCATTTATGAATTTGCCATATTTCCGCCGAGTAAATTTCCCATTGTGTTTGCAACATTCTCTTGCATGGAATCCGTTACATGCATATAGGTGCTCATTGTAAATCCTGCATCTGTGTGACCTAACATGTGCGATACTGTTTTAATGTCCATTCCTTGTTCAAGGGATAAGGTTGCAAAGCTGTGTCGTAAGTCGTGGAAGCGGATTCTCGGCACGCCTGCTCTGTCTTGTATTCTGTGTAATCTTCTTGTTACGGCAGAAGTATCTCGTATCTCTCCTGTGACAGATGACGGAAATATGTACTTTGATTTCGGTATTTGATTTGCTTTTAACTCGCTTAATAACCGAATACACTCATCACATAATTTTATCGTTCTGATAGAGCTTTTTGTTTTCGGTGTGTTGATTTTTACCTTAGTATTGTTGTGTGCTGAAAGGAAGTCTATTTATGATAGAAAAAGAAAATGAATACCGAGCAGCACTGTACTGCCATTTGTCTTCCGATGATGCCTATCTCGTTGAAAGTGGCAGCATACAAACGCAAAAAGCATTGCTGACACAGTATTGCAGGGAGAATAATATTCCTATCTATGACACCTATGCTGATGACGGGTTCAGCGGTACAAATTTTGTTGAGGTAAGATAACGTAACCTTTTTTGTAGGGGCGGTTATCTTACCTCTTTTTGATATATGTTAGATAGCATAACTCTTTACGTCGGCTCCTATCTGTCTGAAATAGGAGATACTTTCGGTTGGCTTGTCGCCTGTATCAACTCTGCCGACAAAGCTATAAAAGATTTCAATTTTTCGGGTGTTCGTTTCCTTATCCAGTTCGTGAATAAGAATACGGTCGATAAATTCATGGACGTTCTCGTAAGTCAATTCCTCAATCGCCGTATATTTACGGACAAGGGTAACAAACCTTTTCACGTCTGCGCTGCGCTCGGCGGCGGTGTCAAGCTCCTGTGTCAATTCCGCGATACGTCGCGTCAGCGTCTTTTTTTCTTCATCATAGCCGGAAGTCAAGAAAGCAAACTGTTCATCAGAGAGTTTCCCTAAAGCGTTGTCCTCATACAGTTTACGGAATAAGACGTTTAATTCGCTCATTCTGCCCTGTGCCTTGTCAAGCTCCTTGTGCTGCTGCGCCATTGTTTTCTTCATGGCTTGCTCGCTGCACTCATTCGCCGTTTGGATAAATGCCTGTTCATGGGTCTGCACATAGGACAGTACCCGTTGCAGGTCGGCAAGGACAAGTTCTTTCAATACGCTTTTACGGATATAATGCGTGGTGCAAAGCTCCCCGGTTCTGATACGGTTTCGGTATTTCCCGCAAGTGTAAGCGTGTTTGCGTTCCAATGTTCCGGCTCCCTGCTGCAAATACATTTTGTAGCCGCAATCTCCACAAAAGAGAAGTCCCGAAAAAATGTCGATTTCGTTTACTTTCGTAGGGCGATGTTTGGTAGCAATCCGTTTCTGTGCAAGGTCAAAGGTTTCTTCATCAATCAAAGGTTCATGTGTGTTAGGGAAGAAGTATTGCTTTTCTTCCGGGTTCTTCTTTGTCTTTTTTGATTTGTAAGATACCTTATAGCTTTTGCCTGTAATAGTATGCCCCAAATATTCCTTACGGCTAAGAATGTCATACAGCGTCTTATCCGGCCAGTTGTAAATACAGTTCGGGTGTGGGCGCGGGTGGCGGCAGCTCCCGGAACGACGATAACGCATTTCGGAAACGGTCAGTATTTCATGCTCTCGCAGCCAGTTCTGTATTTCACAAATACGGTCGCCGCGCACATACATAGCAAAAATCTGTTTTACAACGTGTGCTGTTTCCGGGTCGGGCAATAAATGATTGCGGTCGTTAGGGTCAGCTATGTAGCCGTAAGGCACTTCGCCATTGACGCGCTCGCCTTTCTGCGCCTTTGCCTGTTTGACCGCCCGAATTTTCTTTGAAGTATCGCGAGCGTAAAACTCATTAAACCAGTTTCGCAGCGGGGTAAATTCGTTGTCGTCCCTTGCTGTATCTACACCGTCGTTAATGGCGATATAGCGCACTTCGTATTCCGGGAAAACAATTTCGATAAGCTCCCCGGTTTTAAGATAGTTACGTCCAAGACGGGAGAGGTCTTTTGTTATGACCGTTGCCACGTTTCCGGCTTCTACCTCGCGGAGCATGGATTGAAGCCCCTCACGCTCAAAACTTACACCGGAAAATCCGTCATCAACGAAAAAGCGCGTATTGAAAAAATGGTGGTCGTCTGCGTACTTCTGTAAAATTAGCTTTTGGTTCTGTATGCTTTCGCTTTCTCCGGCTTGCATATCCTCTTGACTTAATCTGCAATATAAAGCGGTTATCTTGTCTGCCTGTAACATTTTGTCCTCCTCTCTGACAGCAGACAAGCATGGTATTTGTACTGATAAAATTATACCATGAACCGCTGCTAAAGTCATGTCCTAAATATGAAAAAACGCCCTATTTTCGGGCGTTTGCGGCGTTTAGCTCCATATCTTTACGAATGAGCTTTTTTATCTTTTTATCGAGTGTATCCGTCGCTCGTTCACTCTGCGCCGAACATACAAGATAAGTAACTTTTCCAATTTTGTGTTCCGTTGTGGTAACGGAAGATTGATTTTGCGACAAAAGAAAAGCCCCCTTTCTTTCGCTCGTTTAATAGTTCAGTTTATGAATAGTGGCAAGTCCACTATTCCCGGTAATTTATAAAGGAGCTTTAATCAGACGGTCAATTAGTTTCTTAACCTCACGGGAATTGCACCCCTGCGCGGTTCTCGCGCAGCCCTACCCATTGCCTGCGACGCTTCTAACGCTCGGACTATGGCGATAAGGGAGTATCATTATGTATTTTGCGCGTTATCGCCGACAGGCTGCTTTACCTGTTTTCCGGTGTCGGTGTTAATCGCTCAGCAATCCGGAGCGGGGAAATCCCGCCGGGAATGCGTCATGGCGCACCCGCCGCATGGCTCGACGCAAAAGGAACGTATCTGATTTGCCCTATGCTGCGTCGCCGTTATCTTGCGTCGCTTTCTTTTTCAAGGTTCAAAAGACAGGAATACGCAAAGCGGAAAGGGGTGGAACACTTCGCGTTTTTACTTCTCTGTCTTAAAGGATAGGACAGCCCGCATGAGCTTTGCTTGCAGCCGTTCCCGCAAGTCCTCGTCTACGCCGTAATAGGTATTGCCGCTTTCGTCACGGATTTTCCGCATAGACAGGTGGGCTATGTAGCTTTGGTAGTGCTGCACCACAATTTTCATGGCGTCGGGGTCGCCCTTTGTCGCGGCTAAAATGACCGGGTAGGGTAATAAGCCGCGCTCATTGTCATTACAATTCGTTCCATTCATCAGCGCGTTCCTCCAAATATCGTTTTAGCAGTTCAAAAGAGCTTGTCCGTCTATACTGTACTGTGCTGCGGGGTACTTTCATAAGCTCCGCGATTTCAGCGTCGGTCATGCTGAAAAAGTAATACAGTAAAACGGCTTGCCGTTTTTCTTCCGGCAGGGAGTGCATTGCTTCGGCAAGCAGCTTCGCCGTAATCTTCAAACCGCCCGCACAAAAAGCGTCCTCGTCCTCATTGACAAAATATCTGTCAACGATATAAAGCTGCTTTTCCTCATGCGGGGCAAGGTCTGAAAAGTTGACTTCGTGCTTTCGCCGACTTTTGCTTTCCCGGCAGGCGTCAATCAGTTCGTTGCGTAGCGTGTGTTTGCAGTACGCGTTAAACTCACATCTCGTCTGCCATTCCAACCGATTAGGGTAATCCATGTTCTCACCCCCTTTCGTCCCGGGGGCGGGTTATTTATCCCCTTTCGGCTGCCTTCCACGGACGTGCCGCAAATTTGCCAAACGGAATAGAAAAGTTTTTCAAAAAAGTTTTGAAAAACGCAAAATGCGCCCGTCTGCAAGGCGCAGACGGACGCAAAGGAAATGTAAAAAGTATTCAGATGATTTGACAGTTCATACTCATAGGTAGACTTACCCGGAGGTGGAGCTATGCTTTTTTTAATTGATGAAGCTCATGGGTATTATGGAATACAAAATTAGACACGGCGGCTCTGAAAAATCAAAGCCGCCGAGATAAAATAAGCGCGTGAAAATATGGCTGCTGCACGACGGCTTTTTTTCTTTGCCGTCGTCCGGCAGCTTGTTTTTCCATATCAAGGATTAACGTCAATCAATACAATCTCATAAACAATCGGATAGTAATATGGCGTTTCTTCTGTAAAAGAGTCTTTTAAAGTAACTTTAACCTTATATCCCGGCTTTAAGTCCTCGACAGAAATTGTGCTACCGTCCATATCAAGTAATTTTGTATCTTCACTGATATGCAGAGAGTTTAAAGGATTTCCGTAGATTTCTGTTGTGCGTTCTACAATCAGACGGATTTCCCCGTTAGACATTGTAACAGTTTCCTGCACAACCGCTTCATAGGAAAGATTAGACCAATTAGACGATTGCAATATTACCGCGATTACTACAATAGCAGCAACAACTAACGCCGCAAAAATAATAGGCTTTTTCTTTTTCATAGCCCCCTCCTTATCCGACTTGATGTTTCTTAAACCCAAGCCTTGCAAGGGGAAGCATAACCGCAGTAAGTATCGCATACAGAATAGCCCTCATGGTAAATGCGTCCAAGACAAGCCCGCCAAGCTGATAGGAGATATATTTTCCAATCTCCGGCACGGTGGAACGGTACGGGAGTAGGAATAGAGTCAAGTTATATGCGCCCGTTGTTCCGTTTGGTGAGAGAAACAGCGGAATAAACAGGATAGGCACAAGCACAATAAGCACAAGGTACGAGCTTTTCATCTTTGCCGACAGCAGAAGCGTCAAGCCAAGCATGGCGAACAGCACAAGGTAAACTACTCCCAAATTCACAAGGACAGCTTGCAGGAATGTCCACGGGTACGGTATAGTCGTGTTTACGATTTGCAGCGACAAATCCCAACCGTCAAAGCCAAATGCTGCAAGAGGCAGACAAAACGCAACAATTACATGAAGCGTAAAAGCAAGCGCACCGAACAGATAGGAGGCTACAATTTTAGCTGTTGTTAGTTTCGTTTTTCCGTATTTTGCGGATAATATTACCGCGTCCGTTCCGGCTTCATACTCGCCGGAAAAGACAGGGGCAATCACGATACAGACCGCCAGTAGCGCAAACATCAGCAATTCAAAGCTGCTAATGATGATTTCCCATCCCTCGTAATACCCATACTGAAAAGGTTCATCAACCTTACTGTTCATATCCTGCCAATAGTTTTTCTGTTTCTCGGACAATTCACGGGAAGCGGTATTAAGTAGCTTTTCGATTTTTTCCTGTCTTGCAGCGTAAAAATCCGCGCCCTCTGAAATATCCAAATCTGCTAATGAGCTATACCCCGCGCTTTCGTTTGGATTGACATAGTTTTTCGCAATCATATTTAGCAGACGTTCCCGTGGGGCGATACCGTCCCAATATGCGCTGTCAACCAAAAACTGTTCATAACCGTCATATCCCACATTATCAGGATTTTCAAAAAGCTGCTGTACTTCCCGGATTGTTTCAGTGATATATTCATCTGTTAAAGGAACAGAATAATTTTCTGCTTGTTCCTTTTCATATTCAATACCCGCAAGGCCAGTGATTACACCTTCTTGATTGTAAGTCTGATACCGCAAAATCGGTAAACCAAATAAAATTGCAGTTACAAGCAAACTTGCAACCATGACGATAAGCGTCGATTTTTTACGCAGGATTTTCAAAAATTCGTATTTAATAAGCATTGGTTCATTCGCCCCTTTCTTCTCCGAAGTGGTATAAAAACAAATCCTCCAAGCTCGGCGGTACGGTGATAGCGTCGGCGGCCGGAGATGTATCATGTATCATACGTAACCGCACATTGCCGTTTTCATGGTGCAGATTAACAACGGAAAAGCGTCTGCTGTATTCTGCTGCTTCCCGGTCGCTCACCAAAAGTTCCCATACCTTGCCGTTTATACTGTCTGTGATAGTAGCCATAGGCTCTTGCAGTAAAAATGTACCGTCTTTCATCATCAGAATAGTATCAGCGATATAGGAAACGTCCGATACAATATGCGTAGACAGAATAACAATCTTATCCTTTGCAAAGTCAGATATGAGATTGCGGAAGCGGACACGTTCTTTTGGGTCAAGTCCTGCGGTTGGCTCGTCTAAAATGAGAATGTCTGGGGCGTTCAATTCTGCCTGAGCAATTCCCAAACGCTGTTTCATACCGCCGGAAAAGGACTTAATTTTTTTGTCTGCCACCTCATGCAGATTAACTAATTTCAACAATTCCCCCGTCCGTGTCGTTGCTTCTTTCCTATCCAGTCCCTTTACTGCCGCCATATAGAGCATAAACTCACGGGCTGTAAAATCCGGGTAAAAGCCGAAATCCTGCGGCATATAGCCCAAGTGAGCATAATAATCTTCTCCCAACTCGTCAATGCTCTTTCCGTTCAAACAGATACTGCCGGAAGTAGGCTTTAGAACACCGCAAATCATACGCATTAAAGTTGTCTTGCCCGCACCGTTCGCACCAAGCAGACCATATACCCCCGGAGTAAGAACGGTGCTAACATCATTAACAGCCTGCTTTGCACCGTAGCATTTGCTCAAATGCTGTAATTGCAATTCCATATATGAAAACCTCCTTGTCTTTGTGATAGGCGTAGAAAAAAGGTAGGTCGCCTATGCTTATAGTATAGACTACCTACCTTATGGGCGGCTTTGCCGTATCTTAATTTAACCTTAATTTGTGCTTGCTCCACATGGAAGCAGGATTGTAAATTCTGTTCCCAAGCCGGGATTGCTTACCACGGAAATATCACCGCCGTGAAGTGCGATAATCTGTTTTGCGATTGCAAGTCCAAGACCGCTGCTTTCCGGTCGCTCTTTGGTGTTTGTCCCTCTGTAATAGCGGCTCCACAAGCCGGACAGTTCCTTTTCGTCCATGCCTTTGCCGTTATCCCGGACAGAAACAGCAATCTTGTTTCCGGGTATGAGATTGACCGTTACCTTTACTTTGGTATCGACAGGGTTATGCACAAGGGCATTGATAACAATATTCCCGACTGCGCGGCGCAGCAAATCGGGGTCAACTGCAAGCGTCATTTCCTGCATACTACTTTCAAACGCAATCGTCCGTTTTGAAAACGCCGGGTCATTTGCAATGTCGATTACCAACTCTTTTAGAAAACGCACAATTCGGATTTCCTGCGGGGCAAAGGGGAAAGCTCCGGCTTCAAGTTGATAGGTCAGCTTCAAGTCATTTATCAGCTTTTCCATGTGATTGACGTTTTTCAATACGATTTTCCCGTATTCCTGTACCGTCGGCAAATCAAGGCTGCGCCCCTCTGCAAGAAGCTCCGCATATCCCTTTACCGGGGAAAGGGGCGTTTTCAAGTCATGAGTGATGTTCGCGATCCATTCTTTGCGGGCATGGTCAGTTTCCTGCTGTACCTTTTCGCTGTGGCGTATTTTCATATTCATCTCATTCAAAGAACCGTAAATCTCGCTGAACAAGCCTCTTTCTTTCAGTGGTGTATATTGATTTGCCGCTATACTTTTAATGCCGTTGATAATCGTTGCCAGCTTCCGAGACAGCCAAAACGCATAAACAAAGGCAACAAGCACAACCACGCAAGCGGAAAAGAACACTACACTTTTTGTAAATGGTGACAGCCGCGCCACATTCTCACCGTTATAGTAAAGCATAGTTTTTCCTATGGCATAAGGGAAGCCCACAATGTAGTTAAGCGTTCTGTCCGATATGGTAACGTTGCTGATAAAGACGGTATTTCCGTTTTCATAGCCGCTTTCCGTCAACTCCACAAGCTCCGTCATACTGTAACCGTCCGGGTAGTTTTCCGGTTTGTTGTGTGCATATATTTCCTGTCCGTTTTCGTCAAGGATTTGCACCCACAAGCCGTATTCGTCCAAGCGTTCCGCACCGATTTGCTCCACGCCGATATTTCCGTCTTTTTCCTCTATCCAAGTGGAAAAATTGTCAGTAAACGTATGCGGCCACGACGCAAGGCTTAGTCCCTCCGGCTCCGGGATAGAAAAAGCATAGTAAAACATACCGATTGCAGAAACAATCAGAATGACAAAAAGGATTGCTAATATAACCGCTGTATATAGAATGGGCTTGTGTTTCAATTTATTTTTCATAAGGTTTTACCAACTTGTAGCCCAAGCCTTTCATTGTGATAATGTACTCCGGGGAAGTGGGATTACTTTCTATCTTTTCCCGCAAGTGTCGGATATGTACCATAATTGTATTATCGCAACCGAAGCCGTCCTCACCCCATACGGTTTCATATAGCCTTTCCTTGCTGATAACCCGTCCTATATTTTGTGCCATGTAGTGCAGTATTTCAAACTCACGGGCGGTCAGTTCAATTCCCTTTCCGTCCTTTGTCACACGGCAGCCCTCCGGGTCAATGCTCAATGCACCAACTTTAAGGAGTTGCGCCTTTGTCGGAAGCTGCCTGTATTCTGTACGTCGCAACTGTGCTTTCACACGATAAGCTATCTCTTTCGGACTAAACGGTTTTGTTACATAATCGTCCCCGCCGACTGCCAAGCCAAGTATTTTATCCAGTTCATCATTCTTTGAAGATAGAAACAGGATAGGACAATGAGAAAACTCTCTAATCTGTTTACAGACTTCATACCCGTCAATTCCCGGCAACATAACGTCCAAGATAATCATATCAGGCTGTAATGTGCGGCATGAGTTTACCGCAGAAAGCCCGTTATCTATCTTTGTGATATTTTGGAAGCCCTCAATGGCAAGGGATTTTTCAAGTAGTTCCAATATATCCGGCTCGTCGTCAACTATCATTATTTTGTATTTATTCATGGTCGGTTTCCTCCTGTAATGGCTTAGGACTTCTTTTCTTAAATCTTGCGTCAGTTGGCTTTTCTGCGTCCTTTGGTATCAGCCACATATACCCCAGTTTTGAAACGCCGGGTATACGGTTTTGGTTGCATAATATCTGTACTCGTCTTTCTGAAATTCCCCATTTTTCCGCTGCTTGTGGCGCAGACATATATTCCATAATTTACCCGTCCTTTCTTTACACGTTATCAGTATAATTATACTCGGACAGGCGAATAATAGCAAGTGTCTGATTATGAATTATTTTGGTGCATAGTAGGAATTGTATAGACATATCCAAAGAGAAAGGGGAACAGTAAAATGTAGCTGGGTGAATGAATATGGCAAAAAGACCAGTAGAAAAATATGACTTCAAGGCTTTCGGGCAGGCAATAAAAGCAGCGCGGACAGAAAGAAAAGAGAGCCGCAAGAAAGTGAGCGACGAAATGTATATATCCCCTCGCTACCTTGCGAACATTGAGAACAACGGGCAGCACCCCAGTCTGCAAATCTTTTTTGAGCTTATGCTCCGTTATGATATATCCGTAGACCAGTTTCTTTTAGAGAAGCCGGACACAAAAGACACGCAGCGGCGGCAGCTTGATACTCTGCTTGACAGCATGAGCGACAAGGGCTTGCGTATTGTTGCTGCTACGGCAAAGGAGATAACGGAAGTCGAAAAAGAGGGCGAATGAGAACGTCCGGCACAACTGAATATGGATTTTAGGAAGCGTTGTAATCTTTGCGGATTGCAGCGTTTTTCTTTTCCTGCGGGTGTGTTTGGCAAAATCCCGTCTTTATCGTGGAAGAAAGCGAAAAGATGAATAGCAAGCATAGGAAGCGGGTACCCACTTCCGTATTTTGCCCGTCCTGCCCTGCGGCAGCGTCGGCAAAACTGCTTGTTGGGAAGTGTCCCAAACCCTCGGAACAGAAAGGAGCGAAAACATGGACGGACGAAAAAGGACAGTACAAATCAAATTCAGAGTAACGGAAGCGGAACGGGATTTAATACTTGAAAAAATGAAGCTGATACCCACCCGGAACATGGCGGCGTATCTTCGCAAGATTGCCATTGACGGGTATATCCTGCAAGTAGACCATACCGACATAAAAGCTATGACAGCGGAGATACAGAAAATCGGCGTCAACGTCAATCAGATTGCAAAGCGTGTGAACAGTACAGGCAGCGTCTACCAAGAGGACATAGAAGAAATAAAGGGGGTGCTTGCGGAAATATGGCGGTTACAAAGATTAAGCCTATTAAAGGAACGCTAAACAAAGCCCTTGACTATATCCAAAATCCGGCAAAGACTGATGAAAAAATGCTTGTGTCCTCCTTTGGCTGCTCCTATGAAACGGCAGACATTGAGTTCGGCTTTACCCTCGCCCAAGCCATAGACAAGGGGAACAATCTCGCCCACCATTTGATACAAGCCTTTGAGCCGGGAGAGGTAGATTACAGGGAAGCCCATGAAATCGGGCGGCAGCTTGCCGACGCAGTAACCAAAGGACAGCACGAATATGTTTTGACTACCCATATTGATAAGGGGCATATCCATAATCATGTGATTTTCTGCGCGGTCAATTTCGTAGACCACCACAAGTACAATTCCAATAAGCGCAGCTATTACGGCATACGGAACATGAGCGATAAGCTGTGCCGGGAACATGGCTTGTCTGTTATCGCTCCGAACAGGGGCAGCAAGGGAAAAAGCTATGCGGAGTACCAGGCAGAGAAAACGGGTACCAGTTGGAAAGGCAAGCTCAAAATTGCCGTGGACACGCTTATTCCCCAAGTGTCAAGTTTTGAGGAACTGCTATTGCGGTTAGAAGCTGCGGGCTATGAGATAAAACCGGGTAAATACATTTCCTGCCGCGCTCCCGGACAGGAACGGTTTACCCGCCTTAAAACCCTCGGCGCAGATTATACAGAGGAAGCTATCAGAGAACGGATAAGCGGCAAACGCGCCCGCGCTGCGAAAGCTCCCCGCGCAGATCGCGGCGGCGTTAGTCTGCTCATTGATATTCAGAACAGTATCAAGGCGCAGGAAAGCCGGGGCTATGAGCAATGGGCAAAAATCCATAATCTGAAACAGGCAGCGAAAACCATGAATTTCTTGACAGAACATAAGATTGAACAGTACGCAGAATTGACCGCGAAAATCACGGAAGTTGCCAAAGCAAGCAAACAGGCAGCGGACAGCTTGAAAGAGGTTGAAAAGCGGCTTACCGATATGACGCTGCTTATCAAGAATATCAATACCTATCAAAAGACCAAGCCCGTCTATGCTGCATACCGCAAGGCAAAGGATAAGGAGAAATACCGGACAGCCCATGAGAGCGATATTATTCTCTATGAAGCAGCGGCAAAGGCAATTAAGGCGGCGGGGATAACCAAGCTACCAAGCCTTGCCGCCCTGCAAGCAGAGTACGCAGCACTTCAAGAGCAGAAAGAAGCCCTGTATGCCGACTATGGGAAGCTGAAAAAGCAGGTCAAGGAATACGACGTTATCAAGAAGAATATCGACAGTATTTTGAAAGTGGAACGTCAGCCTGAACGGGAAAAAGAAGCAGAGCGCGGATAAATGAGCGCAAAAAAAGAACGGACGCGGCAGCCGATATGTTGGCCACCGCGCCCGTTTTCTCATAGGTGCAGCTTTTGAAATGTTACGCAGTAGAACCGCGATTTTAGGGGTAAAGGTATCAATCCTTTACCTCTTTGTTTTTGCGTCCGAAAAGCCCTGCAATCAAAAGCTTTTTTCGCCCCTACTGCGTAACAAGAGTACGCTTTTTTCTCATGCGCTCGGCTGCCTGTCTGCGGGTAATCCGCTTCCGACAGTCCGGGCAGTATTTGACGCTGTTAGAGGTGGACGCAAAGAACGCGCCGCACACGGTACATTTCTTTCTGTCCTCGGTCTGATTGAGTTCTGCATACAGGAGCTTGTCGGCGGGAAGTACGGCAATCCGAAACCACTTACAGAGCAGCGAATAGGAAATAAGCTGCGGGCATACGCAAGTGTCCCCGTCGTCCAGTAAAATACAGTTGCCATTCTCGCAGTTGCAGCACTCCTTTTTCACAAGGGTGTTTACCTTGCGGCTTTGTCGCGGCGACAGCCGCTTAATCCCGGTCATACTTCATCAGCAGGATAAACGGCAAGCTCCCTGTACTCGGCTTCGGTCAGCGCGCCTACTTTGGAAAGGGTGCGCTTTGCAAGCTCCCGTAATCCCGCGTCCATGTAAGGCAGCGCAGCGGTCATGTTCTCTATAAGCTGCGCCTTGCTTCCCTCATGGTAAATGCTCAAAAGGTTTGTTTCCTCAACAGTCAATCTATTCATGCTCATACCTCCAAATCGTGATTTTTTGCTTTTGTCGTCGTCTTTTTAGGGGCTGTCTTTGTCTTATCTGCTTTTAGCTGCGCCCGAACAGAGGGGCGGGGCTTTTTAATCTCTTTGTCCCGGTTCTCTCCCTTGTCAATCAGTGCATACGTTCCATGTCTGCCCTCGATTTTGGAAAAGGAAAGGGTCTTGTAGGGCAGCATGGAGAAAAGGCGGTCAATGTCCTTTGTGTTCGCAAGCTGCATGAACGCCGGGGAAAGCTCCACCATGAAATGGGTCTTGTTCGGGCTGTTCGGCGTGTCATTCCGCTTTATTTCCCGCACAATGCGCCGCGCTTCCGTTTCAATCAGTCCGTCATGCAATGCGGCGATATGTGACTTAAAATCTCCCGGTGGAAGCTGCTCCCTGTTGCGGTGTTCCTCCTGTAAGAGCCATTTAAGAGCGTCCGGGTCGTTGGGTATGGCTTCAAAGCGTTCAAACTTCCCAAGCTGCGGGTCTGGGCTTCCGTTGAAATACTGTCCGGCGGGTATCATCTGCTCCCCGCGCTCATAAATCAGCTTTACCGCATCGGCGGGCAGCCCTTTTTCTTTGACGCGCTCATAATGGCGGGAATAGTCAAGCTCATACAGATTGCCCTTGATTTTTCCATGCTCCTTGCCTGTCAGCTCGATTGCATAGGCAAGAATACGGTCGCTTGTCTGCTCCATGTAAAAACGCCAGGTATTATGGGGCGCGGTGTCCTTTAGGAAAACGTCACGCTCCCGGAAGCAATGCGTCCCGGACGGGCGGCAAAACCATAAGAGGGTCTTATCCTCTTTACTTTCGCTTGCCGCCGTTTTTGCGATAATCTCCCTGTCAATATCAAAATCGCTTTGGTAAAAGCCTGTATTCTGCTTCATAATCGCATTGAGGAAAGCGAACACGTCTACATCTTCAAATTTATTTAATTTGCTCATGTGTCAGCTCCTTTCCAAGTCCTGCGACTTCTGCTTTGCGTTCTTCTTTTTCCCCGTCCGTTCTTTGTCAGCTTTAAGCTGCGCCCGGATAGAGGGCTTTTCTTTGCCGCGTTCTTTGTCTGCCTTAATCGCTTCTGCAAGGTCAACAAGGGAAATCTGTTCCCCGGCTTTTACCTTTGCTTCCAGTTCGTCAACCGTAGGGGTGTTGTTGATGATACCGTCAAAGTTGTTGTCGTTCTGCTCGATTGTGTCCTCGACGTGCTTTAGCGGGTTTATCTTTTCCGGCTGTTGTGTCTGCTCCTGCAAAAACTCCGGCACTTCCTTGTAGCCGAAACTATCTACATAATGCGCCGCGTCCTGTCCGTTCTGATGAAGCACTACCACGTCGGAAACGGAAAGGCTGTGTCCCTTAAAATCTTTCGGGTGGTCGATATTGAAACGGGTGTAAATATCTTCAAGGGAAGTACCCGGCGTAAGCTCTGCGGAATAGACAAGCTCATAGTTTGCCTTATCAACCACATTTCCCGCCGCCTGCAGGCGGTTGTAAGGCTCAAAGCGGAAGTCCCGCGTTTCGTCCCCTTGCTTTAGCTGATAAATGGAAAAGGTGTCTTTGTCGGCTTCGGCTTCCTGCGCCTTTGCATATAGCTCCTTTACTTCTCCCTGCGTCAGCTCTCCGGCGTTCAGCCCGCCCATGAGTTCCCGGCATTTTGCAAGGCTGCCGATATACAGCACGTCCCCGATTTTTGCCCTGCCGTTTTCCTGCGGGAGATAGGCTTGCAAGAAAAAGCGGTCGTTGTCGCCCGTTGTGCGGGGGTTGGCTTCAATCTTGTAAATGTACTCCGGCATGGCGGCTTTCTCCCTCGGCGCGTCCTGCACCTGTTCCTTTTGCAGTTCTGCGATATGTTCATCAATGCTGTTGATGATTTCCGCTGCGGTGCTGCGGATTGTTTCAAGAGAGCTTTTCAGTTCGGTAAGCTCCCGTCCGGCACTCCACCCGGCAAGATACCCAAAGGAATAATCAGAGGTATCAAGCCCGTAATGCTGGCACACGGTATAGGCGATACTTTCAGCCTGTACCTCACGGGTGCGGCGGTCGGGTCTGTTCTCCAAGTTCTCTAAAGGGGCGTTTAGGTCAATGTCGTGCAGCTTCGCATGGGCGATTTCATGGATAAGGGTTTTTAAGGTTTGCAGCTCGCTCATGCCCTCATCAAGGGCAATACGCTTGTCCTCCAAGTGGTAGTAACCATGTGCACCGCCCTCGATTTTTTCAAAGCCGACAGGAACAGGAGAAGTCTTTTCAAGGGCAGCGAAAACGTCCTTGTAATGCTCCACATCTCCGGTCAGCATATTTACGGCAATGTCGGGGATTTCCTTGCCCTCGGTCTGCGATACGTCAAAGACAGATACCACCTTAAAGGCGGGTATCGTGATTTCCTTTTCCTCGGTTACGGGCTTTCCGTCCTTGCCGATAAAGGCTTTTCCCGTCTGCGGGTCGATTTTCTCCATTTCTTTTTTAATCTTAAAGGGCGACGGGGCAAGGATTTTGATACCCTTTTGTCCTTTCATCACATTTCGCCCAAAGTTATTTTTCCATGCGGAAAATCCGGCGATAAGGGAAGCGTCGGGCTTTTGCATGGCGATTAGCAGCGTATTGTTAAAGCTATAATTATGAAACTTTGACATGACGCGCAGATATTCCTTGTAACGCTCGCTGTCAAACAGTTCCGTAATGCCTTGCTCCAAACGGTCGGTAATCTCTTTGAGCTTTTCGGCGGGCTTCTCGCTCGTCAGAACGATAGGGATAACCGGGCGCGGCTCCTGCGGCGTTGCTTCGGGAACAGCCGCCTGTACTGCCGGGGCTGCGTCCCGTTCGACGGTCGGCTGCGGATAGCTCATAATGCGGTATTCCTCCGGCACATCGCGCCCCTCAAAGTGTTTCTCCCATGCGTCGCCGCTTTCCACAAGATAGCCGTATTCCGTAAAGCTGCCTTTTTCCTGCGCGGCGGCGTTTCGTCCAAAGGCGATAGGGTCAATGCTGTTTTTCCATTCAGCGGGCATTTGCACCATGCCGGATTTGTTAAGGTAATAATCGCCCAATTCGCGGGGTGTGTGTACTTCGGGGATATGCACGAAAAAGTCCTCGTTATAGGTAAAGTCAATGAGCTGCCCGATATTCTCAAAACCGTTCTTTCGCTGCGTGGCTGCGTTCAGCGCGGCAATCCCGGAAGCGTCAAGGGTTTCCAGTCGTGCCGCAAGGAAATTCAGCTCGTCCACCTGTGCCGCGCATACCATGTCATACGGCAGGGCAATGTGTCTGTCCTCCCGGTCAGAGTAGCCGTGAATGAAAAAGTCCTGCGGGTTGTCTGCGGTAATGCCGACGCTTTGCATGGCTTCGTGAAGCTGCTCTTTGGTGGCGGGCATGGAAAGCCAGTAGCCGCCCGGTTCTCCCGTTTCAAAACGGGTGCGGCTGTCAATCAGGATTGCAAACTGTTCCGTTTCCTGTCCCGGTTCGGTTCTCGGTGCAGCGGCGGGAATGTCGGCGGCGGGCTGCTTGATTTCCTCGCCCTCTACGGTGTAGCCCGGTAAGAGCTGCCCGTTTACCCTAAACTGTTCCGCGTATTCCGGCGGGATAGCCGGGGAGATTTCCGTAAAAAGTTTTTCATACGCCTTGACACGCCCATTCAGATATTTTTCCATAGCCGCCCGGTCAGCAAATACCTTTCTGTCCTGTCCGGCGATTTTTGCCTGTCCGTACCCGTGGGGGCTGTTGGTGTAGATGTTCCAAGATAACGTATAGGAATATGGAATAGATTTCTGTGCTGCCTTGTCGTAGCGGGTATTTTCATACACATGGTAGCTCATTTTATATACCCGGTTGCTGATGGTGTGGCGGTCGTTGTCCTCGTCCTGCCACTTGTTCGCCGTATGCTTCACTTCGGGTATTCTCGCATACTCAATCGCCTTGTCAAATAGCAGGGTCTTTCCTGCCTGTTCCTCCCATGCGGAAGCCTGTACTTTCAGATTTTCAAATACGGTCTGCTCCGCAGCCGCGCTTTCCTCCCGCAGCTTCACAAGCTCGGCAAGGGGTAAGGCGGTCAGCGGGGAAATATCCGCGCCTTTCGTGTCAAAATAGATACCGCGCTCAATCTTCATCTTGTCGGCGGCTTCCAGTCTGTCATGGTCGTATGAGGAATAACCTGTTTTCCATTCGTCCATTTGCTCGCTCCTTTCTTTTTCAATCATGCGGTGCATAAGTTCGTAGTCCTCAATGCTCATGCTCCCGTCAAATACATAAGGGTCAAAATCTTCCCCGTCCCGGTAGGGCTTTTCGGAAAAGGGAAGCCCCGCTGCATGGGCGGCAGCTCTTGCTTCCTCGATAACTTCCGGGGGAAGCCTGTCGTCATGTGCCCCGATAAAACCGTCAAGGTCATTCCTGCTGTTTTCATAGTGATAGCGCACTACGGCGGTCAGCTCGTCAAGGCTCATATTCTCGCCTAAATGCCCGCAGTAGTAGCCGTTTAAAATAACGGCGGCGGGGTCAGCCGCCTTGATTTCCTCTAACCGGCTCCTGTCAAACGGTTCTAAAGTACCGTCCACTTCAAGATGAAACAGCTCGGCGTTCCATGAACGTCCCTCTTTCCAAAATGCTACCCATGCGATACCGTCCCTAAGTTCCTCTTGATAGTCCTTTACGCTGTCGCGCAAACTTGCCATGCGTAAGACCTCCTTTCGCGTATGGCAGCGCGGACGCTGCGTTTGTGGTTACATAGTCCTACTACGGTGCGCCCGCATTTCTGCCAAAGATTTTTGAGGATTTTTAGAGGGTTTGGGAAACTTCCCAACAAGCAAAATTCCCGCCAAGCTCGGTAAGAGTGGCAGGGATTTTACGGAAGTGGGTACCCGCTTCCTATGCTTGCTATTCCAGTTCTTTGTCCTTTGAAATGGTTACTTTGTAATTCACATATTTGCCGCCCGTGTCGGCTAACAGTACCGTTCCGTCATAGGTTTTGCCCGTTTTTACGGAATACAGCTTTTTGACTTTTGCCTTGCCGGATTTTAAGAGTGCTGCGGCAATCTTCGGGGTAAAGACGGTTTTCCGTTCCTCAAAGAAGCGGTCATTTTTCCACATGGTAAAGCTGCAATCCCTGTTGGAACAGTAGTAGTTTTTCTTTCCCTCGTAGACCGGGGATTTGCAGCGGGGACATTTCCCAAGCTCTGTTTTTTCTGTCTTGAAAAGCTCCGGCTTTTCGCCCAACACGGAAGCATAGGTTTTTACAAGCTCCTGCGCCATTGCTTCAATCGCCTGCATGAAAGTGTCCGGGTCGGCGTTGCCCTTTGCAATCTGCGTCAGATTGTTTTCCCATGCAGCCGTAAGCTGCGGAGAAGTTAAGATGTCCGGCAGGACGCAGACAAGGTTTGTGCAGTCTTTGGTGGGAAGTAGCTGCTTGCCCTTGCGCTCCACAAAGCCGCCTTTGACTAACTTTTCAATGACAGCGGCGCGGGTGGCGGGTGTACCAAGCCCCCGGCGTTCTGCGTCTGGGTCGGTGTCCTCATTCCCGGCGCGTTCCATAGCAGAAAGTAAGGACGCTTCATTGTGGGGCTTCGGGGGTGTAGTGTCATGCTCCGTAACCTTTGCAGCAGGGTTTTCAAAGGTCTGTCCCTCGGTAAAGTCAGGCACATCTAAAACAAGTTCGTTTTCGTCGTCGCTGTCCGGCTTCTTTTTGAGGGTCGCCCGGTAAAGCCGTTCCATGTCTTTCCACCCGGCAGCGATTACCGCCTTTCCCTTTGCCGTAAATTCATGGTCGGCGCAGGAGAAAACCGCCGTTACCGCTTCAAAACTGTACGGCTCGGCGGTCGCCATAAGCAGACGCGCCCCGGCAAGGGTAAGGATATTGCGCTCGCTTTCCGGCAGCGCGGTAAGGTCAGCCTTTGCAAGCTCCATAGTGGGAATGATTGCGTGGTGGTCTGATACCTTTTTACTGTTCAGCACCTTTGCAATCTCCGGCGAAAAATCCGCGCCCTCCATAAAGGAAAGTTTCTCACAAAGCACCTTGATAATGCCCGTCGCTGTTTCTCCCATGTCGTCGGTCAGATAGTTGCTGTCCGTTCTCGGATAAGTAAGCAGCTTCTTTTCATAAAGTGTCTGTGCAAGGTCAAGGGTCTGCTTTGCCGTGTACCCGTAGATACGGTTTGCTTCCCTTTGCAGAGAGGTAAGGTCAAAGAGCTTCGGCGGTATAGCGGTTTTATTTTCACGGGTCAAGGAAGTGCAGACAGCCGCCGACGCTTCGCAGGCCGCTTTCAGTTTGCCCGCTTCATCAGCGGCGCAGATCTTCGCGCTTGCCGCTTCTGCGCCGGGGAGCATAAGGCGCACATGGTAATATTTTTCTTTCTTGAAGTTCATAATGGCAGCGTCCCGGTCTACAAGCATTTTTAGGGTTGGGGTCTGAACGCGCCCCACGTTCAAGGTTTTTCCATACAGGCAGGAGAAAAGGCGGGTCGCGTTAATGCCGATAAGCCAGTCAGCCTTTGCTCTGCATAATGCGGAATGATAGAGAGCGTCATACCTGCGCCCGTCCTTCAGATTGTCAAAGCCGCTTTTGATGGCGTCCGTTTCCATAGAGGAAATCCAAAGACGGGTAAAGGGCTTCTTGCAGCCCGCTTGATGATAGACAAAGCGGAAAATCAATTCTCCCTCGCGTCCTGCGTCGCAGGCGTTCACGACTTCCGAAACGTCGCTGCGCTGCATGAGGTCTTTTAAGATTTTGAATTGCTTTCCCTTGTCGGCAGCTACGGTGTACTGCCATTCCTGCGGCAGAATGGGTAAGCTGTCATAGCTCCATTTCCTGTACTGTTCCCCATAGGCGGCAGCTTCCGCAAGTCCTACCAAATGCCCGATACACCAAGAGATAACATAACCGTTCCCCTCGATATATCCGTCTTTCTTCTCCCTTACGCCAAGGGCGGCGGCAACCGCCGCCCCGACGCTGGGTTTCTCACAAATCACAAGTTTCATTCTTCCTCGTCCTCCTGTTCGGTGTCTGCGCGGTCAGCTTCTTCCGACTCGTCCTCGTCGTATTCGTCAAAATCGAACTCGTCAAGGTCGGTGCTGCCTTTCACGTTCTGTTTCTGTTTCATAAACTTAACGTAGTAGAGGGCTGCGCCGCCGCCAAGCAAGCCCACGACAAGGAAAATCAAAAGCCCGCCCATGCCGTTTTGGGGCTGCTCCTGCCCGGTGGGTTCCTCCGGCGCGGCTTCCTTGCCTGTGCAGCTATCCATGTTGACAGAGCAGACGGGGCAGGCGGTGTTTACTTCGCCCGCCTTGCATTTCTCGGTACAGTTGCAGACAGCCGGGGGCTGCTCGGTCTGTTCCTCCCCGATAATCGCCATAAGGTCGCTTTCGTCTACTTGATTTAAGAAGTGGACGGAATTTTCCCCCTCGGCTGCCCGGTCAACGATAATGTAAAAATAGTTGCCGCCTTTGCTTTTCACGACGATAAACTGCTTATCCTCGGCAGCGTCCCCGTCGATGTCGTCCACAAGGGTCATGTTGCCCTCCGGGGTAAGGGGCTGCGGTTCGGTTTCCACGATTACGCCGCTGTCGTCGGTTTCCTCCGTCGGGGTCTGCGCGTAGGCAGTAACAGAAAAGCCGCCCACAAGGACAAGGGCGGCGCAAAGTGCGGTAAGGCTTGCAAGGATTTTATTCTTCATCTGCATTGTCCTCCTGTTCCTCATAGTCTGCGGGGATAGGGGCAATGCCCGGAATACCGTTGCCGGAAAGCATAGCGGTAAGCTCCTGCGGGGTCAGGCGCATGGAGCGCACGAGCTGAACGATTTGCAGATTTTCCGCTTCGGTTTTCTGTGCTTCCAGTCCGCGCAGCTTGTTCTGATACTCCGTGATTTTCTCACGGGTCTTTTGGATTTCCTTTTCAATTCTTTCGATTTTACTCATAGCCATAATGATTTTTCTCCTTTCGATTTTCAAATGTGTTTGTTGTATGTCAGTTCCAGTTCATCAGCCCGTACCCTTTGATACAGGCATAGTCAAGGGGATAGCTCTTAATCTTGCAGGCGTCGCCGGAATTGCCCTCAACGGTATAGACGCGGCTTTCGTCCCTGCCGATAACAAGCCCAACATGGTCTGCGCTGCCGTCTAAGTCCCAGTCAAAAAAGATAGCGTCGCCGGGGGCAATGTTTTCATAGCCCCGCGCTCCCCATTGTCCGTGAGAGGTAAACCACGGAATACCCTGCGACTGGCAGGCGGCAAAGCGCGGTTCGGAAAGCCCCATTTGCCCGTAGCACCAGGACACAAAACAGGCGCACCATTCCACGCGGGAGTTGAAGCCGTACCAGCTCCAATACGGATAGCCGCCCACATTTCCGACTTGCTGCTTTGCAAGGTCAACGATAGCGGTATTACCGGGGCGCGTTCCGTTTACAAAGTCCACGCCGCTTAAATCCTCGGACGCGGAAGTGTCGGGAGAGCCGCCGCCAAAGATAAGGGGCTTGTTCCCGCTTGTCTGCAAGTACACCCGGTACATTTCCAGTTGTTCCGGGGTCAGATTATTTTCCGCAATGGTGGATAGCGGGGTGTTCGTCAGCTTGACGTTTAAGATGTAATACTCATAAGGCACTTGTACCGTGTAGGTGTCCGTATGCTCGTTGCCGTCCTCGTCTGTCCATGTGTCGGTGCGTTCTTCCTCCCGGTAGCGTATTTCCACTTCCTCGGTCAGCGTCAGCTTGTATTGCTGATTGAAAATCCGTTGTAATTCGCTCTGTACCTCGGCGCGGGTGTAGCTTTGGTATTTTGCGGTCAGATAGGACGCTAATTCGTGGGGGTTATGCCCGATATTTGCAAGGTCATAGCGGTACTCGTCATAGCCGGGGTGGGTGCTTTCGATAGCGTCAATCTCGTTTTGCAGCCCGCTTTCCAGTCCGGCATAGGCATTTTCCACTTCCACAAGGTCGCTGTCCTCGGACGTATAAGACGTTCCAAGCACGCCGTTTAACGTGCCGGAAAACATTGCACCACAAGAGGACAGCCCGGACAGAAGCATAATGAAAAGCAGCAGCGCCCCGACAGCGATTGCCACGCCCGCCGGGTGTCTTGCCACAAACGCTGCTGTCTGCTTCGTTTTCTCGGCGGCTTTGGCTGCCGCTTTGCGGGTGCGTTCCGCTGCACCCTTGATACCCTTTGCAGTATTGCGGGCTTCCTTTGCATACTGCTTTTTAATCTGCTGTTTCTGCCAAAAACGGGAAATAGGGTTACTGGTTAGCTGTGGGTTCTCATGCAGGGTCTTATGATACTGAAAATCCACGTTTGCCTTGAAAGCAGCTTTTTCAGCCTTTGCCGCTTCCCGGTAGGGTTTCAGCTTGTGGCTGCGGTAGCCCTGCTTGATTTTCCTTACCCCGTACTTTGCGCCGCGCTCGGCGGCTTCCTCGCTCTTATGTGCGCCCTCCACGCCGGAATTATCCTTTTCGACAGAATGGATTTTGTTGTGTACCAAAATCCCGGCTTCCTGTGCGGGGCGGGATAAGGGGCTGTGTTTGTCCTTAAATCCGGGCGGCTTGTCCTTTTCCTCAAAGTGCAGGCGGGTCTTGCCTTTCCCGGTGGCTTCGTCAAAGGTGCGCTCTTTCGTAAGTTTCTTTTCTTTGGGGATAGCTGCCTTTGCCTTATCCAGTCGGTCAGCGGCTTTGTCGGATTTCTTGATATACTTTTCAAGCTCCGGGGCAGCGCGTTCCTCGTCGGTAAATTGCAGCCGGGAAGATTTCGTCCCAGCGGTAGCTTCTGCCTGTGCCTTTCGTACCGCTTTTTTAGACGCTTTGCGGGTATGGGCGGCTTCGATATGCTCCATGACGCGCTCCGTTTTGCCTGTGTCCGCTTTGGGGGCAGCTCCCGGCACATGGGGCAAGGGAGAAGTCGGGGAAGCTGTACCTTGTAGCTGCGCTGCGTCCTGTGCTGCCTGTTGCTCCGGGGATTTCTGAAAATCCGCATCCTGCGTCCGCTTGCTGATATGCTCGGCGGTCTGCTGTGTTTCGTTTACTTCTACAAGCCCGTCGCGGGTCATTTTCTGCGTGATTTTATCACGGGGCTTTAATGGGTCTTTCAAGTGTTACCACCTCCAATCCGCGCCCCTGCAAGGGCGCAATACTCGGCGTTCAGTTCAATGCCGATATAGCGGCGGTCAAGGCTTTTCGCTGCAAGCCCGGTGGTGCCGCTGCCGAAAAACGGGTCAAGGACAATGCCGCCCGCCGGACAGCCCGCAAGTATGCACGTTTCCGCGAGCTTCGGGGGATAGGCGGCAAAATGCCCGCCCTTATACGGTACAGTATTGATAAGCCAAACATCCCGCTTGTTCCTTGTGGTCGGCATAAGGGCGTCGTCATAATAGCCGCCGCTACGGGTCTTGTTGATACCCTGTACTTTGCCCTGTCCCGGTACTTCCTCGGCGTATTTGTGTCCTGCGCTGCGTCCCTGTCGGTACCGCGCTGCCGTTCCCGGCGCGATTGGCTCCGCAATGGCGGCAGCGTCATAGTAGTATTTCTTTGATTTCGTCAATAAAAAGAGATGCTCATAGCAGCGGCTCGGTCGGTCGCGGCAGCTCTCCGGCATGGGATTTTCTTTCAGCCAGATAATATCGCTCCGCAGATACCACCCGTCAGAGCGCAGGGCAAAGGCTAAAAGCCACGGAATACCGATTAAATCTTTTTGCTTGCAGCCCGCTTTCATGCCTGTGCCGCAGTAGGTGTCTGCGATATTCAGCCAAAATGTCCCGTCGTCTTTCAGTACCCGGCGCAGCTCCCGGAATACTTCTACAAGTCTGTCAATGTACTGCTCCGGCGTGTCCTCACGTCCGATTTGCGCGTCAAGCCCGTAGTCCCTAAGTCCATAGTAAGGCGGACTTGTTACGCAGCAGTTCACGCTTTCGCCCGACAGCTCCCGCAGGGCATAGAGGGCGTCGCGGTTGATGATTACGTCCGTTTTCATGGCTTACTCACTTCCTCCGGCTTTGTCGTAAGCAGACGGTAAAGCTCGGTGTCCGTCGGAAAGCGGTCAATGAACGGCAGCACCACATTCCCGTAAAAGATAAGCCCCTCGCCCGCTTCGGTATGGGTCACATACTTCATCTGCTGCGGAGAAATATTGAGCTGCTTTGCAAGGATAGCCCGGTCGCCCTGTGCCTGATTGAGCATGAGGACAAAATCAGAGTTTTCAAAGATATTCTCGACTTCGCGGCTGCTTAAAAGGTCTTTGACGTTCTGTGTGATAGCCGTCGGTATGCCGCCCCATTTCCGAAAACGCTTCCAAATCTCCACGCTGTAAGCGGCGGTCTGTTCTTCTTTGAGCAGCAAGTGAAATTCGTCCATGTAGTAACGGGTTGCCTTTTTTTCGGCGCGGTTGACGGTAACGCGGTTCCACACCTGGTCTTGCACAATGAGCATACCTAATTTTTTGAGCTGCTTTCCAAGCTGCTTAATATCAAAGCAGACAAGGCGGTTAGAAAGCTCTACATTCGTTCTGTGGTTAAAGACGTTTAGACTTCCCGAAACATAAAGCTCCAATGCCGCCGCAATGCGGGCAGCTTCCGGCTCCGGCTGCTTCAAAAGCTCGTTGTAGAGGTCGCCCAAGATAGGCATTTTTGCCGGGTCGGGTTCTGCAAGGAAAGGTCGGTACACATTCCTAACAGCGCGGTCAATGACTGTCTTTTCTACGGGCTGCAAGCCCTCTTTGCCGCCGATAACAAGCTCACAAAGGGAAAGGATAAAGTCAGATTTCAAGGCAAGCGGGTTGTCGTCCTCGGAGTAGTTGAGGTTAATATCCATGGGGTTCACATACTGGGGCTTGCCGTCCATGCCTTTTCCGGCAGGCGACAGGCGTATCACTTGCCCGCCCAATCGCTGCACAAGGGAAAAATATTCTGCTTCCGGGTCGCAGATAATAATATCGTCGTCAGTAATGAGAAAGGCGTTTGTCATTTCCCGTTTTGCCGCAAAGGATTTACCGCTTCCCGGTGTTCCGAGGATAAGCCCGTTGGGATTTTTCAGTTGCTTGCGGTCGCAGAGTATCATGTTGTTTGACAGCGCATTTAAGCCGTAGTACAGGGCTGCGCCCTTTTGGAAAAGCTCCTGCGTGATAAAGGGAATGAAAATAGCGGTGCTGCTGGTCGTAAGTCCCCGCTGAATGGGGATAAGGTTCTCCCCAAGAGGGATAGAGGACATAAAGCCCGCTTCCTGCAAATAGTCAAGGCGGGTCAGAGCGCAGTTGTTTTTCTGTGCAAAGCCCGCCGTAGCAAAGATGTCATTATCCAGTTTCCGCTTCGTATCTGCCATGTTTACCACAAGGAACGTCAGCAGAAACATTCGCTCGTTGCGGCTCTGTAAATCCTGCAACAGATTTTTTGCTTCGCTGCCGAAAGTAGCAAGGTCGGACGGAATTATATCCATGTCATACCCGCTGCGTACCGCTTTTTTCTGTTCCTCAATCTTCATCTTGTCGAGGTCAGTAATCTTGCGCTTAATAGTTTTGATTGCTTCACTCTGGTCGATACTCTTTACATGGAGATTGACGATAATCCCGTTTTCAAGGTCGAGAATGTCCGAAAGCATACGGTCATTCAGCTCCGGCGCAAGGATTTCAAGGAACGATACAGCACCGAGTTTTCGCCCCATGCGGAACGTGCGCCCGTCGCCAAAACGGAACGAGGACGGGGCGATAAAGTCCTTTGTAGAAAGCCCCGACGGTACAAGCCAGTCCCAAGAGAAGCGGAACGGCTCGCCCTCCGGGTGGAGAATCCCATGCAGTACGTTCAAGCGTTCCTGTCCGTTCATGGGGCGGGCTGTTACGCCAAGCACCTTAAAATTATTGAGTACGTCGGTTTCGATACGGGAAAGGCGGGCTTTTGCGGCTGCGAGATTGTCCGCTTCAATGGAAAAGGTAATGTACTTGCACTTTTCCAGTCCGTTGTTGCCTTTTTCAAGCTGATTTTTCAGCATATCCGCGTACTCCTTGCGGATAGAGTTAAAAGCGTCGTCCTGCGCCGGGATTTCGATAGCCGCCTGTGCCTTTTCCTTTCTTGCGCCCTGATTGATGAAAGAGAGCTGCACCGAAACGGAAGCGTCAAAGTAGTTGAGAAAATCGCACCAGTTTTCAAAAATGGCGGTCTTATCATCTGCCTGTGCAAGCTGATAGTTAATATCTTCAAAGACAAGGCTTTTACTGTATTTCTTTTCCGTTACCCTGCAAATCCCGTCCGGGTACATCTGCAAGTAGGAAATGGTCTGTTGTGCGGTGTGGGGCTTCCCGTCGCCCTTTGCCGCCTGTATCACGGCGGCGATTTCTTTCTTTTCTGCGCGGGTCAGCTTACGCTTCACGGGATTTTTTACCGCGCGGGTCATGGTTTTTCGTTCTGCCATTGACAATAGCCGATACCTCCTTTTCCAGTTTTCGTTGTTTTTCTATGACGGCATAAAAATTTTCCGTCTGATAGGGGCGTTCCTTTGGTCGGATAAACTTTGTCTGAATGACGTTCTTTATCACGACTTCAAGGGGCTGCCCGTGTTTTTCATACATTGCCAAGAGGAAGCAGGGAAGCATAACGACAATCATTGCAAATGCCGCCATGCTTGTTCCCGCGCTGTCTTTGAGCAAAAAGAAAAGCGGTAGTCCCATAGCGAGGGCTGCCGCAAAACAAATGATTTGCCGCTTTGTCAGATTAAAAGCGACTTTCGTTTTGATTTTTGATAAGTCTTTGGGTACGGGTACATACGCCAAGTGAAAACCTCCTTTCGGTCTTAATGGGCATTAAAGATTGACTTCGCAAGTGCGCCTGTTTTGAATAGGGAGAAGCACAAAATCACGGTGTAGGCTGCAAGGGAGAAAATCGCGCTGTGCAGGTTGTCCGCTACAATCATGCTGCCAACCAAAACCGCATAAATGCCGACGCATATCATTATGAGGAAGCCTTGAAAACCGAGGGCGAACAGGGCTTTTAAGTAGTTGTTGCCTATCTGTCCCCACTCTCTGTTGGTCATAGTTGCAAACGGGATAGGCGATACCGAACAGTAAAGGTAAATTTCTATCATTCTGCCGTACAGGATAACCGTGATAAGCACCGACATGATTTTCATGCAAAGACTCACAAGGCTTGTTTCCATAACGAGCAGTAACAGTTCGGGGATTTCCATAGCGTCAAGTCCGGCTTGCATGGACGAGAGGGCGGCGTCAACGTCGATATTCGTATTGCCGCCGATCACGCCCGCCGCGCCGGAAACAACGTGCTGCGCCATATCGAACACCGCCATTGTGATTGTAAAGGTGTGGGTAACGAGATACACCGCTACCCACGCCTTGAAAAACCACTTAAAGAACATGAACGTGTCAATATCGTGCATATTGTTCTTTTCCGTTACCATGCTGATAAGCTCCACGCATAGAACGTAGGTAATGACAAGCCCCGCAATGGGTACAATCACATTTTCCGACAAGCCCTGTATCATGGAAAATATGCCTGCGTTCCACCCCTGCGGGGTTTGTCCTACCTCTGCGGCGATAGTTCCGACTTTTTCGTTTACGTCCCCGAACATAGTTGACAGATTACCGTTAATGGCTCCAATGAGGATTTCCTTTATCCATTCGTTAATCGCGTCAAGTATGCTCTGCATAAGCTATACCCGCTGCTTAACCGAACAGGCCGGAAAGCAGAGGTACAAGGGTGCCACCGATAAGGGCAACGCCGCCGCCCGCCATAAGCTGTTTCATGCCCTGGCTTTTCGCGCCCGGATTGTCGTTTCCGTAGCCCTCCAAGAGGTTGATAACACCCCAAATGCCAAGTCCGGCTCCGAGAGCGATAACGAGTGTCTGCAATACGTTTACTGCGCTGTTGAAAAATGCCATATAAAACTCCTTTCTGCCGCTTTGCGGCTGCCCGAAAAAGGGCATAAAAAACGGCGGTCAGTTTTTGATAACTGCCGCGGTCATAAGTCCCCGCGCTGCGTAATTTCTGCGGCGCGGCGGTATTCAGTTGTAAGGGTGCGGCTTCCTGCCGCGATACGCGCAAGGAGTAGGGGCGCGTACCATGTAGCCCGTGTTTATTGTTTTTACTTTAAGCTCCCTCCTTTTCAAAAAGTGGTGTGTAGACAGGCATAATGCCGTACTGCCGTTCCCGGACAGCTTCGATATACTTGATATAGGAAATACCTGCCTGTCTTGTCCTGCGTTCCTGTTCCCGCTGCATTTCCTCGGCGGCTTCCATAAGCCCGCTGATAGCTCGGATTAGCTGCTGTTTTGCCTTTTTCTTTCTGATACGCTTATTCATTCTGCGTCCTCCTGCAAATCTGCTTCGTCAACTTCGTAATAGTCAAATACCTCGTCCGGCTTTACGATTGCAGGACGGCGGCGCAAGTGCTTTTCCATGTCAAAGGCATTTTTCTTGTCAAAGTCGGAAAGGTACTTGTACTTCGGGTGTTTGGTAATATCGTATTTTTCGGAGAAGAACGGGCGCACCCCGCGTAACTGCAAGATACATTTCCCGCCGTCCATGACCGCAATTTCATCTTCGCTCATAAGCTGCTTGCCTAACTTCTGATAGTTCAGCCCGTGGGAAAGCTCCCGTCCTCTTGTTTCGGAAGTATTGAAGCTGTCAATCGTTTCTTTCCCCAAGATTTCCGACATTTCTTTAAGGGTCGTTTTCTCCTTGCCGCCCAAAAACAGGGTCGTATCGCAGTTGCCGACAATGGTATCGGCGTTGTCCTTGTAGATAGCCTTTAGCTGCGACTGGCTCTGCAAGATGATGGACGCGGAGATTTCACGGCTTCGGATAGTGGCAATGAGCTTTTCAAACTTCGGTATCTGCCCGATATTTGCAAACTCGTCAAGCAGACAGCGCACATGAACAGGCAGCCGCCCGCCGTACACATCATCTGCCTTGTCACAAAGCAGATTGAAAAGCTGTGTGTAAAGGATTGATACAACAAAGTTAAAGGTGTCGTCGGTGTCAGAGATAATAACAAAAAGTGCGGTCTTTCGGTCACCCAAGGTGTCAAGCTCCATTTCGTCGGTTTCCATCAGCTCGCGCAGCTCCCGAATGTCAAATGGTGCAAGCCGCGCACCGCAGGAAATGAGGATAGAGCTTCTTGTTTTTCCGGCAGACAGCAAAAACTTCTTGTACTGGCGCACCGCAAAATGTTCCGGGTCTTTTTCCTCCAAGCGTTCAAACATGAGGTCAACGGGGGATTGAAATTCCGGGTCGTCCTCGCGGGCTTCCGACGCATTTATCATTTCAAGCAGCGTCGTAAAGTTTTTCTCATTCTCCGGGGCTTCGTACCAGATGTAGCCGATAAGGGCGCAGTAAAAAAGCCGTTCCGATTTCACCCAAAAATCCTCGCCGGATTTTTCCCCGTCGCCTTTGGTGTTGGCGATAATGGTATTTACCAGTTTCAAAATATCCTTTTCGCTGCGCAGATAGGCAAAGGGATTGTACCGCATGGATTTCTTGAAATTGATGGTGTTCAGCACCTTGATTTTGTACCCGCCCCGCTGCAAGAGCTTCCCGCACTCGATTAAAACCGTTCCTTTCGGGTCAGTGACTACATAGCTGCTGTGCATTTGCATTAAGTTGGGCTTTACAAAAAACCTCGTTTTGCCGCTGCCGGAGCCGCCGATTACAAGTACATTTTTGTTTCGTGCATATTTCGGGTGCTTCGGGCGGCTTGACATCATCAGCCGTTCGGTCTGCGTCAGCAGCACGTTATTTTCAAAAATGGGGTCGATATACGGCTTTATATCCTCGGCGTTGCCCCAACGTGCAGAGCCGTACTCCATGCCCTTACGGTATTTCTTTGCGTTCTTGCCTTTCACATAGACCGCAAGCCGGATAACGACAGCCCCGACAATGCCGATAAGCAAATCCATAGGGGCAAAACTCGGCAGGGCATTTGAAAAGGCGGCAGAAAAGCCGCTGCCAATGGAAAGCAGCTTGCCGGAGAGGTCAGCCCCCGGAGAGAGCCGCACCGCCTGTCCGACTTTATCAAAGAGATACACAAAGAGCAGATAGGGGGCGTTTAGGATAAGCAGCTTCTTGATATTCGGCTTCATAGCGACACCTCCCTGTCCTTGTGTTTTGTCTTTTGACGGTTCGCGTTAAGCTGCTTTGCTGCTTCCCGGAATGTGGCAAGTGCCTTTCGGATAGAGGGCTTTTGCTCCTGTGTCAGCTTCTTTGCGGAAAACTCCTTAAAGGCTGCGGTCAGAGCGTCCGCGTCCCGCCCCTTGAAAAAGACGAGATAACGGGGCGGCGTTTCGGTGCTGTCTTTCTTTAAGGCAAAGTCGATACCGTATTTTTTCGCCGTCTGCTCAAAGGCTTTGATATTGCCCTCGGTTATCTCAATGTTGGATAGCCCCGCGTTCTGCTTCGCAAGCTGCTTTAGGGTCTGCTTCCCGTGGGTCTGTTTTTCCTGCTGTTTTTTTGCCTGTGCAAGCATGGCTTTGATTGCCTTTTGCAGCATTTCAGCGGTCAGCTTCGCTCCCTTGACAGAGAGCGCAACCACTTTTTCGTTGATTTCGTCCTGCAATGTTTACCGTCCTCCTTTCCCGGTAGTGATAGTGTTAAGGTGGTACGCCGCTTTGGGGCGTGAAAAAAGGGCGTCCGTTGTTCACGCCGCCCCGTTAAATCCGCACCCGCAGCCCGTTCAAGTCCTCGGCGCGGATACCTACAAGATACCAGTTGTCCCCGTACTCAATCCGGGTCGGCTTCCATTTGCCGCCTGTGAATACGTCCATGCACTCGCCGCAATGCAAGCCGCCGTAATAGTCGGCAATGTCAAAGCGAATGTCGTAGCGGTCAGCGGTTTCATCAAAAATTAAAGCTCCTGTTTTCTGTGCCATGTGGTAAATCCTCCTTTTTTCGTTTACAGGCTTTCGCCCTCGTTGTAGGTGTAGTAGTCCGGGTCGCCGTATTTAGGCTTGCCGGATAATGCGCCGCTTGCCATGTCGTGAGCGACAAGGGAAGTATAATAGCTGTCAATGGTAGACGGGGCATTGAAAAGAACCGCCTTTAGGTACTGCTTGATATTGCGGATTTTCGTGGTGTTCTCCTGCATACAGTCAAGCACAAAGCGGATATGTTCGCTGTTCAGCTTCATAAACTTTGACTTCACAAGCTCTGCGGGGTAATCGTCCCCTGCAATACGGATTTTCTTTCATGCCGTACAGACGGTTTCAAGCATGAGGTCAACAATCTCATTCAGACGGTCGCGGTCAAGGCTTCTGTCCTGCAAGAGAATGTCATAGGCGATGTTGTCTTTGATAATTTCCTCATACACTCGGTAAGCGTCGTTCCTTTCCGTTCTTTTCCGTTCCGGCGGCTGTGCCGCTTCGTCCTCGCCATAAGGCAAGGGATTTAGGGAATGGATAGGAATGGAATGGGTAATTGATAAATCCGTATTTGATTTTTCTTTTTTTGGTAAGTTAGTTCTTGATATATCTTTATTTAATTGCATTGGATTTTCCAACGTCGGATTATCCGTTGTCGGATTTTCCAATATCGGGTTATCCGCTGTTGGATTTTCCAATACCGGGCAATCCAATTCCGGCGGCTGCGGCTGTTCGTAAATGGTGTACTCGATAGCGGTCATTTTGCCTTTCTCGTCGCGTCCCTGCCGCCTTGTGATATATCCGGCTTTTTCAAGCTCCCAAACGGCGGTACGGATAGCGTCGATACTTTCCCGGTTGATAAAGGACAGCCCTGCAAGGGTATAATCCCAATCCTCCGGCAGGGACAGCATTTGAGATAACAGCCCCTTTGCCTTTAAGGAAAGCTCCTTGTTGCGTAAGTGGTGGTTGCTCATTACGGTATAACCTTTGTTTCGCTCCACACGGAAAACTGCCATAGCTTCATCACTCCTTTGTTGTGGATTTGTTACGCAGTAGAACGGCGATTTTGAGGGTTTAGGTATCAAGTATCGCCTAAGTGGTTTTCGCACTCGCAAAGCCGCTTGTAGCAAGGTTTTTTTTGCCCCTACTGCGTAACAAAGGGTATGAAAAAAGCGGCGTTTCTGTTCTTCCGTATGGAAGTGGAAACGCCGCTTGTGCGGTGTAATATTTAGTTGTAGTACAAACCATGCTTGTCCATTGTCCGAAAAACCTTGATTTTACTGTGTTTCAAAAAGTATCGTTATCTAACCTCATCTTTTGAACGACCTGATTTCAAACGAATGCTAGGTGACCTTGAAAAGCATAAAGCAAATGTGGTAATAGTTAAAGACCTGTCACGATTCGGCAGAGAGTACGCTCAAATGGGCATGTATATTGAAAATGATTTTGAGTATTGGAATATCAGGTTCATTTCAATCGGAGAAAATATTGATACACTCAATGGTACAGACGGAATACTGATGCCGATAACAAATGTCATAAACAGTCATTATCCAAGAACTGAATGCACGAATACTAAACGAGCTAATAGAGAAAATAGTTGTCCACGAAAAAAATCATCAACGGCGAAAAATATCAGACAGTTGAAATATACTACAAGTTTGTTGGAGTTCTATAAGAACACGCGAAAGAAAATAGTCGAATTATGTTGCAATGAGAATGCTTTTATGGTAATAATATATTAGATATTATTATTTTGAGAGGTTTATATATGTCTAAAAGAAAAGTGTTCTTTTTTAAATTCGACTTTAGGAAAAGCAATATAATAACTAAAGATGGTGAAGAAGTAGTTCAACACAATTATCTTGATTCTAAAGAATTAAAACCATATATTGATAGAATGATTGATGAGTATTTTAAAAAGATAGCTGACGGAAAGCATGCAAAAGCTATTGATTTTCATTCGGATAGAAATGTTATTGAAACGGTTGGTTATAAAAAAGAGAATTCATATATCATATTTAAGATCGGACATGAGAAGGCAACAAATACTGTCGGAATTAGAGATAATGATACTCTTGAATTAACAGATGTACCGCTTAAAGAAAATCAAAATTTGGAAATGTATACATACTGTTTATTTGATTTTAGAAATTCTGTTTGTGCAATTATTCAAGTGTATGGAGCACCAACTGTTGCTGTATTGAGAAATACTTTTGAAAGTTTCTTCGATGAGTATTATAAAGAACTTAAAATGTTTATAACTGTAGGTAGTATATTAACAGACAACATATTAGAAGTTGTTACGGGTAAAGATGTAATATCTAATGTTACAGCTACAGTAGAAATCCCCCCGCATAAAGTTTTGGATGATATCGTATATATAGATAGAAAAAAATTTGGTGATTTGCAAAATATGAAATCAACGCAAATAACTTTTTCATTGAAAGGAAAAAGAAATGCGAATATGTTTAAAAAACCAAATCAGCTACAATTAATGATTGAAAAATTAAGAGAAAAATATGGAAATGACTTTAAAAGGTTTTCTGTTCGCGCAAAAGACCAAGGCGAAGAAATGCAGGATTACAATATATTGGAATATTGCTTAACAAAGAGTGTATCTTTGTCGGGAGATAATGAAGAATCATTTGATGAAAAAGGTATTGTAAAAGCACTTAAAGGTGTATATACTACTAATGTCAAAGAAATAGAAAACTATATTAGGTGAGTTTATGAAATCAAAGGTTAGACAAAGAAATGTTATTGGTTTCATATTATTTAATGTTATAGTTTGTTTTGCTATAAGTGCAGTATTATTGTCGCTTTCCAATAAACTGGATTATTCCAGTATTAAAAATTTGGATTTTCAGTATAATATTATTACATTAGCAGCAACAATGGGCGGATTTTTGTTTACTGGTGTTAGTATATTAATTTCCGTTATTGATAAAAACAGCATTAAGGAATACTGGGATAATCATTATTTAGATGTGTTGAATTATTCTGCCTTTTTTGGAATTGGATTATTCATCATGGTTATAATAATGGCACTTCTTTCTGTTTTTGTCTTAGACATTAGAAATTGTGAAACATTTATCAAAATACAAACTGTTGTTTTAATTATGGGAATATCAAATTTTGGTGTTTCAATTAAAGAATTAATTTTTGTAATAAAAAAGATAAAAAAGAGCTGAATTGTATATTTACCCTTAACTACAACTCGAGGCCGTCGGTTCGAGTCCGACTATCAGCTCCAAAACCTGCGTAAACACGGCGTTTTCGCAGGTTTTCTCTTTTTCAGAAATGCATTTCAAAATTCAATACGCAACAAAAAATCTCACTCTTTTTACGTAGTGAGATTTTGTGATTTTTGGTGTTAAATATTTCGTGACCATCTATTGACCATTTATGAATTTGCCGCATTTCCGCCGAGTAAATTACCCATTGTGTTTGCAACATTTTCTTGCATGGAATCCGTCACATGCATATAGGTGTTCATTGTAAAGCCTGCGTCTGTGTGACCAAGCATGTGCGATACTGTTTTAATGTCCATTCCTTGCTCAAGGGATAAGGTGGCAAAACTGTGCCGTAAATCGTGAAAGCGTATTCTCGGCACGCCTGCTCTGTCTTGTATTCTGTGTAATCTTCTTGTTACGGCTGAGGTATCTCGTATCTCTCCTGTTACAGATGACGGGAATATGTACTTTGATTTTGGCACTTGATTTGCTTTTAACTCACTTAATAACCGAATACACTCATCGCATAATCTTATCGTTCTGATTGAACTTTTTGTTTTCGGCGTGTTGATTTTTACCTCACCTTTGATTTTTTGTACCGCTTTGTTTACTGTTATCGTTTTGTTTTCAAGGCTTAAATCAGTCCATTCCAAAGCACAGATTTCACCTAATCTCATACCCGTTGTCAGTTCAAGATAGTAGAATTCATAGCAACCCGAACGCTTGGTTTCTTCAAGAAATGCTGTTAATTCTTCTTTCTTCAGCGTTTTCATTTCAGGCTTTGTGCAGTTCGGCAACTTCACTTTCGATATTGGATTCTTTGGAATTAAATCTTCATCCACTGCTTTTTGAAGGCAAGAACTTAGTGTTCTCTCTATCCCTTTTACAGAATAATATGCCAATCCGTTACCGTGTTTTTCTCTGCCTCGTTGCCTGCCGTTACTGAATAATCCCACCAAGAACTGCTGACAGTTTACGGTGGATAGCTCGCTTAATTTCATATCACCCAACGCAGGTAAGATATTGGTTTTGAACCTTTGCTCGTAACCGTTTACGGTATAGTCCTTGATAACATTTTTGCAAAATGTGTTTATCCATATTTCGTACCATTCATTAAGCGTGGGATCGGAATCGGTCAAGTAAGTATGAGAAGATAACACAGACTGTTCTTTCAGATATTCTTTTTTGGCTTTGTTCAGCTTTTCTTGACATTCGGATTTGGTTTTTGCGGTAACACTTTTTCGTTTTGTCTTGCCGTTTTCATCTTTGCCGATGTTAAACCAACCTTCCCATCTTCCGTCTTTTCTTTTGCGAAGTGTTCCTTCACCTTTTGTTCTTCTTGCCATTCTTTAGCCTCCTTTCTGTTTTTGGCAACTCAAACATTACCACAAGCCTTTTTCAATAGCCAGATAATTATCTTTTAGATTTTTCATCAATCCATTCCTTGAGTTGTTCTTTGGGAATGGATTTTCTTCTGCCTAACTGAACAACGGGGAACGATTTATCTTTTTCAATCAGCTTATACAAACTGACATTTGATATGCCGAGTACCTCTGCTGCTTGATTGACTGAAAGCATTACGGGCATTTCATCAAAGTTTTTATACACTTTATCACCTCCGTTTCTTGCTCACAGGTTTGCACAAATCGCCTGTAAGCCGTTTTTAGTTTTAGTCTGACGAGTTACTCTATTTTAGATTGAACTCGTCAATTTTTGTTTACAGCGTTGCCTGATTTTTCATAAATAGGTTTATCATACAGCAGTACCCAAGTGAATACGCAAAAGTCTTGATTTTCTGCGAAAAACAGCCTTTACTGCATACGAATTTGGAATCATACGCAAAAGTATTACGAATCGAAAAGCCGACAGGCTTTGCCGGACGGCGTTTTCGGGCATTTCAACGCCCGAAAATCATACCCCTTTATCCTGCTTTAAAATCGACGGCTTGAAATCTGCTTCAAAATCGACTCAAAAGAGCCTAAATTTCATTCAAAACTGCATCAAAAATCAATTCAAAAAACTCAAAAGAAAAACCGCTGTTTTTTTCGATTTTAGGCTTTTAGATTATTTGTCATCAACTCTTACAGTGGGGTACACTATATTTGATGAACTGTGTAGATATTACTTTGCTGTGCGTTTTCAAAAAATCTTTGAGTAATATCTATGTAACCCTTTTCTTCGAGTGACTTGAGTGTGTTTCTGCAAGTGGTCGGACACATATTACACTTCTTAGCCATCTTCGGAACAGACCAATAACTGACACCTTTGCTGTCGCCAACCGAAACAAGAAAACAGTAAATCATAAATTCGTGCGGCGAAAAGTTTTCATCAAAGATTTTGTTCGGCATATAGTAAACCTTGCCGTCGGTTTTGTAATTTTTATTTGCGTACATAATTTTTATCCTTTCTTAATTTGTTTTTGAATCCACAACTTGAACTCATCTTTCGGTACAACAATTCTTGTGCCGATTTTTATTTTTGGAAAACCTTTTTCATTCACAAGCTCGTACGACCTTGTGCGAGAAATTCCAAGCACCTTTGCAACCTGCGACACCGATAACATCATCGGTAGCTCATCAAAACTTTTATAGCTTTCTTTCATTGCGCTGCCTCCTTTCGTATTATTTGAGAGATACTTTTTCAAAAAGAAAAATGGAACGAAATTTGAAAACAAAAAATTCACCCACGAAAAAGTCCCTCTACTATACGGAGAAAAATTTCAATTTTGTTCGGGTGTTTTTCAAAATTCTTTACACCTTGTTTACATTTAATTTCACAAAAGAAAAAATACCCCTCTATAATACGGAGAAAAATTCAAGTTTTGTTGATGTGTTTTGAAATAAAATTTACAAATTATTTTACGCAAAAAGAGGTTCGCCCAAAAATGTAGGGCAAACCTCTTTTTATACTTGCAACCGATATTTTTTCAAGTTAATATACAAAAAAATAAAACCGTCAAGTTAAATTTTGACGGCACACTTATTCGCAGAATATCCACATAAGCGAACAATAAATATTGATATTTTTTGGTAAAAAACACCTTATATACTCAAATTATATCAAATATATACAGTGTTTTCAATAAGTATCTTCACATTTCAACAAAAAGCATTGCAAATATTTACACATTTGTGGTCAAAATTCTTGTAAGAAAAGTTTGACTGTTTAGAATAATTATGTGCATCAGCGCACAGAAAGGATGATGAATATGCCGAGACGAGGCGAAAATATTTATAAAAGAAAAGACGGTCGATGGGAAGCAAGGTATGTTAAAGAAATCACCTGCGACGGAAAGAAAAAATACGGTTCGGTTTATGCCACAAGTTACAAAGAAGTTAAAGTAAAACAACAGCTTTATATTTTGCAACCGAATAAAAGTCATAATCCGATTTCAATTACGGTTTCGCAATTAATCGATGAATGGCTGAGTAGTATTAAAAACCGTGTAAAGCCCTGTACCTACCAAAAATATGAAAGTGTTTGCAGAAATCATATTATCTGCGAATTAGGTTTAACCCCCGTTCGTTTCATATCGCATTTTACGATTATGAATTTCGCAGAAAAATTATCGAGCAAAAGCATTTCTTCTAAAACAGTGAACGATATACTTATCGTGCTCGGTCTGGCGTTTAAGTACTGTGAAATAACATATAACATCACTTCACCAAAAATCAATTATATTAAAGTGGAAAGAAAAGAAATGCGAGTGTTTTCCGTGCAAGAGCAACAAATATTAACCAATTATTTGCTGCACGATATTGATATACATAAATTCGGCATTCTGCTTGCATTGTTCACAGGTATGCGTGTCGGCGAGTTGTGTGCCTTAAAGTGGGAGGATATTACAGAAAGGCAAATTATTGTTAACAAAACAATGATGAGAATTAAAAATGATAATGGCAAAACAGAAGTCAAAATCGGTCCGCCAAAAAGTGAATGTTCAAACAGAATCATACCAACGCCGAAGTGCCTGTTCCCTTTGATAAATCGATTTAGAAACACAGGATATGTGCTTTCAAACAACAAATTACTATTCACCGAGCCAAGGCTTATGCAACTCAAATTTGATAAGATGATAACCGAATGTAACCTTGAAAAGGCTAACTTTCACACGCTTAGACATACTTTTGCGACAAGATGTGTAGAAGCCGAAGTTGACATAAAAACGCTGTCGGAACTGCTCAGTCATGCCGATGTAAAAACAACTCTCAACAGATATGTTCACTCGTCATTTGAACTCAAGCAAAAAAGTATTGAACAACTCGAAATGAGTTTAATTTCATAACAGAAAATAAAATAATAGCCGTCAGATTTATGGTCACAAAACGCTATAATCTTCGATGGCTGTTATATTTTTTAGTGCTTTTTCGCTTATGTGGATAATAAATGAAATTTAAAATACAGGAGAACACAACATGCATAAAATAGCAGATGTTATTAAGTATGAGGGGGATAACAGCACATTTATTTGGAAGCACCCTTATGAAGATTTTAATTCACTGACCCAGCTTATCGTTCACGAAAGCCAAGAGGCAATATTTATGATGAACGGACAGGCTCTTGACTTGTTCGGTCCGGGTCGATATACTCTTGAAACTCAAAATATACCGCTCATCGGTAAAGCACTCAACCTGCCGACAGGCGGAAAAACTCCGTTTCACTGCGAAGTATATTTTATAAATAAAACAGAACAAATGGCTGTCAAGTGGGGAACGGACAGTAAGGTTCAGTTCATGGAGCCTACATATAATTTCCCTATCTCAATCGGAGCAAGTGGTGAAATGAGCTTGCGTGCCGACGATTCAAGAAAGCTGCTGATTAAATTAGTAGGTACGGAAAATATTTTAACGAAGGAAAATTTGACAAGATATTTCCGTGCATTTCTTATGACTAAAGTAAAGTCGTATATTGCGCAGGTTATTCGTGAACAAAAAATCAGCATTTTTGAAATTGACGAGCGTATAAACGATATGTCCGCCTCTTTGCTCAAAATGCTTAAGCCTGATTTTGAGGATTACGGTATCTCGCTTGAAAGATTTTTTGTTACAACAATAGTTAAACCTGACGGTGAGTCGACTTATGAGAAATTCAAATCGCTTCATTTCAGGCAGTATGCAGATATTGCAGAGGCTAAAATTCGTCAGAAAACGGCGGTTATTGATGCCGAAACGCAGGCACAGCGTACAGTTATTGAATCACAGGCAATGGCTACAAAGCGTCAGCAAGAGGGTTACACCTATCAGCAGGAACGTGGTTTTGACGTTGCACAGGATGTGGCTAATAACGAAGCAGTCGGTCAGTTTACAAATATGGGCGTAGGCTTCGGCACTATGGCAGGCGTAGGCGGCGCAGTAGGTTCGGTTGTCGGCGGTGCAGTCAATAATGCTTTTGACAGTGCAAATCAGCAACCGATTCAACCTCAAAATACACAGGATGATATGGCGCAGTTTCAAGCAAAATTGCAAAAACTCCAAATGATGAAAGACGCAAATATGCTTACAGATGAAGAGTTTAACAATTTGAAGCAACAACTGCTCGCAAGCATTATGTAGGAGGCAAAATGATGAAAAATATTAAAGCATTGCCTATATCAATAGTAACAATAATCTTAGTGGTATTTCTATCTGTATCATTTACTGTATTTGACAAAAGTCAAGCCGTTTCGATTAGTGGCGTCGCAGGTTCTTATGCACAAATTTATGCAAAAGAAAATGATGTGAATTTTATAGCAATTGATGACTCCGAAAATCCTGATGTGAAAATTCCGACCACAGAAGAATCTACAACAAAGAAATCGGAAAATGCAACGAAAAAAGCAAAAGACACAGCCAAAGCAAAGCAAACCGAAAAAGAGAACAGCGAGTTTTCCTATAATTATGACGACAAAACCGTAAGAATCACTGCTTATAAAGGCTCATCAAGCGTAGTAACCGTTCCTAAAACCATAGACGGTTTGCCAGTAAAAGAAATCGAATTTGACGTACTTAACAAGGGGATATCAACTGTTGAAATTCCTAAAAGTGTAACTTCCATTAAAACCGAATTTACTTCGCCAAGATACACAGTAAGTTTTTATACAGCCATAGCGATAGCCGTTCTCGGTTATATTTTTGCTGTTATTTCAACCCTAATCGGTTTTAAAAAGCAGCAAAATGCGGAGGGTACATTCTATGGTATTCCTTTTTTATATAGTGGAACGGCAACATATATTATTCTCACGGTTTTATCTACCGCAGCATTGCTTTTTAATCTTAATCCCGTTATTCAATTTATTATTGCTTTAATTATTGTTGCCCTTGCATTAGGTAGGTTGTTACAAAATTTTGCCGCAAGAGAATTGGTAACAGAGCGTGGCGAACAAATAAAGGAACAAACATTTTTCATAAAGTCGTTGACCATAGACGCTCAAAGTCTCGCAAATTCGGCTAAAACAGACGAAATGAAAACACTTGCGAATAATGTCTATGAGACTGTTCGTTACAGTGACCCAATGTCAAACTCACAGCTTGAAGCAATTGAAAATGAGATTGAAACAAAATTCAATCAGTTCTCAGCTGCCGTTAAAAGTGATAATGTTGCGCTTGCAAAGTCAACAGCTGACGAGCTTGTTACGTTTATTAAAGACAGAAATAATAAATGTAAACTGTTAAAGTAACGAGGAGAAAACAATGACAATTTTTAAGTGTAAAATGTGCGGCGGTGATATGACGGTAGACCGCTCAACCGGGATAGCTGTTTGCGACTACTGTGGAACAAAGCAAACTTTGCCTCAGTTCACCGACGAGAGTTCGGAATTGTTATATAATCGTGGCAACAGTTACTTGATGCAAAATGAGTTTGATAAGGCAGAAAACATATTTAATCAACTACTCTCAATTAATCCGCAAGACGCAGAGATTTATTGGGACTTGGTTATGTGCAGATACGGCGTAACTTTTGTTAAGGACTCAAAAAGCGGACAGTATATACCGACTTGCAACCGAACACACTATTTGCCGATTTTTCAAGATGAGAACTACAAAAATGCGATAAAATTTTCTTTTGGTGATAAAAAAGAATATTATCAATCAAATGCTAAAACGATTGATAATATTCAAAAAGGCATTATTTCAGTTTCTAAAAAAGAAAAACCTTTCGATATTTTTATCTCCTATAAAGAGACAAATCAAGACGGAAGCAGAACAAAGGATAGCATTGAAGCCCAAAAATTATACGAAAAACTCACTGCACAAGGATACAAAGTATTTTTCTCAAGAATAACACTGGAGGATAAGGCTGGTACGCAGTACGAGCCTTATATCTACGCTGCTCTTTCATCAAGCAAGGTAATGCTGACAGTTTGTTCGTCAAGAGAAAATATTGAGTCTGCTTGGGTAAAAAATGAGTGGAGCCGATTTTTAACATTAAGGCAAAAGGACCCGAGCAAAACTTTAATACCTCTTTATTTTGATATGTCAAAGGAAAATCTACCGGAAGAATTTTCCGTGCTTTCATCTCAAGACATTAAGCAGGATGATTTTGAACAGGAACTTCTTAGAGGGATTAAGAAACTCATTCCTACTCCGATTGTACTTAAAGAACGAAAGAAAAAGAGAAATAAAATATTAAGCCGAATTGGCATAGTAGCATTATTAGGGATAATAATTGCCGTAATTTGTTCAATCCCATGGCTTATGAAATTACCACAATACAATGCCGCTATGCAACTTTACTATGATAAGAATTATCCTGAAGCTACTTGGGCTTTTGATGCAATGGGCGACTATAGGGATTCTGAGGAAATGAAGTCCAAATGTGAACTCAGTTGGCGAAAAAGTATAGCATCTATTGCTGTCGATGTTGATTTAAGTGGTTCTACTAACGGATCATATTATGTGACACCTAACGGTACAGTTGAGACTTTTGATTACGACCCCGGAAATGCAAATAAAAACATCAACATTGATGAGCATGGCAAAATTGTTTCAATATCCAGCAATAACCCGTTATACGCTTTGCATGAAGACGGCTATGTAGATAATATTGCTGAAAATAATAAACTTTCGGATACATCAGAGTGGCATAATATTGTTCAAATTTCTCCTATATTTAATTTTCACACGAATGTTGCACTTCGTTCAGATGGTAAATTAATACATGGAAATTTATCTAATGGGTACAATGAAGAAGAATCAGATAAATGGCTTTCTGATATATCCAGTTGGGAGAATATTGTATCTTTTGATTATTGTTATTCAAGATTTGGAGCAGGAGGGTTAATGGATGCAGCATTTGTAGCTGTAGATTCTAATGGCTTTGTACATATAGCCTCATATGATGTTGAAGGTGTAGGAATCAGAGGAATAGAAACAGTAGAAAACTTCCAAAATGTAAAAGAAATTGATATTGAAATCAATAGCGATTATTCTGAAGTAGAACAAAGTATTGTTAAATATCTTAATGCGGTTGCTATAACTTCAGATGGGAAAATAATTTCGTGTATTGATGGTGAGTATAGCGAATATGATTCGGATGATATCGTCGATGTCGAAATTGGTGTTGAATATGATGACGATTATAATAGTCAATATTTTGTTTGCGAGTTGCATTCTGACGGAACGCTTTGTAAAAATGGTAGCAACAAAGATCTTTTAACAGATGTTGTATATTTAAATGATGGTTTTGTTGTAACACGCAGTGGTAGTATTTATGGGGGAAACTATAAGAGTTACAAGTCGGGATCGGACAAATTAGAATCAACTAATGTAAAAACCCGAGTTTATGACGAATGGCTGGAAAGGTTTAATTAGAATGAAATGTGAAAATTGTGGCGGTGCGTTAAAATTAGTCAATGGTGCATATGAATGCGAACGCTGTCATAGCCGATATGCAAAAGACCCTCTGTATGAAAATACAGAAGTGGCGATACGCTATGTTGAAGCGGATGATTTTGGTCGGCGTACAAAAGACAGTCTGATTGCACAGAATGTATATTCCAGATTGGAAGCATTGAATATTAACACTTTTTATCAACACGCATCGGTAGAGGATTTATCAGGCGAGGAAATGGAGAGAGCCTGTGCAAGCGCAACAGACAGTGCCAAAATACTGATTATATTGGCAGGAAGTGAAGAACACTTTAGTAAACTGCTTTCACAAAATAAGGAATTACTTTCCAAAAAGAAAATCATTCCTATCTATTTTGATATGAACGCATATGATATGCCAAGTGAAATATCTGCGTATCAAGCTGTGAATTTGGACAATGTTGGTGCAATAGAAGATTTAGCTAAAAATATATTAATCTTATTGGGCAGAAATAATGAGGCAGATGATCTAAAAGCAAACAAGAAAGCGTTTTCAAAAAAGAAAAAGATTACATTAATAACATGTATAACGCTTATAACCATTCTTATGTGCACTGCAATCTATATTGTTTTTGGTACCACGTATGTTTTACCGAGTAAGAAATATGACAAAGCAGAGCAACTGATTTCCGAGCAAAAATATGTTGACGCCATTGACATATTGGATGCATTAAAGGATTATAAAAACAGTCAAAATCTGCTAAAAAATCTCTACGCCCAGTATAGCGGATATTATTATGACAAAGAGAGTAATGTTGGACTCCATATCAATATAGCGGGAGACGCTCGAGCAGATGTTGCAATTACGATAGTAACTTCTAAGAACACAGTCGTAAAAATAACCGAAAGTGCAGCGATATCAAAAAACGCAATACACTTTGAGTATAATGACAGCCAAAACAATCAGGGCACAGTTAATATTATACTCAAAAATGACGGCATTGATTTGACTGTATCTTCCAATAATGAAAAAAATATATTTTTTGCCCTTGCAGAAAAATCAGATCAACCAATTACTAAAGAAATAGACAGAAAAACATTGTTAAATTGGCTTGAAACAAAAATTTCCATGTCGCAAATCAAGGCAATAGGATACGAAATTGAAGAATATAGTTTGATGGAACGAGATGGATTGAATAGGCTATATCAAATAAAGAATACAGATATTATTTTAGCTATGTTTGGCTTAGACATTTCTGAAGGTGCAGATAGAGGTGAAGGTAAAGAATTAAGCGATAAAATTCTTTTTGGTATTATGGCTCCGGCAGATATTATATGTCCGGATTGTGTTGGCAAGGAATATGAACCATTTATTGAAAATGATGTATTGTATTGGCCAGGTGCGGATGTAGGTGAGGGTCCAATAGGTTTAGATATGGGTGTTTATAGTGAAAGCAAAGAGTCGAAAATCACTTCAAATACTCAGATTGGACTTGCATCTAAAAATATTTTAACGCCTGAAAATTGGGAATCAATAATGAATGAACTATTAGAGGAAAAAGTTGAATCATATGGTGATGAGTATTATGCTCTCTCAGCGGATGACGGAGGCGCCACTGAATATTTAGCTGAGAATAAAGCGCATATGTTATTTGCATATTATAATAGAGATATGTCACTTCGGAATTTATATGCGCTGTTTAAAATTGACAGGACAACACGCGAAGTTACCTTTCTTGGTGAAGTCCCGAGTGTATTCAGTGAAGAAGATGCGGACTGGAAACTCTATTATCCCGAATTAGAAAATGAATTCACGATAAACCGTTATGAAAATTAAACTTAATATTTTATTTTGAGGAATGCCGATTATTTATATGACAAGGAGAAAATTGTATGTGTATGATTACAACAGAGGGTTTTGTTGAGAATACAAGAAATGATAGCTATGTTGTGATGAGAAAGAACGACAAATCCGGACTTTTAATTTCTTATGCCAAGAATTTGTGTGAGTGCATAAACAAGGAATATTCGTTGGATTTGCATTATTCTGCAACTGATTTAAAGAATTACGATACATTCAAGTCGTTTGTGAACGAATTGGAAGAAAAAGGCTTTTGCATTTATCAGTTGACAAGACTGTAAACTTTTTATAGTTCTCTAAAACCCGCAACAACTTCATAACAAAAAAACTGAAGCACAGCTTTCGGATTTTTTGTCCGTCGGCTGTGCCTTTTTCTTAGTTGTATATTACTTGCTCGTTCACAATTTCTGTTGCTCGGTTGCGGATGTTGTTCATCTTTTGCACCCACAATATTGCATTTTCCATACTCAACCATAAAAAACTTCAACAAAAAAGCAATCCGGCAATTAATACCGGATTGCTTTTATAATGGTTACGGTGGTGTGCCAATTCCACATTTCTTTTGACCCAAAGGGTGCGTAGCAGCACATTCTCTACTTCTAAACCACCTTTATTGTATCTTCATTATAGAAGATTTATTACTTGCTGTAAAGCGTTTTGTTATTTTTCTTCAAACGCTTCAAGGTCTTTGTACCTAATTGATAAGAAGTGATAATTGAATTCTTTTTATCATTGCCTTCGATTTCAAGCGATAACCTTATGACAATATTTAAGTGCGTTTCCTCAATATATTTTATGTAAAAAACCGTGTTTTGATTCTTTGAGTCCCTTAAAATAACATCAGGAATATTTACTACATCATAAACGCATTTATGAAATAAGTTGTAATCTTGGACATGTCTTTCTTTGATGTGCTCATCTCGTTCGTCAGTTAAAATGAGTTCATTTGTTGAAGCTTACCAAATTCTATTTCAAGGAATTCTGTATTCAGTTTTTCGATAAATTGATATTTGCTAAACTCCATGTTTCTACCTCTTTTTTCGTATTTATTATATCATACATTAGATTCAATTACAATAAATTTCATATTACGCATTGTTTAAGGGATAAAGGTTAATTGCATTGAGAAATGTGTTATTATGTTTTTGACCATTTATTGACCACTTACAAACGGAAAACGGGATAAAAACACAGCGCTAAATTAAAAAACAGTCATTTCAAGGTATAAAAGAAATGGCTGCTTTTCGTTAGTTTAGGTGTATTTTATATTTTTTCATCTGTTTCGTAAACGGAAGGTTGTTCGCCGATTTAGGCTCAAAGCAAGCGAAAAATTGAATAAATGCTGATATGGCTCAGTTGGTAGAGCAGCGCATTCGTAATGCGCAGGCCGTCGGTTCGAGTCCGACTATCAGCTCCAAAACCTGCGTAAACACTGCGTTTTCGCAGGTTTTTTCTTTTTCTGAAATGAATTTCAAAATTCAATATGTAACAAAAAATCTCACTCTTTTTTACGGAGTGAGATTTTGTTTGCAACATTTTCTTGCATAGAATCCGTCACATGCATATAGGTGTTCATTGTAAAGCCTGCATCTGTGTGACCTAACATATGCGATACGGTTTTAATGTCCATTCCTTGCTCAAGAGGTAAGATGGCAATGAAATTGTTGAAAAACAGTTTATTTAGACTTGTGTATGATTAATAATATATTGTCTTGAAAATAGTTCGATTTAGGAGTATAATTATATAGCGTAATGCACATTTGTTTGGAGGGGTATTGTGGTAAGTTTTAGGGAAACTTTGCGTGAATATATAAAGAAAAACGGATATTCAATTAATGAATTTGCAAATAAATGCAATATAGACAGAGCATGGTTGAGTAACGTTCTTTCGGGCAGAAAGGAACTTAGCGAGGCAAAGTTTAAAAATATTATTGAATCTAATATTTTGAGCGAAGTTCAAAATGAGAATTTGACTTCGCTTTACAGACTCAGGGATTATGCGCCTGAGCAAATTGAGAGAATTGAATATATGCTTGAGCGCCTTTCAAGAAAGGTTAGAAGAACTGAATGTTTTATTCCTATTGATTTTGATGATGACAGGCAAATATATATCGGAAAAGAAAATTTGCTCTCGGCTCTTTTTAAAATTCTTGCAAAAAGAGAGGAAATATCGTTTATTTATACCAATATTACGGCGGAAAGTGAACAAGCAGTTGACGTTCTTTATCATTTTATGAAAGAGGATAAGTATAAAAATATAGATTATAAGCATATTTTTATGACTGACGGCGGTACATCAAATCATAATCTTAATACATATTTTACCGTTTGCGATTTTGCCGAGCTTGGGTACACAGGCTTTTCGGTTATTAAAAATGTTGAAATTAAATCGATAGAAGATAATGATTTTCTTCCTTATTTCATTTTGACCGACAAAGCAATGATGATGTTTGACCCCGAATTTAATAACGGAGTGTTCATTGATGACGAAAATATTATTAAGGTTTATACAGGAAAGTTTATGAGCCTTTATGAAAAGGGCGAGAAAGTAATAATTTCTTTTTCAAATGCCGTTGAGCTTATGAGAACGCTTACGACTATGCATGACAGCACCTCGGAGCTTTCGTTTACACCCGATTTTTGTGTTACCCCGTGCCTTGATTATGATGTTCTTTCCGATAATGCTTCTGAAAATTTGCCTAATAGGGAACTTTTAATTCAGGCTGTTTTAAACCACTATAATCTTGATTATTCCAAGTTTTCAAATTTCTTGACTGTTGAGTCACTTAACAGATTTGTTAAGGATGGAATTATTTATGAAATTCCGAGAACATATCTTAAGCCGATTGATATCAATAGCAGAGTTAAGCTTCTTAAATGCATTAAAGAAAATATCGAAAAGCACGGCAAATATGATACATATATTTTAAACCCTACTAAATTTGAATATAATTCCTATGACGTTCAGGTTGAAAAAATCGGCGTTGTTACTATCTGCGGCATCAGGCAGGGTAATAAGGAAAACGATGAAAGCTTTATGGGCGAATGGCTTTGCTCAATCAATGATGAAAACATATTTAAGGATTTTATTAATTTGAAACGTTTTCTTGTTGAAGGCTTGTATGTTTACTCCGATGAATTTTCAAGCAGTTATGTTTCAAATCTTATTTTGGAGCTTACTGCCGAGCTTGGCGGGGAGAAAAGCTGATGACGCTTCATACCATTGCTCCGGTTTTCGACGAAAATTCAAAAATTCTTGTTTTAGGCTCTTTTCCGAGTGTTAAGTCAAGAGAGGAGGGCTTTTTCTACGGCCACCCTCAAAACAGATTTTGGAAAGTGATAGCAAATGCCTTTGATACTCCCACTCCGCAAAATATAGAAGAAAAGAAAGCGCTTCTTCTTTCAAACGGCATTGCCCTTTGGGATGTTATTCATTCGTGCGATATCGTCGGCTCGTCCGATTCGTCAATAATAAATGTTGTGCCTAACGATATTTCAAAAATTCTCAAAACGGCAAATATTGAAAAAATTATCACTAACGGCAAAAAGGCAGATTCGCTTTATAAAAAATATATTGAGCCTAAATTTAATATTAAAGCCACCTGCCTGCCGTCAACAAGCCCTGCCAATGCACAATGGTCACTTGATAGGCTTTGTGATGTGTGGAAAAACGAATTAAGAAAAACGAATTAAGATAAAAAATGACTGTTCATTTGAACAGCCATTTTTTGTTATTTTGTGTAGCTATGACATTCGATGAACACCGTTAAGAAATATTTTGTCCTTAAACTTGCCGTTGGCTTCGTTTTTCTTAGAACGCATTTCTTCAAATTCTTTGCCGTTAATGTTCCTATAATCTAAAATAGCGCTTATTACCTCAACAAGGTCGCATAATTCCAAGATATCATCGGATTCGTTAAATTCAGTTAATTCTTCCGAAAGCTTCTTCTTTAATTCGTTATAGTAATCAAAGGAATCAAGAATTACAAAATCCGGTTTATCTCCTTTTTGCTCTATTATGTTAGGTATATTATCTCTTACAAGCTTATTCATTTTTTCGTACATAAAATGACATCCTCCATCACTCGCCTTACTGTAAAAAAATTATTTAATCAGCGCTGCGAGGCCTACGCCGAGTCCGCTGACAGCCATAAGAGCCGCTAAAATTACTGCAGTTACCTTAACCCATTTTTGTTGCATTGTTTATATCTCCTTATTTCATAAGCTCGTTTGCATCGTCAAGAAGCTTTTGAGCAATTTCTTTTGCATTTTCCTCACTCTGGCCGATAGCGGTAATGTATGCCTTAATTTTAGGTTCTGTGCCTGACGGACGGACGATTACCTTGTTACCGTTTGTAAGCGTGTATGCAAGAACGTTTGATTTAGGAAGAGTGATTTCACTTTCCTCTCCTGTTTTGACAATTGTTGATTTCGAGGTTTTGTAATCGTCAATTTTAGTGACCTCATATCCTGCAAATGATGAAGGCTTGTTATCTCTTAAGCCGTCCATAATAGCCGCCATTTTTTCCATTCCTGCCGCACCCTCAAAGGTGTAGCTTTGAACGGTATTGCAATAGTAGCCAAATTCGTCATAAAGACCGTTCATAACGTCAATAAGAGTTTTACCCTGAGATTTATAGTATGCTGCCATTTCGCAGATGAGCATAGAAGCAACTACAGCGTCCTTATCCCTTGCGTGAGTGCCTGCAAGATAGCCGTAGGACTCCTCAAAGCCCATTACAAAATCGCTTGCCTTGCCCTGCTTTTCAAGCTCAGTAATAAGCTCGCCGATATATTTAAAGCCTGTGAGAAGATTTTTAAATGTGCAGTTATATTTTTTTGCAATAACTTCTGCAAGGTCAGTTGATACAAAGGACTTAACTGCAATTGAACTTCCAGAAAGAGTACCTTGTGCCTTTTTCTGCGATAAAAGGTAATTGAGAAGCATTACGCCGACTTCGTTACCCGTCATAAGCTGAAAATCGCCCTTGCCGTTGTTGACTGCAATGCCTACTCTGTCGCAATCGGGGTCTGTTGCAAGGAGTAAATCAGGCTTAACGCTTTCTGCAAGCTTGAGCGCACATTCAAACGCTTGCTTAATTTCCGGATTAGGAAATGGGCAGGTCGGGAAGTTGCCGTCGGGATTTTCCTGCTCAGAAACAACAGTAACCTTTTTAACTCCTATTCTGTCAAGAATTTTTCTTACCGGCTTGTTGCCTGTGCCGTTTAACGGTGTGTAAATAACATTGAGGTCGGCTTTTTCACAAATTCCGAAATTAACGCATTGCTTGATTACCTCGTCAAGGAATAAATCAATAACATCCTGACCCATATATTCAATAAGACCTTTTTTCTTAGCCTCATCAAAGTCCATAGTTTTAATGCCCGTGAAGTAGTCAACCTTTTGGATAAAATCATAGGTTTCGCTTGCTTCCTCGTCGGTCATTTGATATCCGTTTTCATTGTAGCATTTGTAGCCGTTATATTTTGCCGGGTTGTGAGAAGCAGTGAGAATAATACCGCTTGAGGTTTTAAAATGCCTGATTGCAAATGAAAGGCAAGGCGTAGGTTCAAGTTCCTCGTAAAGATAAACCTTAATGCCGTTTGCGGCAAGAGTTTTTGCCGCTTCAATCGAAAAATAATCCGATTTGATACGTGAATCGTAGCCGATAGCGATTGACGGATTTTCAAAATGCTTGTTAAGAAAATCCGCAAGTCCCTGCGTCGCTCTGCCGACGGTGTAATAATTCATTCTGTTAGTGCCTGCGCCGATAACGCCTCGTAGTCCCGCAGTTCCAAATTCAAGACTGCGATAAAATCTGTCTAAAATTTCTTCGTCCTTGCCCTTAATTGAAAGCAATTCTTTTTTTAAATCAGGGTCAGCAGTTGCCTTTTCAAGCCAAAGGTCATAAATCCTATTTATATTTTTGTTTTCCATTAAAAACACGCCCTTATATAATTTATATTTATATTTTAACCTTTATAAAATATATTGTCAATATTCTTATTAAATGTTATAATTACAAAAGGTGATGAAAAATGTATTCAAAAGTCAAAAGCTTAGGCATATCGGGTATTGAAGCGTTCAATGTTACTGTTGAATGTGATATCAGCGGTGGCCTTCCACGCTTTGACGTTGTCGGCTTGCCCGATACCGCCGTTAAGGAAAGCAGGGAAAGAGTAAGGTCGTCAATTAAAAATTGCAAACTTAATTTTCCCGTTTCAAGAATAACCGTTAATATTGCGCCTGCCGATATTAAAAAAGAGGGTGCGATTTTTGATTTGCCCGTGTTTATCGCTATACTGAAATCAAGCGAGCAAATTAAAGAAAATATTGACGATTATGCATTTTTGGGAGAACTTTCTCTTGACGGTGAAATTCGCAAAGCAAGCGGTATTTTGCCTATGATTATGGCTGCAAAGGAATATAATATTAAAAAAGTTTTTGTGCCTTTTCAAAATGCGTATGAGGGAAGCGTTGTTGACGGGGTAGACGTTTTGCCTGCTAAAAATGTTATGGACGTTCTCGCTCATATTAAAGGTGAAAAGGTTATTGAAAGCGTTAAATATGATTTTGACGCCGAAGAAGAAACTAAATACAATGTTGATTTCAGCGACGTTAAGGGTCAGGACCAAGCCAAAAGAGCACTTGAGATTGCGGCGGCAGGCGGTCATAATTGCCTGCTTATCGGCCCTCCCGGTTCAGGCAAGTCTATGCTTGCAAAAAGACTTCCCACCATTTTGCCGGATATGACTTTTGAGGAAAGGCTTGAAACGTCAAAGGTTTATTCAATTGCGGGCAAAATTCCGTCGGGCAAGTCGCTTGTAACAAAAAGACCGTTTCGTTCTCCGCACCATACCGTGTCTGCCCAAGCGCTTACGGGCGGCGGTGCAAACCCAAAACCGGGGGAAATAAGCCTTGCTCATAACGGCGTTATGTTTATGGACGAATTTCCGGAGTTTGACAGAAGGGCGAAAGAGTCGCTTCGTCAACCTCTTGAGGACGGAGTGGTTACTGTTTCAAGGGCAGCAGGCACTTTTACTTATCCGTCAAGTATAATGCTTGTTGCAGCAATGAATCCATGTCCGTGCGGCTATTTCGGTCACCCCACAAGGCAGTGTACTTGCTCTCCTGCCGCTAAAAAGAGATATCAGGACAAGGTTTCCGGTCCGCTTCTTGACAGGATTGATATCCATGTTGAAGTTGCGCCGGTTGAATATAATGAACTTTCGGATAACAACGAGGGCGAAAAGAGCAGGGATATCAAAAAGCGTGTTGATAAAGCGAGGGCCATTCAGCAAAAGCGATTTGCGGGAACGGGAATTACCTGCAATGCAAAAATGACTCCTAAAATGACTAAGGAATGTTGCGTGTTAAGTGAGGAGGCTGACGAACTTTTGCATGAAAGCTTTGATAATTTTTCAATGAGCGCACGTGCTTACGATAAGGTTTTGCGCCTTGCAAGGACTATTGCCGATTTGGCAAACAGCGAGGAAATCAAGCTTGAACATATCGCCGAGGCACTTCAGTTTCGTGCTCTTGATAGAAAATATTGGGAAGTATGACAAATGAAAAAATCTGTTAAAATAATCATTCTGATTTTGGCAATTGTTTTGATAGGTGCAATTGTGTTTGACGTGACGCTTGTTAACAATGCGAAAACGGGAAATGAAAAAACCGCTTCAACTGCTCAAACTGTCAGCGAGAGTACAACAAAAGCGGAAAAAACATATTCCGACCCTGTCGAGGCGCAGGCTAGGGAAATGATTAAAAATATGACTCTTTATGAAAAGGTAGGTCAAATGCTTCTCTACTATATTCCTAAAGAGGAGGACCCCACAAGAATGATGGCAAGGTGGCAGTTCGGAGGATATATTCTTTTCTCCCGCAATTTTGAAAATTCCACTCCTGCCAAAACAAGAAGTGATATAAACGATTATCAGTCTGCGGCTAAAATTCCGGCATTTATGGCAGTTGACGAGGAGGGCGGCGGAGTTAATCGTGTTTCGCAGTATAGCCAATATCGAAGTGAGCCGTTTCATTCGGGAATTACAAATTATCAAAAAGGCGGCTGGCAGGCGGTTGTTGATGACGCTGAGGATAAAAGCGAGTTTATGCTTGACCTTGGTATCAACACTGTTTTAGCCCCTGTTGCCGATGTGCCTTATTCAAGGAGCGACTATATTTATTCCCGTGCTTTTTCAACTGATGCTGACAGCGTGAGCGAATATGTATCAAAAACAGTCAGCACTATGAATGAAAATAACTTTTTAAGCTGTGTTAAGCATTTTCCGGGCTATGGTAATAATACAAATACTCATACGGGTATGAGTGTTGATAATAGAAGCTGGGAAAGCTTTGAAAAAAGGGACTTAAAGCCTTTTAAGGCAGGCATTGATGCAGGCGTGCCGTTTTTAATGGTGAGCCATAACGTGATTGACGATTATGACGAGGGCGTTCCTGCCTCTCTTTCCAAAAAGCTACATAATTATATTCGTAAGGATATGGGCTATGACGGCATAATTCTTTGCGACGGTCTTGGCATGAGCGGCGTTCGTGATTATGTCGGCGGCGATAAAGGCGAGGTCGCTGTAAGGGCGGTTATGGCAGGTAACGATATGCTTTGCGCAACCGATGTAGGCGTTCAGCTTCGTGCAATTGTTAAAGCTGTCAAAGACGGCAGAATTGAGCTTTCTCAAATTGAAGATTCAGTCACAAGAATACTTATGACTAAGATAAATTACGGCTTAATTGAAAAGGAGTAATAAAATATGGATATTCAAAAAACTATGCAAAATCTTGAGAAAAACGGAATAAAACCTTATTTCGTCGAAAATAAAGATGAGGTTGTTCCTCTTGTAAAAACGTTAATTAATAACGGCGAAAGTGTTTCGTGCGGCGGCTCTGTCACTCTTGATGAAACGGGTGTTAAGGCACTTATGCAAAACGGCGATTATGATTTTATCGACCGCACGGGCTTGCAGGGTGAAAAGCTTAGGCAGTCATATATTAAGACGTTTGGCTGCGACACATTTTTTACTTCATCTAATGCAGTTACGGAAAACGGCGAGCTTTATAATGTTGACGGTAATTCAAACCGTGTTGCCTGCATTGTTTACGGTCCACGTCAGGTTATTATGATTGTCGGCGTAAATAAAATTGTTAAGGATATTGACGAGGCGATTTATAGGGTTAAAACCGTTTGCGCTCCTATGAACACTCAGCGCCTTGACGTCAAAACCCCTTGCAATAAAACAGGCAAATGCATCTCTCTTTCTAAGGAAAATCCGTACCTTTGCGACGGCTGCGGCGGCGATAACAGGATTTGCTGTAATTATGTCGTTTCCGCAAAGCAGCGCCATAAAAACAGAATTAAGCTCATTATCGTTAATGAAAATTTAGGATATTGATATTAAACAAGGATATCATGCGGTTTGCCCCAAATGATATCCTTATTTTTAAATTATTCACTTTTTGCGTATACAAAACAGATAGTACAAAACCTTTTATGGTTATGTTGATAATACATATAGAAAAGGCGGAGGCTCTGCGAGCGGACAAAGCTCCGGTAATCCTGAGCATATTCGTTTGCCAACGAAAGCAAATCCGAATTCGGTAATGACACTTTATCGAAGTGGAAAAAAGATAAGGGATCGTTATTATGATAAAAAAGGTCGTGCAAAAAAAGATATAGACTATACTGATCATGGAAATCCAAAAGATCATCCTAAAGTGCCACATGAGCATTTTTGGGATTGGAGCGATCCTGATAACCCAATAAGGAGTAAAACAGATGACTAACTATAATGAATTAAAGAAGTTAATTGAAATTGGGTATGATATCGAGTTTTCTTATAAAGGAAAATCATATTCAATTACTAAAACCAATAAAAATTTAATATCATTTTGCGAATATTATAAGGAGCCAAAATATTTCAATACTGTTGATGAATTTATGAGTAATGCAAAAATTGATGATATGTTATTGTCAAACATTTGGGAAAGCATAACTGATTTGATGTACTAAAATGGGGAGGACAATAGTTATAAGCAAAATGAATAATGATTATGTGAATAATGATTATGACGGAGATTACAAAAGCAAGGAAGAATTCTACGATTCCGTAGAGCGTCATTCAGAAATTGTTTTTGAATGGAAAGACAAATCGTACGAAATATGTTCTATGGACGGAAAACGCTGGTGGTTTTTCAATGTGACAGATGACACGGAAGTTATAGTAAATACAATAGAAGAACTTATGAATTGTGAAATTGACGGCGAAAGGCTTGTTGATATCTGCACAAAATTCACGGTTATTGAAAGAACATTTTAAAATTATATATTTATTTTTATTAAGCACGTTGAGTTTTTCTCAATGTGCTTAATTTTTTTTTGAAAAATTCTATTGACAAGCGGTGAAAACTGTGATATAGTTCAACTGTGATATCTTGGATATCACAGTTGTATGATGCAGCTATTTTGAAAAAAAGGAGGGGCAAACGTGCTTTTTATAGATTATCATTCCCGTGTGCCGATATATGAGCAGATAAAAGAGCAGGTAATAATGCTGATTAATACAGGTGTTTATAAGCCGGGCGATAAGTTGCCGTCGATAAGGAATTTATCAAATGAGCTTAATATTAATGTTAATACGATTAAGCGTGCGTTCGGTGAACTTGAGCATGACGGAATTACATATTCGGCTCAGGGCAGGGGAATGTTTGTAAGTGAAAACCCGATAGGAAATGCAAAAATCAAAGCTTCCGCACTTGAGGATGCAAAGCTTGTTTTGTCCTCCTGCAAAGCTAAGGGCGTCAGCAAGAATGAGGTTGTCTCTCTAATCGATGAAATATACTCGGAGGATAACAGCAATGATTGAAATTAAAAATGTGACTAAAAAATACGGTAATTATGTTGCCGTTGAGGATATAAGCTTCAAAGTTGAGGAGTCGTCGATTTACGGTCTTGTCGGCTATAACGGCGCAGGCAAAACCACACTTTTAAAAACAGCGGCAGGAATACTTAAGCCGGAAAGCGGCGAAGTGCTTTTTGACTCGCAAAATGTTTATGATAACGGCAAAGTGCGTTCCTCTCTTCTTTATGTGCCCGATGAAGTTTACTTTGTAAAGGGTGCAAGCCTTCAAAAAATGGGAAAAATTTATAAAGGCTATTTTCCTAATTTTAATTCAAAAGTGTTTAAAAATATGACAGAGGCTATGGGTCTTGACCCTAAAAAGAATATAGGCTCTTTTTCTAAGGGTATGCAAAGGCAGGCTGAAGTGGTTTTGGCTATGTCTACAATGCCTAAATATATGCTTCTTGACGAGGCTTTTGACGGAATTGACCCGCTTAAAAGAAATCTTTGCAAGAAAATTTTTATTGAATATATGGCTGAAACAGGCTGTTCTATGATTATGAGCAGTCATAATTTGCAGGAAATTGCCGATTTGTGCGACCATGTTGCACTCATTAATGGCAAAAAACTTGCAATGAATGTTTCTGTTGATGACGCAAGCTCGGCTTATGTTAAATATCGCCTTATTTTTGATAGGGATATTGATAAATCAATTTTTGACGGGATTGAAAATAAGGGTATTACTATTGATAATAAACTTGCAACAATTATTGTGCCGTCAAGCTTTGACAACGGAGCGCTTGCTTGCCTTTGTCCTGTTCATATGGACAGCGTAAATCTTTCTCTTGAAGAGGTGTTTTTGAATGAAATGGAGGACAAGAATTATGACATCTCCAAAATCTTCTGTTGATAAGCATTCGGCAAGATATGATTTTAAGCGTTCGTTTGTTAGATTGATTGCTCCGGGCATTGTTTCACTTTTATTCTCGATTATATATTTTATTGCTATTCCCGTAGCAACAATTTCATCTGCCGGCACTTATTCACTTAGCTTAAGAGCGGAAAATATAGCTTCAATAAGAAAGCAACTTGCTTGCGCTCTTTTCGGCAGCACAACAAGCAATTTTGTGTTTTATGGAGTTTATGCGGTAATAATCGGTGTGCTTTTTGCATTTTGCATATTCTTTCCGATTATGAGGAAAAGCAATGTTAATTTCTTTTTCTCGTGCGGAATTGACAGAAAGACATATTTTAAAAACAGAGCGCTCTCGTCGATTATCATAATGATTTTAACGTCGGCTGTGCCGCTAATGATTGATATTATAATTAATATAAGATATTTAGGCCATGCAGATTTTATTATTCATCAGGGATTTTTCCTGTTTTTAGAGCATTTTACGTATATGCTTGCAGGATTTTCGCTTATGAGTATTGCAATGATGGCTTGTTATACTGTGACCGAAAGCCTTTTCTTCGGCGCCGGTCTTATTTGGTCACCAATGCTTTACATTGTTTCGATAGAATGGCTTTTCCAAAATTTCCTTAGGGGATATTCACAAACCGCCGCGGTTGACTATATGCCGCTTGGAAGTTCGTCTTTGACGGTGACGGTAGATACGCTTTGGTCTAAGCTTTCGGTGATTAATCCGCTTATTTTCGGTACGGCGCTCGGTTCAAATAATGTTCGCAATAATATGTATTTCAATTGTTTGAGAAGCACTGCAAGCAATGGCGGAGTAGTTAACGATTTTTATTATGATAATGCAAGCGGAAATGTCGGATTTGAAAAAGCGGGAATGAATTATATTTTACCTATTCTTATCTGGCTTGTATTATCGGTATTGTTTATATTTATTTCTAATAAGCTTCTTAATAAACGTAAGCTTGAAAATACAGCACTTCATTCTTCTAACCTTTTTGTAACGGTATTTGTAAGCCTTGAATTTTCGGTGCTTGTTGCAACGTTCTTTATGCCGTTATTGTCTGATTTTGATGTTATTCAGTCAAGTGTGCTTGATATTTTTGCCGGCTTAATTTGCGGCATTATTGCTTATTTCGTATTTATGTCGATTTCACGCAGAAAAATCAAGCATGGAATTAAGCTTGTAATTCCGGTAGGGGTGTCATCAATTGCCGTTTTGGTTATAAGTGTTATTTGTATTTCAGGCGGCTTCGGCTATTCAACATATTGCCCCAATATTAAGGATATTGACTATGCAACAATAAACAGTGAATATATAGACGCTTCGGGTGTTATGTCAACCAATCATTTTAATGACGGTTCACTTTCGGCAGGTACTGACCAGCTTTATTACGGCACGTATGAGCCTTCGGGCGCATATCTCGGTAAATTCAATACAAAAGACTCAATAGATAAAATTGAGAAAATACAGAAATATTCTTTTAAAAACAGAATTGCTAAAAGAAATGAGCCGTATGTTACCGTTAAAATAAAGTATTTACTCAAAAACGGAAAGGCTGTAAATCGTGAATACACTTGCACAAACAGTGACGTTTCACTTGATATTATCGAATTAACTCAAAGCAGCGAATATCAAAAAGAACTTGAATTCTTAATGTCATCAAAGAAAGCCGATGAAAAATCAAGCGGCACCTTTAATTCTGAAGATGAATCCCAATCTTACTTCGCTTATTTTGCAAATGAGAATAATGTGAAAAATGCACTTAATTTCGGTGTTGCATATATAGTTTCAAACGATGCCGTCACCAAAACTAAGATTGAAAATACTCCGGCACTTCGTGATGCAATACTGAAAGATATTGAAAAAGTAGGTTATAAAAAGCTTTTAACAAGCGGCAAGGCTCCTTTGGGCGCAATCAATTTTTCGTATGATGACAGCGTTAAAAATTATGATAATATAGATTATATGAATGACGTCACATATTATATTTGGGACGATATGGTTAACACCGTTAATTATCTTAAATCTATTAATAAGTTTACGGCGTTTACCGATTTGTCAAAGTCCGGTGAGATAGAGTATGTAACCGTTACCGCTCTTGAAACAAGGCTTTCAAGCGAGTTGTCGCTTACTGCGCTTTCCACCTTTGAAAGTGATACGGCAACACCTGAAAGCTATTATGAATATCAAGGCAGCGAGCTTAAAGAGGCAGATGTGCTTAAAACTTATAACGGTAAGAAAATTACCGACAGTCAAAAAGCACAGGAAATATTTAACCAATCGTCAATTTACTCGCTTTGCAAAAAGGACGGCTATGTTGTTCTTGTGAAATTTAAAAACAATACTTATGTAACTAAGTATCTTTCAAAAGAAAAAGCACAATCGCTTTTGAAATAATTTAATAGGTTTTACCTGTCTGTTTAATTATGTTTTACCCAATTTAAACCCAAAACCCTTGAGCAATAATATGCTTATCTTAAACTCCTTTTATAATTCAAACAGACGGTGAACATAAAAAAAGGACTGCCGAGTAGCTACGGCAGTCCTTTTAGACTTTCGATAAAGTGGCTAAACCGTGCCGTGCTTAAATTATCATAAAGTAATACGTAGGGCAAGGGAAATTCCCCTTACAGGGGAAATGTCACGAAGTGACAAAAGGGTTTGCCGAATCGCAGATTTGCTCTTGCCGAAATAAAATAAAAAATACATTTATAGAAAAGAGGCTTGAACGCAACGTTCAAGCCTCTTTTGGCACTTTCCGTCTTTTGCTCGGGGGCAGTACCATCGTACAGCACCCGCTCGCAAAATACGAAATTTATCTCACTTTCTCGAAGTCTCCCAGCGTGTAGAAAAAGCGGATAAACCGCTTCGTGTATAAAACGAAATTTATCTCGCTTTCTCGAAGTCTAAGCAATATTAAAAATTAAAATTATCGTATCCCCATTTGTCTATCTCGTTATATTTAACATAGGTTCTCTCACTTTTAACCGACAAATATTTTTCGCTGAGTGAACAGATACGCTTTGTCAAATCCTCATAAGCTGACTTTTCTGCCGAGCCGAAAATTGCAATTTCAAACATAGCGCATGGCTCGTCACTGCCCTTGAAATACATATCCGCCTTATCCTCAAGCTTAACCATGAGCCAAGCCTCGCTTTTGCCTGGGATAGCCGTTATGGCATTTCCGAGTTCACTCTTGAGTGCATTTTTGTTTTTAATTTCACTGTTGGTCATTACATTGATAAAAGGCATATCTTTTCTCCTTTAACCTTTTTACTTTGAAATAGTTATTCCTTTTGCTTCTCTTTGCTGTGCAAGTTCGCTTTCGATTTTGTCTTTAAAATCGCCTGTAAGGTTGTAGAAAAACATAGGAATGATGCAAACGAGAAGAGAAATAGCAGGAATAAGCGATACTATGCTGAACATTCCCTGCCTTACCGAATGTGCCATTTCAAGCGGATTGGCAGTTACGTTTGAATTGATAGCTGAAATATCGAAGTCTACTATTATATACATTAATATAATAAATGACGTGCTTATTGCATTGCCGAATTTATTTACAAAGCTGGAAACTGCCGAGCCCATTCCCGTAAGCCTTCTGCCTGTTTTCCATTCCATATAATCAAGGCAGTCACCAATCATAGCGGAAACACAAACGTTGATTGCACCGCAGGGAATAGTAGAAAGAATTAGGCAAGGCACGCAAGCCCAGAAATGATTATATCCTATAAACCACATTGCAAAGCTGCCTGCCGCACCGATAAGTGATGAGCCGATAATTATTTGCTTATAATCAAATTTTTTGAGAAGCGGAGTGACGGCGAGCATTGTGCCCATCATTCCTACTGCCGAGGCAACGCTGAATACGGTCGAAACCGTAGAAATATTTGATTGAAGTGCACTTTCAACCTCAGCCGTGCTTAAACCCGTTAAGTCTTTTCCGATATAAAATGAATATCTTGCAACGTGAACTGCGCCTGCCTGATACATATATCTTGCCGCTGCTAAGATGCCCATAAGTGCGGTAAGCATTAACGGCTTGCAGGTGAGTATAAGTTTGAGCGCTGACGGCTCGTTTTTATCCCTTTTAGGCGGGTTTGGAATAACAACTCTTTCCTTAGTTTTGAAATATACACTGACGAAAAGAAGATTGCCTATAATTGAACTTACAAGCGCCATAACTGTATATTTTGTTTTTTCAAGCTCCGTTCCCGATAAATTGAAGTTGGGAAGAACGAAGCCCAAAATCATAAATATAGCCATAGGAACCGCCGAGCCGACTCCGTTAGCCGTTCTTGCTTTGGAAATTATAGAGCCACGCTCGTCTGCATTAGGCGTTAATGCGTTTGGTAGACTCCAAAACGGAACGTCGGACGCTGTATAAATCATACCCCAAGCAATATATGTAATTGCGGCATAAATCATTTTTTTACTGTCGCTTAAATTAGGTGCATAGAAAAGCAAAAGCGTTAATATTGCAACAGGAATAGGCGTATAAAGAATATACGGCTTCATCTTACCCTTTTTCGGATTTGCTCTGTCCATTATGTAGCCCATAATCGGGTCATTGATAGCATCCCAAATTCTCGCTAAAAGCATAAGAAGTAATACGAAAATCGGAGTTACCTTAAGTACATTTAAGTAAAAGTCGGAAATGTATGAGCTCATGATGGCATAAATCATACCTTGACCGAGAGCGCCTATGCAGTAGGTCATCCATTCCTTTTTCGGTACATAAAAATTCTTGTCCATAAATTTACCCCTTTTAAATTTACGTGGCAGTAGTTAATGTGCTTATATAATTATTCAATTTTGCCCGGATTTGGAAAATATCTGAATTTGACTTTTCCTATGATTTTTTCTTTTTTAACTGTTTTGTTATCCCAATACCTTGAATCCCAACTGTCATTTCTGTTATCTCCCATAACAAAATAACTGCCGAGCGGTACTGTATACGGGCCGAAATTGCCGGTCGGAATACAGTTAGTGATGAAATCCGTTCTTGCCGTGCTTTTGTTGCCGTTTTTGTCGGTTATATAGACAATTCCGTTCTTTACCTCGATAGTTTCACCCGGAAGAGCGATAATCCGCTTTGCAAAAAGCTGTGTTTCATCATCCGGATATCTGAAAATAATAATATCATACCTTTGCGGTTCGTCATTGATATATGCCAAACGGCTTGCAATTATCCTGTCGCCCTCTTGAATAGTGTTGAGCATTGAGCCTGTCGGGATAACAATATTTGCAAAAATGCAGGTTTTTAAGAATATGGCAATGATAAGCGCAACAACAATAGGAGTCATAAAAGAAATTGCTTCCCTCAGTTTTGACTTCTTTTGTTTTTCTTCGTTATTTTTTGCGGTATTATTCTTTTTGCTTTTTTTATTTTTGTTCTTTTCCTTTTTAGGCTTTTTGCTGTCTGCAATGCTTTTAGCATCGTCATTTTCCTTGAAAATGATGTTTATAGCGTCCGGTTGCCGTGATTGCTCCTTGATTGTCACGTTTTCTTCGTCAAGCATTTGAAGCATTTTTGTAGGACTTTTCTCTCCTATAAAATCGCTAACATCAAACATCATGGCGCCGCATTTGGGGCACTCATACCATTCGCCGTTTTTAATCAGTGCATCACAGCCGCATTTTTTGCATTTTGTAATCATTTAAATAACTTCCTCTTGCCGACACCTGCGAGAATACTTTTGAGAGTGATAATCTCGTCGTAAGGCGTAGCTTTTTCAATCACATTGAAATCTTCTGCGTCGCTGTCTATCACTGTGTTGATTTTAGCCTTGGCTCTTGAATCATAGCCAGAAGCGTCAAGCTTTCTGTCAATATAAAGTTTAAGCGCCTTGCTTTTTTCTCTTACAACTGTAATTTTGTGAGCGCCGCCGCTTACGATTGAGTTTGAGCGAAGATGGCATCTTCCGCATTTTATGTTTACATATCCCTTAACGATTGAAATGTCAATGTCGTCATTATGGGCAATTTCAATATTTTCCTCACCCTTGTAGTTAAACGAAATAGTGAAATCCGTAACAGCCTCACGATTAGGATAACGTTTATCCTCACTGCCGAATTGGAAAATCTTAATTTCAAACGGCTGAAGAGCCAAGTCAATCTTGTCGCCGTAGGAAAAGCTGTCAAAGCTTTCCTTGTTTGATTGATTATAAACATTGTATCGCTTGACATCTTTTAAGCTTTCAGGACAACCCATAAGCTTGTTGAGCGTAAGGGTAAGCGATGTTTTCTCGTCTGTCGGATTTCTCAACGCAATTATTCCGTCGCCGTTATCATTCCAGCTAAAGTAACCGTAAATATTGTTTTCCTCAGGGTTTCCGCCGATGAACATTGCGTTTTGCAAAATGTCATAGTTATTCTTTTGCCATTCAATTGCCTTGGCAAGCGTGCGCCACTTTGATTTGTTCATCATATTGTAGCTTAAATGAAGTTCATTGAGCGCCTGACCTCTTGCAACGTCAAAATAAATATACTTTTCAAATTCCTCGTCGGTGTAGCTTACCTTGGCGTAAGAACCGTAGATAGGCTCGTGATTATAGATATGCTTTAGCGGCATTTGAATTGCACGTGTGTTGAGAAGATTAAAATACCTTGCGTCACGGAATGTAATTTCCTTATCCACCTGTGCCTGTTGCTCAATATTATCGGCAAAACCGATATCTGCACTGTTTTGAAGCCAAATGCTGTTTACATATTGAAGCCACCAAGGTGATGGGTTCACGTAGCAGGTCATATTAATCCAAAGGCCTTTGCCGTGTTTTTTTCTAAGCTCTCTTATCTTTTTGAAAACCTCAATCCAGCAGTGCCACATTTCACTCACAAAATACATATCATATTCCCCGCCGACAGGATGGCTGTGGTTGGGATTTTTGCAAGGAGAAAGGCAAAAACCGTCAAATTTCCAATAATCAATATCAAATTCCTGAGTCGATTTTAAAATGAAATCGGTTACGTTTTTGATATATGTTTTGTCTGCTACACAAATGTCCTTAGCCTCTGCATTATATGCTCCGAGACCACGTTTTTCCATTTTCTTTGCAAATAAATCAGGCCTGCCGTAACCGCCACGTGGGCCGAGCCACAAGCCGAATTTAGTGCCGAGATTAGCGGTAAGCTGAGTGATATCGTAAAGTTGGTTAGGAAACTTTTTGTTAAAACTCCAAAAGCCTGATTTATAATCAACCCAGCCGTCGTCAACAACATAAGCGTCAAGCGGAGCAACGCCGTTTGAAGAAAGTCCCTTTTCAATTTCATAAAATGACTTCTCAATATTGTCTGCTGTTATGTCTTTCATAAAGTCATACCAGCTGTTATATTGAAGCCTTAAGGTTGTTGGTGCGGCAATGCTTTCAATATAGTCGTAAAATGCTTTTTGAATGTCAACGAGTAAGTCGCTTTTTGCACCGCCGACTACTGTAACCGGGCATTTGTATTCTCCGTTAATCTTCTTTCCGATATAATATTTAACTTGACCTATGCCGAAAAGTATAATGTTTTGCGTGCCGGGAAATTCACAGCCGAAGAAAAGAGTGTCAATATAAAACGGTTGACCGAGAGCGGAAAGATATCCGTTAAGTTCAGGACCTTTAATGTCGGTCGGAACGCTGAAATGAGCCTTTGAATTTGTAATTCCAATATGCTCAAGAAGAATATAATCAATCGTTTTATCTCCGGTTTGGACAAAGCTTATCTGCTTTTTTAGCGTGCTTCCGTCATCGCCCGGCCAAAATGTCATAGTTACGGTAATGCCTTGCGTTTCCTCGAATTTGAATGAAAGTTTGCCGTTTTCCTGCTTACTGTCGGCAACCTTAAGCCCTTTTGAAGAAAATTCACTTCCATCTGTAAAATGGAATAAAAATTCAACGCTGTTTCCGTCAGGAACGAAATCCTGACCTGATAAAACGTTTCTTATTTGCGAGGCGTAAAGCGTTCCCTCATGAACAACAAATTCACGTTGTAAAATTTTACTTTCAAGCCTAAACATAAATTCTTCTCCTAATTATAATTGTTCCTCAACCTCTTCAAGCGCTCTTGCAAGCTGGTCAGGGCAGGATGTGCCTTTGAAATTGCAATCAATTCCTTTTAAAACAGAGATGATTTCCTCAGGCTTTTTGCCTTTAACAAGCGCAGCTATGCCTTGCAGATTACCGTTGCAGCCGCCTGTAAAGCTGACTGAATTAATAGTGTTTGTATTTTCGTCAATGTCAATAACGATTTGCCTTGAGCAAACGCCGTGTGGTGTGTATGTAAACGTCATTATTTATATTACTCCTTTATACTGTTGCACATAAAACTATTATACATATTTCTGTCTTTCTTTGCAACAGTTTGGCAAACTTTTTAACATTTGTATAAATTAAACAATTTTAATAAAAAAATAAGCTTATGTTGAATAATTAGTGTTGAAATATACAAAATTATATGATATATTTAATGTTGCAGAGTGAAAACTCTTAAAAAATTTTTAGTTTTACGAGGTAAATTTATGGAAAAACTTAAGGTTGGTATCATCGGTGCGGGACGTATCGGTCAGGTACACGCAAAATCAATTACATACCATATTCCGCAGGCTGAAATTGTTGCCATTTCGGATATTTATGTTGACGGCGCAAAGAAAGTAGCACAGGAACTTGGTATTCCTAATTATTATGAGGATTATCACGAGATTTTAAACAATCCTGAGATTAATGCGGTACTTATTTGCTCATCAACGGATACGCACGCAGATATCGCTGTTGAAGCGGCTAAGGCAGGTAAAAATATTTTCTGCGAAAAGCCTGTTGATTTAACAGTTGCTAAAATCAAAAAGGTTATTGAAGCTGTTGACGAGGCAGGAGTTAAGCTCCAAATCGGTTTTAACCGCCGCTATGACCATAACTTTGCAGAGATTAAAAATCTTGAAAACAAGGGCAAAATAGGCAAACTTCAGACTATCAAAATCACTTCACGTGACCCGGAACCGCCTCCAATCTCTTACGTTAAAGTATCAGGCGGTATCTTCCTTGATATGACCGTTCATGATTTCGATATGGCACGCTTTATCGGCGGTGAGGTCGAAGAGGTTTATGCCAATGCCGCAGTTACCGTTGACCCGGCAATCGGTGAAGCCGGCGACGTTGATACTGCTCTTGTTGCTCTTAAGTTTAAGAGCGGCGCAATCGGCGTTATTGATAACTGCCGTAAAGCTGTTTACGGATATGACCAAAGGCTTGAAGTGTTCGGCAGTAAGGGTCAGGCAAGTGCCGCAAATGACACTCCTACCAACGTTTCATTTATTGACGAAACGGGTAATATGACCGATAAGCCGTTATATTTCTTCCTTGAAAGATATATGCAGTCGTTTACTGACGAGATGACAGAGTTTATTGACTGCGTGATTAATGATAAGCCGACTAAGACTACTGTTTATGACGGTCTTGAGGCTCTTCGTTTGGGTCTTGCTGCTAAGCTTTCGGTTGCTGAGCACAGACCTGTTAAACTTTCTGAAATTGAGGCATAATCTATGAAAAGAGTAAGACTTACTATGTCGCAGGCGCTTGTTAAGTTCCTCGACAATCAGTATATCGAATGTGACGGTGTTGAAACAAAGTTTGTCAGCGGTATGTTTGGCATTTTCGGCCACGGCTGTGTTGTCGGCGTTGGTCAGGCTTTGGAGCAGGGCGGTCATAATCTTAAATTTTATCAGGGTAAAAATGAGCAGAATATGGCTCTTGCCGCTGTTGCTTATGCAAAGCAGATGGACAGAAAGGCAATTATTCCCTGTGTATCTTCTATCGGTCCGGGCGCTACCAATATGGTAACTGCCTGTGGCTGTGCAACTGCTAACAGAATACCGCTTCTCGTTTTGCCCGGCGACACTTTTGCATGCCGTCAGCCGGACCCTGTTTTGCAGCAGGCAGAATTTTTTGATAACTACGGCAGAACGGTAACAGATGCTTTCAAGGGCGTTTGCCATTATTTTGACAGAATACTTCGCCCTGAGCAGCTTATGACAGCGTGCATTAACGCTATGCGTGTGCTTACAGACCCTGCCGATACAGGCGCTGTTTGCCTTGCTATGCCGCAGGATGTTGAGGGTGAGGCTTATGATTATCCTGAGCATTTCCTTCAAAAGAGAGTATGGCATCTTGACAGGCGTCCTATATCTGCCGCTCAGCTTGAACGTGCAACAAGGCTTATTAAAGAGGCTAAAAAGCCTATTATTGTTTGCGGCGGCGGTGTAAGATACAGCGGTGCTGAAAATGAACTTCTTGAATTTGCAACGAAATATAATATCCCTATTGCCGAAACTCAGGCAGGCAAGGGATTGATTAAATGGGATAATCCGCTTAATGTCGGCGGTATCGGCGTAACAGGCGGAAAAGCGGCTAATGTTATCGGTCGTGATGCTGATCTTGTTATTGGTGTCGGCACTCGTTTTACCGATTTCACAACCTCATCAAAGTGGCTTTTTAATGAGCAAAGAAAGGTTTTGGGTATCAACGTTTGCCCATTTGACGCTTATAAAATGGATGCCGAGGCTATTGTTGCCGACGCTAAAGAGGCAATCACTGCTCTTATTTCCTCTTGTGAGGGATATAAGAGTGAATATACAAACGAAATTGAAAATGCTAAGGCAGAGTGGGATAAAATCGTTGATAAATATTATTCTACAGAGCTTGAGGGCGGGCTTAACCAAACTCTTGCACTCGGCATAATCAATGAATTTATGGACAATGATGCTATTGCACTTGGCTCGGCAGGCTCACTTCCGGGCGATATGCAACGTCTTTTCAGACCTAAGGACCGTGGCACTTATCATATGGAATACGGTTATTCAAATATGGGTTATGAGGTAAACGGTGCTCTCGGTGCTAAGCTTGCTAAGCCTGAAAGTGAGGTTTACACTTTCTGCGGCGACGGTTCATTCATTATGGGCCACAGCGAACTTTATACTGCTTTGCAGGAAAATCTTAAAATCAACGTTTGCCTTTTTGATAATATGGGCTGGGGATGTATTGAAAATCTCCAAAACAACCAAGGTACTGACACCTTTGGTACTGTTTTCAGAGCGAGAAATCCTGTAACCGGTATGCTCGACGGTGACGAAATTGACGTTGATTTTGCCAAAATTGCAGAGGGCTACGGCGCTAAGGCTTATACTGTTCGTACGTCTGATGAATTGCGTGAGGCATTAAAGGACGCTAAAAAGCAGACTAAGAGTTGTCTTTTTGATATCAAAGTTTTGCCTAAAACTATGACTCCGGGATTTGAGTCTTGGTGGAGAGTTGGCGTTGCCGAGGTTTCAAAGAGCGAAAGAGTTGCTAAGGCGTACGATGATATGCAAAAGCACATTAAAGAAACATTTGACTATTAATTTTGAAAGGTAATATAAATATGCTTAATCCTGATAAAGTAAAGCTTGCCATTGCTCCAATCGGTTGGACTAATGACGATATGCCTGATTTGGGCGCTGAAAATACGTTTGAACAGTGCATAAGCGAAATGGCACTTGCAGGCTTCAAGGGCTCCGAAATAGGTAACAAATATCCTAAAGACCCTGATGTTTTAAAAAAATATCTTGATATTCGTGGCTTGCAAATTTGCAACGCTTGGTTTTCTTCGTATCTTACTTCTAAGCCTTATGAGGAAACAATTGAGGCTTTCAAAGCTCATTGCGATATGCTTTATAAGCTTGGCGCTAAGGTAATAGGCGCTTCTGAGCAGGGCAACTCTATTCAAGGCTGTCTTGATAAGTCAATTCTTGATGAAAAGCCTTATTATACTGACGAGCAATGGGAGATTGTTACTAAAGGCTTTAACGAAATGGGCGCTTATGCAAAATCAAAGGGTATGTTCTTTACTGTTCATCACCATATGGGTACAGGCGTTCAAACAGTTGAGGAAATTGATAAATTAATGGATATGACAGACCCTGATTTGGTTTATCTTCTTTTTGACTCAGGTCATCTTACCTTTGCGGGTATCGACCCTGTTCCTGTTTTGAAAAAATATATAAATCGTGTTAAGCACGTTCACCTTAAGGATGTAAGAATGGACGTTTATAATAATCAGGTTGTTCCCAATCATATGTCATTTCTTGATGCGGTAAGAGCAGGCGTGTTCACCGTTCCGGGCGACGGCGATGTCGATTTCAAGCCTATTTTTGATATCCTTGCCGATAATGATTACGAGGGCTGGGTTGTTGTTGAGGCTGAGCAGGATCCTGCAAAGGCTAATCCGTTTGAGTATGCAGTTAAGGCAAGAAAATATATTGCAGAAAATACAGGCCTTTAATAAATTAAATATTTCAAATCTACAATTGAATTGATATAAACAAAAAAGAGAAGCATTTACTTGCTTCTCTTTTTTTCAATTATTAGGTTTATTATTATAAAAATTACTGCGCCGAGTACACCGCCGAGTGTGTTATAAACAATATCGGAAAACTGAAACGTACCTTTAGAAAAGATAAGCTGGTTAAGTTCAATAAAAGCGGAGAAACATAAAGATGAAAGAAGGGTTCTAAGCAATGCTTTGGTACTTTTTTCTTCCCTTTCAAATTTCAAAGCCCAAAGTAATCCGAACGGAAAAAACATTGCGATATTGCCTATAACCTGATAGTCAAGCCCTGTGTATTGCGTTCTAAAAATTTTCCATCCGCCAAAAACATTACTAAGCGAATCGTAGCTGAAATCTCTTTGCAAAAGAGTTTTATATATAATTATAAAGGTGTAAATAAAAAACAATAGTTCATAAAGAAATGATTTATTATTTTTTATATAAGATAAGAATTTTGATATACTTTTTTTCAAACCATCGTTTTTAAGCGCTTTTAATATTTGTATTCCACCTAATGCAAACACAAGTGCAAAGGGGAGGCTAAAAACGGTGGTGAAAAAAATATCTTTAACCATTGATTTCATATTATTTATTAAATACCTTTTTTACAAATGCAATCAGCTTTTTGTGGAAAATTAATGCAAGCAAGGCAATTATTGCAATAATAATGTATCTAACTATATTGTATTTATATAATAAAATACAAAAAGTCATGGCGATTAAAACAATAATTGAATATATTAATATGCTTTTATCAGGAAAAATGGATTTTGAAATTTCGTTTTTCTTTAAGATGATTTTGTAAAGCATATAATGACTTATTGCAAAAATTATATATGAAAATACTGTTGTGTATCCTGCCGCGATAAATCCGAATTTAGGAATGAAAATGTAGTTTAGTAAAATATTAATCGCTGCGCCGAAAATAGATACAAACATAACATATTTTGTTTTTTCAAAATAAAACTCTACATTAACGTAAAGCGTATATATATATGTATAAAATATTGAAGCGGCAACGGGAGGAAAAATCCAAATTGCTTTTTTATATTCGCTTGCGGCAAAGATAGTGATTATTTCGGGTCCAAACATCATAAAGACACATATAGCAATTGTCATAAAAATGCAAATTGAATTTGCAATTGATTTGTTATCCTTATATCTTTTGCCTTTAATCATTTTGTATAATGATGGAATATAAGAGCTGTTAATAGCGTTAATAAAAATTGTCAAAACCGATGCCAAGTTATATGCAACACCATATATTGCCGCATCACTTGATGATGTGATTTTGTCAATCATAATTCTGTCTGATTGACCGAGCACCATTTGCGAAAGATAATGCGGAACCAGCGGAAGATTAAATTTCAAAGCAAAAATCCAATATTCCTTGTTAAAAAAGGTCTTACCCTTGACACCTTGAATAATATAAAAAATAAGTCCTACACATATTTGAACAAGCGCAAAGGAAATAATCCTTGCCTCAGCCTTATATGTGGTTGAAATCACTGCTATTACACCTAAAACAGGTCCTGTTATTGAGAGTGCAAGTGTAACAAATACGAGTGATTTATAATGATATTCAAACCTTTGCCTTTGTGACCAAAAAAGATATGCCGGCTCAAACAGAAGCTGAATGAATATTACCAAAACAAAAAGGGTCGACAGATTGAAAAGCTTATTAAAATAATTTTGAAAGCAAATATAAATGACGAAGAAAATTATTGTGATTAAGGTTGAAAGACCTTGCATTGAGGATATAAATCTGTCTTTGTCATCCTCATATTTAGTCATTGCATTAAAGATAACACCACCTGCAAGGTTTAAGGTGACAATAATGCTTATTATTGAATACCACGAATTATAAATAGTTAAAACGCCGTATTGCTCAGTTGATAAAAGCCTTGTGAAAATAGGCATTGATATCATTGTAATGCCTTTTTGAAGAAGATTACATATTGTAAACCATAAGGCAGCTTTTATCGCCACATTTGAGTTTTTGTATTTTTGTATAATTTTGTTCATTTAGTAAGCCATGCTTTCAATTTATAATATTTTTGCATATTCTTTTGACCCATTATTCTGCGAAGTGTGCTTAAAAAACGTTTCTTTTTAGAAAACCATGTGGCGGCATAATGGTGAATGGAATACGCTTCTTTGTCAGGCTTAGTAAATACATCGCCGTCAGTCGAGTTGAAATACTTTTTTTCATAAACTGTAAATCCGTTGACAGTTTGCGTTTGACCGTTAAGAATTAAACCGTTTTCTTCAAGTATTGCCGAAACTCTGCGACCTATTGCTAAAATTTTAGCAGGGTCATCATTTATAAAATGCTCTCCGTCATAGGAGTTTAAAACTTTTTGACACAGCCAATTATTTTCCTCGGTGCATAAAATAAGACCTGTTGCAATAATCGTATCGCTTGCAAAGCCTGCAAAAGCACCGTTTTGCCTAAGCTTATCAATGCTTTTGAGCATTTCAACGTCTGTGTCAACATATATTCCTCCGTATTTTTTCAGTACGTAAAAGCGCACATAGTCAGAAACGAAAGCCCATTTACCCTCATCATAGGCTTCTTTGACGTAAGGACATATATTTATATCAAAATTATCCTCATTCCATTCAATTATTTTATAATCAGGACAATATTTTTCCCAGCTTTTGATACATCTTTTTATCAATTTACTTTTTTTATTGTGACCAAACCAACAATAATGAATGATTTTTGGAATCATTTATTCATTTTCTCCTTTGTTTGCTTCTAATATGCTGTTGTATTGCTGTGAATATCCGCAGATAAGACCTATTACCGCCATAGAGAATACGCCTATGCTTGATTTAATAATAGCCGTTCCTATGCTACTGATAAGAAGACCGATGAATATTGAAACTGTAAGTGCTTTTACCCTTTTATTTATTAGTATTTTATCAAGAGGAACAAATACGAGGAAAAGCATAACAAGGAATACAACCATTCCAATGTAGCCAAATTGACCTACAACCATTCCAAAATAACAGTCATTAAGGCAGGTGGAATTTATGAGTGATAATCCATATCTGTTTTCAAAGCCATATCTTATGTAAAGTCTTGAATAGTTTTTAGCTGCCATATCAGAGCCGTATGTCGCAAAGCCTGAGCCGAAGGGGAAATAGGTGTTGGCAGTTTTAAAGCCGTATTTTATAAGCGTAACTCTTGGTGATTCGCTGTCACGAAGATATGTATTAATTTGGAAAGTTGATGCAGCACCGCCGCCTATAATAAGAAGTGCTAATGTTCTTGCATTAAGCTTTAATGTGTTTTTCCACATTATAACAAAAATAATATAGCATACACCTATGATATACGCCACACCCTTTGTAGTTAAAATGATATTGAATATCATAAGTGCTTCGTATATCTGCTCTTGTTTTTTAGGCAACTTTGCCATTAATAAAATCAAAAAGGCACAGGCAACAATGTAGCCGTATCTGCCTTCATTCTCAAATATAAAGGAATACGGCAATATTCCGTATCTTCTGTTAGGTGTGGTCATTCCTAAATTAACGAATTGCGATATTATACCGAAAAATGTTCCTAAAACAATCGTCGCTTTGCAAACGGGAACAAGATATGAAATTACTCTTTTTTTAGTATCTCTTTCACCGACAAGCTTGTAAACAATAAATACAGTAAATATTTTTGCAAGGCACACAAGGTCAACTATGATTGGAAACCAGTTTGTAATTAATTTATTTATAAGATTTCCGCACAATGTGATGACTGAGCACACAATTAAGAGTATAAGCATGGTAAGGTCAATACCCTTGATACCCTTTTTGAATGAAAAGTATAATGTGTATAAAATGCATATAATACATAAGATTTCATCGGAATATGCAAAAAAGGACAAGCCTAATTTCTTTTCAGCAAACAAACTGAAGGGCAATAATACTATGAAAAACGCAAAAATCAATTCACGCAAGGATAGTTTAAATGTTAATTTCGGTGCCATCGGTTATTATTTCTCCACTATCATTCAAAAGATTTTCTAAGCTGTTTACATGCGTCAATAAAAATGCCGACGTCAACGCTGTAACTTAAATATTGAACGCCGATTTCTTTCCACATTTTCAAGTCCTGTGGTGTGTCAACAAATGTGCCGACTACCTTGCCTTTTGCCTTTGCACGTTCAACGATATCCTTCATAGCGTTTACAACAACAGGGTTATTAACCTGACCGGGAATGCCGAGTGACTGCGAAAGGTCATAAGGGCCGATAAATAAGATATCAACGCCCTCAACGTCGAGTATTTCGTCAAGGTTTTCAATCGCTTTAATTCCCTCAAGCTGAAGAATGATGAGCACATCCTTTGAACTTTCAAAAAACTTGTATCTGTCGCAATTTGAATAGTCAGCCGCTCTTACGAATCTGCAAACGCCCCTCATTCCGTAAGGGTAGAATTTAGCAAATTTAACCACGTTTTTCGCTTCTTCGGCATTGTTAATTTGCGGCACCTGTATGCCGTAAGCACCTATGTCAAGCGCTTTGCCGATTGTGTTTTCGCCCCTGTCTTTAAGTCTTATAATAGGAACAGTATTTCTTGCCTCGGCAGCACGAATATTGTTTTGCTGATTTTCAATTGTAACAGGTCCGTGCTCCATATCAAGTATAACATAGTCAAAGCCGGCAAGACCGACCGCTTCAACAAACATAGGGTCACTTGTTTTCATAAAAGGACCGTATACAAATTCGTTGTTATTTAGCTTATCTCTGAAAATTTTTAAAGTTTCTTTCATAATTATTCCTCAATTTTATAAAGACTGTTGTAAATTGCATCTGCAATTTGGAAGTCCTCTTTTTCGTCAATGTCCACCGCTTCGATTTCATTCACTTCAACTATATACGGCTTTTCGCCGATGCGTCTGTTGAGGGAAGTGATTACGCTTGAATTGTAAATATAAAATCCGCTTGTTTCCTCATAAAGCGGCTCTAAATCCTGCGTTCTCGGAATATTGTCAAGTTCATAGTTAAACGGCTTGCCGTCTTTCCATAAGAAGTCTTGAAGCTTCTTTGCCGCAAAGGAGGAATCGTATTCACCGCTTAAAACAGCATAAAGCCCTTTTTCAATCGATTCCTTAGATATAAACGGTGCGGTTGTGTGCGTCATAACATAAATGTCGGCGGGCACGTCCTTTGCAAATGCTTTTAAAACTTCGTTCATTTTAGTGGTATTTTGGTCTAAACTTTCACTTCTTTTAAGATATTTTACACCGCTTGGTATGTATTTTTTTATTTCTTCATTGCTGCAATATACGTATACCTCGTCAATTTTTTCTATTTTTAACAGCGTTGAAAGAATATAATAGCAAAGCGGCTTGCCGTTGGTAAACGCTTTCGTGTTTTTCTGCGGCAATCTCTGATTATTAAGCTTCATAGGTACTATTGCAACAATTTTTTTCATATCTTTTTCCTTTTTGGTCTTTATTTTGATAAAATTTCATCTAAATCTACTCTTTCAAATGTTTCGAGCTCACCGCCACGTGTGGCGTTGTATATTTTTATACCATGACTGTCGGCATAGTCTTTTGCGCATTTGTAGCCGACCCTCATTCTTATAGGGTTTGACGCAGCGTTTTTGTCAACAAAGCCGCTTTCAACCACGTGGCTTTTTGAACCCTTAGGATAACTGCAATCACAGCCTAAAAGATAAATTTCCTTAAAGCCCATATATACGGCAATTTCAATAAGCGAATATGTTATTGAATAGCCGTCATAAACAATTTCATAAGCATTGTCGCTGAATTGGGCATTGTATTCGCCGAATTTGACGTCAAAATAATGATAGTCGCTATTATATGGGAAGAGTATAAAATCATTCGGTACATCATAGTACTTCTTGATAACGTCGGCGCAAAAAGCAGTCTTAAATTTTGTGCTTTTTATCACGTCCTGCATTGCACCGTAGACAAATTTGTCCTGTATTCCGTAAAAATCAGGTCTAAAATCTGTTTTGTCAAAAAGCTTGATTATTGAATTAACACCAAAGGTATATTCATCTTTTAATTTTTCAAGATCGTCAATTGTGAGTGATGGACCTGTTGCAATTATAAAGCAACGCTCACCGTTATATTTATTTTCAAATTCCTTAAGCCTTGAAAATTGGCGGTCATCAAAGCCGTTTGCTCGTTTTTTTGCGTTTTCTTCAAGTTCTTTTTGCGATTTTCTTGTTCTCATTCTCCAATAACCGAGTCTGAAATTTTCATAAAGAGGGTTACCCTCAAATATTTTTAAGATTTTGTCCTTTGTGTTCATCAAATAAGTCCTTTAACCTTTAAAAACTGCTCTGCCTTATATTCTGTCGGCAGGTATTTTCTGTAATTGATACAGTTATTTATATATTCATCACTTGCTGCAAGTTTTCTTAAATCGTTTTCATTCCAATTATTGTTTACTATCCCTAATTTTTCAGCTTTAATATAGCTTGCATTGTAGGGAATGTCGGTAGTGATAACAGGTGTTGCAAGCGCAATGGATTCGACAACTGACACCATATTGTTGTCTTTCTCGGTGTAAACAAGCATAGCAATTGATTTTTTCAGTATTTCAATAAGCTTGTTGTGGCCGAGCTTGCCTGTAAAAATAATATTTTTATCAGCACCAAGCTTTTTTGAAAGCGCTTTTAGGTTTTCTTCTTCCTCGCCTTCACCCATTATATAAAGCTTTGCGCTGTCGTCATATTTATTTAAGTATTTTGCAAAGGCTTCAATCGATTTTTCAATATGCTTTCTTGAAATTAATTGAGAACTTATAGCAAATTGATTGTCCTTTTCTCTGCAAGGGGTGAATTTTTCAATATTAACGCCGTGGTCGATAATCGTATCTGATACATTTTTGCAGTATTTTGAAATAAATTCTCTTGCCTGAACGCTTCTTGCAACAATAAGCGCTTTTTTAAATCCTATTTTAGCAACAATGCCATACCAAAATTTGGAAGCAAGCCCATGAAAAATACGATTATGCTTACCAAGTTCTTGCCAAACAATTAGATTTTTTGGAGTGCAAAGCGCTAATTTGAGAGAATTGAGTGAAAATACTTCGCTCGTGATTATTAAATCAAAATTGCCTGATTTTGCGATTTTCTTAACCTCCGGGCAGTAGGGGAGAGTGTGCGGCGGAAAAAGTTTCGTGCACCTCGTCCTCATCCAAATAATATTAAAAGGATAGCTCTCGTTCTCGCTTGGCTTATATAAATCAGATGCGGCAAGTGTAACGTCGCACCCTTTTTTCTTAAAAGCTAAGCACAAATCGTAAATCATCGTGTCCTTAATTGTATTAACTTTTTTAATATTTTTGTTCTCGTTGGTATAAAGAATAGGGTTTACAATTAATACTTTCATATTTCACCAAAATATTTATTTAAGTTGGGCCATAATATCGGCGTCAACAATTTCTTCTCCGGTTTTGTTTTTTAGCTGCTCTCTCGATTTTTCCGAAAGACCGTCATTAATTTGAGCGTTTATATCGCAGGTTGAAAGTTTGTCAAGTTCAGCTTTTGTGACCTTGCCGTCACGGTAGTCACGGCAGATTTTGTTTTCATACATTGAATATTTGTTTTCTTTAAAAAATCTAAGGAATTTGTGCTTAATAACCCAAGCGGCAGGAACCCAAATATACTTGTGCATGGCAGGGGAAACCGAGCCTATCATCCAGCACTGCCTGTCACAATGGCGCACTTTTTCTCTGACTCTGTCCGCCTGCTCACTGTTCCAAAGAGTGTCCCAATCCGTTTCGTTAAGATTGCCCATAACCTCTTTTTCCTTAGTTCCGTTGCAGGGCATAACATCGCCGTAAGGGTCAATGAAAAAGGTATCAAATGCCATATCGCACGGCAAAAGCCTTTTTTGACCGTATATGTAATTGATTAAGCCGTGGTTGAAATATGCTCTAAACCATTTTTTAGGCGAATTTGATTTCAAAAGCTCGTTAATAAGCCCCTCAAATTCCTTTGCAACCATCGGTCTGTCTTTAATAATGTTTTTGGCCTCAACAAAATAAAATGAATTGTGAAGTGATGCTGTTGCAAATTCCATATTCATCTTGTCGCTTAATTTATAAAGTTCAACAAGGTCCTTCGCATTTTCGTCCTGAACAGTCATACCGAATCCGACGTCAGGGTGATTCATTTCAACAAGCTTTTTAAGCGTTGTGTAGCCCTTGTTAAAGCCGTCTTCAAGACCACGGATTTTATTGTTCGTTTCCTCCAAACCCTCAATCGAAATACGAATACCTACGTTTGGAAATTCCTCACAAAGTTTTATAATCCTGTCGGTAAAAAAGCCGTTTGTTGATATAACGATGCGATCGCTCTTTTTGTAAAGTTCACGAACTATATCGCCTAAATCTTCTCTTATAAACGGCTCTCCGCCCGTAATATTGGTAAAATACATTTGCGGCAGCTTCTTTATTGTCTCAACCGTCAGTTCCTCCTCGGGCTTTGACGGCTTTTTATATCTGTTACACATATTGCACCTTGCGTTGCAACGATATGTAACTATTACTGTTCCGTTAAGTTTTTTCATAACGATTATCCTATCATCTGTTTTTTATTATTTTTGCAGGTACTCCGCCGACTATTGTGTAGCTTGGTACGTCGTGATTTACAACGGCACCGGCTGCAATAACACAACCATCACCGATTTTAACACCGTCAAGTATTGTTGCATTTGCACCTATCCAGCAGTCTTTTCCTATTTCAATGCCTTTGCGTGTTGCGCCTTGTAAATATATCGGCGTGCTTTTATCTTCAAAAATATGGTTTTCGGAAAATAGGCTTACACCGGGTCCGAAAATCGTTGAATCACCGATTTTTACGTTTCCTCTGACTGAAATGAATGCATTTGGTGAAATGCCGACATCATTGCCGATAACAAGGCTTTCGCCAAGTTCTCTGATGACGCCGGTACATTCAATAATGCTGTTTTGCCCAAGCGAAAAATTATTGCCTATTTTTACTCCGCCTTTACAAAGCGCATTAATTGTGCAATTATCATTTATTGTTAATCCCGAGGCACATTCTATATGATTTTTTGATTTGATTTTTACTTTTCTTCCGATAAAGTTGATTTTACTTCTTTTTTTAAACCCTATTGTGACAAAAAAGCCACGAATGAGCATAAAAAATCTTGTGGCTACAATAGAAAATAAATCTTTATCAGTTATATTTTCATCAATTTTATATTCACGATGTTTAATTTTGCTTATGATTTTCGATACTAACTTAACCATTGTGCTTTATACATTCCTCATATATTTTTAAAAGTTTTTCGGTGTAGTTTTCGATAGTGTTGTTGCTTGAATTGATTGCATTCTTACTCATTTTGCTTATAATGTCATCATTGTTCCAAAGATAAGAAATCTTTTGTTTTAAATCTTCTTTATCATCATGTTTAAATATTAATCCGGTATAATTATCATTAATTAGTTCAGGTATTCCTCCTAAATTCGAACCTATTACCGGAGTAGCAAGCGATAGTGACTCAATTATAGTCATAGGGCAATTTTCATACCATTCAGACGGACAAATCGAAAAAGAAGCATTTGCAATGTATCTTTTCAATTCATCACCGCTTTTTCTTCCGGCAAGTTCCAAATTGTCGATTGATTTGCAATAATCTTCAAGCGGACCGTCACCTACAAAAACAAATTTAATATGCGGTAATTCCTTAATTACATCTACAAGGGTTTTAATTCCTTTTTCAATACTGATTCTGCCGAAGTACAATACATATTTTTCATTGTCTTTTTTTGTATAATTTTTATTGTCTTTTTCAAGGAAATTATGCAGTACGGTTAATTTGCTTTCTTCGATTCCGCCTTTTTTTATTGTTTCTTTCATATAATTACTCGGGCAAATGTATTTGTCTACTAAGTTATATGTGTTTTTTTTATGATATATATAAGATTCTGCCGAAGCTAAAAGGCTTTGAATTGCAGAATTATGAATACATTTATTTTTTACGCAATTAAAATAATTGCCACTTAAACATGCATCGCAATTTTCGTTTTTTTGTTCAATATACATTCTGTGATTTGGGCAAGCAATTTGGCAGTCATGTACAGTTTCAACAAGAGCAATGTTTTTTTCCTTAACTGCATAAATAATGCTCGGAGTAAGCTGAAAATTGAAGTTGTTAAGATGAACAACGTCAGGCTCAAATATGTCAAGAAGCTTTTTCATCTTGTTCCTTGCTTCCCTCGAATAAACGGTTTTAAGGGAAAGCTTCAGCTTCTTTAATGCCGAACTGTTATGAAAATCCATGGCCTCGGTATAAAGGTCAAGGCTGTTTGAAACAATCCTGCCCTCGTGCTCCATACCGAAATATTCAACCTCGTGGCCTATTGATTTAAGGTAAGCGCCGAGTTTGAACATATATGTTTCCGAACCGCCGTTAGGGTAGAGAAACTTATTTACCATCAAAATTTTCATGTTTGCCTCTCCGAGTTACTTTTTGTATAGTGATAATGTTTTTTCGGTTATATCGTCCCAATTATATTTTTTGCAAATATAATCCTGAGCCTTTTCCTTATATTCTTTTACAATATTTTCATTTTCAAGAAGAAAACGTAATTTATTTTCCAAATCTTCTTTATCGCTTTTTTTGAAATAAACTGCATTTTCCTCGCAAACTTCGGTACATTCCGCAATGTCGGAAGTAAGGCAACAATTTGAATAGCTCATTGCCTCTAAAAGGCTTAGCGGCATACCCTCAAGGTCGCTCGGCAAAACGTAAATATAAGCATTTGAATAAAGCTCTTCAAGCATTTCACCTTGAACAAAATCGGTAAAGATAATATCATCTCTGCCGTTGGCACATTCCTTGACCTCGTTAAAATAATCGCTTGTGTGGCTTGCACCGCCTGCAATGACAAGCTTTTTATCCGTTTCAAGATTTTTATATGCTTCAATCAAAAGCTTAACCTGCTTTTCTGGCACTATCCTGCCGAGGAATAATATGTAGTCGTTCTTTTTTAATCCGTATTTTTTATTTATTTCGTTATCATTTTTGATTACAGGTCTTTCAACTCCGTTTGGAATAAAAACCGTATCTCTGCCGTACGTTTCTTTAAAATAGTTTTGAACATTCTTTGAAAGAACTATAATTTCATCTGCATATTTTACGGCGTTTCTTTCTCCGTATTTTAAAAATCTTGTTGCGAAACCGCCCCATTTAGCTCTTTGCCAATCAAGCCCGTGAATTGTAACAACAACTCTTTTGCCGAAAAGCTTTGGCAAAAACGACATCGAGGCAGGACCTTCTGCATGGATATGAACAACGTCACATCTTGAAAAGCTTACCCTTATCGCAGAGAGCAAACTATAAACTATTGCATTTAGCTTGCCGTTTTGAAAGGTAAAAACAGTTTTAATCTTGACATTTTTTAAGTTAATGTTGTCGTTATCAACATCAAATTTGCTGCCCGATACGTGGTGACCTTTTCTGTTATAAACAATAACGTCATTGCCGAGTGCCGCTTCTCTTTTTGCAAGTTCTTCTACAACTATTTCAACACCGCCCTCTCTTGACGGTATTCTTTTGTGACCGAACATAGCAATTTTCATAATAAAACCTTACTCTTGTTAATTTATAATCTATTCTGCGCCCTTGTGGGTGAGCACAACGCCGACTGTTTTAAACAGAATTTGAATATCAAGAAACGGCGACCACTCGTCGATATATTCACAGTCGAGTTTAACAACCTCTTCAAAATCCTGAATGTCGCTTCTGCCTGATACCTGCCATTTGCCAGTAATGCCGGGCTTCATTGAAAGCCTGCGCTTGTGGTGGCTCTCATATTTTTCAAACTCGTCAACCGTAGGCGGTCTTGTTCCCACAAGGCTCATATCGCCCTTTAAAACGTTCCAAAACTGCGGCAATTCATCAATGCTCGTTTTTCTTATGAATTTGCCGACTTTAGTAATTCTCGGGTCATTGTCCATTTTAAACATATGACCGTCCATCTTGTTTTGCTCCATCAATGCTTTTTTGCGCTCTTCTGCGTCTTGATACATTGAACGAAGCTTATATATATTAAATATACGTCCGTTTTTGCCGACTCTTTGCTGCTTGAAAATCAGCGGACCCGGTGATTCTATTTTAAGCGGAATTGCAACAATTAAAATAATAGGAAGCGACAAAACAGTTCCTACTATTCCGCCGATTATGTCAACAAATCTTTTTAAAGCAAGTTTGCCGGGGCTTATAACCGTAGGTGCAAACTGCGCCATAGGATAGTCGCTTTCAATTACACAGTTTAAATTATTATATTTACTTTCGGTAACGATTTTTTCAAGCGAAGGGATATTCACATTAACCGTAATGCCCATATCCTCAAGTTCTTCAATAATTTCGTTATATTCGGGTAGCATATCCATTGACTCAACATTGATATAAGCCTCATCAAGGGACGCAGTCCTTATCCAGCCGATAATGCTGTCAGCATTGGCAACAACGGGAACACCGTCGATATCAAAAATGCTCTTACCGTTTTTAAGAACAAAACCGTTTTCGTTAAAATCGGTGTCTATCAGTGCAACTGCGATAACATTGTTGGTCCAATTTTCTTTAAGCTTAGGTATAAATTCACACGCTCTTCCATAGGTGGAAATTACACCTACTCTTGTTGCAAATTTACTTTTTGAAAATTTCTTTATCATATAATGCTTAAAAACATATCTTCCCAAAAGAGAAAACGCAATGTAAAAAGCAAATGATGATAAAAACAGATAACGTGAGTCAATAATTGGATTTTTAGTCAAAATCAGCATCACGCCGAATAAGGCGTATGTAAGAAAACAGTTTTTCAGCGTTGATATAAGCTCAAATTCTCTGTTTCTGACGGAGAAATTAATCTCAACCGAGAAGTATAGAAATACTATGATTGCCGAAAGAAGCAAAACAATAGTATATTCAACCTTGTCGTTTCGCTCATAATTCTGAATTTTCGGAATAATTAAGCCGAAAATTAAGTAAGCGACAGCGTGTGACGCAAAAAGAGATATTAAATTTATAATAAATTCTATTCCGCTTTGAAAGCGCTTTTGCTGATTCACAAAAATACACCCTGTCTTGTTTGATTTTTAACGGTAGTTGTAATGATAATTGTAGTTGTAGCCGTATTTTGATTTGTATCTGTAGCCACGATACTTGCCGTAGCTGTAATATTTCATTCCGTTTGACTCTGTAGCATCGTTTAATACGAAGCCGACTATGTTTGCACCGAGAGAGGTGAGAGAGTCAACTGCTTTTTTCGTGCTTTGCGTATCGGAAATGCCTGCTTTTACAATCATTATGTAGCCGGTACTCTTTGTCGCAAAAGCGGTCGGGTCCGTTACAAGATTGACAGGCGGTGTGTCAATAAATACGCAATCGTAATGTTGCTTAACAAACGCCAAAAGCTTATCCGTTCTTTCACTTGATAAAAGCTCTGACGGGTTTGGCGGAATTTTGCCGGCCGTAAGAACAGAAAGATTTTCAATATCTGTTTTCGATACGGTGATGCTGTCGGTAAGGCCAGCCAAAATCTCCGAAAGTCCGTTTTTTACAGGAATGGAAAACAATCTGTGAACGGTCGGGTTTCTCATATCTGCGTCAATAAGAAGTGTTTTCTTTCCCATTTGAGCAAAAGATACTGCCATATTAACACTGTTAATTGATTTACCGTTGTTGGCAGTAGGACTTGTTACGATGAATACAGGACATTCATCGCCCTTTTGCGAGAAAAGGAGGTTTGTACGAATTGAACTGTAAGCCTCTTTAACAATAAACGGGGAAGAGGAGGAAAGAATTTTTTTCTGGTCCTCTCTTGAAAAGTGCATATTCTTGCTTTCGTTGTTTTTCTTTTTTGAAAGTGCCATTTTTTATTCTCCCTTCTTTCCTGAAATCTGATTTGCAACGTCCTCCGTAGTGGCGCCGTTGTGCAACGACTTCTTTTCGTCAACAGGTAAAAGGCGAGGAACGGTGCCGAGAACGGGAATATCAAAATCTCTTGTCAAATCGCTTTCGGTCATAATTCTTGTATCAAATAATTCTTTGATAAAGAATACTGCGAATGCCGCAACAAATGCAACAGCAAAGCCGATAAGCACATTCTTTTTAAGATTTGGCGATGATGGCTTGCTCGGCGCAGAAGCATAGTCGATAACCTCAACTCCGCCGACTTTAAGAACTCTTACAATTTCATCAGGTGCAAGCTCGGCAATAATGTTTGCAACATCAGCCGAGAACTGATTGTTTTCGGTTGTTACATTTACCTGAAAAGCAAGAGTAGACTCAACCTGCGAGGTGGAAATCATTTTTGAAAGCTGAGTTGCCGTTGTGCCGTCTGCAAGCTTGTCTGCAACCTTGTTTAAAAACGTGCGGCTGTTTACAACGAACATATATGTATTAACAAGTCTTTCTGAAGCATCAAGGTCACTTGACGTTATTGTTCCTGTTGAGCCGACAAGGTTGTCGTTATTGTTGTTTACATAAAAACTTACACCTGCCGTGTATTTCGGCTTGATAAGCAAATTTGTAACGCAGCCTGAAAGTGCTGCTCCGATAAATGAAATAATAAGTATTATTGCTGCTTTTTTTCTGAGCATCATAAATACTTTTCTTAAATCAATTTCAATTTCTCTGTTTTCTTCCATAGGTACCTCCGATTAATTAGTCCTATAATTATAATTAAATATATAAATATATTATAACAGTATATAGCATATATGTCAAACTAAATACTAACCAAAAAACAGAACGTTTTTTTATATATTATCACAATAAAAAGGCAACATAAAAAGGCGACCTTTTTTCAAGGTCGCCCTTATTGAAATTAGTTATAACTCGTAGTCAATAGCAACGCTTGTTTCGGCAACCGAATGCATATGCTTTTTTACCACGGAGCAATGATATTCGTCATTTTGATATTCCTCAAGTGCATTTCTGTCATCGAGTTTAACCTGCAAAATGATGTCGTATGACCTTTGCGAGTGAAGAAAATCAACGCCGACCTCAATCCCACGAAGAAGGGGGACATTACCCTCCATTGATTTCAAAATATTTGCCGCCTTTTCACATTCTTCCAAGCTGTTGTCCTTAAGCTTGAAGCATACAATATGCTTAATCATAGTCGTTCTCCTTTAAATAAAATAGTTCTTTTTGTCGAAAGACAAATAAAAAATGAAGCCGACGTACGAGTCGGCTTCAAAATAAACTTATTTAGCGATATCCGAAGCACGTGATTCTCTGATAATATTAACCTTAATCTGTCCCGGATATTCCATTTCGCTTTCGATTTTTTTGGCGATTTCATGAGCAATATATGGCATTTTTTCGTCATTGATAACGTCAGGCTTAACCATAACTCTTACTTCACGACCTGCCTGAATTGCATACGCTCTTTCAACACCGTCGAAGCTTGTGGAAATCTCTTCAAGCTGCTCTAAGCGCTTGATGTAATTTTCAATATTTTCTCTTCTTGCACCCGGCCTTGCCGCACTTACTGCATCTGCTGCCTGAACAAGACACGCAACAATAGTTTTACATTCAATCTCACCGTGGTGGGCTGCGATTGCGTGAACGATAGCGTCGCTTTCCTTGTATTTCTTAGCCCATTCAACACCTAATGCGATGTGAGAACCTTCCATTTCGTGGTCAAGCGCCTTGCCGATATCGTGCAAAAGGCCTGCTCTTCTTGCCTGCTTTTCATCTGCGCCTAATTCGGCAGCCATAAGACCTGCGATATATGAAACCTCAAGCGAATGCTTTAATACACTTTGACCGTATGATGTACGATATTTAAGCTTGCCTAAAAGCTTAACAAGCTCTGGGTGGATTTGACCGCAATTAGCTGAAAGAACTGCTTTTTCGCCCTCTGTTTTAATTGTTTGATTAACTTCACGAGTAGCTTTATCAAAGCATTCTTCAATCTTTGTCGGATGGATTCTTCCGTCTTGAATAAGATGCTCAAGTGTGAGCCTTGCAATCTCACGTCTGACAGGGTCAAACGAACTGATTGTAATAGCCTCAGGTGTGTCGTCAATGATTAATTCAACACCTGTAATTGTTTCGATAGAACGGATATTTCTACCCTCTCTTCCGATAATTCTGCCTTTCATTTCGTCATTCGGAAGAGCAACAACCGAAACAGTTGTTTCAGCTGTGTGGTCAGCCGCACAACGTTGAATTGCAGTTGAGATGATTTCTTTAGCCAAAACATCACTTTGGTCCTTAATCATCTGCTCGTTTTCAAGAATACGCTTGCTTTTTTCAGTGTCAAGTTCCTCATTAAGGTTGGCAAGGAGCTGGTCCTTCGCCTGCTCTTGAGTAAGACCTGAAATGCGCTCGAGCATATCAAACTGGCTTTTCTTGATGCCGTCGATTTCGAGTAGCTTGTCGTCAAGCTGCTTTTGCTTAACGCTGATATTTTCATTTTTCTTTTCAAGGGAATCTGCTCTTTTATCAAGATATTCTTCTCTTTGATTTAAGCGGTTCTCTTGCTTTTGAACCTCTGTTCTTCTTTCACGAATTTCCTTATCGGCATCGTGACGAAGCTTGTGTATTTCATCCTTTGCTTCAACAAGTCTGGCTTTTTTAGTAGCCTCTGCCTCATTTAAAGCATTATTTATAATTTTGGTTGCCTGCTGAGTTGCAGAACCGATTTCTTTTTCACTTGTTTTTCTGCGATGTTCACCGCCAAACACGAAACCGATAACACCAAAAATCGATGCACATAAAACACCGACAATAATCGGTACAATTACACTACTCATTATCAAACAGCACCTCCTTCTTCATTAATTTTTAATTTCTTAAATTTTTTTAATCTCGAAATTTTACCATCAGAAAAGGTACAGTTTATAATGCAAATTTTACTAAAAGTCATACAAAATTCAATAACAATATGTAAAACTTATCTAATAATATACACCTATATCTTGTATATGTCAAGTGTTTTTAAATGTGTAAAAATATATGTAGCCTTGCAAATTCATCAATGAAAATCATCAAAAGTGTTTATTTAAGCGAAATAATGTAAAAATATCTGTTGACAATATTTTTTTTTGGTGTTAAAATGAGGTCAAATCGATGAGAAGGACACGATTTGCTTTTAACCTTTTCTCAGAGAGCGCACGTTGGGTGGAAGTGTGCAAAAGGCAAAGTGAATTACCACCTTTGAGTACCTTTAATACAGGTCGGGCGCTCCCGTTACAGAGTAGATGAGCGGCGCAGTTTTGTTTGTTTTAATGTTATTGCGCAATTCAGGTGGAACAGTGGATTATTAATTCACCCTGATTAATTTCAGGGTGATTTTTTTATTTATGGAGGGAATAACAATGATTATTAAATTAAAAGACGGTTCAATTAAGGAATATGATTCACCTACTACAGCAGCTGAAATAACCAAAGATATTTCAATGGGGCTTTACAGAAACGCTTGTTGCGTTCTTGTTGACGGTAAGGTTAAGGATTTAAGAACTGTTATTGACAGCAACTGCTCTTTTGAAGTTCTTACATTTGATGATGAGGACGGAAAAAAGGCATTTAACCACACCGCATCTCACGTTATGGCTCAGGCAGTTAAAAGGCTTTATCCAAATGCCAAGCTTACTATCGGTCCTTCTATTGAAAACGGATTTTATTACGATTTTGACATAGATACTCATTTCACTCAGGATGACCTTGATAAAATAGAAAAAGAAATGAAGGCTATTATTAAGGAAAATTATCCTATTGAAAAATTTGAACTTCCTGCCGACGAGGCTGTTAAACTTATGGAAGAAAAGAATGAGCCTTACAAGATTGAACTTATTAAGGAACACGCTGCTAAAGGCGAGCATATCAGTTTTTATAAGCAAGGCGAGTTTACGGAGCTTTGCGCAGGTCCTCATCTTATGGAAATGAAGGTTATTAAGGCATTTAAGCTTACTAACTGCACAGGTGCTTATTGGAGAGGCGATGCTGATAATAAGATGCTTTGCCGTGTTTACGGTATCGCATTTCCTAAGGCTTCAATGCTTGAAGATTATCTTAATATGCTTGAAGAGGCTAAAAAGCGTGACCATAACAAACTCGGCAGAGAGCTTGAACTTTTCACAACTGTTGATTATATCGGTCAGGGCTTGCCTATCCTTTTGCCAAAGGGTACTAAGATTATCCAAATTCTTCAAAGATTTGTTGAGGATGAGGAGGCAAGACGTGGCTGGCAGCTTACAAAAACTCCTCTTATGGCAAAGAGCGATTTATATAAAATTTCAGGTCACTGGGACCATTATAAAGAGGGTATGTTCGTTTTAGGCGACGAGGAAAAGGATAAGGAAGTATTTGCTCTTCGTCCTATGACTTGTCCGTTCCAATATCAGGCTTATCTTAACAAAGCTCGTTCTTATCGTGATTTGCCGCTTAGATATGACGAAACCTCGACTCTTTTCCGTAACGAGGCTTCAGGTGAAATGCACGGTCTTATCCGTGTTCGTCAGTTTACTATTTCAGAGGGACATTTAATGTGTACTCCTGATCAACTTGAGGACGAATTCAGAAGTTGCCTTGAACTTGCAACGTTTATGCTTAAAACTCTCGGTCTTTATGAAGATGCTTCATTCCGTTTCTCGAAATGGGACCCTAACGACCGTGAAAAGTATATCGGCACTGAGGAGCAGTGGGACGAGGCTCAGTCTAAGATGAAAAATATTCTTGATGACCTTGGTATTGATTATAAAGTCGGTATAGGTGAAGCTGCTTTCTATGGTCCTAAGCTTGATATTCAAATCAGAAATGTTTACGGCAAGGAAGATACTCTTATTACTATTCAAATTGACCAGATGCTTGCCGAGAAGTTCGGTATGGAATATGTTGATAAGGACGGCACAAAGAAAAATCCTTATATTATCCACAGAACATCAATCGGTTGTTACGAGCGTACTCTTGCATATCTTATTGAAAAGTATGCAGGTGCATTCCCGACTTGGCTTGCTCCTGTTCAGGTTAAGCTTCTTCCTATTGCAGACCGTCACCTTGATTATCTTTATGATGTTAAAAAGGCTCTTGAGGCTAAGGGAATTCGCTGTGAAATTGATGACAGAAGCGAGAAAATCGGCTTCAAGATTCGTCAGGCTCAGCTTGAAAAGGTGCCTTATATGCTCCTTGCAGGCGATAAGGATATTGAAAATAATACTGTATCGCTTCGTACACGTTCAGGCGGAGATAAGGGTGCAATGTCACTTGATGAATTTGTTGACAAGCTTCTTAAAGAAGTTGACGATAAATCACTTGAATTAACAATGTAAAAAAAACAGAGGCGACCGACGGTCGCCTCTTCAGACTGTCGATAAAGTGGCTAAACCGTGCCATGTTTAAATTATCATAAAGTAATGATGTAGGGGCAGGACTTGCTCTTGCCGAAATAAAATCAAAAGTACATTTGTAGAAAAGTGGCTTGAACACTACGTTCAAGCCACTTTTGGCACTTTCCGTCTTTTGCTCGGGGGCAGTACCCATGTACAGCACCCGCTCGCAAAATACGAAATTTATCTCACTTTCTCGAAGTCTCCCAGCGTGTAGAAATTTGTAATTGGACTTTTTCTACACGCTGATAGGCGACCGACGGTCGTCTCTGTTTTTTTGGTGGGAGTGAACTATGCAAAGTATTGATAACGCACTTGAAAAATTGTCTAAATCCAAATTTCGTTCTTCTTTTCATCTAAAAGCAAAGGATATTGCTTATATAGACGAAAAGGGAATGGATACCGTGCGCCGTCACGCAGAAGATTTTATTGAAAAAAAGCTTGCACCGGCATATCCTGAAAACGACGGTAAGCAAACCCCGATGAAAAATCATCCCGTCTTTATTGCCCAGCACGCTTGCGCCTGCTGTTGCAGGGGTTGCCTTGAAAAATGGTATAAAGTACCAAAGGGGAGAGAACTTACAAAAGCGCAGCAGGAAAAAATAGTCAATCTTTTAATGGCTTGGATAAAAAAAGAATACAATAGTTATAAGAACCGGTAAAAACAATTATATCTGCTAAGCAAAGTGTAAAAATACTATTTTCTTGTTCAAAAATTAAAGTATTAAGACAAAACTATGCTTTATTTGTTATACTATGGATTTTATGATATAATAATTAAAAATATACAAAATTATAATATTTGGTGATTGTTATGACTCAAAAGCAAAGAATGGAACAGGGGCTGATTTATGACCCTACAGCCGATGAAATAATGAACGAGCAGACAGGTGAGGCGCAGTATTTGAAAGAATATAACTCGCTCGGCTTGGGCGATGAAAAGAGGATTGAGGAACTTCTCCGTCTTATGCTTGCCGAATGCGGAGAAAATTGCTATCTCCAACCGCCGTTTTATGCAAATTGGGGCGGAGCTCATCTTCATTTGGGCAATAATGTTTATGCTAATTTTAACTTGACTGCTGTTGATGACGGGCATATTTATATCGGAGATTGCACTATGATAGGGCCAAATGTTACTATTGCAACGGCAGGCCATCCGATTTTGCCGTCACTTAGGGAAAAGGCATATCAGTTTAATCTTGATGTTCATATCGGCAAAAACGTTTGGATAGGCGCAGGAGCAGTCATTTTGCCCGGTGTATCGATAGGTGATAATTCAGTTATCGGTGCAGGCGCAATTGTGACTAAGGATATACCTTCAAATGTTGTTGCAGTCGGTAATCCTTGCAGCATTTTGCGTGAAATAAACGACCGAGATAAGGAATACTATTATAAAAACAGAAAAATTGATATAGAATAAGATAAAATGTTGTAGTTTATATCGACAATGTAAGGGGCGACCAATGGCCGCCCTGTTTTTTTGTGTTATGTACAAAATTAATCAAATTGTTTGTTAATAAATTCCATTTTACTAATTGAATATACTTTTTAAAAATGTGCAAAATATTACAGAAATAATTACATTATTTATTAGGAGAATGGATATGAAAGCAACAGGCATTGTAAGAAGAATTGACGATTTGGGCAGAATTGTCATCCCAAAGGAAATCCGCCGTTCATTCAGAATTAAAGAAGGTGACCCGTTAGAAATTTTTACAGATGCGGAGGGTGAGGTTATTTTTAAAAAATATTCGCCGATAGGGGAATTATCTAATTTTGCAAGTCAATATGCCGAGGTACTTCACAAAAGCGGAGGACTTCCTATTGCTATTATGGATAATGACCATGTTGTTGCCGCTTCGGGTATCAGCAAAAGAGAAATCCTTGAACGCAGGGTGACTAAAAATCTTGAGGAACTTATGGAAAACAGAGCAATTCATATTACTAATGATAAAATTCCGTCTGTAAATGCGATAGAGGGATATGACAGAAAAGCAAATATTGTTTATCCTATTATTTACGGCGGAGATGTTTCGGGTGCTGTTTGTATGATGGAGGACGAAAACCACACGCTTCCAAGCGAATCAGACATAAAACTTGTTCAGGTGGCGGCAGCTTTTTTGGGCAAACAGATGGAATAATTATTTGTGCATATTGTACAAAAAACAATGCTTGCTTTTGTACAATGTGTTACATAGGTAGAAAGTATAAAAAAGGTCTTGATTTTTGATTTTATCGGGCTATAATGTAGGCAATGAGAGGAAAACAAAGGAACGCACGAGGTGCAGATAGGCAGATGAAGAAATTTCAAGACGAAGCATACGGATACATAAAAGATATGTTCGCTCAGCACCATATGGTCAAGCGAGTGGTTCTCTCCCTTATCAGTATCATTGTTATGGGTTTCGGAATTTCAATGTTCTCCCTATCGGGTTTCGGTGTTGACCCTTTCACGTCTATGAATATGAATATAGCGAGCACAATCGGTATGGGCTTCGGAACATATCAATTGATTATCAATCTTGCGATTTTGACGTTTGTCATTATTGTGGCACATCGTGGATTGGTCGGTGTCGGAACGGTGTTTAATATGGTAGGCTGCGGTTATACGTGTGAGTTTTTCCAAAGTCTGTTTGCTCCGGCAGTCAATGAGCATTACACTTACGCTTTAAGAGTACCCCTTCTCATTGTAGGTATAATTACTCTTTGCTTTGCTTGTTCATTATTCTTTACGGCAAATGTCGGAGTCGGTCCTTATGATGCATTAAGCTTTATGCTTGCAAGGTCGACGAAGTTTGAATATAAATGGATGAGAGTTGCAACCGATGTAACTGTTGTGCTTATCGGCTTGATAGTAAGCGGCGGCGCTAAGGCGCTTCTTTCAGGCGATATTTCGAAGATTAAAAATATCGGAATAGGTACGATAATAACAGCCTTTTGTATGGGACCGCTCATCAATTTCTTCAACAAGTATGTATCGGCTAAAATCTTTAATGTTGATTATGAAAAAATCAGCAAGGACGTTGCATTCTTTATGCTTAAAGGTGCAATGGTTAAAAATTCAGTTCCGAATCATACTAAAAAGACAAGGTTTAACAACGATTCAACTACTGCTGAAGTGTTATCCGAGTCAACAAGGTTGTAGGAATTAATTTTTCTCAACCTTTTTATATATACCAATTACGTTTTCACATAAATTTTACCCCTTAAAAAGAGAAAGGCACTCCGCTATGGAGTGCTTTTTTCTTTTGCTTATAAATTGTTAAAGTCGTGCAGTTTGGTTCGTTTGATGAATTTATGTTGATATCTTTTTTTAAGAATTAAAGAATAATGCAAAATTTAAAATCATATATATATTTTGTCATTATGCATAAATGTTACAGTGCTTTTATATGAAAATTGTTAAAAATATCTGTAAAGTGTTGACTAATGTTGAAAATTATTATACAATATGCACAAGAATTAAAATCAGAGGTAATTTTTATGAGCATTCAGGCAAAAAATATTAGAAATGTTGTTTTTGCAGGTCACGCATCTAAGGGTAAAACAACTCTTTGCGAGGCTTTGCTTAATGTTGCAGGCACTACGGAAAGAATGGGTAAAACCGCAGACTCTAATACTGTTCTTGATTTTGACAGTGAAGAGAAAAAAAGAAAAATCAGCGTAAACAGTGCCGTTGCTTCTTTTGAGTATAAAGGTAAAAATATTAACTTGATTGATACTCCCGGTCTTTTCGATTTTGCTATGGGAATGAGCGAGGGTATGAGAGCGGCTGACACGGCGGTCATTGTTGTTTCTGCTCGTTCAGGTCTTGCGGTCGGTGCTGAAAAGGCATTTAAGAGTGCAGGTTCTCACGGTCTGTCACGCATTTTTGTGACAACGAAAATGGAAGACGAAAGAGCTGACTTTTATAAGAGCTTTAACGGTATTGTTGCTAAGTTCGGCACTCAGGTTTGCCCTGTTGTTGTTCCCGTTATTTCCGACGGCAAGGTTGTTGCTTATTATAATATGATTGACTCAAAGACTTATGAGTATGACGGCACAAAGCGTAAGGAGTCTGCTCTTACCCACGATGATGAGGCTCGTTTTGAGGCTATCAAGGCAGTATTTGCCGAGGCGGTAGCGTCAACTGACGAGGAACTTATGAAAAAATACTTTGAGGGTGAAGAACTTACGTCAGAGGAAAAAATCAAAGGCTTAAGGCTCGGTGTTGCCGACGGCTCTATCATTCCTGTTTTTGCGCTTTCCGGTATCACAGGCATTGCATGTGATATGCTTCTCGATTTTATTGCAGACGTTTGCCCAAGCCCTAAGAGCGAATATGCTATTGATTCAAACGGTGAGCCGGTCGAACTTACCGCTGACGAGAACGGACCTCTTGCCGCAATCTGCTTTAAAACAGTTGCTGACCCGTTTATCGGTAAACTTTCCTACTTTAAGGTTATTAGCGGCAAATTCAATTCTTCTACTCCTGCATTTAATGCAAATACAGGCAAGGAAGAAAGAATGGGCAAGATTGTTAAACTTTTTGGCGCTAAGCAGATTGACGCAGGCGAACTTACGGCAGGTGATATCGGAGCCGTAACTAAGCTTTCCGGATTTTCAACCGGCGATACTCTTTGCTCAGCTTCAAACGTAGTTAAGCTTGACGGAGTAAGCGTTCCTATTGCTTCTTACAAGGTTGCCGTATCGGCAATTAAGAAGGGCGACGAAGAGAAAATTGCCTCAGGTATTGCAAGGCTTTGCGAGGAAGATCCATCGCTTAAATATACTAATAATATAGAAACACATCAGCAGATTTTAGCGGGTCTTGGTGAACAGCAGATTGATGTTGCCGTTTCAAGGCTTAAGGATAAATTCGGCGTAGAGGCTAAGCTTGAAGCACCAAAAGTAGCATATAGAGAAACAATTACTAAAAAGGTTTCTGCCCAAGGCAGACATAAAAAGCAAAGCGGCGGCCACGGTCAATTCGGTGACGTTTTTATCGAGTTTGAGCCGTACGATACAGAAAAACTTTTATTCGCTGAACGTATTGTAGGCGGCGCTGTTCCTAAAAATTTCTTCCCGGCAGTTGAAAAAGGACTTAACGAATGTATGGAAAAGGGTATTCTTGCCGGATATCCTATGGTTGGAGTTAAGGCAACCCTTTATGACGGCTCGTATCACCCTGTAGATTCAAGTGAAATGAGCTTTAAAATGGCTGCTTCCATTGCATTTAAAGAGGGTGTTGCAAACGCTGCTCCTGTTCTTCTTGAGCCGATTGTAACTTTGCGTGCAACGGTAAATGATGATGCTATGGGCGATATCATAGGCGATATCAACCGCAGGCGAGGCAGAGTTTTGGGTATGAACCCGACAGGTGACGGTATTCAGGAAATTATTGCTGAGGTTCCTGAGGCTGAAATGAGCACTTTCTCCACCTCAATGCGCCAAATTACGCAAGGCAGAGGCTCATTTACTACCGAATTTGCAAGGTACGAGCGTGTACCGGAGCATATTGCTCAAAAGGTAATTAACGAGTCGAAAGACGAATGATAACTTTTTTTCTTCTTTCATTTTTTACTAAAAACACGGAGCAGGTACTCTTTTGTACTTGCTCCGTGTTTTATCTATATTAATATATTAGCCTACTTGTATTATTTCGTTAAATACAGCAGTCATTTTTTTACTGATGTTTAAATCAAGATGAAGTGAACCAAAATACCAATGCATATATTGAACATTCTCCATAAGCTGTTGAAGATATGTATTAAGCGGAGAAATGATAATATTTTGATTAGACCTTTGCTTTAAAATATCCTTTGCAACTGTCGGAGGTTCGTATGTGATAACATAGTTGATATTTTTATCAGTATCACGAATATTGTTTACTCCGTTTCTCATATCCTCAGCACTCGGAAGTTCATCTTCCCACCAGCTTACACTTTCTTCCCTCATATAAGCGTCGTCGCTTTCACCGCCGCCCATAACAAAAAAACTCTTGCCTTCAAAGGTGAAAATTTCCCCACGCATAAGATGATAAATATTGTCGGCAATTTTGTGAGTATTGCCGCCCTTCCACCTGTATGGCTTGTAGGAATTTAATATGTCGAAGTTTTCATGTGCACCGTCTACAAAGCAGATGGTGTATTTTCTTTTTTTCAAAAACTCAAGATTTTTTTTCTCGTTTTTGTCGTGCGGATTCCAAATAAAGCCGAAATCTCCGCAAACAATAAGAATATCTTTTTCTCCAAGTTTGTTAAGCTTAGGATTTTTGAAGCACGAAATGTCACCGTGCGTGTCACCTGTAATGTATATCATAACTTTCTCCAAAAAAATGAAAAATAGACTTTAAAATCAGTCAAAAAAATGTTAAACTATGTAATATAATATAATTAATTTTAAAAGGTGTCAAGTCTATGAAAAAAACACTTTGTATATTTTTATCATTTATAATATTAATGACCTCATTTTTGGCGCTTCCCGTGTCAAGTCAGGCGGCAACCTATAAGCCTGACAGAAAAATATATGCCGAGGCTTATATGCTAATCAATCTTGATGATGATTCGTATCCTGTTGTGGCTCAAAAAAATATTGATGAACGTCTTTATCCTGCTTCGCTTACAAAGATTGTAACGGCTATGGTTACTCTTGAAAATGTTAAGGACGTCAGCGTTAAAACTAAAATGAGCCAAGCGGCTTACGATGCTTCTGTAGGTACCGGCGCTCAGGTGGCAGGAATAACTGTCGGCGAAGAATTGAGCGTTGATACCCTTTTGTATCTTACTATGGTTCATTCAGCTTGCGATGCGTGTGAGGTTTTGGCTGAATTTGTTGGCGGAACTAAAGAAAATTTCGTTAAAATGATGAACGATTGGGTTAAAAAAGTCGGCTGTAACGATACTAATTTCACTAACCCTTCCGGACTTCACGATGATAACCACTATACCACCGCCCGTGATATGTCGAAAATTACGCTTGCGGCGCTTAAAAATGCTAATTTTGTGAAGTATTCAACAACTACCGAGTATGAATATAAGGGCTATACCTTGCCGCATACCAATTTGATGCTTCATCCGGGATATGTTACTTATTATTATGAGTACGCTCAGGGCATCAAAACAGGCTCAACCGAGCAAGCTGAATATAACGTTATTGTTAAGGCTTCTAAGGACGGATACAATTATCTTGCAATTGTTATGAAGTCGCCGCAGCAGAAAATTAAAAATCAAAGTTATTTAACTAAATGCTCCTTTGTTGACGCAAAATCGCTTTTTGAGTGGGCGTTTGACAGCTTGAAGTATACAACCATTGTTGCTAAGGATGAGGTAATAGGTGAAGTAAGCGTTGAAAACGGAAAGGACGCCGATACAGTTGCTCTTGTTGCGGCAAATGACACTAATGTTATAGTCCCTGTTGGGCTTGATAAGTCGGCTGTAATCATTGAAATTCAAGAAAAACCGTCATCACTTCAAGCTCCCGTAACAAAGGGTCAAAAAGTTTGCAGTGCCAATATTATTTACGGCGATGAGGTTATCGCAAGCGTTCCCCTCGTTGCCGCAAAAACCGTTGAACTTTCAACATTTTTAAAGGTGATTAACGCAATCAAGGCGTTTTTTGGTCTTACTGTTGTTAAAGTAATTCTTGTAATTGCTTTTCTGGCAATTGTTTTATATGTTTACATTTTCTTCAAGAGCCTTAACAAAAAGAAAAAGGTTGAAAAAAGACGCCAATCAAGGCGTGATTCTCGTTTGGGACCTGATGATTTAGAGCCGCCACGTCGTCGCTGACTTCGTATCACTCAAAATAAATTTCTTTAATTCTTATTTGAAATTTATTTATCGTTCACTGCCAGCTCCTACTTTCCCCGAATAGAATTTTATTTTTAAGCACGGCACGTTTTAGTCACTTTATTGACAGTCTGAAAAAATCCTGCTAATACGAAGGTATTAACAGGATTTTTATTTTGCATTTATTTAAACAACTTTTTTATTCTTTTTTCAAGCTTATAAATATAAAGAAGTGTTACCTTATTAATCAGCACCTCGTAGACAAGAAACAATACATTCATTAAAAGCGCAAAAACAGCGATAAACCATTTGCCTTGCCCATCCTCCAAAAACGGAATACCAAACACTTTGATAAGAATTATTTGGCATAAAATCATCATAAGGTTAAAGAAAATTAACTTTGTAAAAATTCTAAGTCCTTTTACCTTTATTTTTTCAAAATAATCACGCACGATAGGGTAGTAGCCGAAGAATATTACATACATCATCATACATTCTTTGTCCGTCACAAGGATAAACGATAAGATGCTTGTTGCAATATATGTTATCCATGCACTTTTTGTATCGAATGTTCTTTTAAGCATAATCGCCAAAAGCCCTAAAAACATAGGCGCCGCATAAGCCAAAACCATTGTTATCCCGCCTAAAAACAGCATTAACACTCCCAATGCGGCAGAAAGTGAGCAAACGGCAAGCCTTGTTGAATTTTTCAAATTAAGCACCACAAATCTATTGTTTTATTCAATATTAAACATAATATCACTAAATTAAATTTATGTAAATAGTATGAATAATGAGTTAAAAATCTGTTCATTTTTACGAATTGCTATTTACAAATATAATATGTAAATATATAATAAACATAAATAAGCAATGGCTTCAGGGGGATGTTATATTTTGAAAAAAATACTTGTGTTGTCACTTTGTGTGATTTTAATTGCGGCGTTTACCTTTGCCGCCTGTTCTAAAAAGAGCAACGATAAAACCACAACGAATAGCAAAGATACTACCGTTCAAGCCGACGACCTTGAAAATAACAATAACGAATACGGTCTTGAAACCGAGGACGTTACGGATAAAGACGGAAAGACTGTAACAGACGCTAAAGGTAAGGCTGTAACAACTGACGTAGCGGTAGTTTATAAAAAAGATAAAAAAGGAAATACATATGCGCAAAAGATTGATAAGGACGGCAAGGCGGTTACAAACAAAAAAGGTAAACCTGTAACCGTTAAGGCTGAAACAACTAAGAAAAACAAAACTTCAAGAGTAAATGCAGATACAACCGGCAGTGCAAAAACTACTGCAAAGGAAACCGAAACCGTTAAGGTTACAGGTACTACAAAGAAGAACGTACCCGCTACCAAGTCGGACGATACAACCGCTTTTGACGGAATGGAAACAGTGCCTAAGACCTCGGCAACGGGCAAAGAAGTTAATTTCTCGAAAGAGGATCAGCAAATTATCGCAAATATGCTTGAAGTGCCGTATCTTTATCTTGCAAGCTATGAAAATTCAAAAGGTGTTCCAATTAATATTGCGGCATATACTGCTGTTTGGATGGCTCAACACGACGGCGGAACAGCAAGCACATATCCGTCAAGTCCCGTTGTTTTAAATCTTTTTAAATTCTACGGTCAAACAGTTGTTAATTTCAAAACTCAGGTTAATAAGGTCGATTCCACACCGATTAAATACAACAGCAAAAACGATACATTCTCTGTAAGCAAATATCCAAAAAAGAAGCAAACTGTTAAGATTACTAAGATAGAGGACCTTGGTGATAATAATTTTTATAAGGTAACAGGTAAGGTTTCTAAAGCTGACGGTGTAAAAAAAGTTCAGGCTGTAGTTCAAAAGAACAAACTCGATTCAACGCTTGGATTTTCAATTAAAGCGTTAAAATGGAGTTAATAATTTCAATTTTTGACTGTCTAAAATAAAAAATACCGTAGGGGCGACCATTGGTCGCCTCATTTTTTATTGATTATACCGTTTGATAGTGATATAATTTAACTAATAAAAAAGAAAAGAGAGGAAATATGACTAACGAAGAAATTTTGAATAAAATAAACGGTGGGCTTATCGTTTCCTGCCAGGCGCTCGAAAGTGAGCCGCTTTATGACAGCTATATTATGTCTAAAATGGCTTGGGCGGCTAAACTTGGCGGAGCTGTAGGTATTAGGGCAAATACCGTTGTTGATATTAAGGCAATTAAGGAAAAGGTCGATTTGCCGATTATCGGTATTATCAAGCAGGAGTATGATGACAGCGATGTTTATATTACCCCCACTATGGCAGAGGTTGACGCTCTTGTTGAAGTCGGCTGTGAAATTATTGCAATTGATGCTACAAACAGATTAAGGCCAAACGGCATAACGCTTGAAAGCTTTTTTAAAGAAGTTAGAAAAAAATATCCAAATCAGCTTTTTATGGCGGATACAAGTGCATTTGATGAGGGCAAAAAGGCAGAGGAACTTGGCTTTGATTTAATCGGCACAACTATGGCAGGCTACACTCCGTATACCAAGGGCACTTCTCTTCCTGATTTTACTTTAATGGAAAGATATGTAAACGAGCTTCATACCCCTGTTATTGCCGAGGGTGGCATTTGGGTACCCGAACAGCTTAAAAAGGCGCTTGATATCGGTGTTCACGCCGCAGTTGTTGGCACTGCAATTACAAGACCGAGAGATATAACAAGACATTTTGTCGATGCTATTAAATAGGAGAAAAATATGAATTTAGATAAATTTAAGGGCGTATTTTGTGCGCTTAATGCAATTTACGATGAAAACGATAATGTGGATTTGGAAAAAATGAAAGCGCTTGTAAGGGTGTATAAATCACTTGGCGTTAAGGGCGTTTATGCGTGCGGCTCAACAGGTGAGGGATTTTTACTTTCAACTGAGGAGAGAAAGCAGGTTGCGAGAGCGGTTAAAGAAGCTGCCGGCGATGATTTTACCGTTATTGTTCATATTGGCTGTGCCTCAACTAAAGAAAGTATAGAACTTGCAAAGGATTGCGAAAAGGTCGGTGTTGACGCCGTTTCTGCCGTTCCTTGCGTTTATTATCATTTGGGTGAGGAAAGTGTAAAGCTTCATTGGAATTCTATTATCGATTCAACTTCTTTACCTTTTATCATTTATAATATTCCTCAACTTACATCATTCAATCTTTCACCGAAGCTTCTTGCCGAAATGGCTAAAAATCCTAAGGTTATCGGTGTTAAAAATTCAGCAGAGCCGGTATATCTTATGGAAAGATATGCAAGCGCCGTAAATAATGATGATTTTATTATCTTTAACGGCTCAGACGAGCAATTTTTGGGCGGCAGGCTTATGGGTGCAAACGCAGGTATCGGCGGAACATACGGTTGTATGCCTGAGCTTTTCGTTGAACTTGACAGGCTTATTAATAATAATGAGATTGAAAAGGCAAAATCACTTCAATTCAAAATTAATGAGTGTATTTTTGATCTTCTCTCCTGCAAGTCGCTTTACGGCGTGGCAAAGCAGGTTATGTCTATTCGTTTTGGTATTGAGTGCGGCAACCCGAGAAGTCCGTTCTTGCCTGTAAAGCGAGAGGACGCACAGCCGATTGCGGATAAAATCAACAAATATGTCAGCGAGATTAAATAATATATGAAAAAATACGATAATATTATATTTGACGTCGGCGACGTTTTGCTTGAATATCGCTGGAAGCAAATGCTTATGGATTGCGGTTTGAGCGAAGAGGAAGCAATCAGGGTAGGGCATGAACTTTTTGACGATAATGATGACTTGTGGCATATCTTTGACCTTGCGATTATGAGCGATGAGGAGATATTAAACGCTTATTGCAAAAAGTATCCGGACGATACCGAGATTATCACATTTTTTATGCATCACGGCGAATTTATGCACGTGGCGAGATATGATATTTGGAAAGAGGTACATAGGCTCAAGATGGCAGGATATCATATTTATCTTTTGTCAAATTATCCAAAAAGCCTTTTTAAAAAGCATACAGAATATGCTGATTTTATGAATGACATCGACGGGCTTATGGTGTCTTATATGATTAACATTACCAAGCCCGATGAAAGAATTTATCAAGCGCTTTGCGACAAGTATTCTCTCGATAAATCAAAATGCCTTTTCTTTGACGATAGAAAAGAAAATGTTCTTGCAGCAAGGAAATTCGGTATGGACTCAACTCTTGTAACAGATAGAAATTTTCTTTTAAATGAATTAAAAAAATTATAAAATAAAGCGACATTTTCCGGAAGGAAAATGTCGCTTTTTCATATATAAAATTAAAATGATAATTTATAATTGGGAAATTATCTCTTTAATAATCTGTGCAGCCTTGCTTACGTCTGCCTTGCCCTTTGAGTTCTTCATAACATAGCCGAACATAACGTTAATTGCCTTGTCCTTGCCGTTTTTGATATCCTCAACTGCCTTAGGGTTAGCCTCAACAGCACCCTGACAAAGCGCTTTGAGATCGTCATCACTCATACCCTTAAGGTCATCGGCATTTATATATTCGCTAACGTCCTTGCCGCTTTCGAGCATTTGAGCGAGAACTTCTTTAGCCTTGTTTGCTCTTATTTTCTTCTCATCAATAAGCTTAACAAGGTCTGCAAGTTGCTTTGCAGTAGTCTTAATTTCAAAGTTTTCCTTGTCCTCCTCGGTTTGAAGAGTGGCATAAATAGTGCCGATAATAAGGTTCAAAACGTTGGAAGCGCTTGCGCCGTCGTTTACTGCACTGTCGAAAAATTCCGTAACGTTTCTGTATTTATAAATAAGCCTTGCATTATTTTCCGGAAGCTTCATATCCTCAACATATCTCTTAAGCTTAGCGTCGGGAAGCTCAGGAAGTGATTTTCTGATTTCTTCAACACTTTCCGGCGAAATATAGAATCGAAGAATATCAGGCTCAGGAAAATAACGGTAATCGTCTGCATTTTCCTTTGAGCGAAGAACGTAAACGGTGTCGCTGTTTGCGTCGTAACGCATAGTTGACTGAATTACTTTTTCACCCGATTCAATAATGTCCTCCTGCCTTTCCATTTCAAGCTCCATTGCTCTTACAATGTTGGAAAGTGAGTTGATATTCTTGATTTCCGTTCTTGTGCCCCAAGGTTCACCCGGCTCGTGAATAGATACGTTTACGTCGCATCTCATTGAGCCTTCCTGCATCTTACAGTCGGAAACTCCGACATTTCTCATAATAAGCTGAAGTTTTTCAGCATATTCCTTAGCTTCCTGTGGAGTTTCGATATCAGCCATTGAAACAATCTCAATAAGAGGAACGCCGCCTCGGTTATAGTCAACATAGGTGTAGCCGTCCTCGTGAACAAGCTTACCGGCATCCTCCTCAATGTGGATACGCTCAATTCTGATTTTCTTTCCGGAGTCAAGCTCAACATAACCGTCAACGCAAACAGGCTCGTCAAACTGCGAAATTTGGTATGCCTTAGGAAGATCGGGGTAAACGTAATTCTTTCTGTCCATGTGAGAATTATTGTTGATTTTACAATGAACTGCAAGACCTGCTCTTACAGCGAAATTAATAACCTCACGGTTTAAAACAGGGAGCGCACCCGGCTGACCTGTGCAAACGGGACAGCAATGAGTGTTAGGCTCACCGCCGAATTGAGTGGTGCACGAGCAGAAAATCTTAGTCTTTGTGGCAAGTTCAATATGCGTTTCAATTCCGCAAACTAATTTATAACTCATAATGTGACGCCTCCCTCAAAATCTTCAACTTCACTCTTGTTAAGCTTTTCGTAGAAATAAGCAACATCAAGAATTTTCTTTTCATCGAATTTCTTGCCGATAATCTGCATACCGATAGGAAGATTTGCTTTGTCATTTTTAACAGGCACGCTGATTGCCGGAACACCTGTAATATTGATAGGAACTGTGGCAATATCGGATAAATACATATCAACAGGGGAAGCACCCTCGAAACCAAGCTCAAAGGCGGTGTTAGGTGCCGTAGGAGCTATTAATACATCGCAGGTGTTAAAGATATCGTCAAAGTCTGCAATAAGGTTTTGGCGAAGCAAGCAAGCTTTTTTGTAGTAAGCATCATAATAACCCGAACTTAATACGTAAGTGCCGAGCATAATTCTTCTCTTAACCTCGTCGCCGAAGCCTTCGGTTCTTGTTTTAAGTATCATTTCCTCAACGTCGTTGAAGTCTTTTGCTCTGTAACCGTATCTGATGCCGTCATATCTTCCGAGGTTTGATGAAGCCTCGGCACATGCAATGATGTAGTAAACAGGAAGTGCCTGCTGTAAAACGGGAAGGCTGATGTCAACTATTTGGGCACCGTTTTTTTCTAATTCCTTAACAGCACCCAATATAGCGTCTTTAATTTCCTCGTTAATTCCTTCAAAATATTCCTTCGCAATACCAATCTTAAGACCCTTAATGTCCGTCTGACCGAGTGTGTCCGAAATATTGCCGAAATCGAAATCAACGCTTGTTTGGTCGTGCTCGTCAACACCTCTAATAGCGTCAAATACTGTAGCTGTATCCTTGACTGAATTAGCAAGAACACCGATTTGGTCAAGCGATGAGCCATAGGCGATAAGACCGTAACGTGAAACTGCACCGTATGTCGGCTTAAGACCTACAATACCGCAGAATGAAGCAGGCTGACGAACAGAGCCGCCTGTGTCAGAGCCTAAGCCGTAAGCCGCAATGTTAGCACAAACAGCAGCTGCAACACCGCCTGATGAGCCGCCTGTAACGTGGTTTGTGTTTCTTGGATTTAACGGAGCGCCGTAAACACTTGTTTCACTCGTTGAACCCATGGCAAATTCGTCCATATTTGTTTTGCCGAGCATAACTGCGCCCTGCGCTTTAAGCTTAGTCCATACGGTTGAATCATAATAAGGACGAAAGCCCTCAAGAATTTTTGAGCAGCAGGTGGTAAGGTCGCCGTCGGAGCAAATGTTGTCCTTAAGCGTCATAGGAATACCTGTAAGAGCGCTTGATTTACCCTCGGCAATGAGTTTATCTGCAAATTTTGCATTTTCCAATGCCTTTTCAAATGTTGTTGAAACATAAGCATTATATTTTGGATTGTCGTTTTCAATCGCATTTATATATTTGTTTGTAAGCTCAACAGATGATATTTCACCTGATTTGAGCAATTGTGATAAAGGTGCAATAATTTCTCTCATTTATATACCTCCCTTTACACAGAAAAAGCCCTTTGAAGCATTGACGTTTGAAAGAATTTTTTCGTTAGGAAGCGACGGCTTAACCTCGTCTTTTCTAAACTCCTCGGCAGGAGTGGCAGAGGTGGAAATATTCCTGATTTTATCTGCGTCGCCCTCGACAGAATTGTTAATCGTGTCGGCAAATGCGATAATGTCGTCCATATCTTTTATGATTTTGTCAAGCTCATCATCCGAAAAGTCAAGCCTTGCAAGCTTGGCAAGTTTGATTACTTCTTCTTTACTTATCATAATTATACCTCTTTAAATTGTGGTTTATGAATATTAAACAATCGTAGGGGCGAACATTGTTCGCCCGTATTACATATTACTTTCTAAGCTTAATATGAACCTCACGAAGCTGCTGCTCGGTTATTTCGTTAGGAGCGCCGCACATAAGGTCCTGAGCCTTGCCGTCCATCGGGAATGCAATGATTTCTCTGATATTATCCTCATTTCTGAGAAGCATAATCATTCTGTCAATGCCGGGTGCCATACCTGCGTGTGGCGGTGCGCCGAATTGGAATGCGGTGTAAAGTGCGCCAAATTTCTCTTTGAGCACTTCTTCGTCATATCCTGCAATTTCAAATGCTTTTTTCATAATGTCAATATCGTGGTTACGAACTGCGCCCGATGAAAGCTCAACGCCATTGCAAACAATATCATACTGATATGCAAGAATAGTAAGCGGGTCTTCGTTTTCAAGTGCATCAAGACCACCCTGCGGCATAGAAAACGGATTGTGTGTAAAGCCGATTTTCTTCTCTTCCTCTTTGTATTCAAACATTGGGAAGTCGTTTATAAAGCAGAAACGATAAGCATTTTTCTCCAAAAGGTCAAACATTTCACCGAGCTTTGTTCTGATTTGACCGGCGTATTCAGCGGCTTTAGCCTCGTCGTCTGCAATGAAGAATATTGTGTCGCCAACCTCAAGATTTGCAATTTGAGCAAGCTCACTTTTCATATCGTCGGGAATAAACTTGTCAATCGGTCCTTTATATGACTTATCCTCCAAAACAAGAAGATAGCCAAGACCGCCCATGCCGATTGACTGAGCAAATTTAAGAAGCTTCTCGTGCTTGCCTTTTGAAATATCCTCATGAACCTTGATGGCTCTTACTGTCTGTCCGTGGAACGGCTTGAATGTGCAACGCTGGAAAAATTCTGTTACATCAACAATTTCAAGCGGATTTCTGAGGTCTGGCTTGTCTGTGCCGTACTTAAGCATAGCCTCTTTGTAGCTGATAACAGGGTAAGGAGCTTGTGTTACGCTGTAGCCCTTAGGTGCAAATTTTTCAAATGTTTTTGTAAGTACTTCCTCACCAACTTTGAAAACGTCTTCCTGTGTTGCAAAAGCCATTTCAAAGTCAAGCTGATAAAATTCACCCGGTGAACGGTCAGCTCTTGCGTCCTCATCTCTGAAACAAGGGGCAACTTGGAAATATTTATCAATTCCGGATACCATTAAAAGTTGCTTGTACTGCTGAGGTGCCTGCGGAAGCGCATAAAATTTGCCCTTGTGAACACGGGAAGGAACTACATAGTCACGTGCGCCCTCAGGTGATGATGCACAAAGAATAGGTGTCTGCATTTCCAAAAATCCCATTTCGCTCATAACCTGGCGAAGATAAGCAATAACCTTACTTCTGAAAATGATATTGTCCTTAACCTTTTCGTTTCTTAAGTCAAGAAAACGGTATTGAAGCCTTTTATCCTCACGGATTTCTTTAGAAGTTTGAATTTCAAAAGGAAGCGGCTGCCTTACCTTGCCGAGCGTTATAACCTTTTTAGCCTCAACCTCAATTGTACCTGTTGCGATTTTAGGATTGATTGTATCCTCATCTCTCTTTTCTACGATACCTTCGATAGAAAGGCAATCCTCCTTGCTGATTCCGTCAAGAAGTGTTGTGTCACGCATAACAACCTGCATTACGCCGTACATATCTCTAAGGTCAATGAATGATACACCGCCGTGGTCACGAATGTTCTCAACCCAGCCGGCAATTTTAACTGTTGAATTAATGTCAGCCTCTGAAAACTCATTCATAGGCTTTGTTCTGTAAAGTGTTGAAAATTCCATACTGTTCTCCTTTTTTGATTTTCATAAAATAAAAATAGCAGCCTTAAGTCCAATAGGACGAAAGACTGCTTCCGTGGTACCACCTAAATTAGCCGCAAAATATGCAACTCACTCAAAGGATTAACGCTCCTGCACGTCCGAGTCTAATAACAATAACGAATTATTGCGTTCTTTCGAAAACTCATAGGTGTTTTTCATTATTTTCCCACATCGGCTTGCACCAAAGCGCCGACTCTCTGAAGAAGGATAAATAATTACTCGCCTAATCACAGTTTTTAAATTATTACGCTATTAATATAACACTAATTTTTATATTAGTCAACAATAATTTTCTTGGCTAAATAAGATTGTATTAATTATTATTTTATGTTAAAATATATGTATTCAATTTCAGCAAAATTTTCGGAGTGTTATTTTTTTATGAAAAAGCTTCTTTCAATATTTTTATCTTTAGTTCTTTCAATATCTGTTTTGGGTGTTTGTGATATATCTTTTGCTGCTCAAACAACAGATATTGAACCTACAAAGCTTATAAATTCTTCTGCATATTATTCGTTTGACGCAAATACAAAAACACTTACGATATCGGGCAAAGGCAGAACCCCTAATTTTACAAATTCAAGCGGAGATACAACATCTCAGCCGTGGTTTTATTGGAGAAGTGACGGCTCAATTGAGCATATTGTTGTAGAGGATGGTATAACCTCTTTGGGAAATTATTTTTTTTACGGCGTTTCCTGCACCGATATTAAGCTTGCCGACAGCATTGAATCTATCGGAGGTTATGCTTTTTCAGGTGCTCAAATAGAACATATTAAACTGCCCGATAAACTCAAATATATTAATAATGATGCATTCTATTTCTGCGATAATCTTAAGGAAATCGATTTTCCGAAAAGCATTTCGTCAATCGGTACGTCTGCATTTGAAAATTGCAGTGCTCTTTCAAAAGTAAGCTTTAAGGCAATGGGAAACGAACTTACAATAAGTTCACGTGCATTTTTTAAATGTCCTTTGCTTAAAAGGGTTGATGTTCCGTCGCTTGCAAAGCTTTCAAAATACAGCTTTGGATATGAAAAGGCAAGTGTTGACGGCACTTATGATGGCTTTACCCTTGGCGTTTACAGTGGCTCTAAGGCGTATAATTACGCTAAAAGTTCTTTTATAAATTATGAATTGTTAAATGAAATTGCAATTGAAGAGGGTGACGTTGCGTCAAGAACTTATACAGAGGATAATTTAAATGAACAAGCGGTGTATAAATTCACTCCGAATTCATCGAGCCAATATACTTTTAAATCAAGCGGAGAGGTTGATGTCAACTGCATTCTTAAAGATAATGACGGCAACACCTTGGCATCGGCAGACGATAACGATGAAAGCGACCTTAATTTTACATTGAAATATGATTTTGAGGCGGGCAAAACATATTATTTTTATGTTGAAAGCGTTAATTCTCTCGGCACTTACAGTGTTTCTTTATCAAGCGAAGTTATTGTTAATGTTTCAATTTCTTGGGATATAACATATCAGGCAAGTGACCTTGTAGGCAAGAATTTTTCGCCTCTTGAATATATAAAAACGCAAACAGTCGATTTTGAATACGCAAGCGGATATGTTTATAAATTGCCATTTAATAACGGCACAAGCTATTGTGGAATGGAAATTAAATATAATAATCTTTTAAACGGCAAAGTTACCTGCGGTGAAAATAAGGACTCAATTACAGTAGGAAATAAAACGCTTGAATTTACGATAAATGTTGTTCATTCATACGTCAGTACGGTTGTGAATCCTACGATTACGGGTTCGGGTTATACAGAACATAAATGCGTTTATTGCGGCGATACATATAGGGACAGCTATGTTGATAAACTCGGTCAGGACGTATACGGCAGCATTTATCTTATCAATTCAAAAAACGGCGGTGTGGACTTGAATCGACCGCTTGAAGATGTTGATATTTATAACAACGAGGGTAAATATGTCGGCTCAACCGATAAAAACGGAACTTTCAGTGTTGAATATGCGTATGACTATATTGTTTTAAAATATGGAGGCGCCGTCGAGAGAAAAATTATAATTATAAATAATACGCCTAATCTCGGAAACATCGGTCTTATTTACGGCGATTTGACGGAAGACGGATACATTAACGCAAAGGATTATGCATGTTTTGTGCATATGAAAAATTATGATATCAATTCAAGAGACGATATTTATTTAAAAAATCTTGATTCCGATAAAGACGGTGTACTTACTGATGATGATTGGGCTTTTGCAAAAGAATTTTATACTTTTGACAAGCTTTCAACGGATACTTACAGCAGTTTTTTACAATAATGTAAATTTCTTGTTGAAAAAGTATTACTTATAATATATAATACTTAAAAATATATTTGTTAGGAATGAAAATATGAAAAAAGTTATCAGTGTATTTCTTGCGGTTATTCTTGCTTTGAGTACATTTGCTTTTGGCACAACTGTTTCTTTTGCAGATGAGCAAAATGACTTTTATTATGAAGATGATTACAGTACACCTGACCAAAGCGTTATAAGCGACATTTCCGTTTCTTGTGTCGGCAAGACGGATATTGAAATTTATTGGAACTGCTCTTATTACGGCTGGGTTGACGGATATGAGATTTCTCTTTTCGACGATAAAACAAATACGTATTATCCCAAGGCTTATGTTGACGGCGATAACTATTACTGTGTTTTAAGGTCGCTTAATAAAAATACAAGATATAAAATCTGCGTTCGTTCCTATGTTTTCCAAAACGGAAGCTATGCTTTCGGTGATTACAGTGCTCCGGTTTCTGTTATGACCGCACCTAAGGGTACTTCGCTTTCATCTGCAAAGTATACCTCCAAGGGTAAGGTTAGAGTTAAGTGGAAAAAGGCAAAGAATGTCAGCGGTTATGTTATTGAGTATTCAAGAAATAAGAAATTTAAAGATAACGGCAGTAAATGCACAGTTTTTGTTTCGGGAAAGAGAAAGTCAAGCAAAACGATTTCAGGCCTTGCAAAAGGAAAATATTATTTCAGAATCGCTACATATAAAACTATAGGAAATGCAAGATATATCAGCACATTTTCTAAAGTTAAGAGTACGACGGTTAAATCTAATTTGAGCGTTAAGCAAATGCTCAATGCTATTAAGACAGATAATTCGGGTGCCAAGCAGATTAAGAGATATACCGACGGCGGTGTTAATATTTCTAAGTATAAAACCACTTATGATAAATTTAAGGCTATTTACGTTTGGCACGCTAAGAACTTCAAAAAACACGGTTGGAACTGCGTAGGCTGTAACAGTAATTTCAACAACTGCCTTGCTGCTCTTTTTGCAAAAAGTCAAAAAAGATATGACGACTTTATCACTCTTGAGGCAGGAAAGGTTAAGAATAATGACGGCTCAAGGCCTATTCATAAATGGGCGGTAATATATCTTGCCGGCAAGCCTTATATTTTTGACCCAAGGCTTCAGGGATATACAAAAAGTTATACCCCAACCACTTATTTTGCAATCGCAAAAGGCTCTAAGAGAGCAAAAGCAATTTATATTTATGAAAATGGTTACGGCACTTTTTACCCTGACGAAAGCAACGTGTATCTTCAATACTGCGTTGACAGAATAAAATAAATTACTCCGGGAGGACAAATTATGAAAAAAGTTGCAATTATTATGGGCTCTGACAGCGATTTGCCTGTTGTGGCTCCGGCAATCAAACAACTTAAAGAATTGGGAATTGAGGTTGAGGCTCGTGTGATGAGCGCACACAGAACACCAGAAGAAGCTCACGAGTTCTCGAAAAATGCAATTAAAAACGGATTTGGCGTAATTATTGCGGCAGCAGGTATGGCAGCTCATTTGGGCGGTGTGCTTGCGGCATCAACTACTCTTCCGGTTATCGGTATTCCGTGCAGTGCAAAGGTACTCGACGGAATGGATGCAATGCTTGCAACAGTTATGATGCCTCCGGGAATTCCTGTTGCCACAGTCGGTGTTAATGCTGCTAAAAATGCAGCCTTGCTCGCTGCCGAAATTCTCGCTGTCGGCGATGATGAACTTATGGCTAAGCTTGTAAAAATGCGTGAGGATATGGCAGAGCAGGTAAGGCAAAAGGATATCGCCCTTCAGGAAAAAATCAAGGAATTATAAGTAATGTTTGCCAAAGGTAAATTTCACTGTTTATAATTTCGTTTTTTGACGTTATAGGATCGAACATTGTTCGCTCAAAGAAAAAATAATAATATAAAAAAGATTGTGAAATTGCTTATCCGCAATCTAATAAGGAGTTTAAAATATGAACGATAGTTTCAGCGCAAGCTACGCCGCTGCAGGTGTAGACGTAACAGCAGGTTATGAATCTGTTGAACTTATTAAATCACACGTAAAAAGAACCGAAATACCGGGTGTTATGGGTTCAATCGGCGGCTTCGGCGGTATGTTTGAACTTTTGGGTGCAGGTAATTACAAAAATCCTGTTCTCGTTTCGGGCACTGACGGTGTCGGCACAAAGCTTAAGGTTGCCTTTCTTCTTGATAAGCACGACACAATCGGTATCGACTGTGTTGCAATGTGCGTTAATGACGTTGCCTGCTCAGGTGCAAAGCCGCTTTTCTTCCTTGATTATATTGCTTGCGGCAAAAACTATCCGGAAAAAATTGCTCAAATCGTAAGCGGTGTTGCAGAGGGCTGTGTTCAGGCAGGATGTGCGCTTGTAGGCGGCGAAACTGCCGAGCATCCCGGTCTTATGCCTAATGAGGAATATGACCTTGCTGGTTTTACCGTTGGTATCGGCGAAAAGGATAAACTTGTTTCAGGCGATAAGCTTGCAAGCGGTAACGCTCTTATCGGCGTTGCTTCTTCAGGTGTTCACTCAAACGGCTTTTCACTTGTAAGAAAGGTGTTTAATATCACTGAGGAAAGACTTGGAGTTCACGTTGCCGAGCTTGGAAAAACTCTCGGTGAGGAGCTTTTAACTCCTACAAGAATTTATGTTAAACCTCTTCTTGCTCTTATGGATAAGGTTAACGTAAATGCTATCAGCCATATTACCGGCGGCGGATTTTATGAAAATGTTCCGAGAATGTTAAACGACGGTTTTAAGGCTGTTATTGAAAAGGACAAATGCTTCAAAAAGCCTATTTTCGACCTTATCGCAAGCGAGGGAAATATCCCTGAAAGAGATATGTTTAACACATTTAATATGGGTACGGGTCTTGTTATTGCAGTTGATAATGATAAAGCAGACGAGGCTGTAAGAATACTTAATGAAAACGGCGAGGACGCTCGTGTAATCGGCGAAATCCAGACGGGCGAAAAGGGTGTTGAACTCGTATGATGAAAAATATTGCTGTTTTGGTGTCGGGCGGCGGAACTAATTTGCAGGCTCTTATTGATGCGCAAAGCAGGGGGGAAATTATCGGCGGTAAAATCACCCTTGTTGTGTCCTCAAATCCTGACGCTTATGCTCTTAAAAGGGCTGAAAATAATAACATCGCAACTAAAATTTGCGAAAAGAAAAATTATAAAGACAGAGCGGAATATACTGCTGCAATCAGGGATATTCTCCTTGAAGCAAAAGCGGATTTAGTGGTTTATGCCGGCTTTATGACTATTCTTGACGAACAAATTGTAAAGGCATTTCCAAATAAAATGATGAACGTTCATCCTGCTTTAATTCCGTCATTTTGCGGTGAAGGCTATTGGGGGCTTCACGTTCACGAAAAAGTTATTGAAAGCGGAGTGAAACTTACCGGTGCTACCGTTCATTTCGTAACCGAGGAATGCGACGGCGGTCCTATCATTTTGCAAAAGGCAAGCGAGGTCAAATTTGATGATACTCCTGAGGTTTTGCAAAAACGAGTTATGGAGGAATGTGAGTGGAAAATTCTTCCCCGTGCCGTTTCTCTTTTTTGCCAAGATAAGATTGAAGTTTACGGCAACAGAACAAAAATAATTGAATAATTTTGAGGTGTAATATATGGAAATCAAATCTCTTGCAAACGAGCTTAATACTAATTCATATCCGGGCAGAGGCATTGTTCTCGGTCAAAGTGATGACGGCAAATTCGCTGTGGCTGCTTATTTCATTATGGGCAGAAGCGTAAACAGCCGTAACAGAATTTTTGAGGAAAATGAACGTGGCGGAATACGTACTAAGGCTTTTGATGAGTCAAAAATGGAGGACCCGTCACTTATTATCTATAATCCTGTTCTTAAGTTTAACGGTGACACAATTGTAACTAACGGCGACCAGACGGATACTATTTATGATTCGTTTTCTAAGGGCGATTGCTACCACGATGCACTTATCACAAGAGAATTTGAACCTGATGCACCTAATTATACACCAAGGATTTCAGGTATTTTAAAGGAAAACGGTAATTATAATCTTTCCATACTTAAGTCAAACTGCGGTGAACCGGAGTGTGTTAGATTTTTCTATGAATACCCTGCAAGAAGAGGGCTTGGCCATTTTATTCATACATATAAATGCGACGGCAATCCTATTCCGTCATTTGAGGGTGAGCCTACTCCTGTTGAAATCAATAGTGATATCGACGAGTTTACCAATATGATTTGGACTAATCTTAACGAGGATAATAAGGTTTCTCTTTTTGTTCGCTTCATTAATCTTGAAACAAAAGAGGAAGAAACACGTATTATCAATAAAAACGAGAAATAATTTTTTAAAGGGTGGCTCAAGTCACCCTTGCTTTGCTATTATAAATTATATATTATTTACATATATATTACGAATTTGGAGGAAAATATGAAAGTTCTTGTTGTTGGCGGGGGCGGCAGAGAGCACGCTCTTGTAAGGAAAATTAAAGAGTCGAAGAAGGTTGATGAGATTTTTTGCACACCGGGAAACGGCGGTATTTCTTATGATGCCAAGTGTTTTGACGTTGCGGCAACAGATATTGACGGCGTTGTGAACTTGGCTAAGGAAATTAAAGCCGATTTGGTTGTTGTTGCTCCTGATGATCCGCTTGTTGCAGGTATGGTAGACGCTCTTAATGAGGCTGGATTTAAAACATTCGGTCCACGTGCAAACGCAGCGATTATCGAAGGCTCTAAGGTTTTTTCAAAGGAACTTATGCAAAAATATAATATTCCGACTGCTGAATATAAAGTGTTTGACAATGCCGAAGAAGCAATTGATTATATTAAGAAAAGAAACGAATTTCCTACTGTTATTAAGGCAGACGGCCTTGCACTCGGCAAAGGTGTAATCATTCCTGAAAATCTTGATGACGCAATCGCAGGTGTTAAGGAAATTATGGAGGATAAAATCTTCGGTGCTTCCGGCAATAATATTGTTGTTGAGGAATTTTTGACAGGTCCGGAGGTCTCTGTTCTTGCATTTACAGACGGTAAATGCGTTAAACCTATGGTATCTTCTATGGACCATAAGCGTGCGCTTGACGGCGATAAGGGTCTTAATACAGGCGGAATGGGAACTGTTTCTCCTAACCCTTATTATACGCAAGAAGTTGCAAAGGAATGTATGGATAAAATATTTATTCCTACAATCAATGCTATGAATAATGAGGGCAGAACATTTAAAGGCTGTCTTTATTTCGGCTTGATGATTACTCCTAAGGGACCTAAGGTAATTGAATATAATTGCCGTTTCGGCGACCCTGAAACTCAGGTTGTTTTGCCGAGGCTTAAGACTGATATTGTTGACATTTTTGAGGCAATTGACAATGAAACGCTTTCAGACCTTGACGTTGAGTGGAGTGATGATGCGTGCGCTTGCGTAATTATGGCTTCGGGCGGCTATCCTAAGTCATATCCTAAAGGAATTGAGATTACAGGTCTTTCAAACGGTCAGCTTGACGGTGTAACCGTTTACCATGCGGGAACTAAGCTTCAAGATAACAAACTTGTTACCTCAGGCGGCAGAGTTTTGGGCGTTACGGCACTCGGTGATACTCTTGAAAATGCACTGAAAAAATCTTACGATGCAGTTGAAAAAATTCATTTTGAAGGCGCTCATTACAGACGTGATATCGGAAAGCGTGCTCTTGAGGCAAATAAATAAGCTTTATACAATTTGTTGTAATTAAATAAATTGTGAACTTTTTAAAACTTTACAAAAAGTTGTTGACAATTATACAAAACGGAATTATACTATGCGTGTAATTAAACTATTATTAAAGAACGAGGGTTTAAGTTATGGCAACGGTTAAAAAAAGCAAAAAGAAGGTTATTGTACCTATTTGTATAATACTTGTTATTGCAATTGTAGCCGGAACTGTTTTTGGCGTTGTTAAGTCAAAAAGCGGTGAAGAGGTTAAGCTTAATACAATTGCTACAGGTGATATTTATGAAAAGGTATCATTAACGGGCGATGTAACCGCAGGCACTTCTAAGGAATATAAAGTCGGCGCAGTTGCTACGGTTAAAAATGTTAATGTTAAGGTTGGCGATCAAGTTAAAAAGGGTGATGTTCTTGCAACATTTGATACCACTTCTCTTGACGGTCAGGTTTCTTCCCTTCAAGCTTCTTATAACGACGCAGTAAAGAATTATAATACGGCAGTAGCTAATCAAAAGAGCGCCAAAAATTCTGCTGCTTCACTTAAAAAAGAGGTTAATTATCTTGATAAGAAGATAGCAAAGCTTAAAAAGAAGATGACTAAAACCACAACTACAAAGAAAAAGAAAAAAACCACTACCAAGGCCGCTTCAACCTCAACAGGCTCTTATTCACAGTGGCTTTCTACTTCAACAACTAAAGCTACTACAAGCGCTTCTACAACTAAGCCGACTACAGATGACGGCAAGCCAAAATATACGGTTTCACTTACTGCATATCCGTCAGCTGTTTGCGGTACTGTAACAGGTTCAGGCAGATATAATCAGGATGTCGGCTATATAACAGCTATTGCTACTCCTAATGCCGGATGGCAGTTCCTCGGTTGGTATGCAAACCGTGCCGCTTATCTTGCAGGTGACGCACCTCTTGCAAATACCCCCGCATGGACTATTCACGTTACGGGCGACCTTAGCTACATAGCAGTATTTACAGAGGATACAAATTCAAGCACAACAGGCAACGCTACTATTAACGATATTGCAAATGCTCTTATACAAATTAATAATAACATTGCTTCAATTACTAACGATATTAAAACTTTAACCACTATTTCTCAAATTATTGCCACAACAATTTCAGGCGCAATCGCATCGGGTCAACTTAACAGCGAAGCTATTGCAAATCTTGTAGGCAAGCAAGTCCAAAAGGCAATTACAGACGGCATTGTTGATTCAACCAAGTTTATTGTTGAAAGCGGCGTTGCGGTTGATATGATTAAAGCCGCTGTTTCTTCAATTGATTACAGAGCGCTTGCCAAGGGCGTTTCGGATTCAGATAATGCAGTTCTTACCGGCTGTGAAATTCAGCGTGCTATTCTTGCAGCTCAGTATGAAGTTTATAAAACTCAGGGCAATGCAACTGTTGTTGACGCTCAAAAGTCAGCAGTTGACGTTTCAAAAAAGGCTCTTGACGCTATGAAAGAGCAACAAACAGCTCTTAAAAACGGCTGGACGGCTGATTTTGACGGCGTTATTACCGCAGTTGATATCAACCCTGATTCTCAAACAACGGCTCTTACATCTGGTATTACCCTTGAAAATCACGATATCTTGGTTGCTACAGTAAGCCTTAGCGAATATGACGTTCATAAGGTTAAGGTTGGTATGCAGGCAAAGGTTACTACTGCTTACGGCGAATATGAGGGTGAGGTTGCAACTATTGCTCCTACTGCTACAGGCGGTTCGTCAAACTCACTTCTTGACAATGTAGGCTCAATGGCAGGCGTAAGCGGTCTGTCATCTCTTACGGATTCCGGCGCAGGTGTTGAATGTACTATCGAAATTAAAAATCCTGACGAAAATATTATTGCAGGTTTTGATGCCGACGTTGAAATTCAAACAGGCTCATATTTGGGCGTAACTGTTGTTCCTATCGAGTCTATCACTCTTGAAAAGACAGGTTCTTATGTTTATCTTTATAATGAAGAGGATAAGACTGTAACTAAGACTGAAATTAAGACAGGCGCTATCTCAGATACAGCATACGAGGTTACATCGGGTCTTAAGCCTGGTGATAAGATTGTTTCGTCACCAAAGACGGATTATAAAGAAGATACCTTTAAGGTTAAAGTAGTAGACAGCATAACTAAGTAAGGAGACTTTGCAGTGAATATTACAGAAAGTCTGAAAATCGCAGTCAAGTGTATTAAGTCAAATTGGATGCGCAGTCTTCTTACAATGCTGGGTATTATTATCGGTATCAGCTCCGTTATTATGATTATCGGTGCAGGTACGGGTGTAAGAGATTATATTGTCGGGCTTATTGAGGATATGGGCTCAAACGCTGTTCTTGTAAGCGTTGATACCACCTCCGCTACCGATAATGACTATATTACTCTTGACGATGTAGAAAATATTAAAAATAAAGTAAACGGTGTTGAGCGTTGCTCTCCTATGCTTATGGGCTTTGGCCGTGCTACTATTGACAAATCCGCTACAGAGGCTACGGCTATGCTTATCGGTGTAAACAGCGATGTTCAGTTTGCGCTGACTGATTCGTGCGAGTACGGTCGATTTTTCACTGATGAGGAGTATAATGCAAATGCTCCTATTGCCGTAGTTGGTACTAACTCTGCCCAACAGGCATTTGGTTACGAGGACGTTACTAATGAATATGTTACCGTTTCTTCAAGCGGTAAATCAATGAAAATCAAGATTTGCGGCGTTGCAAATCTTGATGCACTCGCAAGTACTCTCGGCGGCTCAAGCTCTATGAGTAATATGTTTACAAGTGCAGGCGGCGATAAGACTATTATTGCCTTGTTCCTGCCTTGTACCACTCTTACTCAAATTACAGGTGCAAAGGCTAATCTCGGCAGTGTGTTTGTTATCGCTAAGGACGGCTATGATTATGATGCAGTAGGTAATGCTACGGTAAACTATCTTAAGTCGGCTCACGGCAATTATTCAAACAGTATGTATACCGCTCAGAATATGGCTACTTATGTAGATATTGTTAATATCATTATGTCGGTTCTTACCGCTTTTATCGCTTGCGTAGGTGCTATTTCGCTTATTGTCGGCGGTATCGGCGTTATGAATATTATGCTTGTCTCGGTAACTGAACGAACACGTGAGATTGGTATACGAAAGTCGCTGGGTGCTAAGACAAAGATTATTACGATGCAGTTTCTGACGGAGTCGGTAATTCTGTGTTTAATAGGCGGTCTTATCGGCGTTACAATTGGTATTGCGGGTGCTTTTGCGGCATGCTCAATAATCAATATTAAGCCTAATATTACTTGGTGGCTTATAGTTGTTGCACTTCTGTTTTCAAGCGGCGTAGGCCTTTTCTTCGGCATCTATCCGGCAAGAAAAGCTGCCCAAATGAGCCCTATCGATGCTCTTCGCAGTGAATAATTCTTTTTATAGTTTAATTTAAAGGTAAGCTGATGTAATCGGCTTACCTTTTATCTTGATATTGTTAAAACTTTGTGTTAAAATGTATTCAATATTTTATTAGAGGAGATAATCATGAATATTAATCACGTTCTTGAGCAATTTAAGTTTAAGGGTGAGCTTGAATCTTGCGATATATTCGGCTCAGGTCATATTAATACTACTTTTCTTGCAACATATAATGAAGACGGCAAGAAGAGAAATTATGTAATTCAAAAGGTTAATACAAGCATTTTCCCTGATATTGACGCTCTTATGAACAATATTTTCTCCGTTACCGACTTTTTGAGAGAAAAGATTAAAGCTGACGGCGGTAACCCTCATAGGGAGACGCTTCATTTTATCAGAACTTTTGACGGAAATAAATATTTTAAAGACGAGGACGGCTCTTGCTTTCGTGCGTATCGTTTTGTTGACAATTCAAAGGCATACGACACGGTTGACAGCGCAGAGGTTTTTGGCAAAAGCGGTAAGGCATTTGGCAGATTTCAAAAGTATTTAAGTGATTTTCCGGCTGAAAGTCTCAGCGAAATTATTAAGAATTTCCATAATACAATTTGGAGATATGAAAATGAATTTATTCCTGCAGTTCAGGCTGATAAGGCGGACAGAGCTGTTAATTGCGGTGAAGAAATTAAGTTTGTTATGCACAGGCGTGAGGATTGCAAAAAGCTTGTTGAACTTATTGAAAAAGGCGAACTTCCGCTTCGTGTAACCCATAATGACACAAAACTTAATAATGTTCTTTTTGACAGCGACAGCGATGATGCTATTTGCGTTATCGACCTTGACACGGTTATGCCGGGTCTTGCGCTTTATGATTTCGGCGACTCTATTCGCTTTGGTGCTAACTCCTGCGCCGAGGACGATGATAATTATGATAAGGTTGAGCTTATGCTTGATTATTTTGAGGCGTATGCAAAAGGCTTTTTGAGCGAGGCAGGCGATGCTCTTAATCAGTGCGAAATAGATAATCTTGCCTTTTCCGCCAAACTTATGACCTTTGAGTGCGGTATGCGTTTTCTTACCGATTATCTCAATGGCGATACATATTTTAAGACTGCATACCCTGAGCATAATCTTGTTCGTGCTAAAAATCAATTTGCTCTTGTTGCCGATATGGAAAGAAAAATGGAGCAAATGCAGCAGATTATTAAGAATATTACCAAATAAATTTTTTGTTGTAATTTTGAGAGATGATTTATTTCATCTCTCTTTTTATTTTTGCTTTTTATTTTTGCACATAACGTCACTCTTTTTTGTCAATAATATTTTTGTACATAAATTGAAAAAGGGTGATTGTGTGCAATATAATAAAGTTGAAATATGCGGTATTAATACCGGCAGGCTTAAGGTGCTAAAGGAAAAAGAAAAAATGGAACTTCTAAAAAAGGCTCAAGCCGGAGATAAAAATGCAAGAAATGAGCTTGTTGAGGGTAATCTGCGCCTTGTACTGTCCGTAGTGCAACGTTTTTCAAACAGAGGGGAAAATATGGACGACCTTTTTCAAGTCGGCGTAATTGGCCTTATAAAGGCTATAGATAATTTCAATACTGACCTTGATGTTCGTTTTTCCACCTACGCCGTGCCGATGTGTATAGGTGAAATAAGGCGATATCTGCGTGATGATAATCCCATTCGTGTCAGCCGTTCTATGAGAGATACTGCTTATAAAGCAATGCAGGTTAAGGAACAGCTTATAAATGAAAACGGCAAGGAACCGACTATTGAGGAAATTGCTCAAAGGCTTGAAATGAAAAAAAGCGATGTTGTTCTTGCTCTTGAAGCAATTGTTGACCCGGTATCACTTTATGAGCCGGTATATAATGACGGAGGTGATACTATTTTTGTTATGGACCAAGTGGGCGATAACTCGACCGATAAAGATTGGGTAGATGAAATTTCTATTAAAGACGAAATCAAAAAACTTGATGACAGAGAACGAAATATTATGTACCTTCGCTTTATGCAGGGCAAAACGCAAATGGAGGTTGCACGTGAGGTCGGTATATCACAGGCTCAGGTTTCCCGCTTAGAAAAAAACGCCCTTAAACGAATTAAGGGCGAGTGAAGAATTTAAAGAACCATAATCAGTGTGCCAGCCGCAATCAAAATACAGCCGATAAGTGACTTGATATTGAAGTCCTCGTGAAGAAATATAAATGCCAAAACAAGAGTGATTACGACGCTTAATTTATCAATAGGCACAACTTTTGAAACCTCTCCGATTTGTATTGCTTTGTAGTAACAAAGCCACGAAGCACCGGTCGCAAGACCTGACAAAATAAGGAATATCCAGCTTTTTTTGTTTATATTCGTGATTCCCGATTGCGCATTGGTGATAAACACCATAAGCCAAGACATTGCAACAACCACAACCGTTCTGATTGCCGTTGCAAGATTAGAGTCAACATCTTTGATACCGACCTTTGCAAGAATTGATGTTAAAGCCGCAAATACTGCCGATAAAACCGCAAATACCGCCCACATATTTTTCATCTCTTTTCCTTTTGCATATTTTTATTTTAGTTCTTTTATTAGTTATTGTAAAGTGTAAATTTAAACTAAAGTAGAACGAAAAATATTTTGACAACTGTATAAATTAGTGATATTATAATGACGAAAGGGTGATTGAATATGAAAAAAATTTCAAGTGTTTTATTGGCATTTTTGATGTTTGTTTCAAGCTTATTTTGCGCAAATGCTGCATTTGGTGAGGACTGGTCAAGTCAGAACGGCAAAAACACCTTTCAAAGCGCTGAAAATCTTGTAATCGGCACAATTTATAACCGCCCTGCGACGGAAATTACAGGAACTGTTTTTAAACTCGACTTAAATCAAGCGGCAAAATATACATTATCGCTTTCATCAAATTCTGCCGCAAAAGTTGAGATTTATCAAAATGATGATAAAAATATTATTGATACCGTATTTGTTTTAGGAGATAAAGCGCAGAAAAAGGTTACAGACAAGAATTTTGACTTTCTTAAAGGTACTTATTATTTCAGGATATTGAGTGCAGGTGATTACACTTTTTCCGTTTCAAATTATGTTTGCAATCATTATTTTGATGTTGTAACAACTTCACCTACTTATTTTTCAGCCGGATATCATACATATACCTGTTTTCTTTGCGGTTATTCCTACAAAACAAAGGGCGATAAAAAGAAAATTCTTAAAACCCCTAAAATTTATTCACTAAAAGCGGGGAAAAAGAAAATAACTGTAAATAATTCCGACAATAAAGCCGCTTCGGGCTATCAAATTAAGCTTTCAACAAGCAAAAAATTCACTAAAAAGACTACCAAAACAGTTAAAGTCAAATCTTCAAAATCGACTGTTAAAAAGCTTAAAAGAAAGAAAAAATATTATGTAAAAGTAAGAGCGTATAAAACTAAAAACGGTAAGACCGTTTATTCTGCTTGGTCCAAAATTAAAACTGTTAAAACTAAATAATTGCTGAGGCGGAATGACATAAATTGTTATTCCGCTTTTTTATAAAAAATTTATTTTGGGTATTGAATTTTTTCTGCTTATAATGTAATATATAAAAATAATATAATATATAATAATGCAGTCAGTGATTTCTTTAAACGAATGTAAATTATTGGCACACTTTCTTGGAGTTGTGTATGGAAAAAATCACAGGTAAAAATAACGAAATAATAAAGGGCGTTAAAAAACTCTTTACCTCTTCCAAGGAGCGCAGGGCACAGGGCTTGTTTGTTCTTGAGGGGGCAAGGCTTGTTTTTGACGTCCTTAACTCTTTTTATGAGGTTGAAATATTCTTAATAACGGAAAGCGCAAACGAAAGGTATTTTGAAAAGTCCGTTTTAATGCAAAAGAAAAGCAAAGCCTCTTATTTCATAAGCGATACTCTTTCGCAAAAATTAAGCGAAACGAAGAATTCACAAGGTATTTTTGCAGTTTGCAAAATGAAAAATGATAATAACTCTCTTCAAAACGGCAAAAAGTATATTGCTACAGATAATCTTCAAGACCCCGGCAATCTCGGCACAGTTATAAGGACGGCGGAGGCACTCGGCATTGGCGGCGTAATTGTCGGCGGTGGGTGCGATGTATATAACCCAAAGGTTTTGCGTGCATCAATGGGTTCGGCGCTCAGGATTGAGGTTATTGAATGTTTAAATCTTGTTCCAATATTAAATCAGGCAAAGTCTCTCAAAATTAAAACGTATGCCACTTCGCCTGACACCTGCGCAAAAAAAATAAACGAAATTGATTTTTCAGCTTCCTGCCTTTGCGTTATCGGTAATGAGGCTAACGGGGTAAGCGATGAGGTTATGGCAATGTGTGATGAAAAAATAACAATTCCTATGCCCGGCCGTGCAGAAAGCCTTAATGCGCATGTGGCGGCAGCCATAACGATGTGGGAGATGCAAAGATGAGTGAAAATGCAAGGTATTGGATTTGGCTTCAAAACGCTCTTGGATACGGCGCTAAAATAAAAAGCATAATTGATGAATATAAAAGTGCAAAACTTCTTTATGAGCTTGGTGAAAGCGAATGGAAAATGAGCACGGTTTTATCTAAACGTCAGGTTGAAAAGTTGATAATGACTGATGTTGGAAAGTCAGATGAAATAATTGATTGCTGCTCTAAAAACAGTTATAAAATAATTGATTTTGACGATAAAGCTTATCCAAAAAGGCTTAAGGAGATAATTAATCCGCCTGCCGTTTTGTATGTTGACGGCAAGCTACCCGATATTGATAATCTTGTTTGCATCGGTATGGTAGGCACAAGAAAGGCAAGTGAATATGCAATCAAAGCGGCGCACATTATGGCTAAGGGTATTACCGAGGCAGGTGCTCTCGTTGTAAGCGGCGGAGCCTTGGGAATTGATACATATTCTCATTTAGGCGCTCTTGCCTGCGGCGGAAAAACAGTTGCCGTTTTGGGAAACGGGCTTGGTAATAATTATTTAAAGGCTAACGAAGGCTTAAGAAATATGATAAAGCAAAGCGGTGCACTTGTTACTGAGTATCAGCCCAATGTTCCGGCTAACAGAACTTCTTTTCCTATGCGTAACCGTATTATAAGCGGTTTGAGCTTAGGAATTTTGGTAGTTGAGGCAGGTGTTAAAAGCGGCAGCCTTATTACCGCAAATCTTGCGATTGAGCAAAACCGTGATGTTTATGCCGTTCCCGCTTCTATATTTTCAAGCGATTTTTCAGGTACAAATAAACTTATAAGCGACGGCGCAAGGCTTGCAATCAATCCCGTTAACGTGGTTGAAGCTTATGAAAATGATTATCCGACTCTTGATTTATCTAAAATAAGGACTGCTAATGAAATAGTCCTTGATAACTCGGAAAAAACGCTTGATACCTCTATTGTTAAGAAAAAATCGGCTAAGGAACTTAATGTTAAGCCGACGCCTGAAAATAATTTGATTGATAAAAAATACTCCTTTGAAAATCTTGAAAAAGGAAGAGAAAACAGAAGAAAAATTGACGAAAATGTATGGTCACTTGAAGGGAACAACAAAATCGTTTATGACTGCATAGGCGAGGAGTTCACTCAGGTTGATGATATAATCGAGAAATCGGGTTTAACTGCTTCGCAGGTTCTTGTAGCTTTAACATTTCTCGAACTTAAAAAAGTGATAATAAGTGCCTCGGGTAAGAGGTTTAAAAAATCCTGAAAGGAAACAGAATATGTCTAAATTAGTAATTGTGGAGTCACCTGCAAAGGCAAAAAATATTAAAGGCTATCTCGGAAGAGGTTATGACGTTATTGCCTCAATGGGTCACGTCAGGGATTTGCCGGCAGCAAGGCTCAGTGTTGATATTGCAAATGACTTTGAACCGAAATATGCGGTAATAAAAGGAAAGGAAAACTTCGTTAAAGACCTTAAGAAAAAGGCTGACAATGCGGACTATGTTTATCTCGCAACCGACCCCGACCGTGAGGGAGAAGCTATTTCTTGGCATCTTGCCACTCTTTTGGGTCTTGACCTTAAGGACAAAAACAGAGTTACGTTTAATGAGATTACAAAAAACGGAGTAAAAAACGGAATGGATGCGCCACGTCAAATTGATATTGATTTGGTTGACGCTCAGCAGGCAAGGCGTATTCTTGACCGACTTATCGGCTATAAGCTTTCGCCGTTTATTTCTCAAAAAATCAGAAGAGGTCTTTCGGCAGGCCGTGTTCAGTCGGTTGCTCTCAGATTGATTGTTGACAGAGAAAATGAAATTCGTGCATTTAAGGCTGAGGAATATTGGTCGATTGATGCTAAGTTTACAAATCCGCCGGAAAGAAAGGTGTTTTCAGCTTCTCTTTCAACTAAAAACGGTGAAAAAATCAAGATTGAAAATAAAGAGCAAAGTGACAGCGTTCTTTCTGACCTTGACGGCGAAAGTTATGTTGTAAAGGGCGTTAAAAAGGGCAGCAGAAAGAAAAACCCTACTCCTCCTTTTATCACGTCAACTCTTCAGCAGGAGGCTTCAAGACGTCTTTCATTCCAAGCAAGGAGAACTATGAAGGCTGCGCAGGAACTTTACGAAGGCGTTGAGGCAGGAGAACTCGGCACAGTCGGTCTTATCACTTATATGAGAACAGACTCGCTTCGTATATCTGAAGAAGCAAGAGCAGCCGGTAATGAATTTATTACAGAGACATACGGCGAAAAGTATCTTCCTAAAAAGCCGAGATATTTTAAATCAAAGAGTAATATTCAAGACGGTCACGAGGCTATCAGACCGTCAATGCCAAAGGTTACACCTGAGCAGGTTAAGCCATATCTTACAAGCGACCAATATAAAATTTATAAACTTGTTTGGGAAAGATTTATTGCATCGCTTATGGAATCCTGTATGCAGGAAACTATGAAAATCGAGATTGAGGCAGGAGAATATATCTTCACCGCCACAGGTTATACAGTTAAGTTTGACGGCTTTACAAAGCTTTACGAGGAAAAGGTTGACGATGAAAAGAACGACAGCGCATCTCCTCTCCCGGCTCTTAAGGAAGGCGACGAACTTAAGCTTAAGAGTATTTTGGGCAATCAGCACTTTACTCAGCCGCCTGCAAGATATACCGAAGCTTCCCTTACTAAAGCACTTGAGGAAAACGGTGTCGGCAGACCGTCAACTTATGTTACCATCACCTCAACTATTCTCAACCGTGAATATGTTAAGCGTGAGGGCAAGCAGTTTGTGCCGACTGAACTTGGCGAGGCTGTAACAAATCTTCTTAAAGATAAAATGCCTAATATTGTTAATGTTAAGTACACTTCCAAAATGGAGGCTGACCTTGATAAAATCGACTCCGGCGAAAAAAATTATAAGGATATGATTCGCCTTTATTATGATGATTTTGAAAAGCCTCTTGAAAAAGCTAAAGAGGAAATGCAGGGCGTTAAAATTAAGCTTAAGGAAGAAGAAACAGACGAAATTTGCGAAAAGTGCGGCAGAAATATGGTTGTCAAAGTCGGCAGATTCGGTAAATTTCTTGCTTGCCCCGGCTATCCGGAATGTAAAAATACAAAGCCACTTATTTTCAGGACTAAGGCTAAGTGCCCTGAATGCGGCGGCGACGTAATTGAGAAAAAAACCAAGAGAGGCTCGTCATTCTACGGTTGTTCAAATTATCCTAAGTGTAATTTTATGACTTGGGACGCACCGAGCGACGAAGTTTGCCCTCGTTGCGGCAAGTCGCTCTTTAAACGCAAGGGCAATGTGCTTTATTGCCCCGATACAGAGGGCTGCGGTTTTACAAAGCCGGCTCCGAGAAAAAAGAAAACAGAAGAATAAACGGTAATTTATATGAAATTTAAGGTTATCGGCGCAGGTCTTGCGGGTGTTGAGGCTGCGTGGCAGATTGCAAATAACGGATATAATGTTTCGCTTTATGAAATGAAGCCGATTAAAAAGAGCGAGGCGCATAAGTCGGACTTGTTTTGTGAACTTGTGTGTTCCAATTCGCTCAAGGCCTCACGTATTGAAAGCGCAGCAGGTCTTTTGAAAGAGGAAATGGCTCGTTTAGGCTCGCTTACGGTACCGATTGCAAGGCAGTCGAGTGTTCCGGCAGGCGGAGCTTTGGCAGTTGACAGAGATATTTTCTCAAAAAGCGTGACTGAAAAAATCAAATCTCACCCCAATATTGAGGTGATTAATGAAATAGTTGAGGATTTAGAACTTGACGACGATACAATAACAATTGTTGCAACGGGTCCGTTGACAGACGGTGCTCTTGCAAAAAGTATCAGTAATATTACAGGTGAGTATCTCTCATTTTATGATGCCGCCGCTCCAATTGTTACTGCAGAGAGTGTTGATATGTCTAAGGCGTTCGGCGCTTCACGTTATGAGCGTGGCGGTGACGATGATTATATCAATTGCCCGTTCAATAAGGCAGAGTATGAGGCTTTTATTAATGAACTTGTTAATGCTGAGGGTGCAATTGTTCACGATTTTGACGTCTATGAGGGCTGTATGCCGATTGAAAAACTTGCTAAAAGAGGGCTTGACGCTCCTCGTTTCGGCCCTATGAAACCTGTCGGTTTGGTCGACCCGAATACAGGGCACAGACCTTGGGCTTGTGTTCAGTTAAGACGTGAAAATTCAAAGGGTACAATGTTTAATCTTGTTGGTTTTCAAACCAATTTGAAGTTCGGCGAGCAAAAACGTGTTTTCTCTATGATTCCTGGGCTTGAAAATGCTCAGTTTGTGCGCTACGGTGTTATGCATAGAAATTCGTTTTTGAATTCACCAAAGCTTCTTAATAACGATTTTTCATTTAGAAATAAAAACAACCTTTTCTTTGCAGGTCAAATCACGGGAGTTGAGGGATATATGGAGAGTGCGGCAAGCGGAATTATGGCAGGTATCAATGCCGTAAGAAGAGCACAGGGTAAAGAGCCGTTCACTCTCTCTGATGTTACTATGATAGGCGCTTTGAGCGATTATATCAGTGACGAAAGCGTTAAGAATTTTCAGCCTATGGGTGCTAACTTCGGTGTGTTGCCTGCAATAGAGCCGAAAATTAAGGATAAAAAAGAGCGCTATGCCGCTATGGCACAAAGAGCGCTTGCAAGCCTTGAAGAAAGTATGAAAACCTTATAGTTAAAACTAAGTTGGGAAAGGGTGCAATATTTGCCATGCAAAAAAGAATAATTATTGATGCTATGGGTGGGGATAATGCTCCGCTTGAGATACTTAAGGGTACCTCTCTTGCTCAAAAAGAATACGGAATTGCTCCCGTACTTGTCGGAAATGATAAAGAAATACAAAAATGCATTAAGGATAATAATATTGCACTTGAAAATGTGAAAATTGTTAATTCAAATTCAGTTATCACAATGCATGACGATGCAAAGGCTGTACTTAAAGAAAAGGCAGACTCATCAATGGGTATCGGCTTTAAACTTTTGAATGAAGGTGAAGGCGACGCTTTTGTGAGTGCAGGAAATACAGGTTGCGTAACAGTAGGCTCAACACTTATCACTAAAAGAATTAAAGGTGTTAAAAGACCTGCAATCGCCTCTGTTATGCCAAGTGCAAAAAAGCCGTTTCTTCTTATGGACTGTGGTGCAAATGCCGAGTGCAGAGCTGAATTTTTATATCAGTTTGGCAAAATGGGAAGCCTTTATATGCAAAAAATTATGAAAGTCGAAAACCCAAGAGTTGCACTTGCAAATAACGGCGAGGAAAGCACAAAGGGTACTTCGACCGTTAAAGAAGCTTATAAACTTATGCAAAATGCACCTTATAATTTTGTAGGTAATATTGAGGGTAGGCAAATTCCGTTCGGTGACGCAGACGTTGTTGTTGCCGACGGGTTTACAGGTAATCTTATTCTTAAAACTTATGAGGGCGTTGCAAAAGTTTTGATGAATGGCATTAAGAACGCTTTTATGAAAAATACGCTTTCTAAAATCTCATATCTCGGCGTTAAATCGGGTATTGACGATATGAAAAAGCAGTTTGATTATAAGGAATACGGCGGCGCCGTTATGCTTGGTGTTAAAAAGCCTGTAATTAAGTCTCACGGCTCGGCAGATGCACGTACATTTAAAAACGCAATCAAGCAGGCAATTTGGTTTTTGGATAACAATTTGATTAGTTCAATTGAAAATGAATTTTCAATAAATACGCAAGAGGAATAAAAATGGCAACTATCGAAGATAAAATAGGATATAATTTCAAAAATAAGGCTTATCTTATGGAGGCACTTACACATTCTTCCTTTGCAAACGAAAGGCATAATAAAATTAAGTGTAACGAGAGAATGGAATTTTTAGGTGATGCCGTGCTTTCTATCATTTCGGCTAACTATCTTTTTCATCGCTTTCCCGATATGCCTGAGGGCGATTTGTCAAAACTTCGTTCTTCTCTTGTCTGCACTCAGTCACTTTCGGATTTTGCAAGGCAGATATCACTCGGTAACTTCCTGTTTTTAGGCAAGGGAGAGTCGAACACTGGCGGTGCTGACAGACCGTCGATTTTAGAAAACGCATTTGAAGCGCTTATTGCTGCTATATATCTTGACGGCGGAATGGAAAATGCGGAAAAATTTGTACTTCATTTTCTTGCTCCTGCTGTTGAAACCCATCATATCAATTTTAAGGATTATAAAACAACTTTGCAGGAAATAGTTCAGCAAAACCCCGATGAAAATGTAAATTACGTTCTCGTCGGCGAGAGCGGACCTGACCATAATAAAACATTTGAGGTTGAAGTTCACCTTAATTCAAACGTTATCGGCAAGGGCAAAGGTGGAAGTAAAAAAAGTGCAGAACAGGCTGCGGCAAGAGAGGCACTTAAATTAATGGGTGTAATATGAAAAAAGGTAATATAAGTATTTTTGTTCCTCATTTAGGCTGCCCGTGTCAGTGTTCGTTTTGCAATCAAAAAACAATAACGGGGCAGGCAAATCAGCCCACACCGCAGGACGTTGACAAGGCAGTTAAAACGGCGCTTAAGTCAAAAGGCTTTGATTATGAAATCGCCTTTTTCGGTGGCTCATTTACTGCGATTGACAGAGAGTATATGATTTCTCTTTTGAAAGCGGCAAATAAATATATAAAATCAAATGAGGTAAAGGGTATAAGAATTTCTACCCGTCCCGACTGCATTGACGAAGAAATTTTGGATTTGCTCAAAGAGTACGGAGTTACAAGTATTGAACTTGGTGCGCAGAGTATGGACGATGAGGTGCTTTTGGCTAACAGGCGAGGTCATACGGCAAAAGACGTTGAAAATGCGTCAGAGCTTATTAAGTCATACGGTTTTGAGCTTGGGCTTCAAATGATGACGGGTCTTTATAAGGACAGCGAAGAAAAAGCTGTTAAAACGGCTGAAAAAATAATTTCGCTATCGCCCCAAACCGTAAGGATTTATCCTACTGTTGTATTAAAAGGTACATATCTTGCAGACCTTTATTTAAGCGGTGAATATAAGCCGCTCAACGCTGACGAATCGGCTTGTCTTTGCGCAAAACTTGTTTTGCTTTTTGAAAAGAATAATATAAAAATCATTCGTTTGGGGCTTCATTCAAGCGAGGATATTAAGAAAAATATGCTTGCAGGCGGTTTTCACGACAGCTTTGGCGAGCTTGTAAAGTCAAGAATTATGGTTGATAAAATTCTTGCGCTTCCTCCGGCTGATTATGAGGTGGCAGTTAATTCAAAGTCGCTTTCAAAATTGAAAGGAAATAAAAAATCAAATATCTATCTTCTTATCGAGAGAGGATATAATATAAAAATTGTTATCGACAACAGTCTTGATGTTGATGAATTGGAGATAAAATAATGGTATTAAAATCACTTGAAATACAAGGTTTTAAGTCTTTTCCGGACAGGACAACGCTTAATTTCGGTAAGGGTATTACCGCAGTTGTCGGTCCTAACGGTTCGGGCAAAAGTAATATTTCCGACGCAGTTCGTTGGGTTTTGGGCGAGACAAGTTCTAAATCTCTTCGTGGCTCAAAAATGGAGGATGTTATCTTCAGCGGTACTTCTGCACGTAAGGCTTTGGGCTTTGCTCAGGTCCAGCTTACTCTTGACAATACCGACCAAACGCTTAAAGATAAGGGCGAGGTTGTAACCGTTTCAAGAAGATATTATCGTTCGGGTGAAAGTGAATATAAAATTGACGGCGAAATCGTAAGAGCAAGGGATATAAGAGAACTGTTTATGGATACGGGACTCGGTTCAGACGGCTATTCAATGGTAGGTCAAGGTAAGATTGACTCAATCATTTCGCAAAAAAATGAGGACAGGCGTGAACTTTTTGAAGAAGCCGCAGGTATTTCCCTTTTTCGTCATAAAAGAAAAGACGCTACCCGCAGGCTTGACCAAGCACAGGAAAATTTAGTCAGGCTTCTTGATATTTTGGGCGAACTTGAAAGCAGAGTTGAGCCGCTCAGAAAGCAGAGCGAAAAAGCGCAAAAGTTTATCACTCTTTCCGATGAGAAAAAAACGCTTGAAATAGGTGTATGGGTAAATAAGATTAACCGCTTTACCAATGATTTAAGAGAGCAGGAGCATAAAATTGACGCTGCCAACGCATCCTATGACGTTTGCGAAAAGGAACTTAAAGAGATTGAACAGGAGATTGAAGAAATAGCGCAAAAGACTGTTTCAATCAATACCCAAATCGAGCAAATCAGAGCAGGCTCAAAGGCTTATGAGGAGCAGGCGCTTCGCAAAGACGGCGAGGCTTCCGTTTTAGAAACTACTTTAAATCATAATAACGAAACTATTGAAAGACTTAAAAACGATATCGGCGATGTTGATAACACCAATCTTTCTATTGATGCTCAGATAGAGGAAAAAGAGCAGTTTATTTTAAAAAGCGTTAAGGAAATTGAGGAAAAGAAGGCTGAGCTTAAAAGTGTTACGGATGAGATGAATAATCTTCTTTCATCTAATGAAGAATTTTCAAAACTTACTGTTGAACTTAATCAAAAAATCACTTCTCTTACTTTGAAACTTTCCGACTGCCGTGTTAAATGTTCTCAGGCGCTCACTTCTTCTCAGGAAATCAAGTCAAGGCAGAGCGTTGTTGATTCATCAATTGAAAAAAGCCGTGAGGAGCTTGAAAAGTTTAAAGAGCTTAAAGCAAAAAGTGATGAAAATTTAGAAAGTTTGCAAGCACGTATTGATGAAAATAACAATTCAATGCAGGGCTATAAAATCAAGCTTGAAAATAAAAATGCCAATGCAGATAAGATTAAAGCAGAACTTGAAAAAGTAACTAACGAATATAACCAAAAGGCGCAAAGAGCTAAAATGCTTTTAGACCTTGAAAAGAATATGGAAGGTTTTTCGGGTGCTGTTAAGGCGGTTATGCGTCAGGCGCAGAATAAGGCACTTTCAGGTATTCACGGACCGCTTTCTCAACTCATAACTGTTGATAATGAATACAGCGTGGCAGTTGAGGTTGCACTCGGTGCGGCAATGCAAAATATAGTTGTCGGCAATGAAGCAGATGCTAAGCGTGCAATTTATTATCTTAAAAATAATCGTGTCGGCAGGGCAACGTTCCTTCCCATTTCGGCAATTAAGCCGAGAAGCCTTGATGAAAGAGATCTTGACGATAACTTGGGTTTTGTTGCAATTGCAAGCGACCTTGTTGATTGTAAAAACGAGTATAAAAATATTATCTCTAACCTTTTGGGCAGAGTTGTTATAGTTGAGGATATGGACTCGGCTATAGGTATTTCAAAAAGATATTCAAACAGATTTAAAATTGTTACCGTTGACGGTCAGGTTATTAACCCCGGCGGCTCAATGACAGGCGGTTCGCAGTCAAAGGGCGCAGGTATCCTCTCTCGTGGTAATATGATTGACGAACTTAATAATGAAGCCAAAAAGCTTGAAAAGCAAGCTGAGGAAATCAAGGCTGAGTATAAAACAGCACTTGAGGAGGCTAATTTTGCACTTGCCGCTTTGCAGGGTGCGCAAGCTGATTTGCAGCAGGCTAAAGAAGAACTTATCAGGGCGCAGGGCGAGCATAAGCTTGTTGCTGAAAAGTATGACCTTTTATCCTCTCAACTTTCTGTTCTTGTTAACGAAAAGGACAGCGCCAAGCAGAGAATTGCAGAGTTTGAAAATGAGGCAAAATCCTGCGAGGTTGAAATCAAATCGATTGAAGATGAAATTTCAAAGACCGAAAGTGAGCTTGAAAAGACCTCAGGCAATGCAAGCGAACTTAATGCAAAACGTGATGAGTATAGGGAAAAGAGCGAGAAAATCAATCTTGAACTTGTAACCCTTGCCAAGGATAACGAGGCAGCTAAGCTTTCTGTTGAAGAACTTAATTTCAGAAAAAATTCTCAGTCTGACAGGGTTAAAACGATTGAGGACGAGATTAAGTCAATTGAAGAGAAAAATCAAACGCTTCTTATCTCAATCAATGAAATTAAAGCGTCTGCCAATGACCTCAGGGTTAAGGCGGAGCAGTCTGATAAGGATGTAAGCGAGCAGATTAATCAAAGAAATGAACTTGAAAAGCGCACAACAGAGCTTAGAGGCGAGGAAAAGATTAAAAATCAGGACAGAGAAAAGCTTTCGGGTTCTATTGTTCGTCTTGATGAAAGAAAAATTGCAATGAAAAAAGAGTATGATGAACTTAATGATATGCTCTTTGAGCAATATGAGCTTACAAAGCACGAGGCAGAGGCGCTTGATATTCAAATTGATGATATGACGGCGGCTAAGCGCAGACTCCACGAGATTAAGGTTGCAATTAAAAGTCTTGGCTCAATCAACGTCGGTGCTATTGAGGAATATAAAGAGGTCAGTGAACGCTACACCTTCCTTAAGGAGCAAATAGGCGACGTCGAAAAATCGAAGAGCGAGCTTATGAAGATAATTGAGGATTTGACCGCTTCAATGAGCGAGAAATTCCTTACTCAGTTTAATAAGATTAATGAGGAATTTAAGGTTTGCTTTGCTGATTTCTTCGGCGGCGGTAAGGGCGAGCTTGTTTTGGAAGAGCCTGACAATTGCCTTGAATCACCTATTGAAATTCGTATTCAACCACCGGGAAAGTCAGTTCAAAATATCAACCTTTTCTCAGGCGGTGAGAAGTCGCTTGCGGCAATGGCGCTTTTGTTCAGCGTGCTTAAAGTGCAACCTGCTCCGTTTTGTATTTATGACGAGGTTGAGGCGGCACTTGATGATGTCAATGTTGAGCGTTTCGCAAAATATATGCGCAAGATGACAGATAAAACTCAGTTTATTTCAATCACTCACAGGCGTGGTACTATGGAGGAGGCAGACGTTCTCTATGGTGTCACAATGCAGGAAAAGGGTGTTTCAAAACTTATTGAATTGCAAACAGCTGAGCTTGCGGCAAAAATGGGACTTGAATAATCTGTAATGTTTAATTATAGGGCGGTAATTCACTTCTGCCGATAAATAATATATAATCCAATAATATAAAGGAAGAATTGATATGGGTATTTTTTCTGTATTTAAAAGAGGTCTTAAAAAGACAAGAGACGAGGGCATTACCGCTCAACTCGACGAGGTAGTTGATTCTTATGAGAAAATAACTCCTGAATTTTTTGATGACCTTGAGGAAATTCTTATAATGGGTGATGTCGGAATGCCGACTGCCGAAAGAATTATCCGTGATTTGAAAAGCAAAATAGAAAACGATAAGGTTGATGACGTAAGGCAAGTACGTGAAATGATGAAAGATATTGTTTCGGGTATTGTTTGGGGCGGCAGCTATTTAAGACTTCGCACCAAGCCGTCAGTAATTCTTGTTATCGGTGTAAACGGTGTAGGCAAAACGACTACTATCGGCAAGCTTGCAATGAGGTTAAAGGAACAGGGCAGAAGTGTTATTTTGGGCGCTGCCGATACTTTCCGTGCCGCTGCTATTGAGCAACTTCAGGTATGGGCTGACAGGGCAGACGTTGATTTGATTAAGCACGGCGAAGGCTCAGACCCTGCTTCCGTTGTTTATGATACCATTGCCGCCGGTAAGGCAAGGGGCAGTGATGTAATCATTATTGATACTGCCGGTAGGCTTCATAATAAGAAAAATCTTATGGATGAGCTTAACAAAATCAGCCGTGTTATAGAAAGAGAACTTCCCGATGCTTCTAAGGAAATTCTTTTGGTGCTTGATGCTACAACAGGTCAAAATGCCGTTAATCAGGCTAAGGACTTTAAGGAAGCGGCAGGAATTACGGGCATAGTGCTTACTAAGCTTGACGGAACTGCTAAGGGCGGTGTTGTTCTTGCAATCAATAATGAACTTGACGTTCCCGTTAAATTTGTCGGCGTCGGTGAAAGAATTGAGGATTTACAGCCGTTTGACGCAGACGCATTTGCAGCAGGACTGTTTGATGCCAAAATTCCCGATGACGATAAGGAAATAACGGATTTTATTCAGCACGAAGATGAGGCTGAAAATAAAAAGTCGGAGTAGGGAGTAGGAGGAAATCATGGATTTTATTTTAGCAACAAATAATATGAAAAAGCTTGCGGAAATGCAACGTATTTTATCTCCTCTCGGCATTAATGTTGTTACTGCAAAAATGCTTGGCAAACAGCTTGAGGACGTTGAAGAAGACGGAAAAACCTTTGAGGATAACGCAAAGCTTAAGGCAAGAGCGGCTTGTAAGGAAATGAATATGCCGGCGATTGCTGACGATTCAGGCTTGTGCGTTGATTATCTTGACGGTGCACCGGGTATCTTTTCGGCACGTTTTGCAGGTGAGCACGGCAATGACGAAAAAAATAATGACCTTCTTCTTGAAAAACTTGATGGAGTACCGCTTGAAAAAAGAACGGCTCATTATGTATGTGCTATTTGCTGTACTTTCCCCGACGGACGTGAAATCGTCGTAAGGGGCGAATGCAATGGCGTTATCGGCTTTGAGCGTGACGGTCATGAGGGATTTGGATATGACCCGCTTTTCCTTGTTGACGGCAAGGCTTTCGGCAGATATACAGCCGAGGAAAAGGATAAAATCAGCCACAGAGGTAACGCACTTCGTTTATTAACTAAAGAATTGGAGAAAATTATATGACATCTAAGGAAAGAGCGGCTTTAAGAGCAAAGGCTAACCCTCTTGAACCTATTATTCAAATTGGCAAAGAGGGTATAAGCGAAAATTTACTTACTCAAATTGACGATACGCTTGATAACAGAGAACTTATTAAAATAAGAGTTCACCTTGAATCTGCACCCGAATCCCCTAAGGAACTTGCGCAAAAGCTTTCCGAGCCTCTTGGCGCTGAGGTTATTCAGGTAATCGGCGGAATTATAGTTCTTTACCGTGAGGCGGACGAGGAGCGTATCGCAGAGAAAAAGAAAAAAAGAGGTTCCGGTAATTCTAAGGCAACAGCTAAAAAGAAGGTAAAAATCAAGGGCAAAAGACAGCGCCAAAGAGAAAAAGAAGCTAAAAACCCTTACGCTAAATACGACAGACCTAAATATTATGGCAGATAAGCAAAAAATAGGAGTTTTCGGCGGAGCGTTCAATCCCGTTCATAATGGGCATATTAACTTAGCGCTTCATTATCTTAATGAATTGGAGCTTGATAAGATACTCTTTATCCCGACCGCTTCACCGCCGCATAAATCTGATGATGATTTTGCACCTAAAGAGGACAGAATCAATATGCTTTCTCTTGCAATATCGTCGTTTGATAAATTTGAAATAAGCGATATAGAATTTAAACTGACAGGCAAAAGTTATACTTATTTGACTCTTTCAGAACTTAAAAAAATATATAAAAACGCAGAATTTTACCTTATAATCGGCGCTGACCAAATGCTTCATTTCGATAAGTGGTATAAGTATAAAGAAATATTATCTCTTGTAACTCTTTGCACTTCGGCAAGAGAAAACGAAAAGGAAAAAGCGGAGATTTTAAGCTTTGCCTCAAGGCTTGACGGTCTTGATATGAATAAATTTAAGCTTTTGACATCTCTCGTTTTAAAGGTAAGTTCAAGCGAAATAAGGCAAAAAATAAAAGACGGCGAGGATTTTTCCTCTCTTGTTCCAAAAAAGGTTTATGATTATATAATTAAGAGGAGAATTTATAATGTATGATACCGAAGCTTATATGAAAATTTTAAAAAATACGCTTTCGAGCAGAAGATTTTATCATTCTCTTTGCGTTTCCCAAAGTGCAAAAAAGCTTGCCGAAAGGTATAATCAGGATGTAGAAAAGGCAGAGATTGCAGGACTTTTGCATGATATAACTAAGGAAACGGGCAAAGCCGCTCAACTCGAAATTATTAAATATGCAGGTGTTGAACTTCATCCGTTTGATAAAAGGGGCGATAAGTTTTTGCACCAAGCGTCCGGCTCGGCAATGGCTAAAATTCTTGGGATAGAAGATGAGAAAATTTTAGACGCTATAAGATATCATACAACAGGAAAAGCAAATATGACTATGCTTGAGCAAATCATATATCTTGCTGACTTCATTTCTGCCGACAGAGATTATAAGGATATAGATATAATAAGAAAAGAAACGCAAAGGGGTATCGAATACGGTCTTCTTTACGGCACAGCCTACACAATCAAATCGGTTGCGTCAAGGCAGATATTGCTTCATCCCATGACGGTTGAGGCGTACAATTGGATTATTGATGAATACTTTAATTAGAAAGGGTGAATTTATGCAGGCACTTGATATAGTAAAAACAGCCGTAAAGGCGATTGACAGTAAAAAAGGTGAAAATATTGAGGTTATCGGTATTACCGATTTAACAGTTCTTACCGATTATTTCGTAATCGCCACGGCAACAAGCTCAACTCAGGTTAAAGCTATTTCCGACGAGGTTGAATATAAGCTTGATTTGCTCGGAGTAGAGCCTCATCATATTGAAGGCAGGAACACTTCTTGGGTTTGCCTTGATTATAATTCAGTCGTTATACACATTTTTCATAAGCAACAGCGTGATTTTTATTCGCTTGAGCGCTTGTGGGAAGACGGCGAAATTTTAGATACAGCAAAATTATTGGAGGATTAAAATATGGAGTACAATTTTAAAGAGATTGAATCCAAATGGCAAAACGTTTGGTACACTCAAAACACATTTGCGGCAAAACAGGATTTTTCACTTCCTAAGTATTATTGCCTTGTTGAATTTCCTTATCCGTCAGGACAGGGACTTCATGTAGGTCATCCGAGGTCTTATACGGCACTTGATATCGTTGCACGTAAAAAAAGGCTTCAGGGCTACAATGTTCTTTATCCTATGGGTTGGGACGCTTTCGGTCTCCCGACTGAAAACTTTGCAATTAAAAATCATATTCACCCTGAAGAAGTAACTAAAAAGAATGTTGCAAGATTTAAGCAGCAGCTTCAGTCGCTCGGCTTCTCTTTTGATTGGACGAGAGAGATTAACACAACCGACCCAAGTTATTATAAATGGACGCAATGGATTTTCTTGCAGCTTTTCAAAAAAGGACTTGCATATAAAAAGGAAATGGCTGTAAACTGGTGTACTTCTTGTAAGTGCGTTCTTGCAAATGAAGAAGTTGTAAACGGCGTTTGCGAGCGTTGCGGCAGTGAGGTTATCAGAAAAAATCAGAGCCAGTGGATGCTTAAAATTACAGAATACGCTCAAAGACTTGTTGACGACCTTGACGACCTTGATTTTATTGACAGAGTTAAGGTTCAGCAGAAAAACTGGATTGGCAGGTCAACAGGTGCGGAGGTTGATTTCGGTACTACTCTTGGCGATACATTGACTGTTTATACCACACGTCCGGACACTCTTTTCGGCGCAACATATATGGTTATTTCACCTGAACACCCTCTTATTGAAAAGTGGGCGGATAAACTTAAAAATATTGATGAAATCCGTGCTTATCAGGCAGAGGCTGCACATAAGTCGGATTTTGAGCGTACAGAACTTAATAAGGAAAAAACAGGCGTTAAGCTTGACGGCGTAATGGGCATTAACCCTGTAAACGATACTGAAATTCCTATCTTTATTTCAGATTATGTACTTACTTCTTACGGTACAGGCGCAATTATGGCTGTTCCCGCTCATGATACCCGTGACTGGGAATTTGCAAAGAAATTTGATTTGCCTATTATCGAGGTTGTTGCAGGCTCAAAGGTCGGAGTTGAAAACGAAGCGTTTACCGATTGTGCAACAGGCAAACTTGTAAATTCCGCTTTTCTTACAGGTATGAGCGTTGAAGAGGCTAAAAAGGCTATTACAGAATGGCTCACAAAAGAGGGCAAAGGACATCAAAAGGTCAACTTCAAGCTTCGTGATTGGGTATTCTCACGTCAAAGATATTGGGGCGAGCCTATTCCAATCGTTAAGTGCGACGATTGCGGCTATGTTCCTATTCCTGAAAGCGAGCTTCCTTTAAGACTTCCTATGGTTGACTCTTATGAGCCGACAGATACAGGCGAATCTCCGCTTGCTAAAATGACTGATTGGGTTAATACAACTTGTCCTTGTTGCGGAAAACCTGCTAAGAGGGAAACCGATACAATGCCGCAGTGGGCAGGCTCGTCTTGGTATTTCTTAAGATATATGGACCCTCATAACGATAAGCAACTTGTATCTAAAGAAGCTGCAGAGTATTGGAGCCCTGTTGATTGGTACAACGGCGGTATGGAGCATACAACCCTTCACCTTCTCTATTCTCGTTTTTGGCATAAATTCCTTTATGATATCGGCGTTGTTCCTACTAAGGAGCCTTATCAAAAGCGTACCTCTCACGGTATGATTCTCGGCCAAAACGGTGAAAAGATGTCTAAGTCAAGAGGAAACGTTGTTAACCCTGACGAAATCGTTGACCAGTACGGTGCAGATACAATGCGTCTTTATGAAATGTTTATCGGCGACTTTGAAAAGGCTGCTCCTTGGAACAGCGATTCAATCAAGGGCTGTAAGAGGTTTGTTGAGCGTTTCTGGAACTTGCAGGAAATTGTTAAAGACGGTAATGAATATTCACCACAGCTTGAGGCTCTTATGCATAAAACAATTAAAAAGGTTTCGGAAGATATCGACAACCTTAAGTGCAACACAGCTATTGCTTCAATGATGACATTGGTTAACGAAATGTATGCAAAGGGTGTTAATAAGGCAGAACTTCGTGATTTGACAATTATTCTTAATCCTTTTGCACCTCACGTAACTGAGGAAATGTGGCAGATTATGAACTTTGGCGGTGCAGTTCACGATGCTCAGTGGCCGAGCTTTGATGAGTCAAAGACTCAGGAAAACGACGTTGAAATTGCGCTTCAGGTTAAGGGCAAGGTTCGTTCAAGAATTGTTGTTCCCGTAGATATCAGCAAAGAGGACGCTATTGCTCTTGCTAAGAAGGATGAAAAGATTGCCGCAGAAATTGCAGGTAAAGAAATTAAAAAGGAAATCTACGTTCCGGGCAAGCTTGTTAATATTGTTGCAATATGAGTTGTAACTGACTTTGTATTGCAGATAATCTGTTACGCATCAAGGTGACGGATTTTGAAAAAAATTAATTTACCCGAAATAAGAGGTAACAATAATGGCTGATAAAAAAATATATACCGTTGCAACCTCACACCTTGATACGGTGTGGAGCTGGGATTTTGAAACAACTGTAAGTAAATACATATATAATACCTTAGTTGATAATTTCAAGCTTTTCGAAAAATATCCTACATATAAATTCTCATTTGAAGGCTCATACAGATATGAGCTTATGGAGGAATATTATCCCGAACTTTTTGAAAAAATGAAAGAATATATCAAAAACGGCAGATGGAATGTTTGCGGTTCTGCTTTTGAAAACGGTGACACAAATATTCCGTCACCTGAAGCACTTTTCAGAAATATTCTTTTCGGCAATTCGTATTTTGATGAAAAGTTTGGAAAAAGAAGTGTTGATATCTACTTGCCTGACTGTTTCGGCTTTGGTTGGGCACTTCCGACTATTGAACGTCATGCCAATTTAATCGGCTTTACTACTCAAAAGCTTGCTTGGGGCGGTGCTTACGGTATTCCGTTTGATATCGGCAAGTGGCAGGGTGTTGACGGCAGCGAAGTTTACGCTTCTATCAATCCTCACGATTATTACTATACGCTTAAAAAACTGCGTGATTGGGATTTTGTCCTTGATAAGTTTAAGGAAAATGAAAAATACGACCTTAACGATACGTATATTTTCCACGGAATAGGCGACAGGGGCGGTGCTCCGGAGGAAAATAGCGTTGCCTTTGTCGAACAGGAAATTAAGAAAAACGACAATAGCAATATTAAGGTTATTGCCGCATCTGCCGATGAAATTTATCACGATATTGAAGATAAATATACGTCTGAGCAAAAATCAAAGCTTCCTGTTTGGAAAAACGAATTTGTTATGACAAATCACGGTGTCGGCGGATATACTTCACGTTCAATCGGTAAGCGTTGGAACAGAAGATGCGAGGAACTTGCCGATTTGAGCGAACGTGGCGGTGTTATATCCTCTTATTTGGGATTGACCGATTATAACCAAAAAGCCATCAACCGTTCGTGGAAACGTTTTATTGCTCATCAATTCCACGATGATATCCCCGGCACAAGCTGCCAAAGGGTATATAAGCGTTCTTGGAATGATTATGCCGTTTCAATGAATCAATTTACAAATGAACTTGAAGCCTTTGTTTCGCCTGTTTCAAGCCTTATGAAAACCGATTTTTGCTCCGGCATACCCGTTATGGTCTTCAACCCTGTTGAAGTGCAAAGACGTGGGGCTGTAACAGTAAGACTTGAGGATTTGCAAAGCGCTTATGTTCGTGTTTATGATGAAAAGGGAAGGGAGGTTAAAAGCCAAACCTCTACCCTTTCTGACGGTACGCTTGAGCTTGTGTTTGTTGCAGATGTCGAAAGCCTCGGCACAAGGATTTATGACGTTCGTTTGAGCGATAAACCTTGTTGCGTTAAAAGCGATATCTCAATCAATCACGATAATATGATGGAAAACCAAAAGTATATTGTAACTCTTAACCGCAAGGGTAATATTTCTTCAATTCTTGATAAGGAACTTGATGAAAAGGAAATACTCAAAGAGCCGATTACTCTCGGTCTGTTTAATTATACCGGTTCTAAGGATTGGCCGGCTTGGGAAATGAATTATAAAGAGGCAAATAAAGATGCCGACCGTATTCCTAATGTTGTTACCGTAACTGTTTTGGAGCAAGGTCCTGCAAGAGTATCGTTTAAGGTTATCCAGCAGGATAAAAAGAGCACGTTTACTAATATTGTAGCCCTTACAGACGGCTGCGATATAGTCGAGGTTTATTCCGAGATTGAATGGCAGAGTTTAAGAACTCTTGCTAAAAACAAATTTTCATTCACGTGCGAAAATGATAAGGCAACGTTTGATTTGGGCTTGGGCGCTATCGAGCGTGGCAATATGACTGAAAATCTTTTTGAAGTTCCGGCGCAAAAGTGGGTCGATTTGACCGATAAAAGCGGAGAATTCGGTGTATCTGTTTTGAGCGAATGTAAGTACGGCTGGGATAAATATAAGGATAATACGCTCCGCCTTACCGCAATTCACACTCCTAAGAAAAATTACCGTATTGATTCAATGCAATCGTTTATGGATTTAGGGCTTAACAGATATTCGTATGCAATATTCAGCCATAAGGGCAAGGCTCAATCGGTTACTCAGCTTGAAGCAAGAAAATTCGTTACCCCTATGATTGCGTATATTGCAACTAAGCATCAGGGTAAGCTTAAAACACAATATTCTTTTGGCGAGGTTTCAACCAACGACGTTATTATCCGTGCAATCAAAAAGGCGGAAAACAGCGACGAAATAGTAGTAAGGCTTAACGAAGGTACAAATTCTGAAATTGAAAACTTTACTCTCACCTTGGGCGAAGGAATTGAAAGCGCAAGAGAAATTTATGCAAGTGAGGAAAATAAGGGCGACGCAACAGTTAAAGACGGTAAGCTTATCACAAGCTTTAAGCCTTATGAAATTAAGAGCTTTGCATTAAAACTTAAAAAATCTTCACTTGACACTCAAAAAGTTGAGAGTACGCCTCTTGATTTGCCGTTTGATAAAAACATTATTACAAAAAAAGGTCAGACGGGAGATTTTGAATATACAATTCCCAATACCCTTGTCCCTGATGAAATTATGGCAAACGGCGTAAGATTTGATATTAATAAGTCAAATAAAAACTCTCTTATCTGCTCGTCACAAAGGATTAAACTTGATAAGGATAAAAACAGGCTTGTTTTTCTCTGCGCTTCTATGACGGGGGACAAGATGGCAGAATTTATCCTTGGGGATAAGAAAATAAATAAAAATGTTCTTTCGTCATTTGAGCGATTTGCCGCTTGGGATTTGTACGATTTCGGCGAAACCGCTTATATGAAAAAGGGCAAAATCGGATATGAATTTACCCATTGCCTTAAAAACGGCGAGGTGCAATATGCAAAAATAATGTATTTTTATCTTGTTGAATTTGATTTAAACGGCGAAAATGAAATCACATTACCAAATGATAATGATATTGTTATTCTTGCTGCAAGCCAAACAAATGCACCGTTTTCTAAGCTTGCAACGCCGACTTATGATGAGGTTGAAAAAAGACCGTTTACCTTTAAACTCAATTTAAAGGAAAAACTTCAGTACGTATATAATAAATGCGTATGGCAGCTTGGTGATAAGGACAATTTTATTAAGGATAACAATAAAGGTAAGGATTATTAAAAGGGGAAAATATGGCTAATAATTTTGATAAAAACTGGACTACTGTCAATAATAACTATCCGCTTAACGATAAAGAGGTTGAAAGATATATCTCCGTTAAGCCGAGTTCTAATCAGCTTGCCTTGGTTGACAAACCGTTTTATACCTTTATGCACTTTGGTATGAACACCGCTACTGACAGAGAGTGGGGAGCAGGCGTTGAAAAGGCGACGGATTTCACAATTAAGTCAATAAATGCAAAGCAGTGGGTTGAAACCGCTAAATCTGCGGGTGCAACAGGTGTTATTTTAACTTGTAAGCACCACGACGGTTTCTGCCTTTGGCCAAGTGAATACACGTCATTTTGCGTAAAAAATTCATCTTATAAAGGTGATATCGTTAAAGAAGTATCCGATGAATGTCATAAGCAGGGTATGGATTTCGGCGTTTATCTTTCTCCTTGGGATATGCACGATGAACGTTACGGAACTGACGCATATAACGATTATTTTTGCAATCAGCTTACCGAGCTTCTCACCAATTACGGCGAGATTTTCGAGGTTTGGTTTGACGGCGCTAAGGGTTCAAACGCTAAGAAATTTGAATACGATTGGCAAAGATATTACGACCTTATCCGTAAACTTCAGCCAAAAGCCAATATTGCTATTTGCGGTCCTGATATCCGCTGGGTAGGCAATGAGGGTGGTAAGTCAAGAAAGAGCGAATACAGCGTTGTTCCTTGCGCTTTGAGAGAGGCTGACAGGATTATGGCTTTGAGCCAGCAGGACGAAAATCAGGCTTCATCTCTTCAAAAATATAACCAAATGGACGAGGATTTAGGCTCAAGAAAAATTCTTGAAAAGAATGCTTATATCTGTTGGTTTCCTGCCGAGGTTGACGTATCAATCCGTAAGGGTTGGTTCTTCCACGAAAAGGATAACAGAAACTCAAAAAGTGCTAAAAAGCTTTTTAAAATCTATCTTAATTCAGTTGGTAATAACTGCACACTTCTTCTTAATATTCCGCCTACTCCACAGGGCGAAATACATAAAAAAGACGCTAAAAATCTTAAAAAGCTCGGCTCAATGATTAAGAATATCACTGCAAATCCTATTGTTTATAATGAACTCGGTGAACTTACAAAGGACAACGGTGTTCTCGATTTTGACTTTAACGATACACGTAAGGTTAAATATGTGGTTTTGCAGGAGGATATCGCAAAGAGCCAGCGTGTTGAGCTTTTCGACCTCTATATCAAAAAGGCAAACGGTAAGTATAAGCGTGTATACAAAGGCACGGTTATCGGCTCGAAAAAGATTATTAATCTTAAGGGCAAAAAGGCAAACGGTATCCGCTTCGTTATTCGCCAAAGCCGCTCAAACCCTGTTATTAAATCAATCGGAATATATGAATAATTAATTTATATTCAATATGGAATTTCAATCGGGGTTTTCAAAAAGCGTGAGTTTATTTCAACGCCGTAGGGGCGAACATTGTTCGCCTCATTATTCAATTATATAATTATACAACTGTATAAAATTGTATGATTGAAATACTTAAAGTTTATAATTAGTTTAGCCTCTTTTATTTTTTGCGTGCTATAATTAAGACGTGATAAATAAGGGAGGCTTTAATTATGACTGAAACATTTAAAAAAGATGATTTTGTTCAGAAAAAATCGCAAGAAAAAGGCGAGTACGCCGAGGGTTTGTGTTTTGACAAGATTGTTTGGATTTTTATGATTAGCTGTATTGTGGGCTTTCTTGTTGAAACACTTTGGTGCCTTATTAAGCACGGCTATATTGAATCACGTCAGTCGCTTGTTTGGGGGCCGTTTTCAGTTGCTTACGGTATGGGCGCAGTCGTTTTGACCCTTGCGCTTTATAAGGTAAAGGACGCACCGCTTTGGAAGGTCTTTTGTCTTTCGTTTGTTGTCGGCACAGTGACTGAATATATTTGCTCATTAGGTCAGGAAATAGTTTTCGGCTCTGTTGCGTGGGATTACAGCAAAATGCCGCTTAATATCAACGGCAGAGTATGCTTTCTTTATTCCTGTTTTTGGGGGCTTTTGGGAATACTTTGGATTAAGGCAATTTATCCTATAATGTCAAAGGTTATTGAAAAAATTCCGGTTAAGCTCGGCAATGTTATTATGTGGACTTTTATAGTATTCTTTATTTTTGATTCCTTTGTTTCTGCCACGGCAGGTCTTAGAATGGATAAGCGTGACGCAGGTCAGGCACCTAATAATGTTTATGAGCAGTTTCTTGATAATCATTTTCCTGATGAGAGAATGAATGAGATATACGCAAATTCACAAAAAGTAAACAAATAAGAACGCAGCGCTGCCGTGTCGGCGCACCGCAATAAAAAAAGCAATCGAGTTGCCTTTTATTACGTTTACAAATATTGACAAATACTGCACTGCAAGATATAATAAAACAAATCTGATATACATAGGTTTTTATATTTGTTTTGAATATAAAATTAAAAGGGAATCCGGTGCGAATCCGGAGCAGTCCGAACCTCTACCGTATTTGCTGACGAGAAATATTCGCTAAAGGCGGCCATTGCTCTTTTGAGTGAGAAGGTTTATTTTAAGGTTGAAGCATTAGTCGGGAAACCTGCCGTGTATATGGTTTTTGCAGTGCTTTAGGTTGGAAGTCGGCAGTATTTAACTTATGGGATAACTATGCCCGTATGCTTTTTGCGATACAATTTTTATGCACTGTTTTAAACGGTGCATTTTTTTATGCTCTAAATTGAAAGGAGAAAAGATGAAAAAATCAATTACAAAGACTTTGGCAGTTTTTATGTCGCTTATGCTTGTACTTATGAGCGCATTTCCTGCTATGGCTGAAAATTCAAGCGAGGTTGAGGCGTACCTTAACAGCACATACGCAAAGGCAATCGACCCGTACGGCAGCCTTAAAAAGGATGATGAGGGCAGATATATTATCCCTCTTTCCAAAACAAGTGTTTCTCTTAAAAAGGACACATCATCAAAGCTTTATACTTCCTCTTGGAGCTCAAGCGACGATACTTATGCAAAGGTGACAAACAGCAGCTATTCCGCTTCTGCAAAAATCACTCATCCGTCATATAATGAAGGCGCTAAGGTTGTTACTCTTACTCTTAAAATATTAGATAAAACCGACGGCAAAACTGTTTTAGGAACAAGAGATTATGTTCTTTATATTGAAACAAAACTTGCTACTTATTCTCTTGACGTAACTGCTAAGAATGAAAAAGGCGAGATTATTGACAACGCAAAAGTCAGTGTTTTTGACAGTCGTAATATTGAACAAAATCCGTCGTCACTCAGCGCTAATACCGAATACACTCTTAGCGTTTCGGCTTTGGGATATGTTCGTGACGTAAGAAAAATCACTTTAACTCAAAATACTAAACTTGATGTTATATTAAAAGAGGGCGCAACAGTTGATTTTACCGTTAAACTTGCAACGGGAGCTAAAACGGATTACGCTACCTTAAAAGTAACGTCAGCAGACGGCAGTCAAACATATTCTCCGATAGAGGACGAATACGGCTATGAAACCTCACAGTTTGAGCTTACCCCCGGCGAATATAAATACTATGCAACTTATCAAAGTGGCAGTCAAACGGCAGCGGGTACATTTACTGTCGCAGAGGGTACAAAGTCACTTAATATAACGGTAAATCTTAAATATACCGAATATAAGGTTAAATTTGACGTTACACCCGAAAATGCAAAAATCACACTTAAAAAGAACGGCTCAAGCGGCGCTTACGGCGACGAAATTTTGCCTGATGAAAACGGATATTATACGATTGTTTACGGTCAATACCGTTATACCGTCGAAGCAGAGGGATTTATTACTGTAAGTAAGACGTTTAATGCTACCGATACATCTCTTAAAAATAATAACTATGTAATTACCGTTAAACTTGACTCGCTTTATGATTCACTTCTTAATAAAGCAGACGATTATCTTTTTGCTCAGTCGGGCGACGGAATGATGATGACTGAATTTTCAGGCGTTCATACAGACGGCGATTTCGGTTACGTTTCTGACGTTGACTCCGATTATCAAGATACAAACGTTATTGAAACAGTTGAAGAAAAAATTAATTCAAATGTAAAATCCGATGAAAAAATCACGGTTAAATTAAACGCCGTTAAAAATATTGACGGTGACGATGATAATACAGTTATTTTCAAAAACGGCAATATCTATTATAACGGCGTTGATTCTTCAAATTATGACGAAGATTTTTACGGCGCAGTTTACGACCTTTCACTTACTTTAACTTGCGGCGATAAGACTAAGGAAAGCGAGGTAAGAGTAGTAGTTCCTTATCATACGTATACAAGGCTTCAAAGACTTGACAGCGCTGCTCTTTATGCCGTAAACTTTGCAAATATTAAGGGCGAAAACAAGAGTGCAGCTGATGTTAATCGCAATCTTGATTTGATAAATACTGCAGATTCGGATGATTACAGCTATTATTCAATTTGCTCAAGCTGGGTATCCGATCACCCCGAAATTATTGATGCAAAAACAGGTAAGGTAACAAGACCTGAAAAGGATACTATGGTTAAGCTTACGGTTAAAACATATTATTCAGCTTCGTTTGTTGAAGAAACAGATTTCTTCTTTGATCCGGGTCCTTTGGGCGATAATGCGGCTTACAGAAGTGTAAGCGTTATTGTTAAGGGTACAAAGCAGGACGAGGTTAAGGACAGCAAACCTGCAACAAAGCCGAGCGAACCTACAACAACTCCTTCAACAACTCAGCCTACAACAAAACCGAGCACAACTAAGAACACTAAGACAGTTAAGCCTAAAAAGACGTCGATTAAAAAACTCAGTAAAGGCAAAAAGAAATTTACCGTTACTTGGGCAAAAGTAAGTGGTATTAAGGGATACCAAATTCAGTATTCTTCCGATAAAAAATTTAAAAAGAACAATAAGAGCGTTACTGTTACTAAGCAAAAGACAACAAAGGCTACCGTTAAAAAACTTAAGTCTAAGAAAAAGTATTACGTTCGTGTTCGCACATACAAAACGGTAAACGGTAAAAAGATATATTCATCTTGGTCAAAGGTAAAAAGCGTAAAAACCAAGTAAGATTTATTTGTGTTTAACGACGCAACAAAAAAGACAGCCTGATTTTTTAGGCTGTCTTTTATTATATTCTTTTCTATTTAACGTCAAAATAAAATTCCGCACCGGCAAGCGTTTTTGATTAACTTTCACTCAACGCCTTGTTAATCGCATTTAAAACTCTCTTTTTATCCGCTGACCAAAGCGGTGCAATCAAATCTTTTTTTGCTCCGTCACCCGTCAGCCTGTGAATAACAATATCCTTTGGTATAATTTTAACGCATTTTACAATAAGATTTACGTATTCGTCAAATTCAAGCGTTTTGAAAAGCCCTTTTTCATAATCCTTTGCAAGGTCGGTGCCGTCAATTACGTGTAAAAGCTGTAATTTAATTCCGTTCGCACCGCTTTCGCAAACGTATTTAACCGTTTCAAGCATATCGTTTTCGCTCTCATTTGGAAGTCCTAAGATTACGTGAACAACAACGTTTACACCGATTTTCTTTAAATCCCTTACTGCTTTATCATAAACGCTTAAATCATAGCCTCGCCTTATGTATTTTGCACTTTTTTGGTGAATGGTTTGTAACCCTAATTCGACGAAAACGGGTTTTATTTTGTTCATTTCATCAAGAAGTCTTAGCACGTCATCGCCTAAGCAATCCGGTCTTGTCGCAATTGAAAGCGCAACAATGTCAGGGTGGTTAATCGCTTCCTCGTATTTTTGCCTGAGAATTTCAACGGGCGCATACGTGTTTGTAAAGGCTTGGAAATATGCAATATATTTGCCGCTTTTTATTTTCTTTTCTACTCTTTTCTTGCCGCTTTCAATTTGCTCTGTTATGCTCATTTCTCTGCTCTCGGCAAAATCTCCGCTTCCGCCTTTGGAGCAAAAAATACAGCCTCGTGTGCCTGTCTTTCCGTCACGGTTTGGGCAGGTGAAGCCGCCGTCTAAGCTGATTTTATATACCTTTTGACCGAATTTATCTTTTAAATACTTGTTAAAACTTAAATATTCCATAGCTATACCTCATAATATAAAGTATATCATAAAATAATATTAATTAAAATAAAAATTGATATAGTTATTGACTTGATATCGCCTTTAGTTTAAAATTGATTTGATATCAAACAGAAAAGGAAGAGAGAAATGCGAGTTTTTTTAAGCTGTCTTGTTTGCAGAATTGTTACCTTTGTGTTGCATAAGCTTGGCAGGGGTGCAACCTCTATGCCCGGCAAGGTCGCACTCAAAGTCAAAAGAAATGTTTTAAAGGATTTGTCTGAAAATACTAAGGTTATTGTAGTTACGGGTACTAACGGTAAAACCACGTCCTGCCGTATTCTTGAAGAGGGACTTAAAAAGGCGGGTAAGTCGTATTTTATCAATAAATCGGGCGCTAATCTTATCACGGGAGTTACCGCTTCGTTTATTATGAATTCAACAATCACGGGCAAATGCAAAAAGGATTATGCCATTATTGAATGTGACGAAAACGCATTTAAAGAGGTTTCAAGATATATTCACTGCGACGTTATTCTTGTAACCAATGTTTTCCGTGACCAACTTGACCGCTACGGCGAGGTTACCCATACATTAAATGCTATTAAGGAATCTGTTAAAAATCTACCTAATGCCATAGTTTGCCTTGATGCCGATTGCTCACTTACCTATTCAATGTCTAAGGAAATCCCGAATAAAATTATTACTTTCGGCGTTAATGTTCCTTTTGATAAGAATGCAAAAGCACCTGAAATCAGCGATGCTAAGTATTGCATCTTTTGTAAGCACGAGTATGATTATACTTATCACACCTACGGTCACCTCGGCGGCTTTGTTTGCCCTAATTGCGGTTATAAAAGACCTCAGCCCGATTTTGCGGTTGAAAGCGTAGAGGAAATGAAAAACGACCACTCCGTTGTTGTTGCAAATCTCAACGGCGACAGAAATATAATCAGAGTTAATATCGGCGGCGCTTATAATATTTATAATGCTATCGGTTGTGCTGCAGCTCTTACCGCATTCGGCATCGATGAAAAAACCGTTATTGACGCTATTGAACATTTCAACGGCGCTTTCGGCAGAATGGAACATTTCAAAGCAGGCGATAATACAGTTAATCTTATTCTTGTTAAAAATCCGGCAGGCTTCAGCCAAACTATGAATTTCCTTAAAAATATAGATGATGATTTTACCCTCATTCTTTCGCTTAACGATAATGCCGCAGACGGCAGAGATATAAGCTGGATTTGGGACGTCGATTTTGCCGGAATATTTGAAAAGGCTAATGTTAAAGAAATTTACGTTACGGGCAAGCGCTGCTATGATATGGCAGTTCGTGTTAAATATGAGGGCGTAGGAAACAGAGAAATTAAGATTATTGAAAATGAGGATTATAATAAACTTGTTGATATTGCAACAAGTCAAGGCAGGGACGTTTATATTGTTCCGACTTATACCTCAATGATGGCTATGCGCCCTGTAATCGCTAAAAGACTTGGAGGTAAGGACTTTTGGGAATGATGATTAAAATTGCACACCTTTATCCCGATATGCTCAATCTCTACGGCGACAGAGGTAATATTATTGCACTTACTAAAAGAATGGAACTTCGTGGTATTTCTACTCAGGTTGACAGAATTACTATGGGTAAATCCTTTAATGCCGACGATTACGATATTTTATTTATCGGCGGCGGTCAGGACTTTGAGCAGGACGTTTTGCTTGAGGACTTGAAAAAGGGCAAGGATAAGGAAATTAAACGTGCTGTTGATTCGGGCAAGGTTATGCTTGCTATCTGCGGCGGCTACCAAATGCTCGGCAAATATTATAAAACTTATGACGGCAAAATGCTTGAATATATCGGCGCTCTTGATTTTTATACCGAGGGCAAAGAGGAACGTATGATAGGCAATTTTGCTTATAAAACAAAAGAGGGAATAGAGGTTGTCGGCTTTGAAAACCACAGCGGCAGAACTTATCTCGGCAAGGGTGTTGAGCCACTCGGCAAAATGATTAAAGGCTGCGGCAATAACGGCGAGGACGGCACGGAGGGTGTCAGGTATAAAAACACTTTCGGCACATATTCTCACGGCCCTGTTTTGCCTAAAAATCCGCAACTTGCAGATTTGCTTATTTCCTTGGCAGTTAAAAATAAATACGGCTCTTGCACACTTGAGCCTCTTGATGATGATTTAGAGGATAAGGCAAGGGCACAGGTTATGAAGCTATATATAAAATAGGAGAAAAATATGAAGCTTTATATTAAGCAAAAGGTATTTTCAATCGGCGCTAAGTTTTCTGTTAAAGACGAGGCGGGCAATGACAGATATTTTGTTGAGGGGGAAATTTTAACTCTCGGCAGGAAACTGCATATATATGATATAAATAATAACGAGGTCGCCTTTGTCCGCCAAAAGCTTTTGACCTTTATGCCTAAGTTTACCGTTGAGGTCGGCGGCGAGGAAGTTGCAGAAATAGTTAAGCAGCTTACCCTCTTTAAACCTAAGTATTATGTTGACGGCTTGGGTTGGGACGTTGACGGCGACCTGTTCTCCCACGATTATGTTATCACTTCGGGCGATGAGGAAATCGTTTCAATCCATAAGGCATGGATGAGCTGGGGCGATACGTATGAGCTTGATATTTCAGATGATACCGACGAAATAACCGCTCTTGCAGTCGTTCTTGCGATTGATACCGTACTTGATAACGCAAACAGTAATGACTAATGTTTATAAAATGGTTTTAGAAAAAATCATTTACTGTAAAGAGTAACGGAAAAAATAAAACCCACTATGTAAAATGGTCAAAGATTAAGACTGTAAAAACCAAATAATATTGAAAAAAGGCTTGATTTTTCAAGCCTTTTTTGTTATAATATCCCAGCATTCGTAGAAATACAAGCGAATACGCACACACACGAGTTAAGCCTTAGGTGATTTTTATGGGCTTTTGCCATACTCGGTGTGGAGGAATTAACCTTAAAGGAGGAAATAATAATGGCAAACGTAGTTTCAATGAAACAGCTTTTAGAAGCAGGTGTTCACTTCGGACACCAGACAAGAAGATGGAACCCTAAAATGGCTGAATACATCTTCACAGAGCGTAACGGCATTTACATCATCGACCTTCAGAAAACAGTTAAGAAGCTTGATGAGGCTTATATGTTCGTTCGTGACCTCGCTGCAGAAGGCGGCTCAATCATTTTCGTAGGTACAAAGAAGCAGGCTCAGGAGTCAGTTAAGGAAGAGGCTGAGCGTTGCGCTATGCCGTATGTTAATGCAAGATGGCTTGGCGGTATGCTTACAAACTTCAAGACTATCCGTGGCAGAGTTGCTCGTCTTGCTCAGCTTAAGGCTATGAGAGAGGACGGCACATTTGACCTTCTTCCTAAGAAGGAAGTTGTTGGTCTTGAGCTTGAAATCGAGAAGCTTGAGAAGTACCTTGGCGGTATCACAGAGATGAAGAAGATTCCTGACGCAATGTTCATCGTTGACCCACGTAAGGAAAGAATCGCTGTATCAGAGGCTATGAAGCTTGGTTTACCAATCGTAGCTATCGTTGATACAAACTGTGACCCTGATGAAATCGACTATGTTATTCCTGGTAATGATGATGCTATCCGTGCAGTAAAGCTTATCGCAGGCGCTATTGCAAATGCAGTTATCGAGGGTAGAGACGGTAACGACACAGCAGAAGAAGCTGCTACAGAAGAAGCAAGCGAAGAGGCTGCTGAATAATTTAATATAACATATAACTATTTTTAGGAGGATAATATAATGGCATTTACAGCTCAGGACGTAAAGGCTCTTCGTGAGAAGACCGGCGTTGGTATGATGGAATGTAAGAAGGCTCTTGTTGAGGCTGATGGCGATATGGATAAGGCTGTTGACTTTCTTCGTGAAAGAGGTCTTGCAGCTGCTGCAAAGAAGGCAACAAGAATTGCTGCTGAGGGCGTAGTTCTTCCTTATTATGATGCCAAAGCTAAGAAGGGCGTTGTAGTAGAAGTAAACTCAGAAACAGACTTCGTTGCTAAGAACGAGAAATTTATGAACTTCGTTGAAGGCGTTGCAAAGACTATCCTTGCAACAAACCCTGCTGATGTTGAGGCTCTTAAGGAAGAAAAGTTCGACGGCACAGACAGAACAGTTACAGAAACACTTAATGACCTTGTCCTTTCAATTGGCGAAAATATGAAAGTTCGTCGTTTTGAGAGAATGGACGGTATTGTTTCAACATATATTCACGGCGGCGGCTCAGTAGGCGTTATGGTTGGCTTCGACGTTGCTGATGAGTCAAAGGCAGCTACTGCTGAATTTGATGCTATGGGTAAGAATGTTGCTATGCAGATTGCTGCTATGAGCCCTGCTTATCTTGACGAGGCTTCAGTTCCTGCTGAGGTTGTTGAGCATGAAAAGACTATTCTTGCAGCTCAGATGAAGGAAGACCCTAAGATGGCTTCTAAGCCTGAAGCAGTTCTTGCAAAGATTGCTGCAGGTAAGATGGGCAAGTATTATAAAGAAAACTGCCTTGTTGACCAGGAATTCGTAAGAAGCGACCTTTTCCAGGGCGACGTTAAGGGCTATGTAGCTTCAGTTGCTAAGGAACTCGGCACAGAGATTAAACTTAACGGCTTTATCAGAATGATGAAGGGCGACGGCCTTGAGAAGAGAGAAGAAAACTTCGCAGAGGAAATCGCAAAGCAAATCAACGGCTAAGACTTCTGCAAAAATTTCAAAAAAATTTGATTTAAACGGCTTAAAACCAACGGTTTTAAGCCGTTTTTACATGTCAAATAGAAATGAGGCAAAATTTGCCCAATTATCATAATTGATCATAACTTTTCGTATCGTTTTGAGGCGAAATTTGGGCAGAAACTGAGGCAAATCTGAAGTAAAGAATCTTCTGCTAAGTTGCCTCAAAAATAACATATATCAAATATTCTAAATTATTAGGTGTGTAATTATAGAAATATAACTGCACGCCTTTATTTTTTGCTTAAAAATAGAAAGGGGATATAATGATGTCAAAATGCAAAACGATTGCGATATGCAATCAAAAAGGTGGTGTCGGAAAGACAACCACAACAGTAAATCTCGGTGTAGGATTAGCAATGAAAGGTAAAAGAGTTTTGCTTGTTGATGCAGATCCACAGGGAGATTTAACAGTAAGTCTTGGGTGGAAAGGTAATGACAATTTATCAATTACACTCGCAAACAAGATTATGGACTTTATTCAAGACAAGAACAGTTCCCCTGATGATGTTATTCTTCATCATGCGGAGGGCGTAGATTTAATTCCGGCAAATTTGGAATTGTCTGCACTTGAATTAAGCCTTGTTAATGCTATGAGCAGAGAGGTAGCACTTAAAGGATATTTGAATACAGTTAAAGATAAGTATGATTATATCCTTATTGATTGCATGCCCTCACTCAGTATGATAACGGTTAATGCCCTTTCCTCCGCAGATAGTGTAATTATTCCCGTTCAGGCACAATTCCTTTCTGCAAAGGGTATGCAACAGCTTGTGCAGACAATAGCAAAAGTAAAAAGGCAAATTAACCCTCATTTGAAAATTGACGGAGTTCTCTTTACTCTCGTTGACGGCAGGACAAATCTTGCTAAAAGCACACAGGACGCTATTAAATTTGCTTATGGTAAGAATGTTAAAATATTTAATACTAATATACCCATTGCAATTAAGGCTGCTGAAACAAGCTCAAAGGGTAAAAGCATATATACTTACGCTCCAAAAAGTACAGTAGCACAGGCTTATGAAGAATTAACAAAGGAGGTGCTTGGAATTGAGCAAAGAGAGAAACACAGATTTTACGCTGAACAGTTTAGATGATTTGTTTACATCTCAAAACGAAAGAGATAACGGATATTTACCTAATATACAGGATATTCCGTTAGAGCTTCTTGACGATTTTCCTAACCACCCATTCAGAGTCCGTGATGATGAAGATATGCTCAAACTCATTGAAAGCGTTTCCGAGCGTGGTGTTCTCGTTCCTGCCATTGTAAGACCAAAGGCAGACGGAAGATATGAACTCATATCAGGACACCGAAGAAAAAGAGCAAGCGAATGTGCTGAAAAGAAAACACTTCGTTGTATGGTATCGGATTTAGATGATGATGCCGCTACTATTATAATGGTAGATAGTAATATTCAAAGAACTGATATATTACCAAGTGAAAAAGCATTTGCATATAAGATGAAACTTGATGCAATGAAACATCAAGGACAACGAACGGATTTAACTTCCAACCCACAGGGACGGAAGTTAGTAAATAAGGAAACTGCTCAAATCGTTGGCGAAGAAAATGGGGATAGTCAAACACAGGTGAGAAGATATGTGCGTCTTACCTATCTTGTGCCGGAACTTCTTGAAATGGTTGATGAGGGCAGAATTAAAATGAGACCTGCCGTAGAAATATCATATCTTGATGAAGATAATCAGCGTGATTTGGTAGATGCCATTGATACGGAAGATTGCACACCCTCACACGCACAAACTATCAAAATGCGTAAATTCTTTGACGAGGGCAAATTAAGTTCTGATGTCATAACATCAATTATGCAAGAGGAAAAACCAAATCAAAAGGAAAAAATCATAATTCCAAACAAGACGGTTGAGAAATATATTCCAAAGTCCATTCCTGCCGAAAAAAGACAGGATTATGTTTGCAAGGCTTTGGAGCATTACGGTAAATATTTGCAAAGAATGAGGGATAGAGAAAGCAGGTAATGTAATTACAAATTTTTTCTATCCCTTTCCCACACCCTAACCCTAATAATTCAATAACCTACCGAAAAGAGTAAACTATCTCTATATAAGAGAGTTTATATATAAACAATACAAAACTAAAAGGAATGATGCTTATGAACTAATTAAAATCGCACTATTGCTTTTCAAATTACACAGGAGTAATATGAAAGTGAAAGGAGCGATTAATTATGAAAAAAGTCGGTTTAATAGCAACGATTGTGATTGCAGCAATGCTTATTGCAGGTTGTGGAAATAGCAATAACGCTGATAATAAGACAACAGTTAATGAAAGCTTGGCTGTTTTTTCTTCGGTTGGTAATACAGAAAATAACAATAGTGAAATTGTCAAAGAAAATCAAAGTAGTACAGAGGTTACTACAACAGAGCCAACAACTGCTGAAACTTCCTCACGAAAAGAAACAACTGCAATTCAAAAGGTAATACAAAACACAACAAAACCGACAACTACATCAAAACAACCAACAACCAAAAAAGCAATTCAATGCAGTAATAACAACAATCATTCAATGAAATGCGGCAATATGGGCAGATGGTTTGACAGCAAATCGGATGTTAAAGCATATGTTGATTCAGTAATGAAATCTTTGGCAGATAAATGGGAAAGCGGAGAAATATCCGATGATGAATATTTTGCCAACTGCCCACAAGGCTATGAATGCTGGAGTTGCGGTTATTGCGGTAAATGGACAGGCAATTTCAAATAACAATATCATAAATTTAACCTGAGATGATGTAACAATCTTCTCTTTTTTTATGCCCTAAAACAGGCAGAAAGGAAAAGTTATGAAAGATAAATTCAAAAGTTTAGGCAAAAGAATTGTTGCACTTCTTTTGTCGGTATTAACAGTTACAATGATGTTTCCGTTAAGTGCTTTTGCGGCAACGGAAAACCTCGGTGCGGTGTCGGGTATGAAGAAACTTGATGTAAGCGTTTCAAAGCATTACGGACACGAAGTTCATACTACGAAAAAAGGCGGTACAACTTATCCGCTTTTCTGTATTGAATACGGCACAACCTCACCGAGTTCGTCATATCTTAAAGGCAAAAAAGCTATGGCAAGTGACACAGCAATTAAAGCTGCAAAGTGGATATTTGCAGGATATTATCTTGAACACGGCAACTCAATAGATTGGCAAGATATGGCATATTGCCAAAAGAAAGTGTGGTCTATCTTCGGTTCTGATACAAGCTGGGATTTCAGCGATGGCGGATACAAAGCGTGGTGTGACAAGGCACAGGACAGAATGGACAACCTAAATAAAAAGCCGTCATTCAATAACACCAATGTCGGAACAATCGTTGCAGGAAACAGCCTTACCGTTACCGATACAAACAAGGTGCTTTCCGATTATCCTGCATTCACAAAAAACGGAAGCGGTTGGAGCATTACCCACAGCAAAAATTCTAACTCATTAACAATTAAGGTTGATAAATCTTGTACTGCGTCAAGCTTTAAACTTGCTAACGGTGAATATTACAAAGACGGTACAGGCGATGACGATGAGCTTTTGCTTTACTATCCCTATGGCAGTGAAGCATATCAAAAACTTATCTATTCGGCATATTATGACCCTGTTTCAATGGCATTTTCGGGTTCGATTACTCCACTCGGTGATATGAAGCTTGTTAAGACTTCCGAAGACGGTATTGTGGCCGGTATTAACTTTACTGTCACAGGCGCTAATAGTTTTTTAAAAACCGTTACAACAAATGCAAACGGCGAAATTGATATTTCTGATTTAGCTCCCGGAACATATACGATTACGGAAGAAAACATTGACAGATATGTACCCAATCAATCGCAGACAATTACTGTTTCAAGCGGTAAAACATCATCGGTCAGCTTCTATAACATACTCAAAAAGTTCAGAGTAACCGTGACAAAACAAGACTACGAAAAAGGACACGCACAAGGCGACGCAAAACTCGGCGGTGCTGTTTATGGTTTGTATAAAGGCGATGAACTTGTTGCACAATATACAACCGACAGTAACGGCTCTTTTACAACAGACTATTTCGTATGCGGTACAGACTGGACTGTTAGAGAAATCAGTCCAAGTGAAGGTTATCTTTTAAATGATACCGTGTACAGAGTCGGTGCGGATCCAAGGGATTACAACATTGAATATAACACAGCTCCCGATATGATGGTTATGGAGCAAGTTATCAAGGGTAAAATCAGCATTATCAAACATACGGATGATGGTGAAACTCAAATCGAAACACCCGAAAAAGGTGCAGAGTTTCAAGTTTATCTTAAATCGGCAGGTTCTTTTGTAAATGCAGATAAAGACGAACGAGATACCATTGTTTGTGACGAAGACGGTTTTGCAAGTACAAAATTACTTCCGTATGGAGTATATACAGTTCATCAAACCAAAGGCTGGGCAGGACGAGAACTTATCACCGATTTCGATGTCTTCATCAATAAAGACGGCAAGACTTACAAATTCCTTATCAACAACAAGAATTTTGAATCGTATCTCAAGGTAGTTAAGCTTGATAAAGAAACAGGAAAGCAGATAGCTTACGAGGGTGCGGCATTTGAGATTTATGATAGTGATAATCACAGAATTACAATGCAGTACACCTACCCTCAAGTGACATCAATTCATACCTTTTACACCAACAAAGAGGGATATTTAATCACACCTGAAAAGTTACCGTATGGTGATTACACTCTTAAAGAGGTACAAGCTCCGTATGGTTATGTGCTTGATGATAAACCTATCCCGTTCTCTATTACACAAGAAAATTCATCAACTGATACAGGCGTAACCGTAGTAAAGGTTAAAGCAAAAGATATGGCGCAAAAAGGTGTAATCAATATTACAAAAACCGGAGAGGTATTCTCATCTGTTGAAGAAAATAACGGCGTATACACTCCTAAATACAGCGTCGGTAATCTTAAAGGTGCAGTGTTTGAAGTCTATGCTGCCGAGGATATTACAACACTTGACGGTACGGTAAGATATGAGCAAGGTACTTTGGTTGATACAGTCACAACCGATGATGACGGTGTGGCTAAATCAAAAGAACTTTATCTCGGTAAATATACTGTGATTGAAAAGACTGCACCTAACGGCTATGTTCATAACGGTACAAAATACGATGTAGAACTTACCTATGCAGGACAGAATGTTTCCGTTACCTCAACCGACCTTTCGGTGTATAACGATAGGCAGAAGATTTCGGTTTCACTTAAAAAGATTATGGCAGAGGATAAAACATTCAGTATCGGCAATAACGGTGAAATAACTTCTGTAAGATTCGGTATTTATGCCGATGAGGACATTAAAGCAAGCAACGGCGATGTTATTCCAAAAGATGCTCTTATCACTTTTGCAAATTGTGATAAAAATGGAAGCATTGTCTTTGATTGTGATTTGCCGGTAGGCTTTAAGTGGTACGCAAAAGAAATCGCAACCGATGCGCACTATATCTTATCCGATACAAAATATGAGTTTGATACCGAATATCAAGGTCAGGACATAAAGGTTATTGATATTAAAATCAATAACGATAAAGCTATCGAAAACAATCTCATTTATGGTTCTGTTAAAGGCTTAAAAGTCGATAGAGAAACGCAGGAAGTAATCAAGGGAGCAACCTTTGGTTTGTTCAAATCGGACACTACCGAATTTACAGAAAATAAAGCAATTTTAACTGCCGTTACCGATGAAAACGGCGTATTTGTTTTCAATAACATTCCTTATGGTGAATACCTTATAAAGGAACTTAAGCCAGCTGACGGCTATCTTGATAATGAAGATGTATTTACTGTAATAATCAAAGATAACGATCAAGTGGTTGAACTTACTGCAATCAATGATAAAGTGCCAGAATTAAAAACAACGGCAACCGTCAATGGCAAAAAGGAAGTCATCGCAAAAGGCGAAATAACTATAAAAGATACAGTTGAGTACAAGCATTTAGTACCTAATACCGAATATGTTATCAAAGGCATATTGATGGATAAATCCACAGGCAAACCGTTCAAAGTTAAAGGCAAAGAAATCACTTCGACCGTTAAGTTTGTACCCGATAAGACTGATGGCAAAGTAGAAGTCACCTTTACTTTTGACGGTTCAGCAATTAAAAAAGATACAGAACTTGTAGTCTTTGAGACATTGTATCGTGACGGTGTTGAATTAACTGCTCACGCCGACATTAACGATGACGGACAAACAGTAACGATTAAAGTCCCTGAACTTGAAAATCCAAAGACAGGAGACGAAAGGAACAAAAAGGCATCAGCTTCTGTTATGAGCGTATCTGCACTTGGAGCAGTATCGCTTGCTTATTATCTTCTCAAAAAGAAAAAGAACAATAAGGAGGAAAAGTAATGGAGCCAAAGGCTATTATCGGCATTGTTATTGTTGTTGCAATTGTGATTATGCAGATAAAAAGAAAAAGTAAAGACTAAATTCGGTATTCAATGGGCAGTCAAGTTTTGGCTGCCCTGTTTTATTAAAAAAATATAGTTAAATGAGTCTTAACTGAAAAGAGTGATTTTATATGAACGAAAACAAAAGAATCATAAATGATTACGAGATTATTCAGTCATTTTATGTTGGAGAAAAAGAGGTTGTTGTAGGCGAAAACAAAAATGCCGAATACAAATATATTTGCGGCTATTACGAAAGCAATGAAATCTTTGAAAGGATAAATGATTGCAGAGCAAGCAATGATTATCTTGATATTATGAGCTTGTTCTGTGACAGAGCAAAAGAACAGGTAGAACTATGCAAACAAACACAAAAAACAGAAATCGGCATTTTAACACCTGATATGTATTCTCCTGTTGATATTTACGATGATTTAACAGGCAAAGTAGTTGTTGAAAAAATTGAACATCTACGCAGAGAGTATCAAAACGCAGAAAATCAACTTTTCTATGTAACAGGTGGTAACGGAGCAGAGCCTAATGCACGAGGAACAAAGGTTTTCGGTTATTCGTTAGCTGACAAAAAGCATTGCTATATCCGCCGCTATGATGTGGAAGGTGTTGTCGATAAAGCAACATTGCCCGAATGGGCAAAAACAGACCTTGCCGAAATTCAAAAACAGATTAAACGAGAAGAAAAGGAGGTTAGATAATGGATATTCGCACTAATGCAGGATACATCATTACTGATTGTGTCCATATCGGTGAAAACGAGTTTGTACTTGGCGTTCATTCAAAACGCCCTGATATGTTCGTTACTTGGGAATACAACAAGGAAAATGACAGTTATTTTTGGGGACACTATCACACCGACTTGCTTGCAGCTCAAAAGGATTTGAATAAAAGGTGTCAAGACGAAATAAAGCAATATGAACACCTTTATGGTCGTGATAAAAACAAAGAACGGGATATTGAAAGATGAAAGAAAATCAATATGACTGTTCAAAGTGCAATTACAGGGACAGGAGTATTAACTTCTGTGGCTTTTGCACTAAAAAACTTCTAAAAGAAATTAAGGAGGCAAAAGATGAGCGAGAAAAGAACAATTTTTCAGCAGAGAATGAGAGTGCTGAATAAGCTCTATAACTACGGTTGCAAAACCGAAAAAGACTTGCAGAAACTTACCCTTGAAAATATCCTTGAAATTAACGGCATAACAATACCTGAAATGTCGGTTATAACCGAACTGCAAAAGCAGGTTAAGGCAGGTACTCTCTACTCTTATCTCGGAGGTGGAGAAAATGAGCAAAGCTATTGATGGTGTTACTAAAAATAGGAAGTGCGTACACTTAAATTTGAAAGATAGGTGGAGTTAAAATGACAAAAGACAGATATGTTCTTTGGACTGACATCAATCTAAATATTGACGATTGGAAAGATGACTTGCTAAGCGAGTATCCTGAATTAAGTGAGAATGAGCTTATAGAAAAGATGTACGAAGTTAACGCCGATTATCTTGACGATGAAAGAGTTAATCTCAACAGGCAACTCTCACAGCCTATCCTTATAATCGGAGATTTGGGATTATGGAACGGTCGAGCAAACGGCTACAAAACGATTGACTCCGGCAATCTTAAAGATTGCTTATACACCAATAGCGATATGGCTGAATGGTATGTGGATAAAAGAGGAGATTTAAGATGTGATGCAGTACATCACGATGGCACTAATCACTATCTTTACCGTGTTTTCAAAGACGGTGTAAGTGAAACACAGATTGAAAATCTGCAAAACAAAATCTACTTTGGTAAGGCAACGAGAGCCGACATCACAAGAGTAACAAGACGGCTCGGTGATGAAATCAATAAGGTGTATAACATTGACTTGCCTTTTGCAAGAGAAAAGCAACCAAGAGAAATAGAGAGATAGGAGTTGATTAAATAATGCCTAATAAATTTGAGTTGATTACAAAGGCATACAGTGATGGATGTGCTGATGTAATTCGCTCCCCTCAAAATTGGTGTGAATTTCTTTTTTCTGCCTGCCATAATTACCGCTTGCGTTTTGATGAACAGCTCCTTATTTTCATTCAAAGACCTGACGAAACGGCAGTTCTTGAATTTGAAAAGTGGAACAAGAGGTTTAACCGTAAAATAAACCGAAACGCAAAAGGTATTGCAGTATTCGCAGATGTTGAAAGAACGAAAATAAAACACTACTTTGATATTTCCGATACTAACGAAAATGAATTATCCCGCCCTGTTCCTATATGGAAATATAAGGACGAGTATGAGAATGATGTTATCGAAACTTTTGAAAACACCTTCGGTGCTTTGAGCAATAAAAACGATATTATTGATGCAGTAATGTCAGCCGCAGATAACGCAGTTGAAGACAATACCATTGACTATATCGCAGAGCTGCCGAGTATTAAGAATGACAGTTTTCTTGAAGAACTCGACGACGACAGTATTTCAACAATATATCGCAGAGCAATCAAAAACAGCGTTGCCTTTATGGTGCTTACAAGACTTGGAATAAATGCAAACGAGTATTTCAGCCGTGAAGATTTTGAGGGCGTAGTTAATTTCAATACTACCGAAACTCTTAATGCTCTCGGCTACGCTACAAGCGATATTACGGAAATAGCACTTAATGAAGTGTCAAAAACCGTACTATCCCTTGAAAAATCAATTAGCATAATTGCAAAATCCGAAAAGGCGGAATATACTAAAGCCGAAAACAAAAATATTGAAAGGAGTGTTTCAAATGACACAAATCACTTACAGAAAACAGGGCGAAGTGCAGATACCGAACTTGGTACTTCCGGCACAGAAGAATTTGACATTGAGCAGATATGGTCAGTTGAGGAAAAAGTTTCTCAAGGAGGAGCATCGTCTGCTGTATTACAACCTGTTGACAACGGGCAAACTCGACAGCCATCTGCAAGAAGTGGACGAGAGAGCGAAATCAATGGAGGAATCATTGATGAAGAAAATGTCAGCTCAGGAGGGCTTGACCGAGGAGCTGAAAGCAACCAACCAAATGGCTTGGGTGCATGGAATGAACAACCTGAAACAGAGAGTGCAGGAAATCGTGATGAACGAGGTAATTTACGCTCTGTAACTGATGAATTGCCACCGTTTTTGGATAATGATTTGATTATGGGTGTGCTTGAAAATTCCGATGATGATTTAGTTCATAAAAAATCGTTTATTGTGGAAAAATTCAAGGAATTGAGCGTGAGCCAAAGAATACCATTTACTCAAACTCTTTACGGTGGGCGTTTTACGGAATACAACATCAACAATACAATAGTCGGCTTAAAAGCAGAAAAGGACGGACTTCTTATGTACGAGGGAACTTACAAATCTCGCACAAAGGAGTCCAGTTTTTCTTGGGGAATTGTTACAGAGCTTATCGGTCAGTTGATTGATAGCGGAAAATACCTGCCGAAAGAAAAAAAGAAACAGGAACAAGAACAATCTGCACAAATCGGTTTATTTGACTATGTTGCCGATATACCCGAAGAACAATATGCTGACGAAAGCAATCAGGTATCTTTATTTACCGAATTCGGTGTATCACAGCAGATTATTGATGAGGCTCTTTGTATCGGTGCCAATGACACAAACAGTACACTTGATATTGCGATGTTCTTTCGTCGTGACAGAGGTACAGAGTACAATACTGAATTTCTTAAAAAACACTATAAAACTAACGGCGCAGGCTTTTATTTCAATAACAAACAGGTATCAGTTTGGTATAACGAAAACGGCTTTAATGTCGCAAAAGGCACTACTGCTCAAAAGCCTTCTACTACCCATTTAACTTGGGAACAGGTTGCAAAGCGTATTCGTGAATTGCTTGATATGGGCAGATATATTCCACAGGAAAAACTTGATATGATTGATGATAGAGAATTATCCATTGTATCCGACCGTATCATTTCTTTTGTTCGTGATATGGACGATGAAGAAAGCTCTGAATATTTACCAAGAGGTAAAAAGATTGTTGATAATGTTCTCGGTTATCCTGATGAAGTTGCTGCTCTAAAAGAGTATTTGTCGGACGGTAATAATAGTGTTGCAGTATTTAGAGAATACTCAAAATTTGCAAATGCTTATGAAAACGGAATGATTAATCTATATAAATACAATTACGAATATTCCGTGCCTTATGTATATGAAATATTCAAGGGTATGCAAATTGAGCCTATCAAATTCAAAACGGCTGATGATTTTAACCCTAACAGGCAATACTTTATTTCAAACGATGAAATTGATAATTTTCTTCGCAGAGGAAAAAGTAGTGCCGAAAGCAGATTTAGGATATATACGGGCTTTGCTAATAGTAATGATAAATCGGAAAGGGTAAAATTCATCAAGGATTATTACGGCTTAAGCGGCTCTTATTCGGGCAATGACAATCTAGATAGTTCTCCAAAAGGTTTAACAATAAGTCACGGCAATATAATGGAGCCGTATGCAAAGGTAGTCTTAAAATGGAATCAGGTTGAAAAGCATATTGATGATATGATTAAAAACAACCGTTTCTTTTATGACAGCGACTTTGACGAATTGCAGAACATATACAAAAGAGATATATCATATTCAGTCGAGAGCTTTTTCAATGACCTGCCTGATGAATATGCTAAACCGTACCCAAAGGAAACCGAAACATACAATATAAGCTATGTAGTTCGTGACAAGCTCGATAATCCGCAGGAGCTTGACAACATTGAAAAAATGATGTCTGATGCAATGGCTTTGATGGGCGAGGATTACAACGGCTATAAGTATCGTAAACAGGAATATGATGATTTTGTAGCTTTCAAAAACGGTACTTATGCTCCGTATAGGGTGCCTGAAAAGGCAGAGCAAAAGCCACCGCATACATTTACAAGCAAATTCAGTAAGGCTGCCGAAAATAAAACTGTCTTACCTGAATGGCTTACCGAATACCGTGAAATCAAGGCAGAAACCCCTCAGGCTATTGTTTTCTATCAGCAGGGCGATTTTTATGAAGCCTTTGAACAAGACGCAGTAAAAGTCGCTAATGAGCTTGACCTCGTTTTAACAGGCAGACACATAAATGAAAATACAGGCGAACGCATTGCAATGTGCGGTTTTCCTAAACATTCGCTTGATAAGTATATGAAACATTTGGCGGATAAGGGATATAAAATTGCAGTATCTTCTCTTGGAAATGACGAAAGGAAAACAATTTGGTATGTTTCCGATTATTCCGAAGACGAAAATGAAAAAGAGGAGCAAAACATTAGTATAGAGCCTACATTTCAAGCACCGCCGAAAGCAAACGCATATACCTTTGATTTGCACCCTGAGATACCGATTGCCGACAGACACAATTATAACTTTGCCGAAAAAGAAATTGAAACAGTTGGTAAAAAAGAGCGTTTTCGTAGAAATATGGAGGCTATCCGAGTTCTTAAAGAGTGCGAATTTGACAATCGCTTTGCAACACCTGAAGAACAAGAGATTTTATCAGGCTATGTCGGTTGGGGTGGTATTTCAGAGGCATTTGACGAAAACAACGATGCGTGGGCAGACGAATTTCGGGAATTATATACTGCCCTTTCGCCTACCGAATATGAGGCGGCAAGAAGAAGTACGCTGACAGCCTTTTATACCCCACAACCTGTTATATCTGCTATCTACAAAGCACTTGATAAATTAGGCTTTAAGCAAGGTAATATCTTGGAGCCGTGTTGTGCAATCGGTAATTTTATCGGTATGCTCCCTCAAAATATGCAGGACAGTAAAATCTACGGTGTTGAGATTGACAATATCTCGGCAGGTATCTCACAACAGCTTTATCAAAAGTCATCTATTATGACGGCTCCTTTTGAAAAGGCTGAACTTCCCGACAGCTTCTTTGATGTAGTAGTGGGCAATGTGCCTTTCGGAGATTTTTCACTTGCCGATAAAAAGTACGATAAGTACCATTTCCTTATCCACGATTACTTCTTTGCCAAGTCCCTTGATAAGTTAAGACCGGGTGGAGTTATGTGTCTTGTAACTTCCAAAGGTACTATGGACAAAGAAAGCTCCGACGTGCGTAGATATATTGCACAGAGAGCAGAGCTTCTCGGTGCCATAAGACTTCCTGACAACACTTTTAAGGGCAACGCTGGTACAGAGGTAACATCGGATATTCTTATTCTTCAAAAAAGAGACAGAGTTGTTGATATTGAACCTGATTGGTTATTTCTTGATGAAGATGCTAACGGAATACGAATGAATAAGTATTTTGTTGAGCATCCCGATATGGTACTCGGCGAAATGGTTATGCAATCAGGAAGATTTAAGCCTGAAAGTGCCTGTAAAGCCTATGAGGACAGAACTCTTGAGGAACAGCTAGATATTGCCGTACAAAACATAAATGGCGAAATCACGGAATACACTATTGAAGATGTTGAGGAAAACAAGGTGAACTTTATCCCTGCCGACCCGAATGTTCGCAACTATTCTTATACTGTTGTGGACGGCACTATCTATTACCGAGAAAACTCTGTTATGCGAGAGGTAGAAACCTCCGAAACAGGTAAGAACAGAATTAAGGGTATGATTGAAATAAGGGACTGTGTTAAAAATCTTCTTGAAATGCAGACCAATGATTACCCCGACTATGATATTGAAAAAGAACAACACAGACTTAACGAAATATATGATAAATTCGTTAAAAAGTACGGATATATCAACAGTAGAGGTAACTCAACCGCCTTTTCCGATGACAGCTCATATTTCCTTATCTGTTCTCTTGAAGTATTCAAGAATGACGAATTTGAACGCAAGGCGGATATATTCACAAAACGAACCATTCAACCGCATATTGCTAAAACCCACGCAGATACCTCCATTGAGGCTTACGGTATCTCAATAGGCGAAAAAGCAAAAATTGATATGCCCTTTATATGTCAGCTCACAGGCAAGAGCGAGGAGGAGATATTCGCTGATTTGAACGGCGTAATCTTCCTTAACCCCAATTATGACGAAAACAACAAGGGTGTACCAAAATATTTACCTGCTGATGAATACCTGTCGGGTAATGTTCGCAGAAAGCTCCGTCAGGCAAGAGAGATAGCCGAAAATGACGATAGATTTGCGGTTAATGTTGATGCTCTCGAAAAGGTACAGCCTGTTGACTTAAAAGCAACCGAAATTGAAGTACATCTCGGTGTTACTTGGTTGCCTATTGAAATCATTAACAAGTTTATGTATGAAACCTTTAATACATCTTATTATGCAAGAGGAGCAATTAAAGTGCATTACAATGAACTTGCTAATGTATGGAATATAGAACACAAGGCGGCTGATAACACAAATCTTACCGTCACTCAAAAATACGGCACAAGCAGAAAAAACGCTTTTCATATTCTTGAGGCAACGCTTAATCTTCGTAATGTTCGTGTCTTTGATTATGAGGAGGACGAGAACGGAAAAAGAGTTGCAATACTCAACAAAAAAGAAACTGCCATAGCACAATCTAAACAAGAGCTTATCAAGCAGGCTTTCAAAGATTGGATATGGAAAGACCCCGAACGGCGTGAATATCTCTGCAAGCTCTACAACGAAAAGTTTAACAGTATTCGTCCTCGTGAGTATGACGGAAGTCATATAGTTTTTGAGGGAATGAATCCGGAAATCACTTTAAGAAAGCACCAGCAGGACGCAGTTGCAAGAGGACTTTACGGAGGCAATACGCTCCTCGCTCATTGCGTAGGTGCAGGCAAAACATACACTATGGCTGCAACAGCTATGGAAAGTAAAAGACTTGGTTTATGCTCCAAGTCTTTATTTGTTGTACCTAACCATCTTGTATCACAATGGGCAAGTGAATTTTTAACTCTTTATCCTTCTGCAAAGATACTTGCCACAACTAAAAAGGACTTTGAAACAAAGAACAGAAAGAAGTTTTGCGGCAGGATTGCAACGGGAGATTATCACGCAATTATAATCGGTCATTCGCAGTTTGAAAAGATACCCGTAAGCGTAGGTAGACAGATGTTTACTCTGCAAAAACAAATTGATGAAATTATTGAAGGCATTTCCGAATTAAAGGCAAGCAACGGCGAAAGGTTTTCCGTCAAGCAGTTGGAGGCTACGAAAACAAGGCTTGAGACTAAACTTAAAAAGCTCAATGACCAAAGCGACAAGGACGATGTAGTAACCTTTGAAGAACTCGGTGTTGACCGCCTTTTCGTTGATGAGGCACACTACTACAAAAACCTTTTTGTGTATTCAAAAATGCGAAATGTAGGCGGTATATCACAGGTTGAGGCAAACAAGTCAAGTGATATGTTTATGAAGTGCCAATACCTTGACGAGCTTACAGACAGCAAGGGTATAACCTTTGCTACGGGTACACCGATAAGCAATTCAATGATTGAGCTTTACACAATGCAACGATACTTGCAGTACGATTTATTGAGAGAGTACGGTTATGTCAATTTTGACAGTTGGGCGGCTCAATACGGCGAAACAGTAACTACTATTGAGCTTACGCCGGAGGGAACGGGATACCGTTCAAAAGTCCGCTTTGCAAGGTTTAACAACCTGCCTGAGCTTATGTCAATGTTCAAGGAGTGTGCGGATATACAGACCTCGGATATGCTCAAACTTCCCGTACCGAATGTTGAGCATCACAACATTTCCGTTAAGCCATCAGAGTTCCAAGTCGAAATGGTTGAACAACTCGGAGAACGAGCCGAAAAGATAAGGGCAGGAGATGTTAAGCCGTATATTGATAATATGCTAAATATCACTAATGACGGCAGAAAGCTCGCACTTGACCAAAGGCTTATTAACCCAACACTTCCCGACTTTGAGGGAAGTAAGGTAAATGAATGTGTGAGAAATGTTTATGACATTTGGGCAGAAAATTCCGATAAAAAGTCAACTCAGCTTGTCTTTTGCGACCTTTCTACACCGACAACAAAAGGCTCGGTTGAGGTAACAGATGCAGAGGTAACGGATAACGAGGATATTCCCGAAACATTCAAAAACATCTATGTTGATATTCGCAATAAGCTGATTGCAAAAGGTGTACCTGCCGAAGAAATAGCTTTCATTCACGAGGCTAACAACGATAAGCAAAAGGCAGATTTATTTGCCAAAGTTCGTGCAGGTAAAGTTCGTGTTTTGCTCGGCTCAACACAGAAAATGGGTGCAGGTACTAATGTTCAGGATAAGATAATTGCCTCACATGATATTGATTGCCCTTGGCGTCCTTCCGACCTTGAACAAAGAGCAGGAAGAACAGTTAGACAGGGTAATGAAAACGATACCGTTCATCTGTACCGATATGTAACCGAGAATACCTTTGACGCATATCTGTATCAGCTTGTTGAAACAAAGCAGAAATTTGTCGGTCAGGTTATGACAAGTAAAACCCCTGTTCGTTCCATTGAAGATGTTGACGAGGCGGCTCTTTCCTATGCCGAAATTAAGATGCTTGCAACAGGCAATCCCCACATTAAAGAGAAAATGGATTTGGATATGCAGGTGCAAAATCTTAAAATGCTCCAAAGCAATTACTACTCCGAAAGATTTGATCTTGAGGATAAGGTTACAAGAGAATATCCACAGGATATTGCAAGATATAACTCGCAGATAAAGGCTCTTAATGTTGATATTGAAACTGCAAGTAAAACGCTTAAAGCATCTGCCGATTATTTTAACGGTGTGGATATTAACGGTGAGCATTACACCGAAAAGAAAGCCGCAGGCGAGGCAATTATCCGCATTATGAAGTCTTTTAAGAACTCAACGGAAACATTGTCTGTGGGCAGTTACAGAGGCTTTACGATGGAAATGTATATTTCAAGAGGTTTTCGTTTAGAGTATATTCTTGCCATTCGTGGAGCAATGACGCACACGATAAATCTCGGTACAGACACACTCGGTAACATAACCCGTATAGACAACTGTATTGACCATTTAGCAGACAATTTGGAAAAGGCTGAAAAGAACCTTGCCGAAACAGAAAAACAGCTTCAAATAGCCAAAGAAAGCCTCAAAGAGCCGTTCTCTCGTGAGGAGGAACTGCAAGAAAAACAGACTCGTCTTAATGAACTCAACGCCTTGCTTAATGTTGATAAACGGGACAATGAATTCTGTGACGAGGAGCCTGATGAGAGTGAGATAAAACAGCCTAAAAGAGAAATGGCAATGTGCAGGTAAACAAAACATTTAACATAAGCTGATTGGACTTCTATCTAAACATCAAATAACTTTTGCACTAAATGGTTAATTATGATATAATAGATTCGTCAATGTATTTAAAAGTATTTGTATGAAAGTTGATACTAATTCTATGGATAATGAAAAAGATAATAGTTTTATTAGAAATTTAATCGTTGCATCGGTTAATTTTATTCCTAATGTTGGAGGCGTAGTATCATTGTTCTTAGATAAATATCTTCCAGATATTTTGCAAGAACGACAAAATCAATTTTTAAATAATTTAGCTATGGATTTGAAAATGCTTCCAAATGAAATTATTCAAAAAATATTAATTTCAGAAGACTATCACTCTTTGTTATTAAAAACTTTTGCATCAATTTTACAAGAGGATAGGATTGAAAGAATTGCAGGATTTAGAAACATTCTAATCAATGCTGCGATTGATAAAAATCCTGATTATAATGAAATTGATTTCTATTACAAATTATTAAATGAATTAGTTAGTGATCAAATTAAAATATTGCACTTATTCTATTTAAGAGATTGTAAAAAGACTATATATTTTACAGATATTTATAATTATATTGGAGAAAATTGGAAAAACTATGATAAATCATATTGTGCTGTTTTAATTCCTGAAATAATGCGATATGGACTTATTACAAACTCAATAGAATCAAAGAGAGAATCTGGATATGGATATCATCTTACAATGTTTGGCAAACGATTTATCAACTTCATTTTCTCTCCAATTGAATTATATTAACCGTTGTATTATTTATGGTGATAACTGATGGAAAAAAAGATGAACATAGAAGATGTATTGAATGATGAAAAGATACAAAAAGATGAACTTATTAGAAATATTGCTATTGGTGCAATTGGTATGATACCGTTTGCAGGTGGTCCGCTTTCTGTGTTATTAGATAAATATTTACCTAGTACTCTTCAAAAAAGACGAGATCAATTTATCAATGATTTAGCTAGTGATTTAGAAAATCTTCCAAAAGAAACCATTCAAAAATTATTAGTTTCTGATGAATATCATTCTTTATTAATAAAGACTTGTAGAACAATATTGCAGGAAAATAAAAAGGAAAAAATATATTGCTTTAGAAACATTCTGTTAAATACTGCAATTAATGAAGATTGCACTTCTAATGAAATTGATTTTTATTTTAAATTAATTCAAGAATTATCTATTGATCAGATAAGAATACTTCATTTGTTTTATCTAAAAGAATACAAAAAAACTCTTCATTTTGATAAGATTAACGATTATCTTTCTGAAAATTGGAAAGATATAGATAAGGATTATAGATTTGCACTTGTTACTGAGTTAATGAGATATGGCATTATTAAATATTATTCTGATGAGGAATCGGAACATAGACTAAATTCTTTTGGAAAAAGATTTATAGGCTTTATATTTTCACCAATCGAATTGTAACAAAACATTAATTGAACCCGATTGATTTTGAAAGAAAATCAATCGGGTTTTTCTATTTAAGGAGGTGTTTTGAATGACAAAAAATGAAATGTTAAATCAAAAAGTCTGTGATAAAATGCAAGCTGAACTCGACGAATTTATTGCCGAACTTAAAACAAAATCGTCATCAGAGATTATTGAATGTGCCTATGAACTCATATACAAAGAGGACATTTTACAGAGCTTTGATTTTGATATTCGGGGTAATAACCCACTAACAAGTGAACAGGCAAAGGCGTTACTTTCTCTTAAAAATCCTCTTGATTATCTCTATCAGGAATGGCTTGAATATGATGACTCTGTTCTCGATACCTTGCGATTAAGTAATGATTTTGCTATTGATAAGCAGATTGAATATCTTAAATTACGAGCCGAAAAAGAAAGAGAGTGCAGGTAGTTATGCCATATTACAGCAGAGAAATTATTGACAAAATAAGGGATATAGACTTGCTGACCTATCTTGAAAATTATGAGCCTGATGAGCTTGTAAAACTTAACGAGCGAATGTACTCAACAAGAGAACACGACAGTTTGAAAATATCAAACGGTATGTGGTGTTGGTGGAGCAGAAGAATAGGTGGCAAGTCTGCTCTTGATTTTTTAATCAAGGTAAGAGGTATGAAATTTGTTGATGCAGTAAGTCTGTTGCTGAACAAAACTGCTATTCAACCGCCTATCTATTCAAAGCCTTTGGCTGTACCAAAAGCCAAGAAACTTATCTTGCCTGAAAAGGCAACAGATAATAGCCGTCTTGCTTTGTACTTGCAGAAGGACAGAGGAATTGATGAAGAAATAGTTGAATATTGCATCAAAAACAACCTGATATATGAGGGATTGTATAAGAGTGAAAAGACAGATAAAGTATTCCGAAATGCAATCTTTGTAGGCTATGATTCATCAGGGCAGGCTAAGTATGCTGCATACCGTAGCCTTAACAAAAGCAGGTACATGGGTGATTGTTCCGGCAGTACAAAGGAGTATTCTTTTCGGCTCGGTGCAAACAAAGACAGTAACGAGCTGCACCTGTTTGAATGTGCAATAGACGCCTTATCATTTGCAACTTTGCTTAAAATGAAAGGTCATAATTGGCAGGAATACAACCTTATTTCTCTTTCAGGAGTGTACCAACCGAAAGAGCAAATTGAGGAAAGCACAGTACCTATTGCACTTGCAAATTATTTCAAAGAAAACCCAAATATAAACACATTAAAACTGCATTTGGATAACGATTATACAGGCAGAATGGCAACAAAAGCCCTGCAAGTTATCCTACCTAAAAACATTAAAGTCATTGACAAACCCGTTAAATACGGCAAGGATGTCAATGACTTTTTGCTTATCAAAAAAGGCGTATTAAAGCCTTTCAAATACGATTGGAGTAATGAGAAAAATGTCAAAAAAGAAAGTTTATGCCCTACTCGTTGAGCCTAATAACAAGCCAAAAATAACAGAGCTTGAGGAGGACGATAAGGCGATTAAAGAGATTGCAATTACCAATGAAAACCGCAAGCCAAAAGATGATATGGAATGGTAAAATTGCCGAGCGAAAATCCTTTTCGGGTGGTTAAAATGCCCAAGCTCAATATCGTTGCATTGTCTTAACCAGCAGACTGTTTGTAATTACATTCGTAATTTCAAACAGTAAATGCCGGTTAGGGATAAATCCCTAAAACCCTTTTACAAAAATCAAATCACAGGAGGAAAAATTACAATGAAAGTTTTGATATTCTTTATCGCATTTATTCTTGGAGGAATGGCAGGCATAGTTACTATGTGCCTTGTTCAAATCAACAGAGAAAGCGAGGCACAGCTTGAAAAAATTTCTAAACAGGAAAACAAAAAGAGGGAGGAAGAAAAATGCAGAGAAACATCATAAGGCAATTTCGTTTTAACAAAGAGGAAAACGAAGTATTAAAGGAAAAGGCAAAGAAATGTTGCATCACCGACTCGGCTCTTGTTCGTATGCTTGTTCTTGGCTTTATTCCAAAGCCAAAGCCTGAAAAAGAATTCTATAATGCTTTGCGTTATCTTTCTTCAATGAGTAACAGTCTGCACCAAATCTCTGCAAAGGCAAATGCACTCAATTTTATTGATGTTCCTAAACTTGATAAGACGATTGAAAGTGTTGAAAAGCTCAAAGAAGATTTGTATGAGTGCTACATCAAACCCGACAGAGATGATGACAAGTGGCAGTAACGAAATTATGGAAGGTAACGAACAGACTTGACCGTGTTCTTGACTATGCCGAAGATGAAGAAAAAACACGCAAGCCTAAATATTCTAATACTGAATGGCAGGCACTTAAAGATGTTTTGGAATATGCCAAAGACGAAGAAAAAACGGAACAGGAATTATTCGTAACAGGTATTAACTGCAATGCAAATAAAGCTCGTGAGCAGTTCGTTATTGTCAAAGAGCAATATAACAAAACGGGCGGAATACAAGCCTATCACGGATATATTAGCTTTAAGAATACTGACGAACTATCTCCCGACCTTGCTCACCAAATCGGTATTGAATTTGCAAACAAGGTTTGGGGCGAAAGATTTCAAATTGTTGTTACTACACATTTGAATACAAAATGTTTGCATTGCCATTATGTCATCAACTCTGTTTCACTTGTTGACGGTAAAAGGTTAGCCAATAAGGAAAAGGCTTGGTTTTATTTTCGTCATATAGCAGATGAAATATGCAGAAAGTACGGACTGTTTGTTATTGAAAATCCCGACAGAAACAACGAGCCTGATTTTATCACTTTGCAGGATAAACAAAGTGTAAAAGAACAATCGGGTATTCCCACAAGAAGAAATCTTGTTCGCTTTGCCGTTGACGAAGCTGTTGAGCATAGCAGAACAATGGAAGAATTCAAAAGGTATCTTTCAAAAATGGGATATAAATACAGAATTAGTCCTACTCTCAAATATTGGTCTGTTACTGCTGACGGTTGGAAACAACCCGTTAGGTTATATAGGCTCGGAGAAAACTATACAAACATTAGAATACAGGAACGAGTTGCAGAAAACGCCTTGTATATGAGCTTGAACGCAAAGCCGTTTCAAAAGGCACATTATGTTCCTTACAAAGAATTTAATCCGCTTAAAGCAAAAGGCAGTCTATATAACCTATATCTCTATTACTGTTATCGGCTCGGAGCGTTTGATAAACCTAACGAAAAACAAAAAACAAGAGAGTATAACAGACTTCATTATCTTCTCCGTGAGGATTTGATGAAGGTAGATAAATATTCACAGGAGGCAGAGCTGCTCGGAAAGAATCACATTGATACTTCCGAACAGCTTTTCTCATATAAAGAGTCTGTGGAAAAGGAAATTGAAACCTTAACAGATGAAAGAAAACACCTGAGAAACAAAATGCGTCATAAGGACATAAGTGAGGTTGAGCTTTCACAGATTAAGAAAGAAATATCCGACATATCCGCAAGGCTCAAAAAACTACGCAACTCGCGTTCTCTCTGCAACGATATTGCCGAGCGTTCCCACATTGTTGAGAAAAAAGTTCAACAGATTGAAAAAGATGAGAATAAGCAGGAGCGTAAATACAAATCAAAGGAGGAAAGACTTGATGAACAGTTCAGGTGATGCAGCCGAACAAGTTGTAAGGCTGTCCCTTGAAGGCTTTGAGGTTGTAGCCAAAGTATCCGGCGAGGCGGCAAAGAGTATTGCCGTACTTCTAATTTCTGCTCTAAAACAGGAACAGAAAACAAAGGGAAGGGCAAGACTTACAAATATGATTAAGTCAGGCAAGGAACTCAAAGTTTACACGGTGCAACAAAAAGACCTCAAAGAGTTCACAAAACACGCAAAGAAATACGGTGTCCTTTATACCGTTTTGCGTGACAAAAACAACAAGGACAAAAATGCTTTTGTTGATATTATCGCAAGAGCAGATGATGCGTCAAAAATTCAAAGAATTATTGACCGCTTTGACCTTGCTACTGTTGATAAGGGTACTATTGTATCTCAATCGGAAAAGGCTATTGAAGAACGCAAAAAGAAAGCAGAAGAAAAAACCGACAAATCGGAAAACAATGAGCTTTTTGACGAAATATTTGTCGAGGACAATTCGGAAAAATCTGCTGATGAAAGCGGACATAAGCCTATCCAAAGAGAAAACCCTTTTACACCTCAGACGGAAAAAAGCCCTCCGTCCGAGAACGGCTCTATCAGGGGAAGTACATTATCTAACGAGGGTACTGTTGTAAAAGATAAGAAACCGTCCGTAAAAGAGAAACTCAATGAGTACAGACGGCAGATTAAGCAACAGAAAGAGCAGGATAAACAAACCCCTGTTGTTGATGAAAAGCCAAAAGCAGATAAAAAGCCTGCCGTAACAGAGCATCAGCAACCTAAACCAAATAAAAACAAAAAACCAAAGGAGAGATAACAAGTGCAAAATCGCACTTGTTATCTGATTATAATGCCCTCAAAATTTGCCTATGGCATAATTTTGAGATGGCTGAATTTACATTATACACCTTATCTGCCCACGATAAAGAGTGTATAAAAAAACAAATCAAATTTCGTGGGCAGAAAGGTTATGTAAATTGTTATGTCATACACACCAAAACAGAGAACATTCAAAAAGCGTGAGAGCAAGGAGGAATTTGCGGCACGCAAAAAAGCCGAAAAAGAACAGGCTTACGAAATCATTGACAATTCCATTACGGATATAATGCAAGATGATGAACACTTTAAGCAGTATCTTCATTTTCAGTCCCGTATGGAAAGGTACACCGTATCAAACACATTGCTGATTATGGCACAATGCCCTGACGCAACTCAGCTCAAATCCGCAAATTCGTGGGGAGAGCTTGACGCATCAATCAATAAAGGCGAAAAAGGCATTAAAATCCTTGAGCCTCACGATTACATTGATGAAAACGGCGAGCAAAGAACATCATACAATGTCAAATATGTATTTGATGTTTCACAGACCAATGCTCAGCCGCAGCCTGCAAAGTCTTTTGACCACTCACCAAAGGCACTTGTTAAGGCTATGCTTAATGCAACAGCTCTTAACAAGTCAGCAGTCGATGAACTTCCTATCAATAACTCAACTGCATACTTTGATGATAAGAGCAAAACTCTTATGATTAAAAGACATTCCGAGACACTTGCAATGTTCAAGGATATTGCAAGAGAGCTTTCACTTGCAGAAATTGCCAACAACAGTGATGAATACAATCGTACCGAGTGTATTCCGTCTGCCGTATGTGCGTCATATATGCTTTGTGAAAAGTACGGCATTGATAACTCCGACATAAATGTTGCAAGTGCCAAAACAATGTGGAACGGCAAGGAAAACAAAGATATTCGCACAATGCTTACAATGGCGAATGACAGCGTTTATTCCGTAAGCAAAGACATTTATGTTGAAATGAACAAGGCAAAGGACAAGGAGCCTAAAGCACAGGAACAGACAAGATAGGAGGTAACTATCCGTGAAAGAAGAACGATACTATCTTGTACTTAATGATGACGAACAGAGCCTTTTAATAAGGTCTTTGAATGACGAAAGAACTGCTCAATTAAAAAACGGCAAAGCCGTTGATTCCATTGATGAGCTAATCGTAAAAGTCGGCAAAGCACCTTTGAAAAAGATTAAAGTTCTTGAAAGGTCGGATTGCTGTGCGAGATAAGAATGATAAACAGGCTATTATTATTCTTTCCGTTCTCGGTATTGTTCCTGTAATATGGCTTGGCTTGTGTATTGCTCCGTCAGTACACGGCGGACTTGCAGAGATTATCCCTGCATTAGCAAACGCAATAAACAATCCATTTGATATTAGCTTATGTGAGGACAGCTTAAAAACTGTCCTCATTTTGCTTTTAATCTATGCCCTCGTAATTTGCGTTATCATCTCAAGCCTACGCAATTACCGTAAAGGTGAAGAACACGGCTCTGCTAAATGGGGAGATGCAAATAAGGTAAACAAGAAATACCGCCAAAAGCCTGAAAACAATAACAAGATTATGACACAAAATGTTGCTATCGGACTTAACAATAAAAAGCACAGACGAAACCTAAATACTCTTGTTTGCGGTGGCTCAGGTGCAGGTAAAACCTTTTTCTATGCAAAGCCTAACCTTATGCAACGTAACTGCTCCTTTGTTGTTACAGACCCGAAGGGCGAAATTCTCCGTGATTGTGGACAAATGTTAATTGATGAAGGATACAAAGTTCTCGTACTCGACCTTATCAATATGGAGCAAAGCGATTGCTATAACCCATTTGTATATCTCAAAACAGATAATGATGTGCAAAGGCTTGTTACTAATCTCTTTAAGGCAACAACACCGAAGAACTCAACGAATAGTGATCCTTTTTGGGATAACTTGGCACAGACGCTATTACTTGCCCTTGTATTTTTTCTGCATTATGAGGCTCCCGAAGAAGAACAGAATTTCGCAATGGTAATGGAAATGATACGGGCAGGAGCTATTGATGATGAAGAAGAACAATCATTTAGTCCGCTTGATTTACTATTTAATGAGTTAGAAAGCAGAAACCCTGAACATATAGCCGTGAAATACTACCGCAGCTATCATTCAGGCTCCAACAAAACTCTTAAATCTATTCAAATTACCCTTATATCAAGACTTGATAAATTCAATCTTGACAGTCTTGCATCATTGACTATATGCGATGAACTTGATTTGGAAAAGCTCGGAGAAGAAAAGACGGCTTTGTTTGCAGTTATTCCCGATAACGATACAAGCTTTAATTTTCTTGTATCAATGCTTTATTCACAGCTCTTTCAATCTTTGTTCTACACGGCAGATAAAATCTACAAGGGTGCATTGCCTGTACCTGTTCATTTCCTTATGGACGAATTTGCCAATGTCAGTTTGCCCGATGACTTTGACAAAATCCTGTCTGTAATGCGTTCTCGTGGCGTTTCCGTATCTATCATCATACAGAATATGGCTCAACTCAAAGCCTTGTTTGAAAAGCAATGGGAAAGCATAGTCGGTAACTGTGATGAATTTCTTTATCTCGGCGGTAATGAGCAAAGCACACACAAATATGTTTCCGAACTGCTTGGTAAAGAAACCATTGACACAAATACCTACGGTAAAAGCTCAGGCAGGAACGGTAATTATTCAACTAATTACCAAATTAGCGGCAGAGAGCTTATGACACCTGATGAGGTGCGTATGCTTGATAACAAGTATGCAATACTCTTTATTCGTGGCGAAAGACCTATACTTGATTTGAAATACGATATATTCAAACACCCTAAGTTTTCTCTTACAGAGGACGGAGGAGTAAAGCCATATGTCCATAATCCTATTGAAGAAGATACAATGACTATTTCGTTCCCGAATATGTCGCTTAAAGATATTGACAGTATTGAGGTTGACGATTACGGATATGAGCTTGTTGCAGATATTGACCTTGAAAAAGAATTTGAAATGGAGGAAAATTCAAATGAAAAAACTAAATAGCGAAAGGGAATCTCCTTTAACAAAGGCAGATAAAAAAACAAGCAGAGTGCTTGCTGTTGTTACAGCGATTGTACTCTGCTTTTCTTGTTGTACTGTGGCTTATGCCGCCGATGATCCACTTGCAGTAATTAACAATCTTTCAACCTTTATTTTCGGACTTATCCGTGCCGTTGGTCTTATTATCCTCGGCTTTGGTATTGTGCAGGTAGGACTTTCACTTAAATCTCACGATCCATCACAAAGAGCAAATGGCTTTCTCACTCTTGCCGGTGGAGTAGTTATTACCTTTGCAAAGAAAATTCTGGATGTAATTATTGGGTGAAAATTTAGTCGTATCTTTTCGATACGACTTTTACATATTAGTTAAAATCAGAAATAGACTTTGCTTTATAGTATAATAATATCTAAATTCTTACACTATATTAAACATTAAAACATTGAAAAAATTAATATTTTTTATTAAAAAACTAAATGATACTCAAGTCCTTTTTTAGTCTTTTTCTCATTCTCGGATTTTGCCATTTCTGTTCAACAATTTTAAAATCATTAAAATATTTTTTAGCAAAATCTATAGAATGTGCTCCATTACCATTAGGCAACATTAATAAATTGTCAATTAAATTATAATATGTCTCTCTAGTTTCTTTAATTGTTTTCGCAAGTTCTCCTTTAAATACATACTCGCCTTGTTGTAAAATATTTAGGTCATGAAAAAAATACGATTGCATAATATCATATAATTCTCTGTCTCTGTCCCCTTTCATAGCACGTTGCAATAAGTCAGGACATGTTGGGTTACTGCATGTTTGTGAATAGGTAAGTCGTTGACTAACCCATATACTAAATATCATTTTGTTTTCATACATTAAAAACTCAAATAAATCCTCCCACTCCTCATCATCTGAATTAATTTCATAGTTCATGTCTCTAATACTAAAATAAAAATCTGAAATGAAATTTATAAGTCTAAAAACTTTTAATCTTTTTTCAAACATTGCCGTCTTATTTTGTTTCCTTGTTGTATAAATAGTTGCCCATATTGCTACAGTAGCTAACAATATTGAAGTTATTGTTGTAACATATTCAAAATAATCGTTGAAGTTACTATTTGTATTCAATGTAATTCTATAAACAATAAAGTTTTCCATAATTCATCCATCCTATTTTAAATAATAAATATCATGTGCCTATAAAAATCCTATTATTAATGTCCATGAGCAATTCTTTTTGTAATGTTCGAGTTGCTGTGATATATGTACTTAAAGCGTAAAAAACATGCATTTGTTTATCATTCAATATCTACCAATTACATATGAAAAACTTACCTTTACATATATAACTCATATGGTTCACAAACCCGTATTTTATGTTCTTTAAGCAAAAATTGTATAATTAATTTATTGTTTAATTCCAAACAAATAAATTCACTTTCGTTAAAAGTTAGTAATTTAACAACTAAGTTATAGTTATTAATGTTAAAATGTTTCAGTAGTTCAATAATATTAAAAATGCTTTTTATAAAAAATTGTTGATAAATATTAACTTTATTTCGCCAATTATTATGTGTGTTTATAACATCATACGACATTCTGTTAGACATATAGCCTCCTCCCATTGAAATATATATTTTTCCTGGATTTGTTTCTACAAAAGAAGTTATTCCGGCTTTTCTAAACTTAGCAACTGATTCATCACTAATGGGCTCTGCAAGCGAAACGATTCCTTCAATTTGATATTTACTTAATAATTCTGGCCAATTATTCTCAATTATTCTAACTAATTCTATTTTGGAAAACAAATATGGCTCAATGTTTTTATTGTGATTGTAAATTTGTAGCAAATATGCTGAGTTATTAGTGATGTATGCGAATAGTAAATAATCACTTCTGTCAACAAATGTTTTTTTATTGTTAAGCCTATTTAAATGAAAATGATATATATTCCAATCATATATCAACATATCTTTTGAATCTTTCTTTTCGATCTTTCTACTCATATACGGTGTAAGGGAAAATCCACGCATTAATTTGAGCACTATTTCGTTGAATGCTTGTTCACGTTCTTTTGGACAATTTAATTCTTTTGAGATATAAACTTTTCTTGGAATAGTACTAATATTCCTTTTCAGTATATTTAAATATGAATATACATTGTCGCCGGATTTATTTGGACTATATCCCATATTTTTTAAACCATCGCACGCAATTGTATTTAAATCCTCAGCGAAATTAATTTCTATTGAATAATTTATTTTTTCAGGTATTTGAGAATTAATAATCATATTTTTATTCACCAGCTAAAACTAAATTTTAAAAGTGTTGTTATAAATACTATTCTATATCTTTCTCAAAAAAATTCAATAATAAAGTGAGTATTCGTTAGATTAACTAAATACAAATGATATAATTATAAAATTTAAGTATGTTATCTAAAAAAAGTTCCAAACGGCGAGTCGACACCGTTTGGGGCTTTTTATATATAAAAAATTTTAAGAAAGGAGTGTTTTAATGTCAGATAACTGGGTAGTACGCAATCTCGAAAACGCTCTTGAAACTTGGAATGACAAGCTGACGGAGATATGGGGATTACTGACCGCTACACCCGAAGAATTCAAAGGCGGTAAAATATGGAATGTCATACTCGATATTAACGGAGCATTGCAGGTAATCGGTACAGCTCTGCTTGTTTTGTTCTTTGTTGTTGGCGTCATGAAAACCTGCGGTTCATTCGCTGAAGTTAAGAAACCCGAACACGCATTAAGACTGTTTATCCGTTTTGCACTTGCAAAAGGTGCAATAACCTACGGACTTGATTTAATGCTTTCTTTATTTAAAATTGTTCAAGGTACAATCTCAACAATAATGACTTCTGCCGGATTCGGACAAGCAAACAAAACGACATTGCCGCAAGAAATGATTACGGCTATTGAAAATTGCGATTTCTTTGAAAGTATACCGTTGTGGGCAGTAACACTAATCGGAAGTCTGCTGATAACAGTTTTGTCATTCATTATGATAATGACTGTTTACGGCAGATTTTTTAAGTTGTATATGTATACTGCCATTGCACCGATACCACTTTCAACATTTGCAGGAGAGCCGTCACAGCATGTTGGCAGGTCGTTTATCAAAAGCTATTGTGCAGTATGCTTGGAAGGTGCAATTATTGTCCTTGCCTGTGTTATATTCTCACTCTTTGCAGCATCACCGCCGCAAGTTGATACAACTGCACCTGCGGTAACTATGGTGTGGAAATATGTGGGTGAACTCATATTCAATATGCTTGTACTTGTCGGTGCAGTTAAAACATCAGACCGTATTGTACGGGAAATGATGGGACTTTAAGGAGGTAAATAATGCAAATACAAATCAATAAAGAGTTTAGAGATTATCGTGAAAAGGTGTATTTCGGACTGAGTATGCGACAGTTGATATTTTCATTTCTTGCTGTCGGCGTTGCAATAGTATCATATATTTTACTTAAAGATAAACTCAGTACCGATACAATATCGTGGCTGTGTATACTGCTTGCCGCACCGTTTGCTGCTTTGGGTTTTGTAACATACCACGGTATGACTTTTGAAAAATTTGCTTGGGCGTGGATAAAATCGGGAGTCTTAATTCCCAAAAGACTTGTTTTTAAAGCAGAAAGCAAAACTCATATTGAGAATAAAGAAATGATTAAACAAAATGAAAAGGAGGTTTTCAAGAATAATGAAAACTCGCAATAAAATGAAAAAACTTGAACAGGAAAAGTTCGTTATACCCAAAACTGTTCAAAATGTTATTCCTATCAAAGCCGTCTACAAAGACGGCATTTTTCTTGTCGGTAAAAATATGTATTCCAAAACATTTCTCTTTACCGATGTTAATTACTATATCGCCTGCGAAAACGAAAAGAATGATTTAATGCGTCAGTATTGGGCAGTTATCAATTCTTTCGGAAACGGTGTTACCGTTAAGCTCACAATCAATAACCATCGCTTTGATAAGGAAGAATTTGAAAAATCAATCCTTATGCCGTATTACTATGATAACCTTGATGTGTATCGTAAGGAATATAACGAAATGCTGCTCAATAAAGCTGCAACATCCGAGTGTATTGTTCAGGATAAGTATTTTACCGTTACGGTAAATAAAAAGTGCTATGAGGACGCAAGAGCATTTTTTACTCGTATTGAAAAGAACCTGTCAACAAACCTTTTTGCACTCGGCAGTAAATGTGAGCCGTTAAACGCAACCGACAGACTCAAGATATTCCATAATTTCTACCGTGCAGGGAGTGAGGAAAACTTCAATCTTGATTTTGAACTTTTGCAAAATCAAGGTTGTGATGTCCGTGACTATATCTCTCCAAATTCAATGGATTTTAACAGCGACTACATGATGATTAACGGTCAGTATTGCAGAACTGTTTTTCTTCGTAATTACGGTACATTTGTTGATGATAATATCATAACCGAGCTTACTTCAATCAATAAAAACTTAATGCTTTCTATTGATTTTATCCCTATTCCCGTTGATGAAGCCAACAAAGATGTAGACAACATTTTACTTGGCGTTCAATCGGATAAGGCGAACTTCAATCGCCGTCAGGCACAAAACCAAAACTATGGTGCTACCAATTATGACCTTGAGCAAAGAGAAAAGGAAATACTTGAAATCAGAAACGATATGCGTTACCGTGACCAAAGAATTTATGACACGATAATTTCAATGGTGATAACTGCCGACAGTAAGCAGGAACTTGATAACTTAACCGAAAGTATTTTTGTAAAAGCTTCCGAGAACAGCACGGCACAGTTTGCAACACTTCGTTATCAACAGCTTGACGGACTTAATACTGTTTTACCGTTTGGCGTCAAAAGAATTGAATGTTACCGTACACTTACAACCGAATCACTTGCGTCTTTTATGCCGTTTCACGCTCAAGAGGTCAGTCATCCGGGAGGAGCGTATTATGGTCAAAATGCTATCAGTAACAATATGATATTTGTTAATAGGCATTCGCTTCTTAACGGTAACAGTATCGTACTCGGTGTACCCGGTGGTGGTAAATCGTTTATGGTTAAAGAAGATATTGTATCAATCTTCCTTTCAAATCCCGATGCCGATATTGTAATTATAGACCCTGAAAGAGAATACAACGCTCTTGTTAAAGCATTCGGCGGAGAAGTAATTAACATATCCGCTAATTCACCAAACCATATTAACGCTATGGATATGAATGCAAACTATGAAGATGAGGGCAATCCCGTAACTACAAAATCGGAATTTATCATGTCTCTTTGCGAACAGTTACTCGGTACATCTGCCGACGCAAAAGATAAGTCTATCATTGATAGATGCTGCAAGAATGTTTATGACGGATATATCAAAAACAATTTCAGTACACAGCAACCTACTCTTAAAGATTTTAGAGAAGAACTGTTAAAGCAAAAGGAAACCGAGGCACACGATTTGGCACTTGCCATTGAGTTGTTTACAGACGGCTCGCTTAACACTTTTGCACAGCCTACCAATGTTGATATTAACAACAGGCTAATATCTTATGACATTCTTGAACTCGGTGATTCGCTTCTGCCTGTAGGTATGCTTATCGTACTTGATAATCTTTTAAACAAGATTACTTCAAACAGAGAGAAAAGGCGACAAACATATATCTTTATTGATGAGATGTATTTGCTTTTTGCTCATCAATATACGGCAAAATTCCTTTATCGTATTTGGAAACGAGTAAGAAAATACGGAGCGTTTGCGATAGGCATTACACAGAATGTAGGAGATATGCTTGAAAGCAACACAGCAAGAACTATGGTATCAAATTCCGAGTTTGTTATTATGCTTAATCAAAAGGCAAGTGATGTGCTTGAGCTTTCAAGACTTCTTGAAATCACGCCTAACCAAACGCAGTATTTTACAAACAAGGACGCAGGTCAAGGACTTATGAAGATAGGCAGTAACCTTGTGCCGTTTGTAAACAAGTTCCCAAAGGATACACAACTTTACAAGTTGATGACATCTAAACCGGGAGAGGCTGTTTAATTATTAAATACAATCATACAGTGCCGCTGACTTAAAGTCGGTGGCATTGTTTTTTAAGGAGTTATACACTATGAAAAAATCTGTTTTTGTCATTTTACTCGTATTCTTCATATCTGCGTTTTCAATCAGTATGTACTTTGTTATTAAGGAAACTGTTGAGGATAAAAAGCAATATGAAGTATTTGAAAATATTGTTTCATCTGTTCAAGTTGAAGATGACAGTTCTGATTATACAGATGAGAAGCTTAAAAGATATATCGAATTGAATACAGAAAATTCCGACTTTGCAGGTTGGATAAAAATTGACGGTACGCACATAAATTATCCTGTTATGAAAAGCAGTACGCCTGACTACTATTTGCACCGTAATTTTAATAAAGAGTATTCATATTACGGTACACCATATTTAAGTGATAAAAGCGATACGATGAAGCCTACCGACAACATAGTTATCTACGGTCACAATATGCGAGATAACACTATGTTCGGCAATTTGAGTAAGTACAAATCAAAAGAGTTTTATGAAAAGCACAGATACATTCACTTTGATACGCTTGTAGATTTAGGAAAGTATGAGGTTGTATGTGTATTCAAAACCACACCGAGCAAATTCGATTATCAAAATTATACCGTCTTTGATTCTTCCGATGAATTTAGTTCGTATATATCAAAATGCAAAGAAAGCGAATACTACAACACCGATGTATCGTGCGGCTACGGTGATAAGTTAATAACGCTATCAACTTGCGAATACAGTCAAGAAAACGGCAGGCTTGTAGTAGTTGTTAAAAAGGTGAAGTGATATGAGCGAGATTGAAATCAAAAAGGTTGCCGAGAAAACTCTTAAAACTGCTGACAATCTTGGTATAGCGACAGAAAAGGCTAAAGGAATAACTTTAAAAGCAAAAGAAAAGGTATCTGAAAATGTTAGCGATAATTCCGAAAGCCCTGTTAATTATGCTATTGATAAAGTTCAGAATAATGCTAAAAGTGTATCGGAGAACGCAGTTTATCTTTTCAACAAGCAAGGCAAAAAGAGTGTAAACGAAACTGTTAAGAATACAAAAAAACTCGAACAATCTATTGAAGAAGTTCGAGCAAAAAGAAAGATTAACAAAGATAAAAGAAAGGTGAATAACCCTGATAAATACACACCCAAAGCACCTGATGATACAGTTAAGACCGACGATATTGTATCGAAAAACACGCCAAAGAATACTCAAAACAAAGTCCGCAGTGCAAGCAGTACTAAAACAAAAGAAACCGTATCTGCCGTTAAATCAAAACAACCTATCATAAATGCAAGCAAACAATCTACGAAAGACACAGCAAAAGCCATTAACAAATCATTTCAAATAGCTAAAGAAACAGCAAAGCAATCAACCAAAGGTGCAAAGAAAGCTGCAAGAGCGACTAAAAGAGTAATCAAAGCTATGATTGAAAGCACAAAGGCACTTGTTAATGCGATTATTGCAGGCGGTTGGGTATCTGTTGTCATAATCATTTTAATATGCCTTGTAGCTGCCTTATGTTCATCATTTTACGGCATATTCTTCTCAAGTGAAACATCGCAAAGCGGCATGAACATAACTTCTGTAATTCAGCAAATCAACAATGAATTTGATGACAAGATTGACGAGATTAAATCATCGGGCAGTTTTGACGGAGTAGAAGTAATCGGCAGTCGCTCTAATTGGAAAGATGTACTATCTATTTATGCGGTTAAGACTACTACCGATGAAAACAAACCTATGGAAGTCGCTACTGTTGACGAAAACAAAAAGGCAATTTTATCATCAATCTTTTGGGATATGAACAACATATCAAAGTCTGTTGAAACACGGACAGAAACGGTAACGAAAAAATCAACCGATGAGCAGGGGAACAAGATCGAAACAACAGAGCAAGTTGAAAAGAAATATCTTGTGATAACCTTATCCGGCAAGACTGCCGATGATATGGCTAATTCTTACTCGTTTAATGATACGCAAAAGAAATATTTAGCCGAATTGATGAGTGACAAAAACAACAAGCTTTGGGCATCGCTTATCTATAATATCGGCGGAGTATCGGGTGGTAGCGGTATTGACATTAAAGACATTGATTTTTCAAACGAAACGGTCAATGACACGCAGAAGAAAATCGTTGCAGTAGCGACAAACTCGGCTAAATACGGTATTTCTGCCCGTTCGGGTTACTGTCAGGCTTGGGTTGCAGATGTATACCAAGCTGTTACAGGTTCAAGAGGTTCAGCTCACTGCGCTTTATGTGCGGCAGATATGTGGGCAGTATCAAGCGATTGGAGCAAGATACCTGTAGGAGCAACAGTTTACGGATATGCCTCCAACCCCTACGGTCATGTCGGCATATATATCGGTAACGGACAGGTAATACACAACCTCTCCGGCACAGTAAAGGTACAATCTCTTGAAAGTTGGGTTGAAGGCTTTAACGGGTTTGCTTGGGGTTGGGAGAATTGTAATAATCTATTTAGTAAATAGTAATATAACTTTATAATCTTAATTATAGTTATCAAATCAATGTATAACAACGCAGCCTTGAAAAGACTGCGTTGTTAGTATTATTCAGAAGTAGTTTTTAGCAATATAGAAGTCTGAAAAATTTTTTTGCTATTATTATAATTAGAATCAAGATTTCCAGAGTATCTTTTAACAATTCTTGAAATGCTTTTAAGTCCTATACCATGCAGATTTTTGTTTCTTTTTGTAGATACGTAAAAATCACCAATTGTTTTTGGCTCCGTATCGGATGAATTCATTATGACAAATAAAATATATTTTTCATTACGATTGTCAATATTAAGTTCAATTTGTTTTTTTTCTGATGATTTTGCAGCTTCATAAGCATTTTCAAGCAAATTATCTAACAATGCCGTTAAATCACTATCTGTAATAAATGAAAAATCAATATTCCTAATATCAACTATTAGGTTAATATTATTATCATTACATAGCTGAGCATATCTACTTACTATAACATTCACTAATTTATTATTACTATATTGTTTAAGTGATTTGATTTCATATCCTTCATATATTGAGTCAACATATTCTATAATTTTGTAATTTTCGTTTGAATTTGATAATTCCCTAATATTTAGCAAACATCTTTTTATATCATGTATCAAAATATTTGATGAGTCATATTGCCTTTCTAATTCAAGATAATACTCTTGATTTATTTCTTCTTTTTGTTTTTCGAGTTGAAGCTCTGTGTTTTTAGTTAATGTTGATATGATTTTTTCGTGTACTAAAAATACAATAATGTTAATTATGAGAAGTAGAGAAGAAATTATCATAAAAAGAATGTTTGCTATTTGATCTAAATCAAGATTAATAGATACATATACAAGTGACATAATTAATACTACTGATGTTAATGGAAGAAAAAATAGTAAATATGAGTAATCTTTATCAATTGTGTTTTCCTTTTCCTTTAAAGATATTTTTGAAGCTACATAAGCAAATACAAAGTAAAGAGTTTTTGTTCCTATTGTTTCTAATGTAAATATATATGGATTTGTGGAGTAATTTTTCAAATCAATTTTAAATAATAATGTAGCTAAATATATAATGATTAATTCCGTTACTATCATTAAACTTTCTAATAGCAATACATTGAAAAGCACCTGTTTAATTGATGAATAATAGCATACATATGCTATTGCAAAATTACAGATAAGGAAACTTAATAGATTTAAGTATGGAATATTAGTAAAATTTATTGCAAACTGAATAATAAAAGATACTATATATGATAAAAGTAATTGTTTATTTGACACTTTTTGAGTTAGTTTTTTGCTAAGATATATGTATGAAACAAATTGCTCAAAAATATATGTAAGTAAAAAGCATATTGTTGTCATTTTAAACCTCCTGCAAAATCAAAAAATGCTTTTTTGAAATTAGGGTACTTTCTTTGGGATATATAAGTAGAAATAGTTTCGCATTTACCTTTTCTTAAAACTATAGTTGTTTTATTAAAATCAATTACATTCTGCAAATTAATTAAAATACTATTATGAGAAAATACAAAGCACTCATTTTGATCAATCTTTTGACGTAATTCTTTAGGTTTTATATTTGTATAAAAATCCCCTTTATTAGTATAAATAATAGATCCATATTTTTGATTTTCAATATATAAAATATCTTTTGTTTTTATCAAATGAACTTCACCATTATTAGTTATGGTTATTGTTTTACTAATAAGGCGATATTCTTCAACGGCTTCTTTTAGATTAGAATAAAAGCGGTTTTTATCGATTGGCTTTGATAAGTATCTAAAAACATGTATTCTCATTGCACTATCTAAGTAGTTTTGAAAAGAAGTTAATACAATTACAATAGTATCAGAATTTAATTCTTTTAGTTTTTCCGATAATCTTAATCCATTAATTCCAGGCATTTCAATATCAACAATAGCTATGTCATAAGATTTATTGTCTTTTAATATGAAATCTCCTGAATTCTTTATATCAATTTGAAATTTTAGTCTATATTTCTTTTCAAAAATAGAGATAAGTTCCTTTATTTGTTTTGTTATTTCAGGATTATCATCACATATTAATAATTTAATCATTAAAAATCCCCTCCAATTATTTAATTATACATTATTGGAGGGGATTTGTCACTATTTTACTTTTGTTGATTTAATACACATTGAATTATATCACTAATAAGAGATAAAGATTTGTCATTACATAATTTTAAATTATCAATTATACTTTGAGGAATATCATTAGTTTTTATCGTGCCTAAGAGAAACATATCTGGAGTAGTTTCCAATTTTAAACATAGGTTAGCGAATGTCGTTAAGCTTGGTATAGAATGACCGTTTTCAATATTAGATAAATAGTTGTTTGATAAATCTGCCATCTCTGCTAATTCGTTTTGTTTATAACCTAGTGCCATTCTTCTTTGTGCAATTCGTTTTCCCAAAGATTCAAAATCGATATACATAAATAATCACCTCATTTTTATACTAACAAGAGTGATTTCCATTGTTAACAAAGTATAAGTGTAATATACACTTATAAATTAAAAATATGTAATATTTCAAAATAAATATACTTTTACATTATAAAAAACAGAAAAATATCTATAAATTTATCGTTTTTGCTAAATTCTATATCGTTATTTCTATTTTAAACAAAAGCAGTTAATAATATGTTAAAATTCCAAGTAAGGAGTGATGTATTATGAAAAAAATAAAAAATCTTTTGAAAAAAATCTCACCAGCAATCGTTTGCTGCTTAACAATTGTTTTAGCAATTAACGCTAATTCGGCAAGTTGTTTTCTTATTAATGAACCAAAAGAACCGAAACCAGTAGAAAAATTCAAATTATTTAAATAATGGATATGTTTTATAAAAAACTATCTTTGTATTTATCAAAGAATCAAAATATTAGTAAAGATGATGAAGAATTATATGAATATGCTGCTAAAGTAGTGACTCATGGAATTATTAATATTTTTATTACAATTTTAATTGGTATATTTTTTGGAATGTTAAAAGAATGCATATGTTTATTTATAACTTTTTTCATTTTGAGAAAATATACAGGTGGCTTACATGCCAGCAAATATATTTATTGTCTCATTAGTTCAATTGTTTTAATGATATTATCATTATTCATAATTCAATACTTAGAACAAAATTCTTGTCATATGTTGTTTTTAGGTATATTGATTGTTTTTACAATATTGATTTGGATTTTTGCGCCTATTGATAATAAAAGAAAGAAACTATCAATTAAAGAGAAAAAGGTATATAAATATTTTTCTGTGATTTTGTCATTGTTTTTTTTATTAATAGTTTTGGTTCTTATGTACAAGAACTTTATTATAGCGTATTCATTCGGTATTGGAGTAATCATTACATCCATATTATTGATATTAGCCTTTTTTAAAGATAAGTTGTTGCAAATAGGTGGATAATATGTTGTCTAATTTAAAATATATGTTGTCAAATTGGATTGAGTGGGATAAAAAAAGTTTACTTTTTTTCTTTGTCAGAGTCCCAGCTCTTGTTCTTCAGCCGATTGTAACGGCATACATACCAAAGGCTATGATTGACTGCATTGAAAAGGGTGTTACAACAGAGCGGTTAATTCTTGTTGTTGCACTTTTAAGTCTACTTTTAACCTTTACCATATGGATGGATCCATTTATGAAGGAACTTATCAGAGGCGGAGCAAGAATTGTAAGAATGCGCTATGCTGTTATGGCATTCCGCAAAAATCTTTCAACAGATTATGTAAACATAGAAAGCCTTGAGGGCAGAGAGCTGCACAAAAGAGCAGAAGCCTTTTACAATGCAAGGTTTTCATCGGGTGCAGATTTCATTGAAGAATGCAACAATTTTCTTGTTTGTATAATCGGCGTTATTGCATCTACCATTTTGATTTACAAAATCAACATTTTAATGATTCTGCTTATTCTTTTAACCTGCGTTGGCGAATTTATCATATTAAAGGTTTTAAATAAAAAGCAGAAAATAACGCTTGATGACAGTTCAAAGCTTTCATCAAAGCTTGATTATTTTTATAAATTGAGCAAAAGCAGTAATGCCTCTAAAGATATTAAATTGTACGGCTTTCAGGATTATTTTATTTACACAGTTGCTAAAATCACATCTAATATTGAAAAAATAATTGCAAAATACACAAATCAGAGTGCGTCAGTAAGCGGAATAAGAGCAGTATTAAATCTGATTCGCCAGCTTATTTCTTATGTATATCTAATTTATCTTGTAACAATTGGCTGTTTAACGGTATCAGAATTCGTTTTTTATTTCGGAATTATTACAGGCTTTTCAAACTGGATTGTTAACCTTGTTTTTTCCTATTCAAAAATTGAACGCAGTGCGAACGATTGTGCCGTTTTCCGCAAATATATTGAAAGCGAAAACGAGAGCAAGGATAAGCCTGATGTTGATTTCAGCGAGATTGAATCTATTGAATTCAAAGATGTTTCATTTACATATCCATCTGCTGAAAAAAGCACCATCAACAATATGTCTTTTAAAATAAACAAAGGCGAAAACATTGCAATCGTCGGCGAAAACGGAGCAGGCAAAACAACAGCTATCAAGCTGCTCTGCGGTCTTTATTATCCTACAAACGGCGATATACTGATTAATGGTAAGAGCAGCAGAGATTTTTCAAGCGAAAACTATTTTGATTTATTTTCAGCCGTTTTTCAGGATTATTTCTTTATGCCAATGACCATTGCTGAAAATATCAGTGCAGAAATGGATTATGACAAGGAAAAGCTTTATTCTGCATTTAAGAAAGCAGGCATTCTGGAAAAGATAAATGCATTGCCGAATAAGGAAAATGCACTGATGGACAAGAATGTTTATAAAAACGCAGTTGATTTTTCCGGCGGAGAAAAGCAGAAATTGCTTCTTGCAAAGGCTGTTTACAAGAACGCCCCTGTTCTTATTCTTGATGAACCGACAGCAGCGCTTGATCCGATTTCCGAAAACGAGCTTTATCTGAAATATAATGAATTAACAGAAAACAAGATTTCGTTTTTTATTTCTCACAGGCTTTCTTCAACACGCTTCTGTAACAGAATTTTATTTGTTAAAGACGGCAGAATTGCTGAAAGCGGAACGCACGAGGAGCTTATGGCACAAAAGGGTGCATATTACAGAATGTATCAGATTCAGAGCTACTACTATAAGGAAACGGAGGTGGCTGTGAATGAGTAATATGAAAACAGTTTTTAAGATTTACAAGGAAATTCATAGCCTTGAAAAAAAGGTTTTGCCATCTGTAACAGTTCAGTCCATCGTTTCATCACTTAAACCATTTATAAACATACTGTTTACGGCTAAAATTATAAATCTATTGAGTGACGGCAAGGATTTCAAAACCGTTATGCTCTACATAACGATTGCCGTTGCAATAAACTTTATCCTGTTTTTCCTTGACAGTTTTCTGGATGAATACAGCCAGAATTTAAGAAATCTTTTGCTGAACAAGGAAAACAAAAAGGTTGCATCCAAGTTGTTCAGAACAGAATATCAGAAGCTTGAAAGCAGCGAATATAAAGAGCTTATTCACAAGCACGAGGAGGCTGAGAAAAGCAGATGGTCACGCTTCCCCTATTTTGTATGGACAACATACAGATTTTTAAACGGCTTATTTACCTTAATCATTTCAGTTATTATTATCTTCCCACTTCTTAAGGTTGGGTTTACCAAAACAGGAGATACCTTTTTTGAAAAGCCAATTTTCCTGATTACTATAATCAGTGCAATCCTTGCAATGGCGGTTATCATTCTTCTTGTTGCGGTAAACATAAACAAATCTTATTTAAAGGCGAATGAAAGCTATGCTGAGCTGGACAGGATTTTCTATTCCTTTCTTGATATTTTCGGAGATTATAGAACAGGCAAGGAAATCAGAATTTACAAGGAACAGAATTTAATAGACAGCATTGCAACAAGCAAGATTTTAACAGACGGCGAAAAAACACTCCGTAAAATCTCTATGCACACGGCAAAGGCAAGCTCCTTTGTTGCGATACTCGGTGCAGTGGTCGGCTTTGGTGTTTATCTGTTTATCGGCATTAAAGGTTTGCTTGGTCTTTTCAGTATCGGCTCACTTGTGCTATACTGCGGTTCATTTATGCAAATTATAAACGGCATTATGATGATGGCAAACACCTTTGGCAAGCTTCAGGAAATCATACCGCTTGCTAAATGCTATTTTGAAATTCTTGATACGAAAGATGATATGGAATACGGCAGCAAAGAGCTCGACAGTGACAAATTCGAAATCAAATTCAAAAATGTTTCTTTCAAATATCCGAATGCGGAAAATTATTCACTGAAAAATATTAATATAAAAATTAATAACGGTGAGCATCTTGCGGTAGTCGGCAGAAACGGCAGCGGCAAAACAACATTTATTAAACTGCTTTGCAGACTTTATGATGTTACAGACGGTGAAATTTTGATTAACGGCATCAACATTAAGGAATACACAAAGGAAAGCATAATGAAGCTTTATTCTGTTGTTTTTCAGGATTTTAAAATTTTTTCAACAACGCTCTCGCAAAACATTTCCGCAGGCGAAGAATACGATTATGATAAGCTTTATAAAGTGCTTGATGAGGCGAATATTAAAGACAGAGTGCTGAAAATGGAAAACAAGGAAAGCACTTTTCTGTATAAGGATTTAAACAAATCAGGTGTTGAGATTTCAGGCGGTGAGGCACAAAAGCTTGCCCTTGCAAGAGCATTATACAAGGATGCACCGATTGTTATTCTTGACGAGCCAACGGCGGCGCTTGATCCGATTGCCGAACATGAAATATACAGTCGATTTAATTCCTTTGTTGAAAACAAAACTGCAATATACATTTCACACAGACTATCAAGCTGTGCGTTTTGCAATCATATTGCTGTGTTTGACGATGCAAAGCTTATTGAATTTGGCACACATCAGACTCTAATTAACAATAATGGCAAATATGCCGATTTGTGGAATGCCCAGGCGAAATATTATATAAATTAATTTTATTTAATATGTAATTTGAATTATAAGGAGATAAATATGAGTATTAAAGAATTACTTGAATCTAATCGTACAGAATACATCATGGAGGTTCATGATTCATTAAGTGCAAGAATCATTGAAAATGCAGGATTTAAAGGTGCTTGGTGTAGTAGCTTTTCTCTTTCGGCAACAAAGGGATTGAGAGATATAAATGAAATGACGATGACGGATGTATTAAATGTTGTCGATGAAATAACTAGCGCAACAAAAATTCCAGTATTGTTAGATGCAGATAATGGATATGGTGATTTTAACAACTCAATGTTGTTAGTAAAGAAAGCTGAAAAAATCAAAACAAGTGGCATTTGTATTGAAGATAAGAAATTCCCTAAAGTTAATTCGTTAATTGATAATAGGCAACAACAAATGTTATCAATTTCTGAATTCTGTAAAAAAATTGATGCAATGTGTAATGTAAGAGAAATTTCAGATTTATCTATCGTGGCTAGAACAGAAGGTTTTATATATGACGAGTCAGCACAAGAAGTGGTTAATAGAGCTCAAGAGTATGTTAACGCAGGTGCTGATGCTATATTTATTCATAGCAGAAAAAAAGACATAACAGATATTCAAGAGTTTTTCAAATTATGGAAATGCGATAAACCCGTTGTAATATGTCCAACAACATATTGCGATACCGAACCAGAAGTGTATTCAAAACTTGGAGTGAGTATGGTTATATGGGGAAATCATATGTTACGTGCAGCAGTAAACAATATGCAGTATGTTGCTAAAAGAATATATGAAGATAAAAAAATTATTTCTTTAGATAACAACTTGACTTCAGTAAATAATATATTTCAATTACAGCACATGGATGAGTACTATGAAAATTTAAAAAAATTTGGATAGGAGATATTTATGATTAATACAGATGATTTTATAAAATGTTTAAAAATGAATAATTTTTCACCATTTATTGGTGTCCCTTGTTCATATCTGAAACCGCTTATTTCATGTTTAGAACTGAACTATAGTAAAGATTATATAAATGCAGTTAATGAAGGAAATGCTGTTTCGTATGCTTTTGGATCTGCCTTAGCAGGAAAAAAGCCTATAATTTTAATGCAGAATTCTGGTATAGGAAATTTTATTAATCCTTATGTAACATATATTAAACTAAGCAAAATTCCATTATTATTTATTATTTCCATCCGTAACAATGATTCTGGAGATACTGAGCAACATGATTATATGGGCGCAAATACAAAAAAAATTTTAGACGATTTAGGTATTGAAAATTTAGATATAACAGACAGTTTTGATTTGACAACAATACATACAATAGAAAAATTACAAAGTCAAAATAAAAGTGTTGCATTATTATTGAAAAATAAATCATTTAATTTTAGCAAATCAAAAAATAAAAGTGGACCTCATGATTTTAATAGAAATTTTTTGCCATCATATAAAGAGGTATTCAATTTTATAAAAACTACAAGAAATAAAAGCGTTTATTTCTGTTTAGGTTTAGGATATATTAGTAGATCATTTTATCAAGAATTAAATGATCCAAGCCATTGTTTATTTGTTGTAGGTGCAATGGGTCATACTTCTAATATTGCTGCTGGAATTGCAAGTTACACAAACAAAAAAATTGTTGCTATTGAAGGCGATGGCTCCTTGTTAATGCATCTTGAAAATTTAGCATTTATAGGAAATCAAAATTTATCAAATTTTATTCACATTATAATGGACAATGGTTGTTATAATTCAACAGGTGGGCAAAAAACAATTTCGAAAGATGTTGATTTATGTTCTATTGCTAACAATTGTGGATATGATAAAACATATAATGTAAAATCACTAAATGACTTTTCAATTGCTTATAAATACTGTCTAAATAACAAGGGTAAATATTTTATTAGGGTACATACAAGCAAAGACATAATACCTGGTAAAAGACCGGTTATTACAGTTTCAGAAAATACATTAAGTATAAAAAAAATTTTGGAGGAGTAAAAATGTATTATTCATATCTCAATGTTATATGCGAAATAATTGGTGACCACGATATTTTAAAAGAAATGAATAAATTATTATCAGATTATTTTTATCAAGATGAAACTGGTAAAAAAGACTTTTCAGTTGAATTAATTGATAAAAATTACACTGATTTAAATGATGTTCTACAATACGGGAAAGAGATTATCATACATAATAGCAAAAAGCCTGAAGTACATGAAATAGGTTTTAAATATGATAATGGAATGACGAGAACAATATTCAATAAAACAACAAAAAGTGTTTATTTTATTAATTACTTTGATAACCATATCTCAATATATAATAAAGATAAAGAAAAGTTGTGTAAAGATGGAATCAGAGTTGTTAGAGATATTATAAAAATTTATGTTGAAAAGAAAAATTGTTCTGCGCTTCTTCATGCTGCAACAATAGAAAAAAATGGGGAAGGAATCTTATTGCTTGGAGGCAAAGGCAGTGGAAAAACAACTATTTCATTAAAAATGATTTTTGATGAAGGATTTAATGAAGTTTCAAGAGATAGAACTTTTATAGTAAAGAACGGAAATGATTTGGAGTTATGGGGTTGGCCAAATTATTATAATTTAACTCTTCGAAGTTTGACAAATTTTAAACATACTATGAAGTTAATACCTAAAAAATTCAGCAATTTCAGTTATGACGAATTACAAAATATCTCAAAAAAATATCAGTTTTTAGCAAAAGAAATTGGCATAGATAAAACAGTCAGAAAAGTAAATTTAAGCAAATTTATTATATTAGTAAATAAAAACGTAAAAAACAATAGTAATCCAAATGATATACTTGCTCAAAACTGGTATACACCTAATGATTTAAATTACCCTGATTGGATGGGTTTTGAAAGAAATAAACAACAATTATTTTCTAACAGCAAATTATTATTTGATAATTTAACTAATTTTGATGTTGTTGAATGGTATACAATTGAAGAAGCTATAGAGAAAATCAATTTAATATTGAAGTAAGAAGGTGATTATTATATACAACATATGTGATACAGAAGTTAAAGCAATTTCTTCATGTTTTAGAGATATAACATATTACGATTTATTGGTGAATTGTAATTTGTCAAAAGAAAACAAATTTCCAACTATTGGAGATTTGGTATTGTGTAAAGTATTAAATATTGGTAACTACAATGTTATTGAAAATATAAATTCTGAAGAAATTGAAATATATACAGGTGATTATATTATTGGAGTTTTGGGAGATAGGTTTTCAGGAACAAATTTATACGGAATTGTTCCAAAACATCCAATAGCCATTGGAGAACAATTAGATTTATTAGCAATTGGCGGAATTGTTGGTGAGTGTCAAGGAAAGGAAAGCGCTAAAACATCAAAAATTGAAGTATTAGGATTCTTATGCTACAACAATGAAATTGTTAATACAAAAAAACTAACAAAACCATTAACAATTGAACAATCTGAAATCAAATGTAAAATACTATCCGTATGTGGAACATCAGCTGATGTTGGAAAAACGACATTAGCAACTAAAATAATAAAAAATTTGAAGAATAAAAATTATTCTGTTGCTGCTATAAAGGTTTTTGGTACAGGAAGAATGCGTGATAAATTTAAATTCTCTTCTTCAGGAGCTGATTTAGCATTGGACTTTGTTGATTTTGGTTATCCCACAACTTATGGACTTGGCGAAAATGAATATATAGATTTATTAAAAATGATGATACATTCAGTAGCCCTTTATGATTATGTTGTCGTGGAAATTGGAGGAGATATATTAAACCATATTACAAAAATAATAGTTGATTACTTTGACAAAATGGGTAGTAAAAACTTTTTAGTAGTTAATGATGCCATGGGTGCGATTACTGGTATAGGTTTAATGAAAAATAATACAGGAATTTTTTCATGGAAACAAAATATTTATTCATTAAAGCAGAAAATAAACTATAACAATACATTTTCATTTGATGATGATGATATAAATACATATATAATGGCTTGATTATTTTGGAGGATAGTTTTGATATTTAGAAGTACAAAATCAGATTATTGCTTGAAAAATGATGTAAAAAATTGTGACTGTTTAACAAAGAGAAAAGCTTTTGAGCTTTTAAAAAAAGAAATTAACAAGAATAAACAATTTCTTGCAAGTGAGCAATGTAAAGATACAGGAAAAACAATAAAGTATTGTTTAATTGAGATTGATAGATGTTTATTTATAATAGATTTATTATTGAAAAATGAAGATGAAAATAAAATATTTGAGGTTAAAGAGGATTACTATGACTGTATAGCAACAGAAATGCTTATTCCTATAGGAAGAGTATTAGCTTTTACGCCAGTAAGCTCACCTTATAGTTCAATTATTCATAAATTATGTGCAGCTATATTATATGGGAATCAAATTTTTTGGAAACCTTCTCCTGAGGCAAGTAATTGTAGCGTAGTTTTATATGAAATTATTAATAATACGGTAAATAAATATATAAAAAATGCTGTCAATATCATTTTAATAGAAAATAATAAAGTAGAGGAATTATTAAAAATTGATTTTTTTGATTGTTTGCTATTTACTGGAAGTAGTAACATTGCCAAAATTATAAAACCTATTATTGGTAGAAAAAGGGCAGTTTTTGAAACCGGTTCATGTGCTATGGCATATATTAGTCAATATACTAATTTTGATTTAAGTATCTTGACAAATAAAATTTTAGATGCAGCATTTGCCCAAGATGGGAAACGATGTATTGCTTTAAAAAACTTATTTATTAATGAAAAAATATTTGATAAAATGATTTCTTTAATAAAAACAAAAGTTTCTGAAATTTATAATTTGAATATCTATTATGGAAATAGTGATTGTTTGATGAGTGAAGAAAAAGTATTAAATAATACCGAATTGTTGCGTAATTTAAACAATTTGATAGAAAATAATTATTCAATAATAGCTAAAAGAAAAGATAACCTACCAATAATTTTATATGATAATAATTCAAAAACAAAATCAATTAATGAATTGTTTGGCGCTGTATTGTGTATTCATTGTGTGAATTCTTTGGCTGATATTTCCGATGAATATTATAATGTCAGTACATTAAGTTCAACTATTTATTCTAACAAAGACAATGAAATTAATGAATTTGTTAGTAGATGTTGTAATTGCGGGACTATATGCATTAATTTTGGACCTAATAAACGATTTGATTCTTTACCATTTGGTGGTTATAGCAATGAAAATGAAAACAAAGAATCATTACAATCCCTCAAATATATATTAACTAAGCAACAATATATAATTAAAAATAAAATTGACAATTAATATTTATATCAGGAGGATAATATAATGATATCTGAGTTAAATTATGAAAAAAACATGTTAGACGATATAAACTCTCTATTAAGTAATATAAAGGATTCAAATGATAAAGAGAAATATTATTCTTATATTACCAACAAGAAAAAAAATTTAATAGTTGTTCAAAATGAAAAATCAGAAATAATGGATAAAAAGAACGAGTTGTGTTTTGAGCAACATTTAAGATACGATAAAATCAGCAATGAATTAAAGCTGTTGGATTCGATAAATGTGCCTATTGTTGGAATGAAGGGTATATTTATTAAAAACAAGTATTACAAATCTATAAATAGGACTTTTAATGATATTGATATTTTAATACAGGGCAATGATGCAAAGCAAATGTATAAAGGCTTAAGAAAATTAGGATATAGCATTGAATTAAAAACAATGTATGATAATCCAATATTTAATATGAATGTTATTCCTGAATTCTATATGGAACATACTCAAACACTAATGCTGTTAAATAAAAAGAGAAATATTTCAATAGATATGCATAGCAATCTAAATATCACTAATGCACATTTTATAAAATCATCAACAAAATTTGACACATCAGAACTTTTTAAAAATTCAATACCATTTGGTACATATAAGAATATAAAGTGTCTTGAGTTACATGATAATTTATGCGTTCTATTTCGCCACTTGTTAAAGCATCATGTTTTTTATGGAAAAACGCAAACAGGGCTTCAAACACCTATACAACATGTTTTGGATTTAGCTGTATTGATTAATTCTACTGAATTCAATGCTAATAAACTTTTTATAAACGCAACTAAATATAATATTATACCTGAAACTATATTTTGCTTGAATTTATACAATAACATATTTAAAAGTTGTAAAAAAATTGATGTTTCGCCATATTTAAATGAACTAGAAAACATTAATTATGAATTTACTTGGAAACCTATTTTGATGGCATCATTAAATATGTCGATTGAAGATTTAATGATTGGTAACTATGAAAATGAATTTCCAAAATTACAGCAGGCAGTAAACATCAGTCAATCAATACCAATTAAATTTGTAGATTGGTTATGCCAATCATTTATTATTAGCTTTTCTATTAAACATTTATTGAAATAATAAATACTTTTATAGGAAACGTTATACAATACTAACTTGTATTTTAAGTTAAAGGATACACAATGGTTATTTTAACTGTTGTGTATCCTTTATTTTTTATTTAAAATGTCAGTTTGTTCTTGGCAGCAATACATAGCAAGATATCCATAATCTCTGAATTTTGAAAATCAGGACAATTCAAAATTCGGAGGTTTAATTATGAAAAAGATTTGTGAGATATATGATGTGTCTCAAGAATATGAAATGAAAGAAAATTCAATTTTAGTATGTGTTAGTGATTTGGAGCAGGATAAGCTGTTGTCAATAATTCCCGAACTAAAAAAGAATTATAATAAAGTTTTCAGTAATGATGAATGGCGGCAGTATTTAGAAATCAACAAGCTATATAACCGAAACGAATCTAAACATCGAATGCGAGAAATCAGGCATTCAAAGAGAGTGGAAACTGATACCTTAATGAGGTATGAAACTGATACGGTCAGTGAAATTCTAAATAATTCTGAACTGAAAGCAAAAATAGAAATGGCATTATCCACACTATCACCATTACCGAAAAAAAGATTTTTGAAACACTATTCAGAACACTTTACATACAGAGAAATTGCAGAGGAGGAAGATAAAGCAGTATCAACAATTTATGAGTCTGTAATAACCGCACGAAAAAAGTTTTTGAAAAATTTTGAATAATACCCCGAACAAAATGCCCCGAACAAGTTGAAGTTTATGAAAGGACTTCCTTTCGTACAACTGAATAAGTCATTCATCAAATACATTCCTATTGTTGTGCGGGTGCATAAGCCACTTTAGTAATCACGCCAAGACGCATATTGCCGAGCGAGAAATGATTATTATGAGTATCAGATTGCTACTGATATGGCGATGACAGGCAGTAGGGACAATGATACTCCTGCTTAGTCACAAGTCGAGCGTGATAAAACCGTCGCAACTAATGAAAGCAGCTCGGATGAAATCGGAGAGGTGGAACTCCTGTGGAGCTGATTCGCAATCAGCCATTTGATGATTCCCTTATTTGCAATTTGGGGTGTTGAGGACAAATTAAATTGCTTTCATATATCAGTCAATCAGTAAAGCAAAATTATTTTCTTCTAAACAAGAACTCAACTGTTAAAGTTTTACTGATTGGCTTCTTACATAGGCAGATGCCTATAAAGGAGGTTTAATTATGAAAGACTATTTAAGAGGAGATATGTACTATGCCGATTTAGGCAGAGGCATAGGCTCTGAGCAGAAGGGATACAGACCTGTACTTATTATTCAAAACAATGTAGGCAACAAACACAGTCCTACAGTAATCATTGCTGCCATCACAAGCAGGGTAGGTGTAAAAGCAAAACTACCGACACATTACTATGTTAATACTGAAAGCGGTCTTGAAGCACCGTCAATCGTTTTGCTTGAGCAGATACGTACTATTGATAAAAAACGCTTGGATTCGTATATAGGACATTTAAGTGATACGCATATTAACGATATAGATAAAGCACTTGCCATAAGTGTAGGACTTAAAGATAAATCGTCATGGATATAATATATATGAAAATAATTATTATAATAAATTGTCAAGTGTGTAAAATATGAATTTTAGTCAAATTGCAAACTTGAAAAATTAGACACAATAATTATTATAATTTGTATAAATTAAATGCTAAAATTTATAGGAGGATTTTTTTGATATGGATAAAGCTTTATTAAGTCTTAAAGAAGTTTGTGAATATACCGGTTGGGGTATGACCAAAACAAGAGAAATATTAAAAAGACCTGAGAGCAGATTTACTGTTAGGGTAGGGAATAGATTATATGTGAATAAAGAACTTTTTGACGAATATTTAGTCAAGTGTGCAAAATATCAGATTGATATATAATCGCATAATTGAAAGATTTGAAATAATGATTATCATTGTGAGTGTAATATCGATATTTCAAATTTTTAGAAATGAGGTAATTCTTTATGGGAAAAGATTTAAAAGGAAAGGAAATAGGTAAAGGTCTTCATCAAAGAAAAGACGGCAGATATGAGGCAAGAGCACAAATTAATGGAAAAACCATAGATATTTGTCATAAAAGTATAACTGCTTTAAGAAAAATATTTGAAGAAGAAAAAGCAAAAACATTAAGAGATGAATGTAATTACAGACCAAATGAAACATTGTTATCTTGGTATAATGAATGGTTTGAAAAATGTAAAGCACCGCAATTAAAAAATGAATTATGTTCTAAAAAGTATGATGCAAAAATCAAGAATACATATTTAGCTATTCTTGGTGAGAAAAAACTTGAATATTTATCTCAATTAGATATTCAACAAGCAACGAATGAACTTATCGCAAAAGGTTATGTTCAAAGGACATTGGAGGAGGCTTTAAGTGCTATCAAACAATGTATAGATGCTGCTATTGCTAATAAAATAATGCAGCATAATGTGTGTCTTGGTGTATGTGTAAAAGATGCTAAACCTATTGCTGAACGTAGAGTTCTTGAACATTGGGAACAGAATTTGTTTATATCTCAGATTAAAGGAACATTTTATTACGAGCCATATATGATTCTGATGCTTACAGGAATGAGGATAGGGGAGTTTTCTGCATTGAGATGGAGTGATATAAATATCTATAAAAAAGAAATTTATATTAAACGCTCAATGTCAACTGCATATATAGACGGTGTGAAATATGAAGAGATAACTTCTCCTAAAACAATCTCGGGTTTTAGAACGATACCATTCTTCAGCAATGTTGAACAACTCTTCAAAGATTGGAGAGAAAAGCAGGGAATATGCAAATCTAAAATGGGTAAGAGATGGCGTTCTAAAGAAGAATATGGAGATTTAGTGTTTACAACAAAATACGGATCTCCGCTAACAAGATATGCTTTAGCTCATAATACACAAATCATAGTTAAAAATATGCGTGCCATTGAAGGATATAATGCTCAACAAGAAGGTCGAGAGGCAAGGTTTATTGATAACATATATCCACACGCATTCAGGCATACCTTTGCTACAAGATGTTTCGAGAAAAAGATGGAGCCTTACTTTGTTCAAAAGATTATGGGACATGCAAATTATAGTACAACATTATCTTATACACATATATTGGAAAGCAAATCTAATATGGAAAAAATGAAAGGTGAGGACTTGCTTGGAATAGCCTCATAGTTGCAGATGGTATTTGTTGACAGTTTGTGGTTATTTGTGTTATCATCATTGGGCAGAAGTATTTTTGCGACAATAAAAATGAGTCGTTTTTTATAACACCAATATTGATAAGAAACAAATTTGAGGCAGCCGATGAACAAAATGATGCGGATATGCCGTATTAAGCCAAATTTGAAATCTTTTTCGCAATTCAAATCAACGGCTAATCGAAATTTCAAATAAAATTTCATAACCTATCACAACCCGTTAAAACGCACTGTTTTAGCGGGCTTTTGCTATTTTTAAGGAATTGATAAACTTCCGTATTGTATAGCAGCATATGTTATAATCAAATTATAGATGAATTCGGTTTTCTATTTTATACTAAAATATTGACAAAATGAAACTTTGTGATTATAATGTAATGATTTAGTGATGACACTAAATGGATGGTATGGGCTATAGGAGGTTTTTATGCAAATAAAAGAATATGAATACGTGACTCGTGCAGAATATAGCCCTGTTCAAAAAGATATTGAGGCAATAATTAGAAAAGCACAGATGATAATGAAAGAAAAATATGATTTTCATTTTTCTTACGAATTAATTGGTAGTGGCAAAAAGCATCTAATAACTCGCAAGAAAAATAGTAATACAGGATATGACTTTGATTATAATTTAATAATAGATACTCTTGAAAACAGTTACCGTTATGTAGCAAAGAATGTAAATGAACTTTTTAGATTGGCGTTTAATGAAGCATGTAAAGACAGTAGATTTAAGTGTCCGGAAGATTCAACATCTGTATTAACTTTAAAATGTGTGGATCGGAAAAACAAAAGAATAAAATATAGCTTTGATATAGCAATAATTTACTATGCTTCAGATGATTTAGACGATGGCTATTATTATTTGAAAAACTGGAAAAATGGCGGGTATTCTTTTGTATTTAGAAAACTGTCGAAATATGTTGATTGGAAATTAGACGAAATTCTCAATTATGACAATGGTTGGAATATGATAAGAGAAGAATATTTAAAATTAAAAAACGCAAATAATGACAATAATAAGAAATCATATGTTTTGTATCTTGAAGCAATCAACAATGTCTATAATTGGATTTGAAAATTCAGAATACAAAAGGAGAGAAATATTAAATATGGCGTCGATAAAGTGTCCTGAGTGTGGTACAGAAATAAGTGATGATGTAGAAAAATGCATAAATTGCGGTTGCCCTATTGCAAAGTGTGAGAGTATTTACACGAAGAAAGCAAGTAAAAATAAAGTGCCGATAGTTTTTGTAATTGTATTATTGGCTGTTGCTATTTGTGGATATTTCGGAGTGAATAAATATAAATCTTATGTGTATCAACAAAAGTTAAATTCAATTATATATATAATTATTGATAGTGGTGCTGAAGCTGAAGAATGTGGCAATCTAATACATAGCGTTTGGTATAATGCAATATTTTATGTATCTAATACAGATACAGATAAGTACACAAAAACGAACGGCTGTTTTAATGATGATTTCAATGATTCGTTGGATAATCTATATAAGAGCAAATACTTTACAGAAAAAATTTCCGATATCCAATGTGACCAAGACAAAGTTTTGAGTTTAATGAAAGAGCTAAACAACCCACCGCCTAAATATAAGGAAGCGTATAAGAATTTAATAGTACTTTATAATGAATATATCGATTTTTCTAATATTGTCATAAATCCTGAAGGTAGTTTGCAATCTTTTACTGAGAAATTTAATGAAAAAGATGACTCGTTTGTAAATAGTTATGATAAAATGAAATTGTATATTGATTAATCCATTTTATTAAAAATATTTGATAAAACAAAAGCAGCTTTGCTGTCAGCTAAAATCAGTTGGCAGCGAAGCTGTTTTTTTATGGCATTTTATTGTTTTTTACATTTGGAATTGAGATTTTTGTAATCCAAATATCATCGTCTTTAGTTGCGCTGTATGTTCCTTTATAGAGTGATGAGATTTCCTTAACAATCAGTATTCCATTGCCGTGGTTTATATTGCTTTTTTTGGGTTTTTCAGCCTTTTTATAAATTCTCTTTTTCTCGTTAAACATTTGTATTTGCTCGTAATCAAGTGCGCTTTTTAAAAGCGCTTTTTCATTTTCAATTTTTTTCATTCTCCCGTTCGTCTTGCAAATTGTATTTATATATGTTACACTTATTATATAGACAATATAACAATGAAAAGAGGTAAATTTATGATTTGTAAAAATTGTTCAACTAATTATGATGACAATGCCCCTTACTGCCCATACTGCGGCGCACCTAATGATATGGCTCATGGCAGTCAACAAAGCCAAAATGAATATTATAACCCAAATGCACAGCAGGGCGGTCAATATTATTACAACGGTCAGCCGAATACGCAGCAACCTAATTATCAATATCAGCAGGATATGAATTACAATCCTCAGCAGATGAATACTGAGCCTACTAAGGAAAAGATTGTAGCAGGTTTGCTTGCAATATTAATTGGCACTTTAGGTATTCATAAATTTTATCTCGGATATACTAAAAGCGGCATTATTATGCTTCTTGTATCACTTCTTACTTTTGGAGTCGGCGCACCTGTTATGGCTGTAATTTCGCTTATTGAGGGTATACTTTATTTAACAAAGTCAGACGCAGAATTTTATCAAACCTACGTTCAAAACAAGAAGGAATGGTTTTAAAATATGGCTTTGAAAAGCAAAACTAAAAAGAAAATTGCAATAAGTGCCGTTTCAATTGCGATTGTTGCGGCGGCTTTAATTTGCATTTATCATTTTTTCTTTTCAACTGCGGCAATTAAAGGTGAAAAACTTATGGGCGAATACCCATCGCCAAATTCAGCTTATACCGTTGAAATTTATCAAAATGACGGCGGCGCAACTACCGGTTATGCAGTTCTCGGCGTTTTGCGTAAAAAGTCCGATTCCTCATACGCTCGCAATATTTATTGGGAAAATAATACCGACAGCGCAGAGGTTCAATGGCTTGACGATGATACAGTCATAATCAACGGCAGGAAAATCCCAAACGTCCTAAAGGATAAATACGATTTTAGGTATAGTAAGAATTAATTATTTTTCCTTAAAGGCTTGTAATTAAACAAATTCTGTAGGGGCGACCATTGGTCGCCTGCAAATAAATTTTTGCATAAAAATAACCGAGTAGGTCTCAGACTTACTCGGTTATTTGTTTATTTTAGGATTGTCAGTTCTTTCCAATAGATAGTCAATTGATACATTAAAATAATCGGCTATTTTAATCAAGGTTTTGTAATCGGCTTCTCGTTCACCTGTTTCATATCTGCTAATTGTGTTCTGATTCATTGATAGGTCAAGTGCAAGCTTTAACTGAGAAATATTTTTTTCTTTTCTCAATTCTTTTAATCTCATAAAAATCACCCTTGACATTACTATACCAAAATGGTATAGTAATTATATCCCGATATGGGATATTTAGGAGGATGGTTATGAAAAAAACAGTAACTTTTGCAGACAAGGATAAAGCACTTGTCGAACGACTTGAAAAGTATAAGAAAGTAAAGGGATATAAATCCTTAATTCAAGTTGTTAGAGATTTATGCGATGATGCATTAACATTAAAAGAAATTTCTAAATGAAAATTAGGGGGGAGTTTTATGAAAAAATCTATTAAACTTTTATCTTTACTATTTGTTTTTGCTTTTGTATTTTGTGCTTGTTCCTATGCTGAAAGTGATGCAAGCGAAACAACTGAAGAACAATTATCCGAAACTGAAGTTATAGCACAAGAAATTTTGACGGAAATACAGGGAAGATTGAAAAATCCGGATTCTTTTAAAGTGAAAAATGTTTCTTATATTGACTCAAAAGATTATACATTGAAAGATAATCCTGATTTTAAATATATTTTTAAAGTTGATTATACGGGTGAGAATGGATTTGGTGGAGTTTCTGAAGGTCTTTGCTATGCTAAATATACAGAAAATGGAGAAATTAAGTATTACGATTCTGAGGATAGTAGTGATTATGATGGAGAAGCTGCTGTTGCAGTTATTGCATATAAAACTACAGAATCAAATGGATATGCAGTTGAAATTGATTTATCAAAAATTGCCGTAGATAATTTATCAGATATTACTTATGGAAATAATCAATAATTTTTTATAACAAAGCCCCCGAGCAAGTTTTCTTGTTCGGGGGCTAATCTGTTACAATTCAATTTTATCAAGCGGGGTTATATTTAAACTTTTTAGATATTTTTTCGCTCTTTCCAGATTTTCCTTATCATCATAAACGTTAGGATTGTGAGCGTCAAGACCGATAACAACGTCATTTTTGACTTCACTTACAATCTGCCAAAAATCATTGTTAGGATAATTTCGCTTGTCCGTATATCCCAAAAAGTTAAATTCAAGCGGAATATCAAGCTTTTTAAGCTCATTTGCCATATATGTCATTTTTTGAATATAAATTTTATTGTCGCCCTTGAAATTAATCAAATCGGGGTGCGCAATATATGCGAAAAGTCCGCTTTTAGCGCCGAGAATTACCTGACTTATATATTTGTCAAGCACGGCAGGCGACTTAGTAGGTGAATCTGAATATATCGCATAATCCTCATATTCATTGTCAACATAATGCTGACCTAAAATCAAATAATCGTAATCAAGACTTTTTAAAAACTCAATTTCCCTGTCAATAAGCCTCGGATAATATTCAAGCTCAAAGCCAAGCTTAATATCAATTTTCCCCTTGTATTTTTCCCTAAGTTCTTTTATGCTGTCAGCGTAATTTTGTGCGTCACTCGGAAGCATTCTGAAACTGCTGACATAACCGTTTGGAAAAAGATACGGTGCATGGTCGGAAAAACCGATTAAATCATATCCGTTTTCAATCGCTTTGATTACATATTCCTCGTCAGTGCCTTTTGCGTGGTGGCAACGGTACGTATGGGTGTGAAGATTAAACATTTATTTCACGCTTTCGATAAATTTGATAAAGCCTGCTTTGCCCTCGTCATTGCGAGAATAAACGCCGCACTGCTCAAGAATAGAAGTAAATACTATTCCGATTTCTTTTTGCAAAATTTCCTCGCAATTATCTGCTGTAATGTTATACTTATTCATAATCATATCAGCCCACTGCTTGTGGCTTGCTATAGCCTCAATTGAGCCAATGTCCTTACCCGACACCATTGCATCTTTAAGAAGCACCATTTCGCCTTTAAGACGGCTTGGAAGCACTGCAAGGCCCATAACCTCGATAAGACCGATGTTTTCTCTTTTGATATGGTGATATTCAGGGTGCGGATGGTAAAATCCTAAAGGACATTCCTTAGTGGTAATATTGTTTCTTAAAACTAAGTCAAGCTCGAATTTGCCGTCCCTCATTCTTGCAATCGGGGTGATGGTGTTGTGCTTTTCACCGTCCGTTTCAGCATAAATGAATGAGTCCTCGTCTGTATAGCCTCTCCAAGCGGTAAGAATTTTATCTGCAAGCTCAACAAGCTCAAGCTTATCCTCGCTTGCAATTCTTATAACGCTCATAGGCCATTTAACTATGCCTGCTTTAACGTTTTCATAGCCTCTAAATTTAACCTCTGTTTCAATTGGCGCTTTAGCCATTGCAAATTCATAGTTTCCGCCTTGGAAATGCTCGTGAGTGAGGATTGAGCCGCCAACAATAGGCAAATCTGCATTTGAGCCTACAAAGTAGTGAGGGAAAAGCTCAACAAAATCAAGAAGCTTTTCAAATGCGCCTTTGTCTATTTTCATAGGTGTGTGCTCGGCATTAAATACTATGCAATGCTCGTTGTAGTATACATAAGGCGAATACTGCATAAAGAAATCGTCGCCGCCGAGTACCATAGGAATAATTCTGTGGTTTTGACGTGCGGGATGGTTAATACGTCCTGCATAGCCCTCGTTTTCCTTGCATAAAAGGCATTTTGGGTATGATGCATTTTTCATTTTAAGCGCAGCGGCAATGGCTTTAGGGTCCTTTTCAGGTTTTGAAAGATTGATTGTAATGTCAATGTCGCCGTACTCTGTTTCAGTAATCCACTTTAAGTCGTTTTTAATTCTGTATCTTCTTATGTAGTCGCTGTCTTGGCTTAATTTGTAGTAAAAATCTGTGGCCGCCTTAGGTGACTGTTCATAAAGAGAGTTGAATTTGTTGATAACATAGCTTGGTCTCGGAGTGATAAGACCCATAATTTTAGTGTCAAAAAGGTCACGGTAAACAACGCTGTCCTCACAAAGTCCGTTTTCAACCGCATAATCAAGAATAACGGCTAAAATCTTTTCAAGGTCGCTTTCCTTTGCTTCACTTTCTTCGTAAGAGTCAAGCTTTAAAGCCTCGCAAACTCTGTTGATTGCCCAAATTTCGTCCTCGGCTTCAAGCATTTTATTGTCAATGCCGTATTTAACAAGTGATTTTATTGCTTCAAAAATGTTCATATCTATCTCTCTTTTCTGATTTTTCGTGTATATTATAATGTTTATTTATATTATTTTCAATAATTATTTAGTTAATTTTGTCAATTTTTTATATCAAATCTTTGATTTTATATTTCTTAAACAAAATAAACGAACTCGGCTCTGATTCGTACAAAATTCCTATGTGCTCATCATCAATTCTCGTAAGGCAGGAATAGGCGAAAAAGCCTTTGTTTACCTCGGTTTCGCTGTACCAATTAATGCCTGCCACTCTGCCCTTAGCCTTGTAGAATTTGCCGACGGTAATCACACCGTTTGAACGTGTTTTGTCATTGGGATGCGAGCAAAAAACATAGTCGCCGATGCTGATTACACTCTTTTGGCATTTCGGGGCATAAAGGTCTGTTTTGCCTGCGTTTATCCACGTTTTGCCGTCATCGTAGGAGATTGACATAGGCGTTTTGCCGTATCTTTTTGCCCTGCCAAGCCCGATTATTGCGCCGCTCGGCGCTTGCACCATTTGCCATTCGTCAACATTTTCGGCATAAGGGTGACCCGCCATTCTGTGCCAATTTGCGCCGTCGTCAATTGAGTAAATTGATACTGTCTGCTTTCTGTCAACGTAAAGCGGCATGATAACTCTGCCTTTGTGAGTGGTAAGTCCTACACCCGGCGCAACGCCTAAAAATGTTCCGTCCTGCTTAATTAAAACCTGACCTGTAATGTCCTTCGGCTTGCTCCAGGTTTTGCCGTTGTCCGAGCTTCTCAAAAGATATAAATAACTTCTTTTCGGTGCCTTGAGAGGTGCACCGAATGTTGTTTTTGCCCCGGCTTCGTTAATATTTGACGGCGACTTGCCATTTAAATGAATATTGCCGAGATAAGCCTCACCGCTATATAATTCTCCGCTTTCATAGTCAACGGTCATACCCGTATCTGTGTATCGGTGGTTTAGCACGTGACCGCTTTTGTCTATAACGTAAAATTTTCCGTCTCTGTCATAAAGAGTAGGGCGCATTTCTTTATTGTAAAGCGCATAAGGCGCTTTCTTTTTGTCAAGTATGCTTCTTTTGTGAAGTCCTTTGCATTCGGGATAAAAATCAACCAAAAGCAATACGTCGCCGTTCGGAGCAATTGCCATGCAAGGGTCAATGTAAAAAGCAGAGCCGTAACACTCGTCGCTGAGCATTGTTTTTCTTGCGGGCGGTATAGCAATAATTTGAATGTCGCTCCACGTCTCTCCGCCGTCCTCGCTTCTTCTTATCGCAAGTTCAATATATCCCCAGTCAGCACCGCAGCTTTGCCTGTCAATAGCAGCAATAAGCGTGTTGCCGCTTCTGATAAGGCTTGGAATACGAAACGCATTTCCGCCGTTTGAACCGTCGCTCAGCGTTGTTAATTTTTTGTCTAAAAAATCAGGATTGTTTCCGCAAAATATTACTTTTTCACCGCTCATAATTATGACCTCTAAAATATTTTCTAAGACTATAATATCATAAGCTGAATTTTTTTGAAAGAGTATTTTATAAAACACTTGAAAATCTTTCCTTAAACAGTTACAATATAATGGAAATATTAAAGAAAAGGAGGAATTGTAATATGCTTTGGGAACTTAAAAAGATTTGGTACAGAATTTACCAGAGAGTTTTTAAGGTTGCAATGTGTTTTATGGATTGGTCCGAGCCTCAACTTCTTGAAGGCGCAGGCAGTATTCTTAAATTGCCTGAGTTCATAAAGAGCAAAGGTGTCAACAAGGTTTTAGTCGTGACTGATAAAGGGCTTATGAGCTTAAATCTTCTTGATCCTTTATTCAAGAAACTGGAAGAAGTTGGAGTAGAGTACGTTGTTTATGACGGTGTTCAGCCTAACCCTACTATCCCTAACATTGAAGAATGTAAGGATATGTATGTTCAAAACAACTGTCAGGGCATTATAGCATTCGGCGGCGGTTCTTCAATGGACTGCGCTAAGGCAGCAGGTGCAAGGGTTGTAAAGCCTAAGCAGTCTGTTCGTGCTATGAGAGGTCAGCTTAAAGTTCATAAGGCACTTCCGCCGTTCTTCGCTGTTCCTACAACAGCAGGTACAGGTTCGGAAACAACTGTAGCAGCAGTAGTTACCGACCCTGAAACTCACGAGAAGAATGCCATTAACGATACTTGTCTCAGACCTAAGTACGCTGTACTTGACCCTGAGCTTACAGTAGGCTTGCCGCCTCATATTACTTCTACAACAGGTATGGACGCTCTCACTCACGCAGTTGAGGCTTATATCGGTAAGAGTAATACTAAGGATACAATCAGAGAAGCCGAAGAAGCTACAAAGCTTATTTTTGACAATATCGAAGAGGCATACAATAACGGCAAGAACCTTGAGGCAAGAGGTAATATGCTAAAAGGCTCATACCTTGCAGGTCGTGCATTTACTCACGCTTATGTAGGTTATGTTCACGCTATTGCTCATAATCTCGGCGGCTTATACGGCACACCTCACGGATTGGCTAATGCAGTTATTTTACCTTATGTTCTCGATTACTATGCAGACGCAGCTTATCCTCAGCTTGCAAAGCTTGCAGATATCGTAGGCGTCGGCAAAGGACTTGACACAGCAGGCAAGGGCAAGGCATTTATTGAGGCTATCAGAACTCTTAACAAGAATATGAATATTCCTGAAAAGTTCGATTTTATCAAGGAAGAAGATTTACCTATTCTTATTGAGCGTGCTCTTAAGGAAGGTAATCCGCTTTACCCTGTACCTAAGATTATGGATAAGAAGGATTGCGAAGCAGTTATTCGCTCCTTTATGGCTTAATCTCAGTATATTTAATATAAATAAAATAATAGACAGTCGATTAATTTCGGCTGTCTATTTCTGTTTTTGTCGTTAAATTACTTGAATATATTGTCAAAATATGCTATATTTTATGTGTATAGTTACGTTTAAACTGTCTATTTTATTTACTTGGGTGAATTTTGATGAAAAAAATTACTTCTTTGATTATAGTTCTTGCTATGCTTGTGACTACTCTTTTTTGCTTTAATGTAACGTCGGCGTTTGCCGCTAAACCAACGAGCGGTACGTGTGGCAATAATGTTAAGTGGAATTTGAACACAACTACGGGTGTTCTTACTCTTACGGGCAAGGGCGCTACTAAGGATTACGGCGAAACTGCACTTAAAGGGATTGCTCCTTGGAATGAATCAAGAGATTTGATTAAGAGTATTGTAGTAGGCGAGGGCATTACTTCACTCGGTCAGCTTCTTTTCAATAAATGTACTGTTGCCGAGAGCGTTTCCCTGCCGTCTACGCTTACTAAGATGAGCGATACTAAAGTTATAAAATACGGTACATTCCGTGAGTGCACATCACTTAAGTCTGTAACAATGCCTGCCAATCTTGAAATGATTGGTCCGTATTGCTTCCTTGACTGTACTGCGCTTACTACAGTTATTTTAAATGATAAGCTTACTTCTATCGGCGATTATGCGTTTAACGGTTGTACTGCGCTTAAATCAATTAAATTTCCGGACAGCCTTACCTCTATCGGATTAAGCTCTTTTGAAGGCTGCACGGACCTTACTACCGTTACTTACGGTATGGGTATGACCGAAACAGGTAATCTGGCATTCAGAAATGCAAGCGTATCTAAAATTAATTTTTCATCAACAATTACCGAAATATCACCGTGGGGCTTTTATGGCTGTAACTTTGTTAAACTTGAAATTCCCGAAACTATAACAAAAATTAATATTCGTGGTTTTGCAAACTGTACCGCTTTGCAGGAGGTTACGGTTCATAATCCAAACTGCGTATTTGACGGTATCGGTCAAGCCGATGCAAGCGGCGGTAAAGACCCTTTCAACGGCTCTCAGCAAAGCCTTGTTGTTAAGGGGCACTCAAATTCAACTGCCCAAGCCTATGCTAAAGCAAAGGGCTATAAATTTGTAAGTATTGATGCGTGCGACCATGCTTCTACTCATGAGGTTATTACTCTTGAACCGACATGTACCCAAAAAGGTACTACTACCCAGGTGTGCGACAACTGCGGTTTCGTAGTGTCCAAAGCAGAACTTCCTGCAAAAGGACACACTTATGAAACTGTTGAAACAGAGGATAATACCGCTGTCGACGGGCATAAATATGAATATCAAAAATGCTCTGTATGCAACAATGAAAATACCGTTATTACTCACGTGGCATTTGTTGACGGCTACTATGATTATGATTGTACCGCCACTTGCACAATGCCGGGCATTGAAACGAAAACCTGTAAGGTTAACGGTTGCGGCAAGGTTGAACGAAATCCTGTTGCAAGGGCAGGACATAAGATTGAAAATCCAACCGTAACCAAAGCGGCAACCTGTACCGAAGCAGGCGAGGAAAAGGGCAAGTGCTCTGTCTGTGGGAAGGAGGTAACACAAACCGTTCCCGCTCTCGGCCATACTTTTTCAGATGTAACCGAAACACTTGATAATACCGCTGTTGACGGTCATACTTATGTTGTGAAAACCTGTACCGTATGCAATCAAAAGGAGTCTACTCCTACCCATGTTGCGTGGGTTGAGGGTCAGTATACTTCAACTGTTGTTACCAAGCCGGGATGCACAATTAACGGACTTCAAATTGACACCTGCAAAATCTGTAAAGAAGTTAGAAACGTAACTCTTCCTGCTAACGGCGAACACGTTTGGGAGGAAACAAGCAGGACTGCCCCTACATGCACCGCAGCAGGTAAAATTTATTATAGATGTAAAAATTGTAATCTTACCAAGAGTGAAAATATTGAGGCTTTAGGCCATGATAATGTTCAGCAATCTGTTGTTGAACCTACTTGCACCACAGCCGGATATACTACATATAAATGCTCACGTTGCGGCGCAACTTCTAAGGTAGAAAGTACGGCATTGGGCCATACGCCTGCAGAGAACAGTTATGTTGTAACCACCGAGCCGACATGCACCACGGCGGGTGCGGCAAATGCTACTTGCGCAAGGTGTGGTGAGAAATATGATGTTGTGCTTGATGCGCTCGGTCACGATTATGTCGATAATGATACACCGGTTAAGGAACATCCCGGTCATGTTTACAGAATGACTGCGTGCTCACGTTGCAAAAACGTTAAATCTCAGGGCTTTGTTCATACAGAATGGATAGAGGGCGAGTATACAACACAAACACTTATTCAAGGCAGTTGTACCGTTTCTGCAAGGTATCAGGATACCTGCACTTACTGTAATGAAAAGAGAATACGTACCGTTGAGGCGACGGGTAAGCATACTTATTCTTACACTAAATATGACGCAACTTCTGACAGGCTTGTTTATACTTGTTCGGTTTGCGGCAATGAAAATAAGGTTGCGCCGTTGGTTGTTAATGCTGCATTTATCAGGTTTATAAACAGTAAAACCGCAGACGTTGCAACAGGCTATCTTTATGACCTTACAAATGACGGTGTGATTAATGCCAAGGACTATGCAGTTCTTAATAAGGCGGTTAAGACGTCAAAATCAAAGGCGAAAAACTGATAATTTAAACAGATTTTACCGACAGAGTTTATACTTTGTCGGTATTTTTTTGGAATTTTTTGTGTTTGTAACTATTTTTTAATAATATATTTTAATATTAATATTTACTTTACGTTAATTTTATATTATTATATAAAAGAAGAAAAACGACTCTTTTAATCGGAGGTATAAAAATGAGCATTGCTTATAAAAGAATTTTACTTAAACTCAGCGGCGAAGTGCTTGCAGGCGAAAAGAAAACCGGTATTGATAATGATACTGTAGTTACTATTTGCAAATCTGTTAAGAAGATTGCCGATATGGGCGTCGAGGTCGGCATTGTTGTCGGCGGCGGCAATTTTTGGCGTGGCAGAACGAGCGAGCATATGGACAGAACAAGGGCTGACCATATCGGTATGCTTGCAACCGCTATGAACTCACTTGCACTTTGCGACGCACTTGAACAACTCGGTGCAGACGTCAGAGTTCAAACGGCAATTGAAATGCGCCAAATCGCAGAGCCTTATATCCGTAACAAGGCAATACGTCATTTCCAAAAGGGCAGAATTGTTATTTTCGGCTGCGGTACCGGTTCACCGTTCTTTTCAACAGATACTGCCGCTGCTTTGCGTGCGGTTGAAATTAATGCCGATGTCCTTCTTAAGGCTACAAATGTTGACGGCGTTTATGATAAAGACCCTAATAAATTTGACGATGCAGTTAAGTTTGATAATGTAACATTTAAAGAGGTTCTTGCAAAGGATATCAAAGTTATGGATTCAACTGCATTTTCACTTTGTAAGGACAACGATTTGTCAATCCTTGTATTTGACCTTACAGACCCTGAAAATATCGTTAAGGCTGTATCGGGCGAGGCAATCGGAACACTCGTTCAAAACTAAATTTAATCGGACTTTTTAAAACCGTAGGGGCGAACATTGTTCGCCCGAAAAAAACAATAACATTTACTATAGAGAGGTATTCACAATGGAAGCTGTATTTGCTAAAACTAAAGAAAAAATGGATAAGTGCTTAACTTCACTTGAAAGAGATTTTGCCGCAATCAGAGCCGGCAGAGCTAACCCTGCCGTACTTGACAAGGTTATGGTTGACTATTACGGAGTTCCTACTCCTATTAACCAAATGGCAGCTGTAAGTGTACCTGAAGCAAGGCTTCTTGTTGTTCAGCCATGGGACACATCAACACTTAGAGAAATTGAAAAGGCTATCAATACCGCTGATATCGGTATCAACCCTCAAAATGACGGTAAGGTAATCAGACTTTCATTTCCTCAGCTTACAGAGGAACACAGAAAGAATCTTCAAAAGGATATTTCCAAGAGAGGCGAGGAAGCAAAGGTAGCTATTCGTAACGTTCGCCGTGATGCTATGGACGATATCAAAAAGCTTAAAAAAGATAACGAAATCACAGAGGATGAGCAAAAGGACGGAGAAAAGAAACTCCAGGATATCACCGATGATTTTGTAAAGCAGGCTGATTCTATCACGAAGAAGAAAGAAGAAGAAATCCTTTCAATATAGCTTAGACTTTTTAGTAGGGGCTGCCTGATTGCAGCTCCTTGTTTGCTTTTTATTTAGGAGGAAATTATGGCTTTTTTCGGCAAAAAAAATAACGATAATAACGTTCAATTTGAAATACTCCCTAAAAATATCGGCATAATTATGGACGGCAACGGCAGATGGGCTAAAAAAAGAGCTTTGCCGAGGAGCGCAGGCCATAAGGCAGGTGCCGAGGTTTTTCGCACAATCAGTAAGGAATGTGGCAGGCTTGGCTTGGAAAGCGCAACCTTTTATGCTTTTTCAACTGAGAATTGGAAGAGACCTAAGGAAGAAGTCGACGCCATTATGAGGCTTTTTAAGGATTATCTTCTTGAGGCTAAAAGTGATATCACCGCCGCAGGTGATATGAAAATGAAGTTTATCGGCGAACGTGACGGTATGAGTAAGGAACTTCTTGAGCTTATGGACGAAGCTGAGGAAGATACAAGCAAGCATTCTGGAACGACAATTTATCTTGCAGTCAATTACGGAGGCAGGCTTGAAATTTGCGATGCGGTAAATAAGCTTATAGCCGAAGGTAAAACAAATATTACAGAAAAGGATATAAGCGATAATATTTTTACTCCCCCTGAATGTGACTTGATTATTCGTCCGTCAGGTGAACAGCGTCTTTCAAACTTTATGCTTTGGCAGGCGGCTTACAGTGAATTTTGGTACAGCGATGTGCTTTGGCCTGATTTCAAAATTGATGACCTTCACCAAGCGCTTCGTGATTTTGAAAGAAGAAACCGTCGATTCGGCGGATAAATTGTATGGCATAACTTTTTTGCCGAGATTAAATCATTAACTATAGGGGCAAACATTGTTTGCCTTAATAAAATAAACAAAAGGAAAAAATATCTATGAAACAAAGACTTATTACTGCTGCATGCCTTTTGGCAGTTCTTGCAGTTGTTGTTTGGCAAATAAATACACCCGTTTTGCTAATTGCCGTTGCTTTTCTTTCGGCTGTTGCAAGCGGTGAAATAATGAAATGCGCTAAGGTTGAAAATACTTTTATAAGGGTTGTAGGCATAATCTTTTCAGCCTGCTTCCAGCTTTTTGCAAGCGCAAAAGTGCTTGAGCCTTGGGTAAGCGCTTCAATATGGGGCAAGGTTATTGACGCTGTTCCTAATATCGTTTATATCATTATTTTGTGCATTGTATTTTTCCTTGCAATGCTCAAGGATTATGCATACACAACGTTTGAGGATGTGAGCGTATCAATTTTTGCAAGCGTTGCAGTTCCTTTCGGCTTTTCAATTTTTATCAGGCTTCGTGATATGTATGTTGACGAGCAGTTTGGTATTTATCTTATTTTTTATGCACTTATTTGTGCCCTTGCTACAGATACGGGCGCTCAGCTAATGGGTATGGCATTCGGCAAGCATAAAATGGCACCGAATATTTCCCCTAAAAAAACTGTTGAGGGTGCTTTCGGCGGCTTGATTTTCAGCATGGTATTAAACGCAGTCGCACTTACTCTTTATAATAAATTAGCAGTTAATGTTATCCCTCAAAATATGGCAACGCTTCTTCTTGCAATGGTACTTCCAACCTCATTTATGGGTATGATGGGTGACCTTTCCGCTTCTGTTTTAAAGCGTAATTTTGAAGTTAAAGATTTCGGAAAAATCTTTCCTGGTCACGGCGGAGTAATGGATAGAATGGACTCTTCTCTTTTCACTCTCCCCGTTACATACGCAATTGCTCTTATTGCAAGTAAAATATTTTAAGATTTTATTTAATTGTTTATTGAAAGGTGATACCTTATGAAAAAAATATCTCTTTTAGGCTCAACGGGTTCTATCGGAACGCAAAGCCTTGATGTGTGCGAAATGCACGGCTACGACGTTAAATGCTTAACGGCTAATTCAAGAGTTGATATTATGGAAGAGCAGGTTCGTAAGTTCAAGCCGGATATGGTTTGTATGATGAGTGAAGCTGCCGCTAAGGAATTAAAAAGTAAAATCAGTGATACAAATACTAAAGTTGTGTGCGGTATGGACGGACTTATCGAATGTGCAACTTACGATAAAGCCGATACCGTTTTAAATTCCGTTGTCGGAATGGTTGGCTTGCAACCGACTCTTGAGGCAATTAAGGCTAAGAAAACACTTGCCCTTGCAAATAAGGAAACGCTTGTTGCAGGCGGTCACCTCGTTACTAATTTGGCTAAGGAAAACGGCGTTCAAATTCTCCCTGTTGACAGCGAACATTCCGCAATTTTCCAGTCAATGCAGGGTATGCCTAATAAAAAAGCAATTAAAAAAATTATCCTTACAGCGTCGGGAGGTCCATTTTTCGGCAAAACTCTTGACGAACTTGAAAATGTAACTGCTAAGGATGCACTTAAGCACCCTAATTGGGATATGGGTGCAAAAATAACCATTGATTCCGCTACTATGATGAATAAAGGCTTGGAATTTATAGAAGCAAAATGGCTTTTCGATATGCCTAATGAGGATATCGAAATTGTTGTTCACAGAGAAAGTGTTGTTCATTCCGCAATTGTTTATCAGGATAATTCAATGATTGCCCAGCTTGGTGTTCCGGATATGAGAATCCCTATTCAGTATGCGCTGACTTATCCCGAACGTGAGCCAAGCCCTGTTAAAGAGCTTTCGCTTACGGATTACGGAAAACTTACATTCTTTGAACCGGATTATGATACTTTTAAATGTATCAATGTTTGCAAAGAAGCTATTGAACTCGGTGGGCTTCATCCTGCCGCTGCAAACGGCGCAAACGAAGAAAGCGTAAGACTTTTCTTAAACGGTAAAATTAAATTTACAGATATTGCATATCTTAATAATGAGGCAATGAAAAATGCCCCTGAAAAAGAAAACTTTACTCTTGATGATGTCCTTGAAGCAGATAGGGCGGCAAGAGATTATGTAATTGAGGCGGTTAAGTGAATATAACTTCTATTTGGAACAGCGTTTACCCGGTGCTTGTGGCAATTCTCTTTTTTGAACTTATAATAGTAATTCACGAGTGGGGCCATTTTACGGCGGCAAGGCTTATGAAAATTAAAGTTAATGAGTTTTCTGTCGGAATGGGACCTAAGCTTTTGCAGCATAAGGGTAAAAAAACAACATATACTTTAAGGCTTATCCTTTTTGGCGGCTATTGCTCAATGGAGGGTGAGGATAAGGAAAGCGACGATGAAAATGCTTTTGTCAATAAAAAGGTTTGGCAAAGAATTTACGTCGTTATCGCAGGTGCATTGATGAACCTTGTTTTGGGGCTTGTAATCGTTCTTGTTCTTGTTTGCTCGCAAAACCTTGTCGGCACTACCGAGGTCGCTAAGTTTGACGATAATGCAGTCAGTCAGTCTTACGGCTTGCAGGTGGGCGATAAAATCAAAAGCATTGACGGTATGCGTGTTTATACCACAAATGACGTAACTACAGGCTTTTCAAGATGCTCTAATGAAAATGTCAATCTTGTTGTTGAGCGTGACGGCAAGGATGTAAAGCTTAAAGTTAAATTTAATACAGAGGATTATGAGGGCCATACTTATACAGTTATGGATTTTTGGCTCAGGGGTGTTAAAAAAACTCCCGCAAATGTTATTTCGCAAACAGGTAAGGAATTTGTTTCTTATGCCAGAATGGTATTTTTATCCCTTCACGATTTGCTTGTCGGTCGCTACGGCATATCCGATATGAGCGGTCCGGTCGGTGCGGTCAGTGTTGTTTCAACTGCTGTTAAAACCTCAATGTATTCAATGCTCAGAATAATGGCTCTTTTGACTGTAAATGTAGGTCTTTTCAATTTATTCCCTATTCCTGCGCTTGACGGATGGCGCTTGTTTGTGCTTTTGGCAGAGGGAATAACGAGGAAAAAGCTTCCGCAAAAGGCGGAGTATTTAATCAATGCTGTCGGTCTTGCGGCACTTCTTTTATTGATGTGCTTTGTAACCTTCAGCGATATAACAAAATTGTTTTAAACTTAAATTCAGGTGACTGTTATGGAAAGAAGAAAAAGTAAAAAAATAAAGCTTGGCAATACCTTTATCGGCGGTGACAGCCCCATTCTTGTTCAAAGTATGCTCAATATCCCCGCAAGTAATATTGACGGTTCCGTGGAGCAGGCTAAGGAACTTGCAGCAGCAGGCTGTCAGGTTATCCGTTTTGCAATTCCCAATGAGGACGCATTAAATCTTATTGAACCTATTAAGAAAGCTGTGGACGTTCCTTTGGTAGCCGATATCCATTTTGATTATAAGCTTGCACTCGGTGCGGCTGAAAGAGGAATTGATAAAATCAGAATTAATCCCGGCAATATCGGCGATGATTCACGTGTTAAGGCAGTTGCCGATATTTGCAAGCAGAAAAATATTCCTATTCGTATCGGCGTCAATTCAGGCTCGCTTGAAAAGCATATTCTTGCAAAATACGGCTCGCCTACACCGGAGGCTATGGTTGAATCAGCGCTTTATCACGCTAATCTTCTTGAAAAATTCGATTTTGACGATATTGTGATTTCTATTAAGTCTTCTAATGTTGAAACTATGATTAAGTCGTATGAGCTTGCGGCGCAAAAGTGCGATTATCCGCTTCATCTCGGTGTTACGGAAGCAGGTACCGAAAGAATGGGAATTATCAAATCCGCTGTCGGTATAGGCTCGCTTCTTACTCACGGTATCGGCGATACAATTCGTGTAAGCCTTACCGACGCACCTGTTAAAGAGGTGTTTGCCGCATTTGATATCTTAAAGGCAATCGGTCTTAAAAATGACAGCCCTTATCTTATTTCCTGCCCGACTTGCGGCAGAACTAAGATTGACCTTGTCGGCCTTGCAAAGCAGGTTGAGGAGAGATTAAAGGACTGCAAAAAACCGATTAAGGTTGCCGTTATGGGCTGTATAGTTAATGGACCCGGTGAGGCAAAGGAAGCCGATATCGGAATTGCAGGCGGCGACGGATGCGGACTTATCTTTAAAAAAGGCGAAATTCTCCGCAAGGTTGATGAAAAAGATTTACTCGATGAGTTAATGAAGGAAATTGATAAATTATAATGAATAGATTTGCAGACTATTTTTCAAATTACGTTAATGACGATACAATTACATATATAGGAAACGGTGATATTACTTCCTTTACCGTGTCACGTCAAGACAGGGAGCTTGCAGTCGGTCTTAATTTGGAAAGCTTTATTGATTACGGCATTATTGAAAATTCTCAAAACCAAATTGCAAGGGCAATGGAACTAAAAAAAGTTCATATCAACCCACGTTTTCCGAAAAGTGAGTTCTCGCTTGACAATATCGAAAGAATACTTGAATATGTTAGGCACGAATCTCCTGCGGCTAACGGCTTTTTTGACGGCTGTGAGGCGGAACTTGAGGACAGAACGCTTACCCTTTGCCTCAAAAAAGGCGGCAAGGATGTGCTTGAATCGCAAAAGGTTGACCGTGCGATTGCAAATAAGATTTATGAACTTTTCGATTTGGATTTTGTTGTTATTTTTCTTGAAGTTCAGGCTTTTGATATCGAAAAGGCAGTGCAAAAGGCTGTTGAGGAAAGACGAGCAGAGGAGCAGCATAAAAAGGAAGAGGAAGAAAAAAACGTCAACCACGAGCTTTGGGACGAACTTCCTGTTTTTAAAGATACACTTAAAAAAATATACGGCAAGGCAATTCACGAAAAGCCGAAGAATATTGCCGATGTTTCAACCGAGGACGGCTATATAACCGTTTGGGGTGATGTGCTTAAAACAGAGGTACGTGAAACAAAGAGGGGAACAAGCAAGATTTTCGATTTTGATATATCCGATTACACCTCCTCAATTACAGTTAAAATGTTTGACGATAAGCGTGTTATTGACCCACTTGTTGAAAAAATAAACGAGGCAGGCACTCTTGTTATTTCAGGCGGCTATCAGTTTGATACATTTTCAAATCAATATGTTCTTCGCCCTTACGCAATTGCGAGCATTAAAAAGGCGGAGAAAACAGATGATGAGCCTGAAAAAAGAATTGAACTCCATATGCATACCTCGTTATCTGAGATGGACGCCATTTCATCTCCGACAGCTCTTGTTAAGCAAGCTATTAAATGGGGGCATGAAGCTGTGGCTATAACTGACCACGGCGTAGTTCAGGCACTTCCTGAGGCTTATGCCGCTTCCGGCAAGGGCAGTAAAATTAAACTTATTTTAGGTATGGAGGGATATCTTGTTGATGACGAAAAATATCCCGACTTCCTTAATATGAAAACAAATCAATATGAACGCTATCATATTATCTTTCTTGTTAAAGAGGATACTTCTATGGATGAATCTATCCCTAAGGAAGAAAGAAAATACGGCAGAAAAAATCTTTACGAAATGATTTCTGAATCTAATGTTAAATATTTTAAAAAACGTCCGCTTATTCCCAAATCTCTTTTGAGAAAGAAAAGAGACTGTATTATTGTCGGCTCTGCATGCGAGCAGGGTGAGGTTTATCAGGCGATTTTAGATGATGTAGACGAGGACAAGCTTGAGGAAATCGCATCTTTTTACGACTATCTTGAAATTCAGCCAAACGGTAATAACGCTTTTATGCTTAGAACGAGCGATCAGGAATACGTTACTAATAAGCGTGGCGAGGAAAAGAAAAATCGCTATTGGAGAGTAAACAGCGAAGAAGATTTAATAAATATTAATAAGAAAATTATTGCTTTGGGCGATAAACTCGGTAAGCTTGTTGTTGCTACGGGTGACGTTCATTTCTTGAGCGAACATGACGCAAAATTCCGTGCAATCATTATGGCTTCAAAGGGCTTTGACGATGCGGATAATCAACCCCCGCTTTATTTTAAAACCACACGTGAAATGCTTGATGATTTCGCTTGGGCAGGGGACAGAGCAAGAGAATTTGTTATTGATAATCCTAAAAAAATTGCCGACAGCATTATGGATAATATTCCGCCTATTCCTCCGGGAACGTTTCAGCCGCATATCGACGGCGCTAATGAGGAACTTACGGAAAAATGCTGGAATATGGCTAAGGATTTGTACGGCGACCCTGTTCCCGAATATGTTGCAAACAGGCTTCAGCGTGAACTTGATTCAATCATAGGTCACGGTTTCGGCGTACTTTATGTTATCGCAAAGCGTCTTGTTGAGGAAAGCGAAAGAAACGGCTACTTGGTCGGTTCAAGAGGTTCTGTCGGCTCGTCGCTTGCTGCTCACTTCGGCGGTATATCAGAGGTTAATCCGCTTGCACCCCATTATTATTGCAAAAAATGTAAGCACAGCGAATTTTTCTTAAACGGTGAATACGGTTCGGGTTTTGACCTCCCTTCCAAGAATTGCCCTAATTGCGGCACTCCTATGAAGCGTGACGGCCACGAAATTCCATTTGAAACCTTCCTTGGCTTTGACGGTGATAAGGAGCCTGATATTGACCTTAACTTCTCCGGCGAGTATCAGTCCCGTTCTCACAGATTTACAGAGGAACTTTTCGGTAAGGAATATGTGTTCAAAGCAGGTACTATGGCAACGGTTGCCGATAAAACCGCTTATGGCTATGTTATGAAATATCTTGACGAGCGTGGTATTCAAAACGTTACTCCGAGAGCCGAGATTGACAGATTGACGGTCGGATGTACAGGCATTAAGCGAACAACGGGTCAGCACCCGGGCGGTATGGTTGTTGTTCCCGATAAATACACCGTTGAGGATTTCACTCCTATTCAGTATCCGTCAAATGACGAATCTAAGGGTACATACACAACCCACTTTGACTTTAAAAACTCGCTTCATGATACACTTTTGAAGCTTGATGAGCTTGGACACGATAATCCTACCCTTTATAAATATCTTGAAGATTCAACGGGTATTCCCGTTATGGACGTTGATTTGTCAGATCCTCTTTTGTATCAACTTATCACATCTACCGAGCCTATCGGTGTTTCGCCTGAGGATATAGATTGCCAAACAGGTACTCTTGCAATTCCTGAAATGGGTACGCCGTTTGTTATCGGTATGCTTCTTGAGGCTCAGCCTAAAACATTTGCCGACCTTTTGCAGATTTCGGGTCTTTCCCACGGTACAGACGTTTGGCTCGGCAATGCTCAGGAGCTTATTCAAAACGGTACGTGCACGATTTCCGAAGTTATAGGATGCCGTGACGATATTATGACCTATCTTCTCCATAAGGCTGAAAAGTATGAAAGAGAAACGGGTAAGGAATCACCGCTTAAAAAGAAGGATTGCTTTAAGATTATGGAATATACCCGTAAGGGTAAAGCACCTAAGGAGCTTCCGCCTTATGAGGAGGCAATGAAGGCGGTAGGCGTTGAACAGTGGTATATTGATTCCTGCTATAAGATTAAATATATGTTCCCTAAGGCTCATGCTGCGGCTTACGTTATTGCTGCTTTGCGCCTTGCTTGGTATAAAATACATAAGCCAATCCATTTCTATTCCGCTTATTTTACGGTTCGTGGCGGTGCTATTGATGCTGTTGCGGCAGTTCAGGGTAAGGCGGCTGTTAAAAAGAAAATGGAGGAAATTAAGCTTAAGGGAAACGATAAAACCGCAAAAGACGAGAGCACATATATCGTTCTTCAAATCGTTATTGAAATGCTTGCAAGAGGTATTGAATTTTTACCTGTCGATATTTATAAATCAGATGCAAGAATTTACAAGATTGAGGATGGAAAAATCAGGCTTCCGTTTGGTGCGGTTGACGGTATAGGTGAAAATGCGGCTATCTCTCTTGCAAAAGCACGTGAGGACGGCGGTGGTGACTTCTTGTCCTATGACGATTTGATGGCAAGAGCAGGTGTTGGCAAGAGTGTTTGCGAGGCACTCAAAAATGCAGGTGCGCTCGGCGATATGCCTGAATCTAACCAAATTTCGCTTTTTTAATCCGTTATTTAATGTAATAAATATAAATATTTATTAATTTATCTTGACATTGACGTTGTAGTATGTTAGCATATTAACACTCTACTACGCTAAAGTGACAGGAGATTTATTGTTATGAAAAGATATTCAAAGCTTATTCCGCAGGGAACGAGAGATTTATTATTTGAGGAATGTGACGATAGAAGAAATGTTGAAGCAATTCTTTCAGCTTTGTTTAAGGAACATAAATACCGTAAGGTTATGACTCCGACTGTTGAATTTTACGATGTTTTTGCTGAAAATGACCTTGGTATTGAGGCTGAAGAAATGTATAAACTGTCTGATTCTCAAGGCAGAACAACTGTTCTTCGCCCCGATAATACAGCGCCGATTGCACGTCTTGTTGCAACCCGCCTTTCTAAAGAGGATTTTCCCGTAAGGCTTTATTATAATCAAAATGTTTATGTTCGCAATAAGAGCCTTGCCGGCAGAACTGACGAAACGGAGCAAAGCGGTATTGAGCTTATCGGCGACGGCAGTATTGATGCTGATATTGAAGTTATTTCTATGGCTTATGAGGCACTTAAGAGAAATAATGTTTCCTCATTTAAACTTGAACTTTGCCATGCGGGATTTTTTAAATCAATTCTTAATAAAATGAATATAACTTCAACTCAAAAGGCTGATATCTGCAAACTTATTGAGGGCAAAAATTATGCCGCTTTGGGTGATATGCTTGCTCAATTTGATGACAGCCGTGAGGCAGATGTTATTAAAAAGCTACCACGTCTTTTCGGAGACGTAAGTGTTATAGACGAAGCAAAGAAGCTTTATAGTGATGAAAAATCAAACGAAGCACTTGACTATTTAAGAAACGTTTATGAAAAGCTTTGTGATATGGGGCTTGGCGATAATATCACCATTGACCTCGGTCTTGTAAACAGAAGTAATTATTATACAGGCGTTATTTTTCGTGGCTATGCGGAGGGCAGCGGTCTTACCATCGTTTCAGGCGGCAGATATGATAACCTTATAGGCGAGTTTGGGCTTGACGCTCCGGCTGTCGGTTTCGGTGTTAATGTTAATGCGCTTTGCGACGTTATGCGAGAGGAAATTAATGTTGACAGACCTATTCGCATAGCGCTGACTAAAGGCAGGCTTGAAAAATCATCAATCTCACTTTTCAAAAAAATGGGGCTTGATACAAGCGAACTTGAAAATAAAGGCAGACGCCTTATTCTTCCTGTCGGAGATTTTGAGGCAGTGCTTTCAAAAGCGCCTGACGTTATAACTTATGTTGAACACGGCGTTTGCGATATCGGCATTGTCGGCAAGGATACTATTGTTGAACACGGCAATTCGTTTTATGAAGTTATTGACCTTAATATCGGCAAGTGCCGTTTTGCTCTTGCGTGCCCTAATGGGACGGATTTCTTTTCGGGTCATCGCAGAAAGGTTGTTGCAAGTAAATATCCTAAGGTTGCAAAGTCATATTTTCAGTCAAAGGGTATGGATGTTGATATTATCAAAATTGAGGGCAGTGTTGAGCTTGCTCCGCTTTTGGGACTTGCAGACGGAATTGTAGATATAGTTGAAACCGGTTCAACTCTTAAAGAAAACGGGCTTGAGGTTGTTGATACAATTATGCCGATTTCCGCAAGGGTTATAGTCAATATGGCTTCTATGAAACTTCGTAAAAAAGAGATTGAGGAATTTTTAAACGAATTAGAACTTGCATCTAAAGTTTGATATAAATGAGGTATAAGTGATGAATATTACAAAAGCAAACGGCAAAAACGAGTATGAGCTGATTAAAAACTTAAAAAAGCGTTCGGGCCAAACCGATGAAAAAATCGTTGAAGCCGTAACTACAATTATAAATTCCGTTAAAGAGCAGGGTGATGATGCGGTAAGGGAATTTACTGTCAGATTTGACGGTATGGTACCTAAAAAGACCGTTATTGAAAAGGACGAACTTAATTCTTATCTTGATGAGGTTGACGATGACTTTAAAAATGCCATAATCAAGGCTAAAAATAATATTTACGATTTTCATTTGCGCCAGGCTCAGCAGTCTTGGCTCACCACTAAGGAAAACGGCGTTATTATGGGGCAAAGAATACGTGGACTTCACAGAGTAGGTATTTACGTTCCGGGCGGTACTGCTGCTTATCCGTCATCTGTTTTGATGAATGCAATCCCTGCTAAAATTGCCGGAGTTAAGGAAATTATTATGGTTACCCCTCCGGGTAAAGACGGTAATCCAAATCCTGATATTATGGCTGCTGCCGCTGTTGCAGGTGTCGATAAGGTATTCCTTGTAGGCGGTGCTCAGGCTGTTGCCGCTTTAGCTTTCGGAACTGAAAAAATACCAAAGGTTGATAAAATTGTAGGCCCCGGTAATATTTTTGTTGCTACTGCAAAGAAGCTTCTTTACGGTGTTGTTGATATCGATATGATTGCAGGTCCGAGTGAAATTCTTATTGTTGCCGATAAAAGCGCTAAGCCTTCATTTCTTGCCGCTGACCTTATGAGTCAGGCAGAGCACGACGTAAGAGCGTCTGCAATTTTACTTACAACTTCAATGGAAGTAGCAAGATTAACTGCGAGAGAAATAGACAGGCAGATTAAATTCCTTGAAAGACAGGAAATTATAGAAAAATCGCTTAACGATTACGGTGAAATTATTGTTTGCGAAAATCTTGACCAGGCTATTGATTTTGCAAATGAGCTTGCACCGGAGCATCTTGAAATGTGCGTTGAAGAACCGCTTAAATATATCGGCAGGCTTGATAATGCCGGAAGCGTATTCCTCGGCAATTACTCTCCTGAACCGCTCGGTGACTACTTTGCAGGTCCTAATCACGTTCTTCCTACAAGCGGCACGGCAAGATTTTTCTCACCTTTGTCGGTTGACAGCTTTGTTAAGAAAAGTTCGTTTATTTATTATACCGAAAATGAACTTGAAAAGGCAAAGGACGATATAGTTAAGCTTGCAGATACAGAGGGGCTTACGGCTCACGCTAATTCAATTAAGGTTAGATTTGAATAATATTTTAGAGGTACTTATATGAGAAAGGCTCAAATTGAAAGAAATACTAAGGAAACACAAATAAAAATTGACCTTTGCCTTGACGGTGGAGATGTTGAGGTGTCAACAGGTATCGGATTTTTTGACCATATGCTTGTGGCTTTCGGTGTTCACGGCGGTTTCGGATTAAAAATTAATGTCAACGGTGATTTGCAGGTTGATACTCACCATACGGTTGAGGATACGGGCATTGCGCTCGGAAGAGCTTTTAAAGAGGCACTCGGCGATATGAGTGGCATTGAGCGCTATGGCTCTTTTTCAATCCCTATGGATGAGGCTTTGGCTAATTGTGTGCTTGATATTTCAAACAGACCTTTTCTTGTTTTTAACGCAAACTTTGAGCAGGAAAAATGCGGCGATTATGAAAACTGTATGACAGAGGAATTTTTCAGAGCCTTTGCAATGAATGCAGGTATCACGCTTCATATTGATGTACCTTACGGTACTAATTCTCATCATAAGATTGAAGCAATATTCAAAGCTGTGGCTCACGCACTTAAAGTTGCCGTAAAGAAAAATGAAAACGGTGCAGTGCTTTCAACAAAAGGAGTTCTTTAATATGCTTATTTTTCCTGCAATTGATATTATCGACGGCAAACCCGTCAGGCTTTTTAAAGGTGATTTCTCCACTGCTCATCAGGTGGCAGGCGATGCTGTTGAAACTGCATTCGGCTTTTTAAAGGCAGGGTGTAAATGGGTGCATATGGTTGACCTTGACGGCTCGCTTAAAAAAGAACCCGTCAATGCCCAAACATTTATTAATGTAGCAAAAGAAACAGGGCTTAGGGTTGAACTCGGCGGCGGAATAAGAACGATGAATGATATTGATTTTTACATTAACAATGGAATTTCACGTATTATTTTAGGCTCTGTGGCACTTAAAAATCCCGAACTTGTAAAAGAAGCAGTCAAAGAATTTGAAAGCAAAATCGCAGTAGGAATTGATGCAAAATCGGGATATGTCGCAACCGAGGGATGGGTTGAAAAAAGTGACGTTTATTTTACCAACCTTGCAAAAAGAATGGAAGATGTTGGTGTTAAAAATATAATTTTTACTGATATTTCACGTGACGGTACTCTGACGGGTCCTAATCTTGAACAGCTTGTTGAAATTAATAATGCCGTTTCCTGCGATATTACCGCATCGGGCGGAGTTACAAATATAAATGATATTCGTAAATTAAAAAGTAAAAATCTTTATGGTGCAATTTGCGGCAAAAGCATTTATGAGGGAACTCTTGATTTGAGACAGGCAGTGGAGGCATGCAATGATTGATATAGAAAAATATTTTAAAAAAGGCGAGCTTATCCCTGCAATAGTTCAGGAGGAGGGCACAAACGAGGTGCTTATGCTTGCTTATATGAACCGTGAGTCGATGAAAAAAACGCTTGAAACCGGATATACTTGGTTTTGGTCACGTTCAAGGCAGGAACTTTGGAATAAGGGCGCAACTTCGGGTCATCTTCAAAAAGTTGTGTCAATCTACGGTGATTGCGATGATGATACGCTTTTAGTTAAGGTTATACAAACGGGTGCGGCTTGCCACACGGGCAATCACTCTTGCTTTTTTAACGAAATTAAACTTGAAAATAACGGAGAATAAAAATGGATTATATCAAAAACGATTATGAAACTATCCTTGAAAGAAAAGAAGCACAGCAGGAGGGTAGTTATACCTGCTATCTTTTTGAAAAAGGACTTGATAAAATACTCAAAAAAGTGGGCGAAGAGTCAACGGAAATGGTTATCGCCGCCAAAAACGGAGTAAAGGACGAAACAGTCGGAGAGATTTGCGACCTTATTTACCATACCCTTGTTATGATGGCAAATGAGGGAATAACTCCCGACGACGTTGACGAGGAACTTAGAAAGCGTGCCGAAAAGGCAGGCAATTTAAAAAAATTTCACGTGGTAGATAAAAATTCATAATGTCATATAAAAAATGGGTAAACGCAGAAATAGACAAGGCTAAGGCTTCTGCATTGAGTGAAAAACTGAATATTGACGCTTTTGTTGCTTTCTTGCTGGTTTCAAGAGGAATTGATGATGAGCTTGCAGCCTCGGAATTTTTGTCCGACGGGTGCAGGTTTTCTTCGCCTTATCTGTTAAAGGATATGGATAAGGCGGTAAAACGCATAAATCGTGCTCTTGACGACGGAGAAAGCATTTGTATTTACGGCGACTATGATTGCGACGGCGTTACTTCAACTGCTTTGCTTTATACCTTTTTAAGCGCTCTCGGCGGCTTTGTAAGCTACTATATCCCTAACAGAGCTACAGACGGCTATGGAATGAATTTTAAAGCTATTGATAAAATTAAGGCTGACGGTACCGATTTGATTATAACAGTTGATAACGGTATTTCATCAATTGAAGAAGCGGAATATATTTATTCTCTCGGTATGCAGCTTATTGTTACCGACCACCACCAAATAGGTGAAAACCTTCCACGTGCCGAGGCTGTTATTAACCCTCACAGAGAAGATAATGAAATTGAATTTCGTGATTTTGCCGGAGTAGGTGTTGCATTTAAACTTGCGTGCGCCCTGTATGACGGCGATGTTGAGGATTTGCTTGAGGATTATGCGGATTATGTAACTATAGGTACAATCGGCGATATGGTTCCTCTTTTAAATGAAAACAGAGCAATAGTCAAAGCAGGATTGAAACTTATTAATACAGATGCAAAAATCGGCATTTCAGCTCTTAAAAAGAGTACCAATTCAAAAGCAGAGCATTTTTCCGCAACTGACGTTGCTTTTCAAATTTGCCCGAGAATAAATGCGGCAGGCAGAATGGATACGGCTAATCTTGCTGTTGATTTGCTCACTTGTGAGGACAATGAAATTGCAGAATATAAAGCGGAACAGCTTAATCTTGAAAATACCCACCGCCACGAGGTTGAGGAAAAGATTGATAAGGATATTGCCGAAATTATGTCTAATGACAGGGCTTATCAAACCGACAGAGTTATAGTTGTTGCAGGACATAATTATCATAAGGGTGTTATCGGTATTTGCGCTGCCCACCTTGTGGAACTTTATTCTAAGCCGGCAATAGTTATCGGCATTGATGACGAGGGAAACGCAACAGGCTCGGCAAGAAGTATTGACGGTTTTAATATTTTTGAGGCGATTTCAAGCTGCTCGGATATTTTAACTCATTTCGGCGGTCATCCTCTTGCTGCCGGTATGGGGCTTAATGTTAAGGATATAGCGGCATTCAGGAAAAGAATTAATGATTTTGCAAAAAATAATTATCCCGTTATGCCGATTCAGACGCTCAAAATCGACTGCAAGCTTTCTCCTTATTATCTGACCCTTGATTTGGTTAATAATTTGGCTGAATTAGAGCCTTACGGAACGGATAACGCACAGCCTGTTTTCGGGCTTTATAATCTTACATTGACTAACGTTGCCGCTATCGGCGACGGCAAGCATTTAAAAATAGAGGCTGCTAAAAAGGGAAAAAGCGTACGTATGGTTAAATTCAGAACTACGCTTGACGAATTTCCGCATAAAATCGGCGATACTCTCGATTTCGCCGTAAAACTTTCAAAAAGCACGTTTAAAAATAAAGATTATATTTCAGCTCAAATAGTTGATTTCAGAAAATCGGGGATTGATATTGATAAATATTATCGGGAGAAAAATGACTACCTCCTGTTTAAACTCGGAAAGAAAAATAAAACAGAGCTTTATCCTAATAGGGATATTTGCGCTGTTGTTTATAAATATTTAAAAAGCCAAAAGGGATATAAATACACATTTGACGATTTATATTTTGAGCTTGCAAATTACCTTACATACGGTCAGCTTGCTTTTGCGCTTGATGCGTTTGAGGAGGCAGGTCTGATAAAGCGTGAGGGTAATATTACTTTAAATGATGTAAAAACTAAAGCAAACCTTGAGAGAACTGATACTCTTATGGTTTTGAAGGGAAGATTATAATTGCTAAACGAGGAACAAAGTGTATATACGGATGATTATGACGACGGCTTTAATAAATTTTTTGAAGATATAAAGAAAAATCCGCAATATGACAGTGAAGTGATTAAAAAAGCTTATGACCTTGCACGTGATGCTCACAAAAATCAGCGTAGGCGTTCGGGTGAGCCTTATATTATGCATCCTGTAGCCGTTGCTGAAATTCTTTATAAGCTCGGAATGGACAATGAGTGTATTGTAGGTGCACTTTTGCACGATGTGGTTGAGGATACGCAGTATGACCTTGATTATATCAAGCAGGAGTTCGGCGACGAGGTTGCACTTCTTGTTGACGGTGTAACTAAACTCGGTCAAATTCCACTTTCTACAAGAGAAGAAGTACAGGCTGAGAATATAAGAAAAATGTTTATCGCAATGAATGAGGATGTTCGTGTTATCATCATCAAGCTTTGCGACAGACTTCATAATATGCGTACTTTGCAGCATATGCCGCCTTATAAGCAAAGGGAAAAAAGTCTTGAAACGCTTGAAATTTATGCTCCTATTGCTCACCGCTTAGGTATCCGTCCTATTAAGGAAGAACTTGAGGATTTGGCAATTTATTATCTTGACCCTATTGCATATAAGGAAATTGAAAAAAACTTATCTATGAAAAAAGAGCAGGGTGAAAAATTTCTTGCCGATATAACAAAGCAAATAAGCGATAAGATTACCCCTGTTATGAAACACGTTCAAATTACCTCACGTGTTAAATCAGTTCACGGAATTTTTCGTAAGGTTTATATCAAGGGTAAGGATTTTGAACAGATTTTTGATATCTATGCAGTAAGAATTATTGTTGATACAATGATTGACTGCTATAATGCGCTCGGCATTGTTCACGATATGTTTAAACCGCTTCCGGGCAGGTTTAAGGATTATATTTCAATGCCTAAGCCTAATATGTATCAGTCACTTCACACTACCGTGCTTTCTGATAAGGGCGTTCCGTTTGAAATTCAAATTCGTACATGGGATATGCATCGCACTGCTGAATACGGTATCGCTGCTCACTGGAAATATAAGCTCGGCAGGGGAGGCAAGGATAGTATCGACTCCCGACTTGAGTGGATTCACCGTATGATTGAGCACGGCGACGAAACCGATACTCCAGAGGAACTTGTTACTACAATTAAAGGCGATTTGTCAAGCGATGAGGTTTATGTATTTACTCCTCGTGGCGATGTTAAGGCGCTTCCTAAAGGGGCAACGGTTATTGACTTTGCTTATGCAATTCATTCCGCCGTCGGTAATAAAATGGTCGGCGCTAAGGTAAACGGCAAAATCGTTCATCTTGATTATAAGGTTAAAACGGGTGAAATTGTTGAGGTATTGACCTCTAATGCGCAGGGCAAGGGTCCAAGCCGTGATTGGCTTAAGATTGTTACAACAGGCGAGGCAAGAAGTAAAATTCGCTCTTGGTTTAAAAAGGAAAAACGTGACGAAAATATTGTTCAGGGTAAGGCTGAGGTTGAGCGTGAACTTAGGCGAAACTTTATCCGCTTTGAGGATAGTGAGGAATATATTAAATTCGTTACCCGCATTGCGGAAAGGCAGCATTTTACAAATATAGACGATTTTTATGCCGCTGTCGGCTACGGCGGAATACAGATTTCTCGTCTTATGCCCGGTATTAAGGATGAATTTAACCGCAATTGGCGAGTGCAAAAGGAAGAACCTCCTAAGCCTGCCGTTGCGACAACTAATACTCTTGATAAGCCTCGCACCTCTAAGGACAGCTCAGGTGTTGTGGTTGAGGGAATAGATAATTGCCTTATTAAAATGGCACGCTGCTGTTCTCCTATCCCCGGTGAGGAAATTGTCGGCTTTATCAATCGTGGAACAGGGCTTACAATTCACAGGAAGGACTGTGTAAACGTACCGGATGATTTGAAAAATTGCCCTGAGCCTGAACGTTGGGTTAATGCTCATTGGGACAACAATGTTAAAGTTGACGCTCGTTCAACAATCGACGTTTATGCTATCGACCGTGACGGAGTAGTTCTTGATATAACCGCTTGTATGGCTACGGCTCACGTTAAAATTCATTCTATCAATGCCCGTCCTATCAGCGAGGGCAATTGCTTAACTACTATGACCATTACGGTCAATTCAAAGGAACATCTTGATTCTATCGAAAAATCTCTTCGTAAAATTGAGGGTGTTTATCATATAGAAAGGTCGGCATTTTAATTTATGAAAGCAGTAATTCAAAGAGTAAAACATTCCTCTGTCACCGTTGACGGAAAACTAATAAGCAAAATAGATAACGGTTTTATGATTTTACTCGGCGTTATGGACGGTGACACCAAGGAGGATGCTGATAAACTTATTAAAAAAATCCCTGTTTTGAGGATTTTTGAAGATGAAAACGGCAAAATGAATTTATCACTTCTTGATGTGTTTGGCGAAATTCTTCTTGTATCTCAGTTTACCCTTTGCGCAGATTGCTCACACGGAAGGCGGCCGAGTTTTATAAAATCCGCACCGCCTGATGAGGCAAATTCGCTTTATGAATACGTCGCTGATGAACTTGAAAAATCAGGTGTAAAATCCGTTAAAAAAGGAATTTTCGGCGCTGATATGAAGGTTGACTTATTAAACGACGGACCGGTTACCATAATTTTAGACAGTAAGGAATTAAAATAATGTTAAGTGTTAAATCGGCTACATTCGGCCCTATTGAAAATAATTGCTATCTTATTACAGATGAAAAAACAAATAAAAGCGCACTTGTCGATTGTACAGAGGACAGCGATAAAATGATGAATTTCATTGAAGGAGCAAACCTTGAATATATTTTGCTTACTCACGGTCATTTTGACCATATCGGCGGAGTTAAAGCCGTTAAAGCAAAAACAGGCGCTAAGGTTGTAATTTCAAAAGAGGATGAGCCTATGCTTACCTCGTCAAAGTTAAGCCTTGCGGCATTTTGCGGCGGTGTGCAGAATAATACAGAGGCTGATATTTTGATTTTTGACGGCGACGTTATCACTTTGGGTGAAAGTGAAATCAAGGCTATTGCAACTCCAGGGCATACCAAAGGCGGTTTTTGCTATGTGTGCGACGGCAAAATATTTACAGGCGATACTATGTTCTTCTGTTCCTGCGGCAGAGCTGATTTCCCCGGTGGCTCACCGCTTGAAATTGTGCAAAGCCTTAAAAAAATCGCTTCGCTTGACGGAAATCTAATCGTTTATCCCGGTCACGACCGTCAGTCAACACTCGATTTTGAACGTGCAAATAATCCGTTTTTGAATAGGGCATAATTTATGATTTTAAAAGTAATTAACCACGATTTTATATATGATATGAAAAATCTTTGCACCGTCTTTTTCCCTTGGGAGAAGATTAACGACGATGGAAAGGATAATATTGAGGTGGAAACTAAGGCGCAGGGTAATGAATTTTTTGTTTGCGCCCGTCTTTTTGATAAAAGTATTTCTAAAACACATATTTTAAAAGAAAATGAGGACGCTCAAACTGAGATGTCAGTTCTGCTTTATAATGTTTTGAGCGAGCTTACAGGTTTTAAACCGCCGTGGGGTATCCTTTTCGGTGTTCGTCCCGCTAAACTTATGCATCGCTTCGCAGACGAAATGGGCGAAAAAGCGGCAAGGGATTATTTTATCAATACTTTTCTTGCAACGCCCCAAAAAACCGATTTGGCAATTGAAGTTATGCATCACGAAAATAAAATTATTTCCCTGTCATCTCACAATTCTTTCTCGCTTTATGTTTCAATTCCGTTTTGCCCAACGAGATGTGCTTACTGCTCTTTTGTTTCCCATTCTATTGAAAAAACGCATAAGCTTCTTGAGCCTTATGTTGACCTTCTTTGCAAGGAACTTGAAAAAACAGGTCAGGTTGCAAAGGCTCTTGGCTTAAGGCTTGAAACCGTTTATTTCGGAGGAGGAACACCTACAACTCTTTCAGCATCGCAGCTTTCAAGGCTGTTTGACGTTATAGAGAAGAATTTTGATTTGTCAACTCTTCGTGAATATACAGTAGAGGCAGGCAGACCGGATACCGTAACCGAGGATAAGCTTATGGCATTAAAGGGTGCAGGTGTCGGCAGAATTTCAATCAATCCGCAGTCGTTTAACGATGAAGTTTTGGACACTATCGGCAGACGTCACACATCTAAGCAGACTATTGATGCTTTTGCCCTTGCAAGAAAGTGCGGTTTCAATAATATTAATATGGACCTTATTGCAGGACTTCCAAAAGATACACTTTCGTCATTTAAAAACAGTGTAGACACTGCCGTATCACTTGGGGCAGAAAGCGTAACTGTTCATACTCTTGCAATGAAATCGGCAGCTTATATGGTCACAAGAGAGAGTGCTTATGATATTTCAGATAAACTTTTAACCTTTGATATGGTGGAATATTCAAATTCCTGCCTTAAGTCGGGCGGTTATTATCCTTATTATATGTACCGTCAGTCTAAGTCTGTCGGTAATTTAGAAAACGTTGGCTGGTGCAAGGATAATATGGATTGCCTTTATAATGTTTATATGATGGACGAAACTCATTCTGTTTTTGCTGTCGGTGCAGGCGCCGTTACAAGGCTTAAAAATCAGGACACCGGTAAAATTGAGCGCATATATAACTTTAAATATCCATATGAATATATTGACAGATTTGATGAAATTATCGAGCGTAAAAAATTAATTGAAAAATTTTATGCAAACTAATAATTAAATATAGCAAACGGTATTGCAATGATTTACATATTGTAATATAATGAGTGCGAGGTGGTAGTAATGGCTATAAAATTAAGTGATCTTTTTGGTTCAATGGATGAAGCATTCAACAATCCAAAACTGGAAGAAATGTTTAATAAAACTAAAAACGTTGCTGAAAATATGAGTAAAAAGAGTGCCGAAAGGCTTGAAATCAGCCGTAAAAAGGTTGAACTTCTTGATGCTAAGGCTAAGCTTGCAAAACTTTATGAAAAATTCGGCAAGCTTAATTATGCAAAGTATATAGGCGATGAAATTTCTGAAGATGAAATTAAAGACTGTGCAAATGCAATTGCCGATAATAAAGAAAAGATTGAATTTTATACGGCTGAGATTGAAAAGGCAAAGGCAGAATTTAATGAGTCTATGGCTAATATGGCTAAAAAAACCAAGGAGGCTTTTTCAACCGATTTCAATGCCAAGCCCGAAGCTGAGGCTGAGGCAGTTGAGGTTGTTGAAGCAAAGGATGTCGAGATTAAAGACAGCGACGAGTAAAATTTAACAGGAATTTTAAAGAGCAATCATTTTGGTTGCTCTTTTATTTTTTCTTTGGGTGATTTTATTGAAAAAGAGTATTAAAGAAAAGTATATTTCAAGTGCTTTTTTGCTTCTCGTATCAACTGTAATAGTTAAGATGATTTCTGCCTTTTATAAAATTCCGCTAACTTCTTATATAGGCGCAACAGGCAGGGGATATTTTTCAATAGCGTATAATCTTTGCTTGCCTATTCATGCACTTACTATGGGTGCTTTCCCTATCGCTATGTCAAAACTCGTCAGTAAATATAATGCAAGCGGCGATAGACTCAGAGTTTCCGGATTAAAAAAAGCAGGAAACAAACTGTTTTTTCTTGCAGCTTTGGCAGGACTTTTTGTAATGCTTGTTGCTGCAAAGCCATACAGCGAGCTTATTTCTTCGTCACCAAAGAGTATTTATACAATTTTTGCTCTTGCACCGAGTGTTTTTTTCTGCTGTCTCGGCGCCGGTAAACGCTCTTTTGCCGAGGGGTTTATTGATATGAAACCAACCGCAGCCTGCCAAATTATCGAAGCGGTTTTTAAAATGGTGTTTGGACTTTTATTTGCTCGCTTTTCTATGGGTTTTTTTATGTCAAATTATTATGAGTATGGCACGGTTTTGGGTACAGCGTACGAAAACGAAAGGCAGGCACTTTCGGCAATTTATCCCTTAACATCTGCTTGCTCTATGCTTGGCGTCAGCCTCGGAGGTTTTGCAGGGTGGGTTTATGTCAGTTCTTATGTTGGCAGTCACTATAAAATGCCGAAACCCGATAAATCGGTTACTCGACAAATGTATAACGAACTTGCCGCATTTTCTCTTCCGCTTCTTTTTGCAACGGCTGTTCAAAGTGTTTCTCAATTTTTTGATACCTCGTCAATTCAATACGCCTTAACTCTTTGTGACAAGGCTGTGCTTTCAAAAGCGTATAATTATTTTGACGGTGATATTTTCACTTATGTGTTCGGGATTTATTCCTCTGCACTTGATTTTAAAAATCTTATTCCGGGGATGGTTATGGCGCTCGGTGTGACCGCCGTTCCGGCAATCAGCTCGGCTTATGAAAGTGATTCGCCGAAATTCAATTTATTAATAAACAGTGTTTTAAAGTATACAAGCATTCTTTCTTGCTTTTCAGGAATAGTTCTTGCACTTTTTCCAAGCGAAATATTGTCACTTTTTTACGGCAATTCCAATGGTGATATTGCAAAATTCGGCAGTGATATTTTGTTTTATCTTGCTGTAACAGTCTTGCCGTGCTGTCTTGCCTCAAGCTGTGTATTTTGTGCTCAGTCACTTGGACTTTCTAAAAAAACAATTTTGCCCTTTGCCGTTTCGGGTGGCATAAGAGTGATAACAAACATTATTCTTATACCTAAAATGACAATTAATATATCGGCCGTTGCCATTTCAAATTTTATGGGATTTTTGATAATTCTTATTTGGAATATGATTATTATTTCTAAAAATACAGGTGCTTCATTTGTGGTGAAAGATATATTTTTTAAGCCGATTTTTTGCTCCTGTACGGTCTATTTTGCTGTAAAATTTATTAAAGAAGCGTTTTTTACTCAAACTTCTTCTCTGCTTACTTTGACAATTTGCGGCATAATATGTTCTTTTTTGACTGTTTCTTTGCTCGTTTTGTTTAAATGTGTGCGTATAAGTGATATAATTTCAGCTAAATAATATAAAAAATCCGCTTAAATACTTGCAAATTTGGGAACTTTATAGTATTATCTTAGTTGACAAGTTAATCAAGGGGTGTGTTAAAGTGAATTTTGAATTTAAGGATAAATATGATATCAATGATTTAATTTCGCTTATCACATTGCTTCGAGCACCGGGAGGATGCCCTTGGGATCGTGAACAAACTCATGCATCGATTAAGAGTGATTTTATCGAGGAAACGTATGAGGTTATTGAAGCGATTAACAAAAACAGCATATCAGGATTAAGGGAAGAATTGGGCGATGTGCTCCTCCAAATTGCACTTCACTGTGAAATGGAAAGTGAAAAGGGCAATTTTGATTTTAACGACGTTTGCGACGAGCTTTGCAAAAAGCTCATTGTTCGTCACCCTCACGTGTTTGGTGACAAGGTCGCAAATAATACCAAAGAAGCACTTGACAGCTGGGACAGTGTTAAAGCAAGCACAAAGGGTACTAAAACCGCTTCAAGCAAGATGGACAGTATTCCTATTGAACTTCCTGCTCTTATGCGTGCTCAAAAGGTTCAGTCCAAAGCTGCAAAGGCAGGCTTTGATTGGGATAATCAAAACGGTGCTTTTTTAAAGCTTAATGAAGAGATTAACGAGTTGAAAATTGCGCTATCGCATAACAATCTGGCTGAAATTGAAGATGAATTCGGCGATGTTCTTTTTTCCTGCGTCAATATTTCACGTTTTATCGGTGTTGACAGTGAAGAAGCTTTAAAGGCTTCTACGGATAAGTTTATAACACGATTCAAAATAGTTGAAAAATTAGCAGATGAAAATGATATTGATATGAATAGTTCTTCTATTTATGAGCTTGATGCCTTGTGGGATAAGGCAAAAGAAATATTAAAAGCCGATAATTCGGCAATAAATGGAGGAAATTAAAATGAACAAGACAGAACTTGTAGCAGCAGTAGCTGCAAAGGCAGAACTTTCAAAGAAGGATGCAGAAGCAGCAGTAAACGCTGTTTTTGATTCAGTTAAGGATGCTCTTGCTGAGGGTGATAAGGTTTCTCTTATCGGTTTCGGTACTTTCTCAGTAAAGACTCGTGCAGCTCGTACAGGTCTTAACCCACGTACAAAGGAAACAATTGAAATTCCGGAGTCAAAGGTTCCTGCATTCAAGGCAGGCTCAGCTCTTAAGGATGCTGTAAAGTAATTTTGTTGATTTTTTTGGGTGTCTGAAAAGACACCCTATTTTTTTAAGGTGAATTATGAGATTAGATAAATATTTAAAAGTTTCAAGAATAATTAAACGCAGAACTGTTGCAAACGAAGCTTGCGATGCAGGTAAGGTTGAGGTAAACGGTAAGGTTGCCCGTGCTTCGTACGACGTTAAAGTGGGCGATACAATCAAAATCACTCTCGGCGCAAGAGAAAATTCATATAAGGTGCTTGCAATTAATGAGCACGCTCTTAAAGAGGACGCTGCCAAAATGTACGAGGTGCTATAAGGGGCGTACTGCTTTTCTTTTTGTTATATTTATATCATCGTTTGCATAAAATTATTTAGGTGATTTTATGGATAATAACGTTGATATGAACCATTTGCTCACTCTTGAAAACAGGGAGCATTTAACTTTAACCGGAATAAGTGACGTAGACTCATTTAACGAGGAGGAAATTAATGCGATTTCACCTTGCGGTGAGCTTACGATTAAGGGCGAACTTTTGCATATTGAGGAGCTTAATTTGGAGGCGGGAACTGTCAGCGTCAGCGGAAAGGTTACTTCGCTTCTTTACAGCGAAAAGTTTTCCTCCACCTCACTTTTAAAGAGGCTTTTCGGTGGTTGAGGCGCTTTTTTATGCATTTTTTGTCGGTATGGGGCTTGGCTTTTTGTATGATTTAATGCGCTTTTTTCGCCTTTCTTTCGGCGGCTCACTCTTTTTTGATTTGCTTTTTTGGCTTATAACGTCCTTTGTTTCATTTTCATATCTTTTAATCTTTAATGACGGTGCAATAAAGGGCATTTTTCTTGCATTTATTTTTGTCGGATTTACAGTCTATATTATAAGCATGGGCAAGATTTCTTTGCCGCTTGAAAAAAGAATTGCCAAAAAGGTTAAAATTCGGTTAAAAAAAGTAAAAAAATCATTAGAAAATTTTAAAAAAGTGTTGCAATTGCCGAGGATGTTATATTATAATATTAAAGAAATCATTAAAAAACCTAACCGTAAAAAATATGAAGGTGACGAATTTGGCAAAGGAAAGCAAGAGCAAGTCTAAAAAGCTATATATCGGCAAATACAGCATCGGCAAAATTCTTGTCGGTCTATTACTTGTCGGTGTTTTTGCATTTTTTTCTATCAGCGTTGTTAATCAAAATGCAGACATCAGCAGGCTTGAAAAGCAAAAGGCTGAAATAGGCGCCAAATATGATGCGCAGCAGGAGGAAAACAAGGAGCTTCAGGCTGTGCTTGATAATGAGGATAAAGACGATTATATCGAGAAAAAAGCGAGGGAAAAGGGTTACGTTAAAAGTGACGAAATCGTTTTTTACGATATTTCATCAGGTAAGTAAAATTCATTTTAAGGGTGTATTTTTACACCCTTATTTTTGTTATAGAGTAAGGAAAAGATTATGCATTTATTAATGACAGCGCCTTGCCTTTTAGGTTTAGAAGGCTTGGTTGCAGATGAACTTAAATTTATGGAGGCTGAAAACGTATCAGCCGAAAACGGACGTGTCTTTTTTGAGGGCGATGAGGCTATGCTTGCAAGAGCTAATATTAACAGCCGCTTTGCAGAAAGAATTCTTATTGTTCTTGATAGGTTTAAGGCTGAAACGTTTGAACAGCTTTTTCAATCGGTGAAATCGCTTCCTTGGTCGGAATTTATCGGCTCAAGCGATACATTTCCCGTTAAGGGTTACAGCATTAATTCGACTCTTCATTCCGTTCCCGATTGCCAAAAAATAATAAAAAAAGCAGTCGTTGAGTCGCTTAAAGAGGATTATGGCATATCTTGGTTTGAGGAAACCGGTCCTGTTCATCAAATTCAGTTTTCTATTATGAAAAACGAAGTGACAATTATGCTTGATACTACCGGAAGGGGACTTCATAAAAGAGGATATCGCCCTGAAGCTAATGATGCACCGATAAGAGAAACTCTTGCCGCCGCACTTTGCTCTCTTTCGAGGCTCAGGCATTATCATACAATGTATGACCCTTGTTGCGGAAGCGGAACTATCTTGATTGAAGGCGCTATGATGGCTCATAATATCGCACCGGGAATTAATCGTAATTTTGAGTGCGACCGCTGGGGATTTATTCCTGAAAAGGCTTGGATACAGGAGAGAGAGCGTTGCCACGATATTATTAAAACCGATACGGATTTTGTTGCTTTCGGCTCGGATATTGATTTTCACGCTCTTGAGCTTACTATGGCAAATGCAAAGAGGATTAAAGTCGATAAATTCTTGAGGCTTGAAACGGCAGATATTAAGGATTTTAACCCGACAACCGAAAAGGGCACTCTTATTACAAATCCGCCTTATGGTGAACGAATGCTTGATGTCAAAACAGCTAAGAATATTTATCATATTATGGGTGAAAAGTTCGTTTCAAAACACGGTTGGAGCTACGGTATCATTTCTCCGGATGAGGAGTTTGAACGTGAGTTTGGCAGAAAAGCGGACAAGCGCCGTAAGCTATATAACGGAATGATTAAATGTCAGTATTACATGTATTTTAAATAGATTGTGAATAAGCAGCCATAACTGCGCCCGATATTTGTAATTATCAGATATTGATTTTCAATAGTACAATTATTAAGCTATTGATAACCGTATCAACAGCACTTGAACGTTTTGTCTTAATATCCTAAGGGATATGGCGTCAAAACGTTGGGCGCTTTGAATTTTTAGCAAAGTGGCAGTACCCATGTACAGCTCCCTTTACTAAAAATCCAATTCTGACTACTTCTTCGCAATCTGTAATAAATAAAAAAATATAAATATAATGAATTTTATTCGAGGTGTTAATATGACTTATAAGGATAAATATTTGCAGTGGCTTTCGTTTGCGGATGAAGATACAAAATCCGAACTTAAAAGCATTACAGACGATAAGGAAATTGAGGATAGATTTTATAAAGACCTCGCTTTTGGTACAGGCGGTTTGAGAGGTATTATGGGCGCAGGCTCAAACAGGATGAACCGCTACACTGTTGGTAAAGCAACACTCGGTCTTGCACGTTACCTTAAAAGCAAAAATGACGGGGAAATCAGCGTTGCTATTGCTTATGATACTCGTAACAATTCAAAATATTTTGCCAAAACTGCTGCAGGTGTGTTTGCTTCTCAGGGCATTAAGGTTAACATTTATGAAATGATTGTGCCTGTTCCCGTTTTGTCATTCACAACTCATTATCTTGGCTGCACGGCGGGCGTTATGATTACTGCTTCTCATAACCCTAAGGAGTATAACGGTTATAAAGTTTATGACAGTAAGGGATGCCAATTTTGCACCGAGGACGCTAAAAATGCAATCGCCTTTATAAATGATATTACCGATTATTCATCAATTTCTTTTTTAGAGGAAAGTGAACTTATTAATTATATCGGCGAAAATGAACTTAATGCATTTCTTAATGAGGTTAAAAAGCAATCGCTTTATGAAGAAAAGAGCGATTTGAAAATAGTTTATACTCCGCTTCACGGCACAGGAAATATTCCTGTAAGAAGAATGCTTGAAGGTTTGGACGTTACCGTTGTTAAGGAGCAGGAACTTCCCGACGGCAATTTCTCAACCGTTCGTTCTCCTAACCCTGAGGAAAAGGATGCGCTTAATATTGCCATTGAAAAGGCTAAGAAAATCGGTGCCGACCTTGTTTTAGGTACTGACCCCGATTGCGACAGAGTCGGTATTGCCGTTAAAGACGGTGACGATTACAAACTCTTTACAGGCAACCAAACAGGTGCGCTTCTTGTTAATTTCGTCCTTACCATGAAAAAGGATACTTTAAATGAAAAGTCAACACTTGTTAAAACAATTGTTACAAGCGAACTTGGCGCTAATATAGGCAGAAAGTTTGGACTTAAAATTGAAGAAACGCTTACAGGCTTTAAATATATCGGCGATAAGATTAATAAGTATGAAGAGTCCGGCAAGCAGGAATTTGTTATCGGCTATGAGGAATCCTATGGCTATCTCGTAGGCACCCACGCAAGGGATAAGGATGCCGTTGTTTCTTCAATGCTTATTTGCCAAATGGCAGCTTGGTATAAAAACCAGGGCAAAACTCTCGTCGACGGGCTTAATGAGATTTATAATGAATACGGCTATTATCTTGATTTCCTTGATTCATTCGTATTGAAAGGAAAAGACGGAGCAGAAAAAATTCAAAGCCTTATGACTGAATTCAGAAGTAAGGGCATTTCTCTTTTTGACGGCATTAAAGAAGTTGTTGATTTTTCAGGCGGTATTCGTGATTTGCCTAAGGAAAATGTACTTAAATATATGTGGAATGACGGCTCATGGCTTGCTATTCGTCCTTCGGGTACAGAGCCTAAGATTAAGGTTTATTATTCAATTGTTGACCCATCTAAGGAAAATGCGGCAAAGCGCCTTGATACTATAAGAGAAAAAATTAAAAATATTATTAATGCTTAATTTTGGAGTTTAATATGGAAAAAATTAAAAATTATGTTGAAACTGTTTTGCAGCCGAAACTTCAGGGCGACGGCGGCTGGGTTGAATTTGTCGGTCTTGACGGTGATGAACTTACTCTCATTTTCAGGGGCGAGTGCTCAAAATGCCTTATCTTAAATCGTTGCACAGCTTGGATTGAGGAACAGATAAAAAAAGATTTGAAAAAGAGTGTTAAGGTTAATGCAATTCGTAAAAAGCCTTATTTTCAGGATATATAGGGAGGGATAAATATGGCACACATTAAAGTAGTCAGACGTTCAATGCGTCCTGAGGAATGGACAGATTTGCGTTTTGGCTGGCTTAAAAGATATATTTATTCTTCAAAGTGGGAAATAAATAATCTTATGATTAAAGATGCACGTCAAATTTCAGAAATGGAGTTTGAATATTACAGCGATGATTACAGACCGCTTAACAAAGGCGATATGTATTTCACTCCCGACGGAACTGCTTTTATTAAGGCAGACGTTGATATTCCTAAGGAACTTCAGGGTAAAGAGCTTTGGTTTTCACTTAAAACTGCGGCTGAAATTTGCGTTAAGGTAAACGGTAAATACGTCGGCGGTGTTGACCCTAACAGAGAAAGAATGCTTCTTTCTCCTTACGTTGACGATACTAAAACTCTTCATTTTGAAATGATGGGTTATAACCGTTCAAAGCCGGATGATGAGCGTAACCCCGAATCACTTTCAGTTCGTGGTTGCCGTCAGATTTTTGAGGGCGCATATATTTGCACTGTCAATCATAAAGTGCAGGACCTTGTATGGGATTTTGAACTTCTTTTGGATATTGCAAAGAGCGATTTGTTTAACGAAGATTACCGTGCATTTCTTAATAAAGAACTTAACAATGCAATGAATTTTATCGATTTCGACAGTGAAGAACTTGACGGCATTGATGAATGTCAAAAATATCTTGATGACGTTGTTTTTGCCAATGATAATTATAAAGGCAACGGCGATGTTGCTTTAATTGCACATTCTCATCTTGATATAGCATATTATTGGCGCAGAATACACGCTGTGCAGAAAAATCTTCGTACCGTTTTAATTCAGCTTAGGCTTATGGATAAATATCCCGATTTCAAGTATACTCATACTCAGCCTTATGTTTATGAAACACTTGAAAAATATTATCCCGATGTTTTTGATGAACTTAAAGAAAAAGTTAAAAACGGTCAGTTTGAGCCTGTAGGCGCAATGTATGTTGAACCTGATTGTAATATTCCTACAGCGGAAAGCCTTGTTCGTCAATGCCTTTACGGTCAGCAAACTTATAAGAGAATGTTTGGAAAAACAGTTAATAACGCTTGGCTTCCCGATGTTTTCGGCAATAGCTGGATTTTGCCGCAAATTCTTAAAAAGAGCGGTGTTGATTATTTTGTATCTAACAAAATGTCAACATGGAATGACACTAACCGTTTTCCTCACAATAACTTTATTTGGAAGGGTATTGACGGCACGTCTGTTTTGGCTTGCGTTCCGCCTACTCACTTTATCACCTGGAATATGCCGTCTCAAATTCAAGAAAATTGGGAGGCTTATATCGATAAGGACAGCGGCGGTCAAACTATGAATATGTTTGGCTACGGTGACGGCGGTTCGGGCTGCACAGAAGAAATGATTGAACTTATGCACAGGTTTGACAAGCTTTCAATTATGCCGAAGTGCGAGCATATGGGCGGTCAGGAATTTCTTGAAAAAAATCTCAAAAACAATGATGGTTTGCAGACTTGGGACGGCGAACTTTATCTTGAAATGCACAGGGGTACGTTTACAACCAAGTCAAATATGAAACGTGCTAACAGACGTCTTGAATATAAACTGCGTGACGCTGAAATTCTTTCTGTTTTACGTGGCGAGGATAACAAAAAAACTATAACGGATGCTTATAAAAAGCTTCTTATCAATCAGTTTCACGATATTCTTCCCGGCTCTCATATTCACCCTGTATATGAGGACGCAATGAAAGACTATGCCGAGATTGAAAAGACTGTCGATTCACTTATTGGGAGAGGCTCAAAATATTTCAACACTCTTAATTTCAAACGTGATGCATTGACCTTTGTTCCTAACAAAAAGGGTACGGCTACCCGCTACGGCGTTAAAGGTAATTGGATTATTCCTAATATTCCTGCGCTTTCCTCAGCGTCACTTCGTGCAATTAAGTTTAATGGCGAATGGCTTGACTGCAACGGCAATAATATAGAAACTCCGTTTTATAAAGCCGTGCTTAATGATAACGGCTCTATTGCTTCTCTTGTTGATAAAAAGCAGGATAGGCAGTGGGTTGACGGCGATTTCAACAAACTTAAGATTTATACAGACTGTCCGGGTAATTATGATGCTTGGGATATTCTTCCTAACTATAAGGATAAGCAGATTGAAATTAAGGTGAGTGAAAAGCTATCTCTTTGTGAACTTGACGGTGAATGTGCAACGTTTAAAACCGTTCTTTCAACCGATAAATCAACGTGGACTATGCTTATAAGATTCTTTAGAAGAAGCCGTGGCATAGAGGTTGAAAATATAGTTGATTGGAATGAAAAACATAAACTTGCAAAGGCTGAATTTTCTTGTAACGTTCTTACACGCAAGGCACTTTGCGACACCTCGGCAGGTTTTATTGAGCGTGACACTCATAAAAATACTACATGGCAGCAGGCAAGGTTTGAAACATGTCACCACAAATGGGCTGACCTTTCTGAAACCGACGGCGGTGTTGCACTTATCAATGACGGCAAGTACGGTATCGGCTTTGATGAAAATACTATGTCGCTTTCGCTTCTTCGTGCAACGATTCGTCCTGACGTAACCTCGGATATGGGCCATCATAATTTTAGCTATATGATTTATCCTCACGAAAACGGTGCTGTTGAGGCAGGCGTTAATAAACTTGCATTTCAGTTTAATGAGCAACTTGTAAAATCCGACGTATCATATGACGGCGATACTTTCGAACCTCTTTATTTGCAGGCTATGAAGGACAGCGAGGATGGCTCAATGACGGTTATTCGTTTGAGTGAACAGGACGGCAAGCGTGGCAAAATTAAGCTTTCTAAGTCTGTTAAGCTTCTCGATATGCTTGAAAATGTTATCGGCGAGGCTGTAGATACGCTTGAATATAAACCGTTTGAAATCATAACAATAGGTATTCAAAAATGACAGTTAATCAAATAATAATTCTCGTTGTTGTTATCCTTGTGCTTGGCATAATTGTTTTTCCGCTTATCAATCGCAGGCAGTTTATAAATCTTGAGCCTGACCAGCAGATTAGGCTTATTATGAAAGAGGCTAAAGGGCTTGTGTATTTTAAAAACGTGTCTAAGGGCAGTACAGGCGTTCTCTTTTATGTGAAAAATAAAAGAAAAATCCTTGCACTTCCTTGGGTGCTTGACGGCGGCAATATGCTTTGTACTAAGAAAAATCCTTTTTCTAATTGGGATTATCCTGAGGATAAGCAGGAAATTAATCAAGATGAACTTGCTCAATTAAAGGACGAACTTGAAAAATATAATAAAAAGAACGCTGTTAAAATTGTGTTTAAATAAAAAGAAGAAAGACATTCCGAATTTTGAATGTCTTTCTTCTTTTTTATGTGTTGTAATTCAAAAGTTTATTTTGCATATTCGGTTAAATATAAGTATGTGTAAGGATATAGTAATTTAAAATCATAATCAAGTTTGTTTTGCTTTTTTAAATCCTTTGCGTGTTTATCAAAAGCGTCAAAGTATTCCTTGCCTGTGTTTGCACTTGCTTTAACGTATTCATCTTCTGCAATTTTTGAAAATGCGCTTTGAAGTATTTTGCCCTCCGGCTCGCCAAGCTTTCCGTTTTTGTATTTATTGAATGTGTAGCGAACGGTGTATTCGTCATAGTCAATAAGAAGGTTGAAGTATTCGTTATAGTCATTATCAATCAAATTGATATTTCCTATTCTTTTAATCAGCGTTTCAATTGATTTGTTAATATCAATATCTTTATTGCTTTTAACTAAGCTTTTTATTGCTTGAATTGTCAATTCTTTTGATATGCTATCATTGTTATTGGCATTGTCGCCAAAATAATAGGCGTATACGTCATTTGAAAACATTTCTTTTATGCTCTTATTGTATTCACTTCCGTCCTGCGGCACAGTAAATTTAACAACGCTGTAGTCGGAATTATCGTTAAGCTTTAAATCAATTTTTGCGTCACTCATCCAAGCGCTTTCATCCTTTACATAGCCGAACCTTGTTGAATAAGTTGCGGCATAAAAGTTTAAATATACGCTGATTGTGTCATCGCCTGTGTATTCCTTTTGGTAAATATAATGTGCCTCGCTTTTGTATTTTTCATAATCAGAATTTTGCAACGTGTGTTTCAAAATTTCGTTTGATACCGCACTTCCAAAGCCATTTGAATTTGGCATAATCTCATAAATTCTAATTCCGTCTGAGCCATATAAAGCAGGCTTATTATCAAAGTATATTACGGAAACAAAACTTTTATCTTTATAATATTTTACTTCTTTAATAATCTTTGTGTTTTTAAAATATTTTTTGTCAATAACAGGTGTGAGCGTATCGTTTTGATTGGAATATTTTTCTGAAAATTGCTTTTTGGTATATTCCAACTCTTCAACCTTGTCGTTGTATTCGGTTTGCTCTGCATCATTGCTTCTGATTAGCTTTTTGCCGTCAAATTTGATTGTTGTGTTGCCGCCGTCAATCAGTATGCTTGAAAGTATAGGGCTTTCAAAAATCACTTTTCCTAAAATATAATCATCACTGAAACTGCTGCTTTGCGTTGAAGATATATTTGTATTTATGCTTATTTTATCAGTCTGCTTTTTAACGTCGACAGGGTTTGAAACGCAGGCACTCAAAACAGTAAGGCAAAGTATTATTGAAATAATGCTGACTGCCTTTTTAGGCTTTTTGAATTTGAGAATGTTTTTTATTCTGCTTTTGGCATCATTTTCAATAAAGCATAACGGACTCGGAGATGCTTTATAATTATTTGTTGCAAAGCTAAGCAGGGCGGTGGAGTATTCTCTTTTTATACTTTTGAACGATTCAATAACCTTTTCGTCGCAGCTCATTTCCATATCCTTGTTCATAAGCCTAAATGCAACATAGCAAAGCGGATTGAAAAAGTGAATACATAAAAGCAGGTATGCAAACGCTTTAATAATATAGTCTTTTCGTTTTAAATGGTATTTTTCGTGAGCGATTATATATTCAAGATAAGCGATGTCTGTACCCTTTGGTATATAAATTTTCGGTGCTGTTATACCGAATATAAACGGTGTGCTTATTTTATCGCAATAATAAATATTATCGCTGAATTTTTCACTGCCTTTAAGCATATATTTGCATTTTAAATATTTAATAATGCTGACAGTTAAAATAATTAATGCAATCCCAAGCCAAATATAAGGCAAGGCGTTTGATAGGGTGATTGTATCTGTATTTGAAACGTCTGATGAGGAAGCGATACTCTGCGGCATTATGCTTGCTTTGTCAACATAGCTTAGCTTGTTATTATCTGTTTTAATCGGATTGCTGTTTATTGCACTGCCGATATTAAAAAGACTTATAATTGATTTAAACGAGTACGGCACACAAAGCCTAAATCCTACTACGCTCCAAAGAATATAGCTGTATTTTTTAGGCAGATTTTTAAAGAAAAGTCTTATGATAATCACTAAAGCAATGATTATTGATGAGGTAATGCTCATATTTAAAACAGTATAAAATAAGTTGCTCATATTCTTTCACCTATTCCTTATAACCGTCAATCAGTTTTTTTAATTCCTCTGCTTCCTTATTGCTTATTTTTTTGCCTGAAAAAAACGCAGTTAAAAAATTTGGGAGTGAGCCTGAAAACGCTTCGTCGATAACGTGCCTGCTTTCAAACTCCTGCACCTCGCTTTTTTTAACTGTTGACGAAACAATGCTGTTTTGATTTTTTGCATATCCCTTTTCACATACTTTTTTGAGCGTGGTGTACGTTGTGGATTTTTTCCAATTAAGCTTCTCGGCGCAAAGCTCAACAAGCCTGCCCGAACGAACCGGCTCATTATTCCAAATGATGCTCATAAATTTATAATCACTTTCACACATTTTTAAATTCATTTCATTGTCACTCCTTTGGTCTACAAGTATCGACCTCATCTATAGTCTACAACAATAGACCATATTTGTCAAGCATAAAAAATACCTAACTGAATTATTTTCAGTTAGGCATTTGATAATATATTGCATTTTGTTATAACCTTGCTTCCAATCTGTAAATGGGAAACCCTTGTGATGAAAACTTCTGTTCATATTCCGTTTCGATATTTCCCTCAAAATTACTCTTATGCAAATCAAGCGAAATATTTGAAAGCTTGAAGCCGCATTTTGAAAAGCTTTCGATTGAATATTCAAAAAAGTGCATATTGTCTGTCTTTTGGCATATTGCACCGCCGTTTTTGAGCATAGGCTTGTATATTTCAAGAAAACGTGGATTTGTAAGCCTGTGCGCTTCGTGGCTCTTTTTTGGAAACGGGCAAGAAAAGTTAAGATAAATTTCCTCAATGCTGTTATTTGGTATGTAAGACGGTAAATATTCCGCCGTGCCGCAAAGAAACATAATATTGTCAAGCCCAAGCTCTCTCGCCTTGTCAATCGCCATAATCAGCACGTTCCTGTTTCTTTCAACGCAAAGAATGTTTTTGTCGGGATTTTGATATGCAAACGTGTTGCCGAATTGACCCTTGCCGCAACCTATTTCCAAATATACAGGCTGCTTATTTTTAAATACTTTATTAAAATCAAGAAGATGATTTTCCTTTATTGCATCTTGAAAATCAAGCGAGTCGTTTTTCATAGTGATAAGATAATCGCTTGAAGCCGCTATTCTTTCATCAAGATTTTTCTTTCTTTTCATTCTCATAATGAATATGTCCTTTAGTATAAAATAAATTAATGCTCGTCATTAAGTACCGCATGTGCACATTTAACTCCGTCAACCGCCGCAGAAATTATGCCGCCTGCATAGCCTGCGCCCTCGCCGCACGGATAAACACCTCTGATATTGCATTGAAGCAAATCGTCACGTAAAATTCTTACAGAACTCGATGACCTCGTTTCAGGCGCCGTCAATACTGCATCATAGAGATTAAAGCCGTTTAGCTTTTTATCCATTTCAACTATAGCGCTTTTCATTGTTGCAGATACCTTAGTCGGTAAGCATTCGTCAAGATTTGTCAGCGTAACACCCGTAGGACAGGTAGGCTTAACATTTCCGAGTTGCTTGCTTTCAATTCCTTTTAGGAAATCGCCGACAAGCTGAGCCGGTGCATTGTAATTAGCCCCTGCAAGTTCATAAGCCTTGTGCTCAATCTCTCTTTGATAATAAATGCCTGCAAGCGGGTGCTCATTCGGAAAATCCTTTGGTTCAATGCCGACAAGAAGCGCAGAATTTGCGTTTTCTCCGTCACGTGCAAGCGAACTCATACCGTTTACTATTACACATTCTTTTTCACTTGCTGCCGCAACGACCGTGCCGCCGGGGCACATACAAAATGTATATGCACCTCTCTCGTGAAGTCCGTGGCACGCAAGCTTGTAATCAGCCGCACCGAGTTTTGGATGATTAGCAAATCTGCCGTATTGAGCCTCGTTAATAAGTTTTTGCGGATGCTCGATTCTTGCGCCGACCGAAAACGGCTTTTGCATAATGTCAACGCCGAGGTTATAAAGCATTTCAACCGTATCTCTTGCACTGTGGCCTATTGCCATAATTACCGTGTCTGTTTCAAGGTCAATGCTTTCGCCCTTGTGCTCGTATGTCACTCCGTGCACAAATTTATTTGCAACAATAAGCCTTGTAAGTTTGCATTCAAGCCTTACTTCGCCGCCTAAACTTTCAATCTTTTTTCTTATGTTTTTAACTACAATTTCAAGCCTGTCCGTTCCGATATGCGGTTTTGATGAATATAAAATTTCCTCCGGTGCTCCCGCTTCGTAAAGTTCCTCAAGTATTTTCTTGATAAACGGACTTTTTATTCCCGTTGTGAGCTTTCCGTCAGAAAATGTGCCTGCGCCGCCTTCACCGAACTGCACGTTAGATTCTTCATTGAGCTTCTTTTCACGCCAAAATTTTTGAACGTCTGCCTTTCTCGCTTCAACGTCCTTGCCACGCTCAAGAATAATAGGCTTTAAGCCCGAAAGCGCAAGTATAAGACCTGCAAACATACCTGCCGGACCGAAACCTACAACAACAGGACGGAATTTGCTTACTCTTTTGTTTTCGGGCAATTCGTAAACATACGGCTTAACGATTTGCACCTTGTTTGATTTGCATTTTGATGCAATTTGCTCCTCGTCAAGCGAGATATTTACGTCAAGCGAATATGTGAAATGCACATCGTCCTTTTTTCTTGCGTCAATGCTTTTTTTATAAATAGTATATTTTTTTATATATTTTTCATTAATTTTAAGGATTTTAGCAGCTTTCTTTTTAAGTTGGCTTTCGTCCTCGTCAAGCGATAATGCAATTTCATTAATTCTTATCATTGTTTGTCCTCTTTTTATTTATTTCGTCTGCGACGCTTATGCCGCTGTAAAATGCAAAGTTGAGATTATATCCGCCGCATTCAAATTGCCGATCCAATATCTCACCGCAGGCATATAGATTTTTAATAAGTTTAGATTCAAAATTATTAAATTCGGTCAAGTCTGCGCCGCCGCTCGTAATTTGTGCAAAATTATATCCTTTTGTGCCGGTGATAATCAATTGCCAATTTTTAGCATATTTGCAAATCTTTTTCTTGTCGCCGTTTGCTTGCTTTTCAAGCAGAGATGAAATTTTTTCACCGAGTATTCCCTCAAGTGAGCCAAATTTGTTAATGTGTTCAAGTAATTCGTCTTCACTGAAATCATTTGCAAGGTCAATTACCGCATGGCATTTTTTAGGAGTTTTGCATTCAAAATTTTTGCTTACGGCTTCGCTTAAATTCATACTCACAATTCCGGATAAGCCGTAATCTGTAAAAAGAATTTCTCCGTATTCTTGTTTTACACATTCGCCGTCAAGAAGTATTTTCATATTTCCTTTAACTCTTTGCCCTTTTAACTGCCTCGGATATTTACTTGATGATACAAGTTGAACAAGAGCAGGGGACAGCGGTGTTATCCTGTGACCGAGATTTTTCAGTATCTCATATCCGCTGCCGTTTGAGCCGAGGGAGCTTTGAGCCATGCCTCCGGCGGCAATAATAACGCTGTCTGCGTAAAACATACCGCAGTCGGTTGATACAATTAAATCCCTGTCAACGCTTTTAACTGTGCAGTCGGTAATGATTTGCACTCCAAGCCTGATACATTCTTTTTCAAGCATATCTCTGACGGTTGCGGCTTGATTTGAATAAGGATAAATTCTGCCCTCGCTGTCGCTTTTTGTTTTAAGTCCTATATTATTAAAGAAATTTATTACCTCTCTATGATGCTTTGCATGCTCGTTTGAAAGGTTGCATCTGCCGTTTCCCGTGGCAAGAATTTTTTTGCCGAGCGTATCAAGCCTTTCAAGAAGTATAACCTCATCATTTGGCATATTCTGTTTTAATCTTATTGCACAGGCAAGACCGCTTGCACCTGCGCCGATTATAATTTCAGTCATATTATTCATTGCCTTATCATTGATTTTGTTATATAATAATATAAAACTTCGCCAATTGCAAACTTTTTGTTGAAAATACTTGACTTAGTTTACTTTCTGTGATATAGTAGTGCTTACCTCGTAGTAGGTGAAATGCCGATAGGCGTTATTTTTTTGCCTGCTTCGCTTTGCGTGGCGAACGAGGGAGATTATTTTATCGAAATATTAATGGAGGTGCTATTTTATGAGAGTTAAGATTACCTTAGCTTGCACTGAATGCAAACAGCGCAATTACAACACAATGAAAAACAAGAAAAACACACCTGACAGGTTGGAAATGAACAAGTATTGTCCATTCTGTAAGAAACACACTCTCCACAGAGAGACAAAGTGATTGGAGGAAGACCGAATGGCTGAAGAAAAGAAGACTTCAACTAAGGCTGACGCTAAATCTGAAAAGACAGCAAAAGCCGCTAAGTCTAAGGACAAGAAGAAGTCAAAGAAAAATCCTTTTAAATCCATTGCGTCATTCTTCAAAAGTGTTAAGGCAGAGGGCAAAAAGGTTGTTTGGGCACCTGCAAAGGACGTCCTTAAAAACACCATTATTGTTCTTGTTGTAGTTATTATTGCAGGCTTGGCTATTTACGGTGTTGACTCGCTTCTTTCTCTTGGAATGAAGGGTATCAAGAACCTTGCCGAAACTACAACTACGACATCGGCTTCTCAGCAGGGTAAAAGTACAACAGCTGCTGCTCTTGATAAGGCTACCACAGCCGAAACAACAAAAGCTGCTGAATAATTACTTTGTACTTAATGCTTAAATAATTATTCGGGAGGCTTATTGATGGAAGAACCAAAATGGTATGTTGCACATACTTTTTCAGGATATGAAAATAAAGTTGCAAGCAACATTTTAACTGTTGTTGAAAATCGTAACCTTCACGACTTAATTTTTGAGGTTGCTATTCCAACCGAAACAGTAAAAGAACTTAAAAGCGACGGCACAGAGAAAGAGTATCAAAGAAAGTTGATGCCCGGCTATGTCTTCGTTAAAATGATTATGACTGATGACAGCTGGTATGTTGTTCGTAACACAAGAGGCTGCACGGGCTTTGTAGGTCCTGAGGGTGAGCCTCAGCCGCTTACAGACGAAGAGGTAAGAAATAACGCTCTTGAAAGAGTCAGCGTTAAGGTTAACTACGAAGTAGGGGATCTTGTTAATGTTGTTGACGGTCCTCTTGAGGGCTTCTCAGGTACTGTTGACGAGATTGACGTTGATAACAACAGCGTTAAGGTTACAGTTTCAATGTTCGGCAGAGAAAATCAGGTTGAATTTGAACTTGACCAGCTTGAAAAAGTTCAGGAAGACTAATCATTATTTAATTCAGTAATTCGCAGTATATCTGCTTATTATCATCGCTTGATTGCACTGTGGCGTTTAAGCGATGGTGGGAGAAGCCAAAGGCTTCGCCATTTACCACAATATTAGGAGGAAATTAATTATGGCACAGAAGGTAGTAGGTTTAATTAAACTTCAGATTCCTGCCGGCAAAGCTACTCCGGCACCACCTGTTGGTCCGGCTCTCGGTCAGCACGGCGTAAACATTATGTCATTCACAAAGGAATTCAACGAAAGAACTAAGAATGACGCAGGTCTTATCATCCCTGTAGTAATCACAGTATATGAAGACCGTTCATTTACATTTGTAACAAAGACACCGCCTGCAGCTGTTCTTATTAAGAAAGCTTGCGGTATTGATAAGGCTTCCGGTGTTCCTAACAAGAACAAGGTAGCAACCATCTCAAAGGCTGACGTACAGAAAATCGCTGAAACAAAGATGCCTGACCTTAACGCAGCAAATCTTGAATCAGCAATGTCAATGATTGCAGGCACTGCACGCAGCATGGGTATAGTAGTAGAAGACTAATTCCCTTGTGGGAGGAAGTATCCGATTTAACCACTGGAGGTAATTTAATTATGAAACACGGAAAGAAATATACAGACGGTGCAAAGCTTATTGACCGTTCAAATTTATATGATTCAAAAGAGGCTCTTGACCTCACAGTAAAGACAGCTACAGCTAAGTTTGACGAAACTGTTGAAGTTCATATTCGTTTAGGCGTTGACTCACGTCATGCTGACCAGCAGGTTCGTGGCGCTGTTATTCTTCCTAACGGTACAGGTAAGGACGTTAAGGTTGCTGTTTTCGCTAAGGGCGACCTTGCTAAGGCTGCTACAGAAGCAGGCGCTGACGTTGTTGGCGATGCTGACCTTGTTCAAAAGATTCAGGGCGGCTGGATGGATTTCGACGTTGCTATCGCATCACCTGATATGATGGGCTTCGTTGGTCGTTTAGGTAAGGTTCTCGGTCCTCGTGGTCTTATGCCGTCGCCTAAGGCAGGCACAGTTACTATGGACGTAGCTAAGGCTGTTCAGGAGGCTAAGGCAGGTAAGATTGAATACCGTCTTGATAAAACAAACATTATTCACTGCCCAATCGGCAAGGCTTCATTCGGTACTGATAAGCTTCTTGAAAACTTCAATGCTCTTCTTGACGCTATCATCAAGGCTAAGCCTGCTTCGTCAAAGGGTCAGTACATTAAGTCAGTAGCTGTTGCTTCAACAATGGGCCCTGGTGTTAAGATTAACCCAAACAAGGTTGGCACAGTTGCAAGTGCTGAGTAATTTTAGGTATTGACAAGGAGCAATCCTTGTGTTAAAATACAATAGCTGTTCAGCCAAAGACAGCAGGTGCCGATACGGCGTAAGTTTTCGCCTGCCGAGGAATGGACATTCAAGTAGCATTATGTTATTTTGATGTTTTACGTGCATTCCGAGGTTCTCGGAGTGCACTTTTTTGTTATAGCTAAACAGCCTTCAAGTCCGTATTTTTTACGGCAAATATTAATGGAGGTAAATTAAATGCCAAGTACAGCAGTTCTTGAAAGAAAAAAGCAAATGGTTGCTGACCTTTCAGAGAGAATTAAAAATTCTTGTGCCGGCGTTGTAGTTGACTACAAGGGTATCAACGTAGAAGACGATACAAAGCTTCGTAAGGAGCTTCGTGAAGCAGGTGTTGAATACACAGTAGTTAAGAATACAATCCTCGGCAGAGCAGTTGAGGATGCAGGTCTTGCAGGTCTCGAAGATGTTCTCGAAGGTACTACAGCAATCGCAACAGCGGCTGATGATTATGTAGCATCAGCACGTATTCTTCAAAAGTTCGCTGATTCACACGACAACTTCTCACTTAAGAGCGGTTATCTTGACGGCGAAGTAATCTCTATGGATAAGCTTATGGCTCTTGCTAAGCTTCCATCAAGAGAAGTTCTCCTTGCTACAGTTTGCAGCGTATTCAATGCACCTATCGCAGCTTTTGCTCGTGGAGTACAGGCTATTGTTGATAAGGGCGGCGTTGAGGCTTGTGAGCCTGCAGCTAAGGAAGATGCACCTGCAGAAGAAGCAGAAGCTCCTGCAGAAGCACCGGCTGAAGAAACAGCTGAATAATTAAATCAAAACTATTTTAATTAAAATTAATCTTTAATCGGAGGAAAATAAAATGGCATCAGAAAAAGTTACAGCAATTGTTGAAGAGCTTAAAACTCTTACAGTTCTTGAGCTTTCAGAGCTCGTATCAGCAGTAGAAGAAGAATTCGGCGTAAGCGCTGCAGCAGCAGTAGCAGTAGCAGCACCTGCAGAGGGTGGCGCAGCAGCAGCTGACGAAAAGACAGAGTTTGACGTAGTACTTGCAGAAGTAGGCGCAAACAAGATTCAGGTTATCAAGGCTGTTCGTGAAGCAACAGGTCTTGGCCTTAAGGAAGCAAAGGAAATCGTTGATAACGCTCCTAAGGCTGTTAAGGAAGCAGTTCCAACTGCTGACGCTGAAGCTCTCAAGGCTAAGCTCGAAGAGGTTGGCGCAAAGGTTGAACTCAAGTAATTTAACCTTACAATTTACCTTTAATGAAACAAGCACAACCGTTTGGTTGTGCTTGTTTTTTGTTTAATGTGTTTTGTTAAACACGTAATTTTTTTCGATATCGTAGGGGGCGACCATTGGTCGCCTTATTTTTCATACCCCAATACTCTTTTGCACCGTATCAATCACTTTGAAAGTCACGCCGGAGAGGGCAAACCATAAAAGTGAAAACGGTACGCAGACCTGACCTAAAAAGTTGAGCGGAACACCTGAATAATCCCAAACGTGCTCCTTTAGTATGATATTAAATATCAATCCAAACAGCAGCTCAACCCCCGTTATAATCAACATTCCTACCAAGCATTTGAGCCAAAAACTCATTTCGTATTTTTGATTTATATAATAAAATGACGATAATACTATTGCACCGGCGAAAAACATTGAGTAATGCGTTCTGCCACGGTAGAGTATTTCAATAAGGCAATATCCCGCTCCGCCCGTCAGCGCAACAATTAAATAAGTGTAAAAATTTTTCATAATTGTATTATTGCTTTGTTTGTGCTAAAATATTTATATAATTTTTTTGTTTGGGTGCAATATGACAATTTTTGAAAAAGCAAATTACTTGATTGAAACAATTGAAAATGCAGGCTTTGAGGCTTATCAGGTAGGCGGATGCGTCAGGGACTTTTTTATGAAAAGAAAGTGCGACGATATTGATATAACCACTTCTGCAAAGCCCGGTGACCTTGAAAAAATACTTGCTGAAAATAATATCAAATATATTGAAACGGGTCTTAAGCACGGCACGGTTACCGCTGTTTTCGGTGGCGATAATTTTGAAATCACCACTTATCGAACAGACGGTGAGTATATTGATAACCGCCACCCTGAAAATGTCAGCTTTGTAAGCAATATTGACGAGGATTTGTCACGCCGTGATTTTACGATAAACGCAATTGCATATAACCCTAATAAGGATGAAATTGTTGACCTTTTCGGCGGCAGAGATGATATAGAAAATAAAATAATTAAGGCTGTCGGCAATCCCGATAGAAGATTTAAAGAGGATGCGCTCCGCATTATGCGTGCCATTCGCTTTTCCTCAACTCTCGGCTTTGAAATTGAGGAAAATACCAAAGCCGCATTGTTTAGAAATAAAGAGCTTTTAAAAAATGTATCGGCTGAAAGAATTTTTACCGAACTTTCAAAACTTCTTTTGGGCGATAATGTTTTTGATGTTTTAACCGAGTATAAAGAAATTATGGGCGTGATAATTCCCGAACTTGTACCGATTTTTACCTGTGGGCAAAATACTGTTTGGCATATTTTTGACGTCTATACTCATACTGCAAAAACAGTTGAGCAAGCGCCGAGGCTGCTTTCGCTTAGGCTTACCATGCTTCTTCACGATATCGGCAAACCCCTTGCAAAAACTACGGATGATAACGGAGTTGACCACTTTAAGGGGCATCAAAAAATCAGCGCAGACCTTGCCGCACCGATTTTAAAACGCTTTAAAATTTCAAATGAACTTTACGATAGGGTAATGCTTATTATCCCAATCCACGATATCCATATAGGAACAAAAAAGAAAAATATAAAAAAATGGCTCAACCGTTTGGGCGAACAGGGTGTACGTGATTTAATTGAGGTTAAGCGTGCCGATAAACTCGGTCAAAATCCCAAAATGACAGGGGAGGAACTGCAAAATCTTGTTACTACCGAGTCGCTTGTTGATGAAATTATCGCAAATGCCGAGCCTTATAGTGTTAAGGATTTGAAAATTAACGGCTTTGATTTGATGAATCTCGGCTTTAAGGGTAAGGAGATAGGGGATATTCTCTCTGCTGTTTTGGAAATGGTAATTGACGGCAAACTTGAAAATGAAAAAGATATATTATTAAAATATGCAAAAGAAAAAGGAGAACTGAATTAAACAGTTCTCCTTAGACTGTCAATAAAGTGGCTAAACCGCGCCAAAAAAATTAAATAAACCCTTTTGCCTCCCTTGCAAAGGGTGCGGGTCTCCGGTGGAGACCTCTGCACTTTAATGCAGAAGCACCGACCGAGCCGGGAGGCGAGACGGTGGGTGCAACTTGTTGCACTCAGAGGGATTGGAAAAACGGCAAGGACATTGAGTCCTTGCCGTTTTTGGCGCTTTTCGCCTTTTGCTCGGGGGCAGTACCCACGTACAGCACCCGCTCGCAAAATTCGAAATTTATCTCACTTTCTTGAAGTCTTACAGCGTGTAGAAATTTGTAATTGGACTTTTTTCTACACGCTGAGGAGAACTGAATTAAACAGTTCTCCTTAATTATTTATCGAAGTTCAAAAATCAGCCTTCGTATTCGTCCTCATTCTCCCAGTTATGCCAAATGTTTTGAACGTCGTCGTTTTCCTCAAACATATCAATCATTCTTGCCATATTTTTCATATCTTCTTCAGATTCAAGCCTTGTATAAGTTTGAGGAATATAAGCGGCCTCACTTGAAATAATATGATATCCTTTGCCCTCAAGTTCGTCACGTATAGCGCCGACGTCATTAGGCTCTGTTCTAATCTCGAAAATATCTTCTTCATCTGTAAGGAAGTCTGAAGCGCCTGCCTCAAGTGCGTCCTCCATAAGCTGATCCTCATCAACATCCTCTTTTTCAATAACAATGACGCCCTGCCTGTCAAACATAAATGTAACAGAACCCGGTGTGCCCATATTTCCGCCTGCTTTGTCAAAGTAATGCCTTACTTCAGATGCAGTTCTGTTTCTGTTATCTGTAAGTGCTTCAACTACAACTGCGATACCGCTTGGGCCGTAACCCTCGTAAACGATTTCTTCAAAATTAGTGCTGTCGCTTTCGCCTGCGGCTTTTTTTAACATTCTGTCAATGTTATCGTTAGGAACATTGTTTTGCTTTGCCTTTGCAATAACATCACGAAGCTTAGCGTTGTTGTTAGGGTCAGGACCGCCGTTTTTAACTGCTACGGCAAGCTCTCTGCCTATTTTTGTGAAAACTTTTGCTCTTGCTGCGTCATTTGCACCTTTTTTTCTCTTAATGGTGCTCCATTTGTTATGACCGCTCATTTTCTCAACTCCTATATGTGAAATTCATTAATTTTTAACTTAAATATATTACCACATTATTATATATATATCAAGTATAATATTTTTTCACTTTTTTAATTTGTTGTTGTATATTTACTTGTTATATGATATTATAGATATGTATAATTATATAAATTTGCATAATCATTCAGGAGGATTATATATGTATTCAGATTATTATGATTCAATTGGCAAAGTTGCCGAAACGGATAAGGAAGTTGCAGACGCAATGGCTTTAGAACTTAAACGTCAGCGTGACAACATTGAACTTATTGCTTCCGAAAACCTTGTGTCACCTCAGGTTATGGCTGCAATGGGCAGCGTGCTTACAAATAAGTATGCCGAGGGATTACCGGGCAAACGTTACTACGGCGGCTGTCAGTATGTTGATATTGTTGAAAATATCGCTATTAAAAGAGCTTGTGAACTTTTCAAATGCAACTATGCTAATGTTCAGCCTCATTCGGGCGCTCAGGCTAATACTGCAGTTTATCTTGCACTTCTTAAGCCGGGTGATACCGTTATGGGTATGAGCCTTGATAACGGCGGCCATCTTACGCACGGCTCACCTGCCAACATCAGCGGTAAATATTTTAACTTTGTTCCTTACGGTGTTGATGAAAACGGCTTTATTGATTATAAGGAATTTGCTAAGCAGGTTAATAAGGTTAAGCCTAAGCTTGTTGTCGCAGGCGCTTCTGCTTATCCGAGAGAAATTGATTTTAAGACTATGGCTGATATTGCACATGCAAACGGTGCTATGTTCATGGTTGATATGGCTCATATTGCAGGTCTTGTTGCAGCAGGTCTTCATCAATCTCCTGTTCCTTATGCCGATGTTGTAACAACTACCACTCATAAAACTTTAAGAGGTCCACGTGGCGGTCTTATTCTTTGCAATAATGAATACCTTATTAAAAAGCTTAATTCTGCCGTATTCCCAGGTACTCAGGGCGGCCCTCTTATGCACGTTATCGCAGGTAAGGCTGTTTGCTTCGGCGAGGCTCTTAAGCCTGAATTTAACGAATATCAAAAGAGAGTAGTTGAAAATGCAAAGGCTCTTGCAAACGGACTTATCAAGAGAGGTATGAAGCTTGTTTCAGGCGGTACAGATAACCACCTTTGCCTTCTTGACCTTCGTGGAACTAATGTAACCGGTAAGGAACTTGAAAACAGACTTGACGAGGTTCATATTACTCTTAACAAGAATACCGTTCCTAATGAGCCTCTTTCACCGTTTGTTACCTCAGGTGTTCGTATCGGTACTCCTGCCGCTACAACAAGAGGTCTTAATACAGACGATATGGACAAGATTGCTGAATATATCACTCTTGCAGTTATTGATTTTGATAATAATAAGGATTATATCACAAACGGCGTTGCCGAGATTTGCGCTAAATATCCTCTTTACGAGTAATTTAAAGAAGTGATATATATGAAAGTATTGTTAATTGAAATACTGAAATTTTTTCTTCGCATTATCTATGCGCCGATTAAGCTTTTTAAAACTAAGGACAGAATAGTTTATCTTTCAAGGCAAAGCAACGATAAAAGTCTTGATATGAGACTTCTTGAAAAAGAAATTGATAAGCAATGTCCTAATACCGAGCAGGTTTTCAGGCTCAAAATGATACCTGAAAGCCTTGGCGGTAAAATATCGTATTGCTTTTCTGTTATCGGTGATATGTATTATCTTGCTACCTCTAAGGTCGCAATTCTTGATACTTATTCAATTACAGTTTCTTGCTTAAAGCATAAGAAAAGCTTAAAGGTTATTCAAATGTGGCACGCTTTAGGGGCACTTAAAAAATTCGGGCTTCAAAGTGTCGGCACTAAAGAGGGCAGGGACGAGAAAATCAGCCGTGCAATGTGTATGCATAAAAATTATGACTATGTTCTCTCTCCAAGCAAAAAAACAGCTAAGTTTTATATGGAGGCTTTCGGTTGCGATAATTCCAAAATAAAAATTTGTTCGCTTCCGAGAGTTGACGATATATTGACTGATAATAATGCCGCTTCAAGATTTTTTACCGAAAATCCGGGATTGAGCCACGATAAGATTGTTCTTTATCTTCCTACTTTCAGAGAAAGAGATGCTTATATTGCCGAGCAGCTTAAGGTAGAATTTCGTGATGTTGACGGCTACCGTTTAATTATAAGCGCTCATCCTCTTTTTTCCAAAATTAAAATTGAGAATGAGTTTTCATACAGCGGTGATTTCTCGACTTATGATTTAATGAAAATTGCCGATGTTATTATTACCGATTATTCGGCTTGTGCGTTTGAGGCAAGCGTTCTTATGAAACCGCTTTATTTCTTCGTTCCTGATTATGATGAATATTCAAGCGAACGTGGAATTAATGTTGACCTCAAAAAGGAAATGCCGAGTGCCACTTTTGAAAATGCAGAAGAACTTGTAAATGCCATTAAATTAAATAATTATGATTTTGATATGCTTTACAAATTCAAATGCGAATATGTTGAAAATACTAAGGCTAACAATGCAGAAATACTTGCTAAGTTTGTTTCTATGTTGCTCAAAGCTTAGAATTTATATTAAAGAAGGCAAAAACAATGGAATATACGTTTTCTGACAAAATATCTTCTCTTCAGCCAAGCGCTATAAGAGAGATACTTAAGGCAACGGCCGATCCTAAAATTATTCCTCTTGCAGCAGGTAATCCGGCACCCGATGCTTTTCCTGTAGAAGAGGTTAGGGCTATTGCTGCTCAAATTCTTGACTCTCGCCCTATCGATGCACTTCAATACGGTGTGTCTGAGGGATATCAGCCACTTCGTGATACTGTCAAAAAGTGGATGAGTAATCACGAAAATATCGGCAGAGATTTTGACGATATTATTATCGTATCGGGCGCTACTCAGGTTATGGATTTAACTACAAAGGTGCTTTGCAACGAAGGCGATACCGTTATTTGCGAAGAACCGTCGTTTATCGGCTCGCTTAATTGCTTTCGCTCATACGGCTGTAAGCTTAAAGGTGTTCCTGTCGAGGCTGACGGAATGAATGTTGAGCTTCTCGAGCAAGCACTTAAAACAACGCCTAACGCTAAATTTATTTATACCATTCCTAATTTTCAAAATCCGTCGGGTGCTACAATGTCACTTGAAAAGAGAAAAAAACTTTATGCACTTGCTAAGCAGTACGGCGTTATGATTTTGGAGGATAATCCATACGGCGATTTGAGAGTTTGCGGCGAAGCACTTCCTACAATTAAGTCTATGGATGAGGACGGAATTGTTATTTATGCCGGCTCATTTTCAAAAATACTTTCACCGGGCTTGCGTGTAGCATATTGTATTGCTCCTCAAAAGGTTATCGCTAAAATGACAGTCGGCAAGCAGGCTTCGGATGTTCATACTCCTTGCCTTAATCAAATGATTGTTGACGAATGGTTTAAGCAGTATGACGTTGATGCCCATATTAAGCATATTCAGGATATTTACAGAAATAAGCTTAATCTTATGTGCGACTGTATTGATGAACACCTCGGCGATTTTGTGGAGTACGTTAAGCCGCAGGGCGGTCTTTTCGTATGGTGCAAGCTTCCTGACGATGTCGATATGCTCGACTTTGTTAAAAAAGCAGTTGAAAAAAATGTTGCTGTCGTTCCCGGTAATGCGTTTTTAATGGACGATACGCAAGAATCACATTTCATTCGCCTTAATTTTTCAACCCCAAGTGATGACGGAATTATCAATGGAGTTAAGGCTTTGGGCGAAGTAGCTAAATCATATAGATAATCGGAGAATAACTATGGCAGAAGAAATTAAAAAAGAACGTAAAAAAAGAAGTCTTTCACTTATTCAGCCGACCTCTGTTCCGACTTTGGGTAACTATCTCGGCGCTATGCGTGGCTGGAAAGACTTTCAGGATGATTTTGATACAGTTTTCGGCATTGCCGATTTACACTCAATTACAGTAAGGCAGGACCCGCAAAAGCTCAGAACTCAAACTACTCAGCTTTATGCGCTTCTTATGGCTACGGGTCTTGACCCTGATAAGAGTATCCTCTTTATTCAGTCACACGTGCCTCAGCATTCTCAGCTTGCTTGGATTCTTAATTGCTACACTCAATTCGGTGAGCTTAACAGAATGACGCAGTTTAAGGATAAATCTCAGCAGCACGCAGACAACGTTAATGCAGGTCTTTTTACTTATCCGTCGCTTATGGCTGCCGATATTCTTCTTTATCAGGCAGATGTTGTGCCTGTCGGTGTTGACCAAAAGCAGCATCTTGAAATCACAAGGGATATTGCAGAACGCTTTAACGGAATTTACGGCAATGTATTTACCATTCCTGAACCTTATATTACTAAGACTGCTGCTAAGGTTATGAGCCTTGCTGACCCAACAAGAAAGATGAGTAAGTCCGATCCTAACCCTAAGGGTACTGTTTATCTTACAGATGAGCCTAATGTAATTATGAAGAAGTTTAAGAGCGCAGTAACAGACAGCGAAATGAGCGTTCGTTATGCCGAGGGTAAAGACGGAATCAATAATCTTATGTCAATTTATTCCGCCGTTACAGGCAAGGATTTTGATACTATCGAATCGGAATTTGCAGGAAAGGGCTATGGCGATTTCAAAACAGCGGTAGGCGAAGCTGTTGTTGCCGAGCTTGAACCTGTGCAAAAGCGCTATAATGAGTTTATGAAAGATAAAGCATATCTTCAGGAAAAATGGACTCAGGGTGCAGACCTTGCTCAACGTGTATCTCAGCGCACGCTTGACAAGGTAATGAAAAAGGTAGGCTTTGTGCTTAAATAATTTAATGTTTCTAAATATGATAAAAGCTCGTAAACTCTTGTGTTTATGGGCTTTTTTTGTATACTTTTTTGGTTTGCCTGAAAAAGAATTTAAAAATTTTTCAAAAAAATACTAAAAACCTATTGACAAAATAGGTAATGTAGTGTATAGTGTAGACATCACAGAAAACCTACAAACCACGTAGGTAATAAGGTGAATGTTAAAGGAGAGATTGTTATGATAAAAATCTATAGCAAATTAACAGTCGCAAATATTAAAAATCAACGAATGTGCTTTCGATGTTATATGTGATTTTTCACGAAAAAATATTATAGTTTTAAATTTTAACTACTAAACATAAAAACCAATTTTTAACATCGAAAGGAAATAACATTATGTCAGATTATAAATACCATTTTGAAACACTTCAGCTTCACGTAGGACAGGAAGAGCCGGATCCGGCTACAGATTCAAGAGCAGTTCCGATTTATCAGACTACTTCTTATGTATTCAAAAACAGCGATCACGCACAAGCAAGATTCGGTCTTGCAGATGCGGGTAACATTTACGGCAGACTTACAAATTCAACTCAGGACGTTTTTGAAAAGAGAGTTGCGGCTCTCGAAGGCGGTGTAGCTGCTCTTGCAACAGCTTCCGGTGCAGCGGCACTTGCTTATACATTTCAGGCTCTTGCTCAGGCAGGCGACCACATTGTATCGGCTAAGACAATCTACGGCGGCACATATAACTACCTTGAGCACACATTTTCACAGTTTGGTGTAAACACAACATTTGTTGACCCTGACGACCTTTCAAATTTTGAAAATGCTATTCAGGATAACACAAAGGCAATCTTTATCGAAACACTCGGTAATCCTAATTCAAATCTTGTTGATATTCAAAAGCTTGCAGATATTGCTCATTCACACAATATTCCGCTTGTTATAGATTCAACATTTGCAACACCTTATCTTTTAAGACCTATTGAATACGGCGCAGATATCGTTGTGCACAGTGCAACTAAATTTATCGGCGGTCACGGCACAACACTCGGCGGTGTAATCGTTGACAGCGGCAACTTTGATTGGAAAGCAAGCGGAAAATATCCGCAGATTGCAGATCCTAACCCAAGCTATCACGGTGTATCATTCCAAGAGGCAGCAGGTCCTGCGGCATTTGTAACATATATTCGTGCTATCATTCTTCGTGATACAGGTGCTACAATTTCACCGTTTAACGCATTCCTTCTTCTTCAAGGACTTGAAACTCTTTCGCTTCGTGTTGAGCGTCACGTTGAGAACACAAAGAAGGTTATTGAATATCTTGTTAATAACCCAAAGGTTGAAAAGGTTAATCACCCAAGCGTAGATTCAAGATATAAGGAACTTTACAATAAATACTTCCCTAATGGAGCAGGTTCTATCTTTACATTTGAAATCAAAGGTGGAGAGGCTGAAGCTAAGAAGTTTATCGACAGCTTGAAAATTTTCTCAATCCTTGCAAATGTAGCAGACGTTAAATCACTCGTTATTCACCCTGCAACCACAACACACAGCCAGCTTAGTCCCGAAGAGCTTGCTGAGCAGGATATTAAGCCTAATACAATCAGACTTTCTATCGGTACAGAGCATATTGACGATATTATTCACGATCTCGACGAAGCTTTCGCCGCAATCGACTAATTTAAATTATTTGATTAATTATTAAGGAGATTATTTATTATGGCTATCTATAAATCAGCACTCGACCTTGTAGGCAATACACCTCTTCTTGAGGTTACACATTTTGAAAAAGACAACAATCTTAAAGCAACAGTTCTTGTTAAGCTTGAATACTTTAATCCGGCAGGCTCTGTTAAAGACAGAATTGCTAAGGCGATTATCGAAGATGCAGAAAAAACAGGCAAACTTAAGCCTGATTCGGTAATTATTGAACCTACAAGCGGTAACACGGGTATCGGTCTTGCATCTGTTGCAGCAGCAAAGGGTTACAGACTTATTATCACAATGCCTGAAACCATGAGCGTTGAAAGACGCAATCTTATGAAAGCATACGGCGCAGAACTTGTTCTTACAGACGGTGCAAAGGGTATGAAGGGCGCTATTGCTAAGGCGAATGAGCTTGCTGAGGAAATTCCTAACAGCTTTATCGCAGGTCAGTTTACAAACCCTGTAAACCCGGCTACTCATAAGGCAACAACAGGTCCTGAAATTTGGAACGATACCGAAGGTAAGGTTGATATCTTTATTGCAGGCGTCGGCACCGGCGGTACTCTTTCAGGCGTAGGTGAATACCTTAAGAGCAAAAATCCGGACGTTAAGATTGTTGCAGTTGAGCCTGCTACTTCTCCTGTTCTTTCAAAGGGCACGGCAGGTCCTCATAAAATTCAAGGTATCGGCGCAGGCTTTGTTCCCGATACTCTTAACACAAAGATTTATGACGAAATTATCACGGTTGAAAATGAGGATGCATTCGCAACAGGTAAGGCATTTCCTAAGCAGGAAGGTGTACTTGTAGGTATTTCAAGCGGTGCGGCCCTTTGGGCAGCTAAGGAGCTTGCTAAAAGACCTGAAAATAAAGGTAAGACAATTGTTGCTCTTTTGCCTGATACAGGTGACAGATATCTTTCAACTCCGCTTTTTAGCGAGTAATAAACACAGATATAATATTTCCCTTATATCATTAAATCGAGGCTCGGACTTAACGGTCCGGGTCTTGATTTTTTCTTTTATGCTCAAATGACACCGCTATATTTAAAAAAATTTTGATAAAATCAGCGAAATATAATAAAATTTATAATTTATTATTGATATTAATTTGACAAAGTGTTAAAATCTATAATAGGCAAATTTGGAACATTTTAAATTTTCATATATGCTCTGTCACATTTTCAAGGAGGAAAAAACAGTGAACGACTCAAAAGCACTTAAAAGACTTGAAGCACTTTTTGATGACGGCTCATTTACCGAGATTGATGCTTACGCTAAATCGGCTGACGGTTCGGTTGAGGTTGTTGCCGGCTTCGGAACAGTAAACGAGTGCGCAGTATATGCGTTTTCACAGGATATTACTGTTGACGGCGGTGCTGTAAGTGTTGCACAGTGTGCTAAAATTAAAAAGATTTACGATCTTGCATTAAAAACCGGTTGTCCGGTTATCGGTGTGTATGATTCAAACGGTGTTAAGCTTACCGAGGGATTTGAGGTTATGAATGCCTATGGCGAGCTTGTTAAAGCATCAACATCAATGAGTGGCGTATGCCCTCAAATTTCTATTATCGCAGGCTCTTGCCTCGGTACATCTGCTCTTATTGCTAATATGGCTGATGTAGTTATAGCAGTTAAGGATGCTGATTTTTATGTAACTGCTCCGAGCGAGGTTACAGCCGAGGAAAGCTATGAAGCAGGAACAGTCGATGTTCTTTGCGATACTTTTGAAGAGGCAGTTGATGCTGCTAAGAATATTGCATCTCTTCTTCCGTCTAACAATATTTCTCCTGCTCCTCTTTTTGAGTTTGCAGCACCTAGCACTTTTGCTAATGACGGCGATGATGCTATGACTGTTATTAACAGTATTGCAGATGCAAATTCAGTTATTGAACTTAAGGGCGGATATTCAGAAAACAAATGCAAAACCGTTCTTGCAACCGTTATGGGAACAACAGTAGGTTTTGTTGCATTTGAGGGCGAGCCTATTAGCCCTTGTTGCTCATATAAGGCTGAGGCTATGGTTAAGCTTTGCGATGCTTATTCAATCCCTGTTGTTACATTGGTTAATGCAAACGGCGCAGTTAATAAGGCAGGTAAGGAAAATCAATGCCTTACAGCGTTTACCAAGCTTACAAGCGCTTATGCTACCGCTACAACACCTAAGATTTCCGTTATCACCGGAAATGCAGTAGGTATTGCTTATATCGCTCTTGCAGGTAAGGGCGCTAATGCAGACTTTACATTTGCTTGGGATAAGAGCGTTGCATCACCGCTTCCGACTGAATCTGCTGTTCAGTTTTTGTTTAATGAAAGACTTGCAAACGGCGAAAGCAAGGAGGAACTTAAGAAGGAATATACAGAAAAGGTTGCTTCTCCGTTTACTGCCGCTGCTTGTGGTGCAGTTGATGATATTTTTGCTCCTGCCGATACTCGTGCAAAGGTTATTGCCGCACTTGATATTCTTGCAGGAAAAAGAGAAAATACTTTACCGAGAAAACATTCTGTTAAATAATGGAGGATAATAATATGAAAAACTATACAATTACTGTAAACGGTACACCTTATAATGTAACTGTTGAAGAGGGCGCCGGCGCTCCTGTTGCCGCTGCTCCTGTAGCTGCACCGGCTGCCGCACCTGCTCCTGCCGCAGCACCTGCTCCTGCACCGGCTGCTGCTCCTGCTCCTGCAACTCAGGGCACAGCAGGTTCAGTTAAGGTTGAAGCTCCTATGCCGGGCACCATCCTTGATGTTAAGGTTTCAGTAGGCGATTCTGTTTCAAGCGGCTCTGTTCTTTGCATTCTTGAAGCTATGAAGATGGAAAACGAAATCGTTGCTCCTCAGGACGGCACTGTTGCTTCTGTTAATGTTTCTAAGGGTGACAGCGTTGAAGCAGGCCAGGTTATCATTACATTAAACTAAGAGGTGTCGTAAATGGCTAAAATCGGAATTACTGAAACAGTTCTCCGTGATGCTCATCAGTCTTTGATTGCAACACGTATGAGAACTGACGAATTTGAGGGCATTCTCGAAAAAATGGATAAAATCGGCTATCATTCACTTGAATGTTGGGGCGGTGCAACATTTGACAGTTGCCTTAGATTCCTTGATGAGGACCCATGGGACAGGCTTCGTCTTATTCGTAAAAAATGTCCTAATACAAAGCTCCAAATGCTTTTCAGAGGTCAGAATATGCTCGGCTATCGCCATTATTCTGATGAGCTTGTAGATTATTTTGTTAAAAAGAGTATTGATAACGGTATTGATATTTTGAGAATTTTCGACGCTCTTAACGACGTTCGTAATCTTCAAACAGCTATTGATGCCGCTAAGAAATACGGTGGTCACGTTCAGGCGGCTATTTCTTATACAACCGGTCCCGTTTTTGATATTGACTACTATTGCAATTATGCAAAGCAGCTTGAAAATGCAGGTGCTGATTCAATTTGTATTAAGGATATGGCAGGTCTTTTGACCCCTTACGGAACTTATGACCTTGTTAAGGCACTTAAGAGTACTGTCGATATTCCTGTTCAACTTCACTCTCACTATACTTCAGGCCTTGCTTCTATGGTACACCTTAAAGGTATTGAGGCAGGAGTTGATGTAATTGATACTGCCATGAGCCCGCTTGCTATGGGCACTTCTCACCCGGCTACAGAGTCTATGGTAGCTGCACTTAAGGGTACTGAATACGATACAGGTCTTGATATTAAGGCTCTTTCTGAAATCAGAGATTTCTTTACGCCTCTTCGTGAAAAATATCTTGCTTCAGGTCTTCTTGACCCGAAAATGCTTGGCGTTGACGCTAATACTCTTCTTTATCAGGTGCCGGGCGGTATGCTTTCTAACCTTGTTTCTCAGCTTAAGCAGGCAGGTAAGGCAGACAAGCTTGACGAGGTGCTTGCTGAGGTTCCGAGAGTAAGAAAGGATTCAGGTTATCCTCCACTTGTTACTCCTACCTCTCAAATCGTTGGTACTCAGGCTGTATTCAACGTTATTATGGGCGAGAGATACAAGATGGTTACTAAGGAATTTAAGGATTTGGTTGCAGGTAAGTACGGTAAGACTCCTTGCGATATTGACCCTGATTTCCAAAAGAAGATTGTAGGCGATGAAGAAATTATCACTTGCCGTCCTGCAGATCTTATTCATGATAAGATTGACGATTTCAAGGATGAAATTAAAGAGTATTATGAGCAGGAGGAGGATATCCTTTCATATGCTCAGTTCGGTCAGGTTGCTGTTAAATTCTTCCAAAAGAGAAGAGATAAAAAATACAACCTTGATGGTAAGCATGAGGATTTTGAATCAAAGGTTCACCCTGTTTAATTATTCAATAACTTAATAATAATTATAAAAGGTGTTGCATCAGCAACACCTTTTAGACTGTCGATAAAGCGGCTAAACCGTGCCGAATAAAATTAAATAAGCCCTTTTGCCTCCCTTGCAAAGGGAGGTGGGTGCAACTTGTTGCACTCGGAGGGATTGGAAAAACGGCAAGGACATCGAGTCCTTGCCGTTTTTGGCACTTTCCGTCTTTTGCTCGGGGGAGTGAATTGTGCAAAGCACAAGAGACACGTGGCTCCAAATTCACGTGTGAATTTGGGAGAAACAGTACAGCGTACTGTTTCGTAGCAAGTGGATAAAACAGCACCCACTCGCAAAATACGAAATTTATCTCACTTTCTCGAAGTCTGACAGCGTGTAGAAATTTGTAATTGGACTTTTTCTACACGCTGAAAGGTGTTGCATCAGCAACACCTTTTTTATATATTTTATTTAACATTATGTACTTTAATGTTTATATAATCATTAGCATTTGCATAATAAATGTCTAAAAATGTTCAGAGTTTGTGAACTTATTATGTATAAACTATTGCAAAATATTATATCTTGTGCTATATTAGCATTAGAGTACTGTTTGAATAATTATCATAAATTGGAGGAATTAAAAAGTGAAAGTAACATTCAAAAAGCTATTCGCATGCCTTATGGCTTTGATTATGGTGATGACTGTAACCCCATTCACAGCCGTTACCGCTTCGGCCGCTGAGGCAAAAAGCTCAAACATTGCGGAAACTGAGGCTAAATACAAAACAGCCCCATCAACAACGTTTACCGCCAAGAAGGGTATGAGTGAGGTTTCTTGGCTCAACAGCAGTGAAGTAACTACAACTGAAGGAACAACTTATAAGCAGTCTTTTGCTCCGTCATCAAATGTACTTTATTGGCCGAGCGCTTATGTGGGAACAACAACTAATCTTGACGAGGGCGCAAACAGACTTAATTTAAAAATGTTTTATCCGTCGGCAGTATTGCTTTGGGACGGTAAAACAGACGTTTATATGCCTATTATGGCACTTGCTCAAAATACACAAAAAAGCAATCCTTTGGCATTTGACTCCGGCAGAACAATTTTTTATGCGGCACCTTATGATTTTGAACGTTTAAATGCTGCTACATCTCCTGCTCACAGTACGGATTTTTATGCTGATGAATGGCGTGGTGTTACCGGTTCGAAAAATGAGAATTTTACATTGACCAGATATTCTGACGGCTCAATTTTTGGATTTGCTGCTGAAGTATTAACTTCGTTTATTTTCAAAGGCGAAGGCGCAGGTAAATGCTATAATTTCGGATTATCATGGGAAAATGATGCCGCAAGTTTTCTTCACGTTGACAGTGGCATAACATTTGATTCAAACGGCTACTTAGCTAAAAAACTCTATTGGACAACTAATTCATACAGTGATCCGGAGAAGTTTAATACATCTCAGGATAACAACTCTTGGCAGTCAAGCTCTACAATTTATGTAGTAAACTATGAGCCTGTTGCTGATGCTGCAAATGAAGCGGCAGAATATTTAAAAACTTTAGTTCAAACAGATTATACTCCTGAAGCGGTTAATGCATACTATGATGCTGTTACGGCTCTATATGATTTTGACCCTAACACTTATTTTGACCAAAATGACGGTAAATCCGCAACTGATCTTGAGGATGTTGCTGTTCGTGTAGGTAAGTGCACAACGGAAATTAAAAAACTTGTTGATAATTATAATGTTGCAAAGCAAAATCTTGAAAACAGTAAGCAATACCGTATTTCGTTTACAGATGTAAACGGTACTCTTGTTGCTGACCACTACTACAAGGCCGGCGAAACCATTATTCAGCCCAAGCTTGATAGTGATAAGTTTATAAATACAGACCCTGAAGGTCATTATACTGCTTCTTATAAATGGCAGCCTGCAATTTCAGCTACTGCTACAGCTGATGTAAGGTATGTTGAAAAAGCAGTAATTCCTGCTAAAACACCGCATGAATATCCTGCAAATTATACTCCTGTATATCAAGATGGCAAATATGCACATACACGCAAATGTGCATTGTCTGATTGTGGTTATATTGATTGGGCATATTGCACATTCGTAAAGGATGAAGAAAAATCTAAAGACGCAACTTGCACAACTGATGAAGTCCTTGTAAAGAAATGCTCGGTTTGCGGTCAGTCTTATACCGATAACGTTAATAATAAAAAGAAACTCAATCATGATATGCAGTTGGTAAAAACAGTTGCACCTACATGTTCCGATGAAGGTTATGATTTATATAAGTGTTCAAGATGTGATGTGACTGAAAAAAGAAATATTGTTCCTGTAATTTCCGGAAGTCACGATTGGCAGTTTACTAAAACCGTTGCCCCTACTTGCAACGAGAAAGGTTATGACCTTTATACATGCAAGAAATGTAAATCAACTAAAAAGGAAAATATTCAGCCAATCAATCCATCTAATCACAAATTTATAAAAACAAACACTGTAGCACCTACTTGCACTACAGGCGGCTATGACGTTTATACTTGTGAGCGTTGCGGTAAAACGGAGCATAGAAACGAAGTTCCGGCTATCGCAGGTGGCCATACATATCAGTTTACAAAGACCGTTGCTCCAACTTGCACAGAGCAAGGCTACGACGTTTATACTTGTTCAAAGTGCGGCAATACCGAAAAGAGAAATGTAAAGCCGATTGATTCATCAAATCATAATTACACTGTAAAGGTTGTCGCTCCGACTTGTACTGAAAAGGGATATACAAAATATACCTGTTCACGTTGCGGTAATACATATAATGATAATTACATTAACGCATCCGGCCATTCATTTACAAATTATGTTCTTGACGGCAACGCAACCTGTACTCAAGACGGCACGATGACAGCTCAGTGTGACAAATGTAACGAAACTAATACAATCCCAGCTCCAGGTTCAAAACTCGGTCACGATTATGCGCAAACTGTTACTCCTGCTACTTGTGTTTCAGGTGGATACACAACTTATGTTTGCACAAGATGTAATGACACTTATGTAGGAAATTATGTCGATGCTATCGGCCATAGTTATAATAATGTTGTTACTCCTCCAACCTGTACGGCAGGCGGATATACAACGCATACTTGTGTAAGAGGCGACAGCACATATGTTGATTCTCAAACTTCACCTCTCGGTCATAGCTATGCTGCAACTGTAGTTGCCGCTACAACAACGTCACAAGGCTATACAGTATATACTTGTACACGTTGCGGCGTTAATTATGTAAGCGATTACACACCTGTATTGCCGGCTCTTACTCCGAGTGAAGACAAAATTGCTAAAGAATACGGAGTCGATGCTAAAACAGCTCAGGAAATTAATTACATTTTTATCACTAATAATGTTTCAAGCGATACGGCTTCTTTGACCGAAAGCAAAATGACTGCTAAACCTCCTAAAGGTGACGGCGATTATAAAGGCTCAAACTTCGGACTTTTAAGAGCGCAAACCACTAAACTTAAAAAGAACAGTGTTACCGTTAAATGGAATAAGGTTAAAAATGCAGACGGCTATATTGTTTACGGTGCTAAGTGCGGTGCCAAGAGTAAATATAAGGTTCTTAAGGTGGTTTCAGGTAAGACTACATCCTACACTCACAAAAAGCTTAAGAAAGGCACATATTATAAATATAATATCGTAGCATTTAAATATGTAAACGGCGTTAAGGTTACACTCGCTGCTTCTAAAAAGATTCACGCAACAACTCTTGGCGGTAAATACGGTGTAGCAAAGGCAGTTAAGCTTAATAAGAGTAAGGTAAAAATCAAAAAGGGCAAGACCTTTAAGATTAAAGCTTCTGAAATTAAGAAGGATAAGAAAATTAAGAGGCACAGAGCTATTTGCTATGAATCTTCAAATACTAAGATTGCTACAGTAAATTCAAAAGGCAAGATTAAGGCTAAGAAGAAGGGCAAATGCACAATTTATGTTTACGCTCAAAACGGTGTTTATAAGACTGTAAAGGTAACAGTTAAATAAAAATCAATAGTTTTGCAGAGGCGGTTGAAAAACTGCCTCTGTTTTTTTATTTAACTACGAAATAAATATACCCACCATAGGTTAAAAGGAGCAGTATTCCTTGCCATCTTTGGAATTTTTGCGTTATTATCGTCGGCAAAACCGCAATGCAAATAACTATAAGGCATATTTTCATATCCATACTTACGCTTGAGGCAGAAACGGCAAGTTCACCGCTACCTCTTGCTATTGAAATCAATGAGCAAAGCGGAAGAATTAATGTTAAATCAATAATGTTTGCACCGAGTATGTTGCCTGCAGAAAGTGTTCCTGATTTCTTTTTTAGAGCCGACAGCGCCGTTACAAGTTCCGGCAGGGAAGTGCCTATTGCAACTGCAATTACGCTTATCACCCTTTGCGAAATGTGCAAGTTTTTTGCTATTTGAGTTCCTTGCGATACAAGAAGTCTTGCGCCTATAACTATTCCTATTGCACCGAAAACAAATAAAACAGTACAAAGCACTTTTTCTTTTACTGTAAACGTTTTATCGTTTTCATCGTTTTTTACTTCTTTTTTTATGCTTTTTATGTTTTCAAAAATAAATACTGCAAATACTGATATTAAAAGCGTAATACCTAATGCGGACAAAAAATAATATTCTTTGCTTTCGCCTTTAAATTGTAATGTTTGTTTTTTTGTGATAACGCAGCCTATTATTAAAGATATAATTGCTAAAATCATTGAAATACCTTTAAAGAAAATGTCACGCCTTTTTATTTCAAAGGGCATAAAGGTTATGAAAAGTCCTAATATCAGTGCAGTGTTTGCCGTGACCGAGCCTATTGCATTGCCGACTGCCATATCGACGTTTTTGGTTACGGTTGCCTGAACGCTTACTATTATTTCAGGCAGAGTTGTAGCAATTGAAACGATTGTTGCGCCAATTATAAAATTAGGTATTTTAAGCATTTTTGCCGCTTGTGTAGCACTGTCTACAAAAATATCACCGCCCTTGATTATTAAAAAAAGTCCGATAATAAAAAAGGTGTATGTAAAAATATTCGCCATATCTGTCCGCCTTAAAATTTAGTTGTGTTAAATGCTTATATATGTTATAATATTTCAGTTAATTAATATATGAGGTGACGTTATGTCTAAAAACAAAAAATTCACTCCTTTAATATTTATTCCTATTGCAGTGGCAGTATTCGTGTTAATCTTTCTTGCTGTAAGCGGTCATTTAACTAAAACCGAGGATATAAAAAAGCCTACTGCCGAAACCTCAATTTCAGTCGTTAATGATGAAACAACTGAGCCTACAAGCGCTAATACCGACGGTAAGGTTACTCTTTGCGCAGTTGGCGATAATCTTATTCACAACACCTTGATTGATGCAGGTAAGCAGGAGGACGGAAGCTACGACTATACTTGCCTTTATAAAAATATTGCTCCCGTTATTCAAAAATATGATATGTCCGTAATTGACCAAGAAACAGTTTTGGGCGGCTCTGAATTTGAATATACGGGTTATCCTGTTTTTAATTCTCCGCAAGAAGTCGGCGACGCTGCTATTAAGGCAGGTTTTGATATTTTCAATTGCGCAAATAATCACATTATGGATAAAGGCTCTCAGGGCGTTATGAATGAAATTGATTATTTCAAAAAACAAAAGGATATTGTTTATCTTGGCATTAACGAGGACGAGCAGAGTTATAACACTGTTAAATATTATGTGAAAAACAATATAACATTTGCACTTCTTAATTATACCTATGGCACAAACGGAATTGACTTGCCAAGCGATAAGCCGTGGCTTGTTAATTTGATTAATAAGAACAAGGTTACTAAGGATATAAAAGAGGCAAGGGAAAACGCCGACGTTGTAATCGTGTTCCCTCATTGGGGAACAGAAAACAGCTTTGGTATATCTGATTATCAAAAGGAATATACCGAGCTTTTCAGTTCTCTCGGAGTTGACCTTGTTATCGGTTGTCACCCTCACGTTATTCAGCCGGTTAAAGAGGTTACTAATGACAAGGGGCATAAAATGCTTGTTTATTATTCTCTCGGTAATTTCATTTCTCATCAAATTGAAATTGACCAACTTTGCGGCGGTATGGCAAGTGTTGATATTGAAAAGAAAAACGGCGAAATCACAATTGAGGGCAAATTTGTACCGATTGTAACTCATTACAGCAGAACAGACAGCGGCAAATTTACATTTGACGTCTATAAGCTGAGTGATTATAATGAAGAGCTTGCCTCCTCGCATTCTCAAAAGGGCGGCACACCCGAATATTATAATAAGCTTGTTAAAAAGGTTGTGGATGAAAAATACCTCGATTTATCGAAATAGTCTATTTTTTGTCATTTTGTATAAAAACTTTTAGCGTGAATTATTGCTCACGTGGTAAATTGACAAAATTGTATAAAATCGTTGACAAACGTAAATTTGCTGACTATAATGAATTGTAGTAAGAACAAAGGCGTTCCGAGTGAATTCGGAGCGCCTGTTTTTTTGCTTTATTTTATTAAAACGAATTCTTAAGAGAGGAGTATTTACTATGAGTAAGTACACAAAGGAAGAAATCCTTAAAAGCGCACAGGAAAACGGCGTAGAATTTATCAGACTTCAGTTTACAGACGTTTTCGGTATTATGAAAAACGTTGCTATCACAAGCTCACAGCTTGAAAAAGCACTTGATAATGAGTGTATGTTTGATGGCTCGTCAATTGACGGCTTCGTAAGAATTAACGAAAGTGATATGTATCTTCATCCTGATTATGATACATGGACAATTTTCCCTTGGAGAAAGCACCAGAACGCTCAGACAGCTCGTCTTATTTGCTCTGTTTATTGTGCAGATAATGAGACTCCGTTCCTTGGCGACCCAAGAAACGTTCTTCAGAAGGTTATGAATGAGGCTGCTGAAATGGGTTACAGCTTTAACGTAGGTCCTGAATGTGAGTTTTTCCTCTTTAAGCTTGATGAAGACGGTAATCCGACAACTACAACAGGTGATGAGGGTGGTTACTTTGACCTTAACCCAATCGACCATGGCGAAAACTGCCGTCGTGATATCTGCCTTGCTCTTGAGGAAATGGGATATACAATTGAAGCATCTCACCATGAGGTTGCTCAGGGACAGCACGAAATTGATTTCAAGTTTGATGAGGTTATGACAAGTGCTGACCGTGTAATGACATTTAAGCACGTTGTTAAAACTTATGCTACAAAGCATGGCCTTCACGCAACATTTATGCCAAAGCCGATTTACGGTATTAACGGTTCAGGTATGCATACTAATATGTCACTTATGACTAAAAATGCTGAGGGCAAAACAGTTAATGCTTTCTATGATTCTGAAAGCGAAGACGGTCTCAGCGATGTTGCTCATTACTTTATCGGCGGACTTCTTAAGCACGTTAAAGGTATTGCCGCTTATTCAAACCCGACTGTAAATTCATATAAGAGACTTGTACCGGGTTATGAAGCTCCTACTTATATCGTTTGGTCGGCATCTAACCGTTCTTGTCTTGTTCGTATTCCTGCCGCAAGAGGTATGGGTACTCGTGTTGAACTTCGTTGTCCTGACCCAACCTGCAATCCTTATCTTGAAATGGCACTTTGCCTTGCAGCCGGTCTTGACGGAATTAAAAACAAAATTGTTCCTGCTCCGGCAGTAGATTATAATGTATTTGACCTTTCAAATGAAGAACTTGAAGAAAGAGGTATAGATTGTCTTCCGGGCTCACTTGAAGAGGCTGTTAAGGCTTCAGAGGCTGACCCATTTGTTAAGGAAACAGTAGGCGAACACGTATTCAACGCATACACAGAAGGCAAGAAGGCTGAATGGGACGAATACAGAACAAAGGTTTCACAGTGGGAAATCGACAGATATATGGTTAATTATTAATTTTTACTTAACCCTCTCTTATGGCATTTATGCCATTTAGCCAAGCCGATATCATTTCGGTGTCGGTTTGGCTTATTTTTTCAGCACAATGGGGTGCGACAATGCAATTGCATTTGCCGCACCCTGTTTTTTTATTTCTTTTTGTCATTACAAACTATATAATTTGAGGAGGAAGAATAAATGAATATAACATCTATTCTTGAAAAGGTCGACAGCGAAATGTTCGGCATCTGGTTTTTGATTGGTGCGGCTCTCGTTTTCTTTATGCAATGCGGTTTTGCTATGGTTGAAACGGGATTTACACGTGCAAAAAATGCGGGTAATATTATAATGAAAAATCTTATGGATTTTTGCATCGGTACTCCGATGTTTATATTGCTCGGTTTTGGTCTTATGATGGGTGAAGAGGTCTTAGGCGGCTTTTGCGGTATGCCGACCTTGGGCGTTTTCACAAATTATCAAAACTTTGATTGGTCAAACTTTGTATTTAACCTTGTGTTCTGCGCTACAGCGGCAACTATTGTTTCCGGTTCAATGGCGGAGCGTACAAAGTTTTCAAGCTATTGTATTTATTCGGCAGTAATTTCTGCTGTCGTTTATCCAATCGAGGCAGGTTGGATTTGGAATCCAAACGGTTGGCTTGCTAATCTTGGTTTCCATGATTTTGCAGGCTCTTGCGCTATTCATACGGTAGGCGGTATAACTGCATTTATCGGCGCAATTATGGTCGGTCCCCGTATTGGTAAATATGTTGAGGATAAAAAAACAGGTAAAAAGGTAGCAAAGGCAATTCCGGGTCACTCACTTACTCTCGGCGCACTTGGTGTATTTATCCTTTGGTTTGGATGGTACGGTTTCAACGGTGCAGCAGCAAAGAGCGGACCTCAGCTTGCTTCTATCTTTTTAACAACAACGTGTGCACCTGCTATTGCAACTTGTGTAACTATGATTTTCACTTGGATTAAAAACGGTAAGCCGGACGTTTCAATGTCGCTTAATGCTTCACTTGCAGGTCTTGTTGCAGTAACAGCAGGATGTGATGTTGTCGATGCTCTCGGTTCTTGCCTTATCGGTGCGGTTTCCGGTATCCTCGTAGTTGTTGCTGTTGAATTTATTGATATTAAGCTTAAGGTCGACGACCCTGTAGGCGCCGTAGCAGTTCACTGTGTAAACGGTATGTGGGGCACAATTGCAGTAGGTCTTTTCGCAACAACTTCTGTTCCGGGCAACGATTCGTTTAAAGGTCTTTTCTACGGCGGTGGTTTCTCACTTCTCGGCAAGCAACTTTTAGGTCTTGTTTGTGTTGCAGCTTGGACAATTGTTACAATGACAATCGTATTCCTTATTATTAAGAAAACTAACGGACTGCGTGTGTCTGAGGATGAAGAAATCAAGGGTCTTGACGCTACAGAACATAATCTTCCGTCAGCTTATGCAGACTTTATGCCGGCTATGGCATTTGCTACATCGTCATCAATTAAAGCTTCTGCCCCTAAGGCAAGTGTTCCGGCTTCGCCTCTTGCACCTGTCGAAAAGGCAGTTGAGGTTGAAACTTATACAACTAAAAAATCGCCTGAGCTTTCAAAGGTAGTTATGATATTTAATCCTGCCAAATTTGAAGATATCAAAACTGCTATGAATTCGATAGGCATCACCGGAATGACCGTAACAAATGTGATGGGTTGCGGTACTCAAAAGGGCCATATCAGAAAATATCGTGGTATTGAAATTGAAGAAATGAATCTCAATCCAAAAATGAAGCTTGAAATGGTTGTTTCGGCAGTGCCTGTTGAAAAGGTTGTTGAAACTGCAAGAGATGTTCTTTATACAGGTAATATCGGTGACGGTAAAATCTTTATATATGATGTGGAGGATGCCGTAAAGGTTCGTACAGGCGAGCGTGGATATGACGCTTTGCAGGGCGAAGATGATGTTTAATACTTGTTTAATTTAATCCCTTACAAATATTTGTATTTGTTATTTTCTACCTAAAAAAAAGCAGGATTGCAATTGCAGTCCTGCTTTTCCTATTGCATAAATATAATATGGTATTCATTGGAATACGCATAAGTATACGGCAATGTTAACAAATACTGTGATATTATACATAAATAAAGCGAAAAATTGCTTTAATTTTGTAATTTGTATAATTGACTACAGTGCATTATTTATTGTAAAATTAATTAAACGGTGATATTTAATGAACATAATGTTCATAAATTTTATATTATCATTTCTATTTAACTTAAGGAGAGGATATTATGTTGAAAGAGGGAGAAATCAGGATTCCGTCAGGCTGTGCCATTGCTGCAATAATCGACAGAAAAGGCAATCGTATCAACGGTTCGGAAATTATTAAATCTATCGCTCTTATGCATGACAGGTCTAACGGCCTCGGCGGCGGCTTTGCGGCTTACGGCATTTACCCTGAACACAAAGACGAATACGCAATTCACGTTTTCTATGATTCTAACGAAGCAAAAAAACAATGTGAGGATTTTCTTTTTAGGCATTTCAATATTGATGTTGCTGAAAGAATACCTACCCGTCAGGTACCGAGTATTGAAAAAGGACCTGATATTTGGAGATATTTCGGCAAGGCTAACCGTGTTCGTATGAAGGATGCACGTCAGGATGAACTTGAATATGTTGCTCAGTGCGTAACCAAGGTTAACAACGCTATTGACGGCGCATACATTTTTTCAAGTGGTAAAAATATGGGCTGTTTTAAAGCAGTAGGATATCCTGAGGATGTCGGCGAGTTTTATATGCTTGACCAATATGAGGCGTATATTTGGACTGCTCACGGCAGATTTCCAACCAACACCCCCGGCTGGTGGGGCGGTGCTCATCCGTTTAATATTCTTGACTGGTCAATCGTTCATAACGGCGAAATTTCTTCTTATGACACTAACCGCAGATATATTGAGCAGTTTGGCTATATTTGCACAATGCAGACAGATACCGAAGTTATTACTTATCTTTTTGACCACCTTTTGCGCCACCATAATCTTCCTATCGAGGTTGCCGCTGATGTTCTTACAGCGCCTGAATGGGAGGAGATAGATAAAATGGACGATGACAGAAAGGAATATTTCACAAATCTTCGTTCAATTTATAACGGCGCTCTCGTAAACGGTCCTTTCTCCGTAATTCTCGGTTCTAATAAAGGGCTTCTTGCTATTAATGATAGGCTTAAGCTTCGTTCGCTTACTGCGGCAACAAAGGGCAATAGGGCATATTTTGCTTCTGAGGAATCGGCTATCAGAATTATTTGCCCCGACCCTGAAAAGGTATGGTCTGTTTCAGGTGCCGAGCCTGTATTTATTCCACTCGAAATTGATGATGAGGAGGTTGAGGACTGATGATTAATTATATTCCACGTAAATTTACTGTCATTCGTGATAAAGAATTATGTATTAACTGCGGCTGTTGTGTTCGTCAGTGCTCAAACGAATGCCACTATTTTGATGAGGACGGCAAAACCGTATTGGTTAATTCAAAAAATTGCGTTGCGTGTCACAGGTGTGTTGACCTTTGTCCTACAGGTGCGCTTCGCATAGAAAAATATGTTTGCGATTATCGTGATAATGCAAACTGGACTCCTACCTATCAGCAAGAAATTTGCCGTCAGGCAGATACAGGCTCTGTTCTTCTTTCGGCAATGGGTAATCCTAAGCCTTATCCAATTTATTGGGATAAAATCTTGCTTAATGCATCACAAGTAACCAACCCGTCTATCGACCCGCTTCGTGAGCCGATGGAAATTCGTACTATTTTAGGCCGTAAGCCTAATAAACTTGAGGTTGAAAGAAAGGGTAAATCAATTACTAAAATGCCGCCTCAGGTTATGCTTGAAACACCTATAATGTTTTCTGCTATGAGTTTTGGCTCAATCTCTCTTAATGCTCAAAAATCGCTTGCAATGGCGGCTGTTGAGCTTGGAACGCTTTTTAATACAGGCGAAGGCGGACTTCATCCTGATTTACGTTCTTTTGGCGATTATGCAGTTGTTCAGGTCGCTTCCGGTCGTTTTGGCGTTCATAAGGATTATCTTAATAATTCTAAATTTATTGAAATCAAAATCGGTCAAGGTGCTAAGCCGGGTATCGGCGGTCACCTCCCCGGTGAAAAAGTTAATGTAGAGGTGTCAAATGCACGTATGATTCCTGAGGGATCAGATGCTATTTCTCCTGCTCCTCACCACGATATTTATTCTATTGAGGACTTGCGCCAGCTTATTTGGTCGCTTAAGCAGGCAACTCATAATAAAAAGCCTGTTTCCGTTAAAATTGCCGCAGTACATAATGTTGCCGCAATTGCTTCCGGTGTTGCAAGAGCAGGTGCAGATATTGTTGTAATTGACGGTTTTAGAGGCGGTACGGGTGCCGCACCTACAAGAATAAGAGATAATGTAGGTATTCCTATTGAACTTGCGCTTGCAGCAGCTGACCAAAGGCTTCGTGACGAGGGTATTCGTTCAACTGTTTCTCTTGTTGCCGCAGGTTCTTTCCGTTGTTCATCCGATATTGTTAAAGCAATTGCTCTCGGTGCAGATGCCTGTTATGTTGCTTCTGCTCCCCTTATTGCAATGGGCTGCCATATGTGCCAAACATGTAATACCGGTAAGTGTAATTGGGGTATTGCTACTCAGCGTCCTGACCTTACACGTCGTCTTAATCCTGAAATCGCACATAAAAGGGTAATCAATTTAATAAACGCTTGGAATCACGAAATTAAAGAAATTATGGGCGGTATGGGTATCAACTCTATTGACTCGCTTCGTGGTAACAGACTTATGCTTCGTGGCATCGGTCTTAGTGATAAAGAACTTGAAATACTCGGTATTAAGCATGCCGGCGAATAAGGAGGGCATAGATATGAAAAAAGTTTTCGCAAGGGAAGAACTTTGCATAAACTGCCGCCTTTGCGAGGTTTATTGCAAAACAGCTCATTCAAAATCTAAAGACGTAGTTAAAGCATATAAATCGGAAAATCCTGAACCTGTAAGCAGAATTTCTGTTTTCGGTGATAAGGTCGCTTCCGTTGCAGTCAATTGCCGCCATTGCGATGACCCTGCATGTGTTAAGGCTTGCATTACAGGCGCAATGACTAAGGATAAAAAAACAGGCATTGTATCTGTTAACGAGGATAAGTGCATAGGCTGTATGACTTGCCTTGCAGTTTGCCCAATCGGTTGTATTAAGCAGGGCAATATTGCATATAAGTGTGACCTTTGTCAGGGCGAAGAACCGGCTTGTGTTAAAAACTGCCCTAATAATGCTTTGCTCTGGCTTGAGGTAGGAGGTGCTAAATAATGAATTATGTTATTGTAGGCGCTTGCGCCGCAGGTCTTGCTACTGCTGAGGCTGTCAGAAAAGCCGATGCCAAGGGTAATATCACAATGCTTACAGAGGAGGCTTATTTCCCTTATTCACGCCCTTCTATCAGCTATTTTCTTAAGGGCAAGGTTAAGGAAAGCGATATGGCTCTTCGTAAGCCGTCTTTTTATAAAACAAATAATATAAATGTTATTACAAATGCTAAGGTAACCTCTATTGACAGAAAAAATAAAACTGTTAAGGTCGGCAAAAAATCATACCCTTATGATAAGCTTTGCCTCGCAACAGGCTCAAAGCCGTTCGTGCCTCCTATGGAAAATGTTGAGGGCAAGGAGAATGCGGTTACATTTCTTGATTTAGCTTCTGCAAAGGAGCTTAAGTCTCTTGCAAATGAAAACACAAAAGCTGTTGTAATCGGTGCAGGTCTTATCGGTATGAAAGCTGCCGAGGGTCTTGTTAAAATATGCAAAAGCGTAGATGTTGTTGAACTTGCACCGAGAGTTTTACCGTCAATTCTTGATAAAACTTCTGCACGTCAAGTTAAAAAGCATTTGGAAAATAACGGCATTAAATTTCATTTGGAAAATACTGTTGTTAAGGCTCAATCAAAGGGTAAGCATATTACAGGTGTAACTCTTAAAGACGGCAAAACATTAAAATGCGATTTGCTTGTTCTTGCAGTCGGTGTAAGACCTCAGTGCGAACTTGCCGAAAGCGCAGGGCTTGAGGTGAACAGGGGTATTATTACCGATATTCACACTATGCAAACGAGCGATAAGGATATTTATGCGGCAGGTGACTGCACCGTATCTGTTGATATGCTTGACGGTTCAAAAAAAATTATTGCTCTTTGGCCTAACGCAGTGCAGCAGGGCAGAGTTGCCGGCTATCAAATGGCAAGTGAAAGCAATACGGTAGACGGTACTTATTCTGTAAACGCTATTGACTTTTTCGGCCTTCGTATTTGCACCTGCGGTCTTATCAATGCTCAAGGTGAGCAATATTTTGATAAAATTAAATCTGACGGCGATGTATATAAAAGGCTTGTATTTGAGGGTGACAGGCTTGTAGGCTTTGTTCTTATCAATTCAAGCGAAAATGCAGGTATTTATACAAATCTTATTTCAAATAAGGTTGACCTTTCTACTCTTGAAGGCGATATTATGGAAACACCGTCAATATTTTTGTTTGATAAGGATACAAGAATTCAAAAGCTGAGAGGAGGCATTTTGTTATGATTATCGAAGCAGGACTTACTCGATATGAAGCAGTAAATAAGGAAATTGAAAAGCAACTTGAAAAGCAAAATAAGGTTACTGTTAAAGATGTCAACGGTCAGCGTTATATCGGTTGTGCTCTTGATGAGGGCAAAACAATTGAGGTTTACGGCACTCCGGGCAACGATATGGCTTGCTATTTAAACGGTGGCAGGGTTGTTGTTTTCGGAAATTGTCAGGACGCAGTCGGCAATACAATGGGCGGCGGCGAAATTGTTGTCCACGGTCACTCCGGTGACGCTATGGGCTACGGTATGCGTGACGGTCAAATTTATATCCGTGATAATGTTGCTTGCCGTGGCGGTATTCATATGAAAGAATTTAGGCAAATGCGCCCTGTTCTTGTTATCGGTAAAAATGCCGGCTCGTTTCTCGGCGAATATATGGCGGGTGGCACTATCGTATTGTTGGGCCTTGATATGAAAAGGGGCGAAAAGCTTTTCGGTACTCATTGCGCATCCGGTATGCATGGCGGCAAAATCTTTGTCCGTGGAACATTTCCTAAAGAAAATATTTCTCAGAATATTAAGGTTCAGGCTCTTGATGATGATGATAAAAAAGAACTTGACGAATATATTAAAAAATATTGCAAGTATTTTAATAAGGATTATAATGAAATTATGCAAAAGCCTTTTAAAAAGCTCGTTGCGGCAACATCACGTCCTTATGCAAATCTCTATACACCTAATTGATAAAAGCTACATTTTAAGGGATAGATTTCTTAGCGAAATCTATCCCTTAAAAAATTTAAACCATAAAGTTTGTTTTAAATTGTATTTTAATCATAAAACAAAACATTTTAATTGCCTTTCAAGTGTTATTGAAAAATAAAAATTTGAAAAGTGTTAGACAATCCGTTAGACAGTAGCAAAAAATAAGAGCCAAATCAATTGAGATTTGGCTCTATATCAATGTCTTTGTACAGCTTATTTGATACAATGTGACCACCTGTCCAAAAATGTGACCCTGCACTTGAAAATGTGACCTACATCATATATATTAATTGCTGGTATCGTTATTTTTCAATTCAACAATTCGGTTAATTTCATAAATTAATTGAATCAGCATATCAATAGTGAGTATTGCTTTTAGAGAGTGTTCTTTCGTACCAAAGTTTAATTGATCACCATGACAAATTTTATTTCTCAACGGTTGTGTTTCCCATCGAATTTGTGATTCGGAAGAACATAAAATTTCCTCTTTTAAGTAACTTGCAATAGCGTCCCATATAAATATTCCCTTTTCCGCTATTGCAGTCATCTATATTAGTTTTCCTTTTTCTTTATCGATATTTTTCTTGTCGATATTGTATTGTTCAGATAACATGTTTTTATTTTCGTCATTGAGTTCTAATCCATTATCTTTAGCTAAATTAATTATGTCAGATGCGATTCCATATATTTGACACATTAGAATGGAAGTTGAAGCATAATAGTAACTATTTCTATGCATTAAAATAGCTTCTTTAAGTATTGGAATTCTTTGCTCATTAATCAAGCTACAACTTGTCCAATCATCTTCCATTATATCTAAAACATCATCTGTAAAATATGATGTTATTATATTAGAAGTAGCTTTTTCATCAATTTTATTTTCACACGCAGACATAATTTGTTCTTGAAGAAAAGAATCATTAATTAAAAATATAGGCCATTTGATTTCTTTTAATAATTGAATATACTTAATTGAAATTACGGTATCATTAAATATTTTTATAAATGGTGTAAAATCAGTTTTATTTACTATTTTTATAATATTATCACTTAAATTAATTAGTGAATTCACAGCGTCACTTTTAACAACCGAAATCACATTATTTTGCAAATATAGTGAAAGTTGATTAAATTGCGGTGAAACAAAAGCATTTTTTATTTTTTCCAATCTCTGAATACTTTCGTTTAATGCACTAAAATAAGAACCGTTTTCATTCATGTTCCACTATTCCGTTTCTTTGTTATAATTTATGCTATACGTTTACAATTAATAAATTAGTTCCAAGAACAATTTATTGAAATAATTGTTGCAGGCATTCCGATAATTTGAACATCAAATTTCAAACTTGTTTCAACTTTTGTTGAAGCATTATGTATTCGGAAACTAAATTGCCAACCGTTGTCCATATACAGTTCGACTGTGTTTTTGCTATTTGGTTTAAAATCAAGACTGACAATTCTTGTAGGCAATGTTGAAATTGGAACTTTTATTTTTGCTTCTTTTGTTGTGCTTGGCTTGTTTAAAGTGCCTCTCAAATTGTAGGTCTGTATTTGTGTTAGTCTTTTATTATCAATACTTATAACTTTATAAAAATCAAATTCACCAAGCAAATATTCAACCATTTTTCTTGGAAGGTCAGAATGTTGTGAATTACTGAGTTTTATTTCATCAACAAAAGCATTTAAAATTGGAATATAAACATCATTTTCTTTATCATCTAACTCGCTCCATTTTAAGTCCTTATTTTTACATTCTTTTAGATAATCAAAAACAACATTAACGCTATTCCAATATTGGTTAGAACATTCTACACCAAACCATTTCTTGCCAAAATCAATTTTAGGCGATAATCTACTGTGTTTAACAGCAAAATGGTTATGCTTTACGCTTAAACCAATCTCCCAATGAATATTTCTGCGGATAATCAGTATATCTCTAACATCACCAATTTCACCTTCACTGTCTTTTTGAATTTTCAAATCGAGTTGATCGTTACCGTCTTCTATAATCAAAGGCTCTAAGTCGAAAATAGTTAATACAGCAGCTTTTGCACTTTCTGTTAATATTTCTTTTAATTGAGCATCAATGTTATTCCATGCATTTTGAGCAGCTTCATAACTTGAATTTTTATCTATTACAGCTAATCTGAATTTGTTGATTTCTTCAGTTAATGTAATTAAACAAATATATTCATATGCTCTGCCTTGGTCATTACTTGCACTACTCATATTTTCTCCTTCATCCATTTAAAGCATCTTTTATTGAACATGCTATAATATATGCTAAGTTTATAGGAACAGCATTTCCAATCATTTTATAACCATAATCCACATCGGTATAAATGAATTTAAAATCATCTGGAAAGCCTTGTATTCTGGCGCATTCCCTTACAGTTAATCTCCTATATAAATCTTCATAACCCGGAACGAAAATACGCTTGTTCTTTTCAATAAATTTCATTTTTGGAGCTTGAGGATGTAATTGACATTGTCTGCCACTTGCTTGAACTGTGAAAGCTTGTTCATTCCATCCTCTGACTCTATTTCTACTCATAAAAATAGTTGAATAAGCACCAATATAATATTCGTGATTTGGAATTTCTAAATCTCCGTTTGTTTTGTTTTTTGGTAAAGCAGGTACAGGTGTATCAACCAAATCACCAATAGCATCCTTCATAGTTAATTTGTCTTTTGCATTTGGTGTTGTTGGATTTGGAAATTTGAAATCAATCTTTAAATCTTTTCTAAATCCGATATAAAAAACTCGCTTTCTATCTTGTGGTACACCATAATCAGCAGCATTTACAAGCGTAAGTGTAAGATTATAACCACAATCTTCAAATTGCTGAATTATATTTTTTACAGCTTCTGAATGTCTGCTTGCCAACATACCCGAAACATTTTCGGCAAGAAAAAATTTAGGTTGCTTGTTTTTTAAAATTCTTATGTAATCAAAAAATAATTGACCTCTTGAATCATTAATGCCTCTTAATGAACCGGCTTCACTCCAACTTTGACAAGGAGGTCCGCCGATGATTCCGTCAATTTCATTCGGAAAGTCAGTATCTTTAATATTTCTAATATCACCTTTTATAAGTGGAGCGGAATGGTTTGCTTCATAGGTTGCCCATATACCTTTGTCATATTCATTAGCCATAGATATATTAAAACCCGCTTTTTCAAATCCTAAATCCAGACCACCAGCTCCGGAAAACAAACTAATTAAATTCATAATTAAACCTCTATAATTTATAGCTTAATTATATCATAAATTATCAAAAAATAAAAGATAAATTATTAACTCGGAAAGATTAGTACATATTATTGTACCTTTAGATTTTGAGAAATATATTTATTTTCACGGAGTGGGGTATATTTTCACGCAGTGCAACAGTTAGGTTTTTTGATATAGAAACGAATATAAAAACAGCTCTGCCGATGAAACAAAATTATCAACAAACGCTGAAAAGCCTTTATTTACAAGGCTTTATGAAAAAATAGGACACTAAAAATTGTATCATTTTTAGTGTCCTATGGTGGTTGCGGGAGTAAGACTGCGTCGTCACAAACTCCATATCGCTCAAAATAACTTTTTTATTATTTGAGTTAAATTTATTTATCACTCATTGCGTTGTTCCTCCTTTTCCCAAAAAGCTTACGCTTTTCGGGAGCCCTGAAAGTTCGAGTCTTAAAAATTCATAATGATAAAAAAACAGACACCATAAATAGGTGTCTGTTTTTCTATGGTTGCGGGAGTAAGACTCGAACTTACGACCTTCGGGTTATGAGAAGATGATTATATTTTTTAACTAATGTTAATCGATATTATATAATGCCTTGTAATCTGCGTAAAATCAACGTTTTTGAGTGTATTACACAAATTAACAATTACAAAATATAAAATTAAAATTATAAAAGTGTTAGACAATGGTTAGACAATTAGCCGATACAGTTAATAATAAAAATGCACCATTTTGTTTTTCGCTTGCGCTGAGCAAGCAAAACAAATGGTGCTTTATTATTTATTCCTTTTTTGCTTTATCGTTGAAATCCTCTAATGCGTTTCCCACTTTGTCAAAAGCACTTGTTAGTTGATTTAAAAAGTCTTTAAATTCAGGGTTTAGTTGATTGTCTTTGTCTGTTGCAATTTTCTTAATCTCATCTAATTGCTCGTTAAATATATCAAATTGCTTTCCGGCTAAATATGTTTCTTTGCTAAATCTGTCACGCTCTAACAATACGTCTGTCGGTATATCATATAGAATTGATAATCTTACTATAATTTCTGCGGGTGCTTCTCTAGTTCCGTTTTCGTATGTGCTGTATGTTCCTGCTTTAATGCCCAAATATTTGGCAACTTCAGCTTGCTTTAAGCCATACATTTCCCTAGCTTCTACAAGTGCTTCGGCTATTAGTTCTTTTCTTTCGGATATATCAAAAGTGTTGTTGTAAGCGTTAAATTCTTTTAGGTTTAGTTCTTTTCCCATTATGTGCCTCTCTCCTATACGTGAAAATGAAAAAATATGCTGCTGTAACAATTTTGCTGCTCTAATTGGCATACCCCTAGCGTCTAGGGGTGCCGTACTGTATGAGCGAGCCGTGCGAAGCGAGTTTTACGGCGGGGTACGTCGGAAGTCTTGCGTTTTAAAATTCGCTGAAATGATACAGTAATAATTTTGTTTCAATTCAGATGTACGGCTGTTTTGATTGTTTCGCTAATTAGGATTATACATTGTTTTAAACAAAAAATCAATACAAAACGTCGAGTTTACAATTTGTTCATTGACAAACGCTCGTAGTGTGATGTATTATGTAGTCACTACAAAACGTCACTTTTGCTAAAAATGCAAGAGCCTAGTATTACCTCTTGCATTTGATGTGTACGGTGTTTTTGAATTTTTTAAGAAAGGAGGGTTATGTAATGGCTCGAAAGTCAGCTTCACGCAAATATCAATTAACAATTAATAATCCGATTGACAATGGCTATACCCACGATAAAATCAAGGCTGTTTTTGATGATTTTAAAGGTCTTGTCTATTACTGTATGTGTGACGAAATAGGAGAACAAGGCACGTATCACACGCATATATTTTTTATTTGTAGAAATGCCGTTATGTTTGATACTGTTAAAAGTCGTTTTTATGGTGCACATATTGAAAAGGTGCTTGGCTCTAATCAAGAAAATTATGATTATATTCGTAAAATCGGTGAAAAGTATCAAAACAAGGCTGAAACAAATTTAGCAGATACATTTGAAGAATACGGAATATTGCCACCTGACCGTGCCAGCAATTCTTCAATTGATGAAGAAATTTATCAGCTTGTTAAAGAGGGTAAGTCAAATTTTGAAATTTTGGAAATATTCCCAAAAGCTTATACTAGGATTGATAAAATTAATAAAGCTAGAGAGATTATAAATTCAAAAAAATTCGAAGAAAAACTACGATTTATTCAAGTTTTTTATATTTGGGGCAAAGCAGGTTGTGGAAAAACAAGTTATGTAATGAATAAATACGGCTTTAAAAATGTTTATAGAGTCACAAATTATAAAAATCCATTTGACGGTTATAAAGGTCAAAAGGTTATTGTATTTGAAGAATTTAGAAGCAGTATTGATATAAAAGATATGCTTTCTTATCTTGATATTTATCCTGTTGAATTGCCTTGCAGGTATCAAGATAAAATTGCTCAATACGATATAGTTTATATAATTACTAATATACCACTAGAAAAACAATATATTGAAACACAAAAATTTGAAAATGAAACTTGGCAAGCGTTCCGTAGACGAATTGATGAAGTAATCGAAATGAAAAAGGAAGTTTGCAAGTATGATGATATTATTGAAATTTAAGAAAGGAGTGATATTTTATGTTTGATGAATTCCCTGAGGTTTTAAAGCCTTGTGATGTGATGAAAGCTTTAGGAATTGGCAAAAATGCCGTTTATTCTTTGCTTTCATCAAACAAACTTAAAAGTAAAAAGATAGGAAAAAAGTATCTTATACCAAAATCCTATTTGATTAATTATATATATTCAGCTTAATTACTGTATCGGCTAATATATCTGTCCGTTTGAAAGGAGTTTATTATGACAGGAAGCCTACAATTTAAACACGGTAAGTATTTTGCAGTGATTAATTTTACCGAAAATGGTAAAAGAAAACAAAAATGGATAAATACAAATATCGGAAAAGACGGTAGAAAAAAAGAAGCTAGTAAGTTTTTAAGAAATGTTCTTTGTGATTTTGAAAAAAATCTTAATGCTTCAAAAAACGAAAAATTTATTAGTACAATTTTATTTGCCGATTATATCGTTGAATGGCTCAAAGAAGCAGAATTGAAAGTAGATACTGTTACATATCAGCATTATAAAAATGATGCTGAAAATCACGTTATACCTTATTTTAAATCGAATAAAATCAAGCTTGTTGATATTGACAGACAAGTTTTACAAAATTATTTTAATTATAAGGCTAAAAAGGGAAGATTAGACGGAAAGGGCGGTTTATCGCCTAAAACTCTGCGTAATCATAAAAATGTAATATATCAGGCTTTGAATTTAGCTTGTGTTAATGGTTTGCTTGATAAAAACCCGTGTACCAATATTACATTACCTAAAAAAGTTCGTTATGATTATGAGTTTTATAATCTTGAAGAAATTAACGAGTTTTTAAAGGCAGTAAAAAATGAGCAATTATATCCGCTGTATTTATTTACTGTGACCTTTGGACTTCGCAGGAGCGAGGTTTTAGGTATTAAGTGGAAAAGTATTGATATTGAAGCTAAAACACTTACAATTAAGAGCACGGTTACAAGAGCAAATACTATTGTCGAAAAAGACAAAACTAAAACAGAAGCGAGTTATCGCACATTTCCTTTGAGTGATGATATTGTTAATCTGCTTGTATTGTTAAAAAATCAAGAAAAGGAAAACAAGTCACTTTTCGGCAGGGAATATATACAAAACGATTATGTTTTTAAATGGGATAATGGGCAACCGTATAATCCCGACTACATAACAAGTAAATTTGATAAAACGCTCAAAAAATACAACTTAAAGAAAATACGCTTTCACGATTTGCGACATAGTTGCGCAAGCTTATTAAACGCACAAGGTTACACATTAAAAGATATACAGGAATGGCTCGGACACGCAGACATACAAACTACTGCTAACACTTATGCACACCTTGATATAGGCAGAAAGAAAAATATTACAAATTGCCTTTCAAGTGTTATTGAAAAATAAAAAATTTGAAAAGTGTTAGACAATCCGTTAGACAGTAGCAAAAAATAAGAGCCAAATCAATTAAGATTTGGCTCTATATCAATGGTTGCGGGAGTAAGACTCGAACTTACGACCTTCGGGTTATGAGCCCGACGAGCTACCAACTGCTCCACCCCGCGATATTAAATTGCTTTGCCGAGATTTCCTCGGTGTGCTATATATTATAACAGATATTTCAGATATGTCAATACCTAATTTATATTATTCGCATAAATTATGAAATGTTCCTGATTTTACAGCACCGATTTAATTTCACCCAAGCTTTTTAATTTAGCAAAAAGAAGTTTGTCAATTTCCGTTTCACCTTGCCAAAGGTCGGGAATCATAATGACACTCATATTTGCGTTGTGGGCTGACAGAATCCCGTTTTTCGAGTCCTCAACAGCAATGCAATTTTCAGGCACTTCGCCAAGCTTTTCGCATGCCTTTAAATAAATATCCGGTGCAGGCTTAGAATTTTTAATCATATCGCCGCAGATAACCTTGTCAAAATAATGGGTGATATTCTTTTCCTCTAAATGATGAAAAACGCTGTCACTGCTTGTTGAAGAAGCCACTGCAAGCTTATATCCTTTTTCTTTAAGATATTCAAGTGCTTCGTGAAGAAAAGGTTTTTCGGGTACGCCGAAATCATTGAAATATTTATATGAACATTCTCTGCCTTTTTGCTTAAAAAGCTTTGCGTCAAAGTCCTTTCCAAATTCGTTTTGCAAAATATTAATAGCGGCTTGAGCAGTCATACCCAGTGTTTTATAGACCATATATCCTGCCTTGCCGATTCCCATTTCCTCGCCGACCGTATCCCAAGATTTCATACATACACTTTCGGTGTCAAACATAACGCCGTCCATATCAAAAACTACTGCTTTAAACTTCATTATCTAAAACACCTTCTTAAAAAATCTGTTCTTCTGCCGACGCTTTCAATTATGATTTTGCTTACCTTTATGTATTTGTCACCGTGGTGCTCGTTTACAAGTGTTTTGAGTATGCCTCTTGCTATCGGTGCCGCCTGTGGAATAACAGGAAATGTAAGAAACTTTACTATATCAAAATCTTTATTTACAAGATATTTCTTCATAATATTACCTTTTGTTGTTACAGCTTTTATTACAATTAGAGCAATTGCCTGAGCAGGCACTTTTATGCTTTGTCGAATATATTATAGCAAAAATAAGCAATATTACAATTAATATTAATAAAATTATACTTTGAATATTCATTATAAAAGTCCTATAAGTGCAAAAATTCCGTGAGTAATGAACGCCATAATCCACGCAATTACACATTGAAAAACAACTACAAAGCAAGCCCATTTTCTTCCGAGTTCTCTTTTAATCGAAGCAATTGCCGCAACACAGGGAGTGTATAACAGACAGAAAACGAGAAGTGAAGCAGCGCCGAGTTGAGTGAGTATGCTCGTTATTTTTACACCTGAGCCTAAGAGAACGGATAGCGTGGATACGACGCTTTCCTTAGCCATAAAGCCGGTGATTAACGCAGTCGAAATTCTCCAATCGCCAAATCCAAGCGGCTTGAATATCGGTGCAATAAAGCCCGCAATTGTTGCAAGTATGCTGTCTTGTGAATTTTCGACAAGATTAAATTTAGTGTCAAAAGTTTGCAAAAACCAAATTACAATTGTTGCAACAAAAATCACAGTAAATGCTCTTTGAAGAAAATCCTTTGCTTTTTCCCAAAGAAGCTGGCAAACACTTTTAGCACTTGGCATTCTGTAGTTAGGAAGTTCCATTACAAAAGGCACAGGTTCGCCTTTAAAAATACTTAACTTCATTATCATAGCCATAAATACGGCAGTTGCAATTCCGAGTGCATATAGCAAAATCATAACTATTGCGCTGTTGTTAGGGAAAAATGCAGCGGCAAAAAAACCGTAAATAGGAAGCTTTGCCGAACAACTCATAAACGGAGTTAAAAGGATAGTCATTTTTCTGTCACGTTCACTTGATAATGTTCTGCTTGCCATAACTCCGGGTACGGTACATCCGAAACCTATAAGCATAGGCACAATGCTCCTGCCTGAAAGCCCTGCTTTTCTTAATAGCTTATCCATAACGAATGCAACCCTTGCCATATATCCGCTGTCCTCAAGCAGAGATAGGAAGAAAAAGAGCGTGACGATTATCGGCAGGAAATTTAACACACTTCCGACACCGTTGAATATTCCGTCAATTATAAGCGAATGTAGTACATCGTTTATATTTGCTTTTGTGAGTAAACCATCAACTAAGGTTGTAAGATGACTTATTCCTAAGTCGAGCAAATTTGAAAGTCCTTTGCCGATTACGCTGAATGTTAGCCAAAATACAAGCCCCATTATTGCAATAAATGACGGAATAGCCGTGTATTTACCCGTAAGTATTTTATCAATTTTAATACTTCTTGCGTGCTCCTTGCTTTCGCTCGGCTTAATAACGGTTTGCTGACAAATGCTTTTAATAAAATGAAAGCGCATATCGGCAATTGCGGCGGCTCTGTCAAGACCACGTTCTTGCTCCATTTGAACAATAATATGTTCAATCATTTCCTTTTCATTTTGGCTGAGTTTTAATTTATCCTCAACAAGGCTGTCACCCTCAATAAGCTTAGAAGCCGCAAATCTAATGGGAATTTCTGCCGCCTCGGCGTGGTCTTCAATAAGATGCATTATTGCGTGGATACATCTATGTACTGCTGTTTGCTCGCTCGTTCCGTGCGAAATGCAAAAATCCTGCCTGCCTGGGCATTCTCTGTATTTTGCAATATGCAATGCGTGGTCTGTCAGCTCTTCAATACCTTCGTTTTTAGCAGCTGAAATCGGAATGACCGGAACGCCAAGCAGCTGTTCCATTTCGTTTACAAGCACGCTTCCGCCGTTTTTGCGGACCTCGTCCATCATATTAAGCGCCACAACCATAGGAATGTTAAGCTCCATTAACTGCATTGTCAAATATAGATTTCTTTCAATATTGGAAGCGTCAATAATATTGATAATTCCCTTTGGCTTTTCATCCAATAAAAATTTTCTTGTTACTATTTCCTCATTGCTGTAAGGAGACATAGAATAAATGCCCGGCAAGTCTGTAATAAGTGTATCTGCGTGATTTTTTATTTCTCCGTCTTTTCTGTCAACCGTTACACCGGGAAAATTGCCGACGTGCTGATTAGAGCCTGTCAACCTGTTAAATAAGGTCGTTTTGCCGCAGTTTTGGTTTCCTGCAAGCGCAAAGGTCAGTTTTGTGCCGTCGGGCAAAGGATTTTCGTCAGCTTTTGTGTGAAATTTGCCTCCTTCACCTAAGCCAGGATGGGAAATGTCCTTTTTTCTTGTATCAATATTATTGTCCGTTTTTATAGTATACGGCTTGTCAATTTCTATTTTCTCAGCATCGGCAAGCCTTAGTGTCAATTCATAGCCGTGAATTTTAATTTCAACAGGGTCACCCATAGGTGCAAATTTTATCATTGTGATTTGAGCACCGGGAATAAGACCCATATCAAGAAAATGCTGCCTTAAGGCGCCTTCACCGCCTACTTTTGTTATTTTTGCGCTTTTTCCTATTTCTAAATCTTTAATGTTCATTTTAACTCCATTTTTTTAAAAGCTTATTTATAAATTATATAGAAAACATTTTTTAAATATAACCCCTTAACAGTTAGTTTAACAAACTAACTTGATTTGTCAATAGAGAAGTACAATAAAATTTTAAGTTTTGAGTAAAACAAAAAATTTAATCGCTTTTTACACTGTTTTTTGTTTATAACAAAAAAGGTGCCGAAGCTTTCACTTCGACACCTCAATGAAATTCGATGTTAGCAACCGCAGCCGCAATCATTGTTGCCGCAACCGCCACCGCAACCGCCGCAGAGGAGTAAGATGATAATGAGGATGATAATCCAAGATGAACCACAACCAAAGTTATTGCATCCGCAACCCATTAGGTCGACCTCCTTTCACATTTTCTAAACTATCCTATGTTTTAAATGCAAAAGTGTTCATCTTGTTTTGTTAAAATATATTACCTAAGGTTATTGATTGATTTTCCTTTAACAGTTGAATTTCGTCTTTTGCTTCAATCAGCTTTTCACTTAGTTCATCTTCATTGTCTTTGCTTATATCCTTTGTCGCTTTTATCGCCGCACTTGCGCCGTCAAGCTGTGAGTGATCTATCATTGCAGATAAATACGGATATCTCTTGCTCCAAATTTTCCTGAGTTTTTCGCATTGACTTTTAGCTTTTAAAAAATCTTTTTGCTCGTTTAAGTCTAATGCCGTATTTATAATACTTGTTGTTTCACTGCATACCTTATTAATTGTTACCTGTTCAATAATGCAAACCCCTGAACATATTATTAAAAGCACTACTGCAATATATATTTTTTTCATTTTGTGCTCGCCTTTCTTACTGTGTAAACATTTCCGTTATCATCAACAGTCATTAATAAAAGCTTGTTTGCTTGTTTGCCATTCGTTTTTAATAGTAATTCAATTTCGCTTTGCTTAATGTTTTTATTTTTAAAATATTCCTCAACAGGTTTTCCGTCAATAACTATTGCCGTGTGAAGTCCCTTGTCATCAACGCTTATTTTTACGTTGTCGGGAGTTAAAGGTTTGTATTTTTCCCAGTTTTCGGCGCTGATGCTTCCGTTTGTTTCAATTACGGCATTTTGTACTTCTGCAATATCCCAATAACCCTGTTGCCTTAAAGCGTCGCATAAATCGTCAACGGTAAATCGTAACTGTCTCAATTTTTTTTCGTCTATTTTACCTTTGTCAATAATAACAATAGGTTTGCCTTGAATAAGATTTCTGAATTTAACGCTTTTAATGCTCAATATTGCGACAATTATTTCAAGGCTTACAAATAAAAGCACCGGTATAATGCAGTTTAAAAGAGGCATATTGTTGTCCTGAAGAGGAATTGTCGCAGTTGAGCTTATCAAAAATGTTATTACAAGTTCATGCGGTTTCAATTCTCCGACTTGCCTTTTGCCCATTATCCTTATCGCTATGATTACAAAAACATAAATTATAAATGCACGTATAATTACTAAACTCATATATTTCACCTATAATATTTTGCACATCATTTGCAATAATAATACAGGTGATTATATGACGCTTTCTAAAGATATTGAAGAAAACTATAAACACTTCAAGAATGATTTTGTCGATTGCTCTGATTTTCTTGTAAGAAAGGCAAAAATCGGGGATAAAAAACTATTCTTTGCCGCTTGTGACGGACTTATAGATTCTCTCCAGCTTTCTCAAATGGTGGTGTCTCCGATTTTAAAAAGTGAAGATATCAGTATAGATAATATTAAAAATTCGATTACTAATTGCGTTGAACTTAATGAAGCTAAAACATTTGCCGATTGTTACTATTATATTATGTCCGGCTTTGCCATTGTCGTGGTCGACGGGGAAAACATCGCTCTTGCTTTCGGTATTCAAAATCCGCCGTCAAGAAGCGTTGATGAGCCAACTAATGAAGAGTCCACGAAGGCACCTAAGGAAGCATTTGTTGAAATTTTAAATACTAATAAAGCGCTCCTTAGAAAAAGACTTAAAACTCCGCATTTAAAACTAAAACAAATAAAGCTTGCTTCTGCCGCACCTGCACCTTGTGTTATCGCTTATATGGATGACAGAGCCGATAAAGAACTTGTAACTCAAATAATAAGTGCTGTTCAAAATTCAAAATTAAATGTGTTGACCGATTTTGGAACGCTCGTTCCTTTTGTAGACACAAGCGTCAATTCTATGTTTTCCGACGTTGCGTCAACCGAGCGTCCCGACATAATTGTTTCAAAGTTGCTTGAGGGCAGGGTGGCAATTCTTGTTGAGGGTTCGCCGATTGCTTTGTATACTCCGGCTCTCTTCAGCGATAATTTTCAAACACCTGATGATTATGATACTCCGCCGTTTTATTCGGGATTTATCAGGACACTTCGTTATTTTTCCTTCGTTTTATCTATATTTTTGCCTGGAGTCTACGTTGCAATAGGAACATTTCACCAAGAACTGATTCCGACATCTATGCTTTTTACTGTCGCAAGAGAGGAAATAACAACCCCGTATTCGTTAATGACAGAGGCACTTATGCTTCTTGTTTTGTATGAAATAATGAGGGAAGCCGGATTGCGCTTGCCAAAAGCTGTCGGTCACGCAGTTTCAATTATCGGCGGTATAGTTATAGGCGAAACGACCGTGTCGGCAGGACTTATTGGTGCGCCTATGCTCGTCGTTGTTGCTCTTACGGCAATTTCATCTTATGTTGTGTCATCTCTTTATGAAAGTGTATCTGTTTTACGATTTTTCTTTATTTTAATCGGCGGTCTTACAGGAATGTACGGCATAATTCTTGCCGCCTCCGTTTTGTGTATGAATATCTGTGCGATAAATCCATATGGGGTTCCTTATTGCTCGCCGATTTCTCCTTTTGATAAAAAATCTCTTGCCGATTTGTTTTACAGGCAATCTTGGATTAAACTTTCTAAAAGAAAGGTAAGAATAAATAATTTGAGAGGAGCTAATGTTGATGTCAGACTCGGCAAAAAGAAATAAGATTTCGCCGCTTTCGTTATTCTATATTCTTTTTATATGCAGAATAGTTGTGAGCCTGACAAGCGTTCATTCCGTCAGCACAACCGAGATAAATTCACAGGCATTGATAAGCTTTGTGATTGCAATGGTTATGACTGTTGTTTTTTCATTGCCTGCTGTTTTTTGCTATAAAATGAATAAAAATCCAATTGATATTAAATGGGTTTCAAAACTTTATTATGTATATTTTATTTTTATTGCCGCTGTCAGCGTAAGCCGTTTTTCGTATTTTGCTTCAACTACGCTTAATCCTGAAACGCAGGGTTGGCTTTTTGCTCTTATTGTTTGTGTCTGCGCTTTTTACGGCACAACATTGGGTGTTGAAGCACTTTCCCGCTTTTCGGCGCTTGTTTTTGTTCTTTTGTGTCTTGCAATCTTGTGCGTCTTGCTTTGTAATTATGATACGTTTAATGACATTAATTTTTATCCCATTATTACAAATGAAGGCAAAGGTATATTGAAAAATGCGCTTGTTTTTTCATCAAATACTACTGAAATAGCATTGTTTCTTGTCCTTTATCCAAGTGTAAACGGCAAATGCACAAGGAATTTTATCAGGTTTATTTGTTGCTCGTTTTTAAGCATATTTTTGCTTTTATATTTCGCTGCGGCGGTAATGGGCGAAAGTATTTTAATGAGAAATTTTCCATTTTATTCGCTCTTTCAAATTTCAAAATTCGGCAATTTTGAGCGCCTTGATGTTTTGCATATTTCCTTTTGGATAATGGGTGTGTTTGTAAAAGCGGTTACTGCTCTTTATTGTGCTTGCTCGTGCATTAAACGTGAATTTAAAAGAAGCTTTGCTTTTACTTCGTCTGCTGTTGCATTTGTACTCAGTGTATTTATGCTCAATTTCGCAAACGGACAGGGGGTAGATTATAGAATGACATTCTCTTTGTTTCTTGTATTCAGCGTTATAATTCCGACTCTTACTCTTATATTTAAAAAGAAAAATTATGGTGATGAACTTGTCAAAATGTATTAAAATATTTTTTTCATTGTTTTTATGCTTTTTGCTTTTCACCGGTTGTACCGGCAGCAGGCATTTAAAGGATTTGTTTATTGTTGAAGGACTAGGAATTGATTATTATGACAACAACTTGTCGGTCACACTTCAAGGCTTAAAGGTGAATGTAAGTAATGCTTCGGATACGCCTTTGGGTAATATGGTTGTTAATACTTCGGCAAGCGGCACTACGGTTTCCAATGCTATAAACAACATTGCAAAGGCTGTTTCAAAACGTGCTTTTTTCGGACATAATAAAATAATTGTCTTGTCAAAAGAGCTTGCGCAAAACGATATAAAAAACTATATAGATTACTTTTTGAGAAGTGAGGATTCAAGAGCCGACGTTGCAATATGCGTCAGTAAGGAAAAAGCCAAATTTATACTTGAAAGTAAGGAAAATGACGCTAATGTTCCAAGCGAAAATATACTTTTTCTTATAAATAATAATGAGGAAACAGGTCAGTCGATTCTTGTTAACGAAAATGAGTTTTTAATGCTGTATGAAGATAAATGTTCAGACATTTATTTACCCGTTATAGAAAGAAAAGACGATGAATCAACCGTTAAGTCGGCAGGCATAGCCCTTTTTTCTGACAATCGACTTGCATATATTACAAATGATATTGAGACAAAAGGCTTTGTTATTTTGAATAATAAGGCTAAGGATGTTTTAATCCAAATAAGTGATAAAAAGTTCGGAAAAATTGATGTTAAGCTTTCAAATATAAAATGCAAAAAATCAGCAAGTATTGATGAAAACAAAGCATATTTTAATGTTGAGATAAATGCAGATATAATACTTGGTGAAATTGAAAAAGGTGCGCAAAATAAACTCTCGAAAAAGGACAACAAACGTCTTTGCGCACTTGTTGAAAAAGCGTGCAACGAAATGATATCCAAAACTTATAATGCCTGTATTTATTCTAAAAGCAATGCGCTTAGAATAGGCAAATTTATTGCAAGGGATTGTCCCGATTATTACAAAAAACATTTATCTGATATTAACGGCGGCGTTCAAAAAGCTGAATTAAATGTAAATTCTTATATTAATCTTGAAAAAATCAGCGATAACAGCCAATTAGAATGATTTTTAGCTTTTGCTTATAAATGAATTGAAAATATTTACAAGCTCTTTTGATGATGAACCGTCGTTTTGCGAAAAGCAAATAATGGCAGGGATTATAACTGTCAATAAAAGCACCGAAACGTAAATAATTAGTACTTTTTTCACTACTCTCATCTCCTTGACTTTATATTATAAAAATAGTATAATAATAAAATAATTCTATTTTTACCAAGGCGTTTTTGTTGCCTTTGCTAAATATTCATCACAATGAAAAGGAGATAGATTATGCCAAAGAATTACATTTCACCTATTTCTATGGATGCCCTTTCTAATTTATGCTCGGAGCTTGATAAAAATAACTGGATTAAGCCCAATGATTATCAAAAATATCATGTTAAAAGAGGACTTAGAAATGAGGATGGCACCGGCGTTATGGCGGGTCTTACCCGTATTTGCTCGGTTGAGGGTTATTATATACTTGACGGAGAGCGTATTCCTAAGGACGGTAAGCTTTCATATCGTGGATATGATATTAACGATATTGTAAACGGCTGCATCAATGAGGGCAGGTTTGGATTTGAAGAGGTTGTATGGCTTCTTCTTTTCGGCGATTTGCCTACTGAAAGTCAGCTTGAAGGTCTCAGAGAGGTTATTGGCGAGTGCCGTGAGCTTCCTGACGAATTTGTTGAAGATATGATTATGAAGCACGCATCTAAAGATATTATGAATAAAATGGCAAGATGCGTTATTGTTCTCTATTCTTTTGACGAAAATCCTGATGATATTTCTGTTGCAAACGTTCTTCGTCAGTCACTCCAGCTTATTTCTCAAATGCCGACTATTATGAACGGCGCATACCAAATTAAGCGTAGAACATTTTATAATAAAACAATGTTCCTTCACCCGATTAAAAAGGAACAGTCAACTGCAGAGTATATTCTCAACCAAATAAGGGCTGATAAAAAGTTTACTATAGAAGAAGCAAGACTTCTTGATATTTGCCTTATGCTCCATGCCGATCACGGCGGAGGTAATAATTCTACTTTTTCAACAAGGGTTCTTACCTCAAGCGGTACGGATACTTATTCTGCAATCACAGCAGGCTTTGGTTCTCTTAAAGGCCCTCGACACGGCGGTGCAAATCTTCGTGTTGCCGAGCAAATGCGTGAGATTATGACTAATGTTGCCGATCCTACGGACCCTAATCAGGTTCAGGATTACCTTGTAAAAATTATAAACAAGGAGGCAGGCGACGGCTCCGGTCTTATCTACGGTATGGGTCACGCTGTATATACCAAGAGCGACCCAAGAGCGGTAATTCTTAAGGAAAACGCAAGAAAGCTTGCTTATGAAAAAGGTTTTGAAAAAGAATTTAAAACTCTTGAAAATATTGAACTTCTCACTCCGCAGGTATTTTCGGAAGTTAAGGGAATCGACAAGGCTATGTGCGCTAATGTTGACCTTTATTCGGGACTTGTATATAAGGTTTTGGGAATTCCGGAGGATTTATATACTCCTATTTTTGCCGTTGCAAGAACAGCAGGTTGGTGCGCTCACAGGCTTGAGGAACTCACCTCCGGCGGCAAAATTATCCGTCCTGCATATAAGAGCGTAAGCAAACCTCGTACATTTAAACCGATTATTGAGAGATAAAAGCTGATATAAGGGAGATAAATTGAAAAATAAACCTATGTATTTTTCATTCCTTGCCGTAAGTATCACTGCGCTTGCGGCTTGCTTTCTTCGCTTTTTTCAATTAATTAGATTTACTGACAGTAAGACAGGCTTTGTTATCGGAAATGAGTTGCTTACATATATTCTTTACGGAGTGCTCATTTTGTCAGTCGTATTTGCCGTGATTTATTCTTTAATTGCAAGAAATAAAATAAGAAAAATAAGTTTTATCGGCAATAAAGGCATTTACATATCGCTTATAGCTTTGTGCATTGCATACTTTTTTGATTTTGTTCATCAAGTAAATAATTGTTACAGCTATATTCAAACGTCATCAAGACAGTCGTATGTTGAATATAATTACTTGTTGCCTATGGGATTTCAGGCAATTTTTGCACTTCTAAGTTGTTATTATTTAATTGTTTGTGCCAAGTCTGTCAGAGAAACGAAAATCGATTTTAAAAATTTCAAGCTGTTTCATCTTGTTCCTCTTGCGTGGGGCTTTTGCAGATTGCTTGTCATTATGACGGAAATTTTTGATGTCGAAAGCGTAGAAAGTTTTTTGGAATTTATATTTATAATATTTTATTGCGGTTTCACCTTGTGCTGTGCTTCGAGCATTGATAATGAAAAGAAGCTTATCAAACCGTCGTTTAGTTTTTTTGCCCTCGGTCTTTTTTCTTTAAGCTTTTCATTTTCATTTGCAAGAATTTTAATGATTATATCCGGCGAGTATGAAAAGCTGAGCAAGGTTTCGTTCTCAGCTGTTACATATTTATTTATCGGAATTTTTGCTTTAATTAGTGAACTTTCAGTTTATATAATAAAAAATAAAGGTGATAATTAATAAAATGTTTTCTGTGTCTAAAGTGTTAATTTTGTTTTAATAGATATCTCTTTAAGTTGAAAATTGTGGGATAATATTATATAATGTAATACTGATAGGAATAATTGATATTACAAATAGGAATATTGTTATTTTCGTTACATATAATATTATTTGAATACTATTTTTGAAAGGTGATTATATAATGAAACTTGTAATTGTAATTGTGTCTAATAAAGACTTGACAAATGTGTTATCATCTACTGTAGAAGAAGGATATTTTTCAACCAAGATTTCAACTCAGGGAATGTTTCTTGAAAACGGACAGACAACTGTTCTTTTCGGCGTAAAGGACGAGGAAGTAGACAAATTATTTGATATTATTGAAAAAAATGTAACCAAGCGAGTTGTTCGCCATATCGGTGTTGACAGCACTCTTCAAGGCTCACTTCTTAAGAAGCCGGTTGACGTTGAGGAATACGGCGCTGTTGCATTTGTTCTTGATGTTGACCAATTCAGAAAGTTATAATTTATGAAACTGACTAATTTTATCGGAAATGAAAAGGTAATAGACAGGCTTTCAAAACTTATGGAAAGCGGCAGATTTCCTCATGCCCTCATTATTGAGGGGGAAGAGGGGATAGGCAAAAAAACGCTTGCAAAAGACATTGCGTGTGCCTTGGTTTGCAGGGGAAATGATAAACCGTGCGGCGAATGTGCTCAATGCAAAAAGGCTATTGCTTCGATTCACCCTGATATAAGCGAGTATATTCCTGCCGGAACTGCCAATTCATTTCACGTTGATACAGTCAGAAATATTATTAACGATGCTTACGTTCAGCCAAACGAGGCTGATTATAAGATATACATATTGGCTAATGCGCATTGTATGAATCAAAATGCGCAAAATGCACTGTTGAAAATTCTTGAAGAGCCGCCTAAATATGTTGTCTTTATTTTGACAACTAATTCTAAAAGCGCCCTTCTTTCAACCGTTTTGTCACGCAGCGTTTGCGTAAGCCTTGAGGGCGTTGATATTGAACGTGCGGCAAATTATATTACTTCTCACTGCGAAAATGTTGATTATAACACCGCAAAAAAAACGGTTGAAACTTTTAACGGCAATATAGGCAAGGCAATTGATAGTTTGCAGGACAGCAAAACAAGTGAGCTTGTTGACGTCTGTAATAAAATTTGCAAGGCTCTTGCTACCTCAAATGAATATGAAATGATGACACTTTGCTCCGTTTTTCAAAAGGACAGGCAGGGTGTTGTTTTTGCGTGCGATTTGCTTAAGAGTATTTTTCGTGATGCTCTTTTTGCAGGGGAGAGCAGTGAGCATATATCAGGGCAGGAAGAAAGTGCCGCTCTGCTTAAATCAAGTTTGTCAAGGCAAAGCTTAATTAAACTTATAAATACTTGTGACGAACTTAAATCAACGGCATTGAGTAATGCCAATAATGCTTTATTAATTACAAAATTCTGCTATTCGCTCAATAGAGCAATCGGCAGATAACGGAGGAAATATATGACTAAGGTTGTTGGTGTTCGTTTCAGCGACACAGGCAAAACATATTATTTTGACCCTAAGGGTCTCGATATAAAAAACGGAGATGAAATTATCGTTGAAACTGCAAACGGTCTTGAATTCGGCAAGGCATCTTGCGGTGTGAAAGAGGTTGAGGATGATGAAGTTGTCAGCCCGTTGAAGCCTGTTATACGTATTGCAAATGATAATGACCGTGAAAAAGTTAATGAAAATAAAATTAAAGAAAAAGAAGCTTTTGAGATTTGCTCTAAAAAAATAGAAAAGCATCAGCTTGAAATGAATTTGACCAATGCCGAGTATTCGTTTGACTGTTCAAAGGTTATTTTCTATTTTACTGCCGATGGCAGAATAGATTTCAGAGAACTTGTTAAGGACTTGGCGGCAACGCTTCATACAAGAATTGAACTTCGACAAATCGGTGTCAGAGACGAAAGCAAAATGCTTGGCGGTCTCGGTATTTGCGGCAGACCGTTTTGCTGCTCAACCTTTCTTGACGGTTTCCATTCCGTTACTATTAAAATGGCTAAGGACCAGGGGCTTTCATTGGCTCCCGGTAAAATCAGCGGCACTTGCGGCAGGCTTATGTGTTGCTTAAAGTATGAGCAAAATTCTTATGAATATTTACATAAGATTACTCCTAAAATCGGTACGTTAGTTGATTGCAGGTTCGGTAGAGGTACGGTTGTTGATACTGCAATTTTAACAGGTCAGCTTAAGGTTAGGCTTGATGATACTCCTGACGGATTACCTGTTACGGTCAGCCGTGACGAGGTGAGAATAGTTAGAGAAAACAAACCAAAAATGAACAAAAATTAATAAATGAATTGTTCAATTTTACTTGATTTTTCATACATTTACTGATATATTAAGTATAAAGTATGGTGTAGGAGGTGTTATGATGGCATACGCTATTTCAGATGATTGTATTTCATGCGGCGCTTGTGCTGCAGAATGCCCGGTTGGTGCTATTTCAGAGGGAGACGGCAAGTTCGTTATTGATGCAGATACTTGTATCGAATGCGGCGCTTGTGAAGCTACCTGTCCTGTAGGAGCTCCTGCTCAGGCATAATTTAATACATACTTAAAATAAAGGCACGGCAGTTAGATGATTTCTAACCACCGTGCTTTTGTTTTTTACCGTAGGGGTGAGCGTTGGTCGCCCGGATTATTTAACCTCAAACTCACTGAAGTGCGCAACACCGTTTTTATCAAATTCAATATTAAAGCCACGCTTAATAATTGAACCGTCCTTATACTCAACGCTTGCAATGATTGTATCGTTTAAATCGCTGAAATCAATTTTATCAGTTTCATTGATATATGAACTTAAATTCGATAAATCCCAAGTGAAGCTGTTGCCGAAATTAATTTCTTTTTTTAATCTGCCGTTTGAAAAAGAGCATACTTTGCTGTCATACGATTTCTTTAGCTTGTCGCCGTCTATTTCAATTTTTTTTGCGCATATATTCCAATCTGTTGAATCATCATTATATACCATAACGGAAAGTTCGGCATATTTGTTTTGATTTTCAAGAGTTAATTTTTTTACATTATCAATATCACCTGTATTGACCGTGAAATTTCCGCTTGATAATGTATAAAAATCATAATCTTTACTGCCGTTCGTCGCAATACTTGAGCCTGACCTTATCGATGCAGAATAATTATCATCGCCTAATTTTTCAGCCTCGTTCATCAGCTTTTGCCTGTCTTTTTGCCATTTGCTCATAATTTCTTGCTTGTCTGCGTCATCGGCAATATAAGCCTTATAAGTGAAATCTTGACTGTTGGCATTTTTTATGCTTGCAACTTCATCAGCACTTGCAACATATATTCCAACGCTTTTTTTATCGCTTATTGAATAATTTATACCGAATCCGCCGCCGATAACTAAAATAAACGCCGTTGCAGTGGCAATAATCTTTTTTGTAACATTATTTGTCCTTCTTTGTTTCTTTGTTGCAATGTCGTATAAATTATCAATTGCTCTATCGGAAACTTCTATCTGATTAAATGCATTTTTATATCTGTTATTACTCATAATCGTCATCTCCCAATTTAGCTTTAAGCTTTTGTCTTGCACGTGAAAGTCGTGCTTTAACAGTTGATTCCTTAATGCCTAAGAGTTTTGCTATTTCATTTATTTGTAAATCTTCAAAATAAAACAAATGAATAACAGCTCTTTGATTTTTCGGCAATGACATAACGGCTTTAATTAAATCTATATCTTGCGTGTTATCAATGCACGAGAGATTTATCGCTTCCTCAAGCGGCACACTCCTTTTTCTGAAATGCAGCCTTAATAAGTCTTTACTCTCATTAATGCATACCTTTGTAAGCCATTTTGCTATATGCTCGTCCGATTCAAATTCTTTTTTGCAGTTGAAAAGTTTTAAATATACATTTTGCAGTATATCTTCAGCATCTGCCTGATTTTTTGTAAAAGACAACGCAATTAAATACAATCGCTTGCTTTGCGTTCTTACACATTCGTTAAATTTGTATTCTTCCATTATGTCACCTCGCATCTTTTTTGAAAGGTCCTTTCACTATAGTAACGGCTGAGATAGGAAAAAAGTTACATATTTTGAAAAATATTTTTATACCGATAAAAATACAAAAAAAGAACTACACAAATAATTGTGTAGTTCTCTTGGCGCAGAGGGTGGGATTCGAACCCACGCGCCCTTTCGGACAAACGGTTTTCAAGACCGCCTCGTTATGACCACTTCGATACCTCTGCGTTTGGTGCTTATGTATATTACCATACGTGAGCCTATATGTCAAGAACTTTTTTTAAAAAGTTATTTATTTTTATAAAATAAAACAGAGCCGTAATAAAACAGCTCTGTTTATGTAGATATAATTTAGTATTAAAATTATTCTTCCTGCATTTTTGCGAAGCATTCGCTGCAATAAACAGGGCGGTCACCGCTTGGAGCAAAAGGAACCTTGCATGCCTTGCCGCAAGATGCGCAAACAGCGTCGTGATATTCACGTGGAGCGTGCTTTCTTTTGTCACGGCATTCCTTGCATCTCTGTGGCTCGTTTGTAAAGCCTTTTTCCGCATAAAATTCTTGCTCGCCTGCTGTAAATACAAATTCTTTTCCGCAGTCCTTGCAAACTAATGTTTTGTCTTCGTACATTTTCTTACACCTCTTAATTATATTTGTCGGTTTTTAAGTTTACGGTCGATAATTTCTTCTTAATCCTTTGAAGCGCATTGTCTACCGATTTAGGTGTTTTGCTTAATCTTTTCGCTATTTCACTGTAGTTGCAACCGACAATATGTAACCTCAAGACTTCGTTTTCATATTCAGAAAGATTTTCTTTAAGGGTATTTGCCAACATTGAAACGCTTTCACCGGCGATATAATAATCCTCTGCACTTATAACTCCGTTTTCCTCCGGGATTTCCTCCTCGGCATATTCAATAACTGAACCTATCGGAATATCCTTTTTTCGATTAAATTTCCTAAGTGCTGTTTGAATGGAATTATTAATGCAGGTTTGGGCATAGGTTTTAAATTGAGCACCTTTGCTGTTGTTAAATGTTTTAATTGCCGCCAAAAGTCCTATCATGCCCTCCTGAATAATGTCGTCATATTCAAGAGGAGAATTGATGTACTTTGCGGCAATTGCTTCAACAACATTTCGATATTGCCTAATTAAAGCCTCTGTCTGCTTATTGTCGCCTGATTGCGCACTTGAAAGAATTGTGTCATTTATAATGTTTTTGCCGGGCTCTGACATAGTTCTCTCCCACCTTAGTTAAAATAATAACAAATTATTTAAAAATAGTCAACAAAAATCACAAATAATTCTTGAAAACTTTTAAACAAAACTACTAAATATTATAAAAAATGCTCGAATTTTGCTTATTTTGACAAAAATCGAGCATTAAATATACCAAAATTATACGTTGAAACGGAAAAGAACAATATCTCCGTCCTTCATAACGTACTCCTTGCCCTCACTTCTGACAAGACCTTTTTCTTTGGCTGCCGCCATACTTCCGCAAGCCATCAAATCATCAAATGAAACAACCTCGGCTCTGATAAATCCACGTTCAAAATCGGTGTGAATTTTACCTGCCGCCTGCGGTGCTTTAGTGCCTTTTTTAATTGTCCATGCTCTAACCTCAGGCTTGCCTGCCGTAAGATATGAGATTAAGCCTAAAAGAGAGTAACTTTTTTTAATAAGTCTGTCAAGACCACTCTTTTCAAGCCCCATATCTGCAAGGAACATTGCCTTTTCTTCATCATCAAGCTGGGCAATCTCCGCTTCCATTTCTGCACAGATAGGAAGTGTTTCGGCGCCCTCGGCTTTTGCGATTTCCTCAACAGCTTTGTAATACTTGTTATTGTCAATTCCGTCTATGAAATCATTTTCACCCATATTGCAAGCGTAAATCACCGGCTTAATCGTTAAGAGTGAAACATCTTTTAAATACTCTTGCTCTTCCTCGCTTATGTCAACGCTTCTTGCAGTCTTGCCGTTTTCCATTTCGCTTGCAAGTCTTTCAAGAAATTCGACCTCGCCGGCAAGCTTTTTGTCGCCTTTCATAGCTTTTTTTCTTGAGTCGATTCTTCTCGTAAGAATGTCAAGGTCGGAAAGAACCAGCTCAAGATTAATTGTTTCAATATCTCTTGCGGGGTCAACGCTTCCGTCAACGTGGGTAATATCGTCATTTTCAAAGCAACGAACAACGTGAATAATTGCGTCAACTTCTCTTATGTGAGATAAAAATTTATTTCCTAAACCCTCTCCCTGCGACGCACCTTTTACAAGACCTGCGATATCAACAAATTCAATAGTTGCAGGAGTGAACTTATCAGGGTTATACATTTCGGCAAGCTTATCAAGCCTTTCGTCAGGAACACTTACCATACCTACATTAGGCTCAATTGTGCAAAACGGATAATTAGCACTTTGAGCGCCTGCATTAGTGATTGCGTTAAATAATGTACTCTTGCCAACGTTTGGCAAACCGACAATACCGAGCTTCATATATATTCTCCTTTGTTGTCTTAAATTAATTCCTATAAAGTATATAACAAAAATATTCTTTTTACAAGTCTAAATTATGTTGATTTTATTTCTTGACTTTATTAGTCAAATAATATATTATATCTTTAATATTTTTTTATATGTCTATTTTTTTGTAAAAGGAGAGAGGGAAATATGAAGCTTAACGGCTCCCAAATCGTTCTTGAAGTGTTAAAAGAGCAGGGTGTAGACACTATTTTCGGTTACCCCGGCGGAACGATTCTCAACATTTTCGATGAATTATATAAATACGGCGACACATTTAAGCATATACTAACTGCTCACGAGCAGGGTGCTTCTCATGCGGCTGACGGTTATGCAAGAGCTACAGGCAAAGTAGGTGTTTGCTTTGCAACATCAGGCCCCGGTGCAACAAATCTTGTAACAGGTATTGCAACTGCATATATGGATTCTGTTCCTGTAGTAGCTATTACCTGCAACTATGCAACCTCCGGTCTTGGCAGAGATTCATTCCAAGAGGTTGATATTTGCGGTATCACTATGCCTATTACTAAACATAATTTTCAAATTAAGAGCGTAGAAGAACTTGCAGATACTATTCGTCGTGCATTCTCTATTGCTCAAAGCGGCAGAAAAGGTCCTGTTCTTATTGATATTCCTAAAGATATTACTTCAGCTGAGTGCGAATATACACCTATGCCTAAGGTTGAAGTAGAAAAGGCAAAAGAACCTAAGAAAAGCGCTGTTGAAAGAGCAGTTGAGCTTATCAGAAATGCTAAAAAACCTCTTATTTATGTTGGCGGCGGAGCTATCCTTTCAAATGTAGGTGAGGATTTGGTTACCTTTGCTGAAAAAATTGACGCTCCTGTTGCTTCAAGCCTTATGGGTCTCGGTGCATTTCCTTATGATAACCCGCTTCATCTCGGTCTTATCGGTATGCACGGTCACTATGAATGTAACAAAGCTGCTCACGATTGCGACGTCCTTATTACATGCGGTGCTCGTTTTTCAGACCGTGTTGCCGGCAATAGAAAGAAATTTGCTCCTAATGCAGAAATTTTACATATTGATATTGACTCTGCAGAAATGGATAAAAATATTGTTTCAAATTATCATCTTCGTGGCGACCTTGCAGAGGTGCTTCCTATTCTTACAAGAGAGATTGAGCAACTTGACCACAGCGAATGGAGAAAAGAGATTGAAACATTCCGTCGTCCTTTCAAGCAGCTTCAAATCGGCGATTATGTTAATCCTCAGACTCTTATTGAAAAGATTGATGCCGCAACACCGGATGACACTATTGTTGTAACAGATGTAGGTCAGCATCAGCTTTGGGCTGCGCAATTTTATAAATTTAAGCATTCGAGAACTCTTCTTACTTCCGGCGGCCTCGGCACTATGGGTTATTCAATGGGTGCGGCAATGGGCGGTCAAATGGGTTGCCCTGACAAAACAGTTGTTATGTTTGCAGGCGACGGCGGCTTCCATATGAATCTTTCAGAACTTGCTACAATGTGCTCATATAATATTCCTGTTAAAATGTTTATTATGAACAATACCGTTTTAGGTATGGTACGTCAGTGGCAAAAGCTTTTCTATGAAAATCGCTTTGCGGATACAGACCCACACAGAGCAACCGATTTTGTTAAGGTTGCTGAGGGCTTTGGCGTTAAGGCACTTCGTATCAGCACTAATGACGATATTGATGCTGTTCTTAAAGAAGCGCTTGAATATAACGGACCTGTTTTGGTTGATTGCAGAATCAGCCCTGATTCCAACGTACTTCCTATGATTCCTCCTGGAGGAGCTCATACGGATATTATTGAAAAATTTAATTAAGGAGGCAACTAACAATGAAAGAAAAATTAGTATTGTCAGTTCTTGTTGATAATGAAAGCGGCGTACTTCAAAGAGTTGCCAGCCTTTTCTCAAGAAGAAGCTATAATATTTCGTCTCTTACAGTTAGTGAAACAGAGGATGAAAAGTTTTCTCGTATGACTATTGAAACTGAAACCGAGCCTGAAAACGTAAGGCAAATTAAGGCTCAACTTTTAAAGCTTGAAATCGTTAAAAAGGTTTCCGAGCTTAAGCCTGACAGTTCCGTTTCATCTGAACTTTTACTTGTTAAGGTGCACGCTCAGGGTATTGAGCATAAGAACGCACTTCTTGCATTTAATGCTCGTTGGGGCGCTCGTGTGCTTGATGTATCAATGACTACAATTACATTTGAATTTACAGGTCTCGGAAGCACTATTGATATGTTTGTTGAAGAGCTTGAAAATGAATTTACTATTGTTGAGCTTGCCCGCACAGGTATTACTTCACTTGAAAGAGGCGAAGGCTCATTTACAGATGATATATAGTTTTAATAATTATATACATTTATTTGTTTGAATATATTAACGAAAAGGGTGATAGCTATGAGTATGACAATGACTCAAAAAATATTGGCTAAGCACGCAGGTCTTGACAGCGTTGTAGCAGGTCAGCTTATTGAAGCAAAGCTTGATATGGTACTTGGTAATGACGTCACTTCTCCTGTTGCAATTAACGAAATGACCAAATTCGGCAAAAATTCTGTTTTTGACAGGACTAAGATTTCTCTTGTTATGGACCATTTTACTCCTAACAAGGATATTCAATCTGCGCAAAACTGCAAGCAGGTTAGAGAATTTGCCAAAAAGTATGATATTACGCATTATTATGATGTGGGAAATATGGGCATTGAGCATGCACTTTTGCCTGAGCAGGGCGTTGTTACCTGCGGCGACTGCATCATCGGTGCCGACTCTCATACTTGCACATACGGTGCACTCGGCGCCTTTTCAACAGGCGTTGGCTCAACCGATATGGCAGCAGGTATGGTTACAGGTAAAGCTTGGTTTAAGGTTCCGTCTGCAATTAAGGTTGTAATCACAGGCAAAAAAGCACCTTGTATCAGCGGTAAAGACGTTGTTCTTCATCTTATCGGTGAAATCGGTGTTGACGGCGCTCTTTATAAGTCACTTGAATTTACAGGTGACGGCATTAAGGAACTTTCGATGGACGACCGTCTTTGTATTTCAAATATGGCTATTGAATGCGGCGCTAAAAACGGAATATTCCCTGTTGATGATATAACTCTTGAATATGTTAAGGGTAGAAGCGAGCGCCCGTATGAGGTTTACGAGGCTGACGAGGATGCAGAGTATGACAGCGTGGTTACTATTGACCTTTCAACTCTTGCCCCTACCGTTGCTTGCCCTCACCTTCCTGAAAATACTAAGACTGTTGACGAACTTTCCGATGTTAAAATCGACCAGGTTGTTATCGGCTCTTGCACTAACGGCAGAATTGAGGATATGCGTGCTGCTGCTTCTATCATTAAGGGTAAGAAGATTGCCGACGGCGTTCGCTGTATCGTTATTCCGGCAACTCAAAGCGTTTATCTTCAGTGCATAAAAGAGGGTATTGCAGAAGCTTTTGTTGAAGCAGGCGCTATTGTTTCAACTCCGACCTGCGGTCCGTGTCTTGGCGGCCATATGGGTATTTTGGCTGCAGGTGAGGTTGCTGTTTCAACTTCAAACCGTAACTTTGTCGGCAGAATGGGCCACGTTGATTCTAAAATATATCTCGCATCTCCTGCTGTAGCCGCTGCCTCTGCTATTAAAGGCTACATTGCAGACCCGAGAGAAATATAGGAGGTAGGAATATGAAAGCAAAGGGTACAGTACATAAATTTGGCGATAATGTTGATACCGATGTTATCATTCCCGCACGTTATCTTAATAAGAGTGATGAGGCGTGGCTTGCATCGCACTGTATGGAAGATATCGACGCTGATTTTGTAAATAAGGTTAAGCCGGGCGATATTATGGTTGCCGAGGCTAACTTTGGTTGCGGTTCTTCAAGAGAACATGCGCCTATCGCTATTAAGGCTTCGGGCATTTCCTGCGTAATTGCATCTACTTTTGCTCGTATTTTTTACAGAAATGCAATCAATATCGGCCTTGCGATTCTTGAATGTGACGAGGCTGCTAAGGATATTAAAGACGGTGATGAAGTCGAAGTTGACTTTGACAGCGGTTTAATAACTAATTGCACAACAGGCAAAACCTATAAGGCTCAGCCTTTTCCGCCGTTTATTCAAAATATTATTAAAAACGGCGGCTTGATGAACTCTATTGAAAAGTAGTTTTAACTGTTTTAGCATATAATATTTATATAACAGTTATAACGAGGTATTTTTGATGAAACTATTACTTGATGAAAAGACGCTTCGCTTTGTTTGGGGCGGAAGCGGTGAATATTGGTATTCGAGAGTTGATTCTCAGGTTCACTCAAGCGTCGAACTTGAATGTGATGATACCGAGGATTTAATGACTAACGGCTTTATTCCTTTCTTGACAATCTCTAATGAAGAGGTTATCAGAGCCTATATCAAATTTCTTGATAATAAAAAGGTCAGCGCTGTTTTGGAAAAACTTTCAGGCAATGAATATATTGACACTTTTTGGAAATATTTTAATGCCTATTCTTCCATAAGCGAGGGCTTTGACGAATTTGAAAATAAATTCGTTCTTGAAAAGGCTGAGGAATGGTGTAAGTCTAATTCTATTGAATATTCAGTTGAAAAATAATGAAAAAATTGTTGATAATTATGGGCTCTCCCCGTCAGGACGGTATATGTCAGGAACTTATCAATCAAGTTCGTAAATACTTTCTTGATTGCGAAATTAAGCTTTATGACAGCTACAAGCTTGCTCCGTCACCTTGCACCGATTGCAAATGGTGCGAATATCACGACGGGTGCTCTAATAAGGATTTGGATATATTTTTTGAGGATTTTGAGGATGCCGATTACATAGCATTCTTTACCCCTGTGTATAATAATTTCTTTCCTGCTCCGATTAAGGCAATTTTGGACCGCTTTCAGCGTTACTATAACGCTCGCTATAAGCGTGGCTCTAATCCGCCTATTAAAAAGCCAAAAAGAGTTGGCGTTGTTATCGCAAGCGGCTCTAATGCAAGGCAGTCGGCAGATTATATGTATAATTCGCTTAAGCAGTCTTTTGCACCGCTCGGCAGTGAAGTTTGCTCCAGGTATTATATCCCTAATACCGATATGGGCAGATATACTTTTAATATGACAGAACTTCAAAAATTTGTCCATCAGCTAAAAGGTAAAACAGAATAATTGCCTCCCTTGTAAATGGGAGGTGGGTGCAACTTGTTGCACTCGGAGGGATTAAAGGCAGTCGTTTGACTGCCTTTTTTAATGCCATTTAGCTTTATTATAATAAATAATTTATATATTATATATTGCTTATTAATAATTACTGTGATATAATTAATTGATTTATTATGGGGTAGTATGATATGATAATTCTCGGAATTGACCCGGGCTACGCAATCGTCGGCTGGGGTGTGCTTGAATATAAAATGAATAAGTTTCGTGTTCTCGGCTACGGCGCTATAACTACCGAGGCTCATACCGATTTTCCTCTTAGGCTTCAAACGATTTATAACGATATGTGCTATCTGTTTGAAAAGTATAAGCCTGAGGTTATGAGTATGGAAAAGCTTTTCTACAACAATAATGCAAAGACAGTTATTGACGTGGCGCAGGCAAGGGGAGTTATCACTCTTTCGGCTCAAAATTACGGGGTTGACATTTTTGAATATACTCCTCTTCAGGTTAAGCAGGCAGTTGTAGGCTACGGTAGGGCTGAAAAAAAGCAAGTGCAGGAAATGACGAGGTTAATGCTCGGTCTTGCTAAAATACCTAAACCGGATGACACTGCCGATGCTTTAGCTATGGCTATTTGCCACGGTCATTGCTCCGGCTCAATGATGGGTAAGCTTAATTCACTGAAATAAAGGGATTTGTTATGATATATAATTTAAGGGGCAAGCTTACTGCTTGTGATATTAGTTTTATAGTTGTTGAATGCGGCGGTGTCGGCTTTAAGTGTTTTACTTCTCTTAATACCGCTAAGCAGCTTGGCGAAATCGGCAAGGAAATAAATGTATTTACTCACCTTGCAGTTCGTGAGGACGCAATGGATTTGTATGCCTTTGCCACCACTGCCGAGCTTGATGCTTTTAAGCTTCTTATTACCGTATCGGGTATCGGTCCTAAGGCGGCTGTCGCAATTCTTTCCGAACTCACTCCCGACAGGCTTGCACTTTGCATAGCATCCGGTGACGCTAAGTCGATTACTGCAGCACAGGGCGTCGGAAAGAAAACGGCTGAAAGAGTAGTTCTTGAACTTAAGGATAAAATCGGCTCAATCGCTACCGAAGCGGCTTCTGCTACAGTTTCCAATTTGCAGAAAAACATTGATAACAGCGCAAGCGCAGAGGCTATTGAGGCTCTTGTTTCTCTCGGCTATTCGCAGTCGGATGCGGCGGTTGTTGTCGGCTCTCTTGACAGCTCAATGTCAGTTGATGAAATGATTAGGTACGGCTTGAAAGAGCTCGCAAAGAATTTATAAGGAGGTAATCGTTTATGCAGGAAACCGAAATGGATTTTGAAAGCAGAATAGTTACTTCTGATTTTACTCCTGAGGATAACGATATAGAAAATTCATTAAGACCTAAGGTACTTGACGATTATATCGGTCAGGATAAGGTTAAGGAAAATCTTGCCGTTTATATTCAGGCGGCAAGGGGAAGAGGGGAAGCACTCGACCATGTTCTTTTGTATGGTCCTCCCGGTCTCGGAAAAACTACTCTTGCAGGTGTTATTGCAAATGAGATGGGTGTTAATCTTCGTGTTACAAGCGGTCCGGCTATTGAAAAGCAGGGCGATTTGGCGGCTCTTCTTACAAATTTGCAGGAGGGTGACGTTTTATTTATTGACGAAATTCACCGCCTTAACAGGCAGGTTGAGGAAGTTCTTTATCCGGCAATGGAGGACGGAGCACTTGATATTATTATTGGCAAGGGTCCTTCGGCAAGGTCAATAAGGCTTGATTTACCGCATTTCACCCTTATCGGCGCAACCACCCGTGCAGGTCAGCTTTCCGCACCTCTTCGTGACAGGTTCGGCGTGATTTTCAGGCTTGAAATGTATACAAACGAGCAGCTTTCGTCAATAGTTAAAAGAAGCGCAGATATTCTTAATATCCCTGTTGATGAAAAAGGCGCTATGGAAATTGCTTCTCGTTCAAGGGGAACACCTCGTATTGCAAACAGACTTCTTAAAAGAAGCCGTGACTTTGCTCAGGTTAAGTATGATGGTGTAATCAGTAAGGAAGCGGCAGTTGACGCTCTTGAAAGAATGGAAATAGATAATCTCGGTCTTGATAATATAGACAGAGTTTTATTAACAACTATGATTAAAAATTATAACGGCGGTCCTGTAGGGCTTGATACGATTGCGGCGGCTATAGGCGAAGAATCGGTTACTATTGAGGATGTTTATGAGCCTTATCTTATGCAAATAGGTTTCCTTTCAAGAACGCCGAGAGGCAGATGTGTTACTCCTCTTGCGTATCAGCATTTGGGAATTGAACAACCCGGTCAACAATCACTTTTATAATAATTAAATTTATATGGAATGAGGGACTATTATGAGCAGACTTTTTGGTACAGACGGTGTAAGAGGAGTTGCAAATGTTGATTTGACTTCTGAACTTGCACTTCAAATAGGCAGAGCGGCGGCTATGGTTTTGCTTAAGGAAAGCAAATCGGCAAAGCCGACGGTTCTTATCGGTAAGGATACTCGTGCTTCGGGAGATATGCTTGAAGCGGCACTTACGGCAGGGCTTTGTTCGGTTGGATGTAACGTCCTTTCGGTAGGCATTGTTCCTACTCCTGCAGTTGCTTATTTGGTTGATAAATATGGCTGTGAGGCGGGCGTTATGATTTCTGCTTCTCACAATCCTTGCGAATATAACGGAATTAAGATTTTTCAGGGCAACGGCTATAAGCTTGATGATGATCTTGAAAATGAAATTGAAGCAATCATTCTTGACAACGCCGAGGAAATTCCGGTTCTTACCGGCGGTAAAGTCGGCAATAGGCTTTATTGCAAAACGGCTGTGAGTGATTATGTTAAACACGTTGTTTCAACAACGGATGTTCGTTTCGACGGTCTCTCAATCGCTCTTGACTGCGCTAATGGCAGCGCTTCGGTTTGTGCTAAGGAAATATTTACTTCGTTGGGTGCTAAATGCTTAATGCTTTCCGATACACCTGACGGAACAAATATAAACGACAATTGCGGCTCAACTCATCCTGAGGAACTTATGCGATTTGTTAAGGACGCTTCGCTTGATTTGGGTCTTGCTTTTGACGGTGACGCAGACAGAATGCTTGCCGTTGATGAAAACGGCGAACTTGTCGACGGCGATAATGTAATTGCTATTTGCTCAAAGAAAATGAAAGACGAAGGCACTCTTGCTAAAAATACCGCCGTTGTTACGGTTATGAGCAATATGGGATTCTTTAAGTTCTGCGAGGAAAATGATATTGCCTGTGCCAAAACCGCAGTAGGTGACAGATACGTTCTTGAAAGAATGTTAAAGGAAGGCTACAATATCGGAGGCGAACAAAGCGGTCACGTTATTTTTCTCGATTACGCAACAACTGGTGACGGCGAACTTTCAGGTGTTCAGCTTATTGAAGCAGTAGTTAAATCAGGTAAAAAGCTTTCTGAATTGGCTAAAGTTATGAAGGTTTATCCTCAAGTGCTTATAAACGTTAAGGTTACACCTGAGGGTAAGCAAAAATACAATAATGATGAGTATATCATTTCTGCTGTCCAGCAGGCTGAAATGGAACTTATGGGCGAGGGTCGTGTTCTTGTTCGTGTAAGCGGAACAGAACCGCTTATTCGTGTAATGCTTGAGGGCAGCGATTTAGAACAGATAACAACCCTCGGTAACAAAATAGCAGATGTTGTCAGGAACAGATTGTCATAAAGGATTTAATATATGAGATATTCAAAAGATTGGGAAGATTATGAACTTATAGATTGCAGCAGTGGTTATAAGCTTGAAAGATGGACGAGAGAAATTCTTGTCAGACCTGACCCTCAGGTTATATGGAAAAGTAAAAAGGAAAATAAATACTGGTTTCAGCCTGATGCTACCTACCTTCGTTCAAGAACAGGTGGTGGCAGATGGCAGATACATACTAAAATTCCTTCATCTTGGCAGGTAAAATATAAGGATTTAACTTTCAACATCAAAACCATGGGCTTTAAGCATACGGGAATATTCCCGGAACAGGCAGTAAATTGGGATTTTACAAGAGAGGTTATCAAAAAAGCGAAAGCTGACGGTCGTGAGGTCAGAGTTCTTAATCTTTTTGCATACACCGGCGGTGCAACGGTTGCTTGCCTTAAAGAGGGCGCTTCGGTAGTTCATGTTGATGCTTCACGAGGTATGGTTCAATGGGCAAAGGAAAATGCAGCTGCATCCGAAGTTAATCACGGTCAAGTCAGATGGATTGTTGATGATTGCATTAAATTTGTTCATCGTGAAATCAGGAGAGGCAATAAGTACGATATCGTAATTCTTGACCCTCCAAGCTACGGCAGAGGTCCTAAAGGTGAAATATGGCATCTTGAGGACAGCATTTACGATTTTGTAAAGCTTGTTGAGCAGGTACTTTCTGATAAACCGCTTATGGTTATGCTTAATTCGTATACTACAGGGCTTTCAGCTTCTGTTATGAAATATATTCTTGATGATGTAATTACTAATAAACGAGGCGGAAAGGTTAGCGCTGATGAAATTGGTATTCCTGTTTCTTCAAACGGCAGAGTTCTTCCTTGCGGCTCAACGGCAATTTGGATGTTGAAATAATGAATTTAATTGAATTTAAAAATGTAAGCTTTTCTTATGCGATTGATGATGACGATGAAAATCAGGTTACTGTTGATGTGCTTAAGAATTTTAATTTGACAATAGAAAAAGGCAGCTTTGTTGCAATTTTAGGCCATAACGGGTCAGGTAAATCAACAACGGCTAAGCTTATTAACGGTATTAATATTGCTCAAAGTGGTGAGGTTATCGTTGACGGTCAAAAAGTTGTTGACGATGAAACTATATTTGATATCAGGCGCAAGGTCGGAATGGTTTTCCAAAATCCCGATAACCAAATCGTTTCCTCTATTGTTGAGGAGGACGTTGCTTTTGGCGTTGAAAATTTAGGAGTTGAACCTAAAGAAATAAGAAAAAGGGTTGACAATGCCCTTAAAACGGTGGGTATGTATGAATATCGCCTTAAAGCGCCGAATAAGCTTTCCGGAGGTCAAAAACAGCGTGTTGCCGTTGCAGGCATAATTGCTATGAAGCCAATGTGTATCGTTCTTGATGAGCCTACTGCTATGCTTGATCCAAGCGGCAGAAAAGAGGTTTTAAGTACGATTAAAAAGCTTAATAAGGAAGATGGAATTACTATCGTTCTTATAACTCATTATATGGATGAGGCAGTTCAGGCTGATAGGGTAGTTGTTATGGACGGCGGTGAAATTAAACTTGATGATAAACCGCAAAACGTGTTTTCAAAATTTGATGAGGTTAAGTCCCTCGGTCTTGATGTTCCTCAGTCAACAGAGCTTATACATAGGCTTGGATTGAAAAGTGAAAATACAATTTTAAACGCAGATGATTGCGTTGAATTTTTAAAGAAAACTTTGGAGGCAAAAGTATAAATGGCGTTTCTTGTCTGCGAAAATCTTGAATATCTTTACAGTATGGGAACTCCGTTTCAAACTGCTGCACTTGATGATGTAAGCCTTGAAATTGAAAAAGGCGAACTTGTTGGTATCATCGGTCATACAGGCTCCGGCAAGTCTACCCTAATTCAGCATTTAAACGGGCTTCTTGAGCCGCATAAGGGCAACGTTATTCTTGACGGTAAAAATATTTGGACTAAAGAAAACAGAAAAAAAATCAGGCAGGTTCGTTTTGCTGTCGGTCTTTGTTTTCAATATCCCGAATATCAAATTTTTGAAGAGGATGTTTATAAGGAAATAGCCTTTGGGCCAAAACAAATGGGGCTTGATGAAGCCGAAATTGACAAACGAATAAGAAAAAGTATGGAATTTGTAGGTCTTTCGTTTGATGAATTTTCAAAAAAATCACCGTTTGATCTTTCCGGTGGTCAAAAAAGACGTGTTGCAATCGCATCAATTATTGCTATGGAGCCTCAGGTGCTTATTCTTGACGAACCGTGTGCCGGTCTTGACCCTAAGGGCAGGGATACTATACTTAATCTTATTAAAGAATATCAAAGCCAAATGGGAAACACTGTTTTGTTTGTTTCCCATTCTATGGAAGACGTTGCCAAACTTTGCAAAAAGGTTATTGTTATGAATAAGGGCAAGCTTGCTTTTTGCGGCAGTGTAAATGAGGTATACTCTCATGGCGACGAGCTTAAGAAAATGGGGCTTAATGTTCCTGAAATAACAGATATATTCCTGAAACTTAAGGCGTCGGGCGTTGATTGCCGAACCGATATTTATACGGTTGAGCAGGGCGTTGAAGAATATAAAAGGCTTTTGGCGGGAGGTGCTTATTAATGATTACTGATATCACGATAGGTCAGTATTTTCCGGGTAATTCCGTTGTTCACAAAATGGATTCAAGAATGAAAATTATTCTTACTGTTTTGCTTATAGTTGCAATTTTTATTTGCAAAACTCTGCCTGCTCTCGGTGTTATTGTAGTTGCAACAATTGCGCTTGTGCTTATTTCCAAAATACCTCTTAAAACGGTGTTTAAAAGTATCAAGCCTCTTGCAATTATTATTTTGTTTACGGCTGTTCTTAATCTTTTTTACGGTAAGGGTGAGCCGCTTGTTCAAATTTGGAAGCTCAAAATAACCGAGGACGGCATTATGACTGCCGTGTTTATGGCAATTAGAATTATTACCCTTGTTGTTATAAGCTCGCTTTTAACGTATACTACTTCGCCTAATGAGCTTACAGATGGGCTTGAAAGGCTGATGAAGCCGCTTAAAATATTAAAAATTGACGTTCATTCAATTTCGATGACAATGACCATTGCTTTAAGATTTATTCCTACCTTGATTGAAGAAATTGATAAAATTATGTCAGCTCAAAAATCACGTGGTGCGGATATGGATTCAGGCGGTCTTATCCATAGGGTAAAGGCACTTGTTCCCGTTCTCATTCCTCTTTTTATTTCAGCGTTTCGGAGAGCCAATGAGCTTGCATACGCCATGGAATGCCGTTGCTACCGTGGCGGCGACGGCAGGACAAAAATGAAGGTTATGAAATTTGAGGCAAGAGATTATATTGCTCTTGCGGCAGTAATTGTGTTTATTGCACTTCTTATTTCGTTTAATTTTATATTTAAAAAGGTAATATGAGAAAACTAAAAATAACAATTCAATATGACGGCTCTTCATATCACGGCTGGCAGGTGCAAAAAAATGCCGTTACCGTTCAAGAGGTGTTTCAAGACGCTGTTGAAAAGGTCTTTTTAAAGCGACTTGACGTGACCGGTTGCAGCAGAACGGATTCGTTTGTTCATGCAAATATGTATGTTCTCACTCTTGAAACAGATATGAATATATCAAATGAGGGCGTTATTATGGCGCTTAATTCAAAGCTTCCAGGCGATATTGCCGTTATTGATTGCGAGGAATGTGAAAGCGATTTTCACCCTCGATATTCCTGCAAATCAAAAGAATATATTTATAAGCTTTATAATGGCAAAAGGCCTAATGCTTTTTTGCCAAAATATGCTTATTATTACAGGCGTAGCATTGATGCCGATTATCTTAATTCTCAGGCACAGGCTTATGTCGGCACGTTCGATTATTCGGGATTTTGCTCGGCTAAAAGCGACGTTGAGGATACGGTAAGAAGTGTGAAATCTTTTAAGGTTTGGCGAGAGGGAGATATTGTATATTTTAAAGTTGAAGCTGACGGATTTCTTTACAATATGGTAAGAATTATGGTTGGCACTCTCTTGTTTGTGTCTGAAGGAAAAATAAAAAAAGATGAGTTGAAAGATATAATTCTTTCAAAAGAACGTAAGCGTGCAGGCAAAACTGCTCCGCCACAGGGGCTTTATTTGAATAAGATTAATTATTAGGCAGGTGAGATATGTGGCAGGCAATCAGCGTGAAATGCGCAAAAAAGAGCTGAAAGCAAAAAAAGACAGAAAAAATAAAACTATCATTTGGATTATAATTGCCATTGTTGTTGCAGTATTAATTGTAATGAAGGTTTGCGAGATTAATATTAATACCGTTAAAGAGCATTTTACCGATTCAAGCGGTAAACTTTCCATTTCCCAAAATGTCGAAAAAAATAATTTTTCTTATAATCTTGATTCATCTCAAAATGTGACAGTTAAAAATATTAATAATAAGCTTGGTGTTTTAACTCCGTCAACCTTTACTGTTATTGATACAAAAAAGGCAGTCGCTAAGTATACCTTTGACCACGGTTATTCAAATCCTGTTATTAAAACTTCAGGTATTTATTCTTTGCTTGTTGACCAAGGAAGTACAAAAATGCGCCTTGACAATACCAGCGAAAATGTGTATGAAAATGAACTCAAAGGCAATATTCTTTGCGGCGACGTAGCTAAAAACGGAAACACTGCGCTTGCAACTCTTTCAGGTGATAAGCTTTGCAACGTGACTGTTTACAATAAATCGCTTGATAAAAAAATGAGCTATGATTTGGATTATGGCTATATTATTGACATTGCGATTAATAACAGTGGCAGCAAAATTGCCTTTGTTGCGCTTAACAGTAAAAATGCTCAGCTTAAGGCAAAACTTTATACTATGAATGTCGGCACAAGTGAGCCAAAGGCAATTCTTGATTTGCCAAACTGTAACGTTCTTGAACTTAAATACAACAGCGATAATTTATACGTTGTGGCAGACGATTATATTGGCATTGTTTCTAATCAAAAGAAATTAAAGACCGTTTTTGAATCTGGAAAAATAAATACTGTTTGCTATACGTTTACTCCTAATGACGAGCTTGTTTTGGCTTATAACGATTACAGCAACTCTACGGAAAATAAACTTGTCAGAGTAAGAGCGGGTGGCAATACAAAAAGCGAAACAACGGTTAACGGTAATATCAGATATATTTCGGCATCGCCAAGCGTTGTGAGTGTGCTGACCGACAGTAATATCGTCACTTATTCTCTTGGCAATATGAAGCAAAAGAAAAGAGTAAGCGTTGACGATTCCGTTAAATCAATTTGCCAAATGGGCTCTGCTGTATTTATTCACAGGCAATCTCTTATTGAAAGAAATGAGAGTGATAAATAATGAACCTTGTTGATTTAACACTTGTTATATTTGTTGCCTTGACCGTTTTTGTCGGTATTAAAAGGGGATTTTTAATTTCACTTTTGTCAGCGCTTCGCTTTATTATTGCAATTCCGCTTTCTCTTTTTGTAGGCAATAATTATAATGTTATAATATATAATAAAGTTGTAAGAAGATATATTCTTGAATATGTATCAAAAAAGCTTAATGATTCGGGCGAAATAACAAAATTTACAGAAAATGTTAAATCTTTTGCAAACACCTTTTCGTTTTTTGTAAAGGATAATTCGACTGTTAAATCGCTTTCAAATATTAATTCAAACGAAGCCGCTGTTTATATAACGGATAATATTCTTTGTCCTATTGTTCAAGAAATTATTAAAATACTTTTAATTCTATTGACTTTTGTTCTTTTTTATGTAATAACAAATATTATACTTTCTTTTGCAAAAAAAATAAGAAAAGAGAAGGAACTTCCTTTTCACAAAACAAACAGCTTTTTCGGCGGAGTATTCGGTTTGGTTAAATCCGGCGCTTACTTGATTGTTATTTCAGCTATTTGTGAATTTGTGCTTGATATTATGACCACGCAAAATCAGTTTGTTACACAGCTTAGAAGCAGTGTGATTATAGAATATATTAATAAATTCAACCCTTTGATATGAGGAGGATAAGCTATGAGTAAATTTAATGAAAATGTTAAAGACCTTTTTGAAAATTGGAATACAATTCCTAACTGGTTGTGCTTTGTAAGAATTGCACTTATTCCTGTTTTTTCCGTTCTTTTTATTAAAGAACAATACATAGCCGCTTTTATAACTATGATTGTTGCGGCTTTAACCGATGTATTTGACGGCAAAATTGCAAGAAAATATAATATGGTGTCAAATCTCGGCAAAATTCTTGACCCTATTGCGGATAAACTGTCACAGATAGCAATTGTTATTATTTTGCTTGTTAAGTTTTGGGACGGTCCGCTTAAGTATATTTTGTTCCTTTTTATATTTAAAGAACTGTTAATGATTATCGGCGCAGCTATTTTGATGTCAAAGGGTATGCGCCCTGTTGCCGCTGAGATTTGGGGAAAACTTGCAACTGTTGTATTTTATACTTTTATGATAACAATTATTGCTATCGGCCCTGACGGTGCGCTTCTCAGCATTGACTTCTTTAAAGGCTTGGAACTTAATAATACCGTAATAATGATTATGGTTATTATTTCTGCAATTCTTGCTTTTGCGTCCCTTTTTGGTTACGCACCGGGATTTATTCGTCAGCTCAAGGAAAATAAAGAAAAAAGCGATTCCTCTGAAAAATAAGCTGACTACCTATTACGAGGTGATTTAATGAAACAGCAAATGTGTTCACGCTGCGGTGAAAGACCGGCGGTTGTGTTTATTCAAAAAATGGAAAATGATAAGGTTACTCCTGAAGGACTTTGCATTAAATGTGCAAGGGAGCTTAATATCGGTTCAATTAATCAAATGATTGATAAGCTTGGCATCAGCGACGAGGAAATTGAAGCTGCAAGCGAGCAAATGGCTGATTTTATGGAAAATATGGGCGATTTTAATCTTGATAATTTGTCCGAAATGTTTAATCCTGAAAATTTTGACGGCGCTCAAACTATGCCTTTTTCCGACTTAATTAACGGTGCTCTTTCTCCGACAGAAGACGGTGAAGAAGAAATTACCACCGATAATTCCAATTCTCAGCCAAACGGCAAAAAGCGCAGAAAGGGTAAAAGAGGAGCGAAGGATGATTCAAGAAAATTCCTCAATACTTACTGTACTAATCTTACCGAACGTGCTAAGCAGGGCGAAATCGATAATATTATCGGCAGAGAAAGCGAGATTGCACGTGCAGTTCAAATTCTCTGCAGAAGAACAAAAAATAACCCATGCCTTATCGGTGAGCCGGGCGTCGGCAAAACCGCTATAGCAGAGGGCCTTGCAATCAAAATTGCCAAGGGAGAGGTACCTGCACGTCTTGCTGACAAAGAGATTTACCTTCTTGACCTTACTGCACTTGTTGCCGGCACTCAGTTCAGGGGCCAGTTTGAAGGCAGAATTAAAGGCCTTGTTGATGAGGTTAAACACGAGGGTAATATTATTTTGTTTATTGACGAGGTTCATAATCTTGTAGGTACCGGCGATTCAGAGGGTACAATGAATGCTGCCAATATTCTTAAGCCTGCTCTTTCAAGAGGTGAAATTCAAGTAATCGGCGCTACTACCTTTAATGAATACAGAAAATATATCGAAAAAGATGCCGCTCTTGAAAGACGTTTTCAGCCTATTAAGGTTGAAGAACCGTCAATTGACGATGCATATAAAATGCTTGTCGGCATTAAGGGATATTATGAAGATTATCATAAGGTGCAGATTTCAGATTCGCTTGTATATAAAGCTGTTACTATGTCCGAAAGATATGTTACTGACAGATATCTTCCCGATAAAGCCATAGATTTGCTTGATGAGAGCTGCACAAGCGCAAATTTGCGCAATCCGGCTATTAGCCAATACCAGATGGCACTTGACAGAAAAAAGCTTTTAGAGAGCAATATAGAAAGGCTTTCCAATCCTGAGGAAAACGAAGAAATTGACTACGAGCTTGTAACTAAGTTTAAAAGTGAAGTTATTCAACTTGACGAAAAAATAGCCGACCTTAAGGAAAAAGCATCCGATAATCAGGTTTTGGAGTCTGATTTGGCAAAGGTTATATCACTTTGGACCGGTATTCCTGCAACTAAGATTGAGCAAAATGATATTAAAAAGCTTGCAAATCTTGAAAGTGAACTTAAAGAGCATATAATCGGTCAAGATACGGCTATTGAAAAGGTTTCAAATGCTGTCAGAAGGGGCAGAGTGAATATCAGCCCTAAAAAAAGACCGCAGTCGTTTATATTTGTAGGCCCTACGGGTGTCGGCAAAACGGAACTTGTTAAGCGCCTTGCAGACAGTTTATTTGACAGCCCGGATAATCTTATTCGTCTTGATATGAGCGAATTTATGGAAAAATTCAGCGTTTCCCGTATTATCGGTTCGCCTCCGGGTTACGTTGGTTATGATGATGCCGGTCAGCTTACAGAAAAGGTTAGACGTAAGCCGTACAGTATTATCCTTTTTGACGAGATTGAAAAGGCACATAAGGATGTTCTCAATATTCTTCTTCAAATTCTTGATGAGGGCAGAATAACAGACGCACAGGGCAGAAGTGTTAATTTTGAAAATACAATTATTATTATGACTTCGAATGCAGGTTCTACCGACTCTGCTTCGTTAGGTTTCAATAAAACAGCAAACGATATTAATGCAGAAGTTACAATGAAAGCCCTTGAGCGCTTCCTGCGTCCTGAATTTTTGGGCAGGGTAGACGAAATTGTTATTTTTAATCAGCTCACTCATGATGACTTTGAAAAAATTGCTAAGCTTATGCTCGGTGAACTTGTTGAAAGTCTTAAGGATAAGGCAATTATTATGTCTTACGATGAAAGCGTTCCGGTTTATCTTGCAAAAAAAGCATTCGGCTCAAAGAAAAATGCAAGAGGACTTCGTGATTGCGTAAGGCGTGATGTTGAAGAAAAACTTGCTAATGCGATTGTATTTAATCAGGACGAGGAAATTAAGTCTCTTTCTCTTTCTGTAGAAAATGATGATATTAAAATTAAAATAAATTAAAAAAAGACTTGACATTTTGCAATGTGTTATGTATAATAATGAACGTTGCAACGCGGGTGTAGTTCAATGGTAGAATCCCAGCCTTCCAAGCTGGTCGTGTGGGTTCGATTCCCATCACCCGCTCCAATGCGCTGATAGCTCAGCTGGATAGAGCAACTGCCTTCTAAGCAGTAGGTCGGGGGTTCGAGTCCCTCTCAGCGCGCCATTGTTTGGGGTAACAGCACGAAAGTGCTTTTACATATATGGTGGGATTAGTTCAGTTGGTTAGAGCGCCAGTTTGTGGCACTGGAGGTCATCGGTTCGAATCCGATATCCCACCCCACTTTTTATATTTATCCCTACATTGGGGTGTAGCCAAGCGGTAAGGCAACGGACTTTGACTCCGTCATGCGTGGGTTCGAATCCCGCCTCCCCAGCCAACACCCTGATATCAGGGTGCTATACGGTTCATTAGCTCAGATGGCAGAGCACTTGACTTTTAATCAAGGTGTCCGGGGTTCGATTCCCCGATGAGCCACCAAAAAAGAGAAGCATTTGTTGCTTCTCTTTTTTATTTTTATATCAATTATCACCGCTACTTTGTTACAAAATAAGCATAAATACCTAAAAACCTATTGACAAAGTAGGAAATGATGCTATAATAAGCATATAACAATTCATATTAAAGCAAGGTGATTATTTTGAAACAACTTTTATGCTTTGGCGACTCAAACACTTGGGGTTTGATTCCAAAGACTAACGAAAGATACCCTTGGGGCGTCAGATGGACGAGTATTTTGCAGGAAAAGCTTCAAAATGTTCGTATTTTAGAAGAAGGTCTTTGCGGCAGAACAACCATATTTGACGATGCTTACAGGAAAAATCGCAACGGTCTCGAATCTCTGCCTGAAATATTAGAGTCAAATTATCCTATTGATGCGGCGATTATTATGCTTGGTACGAATGATTGTAAATCTTATTATAATTCAAATCCGTTTAAAATCGCCAAGGGTCTCGGTTTGTGTATTGATGAATTTTCAAAATATATTTCACCTGAGAAAATTCTTGTTGTTTCTCCGATTTTTCTTGGAGAAAATGTTTGGAAAGAGGAATACGACCCTGAGTTTGATACTAATTCTGTAAAAACTGCTAAAGCGCTTCATAATGAATACAAAAGAATTGCGTATGAAAAGAACACTAATATAATAAGTGCTGCCGATTATGTTCAACCAAGCGAAACCGACCAAGAGCACTTAACCGCTCAGGGACATGAAATTCTTGCAAATGCAATATTCAATGCAGTTGTAAGCGCAAGTATTGTGTGATTTAGAGGACGAGATGAACGCAAATATTACGAGAGATGAAGCATTAAAGCTTTTGAAGGCGGCAGGCTGTTCACGTAATGCTATTAAACACGGCTCAGAACTTCTTGGCTTAGATTTGAATAAGCTTTTTGATGAAACCCATACTTGCTATGCGCTCATGTGAAAATGACGTAAAAAGCGAACTTGAAGCATTTCATTTGAAAGTTTAATAACTATAAATAAAGCCATTCAGTCTTTTTCAGATTGAATGGCTTTATTTGAATTATTCTACAGTTTGATTTTTATGTAATCCTTTTATTTATCCCCAAACTTCTTCGGCGATTTCTTTAACAAGCTTTAATTTTGCCCATTGCTCCTCCTCGGTAAGCTTGTTGCCGATTTCGCAGGAGGCAAAGCCGCATTGTGGGCTTAAGCAAAGTCTGTCAAGAGAAATATATTTAGCCGCTTCATATATCCTTTTAATAACCTCGTTCTTGTCCTCAAGCTTGGGTGACTTGGTTGTGATTAAGCCTAAAACTACCTTTTTGTTAGCAGATACCTTTGCAAGCGGCTCAAATGAGCCTGAGCGTTCGTCATCATATTCAAGAAGAAGTGCGTCAACATTTTCTCTTGCAAATACATAGTCTGCCACAGGGTCGTAAGCGCCGCTTGAGAAGAATGTTGAATGATAATTGCCTCGGCAAATGTGAGAGGTTATTACTAAATCATCAGGCTTATTTTCAAGCGCAAGGTTGTTTACGTTTAAAAGCTGTTCTTTAAATTCGTTGATATCAATTCCGAAAGCGTCTTTATTTGCGCTGTCGCCGATTGCTGAACCCCAAGAGCAGTCGTCAAGCTGAAGATTGCGGCAACCTGCATCGTAAAATTGTTTTATAACGTTCTGATAAGCCTTGCCTATATCCTCAATAAGTTCTTCATTCGTTTCGTAAAACCTACGTGTTTTTTCAATGCTGCCGGGCACAATAAACTGCAAATAAGTTTGCGCCGGTGCAGGAATTGTATATTTTGCAACGGTGTTTTCATCCTCAAATTGCTTTAAGAATTTGAAATACTCAACGAATGGGTGAGCCTTAGCTTTGAATTTGCCAATTAAATATGTATCGTCAAGTACAGCAAGTTCATCATTAAACGGTACTCCGCCTCCTGTTGCCTTGTGCTCTACTCCTTCAAAGCCCCACATAAAATCAAGATGCCAGAAAGTTCTCCTGAACTCGCCGTCAGTAATTGCGTGGAAGCCGAGTTCTTTTTGCTTTGCTACTAATTTCGTAATTTCCTCGTTTACGATTTTGTCATATTCATCTTTTGTAATACCGTTATTTTGATATTCTGTTTTGGCGTCTTTTAAAGCCTGCGGTCTAAGAAAACTTCCTACAAAATCATATCTAAACGGTGTTTTTAATGTACTCATAATCAAAAAATCCTTTCGTTTGTTGATGAGTACAGTTTAGCACATTAATATTGTTTTGAAAAATACTTAAAAACCATCGATAGCTATAGGATTAAACTATAGCTGTGTGCTTTTTGATAGCATCAATATAAGAAATTGCGTAGCGTGAAAGAATAATGTTTTTCTTTTTTATAAGACCGATTCGCATAGTGCAGTCCATATCAAGCTTTTTTGAAATAATATCTTCTCCGTTTAGCTCCTTGTCAATAACGCCGGAACTTACGGTAAAGCCGTTAAGACCGATAGCAAGGTTAAAAAGAGTTGCTCTGTCCCTAACCTGAATATTTTTCGGCATATCAAGCACGCTTAAAAATTCTTCGCTGAAATAAAAAGAATTGCGTTTTCCTTGCTCATAAACCAAATAAGGATAAGGCTTTAATTCTTCAAGAGTGATAATCTCGTTATTTGCAAGCGGGTGATTTTTGCTTATAAATACGTGAGGGGAGGCTTTGAATATTTCTTCAAAAACCAAATCGTTCTTTTTAAAAAGCTTAGTCAGTACATCCTCGTTATGTTCAAAAAGATAAAGAATACCAAGCTCACTTCTTCCGTTTGCAACGTCGTCAATTATTTCTCCCGTCTGTGTTTCACGAAGAATAAAACTGTAAACGTTTGCATCGTATTTATTAACAACGTCTACAAATGCGTTTACGGCAAATGAATAATGTTGACATGAAACAGAAAATTTAGGCGTTCTGTTTTTGTCATTACAAAATCTATCCTTCATTATGTCTGCCTGTTCAAGTAAATTGCGTGCAAATGAAAGAAGCTCTTCGCCCTCTCTTGTTACGCTGACGCCTTTGTTTGAACGCACAAATGCAGTTACTCCCATTTCCTTTTCAAGATTGTGTATAGCCGCACTCAGGCTTGGCTGTGATATAAAAAGTTTTTCTGCAGCCACTGTAATGTTTTTACATTCGGCAACGGTTACTAAATATTTAAGCTGTTGCAGTGTCATAGCACACCTCTTTTTGTTTTTATGATTTAATTATATATTCTGTTATTATTTCAAATTTAAAACTTTTTGAATTTCATCTAAATTATTTGCAAAAAATATTCCTTCTTGGCGTTCTTTTGTGGAAAGTCCCATTTTAATCATATTATTAAGTAAATTTTTAAGACTGTCGTAATATCCGTTTAAATTATATAATATGCAAGGAGCGTTAAGCTGTTTTAGTGATACTTTTGACATAACCTCGCTTATTTCCTCCAATGTTCCCGTGCCACCGGGAAATGCGATAAAAGCATCGCCGAGCTCTATCATTTTCGCCTTTCTTTCGCTCATATCATCAGTTATGATTAACTGTGTTAAGCCGTCATATTGAAGTTCTTTATCAATAAAAAACTGAGGCTCAACACCTATTGCCTTTCCGCCGGAGCTTAATGTGCTTTCGGCAATTAATCCCATCAGTCCTGATTTTGAGCCACCGTAAATAAGCGTGTTGCCGCTTTTTCCTATAAATGTACCAAGTTCTCTTACTGCTTTTTCAAGGTTTTCGTCATTGCCCTTTAATGCTCCGAGATATACTGTAATATTCATATTTACTCCTCTTTTTATACAAAAATCCCTCACTTGCTTTTAAACAGAGTGGGGGATTGGTTTCGTTTTAGTCCTTTTGCAAAAGCATACGGTCATTGTCAAATTCTTTCATTTCTCGCTCACGGTAAAGCTTTAAAAGGTCTGACACGTTCATTTCTTTTCTTGTAACACTGTCAAGGTCAATAATTATTTCTCCCGAGTCCATCATTATTGTCCTTGTACCGGTAACAAGCGCCTGTGACATATTATGAGTAATCATCATAGTGGTAATATTGTTTTCCTTAACGATATCGTTTGTGATTTTCATAACTTTGTCCGCCGTTACAGGGTCAAGAGCTGCCGTGTGCTCATCAAGAAGCAAAAGCTTAGGCGTAACAATTGTGCACATTAAAAGAGTGACAACCTGCCTTTGACCGCCTGATAAAAGACCGATTTTAGTTTTCATTCTATCCTCAAGACCCATATCAAATCTTGCAAGATGTTCTCTGAAATATTCTCTTTTCTTTTTGCCGATTGCCTGCGAAAAGAAACTTGAGCCTGCACGGGAATACGCAAGCGCAAGGTTTTCCTCAATCGTCATATTAGGAGCAGTACCTTTCATAGGGTCTTGGAAAACCCTTCCGACGAGCCTTGCTCTTTTGTGTTCGGGCATAAAGGAAATATCCTTGCCGTCAAGTATAATTCTGCCTTTGTCCTGCTCAAATGTTCCGCATATCATATTGAAAAGTGTTGATTTGCCTGCTCCGTTTGAGCCGACTATAGTTACAAATTCGCCGTCATTAAGCGTTAGATTAATGTCGTTTAATGCTTTGTGCTCATTGACAGTATCCTTTGCAAAGGTTTTGGAGACATTTTTAATTTCAAGCATTTTTTCTTGCCTCCTTCTTTGCTTTTGCATTTTCGATTTTGTGCTTAATTTCAGGAACAATGAGTGTTGCAGCCACAATGATAGCACAAGTAAGCTTCATAAGGTTTTCACTGTTCTTGCCAAAGAGAGAAACGTCAATAACAAATGCAACTATAATTTTATAAATTACCGAGCCTACTACCGCACTTGTTAAACCGAGTGCAACATTCCTTTTGCCGAATATTGCCTCACCGATTATTACTGCCGCAAGACCGTAAATAAGCGTGCCGTTTGAAAAACTTTGGTCGCTTAAGCCGAGATAGTGGGAAATAAGCGCACCTGAAAGGGCAATAAGTCCGTTTGCAAGCGCTAAACCGAAAATAAGAGAAAAATCAACATTAATCGATGACGCTCTTACCATATCGGGGTTGTCACCGGTTGCTCTTATGCAAAGACCGAGATGAGTTCTGAAAAATACAATAAGCAGTATAAGTACTAAGATGCAAATAACCGCACCGATAACAAGACCTGCTATCTTTTTATCCGCACCGCTTATGCCTACTGCCTTGTAAAATTTTGTGAATGCGGAATTATCGTTAAAGTTAAGGTTAGATGAACCTCTTACCATTAAATTTATTGAATAAAGCCCGCTCATTGTAATAATACCTGCCAAAACAGGGTGAACCTTAAGCTTAGTTTGCAAAAGACCTGTTACTATTCCTGCAAGCACACCTGCCGCAAAAGCCGCAATAAAGCTTGTAACGCTCAATCCCTTGCTTGCAACAATAGCCGCAACTGCCGAGCCGAAGCCGAATGAACCCTCTGTTGTAAGGTCCGGTATGTCAAGTATTCTAAGTGAAATGTATATACCGAGGGCAAGAAGTCCGTAAAGAAATCCCTCCTCGATTGCCGTAATATAAACCTGCATAATTTGTCCTTAATAGTTTGTATTTTAGTTAATTATTTATTTACTACCTGAATTTCGTAGCCAATAGTGTTCTTATACGGAGCTTTTACGCCGAGCATATCTGCTGTGCCGGAATTGAATGTGCAATAGTCAATTCCTACAACCTCAGCCGGAATTTCCTCAATTTTTGTACCCTTCATATACTCAATGCATTTGTCTGCGGTTTTAGCGCCGATGCCCTTATCGTCAATAGCAAGAGTAGCAAGGCAACCGCTATTTACTGTTGTTGCAGATGAGCAGTAGGTAGGAATTTTTGCTTCGTTGCAAACCTGAGCAAGCGCACTTACACCATCTTGAACAATTGCGTCGTTAGGTACGAAGATAACGTCACAGCCTTTTTTTATAAGTGTTTCTGTTGAAGATTTAACGTCTGCCGATGTTTCAACAGTTGCGCTTTCGTATTTAACACCTTTTTTGTCAAGATATTTTTGCGCTGATTCAACAGTATTTACAGCGTTAATTTGTGATGTTGAATAAATAAAGCCCCACTTTTTAACATCAGGAGTGATTTTGTATCCCATATCAATAATGTCCGATACAGGGATTGCATTTGATGTGCCTGTTGCATTTTTGTCAGGTGTGTTCATATCTGTAATAACCTGAGCCTCAACAGGAGCAGATACAGCGCAGAAGAAGCAAGGGGTGTCAGATGCTAAATTAACAAGAGTTTGCGTGCATGCAGTGCCGATTGTAAAGATTGCGTCATAACTTCCGTCGTCCATAGCGTTGATAATTGTTGTAAGAGTTGTTGAATCGCCTTGCGCATCCTTGTAGTCAAACTCAGCGTTTTCATAACCGTTTTTCTTCATTTCCTCAATGATTCCGTCCTTCATATCAACGAAAGCGCCGTTAGCACCTGTTTGTACCACAATGCCGAACTTAGCTTTTTTTGAATCGTTTGCCTTGTTGTGCTCGCCGCCCGATTTTGAACAGCCTGCAAAGCAAGCGACTGCAATTACAACTGCAAATAAAACAGCTGCAATTTTTTTAATTGTTTTTTTCATAAGAATACCTCTTTCTTAATTAATTGATTTTGCTATATTCTTCAAGCTTTTTAAAAGCTTTATATACCATATCCTCGCTTATTTTATATGGATTGTGGTCAATGTCCTTCATATTGCACACCATAGGCACAAGCTTATCTAAATCATCCTCATTCATCTCAATGTCCGCAAGACAGGTCGGCAAATTGATTGAACGGTTAAATTCAAACATTTTCTTAAACATTTCCTCGTTTTTATCAACAAGTAAAAGAATAAGCACACCGTATCCCACTATCTCGCCGTGCAAATGCCTCTCCTCAATATGAGGGAAGGATGTAAGCGCATAAAATACTGCGTGCGCAAGCCCTGTGTTGTAATCAATAATGTGCTCGTTTGTTAAAAGAATTGATGCAATACCCGTTGTTACAATAATTCCTAAAACAACCTGCTCAACCTCAAAACTTGCAGTGCCCGATTTGAAATCATCAAGTGCTTTTTTGCCGTATTTGAGAAGGGGAGTTAAGCACATTTGCGATGTAGTTACACCGAGTGCGTGGTAATGAACTAAGTCCTCTCCACGGCTGCTCATCTCTGCTTCAAAATATTTAGCATAAGTATCGCCGATACCTGCCCACATATATTTAGCCGGTGACTTTGCAATGACCGGAGTGTAAATAAAGCAATGCCTTGCCGGAGAGGTAAAGAAAAACGGCTCTTTAAAGCTGCCGTCGGCATTATACATAATTGAAACCGCCGTTGTTCCCGCACAGTTTGATGCGATTGTAGGAAAAGTGAATATTTCCTTATTTGTAATATATGCAAGTGCTTTTGCGGTATCAAGCGCTTTTCCTCCGCCGATACCAAAAATAATATCTGCTTTTTTTACAAGTTCATTTTCTTTAAGCGTATTTACATTTTCGTATGTAGCGTCACCGCCGTACCATAAAAAATCGAGTATTTCAAGGCTTGTGCCGTTACATTCATTAATTATTAAATCCCTAACTTTGCTGATTGCTGTTTTACCGCCTATGCAAATTACCTTTTTGCCGTACGGCTCGCAAATTTCACCGATTTTACTATAAACATTATCGCCGATTGAATAGCTTGGTAATGTAATCGAATAATTTTTCAAAATCACTACTTCCTATATTATAAAGATAAATAATTATAACACTATATATTCCCTATGTCAATTATTCCAAAAGCTGTCTTGTATTAAATTTCGTATTTTTCTAAAAATAATACGGAATGTGCGGAGGTGACATCTTGAAAAATAAATTGACTTCCTTTTTTATGTGTGCTGTATTGATTTTATGCGTTTTTTTCTCGTACGGCTTTACGATTTGCAGTGTTTGCGTCATTGACGAGCAAGGCAGTGTGCTTAAAAGCTATTATTCCTCAAGCGATATTACAACAGCTCTTTCAAGAGCGCTTGATTATACTAAAAAATACGCTTCAAAATATAATCCTTTGACCGTCAAGCTTTCACGTGGTAATTATAATGTTAAAAATACTCTTTTTCTCACATCATATACGACAATTGATTTGAATGCCTCGCTGATTAAAAATGCAAATTTCAAGCGTGGAAATATATTCAAATCTCCCGAAGATAAAGCGTACCCCGGGTATTCTTCACTATGTGAATGTATTATAAAAAACGGAACGCTTGACGATAATTTTAATCGTAATAAGTCATGTATTTTGCGCCTTTGTCATGCCAAAAACATTAAAATTCAAAATGTTGTTTTTCTTAATAATTATTATTCCCACCACGCCGAGCTTGCAGCTTGCCAAAATGTTACGTTTTTAAATTGTACCTTTAACGGGCAATATTCAAATTTAATGCTCAATTCATCAGAGGCAATTCAAATCGACATTCTCGATAAGGTCCATTTTTATGGTTTCACATCATATGATAATACAATGAATGACAGCATAACGGTTGAAAACTGTGTTTTTAAAAATGTTTACAGAGGAGTCGGTACGCATAATTATTTTAAAAATCTTTACCAAACAAACATCAAAATTACAGCTTGTACCTTTGAAAATATAACCGATTGTGCAATATCGGCAGTTAATTTTAAGAACATAGATTTCACTGGCAATAAATTTCTAAATTGTAAATATTCTGTTTTTTATCGTGATAACGGTAAATAACACTTGTCTATTTATTTCTTTTGTTATATACTAAATGGGTTAGAAGGTGATTAAATGCCGATTTCGGTTATGCTCAAACCGGCATCAAGCAATTGCAATCTCGCTTGTGAATACTGCTTTTATCATTCGCTTTCATCTAAGCGAACTGATTTTTCAAAAGGCTTTATGAGCGATGATACTGCAAAAAGAGTTGTTGACAGTGCACTTGAATTTGCGGACTCTACCGATGTGTATTTTACATTTCAAGGAGGAGAGCCGCTTTTGTGTTCGCTTGATTTTTATAAAAATTTTGTATCTTACGTTAAAAAATCAAACAAAAAGGGCAGTAATGTACATTATTGCCTGCAAACAAACGCAACACTTATTAATGATGAATTTGCACTTTTCTTTAAGGAAAACGGTTTTTTAATCGGCGTTTCCCTTGACGGTGATAAGGAAGTTAATAAATATCGGATTTATCCAAACGGTAAAAACTCGTTTGATGATATATTAAAGGGAATAGATATTCTGAAAAAACATAACGTTTCTTTTAATGTTCTTTCCGTTTTAACTAAAAATACGGCACTTAATTTCAGAAAAGCGTATAGATTTTTTAAGTCAAACGATTTAAGATATATTCAGTTTATTGTCGGCTTGAAGCCTTTTGGTGAAAAAGAAAACGATATGTATATGAATAACGACGATTATGCATATTTTTTAACTAAAGGCTTTAATATTTATTATAACGATTATTTGCGTGGAGATTTTGTTTCAATTCGTACTTTTGATAATTACATATCTCTCATAAACGGTAATAACGCAGAGCAATGCGGAATGAATGGTTTTTGCTCAAACCAATTTGTTGTTGAAGGTGACGGAAGTGTTTATCCTTGCGATTTCTATTGCACAGATGAATGGCTTTTGGGTAATATCAACGAATCGTCATTTAAACAAATGTATAAAACCTCTAAATGTGTTGAATTTATAAAAAGTTCCTTTAAGCTTGATGATAAGTGTAAGGAATGTAAGTATTTTTATATTTGTCGTGGCGGCGGTTGCAGGCGTAACCGAGAAAGCAGTGATTACTGCTTAGCTTACAGGCAATTTTTCTCTCAATGTGAGGATAAACTAAAAACGCTTAAAAAAGTAGGTGTTAATTAATGAAAAAAGCTATATCGTTAATATTAAGTGCGGCTTTTGTGTGTTCGCTTTTTGCAGCTTGCAGTGATAAAAGTGTAAATGAAGACGGCAGCAATAAATCTTCGGAAAATAATATTGAACTTAAAATAACTACCGACGCTCATTATTCTTCTCTTGACGAATCGTCAATCAAAGCTTATGAAAAGCTTTGCAATGCCGTTCTTAATTACGAGAGTGAGGTTAAATATAATGTTTCGCTTTCTGATGATGTAAATCGGTTGTTTTATACTTCTTTTCCGCAATATGTTCTTGTTGACGGAATCGATTTCCTCAATGATAATTCAGGCGTTAAAATTACTTATGCAAATGATAAGGAAACGCAAAATGCCAAGCTAAAGGAATTTAATGCCGATATTTCAAAAATAATGAATAAATGCGGATACGGCAAGGTCGGTAAAGATGAATATTTGCTTAACGTATATTCATATATAGCAAGTAATTTTAAAGTTGATAATTCGGTTACCACCGTTTTTGACACTGTTTTGCAGGGCAAGGGTATGAGTTCAACCTTGAGTGGGCTGTTTGAATATTTGCTTCTTCAAAATGATATCAATGCTTCTCATCTTATTAATGTTGATTCAAACTCTATTGCAAAAATGATATCGCTTGCCGATTTTAAAGGGCAAAAGTATTTCTTTGATGTCACTTCTGAACTTGAGGATAATTCAGGTAAGGCATTAAAATATTTTGCAATGGATACCAAGAGGGCACAAACGGGTTCGGGATTTATGTTTACCGATAATTCATCTCCTGATGAAATTGATGATGAAACGTTTTCCAAGCTTTCAACTTCAAGTTCTTATGAAATTTCAGGCTCTAAAGTTATTGTCGATATTAAAGGAAATGATGACTTTGAATTCAATTTGGACTAAATTCACTTTATATACTACAATTTGATATATTTAATAAAAAAGATACAAGAAATTGTATCTTTTTTGTTGTAATCGCAAAATTAATGTGTTATTATATGGCTTATGATTTAACTAAGGGGGATTAGTATGGCAGACATTGCTTCACTCAAACAAAAAGTGACGACTCTTGTTGACAATGTAAAATACTATTGGAAAGAGCCGCCCAAGGGCAGATATATGTCCTTTAAGGAAATTGGTTCATATGCATTCGGCGGTATAGGCGCATACCTTATCGTTAGTATGAGCTATATCTGTATGCTCGCAACAACAAATGTATTTATTACAGGTACAATCGGTATAACACCAACCGATATGTATATCTTGTATGTTATTGCAACCGTCGCAAGTATTCCGCTTACGGGATTGCGTGCAACAATTGTTGATAATACACGTAATAAAGCGGGTAAATATCGACCTTACATATTGATGATGGGTATACCTTCGGCTGTTCTCTTTATAGCTATGGTATGGTTCCCGTATGACAAGCTTTCACTTCTTGTCGGCACTAACGTTTTATTCGCAGGCAAAACAGCAGATTATCTTGCAAAATGCTTTGTTCTTCTCTTATTTAACGTTATTCTTCAATTTGTATATATGTTCTTCTATGATGCATATGAAAACCTTATTCACGTTCTTTCTCCTAACTCACAGGAAAGAGCTGACGTTGCATCAATTAAGAGTATTGTATATTCTCTCGGACCATCTGTTGTAAACCTTATTATGCCTATCGTTGCTGAAAACGTATTCCATACTAATCAGACTGATATCCGTGTTTACAGACTTGTGTTCCCGATTTTGGGTATCCTCGGTTCTGCTCTTTTGGTAATTGTTTATGCAAATACAAAAGAAAAGATTATTCAGGCTAAGACCCACGTTATTCAAATTAAATTTACCGACGCTTTCAAAGCTGTTGCAAAGAATAAATATTTCTGGATTATTTCGCTTGCAAGCTGGATAGGCTTCCTTGAATTGGCTTATTCAAATATCCTTGCTTGGCTTTATAACTACGGCGGCGCTTGTTCGGGTAATGTTTACGGTATTATCGTAACACTTAACGGTAACTCTGCTCTTTGGGGTATGATTATGGCTCCGTTCTTTATCCGCAAGTACGGTAAGAAAAATGTTCAGATTGTTACTAACCTTCTTAATATTGTATTCATCCTTGCAATGATTCTCTTTACAGGCAAGATTACAAGCGCAACTATTTGGATGGTACTCCTTTGCTTGTATTGCAACGGTATCGTAGGTGCGTTTGCTCATATTCTTAACCCTGCTATTCAGGCTGATATCCGTGACTATCAGCAGTACAGAACCGGTGAAAGAATTGACGGTATGTTTGCCGCTGTTGCAACAATCGGCTCTGTAATCACTCTTATCACTTCATCTGTTATTCCTACTCTTCAGGAAAAGCTCGGTATGAATGTTGAAACTGCAAGAAGAGTTGTAAACGATTCTGCTCTTATGGCTCGTAAGCTTCCGGGCAAAGCCGAAACTATTGGTCAAATACTTCATGATCAGGCGGCCAACGGTCAGGATATTTTCAATGCGTCTAACGCTCTTTATGACGTTGACGGTGTTCTTATTCCTCTTCTTCGTGTGCTTATTATTGTTGCCGCTATCGGTGCAACACTTAATGTAATTCCTTTCTTCTTCTATGATTTTACAGAGAAGAAGCAAAAGGCTGTTGTTCGTGTGCTTAAGGTACGTGCTCTTTTTGAGGACTATGCTAACGATGCTTTGAGCGATAAAGGGCTTGTTGAGGCTGTCGATCTTGTTAATAATGCAAGAGAAATGGCAACAGCTACTCCTAAGCCGGTGTCTAAGGAGGATTATAAGCACCTTAAGGGCAAGGAAAAGAAAGCCGCTAAAAAGGCTTACCGTGAGGCAATTGAATATAATGAGGAAATCGAAATCTCGCAATTTGTTTGCGCTGAGCTTGATAAGTTCAATTCTGAAAATGTAATGCGTCAGGTTGACCTTTATCAAAAGGTATATGATGCAGGTCTTGACGGTATCGTTAATATGGACGTTAATGCTGTTAAGGCTGAGCTTGCCGCTGCTAAGGCTCTTCCAAAGGATACCGAGCAGCATAAGGAAATCCGTAAGGTTGAAATTGAGCTTGCTAAGAAAAAGCTTGCTTCTCATAAGAATTATCTTAAGCACTTTGGCTCGGTTAATGAGTTTAAAGAGCCTGAAATGTCTGTTCTTGAGGGCTTCTTCAATGTTGAGGATAAGTGCGATGACAGACTTGAAGAACTTAATAAGGAACTTCGTGAGGCTAAAAAGGCTAAGGATAAGGGCGAGATTGCTAAGATTAAGGCTGATATGAATAAGTATGCCAACGAGCGTAAAGAGGCACGTAAGGCTTCTAAGGCTGAAATGGATAAGCACGCTATGTTTAACCGTGCCGCAGACGCTTATATCACTTCCCGTAAGCTTCTTGAGCAAAAGGAAAACTTCAAGCATCTTGATGAAATTGCCGCTCATTATGATGAGGCAAAGGCAAGAGTCGAGGCTGAAGAAAAGGCTAAGGAGCTTGAAAACGAGCGTAAGCGTAAAGAGCTTGAGGCTGAGCTTGCAAAGCGCAAAGCCGCAAGAAAAAAGAAATAATTTCAAATACGGAATTTTTAATCGGGGACACCACCAAATCATAGATTTGGTGGGGAAAAGGAGAAAGGAATGAAGTGTTTATTATAAATTTTGCTAAAGAAAATTTATTCAAACACGGAATTTCTTTCGACGTTGTAGGGGCGACCATTGGTCGCCGCTTTATTTTTATCAAATACGCTTTTTTATGCCTGTTATCCTGCCGAACAAATATATAGTTTCATTGACAACAAGTATTATCTATGCTATATTTTAACCATAAAGGTCGATTTTTTGCAAATATGTTTCAACTTATTATGAGGAAAAATAAGTCTGAGTTTCCTGACGAGATTGTAGATAATTTGATGAAAATTCATTCAATTCATAATGATAAATACGCTCCGATTGGTAATGCAATTTGTGACTCTTGGTATGATTATTACAGTGAGCTTGTAAAATGGATTGTTAAATTTACTAATGGTTACTATGTGTCGCAGATTGTAAAAAATGTTTGCTAACCTTTTCAGCGATAATCAAGTGTAACGCTATATGTGTTTGAATGCTTTTGATAATGAAACGCAAGTTTATAAATACTTCGTGAATGGTAAGAGAAATACAAATAAGGTCGGCTTTAACCGAATTGAAGCTTATCAACGTATTTAAGAAAAGAGAAATTTTAAATAATCAAACAGAGGTTATCAAAATGAAAAAAATTACATCAATTTTATTATCAATAATAATGATATATAGCGTTTGCTTTCCGATTACGGCGTTTGCCGCAGCATTGCCAACTGTCGGTATTTCGTCTTTATCAGTTAAGAAAAATACCGTTACCGTCAAGTGGAAAAAGAAATCTAAAATCATGGGCTATCAAATCCAATATTCAACCGACAGTAAGTTTAAAAAGAATAAAAAATCCATTAAGATTAAAAAAGCAAAAATAACTTCTAAGAAAATTTCAAATCTAAAGGAAAGCAAAAAATATTATTTCAGAATAAGAACATATAAATCATCAAATAAAAAAACTCGATATTCAAAATGGTCTAAAGTAAAGAGTATAAAAACTCCGAAAGACACAAAAAGTAACAAAGATAATATCCAAAAAGAAACACATTGTACAAATAATAATAATCATAGCATAAAATGCGGAAATATGGGAAAGTGGTTCACAAGTAAGAGTGATATAGATGATTATTGGGAAGAGGTTGTTCAAAAATACTCTAAGCAATATGAAAATGGAGAAATAACTTGGGAAACATATTGCAAAAAATCACCTTATGGCTATGAATGTTGGCCTTGCAGCTATTGTGGTAAATGGACAGGTAATTTTAAATATAGGTAAAATTATGACATTAAATGAAAAAATATACAAAATAGTTTCGAAAATACCGTATGGCAAGGTTGCAACTTATGGGCAAATAGCTACACTTTGCGGCAATCCCTATTATGCAAGAGCAGTAGGTAATGCACTTCATAAAAATCCAAACCCTCAAAAAATACCTTGCTATCGTGTTGTAAACAGTAAGGGTAAACTGACAGAAAATTTCGCCTTTGGCGGTTTAAGGGTGCAGTCGGATTTGCTTATAAGCGAGGGTATTGAAGTGATTGACGGCAAGGTGGATTTAGAAAAATATCAATGGCGTGGCTAAAATATTAGATTATAATGTTAAATCGTTGATTTAACATTATTTTTATCGCTACGTTGTGATACGTTATAAACAGAAATGACGATTACTATTGCTAAAATTAAAATGGCTGATTAAATTTTAAACGCAGAAAGCGTTGCAAGGAAATTAAGGAGTTATTCTTAAAATAATATGGATATTTTAACTTATTTAAAGAAAAATATTACAACTAAAACCCCGCTTTGTGAGATTTTGGATACATTTTGCAAAATGTGCGAAATTGATTTGAAAGATTGCGAGCTTCTTTTTGAAACGGGTGTTTTTTCATTCACGTGCGATGAACTTTATTATTTTTCACTTGTAAGGCAGTATGAAGCAGAGGGTGAGGGGTATAATCAAATTCACGTTGATGTAATTTATCCGCCGTCAAGCAAAATAAGCGAGTTTTCACGTGCCGATTGGGTAGAAAATGTTGATGAATTTAAGCAAAAGGTGCTTTCGTCCGAGGAATATTCAATTTTAAAGGACGAGCCTATTTATAAGCTTGATATTTACGATGATAACACAGAATAGGGGAATTATGGTTAAATTTTATAGCTATATTGATAACCACGATAAATTGAAATTTGCCGTCATTTGCGCTAAAACCGAGGGTAAATTTGTCCTTTGCAAGCACAAAATGAGAGATACTCTTGAGTTTCCCGGCGGTCACAGAGAGGCTGAGGAATTTATTGTCGATACCGCAGAAAGAGAACTCAAAGAAGAAACGGGCGCAAAGGATTTTACGCTTGAGCCTGTTTGCATTTACGGTGTAAAAGAGGGCGATGGTGATGAAACCTACGGTATGCTTTGCGTTGCCGATATAACCTCGTTTGAACCGTTTGACAGCGAGATTGAAAAGATTGTTATAACTGATACTCTGCCTGATAATTGGACTTATCCGACCATTCAGCCGTATCTTTTAAAAGAGCTTAAAAGGCGAAATTTGATTTGATAAACCTAAATAAAATGATAACTAACAAAAAAGCGTCATCATTGGAAATTTCCTTTGATGACGCTTAATTTTTATTTTAATCCTTTTTATCAAGGAGCTTGATTGCTTGACTTGACATAGGGATAATAATTATTAAATTAACAATTGTCATAAGACCTATGCCCACGTCGCCTAAATCCCAAACAATTGTATATGCCTGAAGTCCGCCGATAAAGAGCATTACAAGAGCAACTATTTTATAAAGCGTTTGGCTCCACCAATTGTTGCCGCAGATATATGCCACATTTGACCTTGCATAGAAAAGAATACCTATAAAGGTTGAAAAGCTGAATAAAAACAGAATAATTGCAACAAATATTGTGCCGAAGCTTCCGAGATGATAGTCCATAGCGCATTGCAAAAGGTCCATTCCTTGCTTGCCTTTTGTTATTTCTTCGGGAACTAAAAGCATTATCATAGCCGTGCAGGTACAAATAACGATTGTATCAATAAGCACTCCGAGCGACTGAACCATACCGACTGTTTGAGGCTTCTTGCCCTCTGCCGCCGCTGCCGCACAGGGAGCCGAACCTGAGCCTGCTTCGTTAGAGAATAAGCCACGCTTAATTCCGTTCATTAAAACAGCACCGAAGCCGCCACCTGCAACCTGCTTCAGTCCAAACGCTTCTTTAAAGATTCTTTCAAATACACCCGGCATTAAATTAATATTTTTAACTATAATAAATATTGTTACAAGAAAATATACGACTGCCATTATCGGCACAATAATATCAAGCACCTTAACCGTTGCATTTTTTCTAAGCACAATCACTGCCGCAATAATTACAAGCACAACGGTTGTGTAAATCGGAGGAATTGAAAAAGCATTTTTAAAAGCCGATGTAACGGAATTGCTGACAACCTGACTTATTCCGCACCAGCATATTAAGCCGAATATTGCAAATAAAATCGCAAAAAAAGATTTTTTGATTTTTTTCTTTCTCTTTTGCTCCACAAAGTCGTGAATGTAGTAAGCAGGACCGCCGTGATAGCCGCCGTAAAACGGGTCTTTTTTCTTGTGAAGCTGGGCAAGCGTGCCCTCAACATAAGCGGTTGACGCACCTAAAAATGCCGAAACCCACATCCAAAATACTGCGCCTGCGCCACCGACAGATACTGCCGCAACAACGCCGACAAGATTACCCATACCAACCCTTGTAGCAGTTGATACTATCAGCGTTTGAAAGGTTGACAGATTGCTTTTATCGTCCTTTTTTTCGCCGAGCGCTCTCACCATTTGCGGCAATTTCCTAATTGGCATAAATCTTGTGCGAACGGTAAAATAAATACCCGCCGGAATAAGAAGGATTACAAGCAAAGGAATACCGATACTTGTTCCTTTAAAATTCAGTGTAATTAAATCTCCCCATAGGAAATTATAAATAGCTACTATTATATTGGACATAATTTTCCCCTTAAGTTATATCATAGACTTCTATTATATCATAAAACTGCCATATCTTCAATGATTAATAACAAGTAAGACATAAATAAAAAAAGCGCCGTTTATACGACGCTTAATTCCATTAGATTATTGCTTTTTTAAAGCTCTTTCAAGCCAAACTGCACCTAAATCAAGTGCATTGAAAAGACCTTGCTTTTCACTTTTTTTAATAATCTTTTCCTTTGGTGATGTAACCGACGGGTCAGTATCGATAAGTTGGATCGCAACCTTGCCTGATACCTTTAATCCCTTTATATCCTCATCGCTGAGAATGTTAAGACAAATTACATAAGGGTCGCTCATACTGCCGTAGTAAATTGTTTTGCCACATCTTACCAAAGGCTTACCTTTGTATTCAAGGATTTTTTCCTTCTTGCTTTCTGCCAAAGATAACCCTCCTTTAATTTTAATCGAGATAGGACTTTACCATTGCAGCCAAAAGCTCGTCTCGGTCAAGCCGTCTTATCAAGCTTCTTGCATTGTTATGAGTAGTGATGTATGTTGGGTCCTCTGTAAGAATATAACCTACAATTTGGTTGATAGGGTTGTAGCCCTTTTCCTGCAAAGCGTCAAAAACTTCTGTCAAAGTTTCTTTCATAACATCTTCGTGATCGTCACCAATTCTAAAAGTCATAGTTTTATCAGTCATGGTAAAGTCACCTCCCTATAAAGCATTATACACTAATTATATACATATTTGCCTAAAATTACAATACCTTTTTTAAATTTCATTTCGAAAATACTTGACTTAAAACGCTTTTTGGTTTAAAATCTTTGTATAAATTAAATGCAATGACTGAGGGCGCAAGCCAAAAGTAGTTGATAATTTTGCTTTTTTAGAGAACGGTGTATACGCTGAAAGCACCGTATTGCTTTTATCAATGAATTTCGACTCACGAGCTTCCTATGAAAAGTAGGGCGTATATCTGCGTTAAGGATTTTGAGTGGCACATTGTTTGTGCAATTTGAGTGGTACCACGGATATTATTCGTCTCATATTTATGAGACGATTTTTTTATTGTTAAAAAACGGAGGAAATTATGGATAACAAAATTTTAGAACTAAAAGAAAAGTTTGTATCCGAGCTTGAAAAGATTGATAATCTTGCAGATATTGAAAATATAAGAGTATCATATCTTGGAAAAAAGGGCAGCGTTACAGACCTTCTTAAGGGTATGAAAGAGCTTTCTAATGATGAGAGAAAAGTATTCGGTCAAAAGGTTAATGAGCTTAAAGGTCTTGTAAACGAAAAAATTACAGAGAAAACTCAGGAGCTTAAGGAAAAGGAAATTCAAAAGGAAATCGAACTTATGCCTGAGTTTGACCTCTCTATGCCGCCGGTTATGGATAGAGGCTCATATCACCCGATTACTCTTGTTCAAAGAGAATGTGAAAGAATATTTAAGTCAATGGGCTTTACTGTTGAGGATTACAGCGAGATTGTAACAGATTATGAGTGCTTTGAATCGCTTAATATTCCTAAGCATCACCCGGCACGTGATATGCAGGATACATATTATCTTACTAACGGTCAGCTTTTAAAGAGCCAGACTTCTGCCGCTCAAAACGCTATTTATAAGAAGTACAGAGATGCGCTTGTTAATGACGGTGTACCTATTAAGGCTATTTTCCCCGGCAGATGCTTTAGAAATGAAGCGACGGACGCTTGCCACGAAAATACATTCTTCCAAATGGAAGGCGTTATGGTTGATAAGAATATTTCTATTTCAAATCTTATTTACTTTATGAAAACTATGCTTTCAGAGGTATTCCAAAAGGATATTAAGGTTAGGCTTCGTCCGGGCTTCTTCCCGTTTGTAGAGCCGGGATTTGAACTTGATATCAGTTGCCTTATCTGCGGCGGCGAAGGCTGTCCGAGCTGTAAGCACAGCGGCTGGCTTGAACTTTGCCCTTGCGGAATGATTCATCCTGAGGTTCTTAAAGCAGGCGGAATTGACCCTGATGAATATACAGGCTTTGCATTTGGCTTAGGTCTTACAAGGCTTGTTATGATGAAATACGGAATTAAAGACATTCGTGATTTAAACAGCGGTAGCTTGAAAACATTATCGCAGTTTACTGACGACGAAAATTAAGAGGGGAGGAATTAAATATGTTTTTATCAATGAATTGGATTTCAGACTTTGTTGATTTTACAGGTCTTGATAAGGTTGACCTTATCCATCGTTTCTCTCTTTCCACCGCAGAGGTTGAAAACGAGATTTTCTTCAAGGGTTCGGATATCAGCGGTATCGTTGTTGCTGAAATTAAATCTGTAGAAAATCACCCTGATTCAAAAAAACTTCATCTTCTTAAGGTTGACGCAGGTGACGGCGAGCTTACAGACGTTGTTTGCGGCGCACCTAACGTAAGAGTAGGTCTTAAAACCGCTTTTGCAAAGGTTGGCGCTAAAATCGGCGATATTGAGATTGCACCGAGAAAGCTTGCAGGCTTTATCTCAAACGGTATGTGTTGCAGTGAAAGCGAAATCGGTATTTCTGACGATAACAGCGGTATTATGGAAATTACAGACGATTTGCCCAACGGTACCGATATTAAAGAAGCATATCAGGTTGACGATATCATTTTTGAGGTTGATAATAAATCTCTTACAAACCGTCCCGACCTTTGGGGTCATTACGGTATTGCCCGTGAATTTGCTGCTCTTGCAGGCAGAGAACTTAAACCGCTCGAAACCGTTGATTTAACTCAATATAATAATTTGCCTAAGGTTGATATGAAAATTGAGGACCCGCTTTGCCAAAGATATTCTTGCCTTCAGGTTGAAAATATTAACACAAGCGTATCTCCCGTTAATATGCGTATCCGTCTTTTCTATTGCGGAATGAGAGCTATTAACTTCCTTGCCGACCTTACCAATTACCTTATGCTTGAAATGGGTCAGCCTATGCACGCATTTGATTCACGCAAGGTTGAAAAGATTAGAATTAAACGTTTTGATACTCCTTTCACTTTCCAAACTCTTGACGGTGTTGAAAGAAATATAGATGAAAATACACTTATGATTTGCAACGATAATACGCCTGTTGCAATTGCAGGTATTATGGGCGGTCTTGACAGCGAAATTGTTGATGATACCCATACTCTTACTCTTGAATCTGCAACGTTTAATGCCGTTTCAATCCGTAAGTCAACAGTTCGCCTTGCTCACAGAACAGACGCTTCAATGAGATATGAAAAGTGCCTTGACCCTGAAATGACAGTTCCGGCAATTGCCCGTTTTGTTAAGCTTATGACTGACGTTGATAAGGACGTTAAGGTTGTATCATCTCTTACAGATGAATACGCTTTTCATTATGATACCGTTGAGCTTGACTTTGATAAGGCATTTGTTGATAAATATACAGGTATTGGAATTGACAACGATACCATTATTTCAACTCTTTCTTCATTAGGCTTTGACGCTAAGGTTGATAACGATAACTTCAGTGTGGTTGTTCCAAGCTGGAGAGCTACTAAAGATGTTACAATCAAAGCTGATATTATCGAGGAAATCACAAGAATTTACGGCTATGATAATTTTGCAATTCATACCGCCGTTGCTCCTCTTTATCCTGTTCGTCCCGCTATCGAAAAGACAGATGAGGATAAGATTAAGGACATTCTTGTAAATCATTTCAATCTTCACGAACTTCATTCTTACGTTTGGGCTTATTATGACGAATATAAAGCTCTCGGCATTGAAGTTGAGGATAATATTAAGCTTGTTAATGCGACAAATCCTAATATTGAAACTATTCGTAACTCAATAGTTCCGACTCAGCTTTGCCAGGTTAAATATAATACCTCTTATGCGCCTGATTTTGGCGTGTTCGAGATTGGTAGAGTTGCTAAGGGTCTTAAGAGCGACGGTCTTGTTGATGAGCATAAAATGCTTGCAATTACTCTTTTCAGTAAAACCAAGAGCGTTGAAAAGCTTTATTTTGAACTTCGTGATATGCTTGCAACATTTACCGATAACATTAAACACAAATCACTTGATTATGCCCCTGCTGCTAAGGCTCATTCTTATGAACACCCAAGAAATCTTAATAAAATTATTTGCGACGGTAGGGAACTCGGTACTATCGGTATCGTTCACCCTGTAGTATCAAAGAAACTTGATAAAAAGGCTTCAATCGTATTTGCTGAAATTGACATTCAGGAATTTGCGCAAATTGCTAATTCAAGCATCAGTTATGAAGAACCGTCAAAATATCCTGCAATGGAAATTGACCTTTCATTCGTAACAGATAAATTTGCTCCTATTAGGGCTGCTATTGAAGATGCTAAGAGCAATCTTGTTAAAAAGATTGAGGTTGTTGATACTTATTGTGACGGCGATGCTAAGTCAATCACAACACGTATAACATTCTCTCATCCGGAGAAAACTCTTACTCGTGAAGAAGTTATGGATATCGTTAATACTGTTATCGATAAGCTTGATTTACAAGGCATTAAACTTAAAAAGTAATGTTTCAAATAAAAATCCCCGAAGATTTATTTTCTTCGGGGATTTTTTTGTGCTTAAATATTTTTTGAACTTGCCGGTAAAATAATATTAATATTCAAGCTTTAATATCATATTAAGTACATTGATTGCCGAACGTTCAAGCTCGCCTCTTGTTATTCCGTTTTTAAGCCCGATAGTTTCCAAAAGGGAATTGTCAGGCTTATATTTTTTCTCCGTTCTCTTAAATGAGCCTGGCATATAAACGTCAACCTGCGAGCGAACACGATAAGCGTTATCACGAAGATTTGGGAATTCATGGCTTGCGGAGTGCTTCATCCACCAATCGGTCATAACACAGCCGTCAAAGCCCCATTCCTTTCTTAAAACCGTGGTGGCAAGGTCATAGTTATAATGGCTCCAAACTCCGTTGATTTTGTTGTAGCTCGTCATAATATTTAAAGGTTTAGCCTCTTTTACGCAAATCTCAAAGCCTTTAAGATATATTTCACGAAGTGCACGCTGAGATACAATAGAGTTGTTAATCGTTCTGCTCGATTCCTGATTATTGCACGCAAAATGCTTAGGACAAGCAGAGCCGCCGCTTGACTGAATACCTCTGACAAAAGCCGCTGCCATTTTACCTGTAAGAAGTGGGTCTTCACTGAAATATTCAAAGTTTCTGCCGCATAGCGGATTTCTGTGAACGTTCATTCCCGGTGCCAAAAGCACATTTGAGCCTGCATTTTTGAGTTCTTTGCCCATTTCAGAACAAAGTTCTTCAACGAGTCGTGTATTAAATGTGCTTGCAAGTGCAGTTCCGCATGGCAGCAGAGAGGTGTATTTTCTTATTCTTATTCCTGCCGGTCCGTCGGTAGTAATAACGGCAGGTATGCCTTTTTTGTTGAGCTCAGGGATAATTCCGCCAAAAGCGCCTGCATTGCCTGCAACGCCGTAGCTGCTGTCCATTCCGCCCTCTCCACGTGTGAGCGCTTCTAATTCTTGATTTGTTAAGCTTGATACAAATTTTTCAACGCTGATTTCCCCTGATTTAACTTGGGAAAAATTGTAATTATGAACAACGTGACCGATTTCCTTAGGAAGATTATCAAGTATTCTTTTGCGAAGATATGGCTTTTCCGGCTTGAGTGCAACCTTTTTGGGAATAAATGAACCGTTGACTTTAAACGCAACAATTCTGTCCATATACTCCTTTGGAGCGCAAACAGCTTCAAGCTCCTCTAAAACCCTGTCCTCCTTTAGCTCAAAAGAGCCTGCCTCATCCACGTCTCTTACATTTTCGCCGATAAAGAATTTATATTCGCCCTTTTCCAAAATGTAAGAATATTTATGCCCCGTAGCACCCGTATCGTCAAATGAAGCGAGTAGATAAACAGGCACTTCAAGAGTGATTTTTTGACTTTCCTTTGGTTCAAGGTTAATTGTTTTGTCAAATGCAACAAGGCTCATAACAGGCTTTGAAAGCATACCCTGCGGTACATTTGCATAAAGTTCGACCACTTCTTTTCCCACTACATCGCCGATATTCGTAACCCTAACTTCAACCATAATTTTGTCATTGTCAGCCTTGAAATCCAAAACTTCAATATCAAAATTAGTATAGCTTAAACCGTAACCAAACGGAAACAGCGCCTTTTCCTTAGAAAAAGTTTCAAAATATCTGTAACCTACAAATATATCCTCAACATAAGTGTTAAATAGCTTGTTGCCGAAATGCATTGCACTTGGATAATCTTCATATCTTACAGCAATCGTATCTGTAAGCCTACCTGATGGATTAACTCTGCCGAAAAGCACGTCTGCAATAGCATTACCGCTTTCCATTCCGCCTTGCCAAGCGTAAATTATACCTCTAAGCCTTTCCTCATAGTCAAGTACCCACTGCATATCAATAATGTTGCCGCAGTCAAGCAAAACAGTAACATTGCTGAAATGATTGCAAACATTGTCTAATAAAGTACGCTCTTCATCGGTAAGGTAGTAACTGCCTTTGGTAAGCGTGTTCTCTCTGTCCTCACCTGCGGCACGACCGATAACAACGAGTGCAACGTCGCTTTCTTCACTTGCTCTTTCAATTATTTTATCATCAAGGCTCGGCTCTTCAAAATTCATAGGCCAATGACCCCAAAAGCCGTGAGGTGCAGGATTGTTTTTAGTGAAATCCTTGTAATATTCCAAAAGCCATTCGTTAACGTGGCCACCCGCATTTTTTATTCCGTCAATAACATTTACAAAGTATGGAGCGTTAACGTCGCCGCCGCTGCCGTAGCCGACATAGAAATAATCAAGCTGGCATCTGCCGAAAACAGAAATTTTTGTATCAAGCTTATAGGGCAGGGCATTATTATTTTTTAAAAGTACAATACCTTCTGCCGCCGCTTTTCTTGCAAGGGCAGGCATATTGCCGAATATATCTCTTTCGCCCTCAGCCTTAACTTCAAGCTGAGATACTCCGCCGCTTGAAATTCTTTCAGATAATGTCGATACGAATTTATCGATTTTGTGTTTAAACTTCATAGTCTTTCCCCTTAAAAATAGTGAAATTAATTCAATTCTTATTATACAATATCATATTTTCAATGTCTATATTTTTGTATAAATTTTCATAATGTGAACATAATATCCTTGAAAACATAATGAAAAATAAGTGGAGGAATTCTTATGAGTTTTATCAAAAAAACAGTGTCAGCGCTTCTTTGTGCTGTTTTGGTTGCTTCAAGCGTTCTTGTATTTGCCGCTTGCGGTAAAAACAACGATAATAATACTGAAAACAGCACAACAAAGTCAAACAATGCAAACGTCACAAACGTCACGGTAAGATATCTTAATTTCAAGCCGGAAGTTGCCGATATTTATAAAAAAATTGCCGATGAATATGAAAAGGAAACCGGTGTCAAGGTAATAGTTGAAACTGCTGCAAATAATGAATACGAATCAACACTCACTGCAAAAATGTCAACCAAGAGCGCTCCTACGTTATTCCAAATCAACGGCCCTAAGGGTTATGCGAATTGGAAGGAATATTGTGCCGACTTGTCCGACAGTAAACTTTATAAACACTTGAAAGATAAATCGCTTGCAGTTACCTCAAAAGACGGCAAGGTTTACGGTATTCCCTATGTTGTTGAGGGGTACGGAATTATTTATAATAAAGCAATAACCGATAAGTATTTTGAACTTGATAATAAAAATACGGATTTTAAATCAATGGATGATATCAATTCCTTTGAAAAATTAAAGGCTCTTGTTGAGGATATGCAAAAAAATAAATCAGCGCTCGGTATTGACGGCGTTTTTGCTTCAACCTCACTTAAAGCAGGAGAAAATTGGCGCTACCAAACTCACCTTGCAAATGTGCCGATTTATTATGAATTTACTAAAAATAAGATTGATTTAACATCAAACGATACCTCAAAAATCACCTTTGAATATGCTCAAAATTTTAAAAATATCTTTGACCTCTACCTTGATAATTCAACTATAGAAAAAGGAAAAACAGGCACTAAAACAGTTACGGATTCTATGGCTGAATTTGCTACTGAAAAATGTGCTATGGTGCAAAACGGCAATTGGGCTTGGAGCCAAATAAGCAAGGTGTCAGGCAATAAGGTTGAAGAAAACAATGTTAAATTTTTGCCGATTTATACAGGCGTTAAAGGCGAAGAAACACAAGGCCTTTGCATCGGCACGGAAAATTACTATGCAGTCAATTCTAAGGCAAGTCAGGCTGAGCAAAAGGCGGCGAACGACTTTATCTATTGGCTTTATTCAAGTGAAAAGGGTAAGAAATTTGTAACAGATGACCTTGGCTTTATTGCTCCTTTTGATACCTTTAATGACGATGAAGTGCCAAACGACCCGCTTGCAAAAGAAATAAGCAATTGGATGAATAAGCAAAGCATTACTACAATTCCTTGGTATTTCACCGTTTTTCCGTCCCAAACTTTTAAGGATAATTTCGGCTCATCACTTTTAAAATATGCTCAGGGTAATAAATCATGGGATGAGGTTAAATCTGACGTAGTTAAGGATTGGGAAAGGGAAGCAAATGCTTCAAAATCATAAAATATTACTTCTTTAGGCAGGGCTTCCTGCCGTACATATCAAGTGAAAAAGAGGTATAGTGTGAAAAATCACACAATACTGATTGTATTGCCCTCAAAATTTGCTGATGCATAATTTTGAGATGGCTGAAATCACCATTTACGCCTGTTCAGGCAACGCAGGATATCGGGTGATTTTTAATAAACTATTTGTTGACTGAAAGGCTATGGTGATTATTATGAAACGAAGTATTAAAAAATACGCTCCCATATTTTTATTGCCTATAACAATAGCGTTTTTATTTGCTTTTGCCGTTCCGTTTGTTATGGGCGTCGGTCTTTCTTTTGCGGATTTTACAACTGTAACTGATGCAAAATGGGTAGGTTTTCAAAATTATATTGACGCTTTTACATCATCAAGTGATTTTCTTCATTCGTTAGGTTTTACTGCTTTGTTTACAGTAGTAAGCATTATAACGGTCAATGTTTTCTCATTTATTTTGGCACTTCTTTTAACTCGTGGTATAAGAGGTACTAATCTTTTTCGCTCTGTCTTTTTTATGCCTAATCTTATCGGCGGAATAGTTCTCGGCTATATTTGGAATTTGCTTATTAATGCTGTTCTTTCCTCTTTTGGAGTTGATATAACATATAAGGCTGAATACGGCTTTTGGGGACTTGTTATTCTTACGAATTGGCAGCTTATCGGATATATGATGGTGATTTATGTTGCAGGGCTTCAAAATGTTCCTAATGATTTGATTGAAGCCGCTCAAATTGATGGTGCTTCACCGCTAAAAACTCTTTTCTCGGTTAAAATTCCTATGGTTATGCCGTCTGTTACCATTTGTATGTTTTTAACCCTTACAAATTCATTTAAAATGTTTGACCAAAATCTGGCGCTGACAGCCGGTGCTCCCGAAAGGGAAACGGAAATGATTGCCCTTAATATTTATAATACATTTTACGGCAGAGTAGGTTGGCAGGGTGTAGGTCAGGCAAAGGCGGTTATATTTTTTGTAATTGTCGGTATATTGGCATTTTTGCAGCTTAAAATAACAAGCAGTAAAGAGGTGAACGCTTGATGAAAAAATCTAAAAGAGTAGGGAATAATGCTATCTTTTTTGTTCTGCTTACTTTAAGCGTGCTGTTTTTAGTGCCGATAATTATTGTGATTATTAATTCGTTTAAATCTCGAATTTATATTTCAAGTCAACCGCTTAAATTGCCAAACGCCGAAACTTTTGTTGCTCTTGAAAACTATATTAACGGCGTTACATCGTCTGATTTTTTCTCGGCTTTTTTACGCTCCCTTTTTATTACTGTTGTAAGCGTTATATTAATAGTTCTCTTTGCTTCAATGGCGGCTTGGTATATCGTCAGGTCAAATTCAAAAATAACAAAAGGGATTTATTATATGCTTGTTTTCAGTATGATTGTTCCTTTCCAAATGGTTATGTATACAATGACGTATGTTGCAAACCGTGCAAATCTTGATAATCTTTTCGGCATAACCTTTGTCTATCTCGGCTTTGGTGCAGGACTTTCCGTCTTTATGCTTTGCGGCTTTATTAAAAGTATTCCCCTGGAAATAGAAGAAGCGGCAATGATAGACGGCGCATCTCCCATTCAAGCCTTTTTTACTGTTGTTTTTCCTATGCTTAAACCCACGGCAATCACGGTTGCAATACTAAATACTATGTGGATTTGGAACGATTATCTTTTGCCTTATCTTGTTTTAGGCTCTGATAAAAAAACAATCCCCGTTGCCATTCAGCTTGCAATGCAGGGCGCTTACGGCTCAACCGATTACGGCGGCTTTATGGCAATGCTTGTGCTTGCGATTGTGCCAATAATTATTTTCTATATTTTTTGCCAAAAATATATTATAAAGGGCGTTGTTGCAGGCGCAGTTAAAGGATAATTTAAAGGAGTTTTTTCAGTGGCGTCAATTACCTTAAATCATATAGTAAAAACCTTTGATGACGGCGTAACCGTTATCCCTGACTTAAATCTTGAAATTAAAGACAAGGAATTTGTTATATTTGTAGGTCCGTCCGGCTGCGGCAAATCGACAACACTTCGTATGATAGCCGGGCTTGAGGATATTTCTTCGGGTGAACTTATTATAGGCGGTAAAACGGTAAATAATATTCCGCCGAAAGACAGGGATATTGCGATGGTTTTTCAAAGCTATGCGCTGTATCCTCATATGACTGTTTATAAAAATATGGCATTTGCGCTTAAGCTTCGCAAAGAACCTAAGGATGTTATAGATAAAAAGGTCAGGCAGGCGGCAAAAATTCTCGAACTTGAGCCGTATTTAAATCGTAAGCCAAAGGCACTTTCCGGCGGTCAAAGGCAAAGAGTCGCACTCGGCAGGGCAATGGTAAGAAATCCTTGCGCATTTTTGCTTGATGAACCGCTTTCTAATCTTGACGCAAAGCTCCGCACCCAAATGCGCTCTCAAATTGCACTGCTTCATAAAAGGCTTGAAACAACATTTATTTATGTAACCCATGACCAAACGGAAGCTATGACTATGGCAGACAGAATAGTTGTAATGAAAGACGGCGTCGTTCAACAATTTGATACTCCGTCAAATTTGTATAATCACCCTTGCAATATGTTCGTAGCAGGTTTTATAGGTACGCCTCAAATGAATTTTATCGACGCAACAATAATTACTTGTTCGGGAGAGCTTTGCGCACTTGTTGACGATATTACCGTCCCTCTTCCTTTGCGAATGCAGGAAAACGAGAATGTAAAAAAATATGTCGGCAAGCCTATTGTTTACGGTATAAGATGTGAGGATATGCATATAAATTCAAATTATGCACTTGAAAACAAGCAAAATGAAATTACACTCAAAGCCGACTTGGCGGAAATGATGGGCAGTGAGGTCTATATCTATTCATCAATTAACGATAAAGAAATAATTGCCAAAGTCAGAAGTGATACAAATATTTCCTCAGGCGACAGCGTTAAACTTTATATCGACACGGAAAAAGTTCATTTATTCGACCCTGAAAGCGAACTTCTGATTTGTGACTGAAAAGGACTGAACAAAATGCTTAATGAAAGAGCAAGCGGCGTGCTGCTTCATATTTCATCTCTGCCGTCAAAATACGGAATAGGTTGCTTTGATAAATGCGCTTATGATTTTGTCGATTTTTTGCAAGCAGCAGGTCAAACCTATTGGCAGATTTTGCCGCTTTGCCCGACAACAATAGGTGACTCGCCTTATCAGAGTATTTCCACCTTTGCGCTTAACGAGTATTTTATTGATTTAGATGCCCTGTGCCGTCTTGAATTGCTGAAAAAAGAAGAGTTTGAAGATATAGAATGGTTTAAAGATAAAAACACGGTGGATTACTCTTTGTTATATACAAACAGGCACAGGGTGCTTTATAAAGCATTTGACAGATTTAAACGCAATATCCCAAACGATTTTAATTTGTTTTGCAAAGAAAATCTTTCTTGGCTTGGTGATTATTCGCTTTTTTGTGCTGTTAAGGATTATTTCGGCGCAGAACCTTTTTATTATTGGAATGATGATATTAAATATCGTGAAATATTTGCCGTTGAGGAATTTAAAGAGATATGTAAAGACAGAATTCTTTATTATAAAATGATTCAGTATTTTCTTTTTTCGCAGTGGCTGGCAATTAAGAAATATGCTAATAAACGAGGAATATCAATAATAGGGGATATGCCCATTTATGTCGCAAATGACAGTGCAGATGTATGGGCAAATAAGGAAATATTTAAACTTAATCCTGAATTAAAAGCAAGCGAACTTGCAGGATGTCCGCCGGACTGCTTTTCACCTGACGGACAGCTTTGGGGTAATCCCGTATATGATTGGAAAAAACTTAAAAAGCAAAAGTATTCTTGGTGGATTGAAAGACTTAATCAAAGTTTCAAGATTTACGATATAGTTCGTATCGACCATTTTCGAGGCTTTGAATCTTATTACAGCGTAAAAGCAGGCAGTAATACGGCACGCAAGGGCTTGTGGCGCAAGGGCGGCGGAAAATCATTTTTTGACGCTTTGCCTAAGGAATTTAAGAATAAGATTATCGCTGAAAATCTCGGATTTTTAACGAAAGAGGTTGATGAACTTCTTAAATATACGGGCTTTCCGGGTATGAAGGTGCTTCAGTTTTCCTTTGATTCAAGGGATGATAACGGTAAATCATTGCCTGACGATTTTGAAAAAAATAACGTTGTTTATACAGGCACTCACGACAATGATACTGTTTTAGGTTGGTACAATACTGCCGATAAAAAAGACGTGGCTTATGCTATGCGTTATCTTGGAGCAAAGGATAAATTTGATTTAGTCGATAAAATGAACGAGTGCGCTATGAATTCAAACGCAAATACTTGTATTTTGACTATGCAGGATTTGCTTTGTTTAGGCAGCGAGGCACGTATGAACACCCCGTCAACAATGGGAGAAAATTGGAAATGGCGAATGAGTAAAGATGATTTAACCTCATCTCTTGCAAATAAACTTTTAGATATTACTAAGAAAAGCGGAAGGTGTGTTAATGGATAATATTAAAGAAAAATTAGAACTTTTGGCTTTTGGAAAATATAATAAAAATGTTAATAATCTCACAGTCGGTGAACTTTATGACGTTCTGGGAACGCTTGTGATATCAAACATTTCACCCGATTGGCAAAAAAGTATGACAGAACATATTAATTCTCGACGTGCCTATTATTTCAGCGCCGAATTTCTTGTAGGGCAACCTGTTTATAAAAACTTGATGTGCCTTGATATCGAATCTCAAATCGAAGAGGCACTGTCAGGCTTTGAACGTTCGCTTAAGGAATTTGAAGCATTGCCCGACGAGCCTCTCGGTAACGGAGGTTTAGGCAGGCTTGCCGCTTGTTTTTTGGACAGCGCCGCAAATCTTAATGTGGCGCTTGACGGCTACGGTATTAAGTATCGTTTCGGTCTTTTTAAGCAGGGAATTGAAAACGGTTTTCAAATTGAAAAGATATATAATTCTTTTGAATATAATGACCCTTGGTGCGTACCTTGCAAAGGTGATAAGGTTAAGGTCAGTTTTGGCGACGGTGACGTCTTGGCAGTGCCTTATGATATGCCGATTATATCTTTTAAAACTCGTAAATTTTCAACTCTGCGCCTTTGGCAGTGCGAAAGCATAAATGAATTTGATTTTGCACTGTTCAGTGAGCAAAAGTATACAAAATCACTTGAAGAAAAAAATAATGCAGAGAATATTTCTAGACTCCTATATCCAAACGATTCAACATTAGAAGGCAAAAAACTCAGATTTAAACAGCAGTATTTTTTCACAAGCGCTTCCTTGCAGGATATTATTAAGAAATATAAAAAATACCAATGTGACGATTATAATCATTTTTCGCAATATATTACAATTCAGCTTAATGATACTCATCCTGTTGTCGCAATCCCCGAACTTATAAGACTTCTTACTCTTGACGGTTGCGACTTTGACTACGCACTTAATATCTGCCGTGATGTTTTTAATTATACAAATCATACAATTATGCCGGAAGCCCTTGAAAAATGGGATTTAAAGCTTATTGACAGCATTTGCCCTGATATTGCGAGAATTATCATCAGTATTGATAAAAGACAGTCAGAGGAGCTTTCAAAAGGCAATTTTGATGAACTGAATATGCAAATCATTCAAGACGGCACTGTTAATATGGCGTATCTTGCCTGCTACGTATGCAAATATATCAACGGAGTAGCCGAACTTCACACAAAGCTTTTGAAGGAAAGCGTATTACCATCATTTTCTGAAATCTATCCCGATAAATTTCAGAATAAAACAAACGGAATTACTCAACGAAGGTTTCTTCGCCTTTGCAATCCTAAATACAGTGCTCTTATTACCGAACTTTTGGGAAGTGATGAGTGGATTAACGATTTATCCCGATTAAAAGAGCTTGAAAAATTTGCTCAAAATAAAGATGTTTTAGATAGATTTATCGAAATTAAAAAAGAAAACAAAAAGAAACTTGCAAACTATATTCGTTTAAAAGACGGCGACTCTTTTTCACCCGATTTTATTGTTGACTCCCAAATCAAAAGGCTTCACGAGTATAAACGTCAGCTTTTGAATATTCTTGTTATTCTTGAACTTTATTTTGAAATTAAGGAAAAAAGTTTAAATGATTTTACCCCGACCGTATTCATTTTCGGCGCAAAGGCGGCGCCGGGTTATGACAGGGCAAAGGGGATAATTAAGCTTATTAACGAGGTCAAAAGGCTTGTTGAAGCTGACGAATACGTAAGTCGATTTATTAAAATTATTTTTGTGAGCGATTACAGCGTTTCTTATGCAGAAAAAATAATTCCTGCCTCCGACGTGTCAGAGCAAATTTCAACGGCTGGCACGGAAGCATCAGGAACGGGCAATATGAAATTTATGCTAAACGGTGCTGTCACCCTTGGTACTTTTGATGGTGCAAATATTGAAATAGTTGAAAGAGCAGGGGAAGAAAATAATTATATTTTCGGTGCAAGGGTAGAGGAAATTAATAAAATAAAAGACACCTATGAACCAAGGAAAATTTATAATTCAAATCCTAAGGTTAAAAGATGCCTTGATACTCTTGTTGACGGAACGTTCAGTGATAATAATACGGGTATCTTTAGAGAGCTGTATAACTCGCTTTTAGAGGGTGCATCTTGGCATAAGGCGGATAATTATTATCTTTTGCTTGATTTTGAGCCGTTTTTGAAGGCTAAGCTTAGGCTTAATCTTGATTATAAGGATAAATATGCCTTTGCTGAAAAATGCTTTAGAAATACCTGTGCCGCAGGGTTCTTTTCGTCTGACAGAACAATAGAGGATTATTCAAAGAATATATGGAAAATCAATAAGTTGTAAAAAAATATGGGTTACTTCAAATTTGTGAAGTAACCCTTTGTAAGTTTTTATTTTGTTTTAACCTTTTCGTCTTTTAATTTGTTGTGATAATCTTTTGTTTCCTTAGCAAGTGAGCCGGAAAGTGCAATCAAGCATATAAGGTTTGGTATTGCCATAAGTCCGTTTGCAATGTCTGAAAAGCTCCAAACAACACCTAAGGTTGCCGTTGCGCCTACATAAGTTAAAAGTGAAAATACAACTCTGTAAATATAGCAGAAAATAGGCTTTTTGAAAAGGAATTCAAGTGCCTTTTCTCCGTTGTATTCCCAGCCTAAGATAGTTGAAAAAGCGAAAAGGATGATGCTGATTGTTACAAATACAGCTCCGGCTTTGCCAAGTGCCGTTTCAAATGCCGCAATAGTAAGTTCTGCACCCTCAAGCAATTTGCCGTCGGCATTTGTTGTGCCGAGTACACCGCTTGAAGCAATTGCAAGACCTGTGATTGTGCAAACAATAATTGTATCAATAAATGTGCCACACATATTTATAAAGCCTTGCTTTACGTGGTGGTCAGATGTAGCAGATGCCGCTGAAATTGCCGCACTGCCAAGACCTGCTTCGTTTGAAAAAACGCCTCTTGCAATACCGTAACGCATAGAGTTCATCATACTTGCCGTAACTGTGCCGACAAGACCGCCCGCAATTGGTTTAGCTCCAAATGCCATTGAAAAGATATTTGCAATTCCGCTCGGAACGTTTTTATAATTAATGCAAACTACAAGTATGCCTGCAATCATATAAAATACTGCCATAGCAGGAACAAGTACGCTTGATACCTTTGAAATTGATTTGATACCGCCTATAACAACAGCACCGACACATATAACGAGTATAATTCCCACAATCCATTTAGGCACATTAAATGTGGAGCTTACAGCAGTAGTGATTGAATTTCCCTGCGCAGAATTGCCTATGCCAAATGAAGCCATAAGAGTAAATATTGCAAACATTACTGCGAGAAACGAGCCGAGTTTTTTGTTTTTAAGACCGTATTTTAGCGTATACATCGGTCCGCCGCACATTTCGCCTTTTTTATTTACTCTCCTGTATTTTCCTGCAAGAGCACATTCTGCATATTTTGTTGAAATGCCGAAAGCAGCTGAAATCCACATCCATACAAGAGCACCCGGTCCGCCGAGCACCATAGCCGTTGCAACACCCACAATGTTACCTGTGCCGACAGTAGCAGCAAGAGCCGTCATAAGTGCTGAGAACGGTGAAATGTCACCCTCGCCGTCCTTTTTTCTTGACTCCTTGCTGAAAAGCTTTTTAAGTGAAGAGCCAAGATTTCTCCAAGGCAAAAATCTAAGCCTTAATGTCAAAAATATACCTGTGCCGACAAGAAAAACCAGCATTACAGGTCCCCAAACAAAGTCGTTTACTTTGGTTACTATCTCAGTAAATTTATCCATTTAGCGCCACCCTTTTAAATAAAAATAATATATATAATAACATATTATTAAGTGTATATCAAGAAAAAAATCAACATTTATCTTTTTGACAAATGTTGATTTATTTACAAATTATATATTATATAATCTTTTTGCGTTTTCGTTTGTGATATTTAAAAGCTCTTGTGCGTCTATGTCCAAAAGCGAGCCGATTTTTTCAGCAATATACGGAATATAATGCGAATCGTTGCGCTTGCCTCTCATCGGGGTAGGGGCAAGGTACGGGCAATCGGTTTCAAGCACCAATCTTTCAATTGGTATCTCTTTTGCGACCTCAAGGCTTTTTCTTGCATTGTTAAAGGTGACAACTCCGTTTAAACCGATATACATACCGAGTTTGATGATTTCTCTTGCCATTTCCTTTGAACCCGAAAAGCAATGAACAACCCCCTTAGGCTTTGTTTCTCTGAGAATATCAAGTGTATCGCCGTGAGCGTCTCTGTCGTGAACAATTATCGGCATATCAAGCTTTTTTGCAAGCTCAATTTGCGCTTTGAAAAACTTTTTCTGTTCCTCTTTGCTTGAATCCATCCAGTAATAATCAAGTCCTATTTCGCCGATTGCAACGCATTTATCGTTTTTTGCAAATCTTTCAATGACTTTTAAATCATCAAGCGTTGCACCCTTTAAATTTTCAGGGTGAAAGCCTGCGGCAAAATACATATAATCATATTTTTGTGCAAGGTCAAAATTAAATTGAGTTGAATCTATGTCACATCCGCAGCTGACAACTAAAGAAACACCCTGACTTTGAAGATTATTTAATAATTCCTCTCTGTCAGGGTCAAATTTACTGTCGTCATAGTGGGAATGTGTATCAAAAATATTGTGATACATTTATATTCCTACCGTTTCTTATCTTATTTTAGTACCTGCCGGCATACCGTCAACGAAAAGCACCTTGACGTCATTTTCGCTTACATCACCTGCAAGAAGCATACCGTTGCTCATTTCGCCGCAAATCTTTGCAGGCTTAAGGTTTGCAACAATAATAACGCTCTTGCCGATTAAATCTTCAGGCTTGTACCAAGGAGCAATACCGGAAACAATTTGCCTAAGTTCGCCTGAGCCGTCATTAACCTGTAATTTGAGAAGCTTTTTAGCTTTCTTTATCGGCTCACATTGCTCAATCTTTGCAACTCTAAGCTCAACTTTTGCAAAATCGTCAAATTGAATTTGAGCAAGACCTTCAATTTCAGGCTTAGCCGCAGCCTCTTGCTTAGCATTTTCCTTTTGCTTTTCAGCAATCTCGGTAAGCATCTTTTCAGCGTCAATTCTTGCAAAGAGTGCTTTGGCTTCTCCTACTTTAGTGCCGGGCTTAAGTGCTCCGAACTCCTTAAGCGAATCGTAATCCTTAATATCGCAGTTCATCTGCTCAAAGATTTTTTCGCTTGTTTCAGGCATAAACGGCGAAAGAAGTATCGCAATATATCTGATAGCTTCAAGAAGATTGTAAAGAACCGTACCGAGTCTTGACTTTTGGCTTTCGTCCTTTGCAAGAGCCCAAGGGGCAGTTTCGTCAATATATTTGTTAGAGCGCTTTGCAAGGTTTAATACAGCCTCAACAGCATCAGCAACTCTGTAGGTTTCAAAACATTTTTCAACCTTGGCAACTGTATCAAGAGCAAAGGTTTTAAGCTCCTCGTCCTCAACATATTTACATTCAGGTTCATAGCAAGGAGTTTGAAGAACACCGTCAAAATACTTGTTTTGCATTGCGATTGTTCTGTTTACAAGATTGCCGAAAGTGTTAGCAAGGTCGCTGTTGTAGCGCTCGATAATCGTTTCATAAGCGATTGAACCGTCGTTTGCATAAGGCATTTCCGATACAAGATAATATCTTACTGCGTCAACACCGAGAAGCTTAACAAGGTCATCTGCATAAATAACGTTGCCACGTGACTTTGACATCTTGTCCTCGCCAAATAAAAGCCAAGGATGACCGAATACCTGCTTAGGAAGCGGTTCGCCGAGTGCCATAAGCATAATAGGCCAATAAATTGTATGGAATCTCACGATATCTTTACCGATAATGTGAACGTCGGCAGGCCAATATTTTTTATAAAGTTCAGACGAGCCGTCAGGGTCGTAGCCGAGAGCAGTGATATAGTTTGAAAGTGCGTCAATCCAAACATAAATTACGTGCTTATCGTCAAAAGTTACGGGAATACCCCATTTAAAACTTGTACGGCTTACGCAAAGGTCCTGCAAGCCGGGCTTAATAAAGTTATTAAGCATTTCCTTTTTACGAGCCTCAGGATAAATGAAGTTTTCATTGCTTTCAATAAATTCCTCAAGCTGCTTTTGATATTTAGAAAGCCTTAAGAAATAAGCCTCCTCCTTAGCAGGCTTTACTTCTCTGCCGCAATCAGGGCACTTGCCGTCAACAAGCTGGCTCTCAGTCCAGAATGATTCGCAAGGGGTGCAATACATACCCTCGTAATGACCCTTGTAAATATCGCCTTGGTCATATAATTTCTTGAAAATCTTTTGAACGATTTTTTCATGGTAAGGGTCGGTAGTCCTGATAAACTTGTCATAGCTTGTGTTTAAAAGGTCGCAAATTTCACGGATTTCGCTCGATACCTTGTCAACATACTCCTTAGGAGTAACGCCGGCTTTTTCTGCATATTCTTCGATTTTTTGACCGTGTTCGTCAGTGCCTGTAAGCATAAATACGTCATATCCCTGAAGCCTTTTATATCTTGCAATAGCGTCTGTCAAAACAATTTCATAGCTGTTGCCGATATGCGGCTTTCTTGAGGTATATGCAATTGCTGTAGTTATATAAAATTTTTCTTTTTCAGCCATTTTGATTTCTCCTTAAAATTTATATTAAAGAAGTGATGCGGCACCCTTATCAAGCATAAGAGTTACATCTGTATGGAATTGAAGAACCGAAGCAGGGCATTGTGGTGTAACATCGCCGTCAATAAGCTGCTTGATTGCCTTAGCCTTATTTTCACCGATAGCAATGATAAGTATTCTCTTAGCTTGCATAATTGAGCCGATACCCATAGTTACTGCGTGAGTAGGAACCTCATCAATTGATTTGAAAAAGCGGCTGTTGTCCCTAATCGTGCTTTCTTTAAGTGCTACAACGTGACTCCATCTTTGGAAACTGTTAGACGGCTCATTAAATGCAATGTGACCGTTTGAACCGATACCTAAAAGCTGAATATCAATTCCGCCGGCTTTTTTGATTTTTTCTTCATAAGCTTTGCATTCATCTTCGGGATTTTCAGCATTGCCATTGAGGAAATTAATGTTTTCCTCGGGAATGTTAATGTGATTGAAAAGATTATCATGCATAAAGCGATGATATGAATTTATATCGTTTACGTCAAGCTTGCAATATTCGTCAAGGTTAAAGGTTGTTACCTTACTGAAATCAACTGCACCCTGTTCATAAAGTTTAATCATATGACCGTAAGGCTTAAGCGGCGTTGAGCCTGTAGCAAGACCAAGTACGCTGTCAGGCTTTGCAAGAACCTGTCCGCACATATAGTTACCTGCCGCAATACCGATTTGCTCTTCGTTATCATACACAAGTACGTTCATATTTGTTTTTCCTCCGTTTTATAAATCGTTATCTAATATATTATAAACTAATTAATTTGTGTGTCAATGTTATTTTTCTTTTTAACAACTTTTTTTATAATAATGTAAATAATATAAAAAGCTAAAGCACCTGCTAAAGCACCGACTGTATCAATTGCCCAATCTCTTATTTCACACGAACGCCCGTCGACAAAAATTTGATGAAATTCATCGCTTATTGCATAAAAAGAGGTGAGAGCGCAGGAATAAAGCGGAATAAAACGTTTACTCGATTGATATATTGCATTGCTTGCCAAAAAGCACAGACCAACGTATTCTGAAAAATGAGCAAGCTTTCTTACAATAAAATCAGTCACGCTGTTTTTTCCGAAATGATTTATTATCCATTTTACAATAACACTGCTTTGTGCCGCCGATTCGTCAGCCGTTCTCGAAGAAAGCCAAAATATTATTGCCATACAAACAAAAACAAGTGCCCAACTTATAATTATTGCTGTTAAATTATTTTTCTTCTCTTGTTGCATTTACAAAGCTTACCCTTCCGCTGCCGGGGTGGAACTGAACATTTTTAACTCCGCTTGCCTGAGCATAATATGATGATTCAAACAGCACAGGCTTAATGCTGTAATCTGCTAAAATTGCCGTTTCACATTCTTTAGTATTAACGGCGAGTTCTGCGGCAGTTGCGTTTTGCGCTTTTTTTAGTGCAGAAATTGCGGCAGGTACGGTTCCTATATAATTGCCGTTAATGATTGTACTTAAAAAATCAAGCGGACTTTGATTAGTAGCCGTGAATTTATAAAGCGCAATGTCATAATCACCTTTTGACAATGCATTTTGATAATCGCTTTCACTCAATATATTTACCTTTAATGAAAAGCTGATTTTATGTTCATCATCATTGCCGTAAGCTGAAATTGAGCCAACGCCTGCCTGAATACCCTGAACAAGTTCTTTAACTGTATCTTTGTATTCCTCGGTCGCAATAACGTTAAAGCTTGCTTGCGATGCGCCAAGTTCGTTTAATCCCTCTTTCCAAAGCTGCTGCGCTTTGGATATGTTTTGCTTATAAACGGTTGTGCCGATTGCCTTATTTGCCTCGTCTGTTCCTATTTTGCAGCTCGGCGGTGTGAAACTTGTTGCACGGTTTAAATAGTCATATTTCTTTGTGTCTATATCCGAAATGCTTAAGCAAACCGCTTGCCTTAATTTATCATTTGAAAAGATAGTGTTGTTCTTGTTTAATACCATTGCAAGCGTTGCGTCGGTGTAGCTTATTGCAGTTATGTCGCTGTCCTTTAGCTTATCATATTCCTGACCCGTTATATAAGCTGCGTCGTAATATCCTGATTTAAGATTTTTAGCTGCATCTTCGGTGTTGTCTGTTATTTTTAATGTAATATCAGTTACAGCTGATTTGAAGTCGCCGACGTATTGCTTGTTGTTTTTTAAAATGTATGATGCTTCAAGAATGTTACTGACATAGAACTGACCGTTGAATATTGTATAATCAAGACCTAAGCCGTATCTGCCCTTTGTTGCGTTGAAATATTCTTTGTTGCAGGGCATTGCAACGGCTGTTGCAAGAACATTTAAAAATCCGTCGTCTGCTGATTTAAGGTTAATTTCAAGCGTGTAATCGTCAAGTGCCTTTACGCCCAATTTATTTGAACTTAATTTGCCTGAATGTATTTTAGATGCATTCACGATATTTGAAATTGATGAGAAAAGGGGAGCGTCGGTATTTTTCTCACACGCTCTTTGGAGTGCAAATACAAAGTCATTAGCGGTTATATCGGGATTAAAGCTTTCGCCCATAAGCTCCTGCGCCTTTGTAAGTTCTTTATTGTCAGAACTCTGCGACGTGCTTTTTACGTTCCATTTTGCCCCTTGCCTTAAATGAAATGTGTATGTTTTTCCGCCATTGCTTATTTCCCAAGTTTTTGCAACGCCTGCCTGTACCTTGCCGTTGTCATTTACTCTTACAAGTCCTTCAAAGCAATTTTCAACAAGCAAAAATTCATCGGCTGTTTTGGCAATTTGCGGGTCGAAGCTTTTAATGTCACCGGAAAAAGGATATATAAAGTCGATTTTATTGTTATTTGATGAGCAACCGGCAAATATTGTAATTGTCAATATAAAACATAAAGCCGTGCAAAATAATTTTTTGATAGTATTTTTCAATTTTGTCACCTGAAAGCTAAATAGTAATGTAATAAATATTTTATAATCTATTTGCAATTATATCAAAGTGTATCTCGTAAATCAATCTAAAAATACTTAAATTAAGTTAATTTTTCGGCATAAATGTGATACACACGGAGCAGTGTACTAAAAACTTTTTAAGATGCACAAAGTTTTATTAAAAAAAGTGTTGACATATTGTTTTACTTAGTTTATATTATTAAGCATCTTAAAATGGCTCTTTATTGCAAATTATAAATTCTATATTTTTAATTATTGCGTAATATATGTAACGGAAAATTTTGATTTTCAGGTCATAAAGCAATAAGCAATTTGCCGTTTACGAATATAAACAATTTATGAAAATAAAACGATCGGAGTGACTCTAATGGTAAATGTTAAGGATGTCCAGCTCGGCACAACAACGAGAAAGAGTTTTGCAAAAATCAATGAGGTTATGAAAATGCCTAACCTTATCGAAGTGCAGAAGAGTTCTTACCGTTGGTTTCTTGAAGAGGGTCTCAAAGAGGTATTTAAGGATATCGGTGAAATCAGCGATTACACCGGCAACCTTGTACTTGACTTTGTCGACTTTTCAATTGACGACGAACCTAAGTATTCAATTGCACAGTGTAAGGCTCGTGACACCACTTATGCCCGTCCTTTAAAGGTTAGGGCAAGACTTGTTAACAAAGAAACAGGCGAAATTAAAGAAAACACTATTTTTATGGGCGACTTGCCTTGGATGACAGATGCAGGTACATTTGTTATCAACGGTGCTGAAAGATGTATTGTGTCTCAGCTTGTTCGTTCTCCGGGTGTTTATTACAATATGGACCACGATAAGACAGGTAAGGAACTTTTTACCAACACTGTTATTCCTAACCGTGGTGCTTGGCTTGAGTATGAAACCGACGCCAATGACCTTTTCTATGTTCGTATTGATAAAAACAGAAAAATTTATATCACAACATTCCTTCGTGCTTTAGGCCTTGGTACTGATTCTGAAATCGTTGATTTCTTTGGTGAAGATGAAAAGATTCTTGCCACAATCGATAAGGATACTACTAAGAACACCGAGGAGGCTCTTCTTGAAGTTTATAAAAAACTTCGTCCGGGTGAGCCGCCAACCCTTGAAACAGCACAGGCTCACCTTGACGGTTTGTTCTTTGATGCTCACCGTTATGACCTTTCAAGAGTCGGCAGATATAAATATAATAAAAAGCTTTCGTTAAGTGATAGACTTAAGGACAGAGTTCTTACTCAGCCTATCATCTCACCACAGGGTGAATTTCTTGCAGATGCAGGCGAGAAAATCAGCGAAGAAAGAGCTGTTGAAATTGAAAATGCAGGCGTTATGGTTGCATTTGTAGATGCAGATGGCAAGGAAGTAAAAATCGTATCTAACGGTATGGTTGATATTTACAAATACGTTGATTTCGACTGCAAAGAGCTTGGTATTCACGAAATGGTATCATATAGAGTTCTTTCCGAAATTCTTGAAAAGTGCGGCGACGACGTTGATGCTCTTAAGGAAGAAATTGAAAGAAGAGCAGACGACCTTGTTCCAAAGCATATTACAACAGATGATATTTTTGCAAGCGTGTCTTATCTTATTAACCTTGCAAACGGCGTAGGTGCTACCGACGATATCGACCACCTTGGTAACCGTAGAATCAGAGCTGTCGGCGAACTTCTTCAAAATCAGTTCAGAATCGGTTTTACAAGAATGGAAAGAGTTATTCGTGAGCGTATGACTCTTCAGGCTCAGGATGACGACGGTGCTATCACACCTCAGGCTCTTATCAATATTCGTCCTGTAGTTGCTGCAATTAAAGAGTTCTTCGGTTCATCTCCTCTTTCTCAGTTTATGGACCAGAACAATCCTCTTGCAGAGCTTACTCATAAGAGAAGACTTTCGGCTCTCGGTCCCGGCGGTCTTTCAAGAGACCGTGCAGGTTTCGAAGTTCGTGACGTACACTATACCCACTACGGCCGTATGTGTCCTATAGAGACACCTGAAGGTCCTAACATCGGTCTTATCTCTTATCTTGCTTGTTACAGCCGTCTTAATGAATATGGCTTTATCGAAGCTCCATACCGCAAGGTTGATAAGGAAACAGGCGTTGTAACCGACGAGGTTGTTTATATGACTGCCGATGTTGAGGATAATTACGTTGTTGCTCAGGCTAACGAACCTCTTGATGAAAACGGCAGATTTACAAACGCAAGAGTTACTTGCCGTTGCCGTGATGAGTTCCTTACTCTTCCTCCTGAAAGAGTAGATTATATGGACGTATCGCCTAAGATGGTAGTTTCAGTTGCTACAGCAATGATTCCTTTCCTTGAAAATGATGACGCCAACCGTGCACTTATGGGTGCTAACATGCAGCGTCAGGCTGTACCTCTTCTTAAGACAGTCGCTCCTGTTGTAGGAACGGGTATGGAATATAAAGCAGCTTACGACTCCGGTGTAGTTGTTATTGCTAAGCGTGGCGGTACTGTTACTGCAGTTGATGCCGACACTATTGAAATTACAGTTAAGCCGGGTGAAGTTGACAAGTATGAGCTTGTTAAGTTCCAAGGTTCTAACCAGGGAACATGCATTAATCAGCGTCCTATCGTTTCTCTTCACCAAAAAGTTGAGGACGGACAGGTTATTGCAGACGGTCCGGCAACCTGCAACGGTGAAATTTCACTTGGTAAGAATGCCCTTATCGGCTTTATGACATGGGAAGGTTATAACTATGAGGATGCTGTTCTTATTAATGAAAAGATTGTAAGAGACGACGTTTATACCTCAATCCACGTTGTTGAGCATGAGGTAGAGGCTCGTGATACAAAACTCGGTCCTGAAGAAATAACAAGAGATATTCCTAACGTTGGTGAGGATGCTCTTCGTGACCTTGACGAAGACGGTATTATCCGTATCGGTGCCGAGGTTCATTCAGGCGATATTCTTGTCGGCAAAGTTACACCTAAGGGCGAAACAGAGCTTACAGCCGAGGAAAGACTTTTGAGAGCTATCTTTGGCGAAAAGGCAAGAGAGGTTAGAGATACATCAATGCGTATCCCTCACGGCGAATACGGTATTGTTGTTGACGTTAAAGTATTTACCCGTGCTAACAGCGATGAGCTTTCACCGGGTGTAAATAAAGTAGTTAGAGTATACATTGCTCAAAAGCGTAAAATTCAAGTCGGCGATAAGATGGCAGGTCGTCACGGTAACAAAGGTGTTGTTTCAAGAATTTTACCTCAGGAGGATATGCCATTCCTTCCTGACGGCAGACCTCTTGATATTGTTCTTAACCCTCTCGGCGTACCTTCACGTATGAATATCGGTCAGGTACTTGAGGTTCATCTCGGCTATGCAGCTATGGCTCTTGGCTGGAAGATGATGACTCCTGTATTCGACGGCGCTCATGAGGAAGATATTCGTGAATGCCTTAAGGAAGCCGATATCGGTTACTATATCGATGAAAACGGCAAGAAGGTATATGACGGTAAGACAGAACTTATCGATGGCCGTACAGGTGAAAAGTTTGATAACCGTATCACAGTAGGTTATATGTATTATCTTAAACTCCATCACCTTGTTGATGATAAGATTCACGCTCGTTCAACAGGTCCTTACAGCCTTGTAACTCAGCAGCCGCTTGGTGGTAAAGCTCAGTTCGGCGGTCAGCGTTTCGGCGAAATGGAAGTTTGGGCACTTGAAGCTTACGGTGCAGCTTATACTCTTCAAGAAATTATTACAATTAAGTCCGATGACGTTGTCGGCCGTGTTCGTACTTACGAGTCAATCGTAAAAGGCGAGAATATTCCTGCGGCAGGCACACCTGAGTCATTCAAGGTTCTCTTCAAAGAACTTCAGGCACTCGGTCTTGACACTAAGGTTCTCGATAAGGACGGCAATGAGGTTGAGCTTAAGCAAGACCTTGATGACGGTTCAGGTATTCAGCCAATCGATGAACAAGCATTTACAACAGTAAATGACTTTGAGGGTCAGGAAGGCTTTGGAGTAGAAAATGCTGAGGGCGAACAGGAAGCAGGTCAGTCAGATGGCTTTGATGATTTGTTTGCAGATGACGAAAGCGAATCAGATGATGATTACGGTTTCGGCTTCGGCGACGATTCTTCAGACGATGAATAATTCTGATAAGACTTCCGCAACTAATTAATATAAAGGAGTGCTTCCATATGGATAATTATGAAAACGAATTCAGTTCAATAAAAATCGGCCTTGCTTCACCGGAGCAGATTCGTGAATGGTCTTACGGCGAAGTAACAAAGCCTGAAACAATAAATTACAGAACTCTTAAACCTGAACGTGACGGTCTTTTCTGCGAAAGAATTTTCGGACCTATGAAGGATTGGGAATGTCATTGCGGTAAATATAAGAGAGTTCGTTATAAGGGAAAAGTCTGCGAGCGCTGCGGTGTTGAAATTACACGTTCAAAAGTAAGACGTGAACGTATGGGTCATATCGAGCTTGCAGCTCCTGTTTCTCATATTTGGTATTTTAAGGGTATTCCGAGCCGTCTTGGTCTTGTACTTGATATCAGCCCGAGATACCTTGAAAAGGTGCTTTATTTTGCACTTTACATTGTTACCGATCCCGGTGACACCCCACTTGAAAAGATGCAGATTCTTAATGAAAAAGAATATGCTGAAATGAGAGAAAGATACGAGGACGACTTTAAGGCAGGTATGGGCGCCGAGGCTGTTAAAGAGCTTCTTCAGGGAATTGATGTTGCTCAGCTTCGTGATGAACTTACTGCAGAACTTGAGGGCGCTACAGGTCAAAAGAGAGTAAGACTTCTTAAAAGGCTTGATGTTGTTGATGCTTTCTACCACAGCGGCAATAAGCTTGAATGGATGATTCTTGACGCTATTCCTGTAATTCCTCCTGATATCCGTCCTATGGTTCAGCTTGACGGCGGCAGATTTGCTACCTCTGACCTTAACGACCTTTACAGAAGAGTTATTAACAGAAACAATCGTCTTAAAAGACTTCTTGAGCTTGGCGCTCCTGAAATCATCGTAAGAAACGAGAAGAGAATGCTTCAGGAATCTGTTGATGCTCTTATCGATAACGGTCGTCGTGGCCGTCCTGTTACAGGTCCTAATAACAGACCTCTTAAGTCACTTTCTGATATGCTTAAGGGTAAGCAGGGACGTTTCCGTCAAAACCTTCTCGGTAAGCGTGTTGACTATTCAGGTCGTTCGGTTATCGTTGTAGGTCCTGAACTCAAGATGCACCAGTGCGGTCTTCCTAAAGAAATGGCTATTGAACTTTTCAAGCCTTTCGTTATGAAAAGACTTGTTGAAACCGGTGTTGCATCTAATATTAAGTCAGCAAGAAAAATGGTTGAAAGAGCCAATAATCCTGCTGTTTGGGATAGCCTTGAGGTTGTAATCAAGGATCACCCTGTTATGTTAAACCGTGCCCCCACACTTCACAGACTTGGTATTCAGGCATTTGAACCTGTACTTGTTGAGGGTAGAGCAATTAAGCTCCATCCGCTTGCTTGTACCGCATTCAACGCCGACTTCGACGGTGACCAAATGGCTGTTCACGTACCTCTTTCTGCTGAAGCTCAGGCTGAGGCAAGAATGTTGATGCTCGCTGCTAATAACCTTCTTAAGCCGTCAGACGGTAAGCCTGTTACTGTTCCTACTCAGGATATGGTTATCGGTTCATACTATCTTACAATGATTAAAGAAGGTGAGCCGGGTCAGCCTAAATTTTATAAGGACGAGGCAAGAACTCAGGAAGTTAGTTTTGCAGACGTTAAAGCTGATATTAATAAAGATTTTAAAGATCCACGTGATTATATTTCTAATCCTGCTATTCTTTGTGAAATTTCAGAGGAAGAGCTTGCTCAAAAGTATGGCTACTACCGTTCCTATAAGCTTTACAGAGATAAAGATGAGGCAATGATGGCATATCAGGAGGGCTCTCTCGGTATGCATTCACCTGCAAAGATTCGTGTTACTCGTGAGGTTGACGGTGTAACTAAGAGCGCTGTTATAATTACAACAATCGGCAGAATCATCTTCAATAATCCGGTTCCTCAGGATCTCGGCTTTGTTGACAGAACTGACCCTGCACACGAATTTGACCTTGAGGTTTCATTTGTAGTTAAGAAAAAGCAGCTCGGTCAAATTGTAGAAAGATGTATCAATGTTCACGGCGTTTCTATTGCTTCTCATGTTCTTGATTCTATCAAGGCACAGGGCTATAAGTATTCAACTGTTTCAGGTACTACCGTTGCTGTTTGCGACGCACTTATTCCTGAAAAGAAGAAGGAATACCTTGCAGAAGCAGAAAAGAAAGTTGATGAAATCACATATAACTATAACTACGGCTTTATTACTAACGAGGAGCGTTCCTCAGCAGTAATCAAAGCATGGGAAGATTGTACTAATAAGGTTTCTAATGAGCTTACGAGTAATTTTGACGGTGCTCATAACCCAATTCACATGATGGTAGACTCAGGTGCTCGTGGTAGTACTTCACAGCTTCGTCAGCTTGCAGGTATGAGAGGTCTTATTGCAAATACTGCAGGTAAGACAATCGAGGTTCCTATTCGTGCTAACTATCGTGAGGGTCTTAATATTCTTGAATATTTCATTTCTTCTCGTGGTGCTCGTAAAGGTCTTGCCGATACAGCTCTTCGTACTGCTGACTCAGGTTATCTTACAAGACGTCTTGTTGACGTATCTCAGGACGTTATCATTCGTGACGACGACTGCGGATGTCATGACGGTATCGTAGTAAGCAAAATTATGGACGGTAACCGTGTTCTTGAGCCGCTTGAGGAAAGACTTACAGGCAGATTTGTTGTTGACCCTGTAGTTGACCCTAAGACCGGTGAAGTTCTTATGGAAGCTGACAGAATGATGACTTCTGATGATGCTAAGCGTATTGTTGACGCAGGTATTGAGTCGGTAAAGATTCGTTCACTTATTACTTGTAAATCACGTCACGGTGTTTGCCGTAAGTGTTATGGTGCAAACCTTGCATTTAACGAACCTGTTCAGGTTGGTGAGGCAGTCGGTATCATTGCTGCTCAGTCAATCGGTGAGCCTGGTACTCAGCTTACAATGAGAACATTCCATACCGGTGGTGTAGCCGGCGGTGCAGATATCACACAGGGTCTTCCTCGTGTTGAGGAACTCTTTGAGGCAAGAAAACCAAAGCAGCTTGCTATCCTTTCTGAAATCGAAGGTGATGTTCGTTTTGAGGAAATCAAAAAGAGCCGTCACGTTATCGTTTATAATAAAGATACTGCTGAGGAGAAGAAGTATCTTATTCCTTACGGTGCAAGACTTTGTGAAAATATCGTAGAGGGTGCTCATATTACTAAGGGTACTGAGCTTACTCTCGGTGCTGTTAATCCGCATGATGTTCTTGCAATTCTCGGTGAAGAGGCTGTTTATAACTACCTTATTAAGGAAGTTCAGTTTGCATATCGTACACAGGGTGTTGATATCAACGATAAGCATATCGAAGTTATTGTTCGTCAGATGCTTAAGAAATGTACTGTTGACGAAGCAGGTGACACCGATCTTGTTGCAGGTACAATGGTTGATGTTTCGGCTGTTGACGAAGCAAACGACAAGATTGACGCAAGAATTAAAGCAGGTGAGGAAAATCTTAAGAAAGCAACATATATTCCTATTCTTATGGGTATTACAAAGGCTTCTCTTGCTACGGATTCATTCCTTTCAGCCGCTTCCTTCCAGGAAACAACAAGAGTTCTTACCGATGCCGCTATCAGAGGCAAGAGCGACCCGCTTATCGGTCTTAAGGAAAATGTTATTATCGGTAAGCTTGTTCCTGCCGGTACAGGTATGGACGTATTCCGTAAGGTTGATGTTGTTCCGAGTTATTTTGCCGCTGAAAACAGCGATGAAATTTTAAATCTTGAACAATTACAAGAACTCTTGACAAACACTATGCAGTAGTGGTATAATGCTAAATCGTGTGAGATAAGTTTGTATATAATCAACAAATTTTTATGCAACTTTTTAGCAAATAATACAACATTTCGGGGTAAGCTTTGGCTTGCCCCGAGGTGTGCGTTTAATTGATATGCCGATTTTTCGGCGTATGACTTATACGCACACAGCGTATAAAATAATTTTTGAAAGGAGATAAACTATTGCCTACCTTTAATCAGCTCGTAAGAACAGGTCGTAAGACTATCGAAAAGAAGTCAAAGACACCTGCACTTTTAAAGGGCTTAAACACTAAGAAAAATGTTGTTACAGATAACAACTCACCTCAAAAGCGTGGCGTTTGTACTGCAGTAAAGACTGCTACACCTAAGAAGCCTAACTCAGCTCTTCGTAAGATTGCCAGAGTTCGTCTTACTAACGGTATTGAAGTATCTGCATACATTCCGGGCGTTGGTCATAACCTTCAGGAACACTCTGTTGTTATGATTCGTGGCGGCCGTGTTAAGGACCTTCCTGGTGTACGTTACCATATTATTCGTGGTACACTTGATACACAGGGTGTAAACGGCAGAATGCAGAGCCGTTCTAAGTACGGTGCAAAGAAGCCAAAGGCTGCTAAGAAATAAGCCTTATTTTAATGGATAACAATAGTTTATATACCTATATATAATTACAGCGTATATGACCTTTTGTTGACTCCACGGAAAAACCGAGTACCTATGAACTCATTAAAAATTATGAAGGAGGGAAGCGAAGATGCCAAGAAGAGGCCAAATCGCTAAGCGTGATGTATTACCTGATCCGCTTTACAATTCAAAGCTTGTAACCAGACTTATCAACAGCATCATGCTTGATGGAAAGAAGGGCGTCGCTCAGAAAATCGTTTACGACGCATTCGACATCATTAAGGAAAAAACAGGCAACGACCCATTAGAGACTTTTGAAGCTGCAATGGAAAACGTAATGCCTGTACTCGAGGTAAAGGCTCGCCGTGTCGGCGGTGCTACTTACCAGGTTCCTCTTGAGGTTCGTCCTGAAAGAAGACAGACTTTAGGTCTTCGTTGGATTACTCTTTACGCTCGTCAGCGTTCAGAGAGAACTATGAGAGAACGTCTTGCTGCTGAAATTATGGACGCTGTCAATAAGACAGGCGGCGCAGTTAAGAAGTGCGACGATACACACAAGATGGCAGAAGCAAACAAAGCATTTGCTCATTTCAGATATTAATAGGAGGGTATTATGTCAAGACAAGTATCTCTTGAGAAAACAAGAAATATTGGCATTATGGCTCATATTGATGCAGGTAAAACTACAACCACCGAGCGTATTCTGTATTATACAGGTGTAAACCACAAGATTGGTGAAACACACGAAGGTGCTGCAACAATGGACTGGATGGAGCAGGAGCAGGAGCGTGGTATCACAATCACATCTGCTGCAACTACTTGTTTCTGGAAAAAGCATAGAATCAATATTATCGATACACCGGGTCACGTTGACTTCACAGTTGAGGTTCAGCGTTCACTTCGTGTACTTGACGGTTCAGTTACTGTTCTTTGTGCAAAGGGCGGTGTTGAGCCACAGTCTGAAACCGTATGGCGCCAGGCTGATGAATATAAAGTACCTCGTATGATATTCGTTAATAAGATGGATATTATGGGTGCTGACTTCTACAGAGCTCTTAATATGGTTAAAGACCGTTTTAAATGTAATGCTCTTCCTATCCAGCTTCCAATCGGAAGTGAGGATACCTTTGAGGGTATTATTGACCTCGTAGAAAACCATGCCGTTATCTATATCGATCCTGATAAAGAAAAGGGTATGAAATTTGAAATCAGAGAAATCCCTGATGATATGAAGGAACTCGCTGCAAAGTACAGAACAGAGCTTGTTGAGCATGTTGCTGAGATGGATGAGGACCTTATGGAAAAATACTTTGAAGAGGGCGAAGACGCTATTACTGTCGACGAAATCAAGAAGGTTATCCGTAGGTCTACTATCGCAAACTCAATGGTTCCTGTTTGCTGCGGTACAGCTTATCGTAATATGGGTGTTCAGCCACTCCTTGATGCAATTGTTGACTATATGCCGGCTCCTACCGACGTTGACTCAATCAAGGGTGTAAATCCTGATACAGAAGAGGAAGAATTCCGTCATTCATCTGATGACGAGCCATTCTCAGCTCTTGCATTCAAGATTGCTACTGACCCATTCGTTGGTAAGATTTGTTTCTTCCGTGTATATTCAGGTCAGATTGCTGCCGGTACTCCTTGCCTTAACTCTGTTAAGGACCAAAAGGAAAGAATGGGCAGAATCCTTCTTATGCACGCTAACCACAGAGAGGATATTCCTGTAGCTTATTCAGGTGATATTGCTGCTGCAGTAGGTTTAAAGAATACTACAACAGGTGATACTCTTTGTGACGAAGATCATCCAATCATTCTCGAATCAATGAATTTCCCTGACCCTGTTATCCGTGTTGCTATTGAGCCAAAGACTAAAGCAGGTCAGGAAAAGATGGGTATTGCTCTTGCAAAGCTTGCAGAAGAAGACCCAACATTTAAAGCATATACTGACGAAGAAACAGGACAAACTATTATCGCAGGTATGGGTGAACTTCACCTTGAGATTATCGTTGACCGTCTTCTTCGTGAATTTAAGGTTGAGGCTAACGTTGGTGCTCCTCAGGTTGCTTATAAGGAAACAATCCAGCAGGAAAGCTCTTCAGACCTTAAGTATAAGAGACAGTCAGGTGGTTCAGGTCAGTACGGTCACGTTAAGATTCGTATTATGCCTAACCTTGATGAAAACGGCATCGGCAAGGGCTACGAATTTGTAAACCAAATTGTCGGCGGTGCTATTCCTAAGGAATATATCCCTGCTGTTGACGCCGGTATTCAGGGTGCTATGAAGAGTGGTATCCTTGCAGGCTACAACGTTGTTGACGTTAGAGTTGAGCTTTATGATGGTTCCTATCACGAAGTCGACTCATCAGAAATGGCATTTAAGATTGCAGGTTCTATGGCATTCAAGGATGCTGCTAAGAGGGCTAACCCAATCATCCTCGAACCAATGATGAAGGTTACAGTTATCGTTCCTGAAGAATATATGGGCGATGTTATCGGTGACCTTAACTCTCGTCGTGGACAGATTCAGGGTATGGAAGACAGAGCAGGTGCTAAGCAGATTAATGCAAGAGTTCCGCTTTCAGAAATGTTTGGCTACGTTAATGACCTTCGTTCAAAGACTCAGGGTCGTGGTCAGTACACAATGGAGCCGGACGGTTACGAGCCTGTTCCTAAGTCAATTAGTGAGTCTATCATTAGCGAAAGAGCTAAGAAAGACTAATTAGTTGCATATAATTTTATAAAAAACTCTTGATATTTCTATTCTTATTTGATAGAATATCTTTGACAATTTTTCTATTGTAAATTTTAAGGAGGAAAATTCCAATGGCAAAAGAACATTTTAATCGTACCAAGCCACATGTAAACATTGGTACAATCGGTCACGTTGACCATGGTAAGACTACTCTTACTGCTGCTATCACAAAGTATCTTGCAAACAAGGGCTATGCAAAGTTTGAGGACTATGCAGATATCGATAAGGCTCCTGAAGAAAGAGAACGTGGTATCACAATCAACACAGCTCACGTTGAGTATGAAACTGACAAGCGTCACTATGCTCACGTTGACTGCCCGGGCCATGCTGACTATATCAAGAACATGATCACAGGTGCTGCTCAGATGGATGGTGCTATCCTTGTTATCGCTGCAACTGACGGTCCTATGGCTCAGACTAAAGAACACCTTCTCCTTGCTCGTCAGGTAGGCGTTCCAGCAATCATCGTATTCCTTAACAAGACTGACCAAGTTGATGACCCAGAACTCCTTGAACTCGTAGAGATGGAAGTTCGTGAAACACTCGCTGAGTATGATTTCGATGACGAGTGCCCAATCATCAAGGGTTCAGCTCTTAAGGCTCTTGAGGCTACATCAAATGACGATCCTGCTTGCGATTGCATTAAGGAACTCATGGATGCAGTTGATGAGTATATCCCAACTCCTGACCGTAAGTCAGACCTTCCTTTCCTTATGCCTGTTGAGGACGTATTCACAATCACAGGTCGTGGTACAGTTGCTACAGGTAGAGTAGAGAGAGGTAAGCTTAACACTAACGATACAGTTGAAATGGTTGGTCTTCATGACGAAATCCGTTCAACAGTTTGCACAGGTATCGAAATGTTCAGAAAGATTCTTGACTATGCTGAGGCTGGTGACAACATCGGTTGTCTTCTTCGTGGTGTTCAGAGATCTGATATCGAGAGAGGCGAGGTTCTTGCAGCTCCTGGTTCAATCCACCCACACACAAAGTTCTCAGGTCAGGTTTACGTTCTTTCTAAGGACGAAGGTGGCCGTCATACTCCTTTCTTCAACAACTATCGTCCACAGTTCTATTTCAGAACAACTGACGTAACCGGTGTTATCACTCTTCCTGAAGGTACAGAGATGTGTATGCCTGGCGATAACGTTGTAATGAACGTTGAGCTCATCACTCCTATCGCTATTGAAGAAGGTCTTCGTTTTGCTATCCGTGAAGGTGGTAGAACAGTAGGTTCAGGCGTTGTTACAGCTATCAACGAGTAATCTATATTTTACTTTCTAAATTTAAAAGGTTGTCGCTTTTGGCGGCAACCTTTTTTCTTTCGTCTATTGAAATTTGTTATATATTAGAGTAAAATATAAATATATAATAGATTAAAATTAAGTTAGGTGAATTATGAAAAAAATTAGTTCAATATTAGTAGCTGTTTTGTTTGCGCTTGTTAGCCTTTTATCTTTTTCTTCCAATGCCTTGGCAAATACAATGAAAACGGCAATCGGCATAAGTTTAGGGCAAACTGTTAATGAAAAAGTTGATAGCAGTTCATCTCAAACAAAATATTTATGGCTGAAATTTGATTGCCTTTCGTCAAATTATTATGATTTTACCGTGTCGGGTGTAGAATTACCGTTAAGTGACGTCTTTCTCACAGTTTATGACTCAGAAAATAATGTTATTAATTCTAATGTAAATACAGAAAATGAATATTCTTTTGTGTCTACAACTTATTTTCAAGCCGGAAAACCGTACTATTTTAGACTTGAATGTTTAAAAGGAACATATTCTTTTTCCGCTTCGTTAAATATTCATAATCATTGCTATACAAACTTTTTCGTAAAAGCTGTTGCAGACGATGATAAAGAAAATAGATTAAACGGCTTTTCAAAGCTTTTGTGTAACTCTTGTTCAAATGAATATATTGTTCAAAATATTTATGCGCCATCTACCGTTAAGCTTTCGTCTACTAAAATTGCCTTTAATCCTTACGGTTCGTATCCGAGTGTAACTGTTTATGACAGCGTAGGTAATTTGATTTCACCGAGTGAATATGTTGTCACATACGATGATAACTTCAAGACGGGAAAAGCGTGGGTATACGTCAATTTTGTCGGAAATAATTATAAGGGCGAACTTACTTCAAGTTTTATGATTATCCCTGCCAAACCGACTCCTACTTCCCTTAAATCCAAAAAGTCAAAGCAGATTACTTATTCTTGGAACAAGGATTCTAACGCTTCGGGTTATCAAATTCAATATAGCACATCATCTTCTTTTTCTAAGAAAAAAACGAAGTCTTATATAATTTCTAAAAATTCAACTAAGTCAAAAACCTTCTCATCTCTTAAAAAGAAGAAAAAGTATTATGTAAGAATGCGCTCCTATAAAACGATTGACGGAAAACGTCAGTTTTCCTCTTGGTCCAAAAAGATGAACGTTAAAACAAAATAATAATTTAAGAGCAAGTTACATTTACTTGCTCTTTTTTGTTTGAAATTTTTATCAAATATGATATAATATGCGTATGTTTAATTATGAAAGATTGTCCGATGACATAAAAATAGCAGTTTCTTCTGACCATACGTTTGGTACCGATGCAGTTATTCTTTCCGATTTCGCAAAAATTAAACCGAGAGATAAGGCTCTCGATATGGGAACAGGCTGTGGAATTATTCCTCTTTTATGGCTCAGAAATGAAAAAATAAATAACGTTTATTGCCTTGATATTCAAAAAAATGCTTATGAGCAGGTTTGCCATTCAATAGAAATTAATCATCTTGAAGATAGGCTTAAGCCATTTAATTGTGACTTGAGAAAGATTAATGAAATTTTTGAGGCGGAAAAGTTTTCTCTTGTTACTATGAATCCACCATATAAACCTGTCGGCACAGGTATTGAATCCCTTGGGGAGAGCGCACGTATTGCAAGGCACGAGGTTTGCTGTAATATTGAAGATGCGTGTAAAGCTGCAAATTACCTGCTTAAATACGGAGGCAGATTTTGTATGTGCCATCGTCCCGAAAGGCTGGTTGACACATTAGAACTTATGCGTAAATATAAACTTGAGCCTAAAAGACTTCGTTTTGTTCAGGATAAGAACACAGAACAGCCTTTTCTCTTTCTTGTTCAGGGGCAAAAGGGGGCTAAACCTTTTTTAAGGGTAGAGCCGCAATTAATAATTAAAAAGGAAAACGGTAAATTTACACCCGAAATGCTGAACATTTATGGGTCGTATGCCGACGGATATGATAAATGAGCGGAATATTATATGTTGTGGGTACTCCTATCGGAAATTTAAGCGATTTTTCACCGAGAGCAATAGATACTCTTGCGAGTGTTGATTTTATAGCAGCAGAGGACACGAGAGTTACTTTAAAGCTTCTTAATCATTTTGATATAAAAAAAGAAATGGTTTCTTATTTCGAGCATAATAAAAGGCAAAGAGGGGAGATTATCTGCCAAAGAATACTTGCAGGTGAAAGCTGCGCAATTGTTACCGATGCAGGTATGCCGGCTATTTCAGACCCCGGTGAGGACTTGGTGGCTCTTTGCCATGAACTTGGTATCGTAGTGCAGTCTGTTCCGGGACCCACTGCCTTTGCAACAGCACTGGCAATATCGGGTATGCCTACGGGAAGATTTACTTTTGAAGGCTTCTTGTCGGTTAATAAAAAATCAAGACGTGAACATCTTGAAGAAATTAAGGACGAAAAACGCACTATGATTTTTTATGAAGCACCTCATAAACTTATTTATACACTTAACGATATGCGCAAGGTGTTCGGTAATCGCAATATAGCGCTTGTAAGAGAACTCACTAAAATCCACGAGGAAGTTCTCCGATTTACCTTTGATGAGGCGATAGAATATTACAGCGATAAATCACCAAAGGGTGAATATGTGATTATTATTGAGGGCAAAAAAGAAGATATTAATGAAGATATAACGCTTGAAATGGCTGTTGAAATGGCTAAAAATCTTGTGGAAAAGGGTATGTCGATTAATAATGCGGCTAAGGAAACAGCATCGCAAACACCTTTTAAAAAAGGCGACATATATAAGGCGCTGATATGATTTGCTCAATTTGCCCAAGGCATTGCAATGTTGACAGAAGCGTTAATCTCGGCTTTTGCCAAAGCCCCGATAATTTTCGTGTTGCAAGAGCGGCACTCCATTTTTGGGAGGAGCCTTGCATAAGCGGAAAAGAGGGAAGCGGTACTGTATTTTTTTCAGGCTGTAATTTGAAATGTGTATTTTGCCAAAATAATGAAATCAGCGCTGAAAATAAAGGCGTTGAAATAAGCGATGATAAACTTATTTCTATTTTTGAAAATCTTATTTCTCAGGGTGCAAATAATATTAATTTGGTAAATCCCACTCATTATGCAAAAAGGCTTGCAAAGGTGCTTGGCAGATGGGAATCTCCTGTGCCAATAGTTTATAATTCAAGCGGATATGAAGAGGTGGAAACACTCAAAGCGTTAGATGGGCTTATTGATATTTATTTGCCCGATTTGAAATATATAAGAGCTGAAAAAGCAATGCGTTATTCAAAGGCGGAGGATTATTTTGAAAAAGCGTCGGCGGCGCTTTTGGAAATGAGGCGTCAGGTTGAGGATAAATTTGACGGCGATATTATGAAATCGGGTATGATTATTCGTCATTTGATTTTGCCGCAAAACACCAACTCCTCAATTGCCGTTCTTGATTTTATTAAATCAAATTTTCCTAATACCTTTGTTTCTCTTATGGCTCAGTATACCCCTTGCGGTGATTTGAGTGAATTTCCTGAAATTAATCGAAAAATCACAAAGCGTGAATATGAAAAAGTAGTAAATTATGCGTTTGATAATTCATTTGATAAACTTTTTATTCAGGAACTGAGTTCTGCGGATAAATCGTTTATTCCAAAATTTGATTTTACGGGTGTATTATGATATTATAAAGATAATTAAAGTATAAAAAGAGGAATTTTAAATGAAAAAGTTTTTAACTGAATTTAAGGAATTTATTTCAAGAGGAAATGTAATTGACCTTGCTGTCGGCGTTATTATAGGCGGTGCGTTTTCTGCAATCGTTACTTCACTTACGGATAACATTATTAAACCGCTCATTAATTGTATAGGCGGCGCAGAGGTGCAAGGCAAAATTCATCTTGTCGGCGACAATTATATAGATTACGGTTCGTTCATTTCTGCCGTAATTAACTTCCTTATTATGGCATTTATTATTTTCTGTATTGTCAAGGCAATCAATAAAATGCTTAACCTTACAAAGAAAAAAGAAGAGCATAAGGAAGAAGCGCCAACAACTAAGATTTGTCCTTTTTGCAAAAGCGAAATTCCTATTGATGCAGTTAAATGCTGTCATTGCACATCCGATTTACCAAAAGAGGATGAATAATTATTACCACGGAGAAAAATATTGAATTCTATAGCAATTTTAGGTGCAGGCACATGGGGGATTGCGCTTGCCAAAATGTTAAAAAACACAAATAAAGAGGTTACAGTTTGGTCGGCTTTGCCTGATGAAATTGAAAAACTGAAGAAAACCTCCCGCCACCCCAAGTTACCCAACGTATCACTCCCTTTAGGCATCGAATATACTACGGATATAAAATCGGCAATTGAAAACAAAGATATAATTATGTTTGCCGTGCCGTCCGTTTTTGTTCGCCAAACGGCAAAAAAATGTAAGCCGTATATAAAAGATAACCAAATAATTGTTGATGTTGCAAAGGGGATTGAATCCGATACACTTATGACTTTGACAGAAGTTATCAATGATGAAATTAAAAATCCGACTGTCAAGTATGTCGCTCTTTCAGGCCCTACTCATGCTGAAGAAGTTAGCATTGATATGCCGACTACTATTGTATCTGCTTGCAAGGATATTGAAATCGCAAAGATTGTTCAATCCTTTTTCTCAAGTTCTTTTATGCGAGTTTATACTAATACGGATATCAAAGGAATTGAGATTTGCGGAGCAATGAAAAATATTATAGCCCTTGCAACGGGTATTTCACGAGGCTTGGGATATGGTGACAACGCCACCGCCGCTCTTATTACAAGAGGTCTTGCTGAACTTTCAAGGCTTGGCAATGCTATGGGTTGCTCGCAGGATACTTTTAGCGGTCTTACCGGTATGGGGGATTTAATTGTAACGTGCACAAGTCTTCATTCACGCAATAATAATGCCGGCTTTCTTATAGGTCAGGGATTGAGTCCTGACAAGGCAGTGAAAAAGGTCGGAATGGTTGTTGAGGGTATTAATGCACTTCCGGCTGCAATTAAACTCGGTGAAAAATATAATGTAGATTTGCCGATTATTAATGCTGTTAATAACGTTGTAAAAGAAGTGGTTTCACCTCGTGTTGCAGTTAATTCGCTGTTAAATCGTGAACCTAAGCCTGAAGTTTAACTTGATTTTTCAAGAAAAATAAAAAATCCGATTGCTTTTTCGCAGTCGGATTTTTTTTATTCAAATATTTCGTTAATTATTTTTGTGCGTTTTTCACGATTCATAATTCTGAGCTTCATAATTATAGCTTTTTCATTCTCAGATAAATCATAAAACGTATCGTTAAAATCTTTTATATCAAAATTTATTTTTTGATCATTATCTTGGTGAAGAGAATTTGAATCTTCATTAGAAATAAGAGTGTTTACGTCAAGTCCGTAAACTTTTGCAATAGTTCTGAGTGTTTCAATTTTCGGTCTTGTTCTTCCGCTTTCGTAGTAAGCATACGCACTACGCTTGATGCCGATTGTTTTTGCAAATTGAGCCTGCGTCATATTTACTCCTTTTCTGCAAGCTTTGAGTATTTCCGGGATATTTGTTTTTTCCAAAACAATTCCTCCTTTACTTTTGTACTTCTTAATACATAATACAACATTAACTAATTCATGTCAACAAAAGTCACATAAATTATTACAAAATTCAAAATTTATTGACAATTTACGTTGTTTAATGTTATTATATACAAGAAAAATTACAGACGGTATATCTATGCCGTTGAAAAACTTTAAAACATTGCAAATTATTGCAGGAGGTAATATTTTGAAAAAAGTTATTTCTTTGCTTTTGTCAATATTAATGATAATAACAACCGTTGTACCTTTAACTGCTTCGGCTCAAAGTTATACGGAAAAATTGGTTTCTCAAGGTTTTCCTCGTGATTATGCCGAAAAACTTAACGAATTACATAATAAATATCCATATTGGATTTTTAAACCGCTTATGACTAATCTTGATTGGGAATCAGCAATTGACGGCGAACGTTCAAAACATTCAAATCAGCTTATTTCTAAATCGGCAACAGGCGATACATCTTTGTTTTGCAAATGTTCATCATGTTATAAAAACGGCAAGTATGTAATCCAAGAGGCAAGCGATTGGGTTTCTGCTTCAAAGAGTGCTGTCGAATACTATATGGACCCAAGGAATTTCCTTGATGAAAAACATATTTTTCAATTTGAATCCACCTCTTATGACGGCACGCAAACTAAAGAAGGCGTCGAAGCTATTTTGAACGGCACTTGGATGCATAATTCACTTATTTCTTACAGAACTACCGGTCAAAACGTAAAAATGTATGATGCCTCAACCAAGTATTCGGACGTTATTATGAAGGCGGCTCAGGATTTCGGCCTTAATGCTTATTATATAGCTGCTAAAATTAGGCAGGAAAACGGTGGCGCTACAGCTTCGGCAACGGCTGTAAACGGCTCTACAAGTCCTTTTCAGGGTATTTATAATTATTTTAATATCGGTGCATATACCGGTGCTAAAGACGGCTTGGCTTGGGCGGCAGGCTTTCTTAAAACAAATAGGGCAACGAAGCTTTACAGTGCCAACCCTAATGTTGACCCGACCGGCGGTACTGTTACCTCAATTTCCTCTAATCAATATATGACGTGGCGAGCAAATAAGGGCAATTATTATTACGTTCGTCTTTATAATGAAACCGCAAAGGGTTATGAGGAGGGCGCAAGCGGATACGTTTTGGTAAGAGATTGCAGAACAACTTATATGGGCAGTACCGCAAGCGGCTACGGCAGACCGTGGACTAATCCTTATAAAGCGATTTACTACGGCACAAAGTATGTTGCAAACAGTTTTAAATCTCAAAACACGGGTTATCTTCAAAAGTTTAATGTTAGTCCGACCTCGTCAAATAAATATTCTAATGAATATATGAAAAATGTTCAGGCGGCGGCAAGCGAGGCTGTGTCATCTTATAACGGCTATTCAAAAGCAGGTATTCTTTCAATGACAAGGACCTTTTATATTCCTGTTTTTAAGAATATGAGCGATGAGCTTGTTATTAATGTTACCGCAGCAACAACAAGCAGCGTTTCACTTGCTTGGAATAAAATAGACAGCGCAACAGGTTATCAGGTTCAAATTGGGGACGCTTACGGCAATTGGGCAGATTATGCATATACAGGCGAAACTAATATTACATTTTCTAATCTTCAATCTGCATATAGATTCCCGGTAAGAATACGTGCTTATACTAAAAAAGGTGGCAATATAAAATGGGGCAATTTCATTCAACTTAATGTTGCTACCAAGCCGGGCAAGGTGTCGGGTATTAAGCTTTCCTCAACCGATACTTCAATAACCGTTAAATGGAAGAAGGTCAGCAGGGCATCAGGCTATAGAATTTATATCTATAATTCATCAACCAAAAGCTATGAGTTTAAAAAGTCTGTTTCCAAAGCTTCTACCGTTTCTGCAAAAGTTACAGGGTTAAAGCCTAATAAATCATATAAAATCAAGGTTGCTGCATATAAATCTGCCGATAACATTAAATTTGTCGGCACTAAAAGCAGTGCAGTTTCAATTAAGACTAAAAACAAGTCTGTAACGCTCAAAAGTGCAAAATCAAGCAAGAAAAAGAAAATAAACGTAAAATGGAAAAAGCGAAGCGGTGTATCGGGCTATCAGGTTATGTGGTCCACAACATCTAATTTTAAAAAGAATTTTTTGAGTACAAAGGTGAGTGGCTCATCTAAAACTTCAAAAACTCTCACTACCGCCAAGAGTAAAAAGAATTATTATGTGCGTGTTCGTGCATATAAAAAGAACGGCAAAAAATACACGTATTATTCTTGGAGCAAAACGATTAAAGTTAAGGTTAAATAAAAATAACTGCATCAATTTATGTTGATGCAGTTATTTTTTTGCGTATATCTATTTAGTTTTTATGTTTTTAACGCTTGACCACTTAGAATATATATTCTTGCCTTTGTATACTTTGTATGTTCTTACTTGATATTCCTTAATGCCGCTTATCTTTGCCCAAGAAACAGTAATTGACTTTTTACTTTTTGTAAGCTTATAATAATATGTTTGAACATTTCCGTTTGACCTGATTAACAACAATAAAGAATTTTTTGCAAATAAAAATGCCTTACAGAACTAACTGTAAGGCATTAAAATAATTTATTTTATTTTGCAAGATAAAGACCTGAGGTGTCAACATTTGTATTGTCAACATACCAGGTGTTGCCGATTTTAACAACATAAACCTGCTGTGTTGCAACTACTGTGCCGTCTGCAAGCGTAACGTCTACATCGCACTTTGTAACTGCGCTGATATCCTCTGAACAGTCAAGATTTTCAAATGCACCGACCATATCTGATTTAGGCGTATGCTTCTTATCTGTATCCTTAAGACCGAATTTCTCAGCCTTAGCTTCGCCCAAAGCGGCAACAGGAGTAATTCTCTCCTTATATTCCTTAATGTAAGCATCCTTTTCACTGTCGCTTAAGTCAGTTGAATTTTTAACTGTAGCAGTGAACTTGTAGTCCTTGCCGAACATTTCCTGATACTTACCTGTTGTTGCCTTTTGAATAACGGTTTTGTTGTCGGCACCAAGCTCTTCCTCAGTACCTGTAAGTGATTTACCGTATTTTGATACATTTGATTCAAATACAGAGAACATAAAGTCTGTATCCATATATTCGTCGCCAAATACTTCTTTTCTTACCTCGCTTAACTTAGCAAAGTAATCGTTGAATACAGCGTCGATATCGTCAAGGCCGTATTTTTGAAGAAGCTCAACATAGTAGTCATACATTGTATCGTAAACTTCGTCTGTTTTTGCAATTTCTTCGTCGGTACCTGTACCTACGAATGAAGCTTTTTTAGCGTCCTCATTAATATAAGGACACATATAAGCGTTTGTTACGAATTTACCGAATTTTTGATTTTTTGATACAAGTGTGTTCTTATATGCGTTGTATCCGTCACCTGTTTGAACGATTGTATCTACATAAGCCTGAGCTACCTTTTCGTTAGAAAAGCCTGTATATCTTGTTGTGAAAGCAAATATTGTGATAAGTACGAGTGCTACCGCTACAACAATACCTGCAACAACTGCATAAAGAGCGGCGTTAAAGCCTTTCTTTTCTTTTGTTTCAGCCATAACTAATCCCTCCTTATTCTGCAATTTCTACATTCTCGTCAGCTGTTTCTTCTGCTTTTTCAGCCTCTCTCTTTTCTGCAAGAGCGGCAGTAATTCTTGCTTTCTTTTCACCTGTCATATCATAGAAGAGGATAGGGATGAACTGAAGAATTACAAAGATAGCAGGAACGATTGTATAAATCATTAAGAAACGTGAAAGAACGGTGTTGTCCTGTGATGCATAAGCTACGTTAGGGTCAGTTGAAATTTTGTACTGGCTCCATGTGTAAACAAGCCAAGGACCGAGGAATTTTGTGAACGCAGAAGCAATCTTTGAGAAAAGACCGTAGCCTGCATAAGCAAGACCTTCCTGCCTTTTGCCTGTCTTGTATTCCATTTCGTCAACACAGTCTGCAATCATAATGTTAGGTGTAACGTTTGTGTTACCGTGCTGAATGCCGCAGAAGAAGTTGAGGATAAGGAACGGAACGATAAGATTTGAATTGAAGCCAATACCCTTTGATACCAAGAAAAGAATAGCGAGTGCTGAAGCACCGTAGCAACAGAAGAGAATAAATGTCTTCTTAGTAGAGAATTTCTTGAGTACAAGGTTTACAAGAAGAGTACCTACTGCAGTACCGATACCCATTGGAAGCATAAGCGCAAGCTTTAATCCCTTTGAGCCAAGAAGATAAATAGCTATGTAAAGCGATACCGTGCCATAAACGCCACGACCGAAGCCAAATACCTTTGTAAGCGATACCATAAGAAGGTTCTTATTTGTAAATACGAGCTTGATTGACTCTAAAAGAGAAACCTTTTCAGATGTGTAAGGTACACGTTCTTTGTTGTTTGCAAAGAAAATCATAACAAAGATAATCATACCGAGTGCGCAAATAGCAGTTGAAATAATAAGGTCGATACCTTGACCTTCGGCATTTTTGAACTGCTGTTGACCCATAAGAGCTTTCATAAGAGCGCCTACTACGATGATTACTACCTGTCCGCCTGATTGACCTACAGAACGCAAGAATGAAGCGATTGAAATAGCACTGCTTCTTTCAGCCGGATTAGGTGAGCAAAGTGCGCCAAAGCAGTTTGAAGGAGACTCAACCGCACACGATACAGCGGTATAAAGACAATAGATAACTATCATCCAAACTGACGCAAGGCCAAATGATGTCGTATTAGGTGCAACAAATACAAGCATCGAAATAATAGCAAGCGGAATAGCGCCGAAGCCTACCCAAGGTTTAACCTTACCGAGCTTTGTCTTTGTTCTGTCAACAAGAACGCCGATAATAAGCTCACAAATTGCACCCACGAAGCCAGCAATAAGGAATACTACCTCTACAATGTGTGAAAGAGAAGCAGAGTCAAAACCTTTTCCCTTAAATGCGAAGTCGGCAAAGAAAGTAGTTGTATAATCCGGCATCCAGCCTGTTAAAAGAGCTACGCCGAAAAGTCCGATACCGAAGGTGGCAACCTCAGACGGCTTCATATACTTTTTTGCCGCTGCCGTAACCTTTGACTCGGCAGCTTTGGTTTTAGCCATTAAAAAACCCCTTTTCGTAAAAAAATTTCCATTTAATTATAGCACTATAATTTAGCAAACACAAGATTAATTTTACATTAATTTAACTTATTTTTTACAAACTTAATAATATATTAAATAAGCATAAAAATAATAGACTATTTTATCATTTTGTGTATGTTGACTTTGAGAGCGTAAGCGTTATAATACATATATTAGATAATTGAAATATACTAATTGGAAAAATAGTATATACAAAAAGGAATGATACGATGCTTATTAAATTTATTGTTTGCCTTGTGGCAGGTATAGGCGCAGGATTGGGTACGGGTTTTGCAGGTATGAGTGCTGCTGCCGTTATCAGTCCTATGCTTATTACCTTTCTTGATATGGACCCTTATATGGCTGTCGGTATTGCTCTTGCAAGTGATGTTTTGGCGAGCGCCGCTTCGGCTTATACTTATGGAAAAAATAAAAATATTGACATCAAAAACGGCGTTGTTATGATGATATTTGTTTTGCTGTTTACTCTTGTCGGAAGTTTTGTTTCAAGTAAGGTACCAAGCACAACTATGGGCGGATTTTCGTTTGTAATGACCTTGTTTTTAGGTATTAAGTTTATTGTTAAACCTGTTACAGAGCCTAAAGCACGACTTACACAGGCAACTCCAAAGCAAAAAATAATCCGTTCAGCTTTATGCGGTGCAATGGTTGGCTTTATTTGCGGCTTCATTGGAGCAGGCGGCGGAATGATGATGCTTCTTGTGCTTACATCCGTTCTCGGATATGAACTTAAAACCGCAGTCGGAACAAGCGTTTTTGTTATGGCGTTTACTGCATTTACTGGCTCAATCAGTCATTTTGCAATCGGCGGCGCTCCCGATTGGTGGACATTAGCTTTTTGTATGTTATCAACTCTTATATTTGCTCAAATTGCAGCATTTCTTGCAAATAAAGCAAAACCGGAAACACTTAACAGAGTAACCGGCGTTATCCTTGTAATTCTCGGAATAGTTATGATAATTGTTAATAAAATCAAATAATAAATTGTTCATATTAATTTAATTTAACATTAACCGTTTGTTTTTTGCATATTCTTAATTATGTGATACTGTTATTATAGCAATTGATTTTGCAAATAATATTTAAGGGGACATAATTATGGTAGAATACATTACGGGTATTAACGGCGTTGGTAAAACACGTATTATGTGTGAGGCTTGCATTAATACAGCTGCTGAAAGTAAAGGAAATGTTATATTTATTGATGCTTCAGATAAACTCTCAACCCGCCTGCCAAGTAATATTAGGCTAATTAATGTGTCTGATTTCGGCATTGAGGGTGCAACTGCTCTTTGCGGTTTTCTTGTAGGGCTTTGCGCAAGCGACTATGATTTGACTGATGTTTTTGTTGACTCGACTATAGATATAATTAATAACAATAATACTAACTTAGACGACTTCTTTGACATTCTCACTAAATTTTCTGATAAAACAGGTGTTGATTTTCACTTTGCCGTATGTGACAAATATTCCTTAGAGCTTGCTTATCAATCTAACTGATAAAAAAACGGTACTGTTGTTGTAATGATAACAGTACCGTTTTTTATATTTTCAAATTTAAACCGCTTGTCCTTTGCTCAAGCATATTTTGAATAAGTTCTGCTATGTATGCACCTGCTTCTGTCGGGTGCATTCCTTTTTTTACATAATACCTTATATTAAAATAGCAAAAGGCAAGGGGATTATTCAGCACCCTTGCCTTAAATAATATTATACTTGCTTTTTCTCTTTTGTCAATCTTATTTATCTTCGTTTTTTTCTTCAACAGCCGATGTTTTTTTCTTTCTGTGAATAATAAAGCGGTTGCACGGATAAGTCCAAATCATAGGAACTGCCATACCCAAAAGCGTCGCCACGGTAGGTGCCAGCGCAACAGGAAGAAAGCTGTTTGTAAAGCTTGAAAGCCATGGACCGATAATACCTTTAGCCCAAATAGTAAATATAACCATAATTATATAAAGTATTGTTGAAACAAAGGGATTTGCGTCTGCATGAAATGTAATTTTCCTGTTAAGAACAAATGCAACGGCATATCCAACGAAAGTTGAGCAGTAATATGCAATTTTTGTTTCTCTCGATTCGGGAACATCAGCACATTTAAATACGAGATATACCAATATTAGCTGTGTTGCAAGTTCCGGAATATTTGAAAGCGCACCTGCACAGTTGAATTTAATAAATTTCCAAAATTCTGCGTGCTTTTCAGTCCAACGCACAAATGCATTGTCTTTTTTCTTCTTTTCTTCCATATTTTCCTCCTTATAAAAACTTTGCAAGTAAAACTACAATAACAATAATTGCTGCAATAATTGCGACGGCTTTTGCAATCATCGGTTTTGCCATATCCATTGTTGTCGGCATAACCTTTGCAAGAGCATCATAAACAGGCTTTTGAAGTTTGCCGTCGCAAAGCTGTCGGTAAGTTTTTGTATATGTTTCATAATGCTTAGGGTCGTTTTCGTCAATCACAAAGCATCTTACTCCACGTTCCTTGCCGTTGCCGTAAACATTAAAGCCGCTTGATTGAGTGAAACCGAGATCAATTCCGTCGTACTTTCCAACATAGCTGTTTTTATGGTCGTGGCCAACATATACACCGAGTATGTCACCTTTTTCTTTAAGCGCTTCAAATTCACCTGTGTTTATATCGGGAATTGAAGGCGGCTCAAGCAATACCGAACCGGGAACGCATTTTGTTTCATCAATCTTGTAATATTCACCTTTATGTATTCTGAAAGCAGGAATTGCGCCTTTTTCACTTTTCTTAACCTGTTTTAATACATTGTAATGTTCAAACATAGGAATGTGCTGAAATACAAGAGAGGGAATATAGTCTCCATTCTTTTCCTTAAGTGAGTCTCTTGTCTTTTTGTACCACTCGATAATTTTCGTGTCAAACGGCTCATATCCTCCGCCCTTAGCATCAGTACCCGTGTCAAACAAATATATGCCGAAAACATCCTTGCCGTCATCCTTTGATGATTTAATGCTTAAAAAACAGGTTCCGCCGCCGTCGATACCCTCAGCCTGAACACCTACACAGCTCGGATATTTTTTATAAATCTGCTCAAATTGGTCCTTGTTGCTTATTCCGACTTGCCTGTCGTGGTTGCCGAATGTTACGGCAAAAGGGATATTCCTTTTTGTTACCGGTTCAATTAGCTTGTCAATCGTTTTTGCAACATTGTTTACAAGTTCGCTTCCCATTCCTTTATATGTTACACCGTAGCCTTTTATTTGATCGCCGGTGTAAACAACAAGGTCAGGCTTTTCCTTTTCAACCGCCGCTTCAAGCAATTTTAACGTGTCATTTGAGACATTATATATTTCTTGAATATCAGTAATCTGCATAATTTTAAATTTGCCGTCTTTATTAAATTTCATAATAACACCTACAGTCAGCATAAAAATACTTATATAGTATAATAGGGCGAAAATGCCTTTTAGACATCTTTGCCCTATAATCATAATATATTATTTTTAGTTGGCAGTCAAGATTAAGTTAAAATTATGTTAAATATTAATTAACCTTTTGCTTTGATATATTCGCTTATCAGCTCAACCGTACCGTCAATGCCGAGTTTTGCAACATTGATTGATAAATCATAAGTTGTAGCTTCGCCCCATTTTTCTTCGCTGTAGAAATTGTGAAACTTAGCTCTTTTTTTATCTACCGCTTTCATCTCTTTTGGGGCATTCTTAGGCTCAATGCCATATTCCTTAACAACTCTCTTTTGCCTAAAGTCATCGCTTGCGTGAAGAAATACTGTAAGAAGTGCCTCATCGTCCTTAAGTATGTAATCAGCGCATCTGCCGACGATAATGCAGCTTCCTTCCTCGGCAACCTTTCTTATTGTGTCAAATTGATATTGAAATACTTGGTCCTCAAGCGCTAAGCCGTTTGATGCTATGTTTGAAAAACCGTCGGTAGAAACGTTATAAAGAAAGCTTCTTGTCGGTCTTTCGTCATAGAAGGTAAAAATGTGCTCGTCAAAACCGCTGTCCTTTGCTGCTCTTTTAATGATTTCCTTATCATAATAAGGAATACCGAGCTTTTTTGAAAGTTTTGTTGCTATTTCGTGAGCACCGCAACCGTATTGCCTGCCGATTGAAATAATGTGTTTTTTCATAATTTTATCACCCTTAATAAAGAAAAATATATTTTTTTCAACTTTATTATACTACTTTTTTAATTCACTTGCAATTTCTATTTATATAAAGTAAAATATTTTTTATGAAAAATAAATTGTATTATACTAAAAAAGCAAAATATTTTGAGCAGTCTTTACCTGTAGGCAACGGACGAATGGGCGCTCTCGTATTCGGCAATCTTAAAAAGGAGAGGATTGCAATTAACGAGGACAGCCTTTGGTCGGGTTATCCTAAGGATAATAATAAAAAAGACGCTTATAAATATCTTGATTCTGCCCGCAAAGCTGTTTTTGATAAGGATTACAGAAAAGCAGAGGATATTATCAATAAAAATATGCACGGTGTTTGGAGCGATGCATATTTGCCTTTTGGCGATATTCTGATTAATTATTCTAAAAAATATTCTAAAAATTACTCACGTACACTTGATTTGCAAAACGGTGTCGCAACGGTTAAGGCTGATAATTTGACTGAAACTGTTTTTGTTTCATATCCGTCGCAACTTTTGGTTATTAATATCAAAAGCGAAAGCGGCGTATCTTTTTGCGTTAATTTTGACAGTCAGCTTCATCATAAGGTCGAAACGCTTGAGGACAGCCTTGTTATGACAGGTCAGGCACCGGAAATATGTCAGCCCCCTTATTATAATAAGGGAGAAAGCATAGTTTACGGCGATAAGGGAATGAAATTCTGTGGTGTTATTAAAGTTTTGGGTAACGCTAAATTTATAGACTCTTCAATTGTTGTGGAAAATCAAAAGGATGTCACTCTTCTTGTATCTATGGCAACTTCTTTTGTCGATTTCAAATCTATGCCTACTGCCGACGCCAAGAAAAGAGCATTTGATTACTTTAAAAATATTAAAAACTATAACGATTTGCTTTCAGAGCATAAGACGGATTTCTCATCCCTTTTTAACAGAGTCGAATTTACACTTGAAGGCGGATATGATGAGTTGCCGACAGATAAACGTATTAAGAATATGAATAAAAAAGGAGACGACTATTCGCTTGTTGCGCTTCTTTTCCAATACGGAAGGTATTTAACTATTTCGTCTTCAAGAAAGGGAAGTAATGCAAGTACACTTCAAGGTATTTGGAATACGCATTTGCGTGCGCCTTGGTCATCGGGATATACTGTTAATATCAATACTGAAATGAACTATTGGTGTACCGATATTGCAAACCTTTCCGATTGTTTTGAGCCGCTCACTCAGCTTGTTGAAAAGCTTGCCTATAACGGCGAAAAAACAGCTAAGGATTATTACGGATGCAATGGCTTTTGCGCTCACCACAATACAGATATTTGGGGTATGACTTTCCCAGCAGGCGATCCTGAAGGTTTGGAAGAAACTACTCAATATGCACCGTGGGCAATGGGTGGCGTATGGTTTTTAAATCAGCTTTATGACCATTATCTTTATATTAATGATGAGGAATATAAAAAAAGAATTTTGCCTATGTTTGAAAGCGGACTTGCATTTTTTAAGGATTTCCTTGTTGAGCATAACGGTCAGCTCGTGACCTGTCCGTCTATCAGCCCCGAAAATAAATTTAAAGATGCAGGAACAACATCTTGCATAACATATATGCCTTCTATGGATAGGGAACTGCTCTATGAATTTTTCACGAACTGCCGTGAACTTGGTCTTGATACACCGGAAATTGAACAGGTTAAACCCGCATCTGACGGCAGAATACCTGAATACGCAGAGGACTTTGGTGAAACAGAGATTGAGCATAGACATGTAAGCCATCTTTATTGCATTTATCCGGCAAGGCTTCCTGCAAGCGACGAACTTAATAAGGCAGCTGAAAAATCGCTTTTAAAGCGTGGCTTCGGCGGAACAGGTTGGTCGCTCGGCTGGAAAGTTTGTCTTTGGGCACGTCTTGGCAACGGCGAAAATGCTTATAGGCTTATTAAACAGCAGCTTACATATATCAGTCCGTCATCTAAATTTCATAAGGGCGGCGGCTCATATCCAAATCTTTTTGACGCTCATCCGCCATTCCAAATTGACGGCAATTTCGGCGTTTGCGCAGGTATTGCGGAAATGCTTAAAAATGAAGCGCTTCCAAAGGAATGGTCAGGCTCAGTTAAAGGTATTAAACTCCACGAAGGTAAGGAAATATCTTATTCGTTTAAAAACGGCAAGAGAGTGTAAGCCAATATTGAAAAAACATATTTAAAAAGTATATATAAATTTTTAAAGAGATTGCTATTTTGGCAATCTCTTTTTCTCTAACAATTTTACTGTAATCGTGGCGATTACTGCTCCCAGTGATATACCAAGCCCTGTTAGGATTGTAGATTTTGCGTAGTGCATAAATTTTACATTGTCCGACGTTATTGCATACATCATTGTATAATATATTGAACTTCCGGGAAGCAGGGGAATGGTTGACGGCATTAATATAACGGTTGACGGCAACTTTTTAACTCTTGATATTAATTCGCAAAAGAACACGAGGCAAATCATTGCAATGCAGCAGGCAATCAGCTCGCCGTAGTAATCGCTTAACATTCTTTCAATACTTGCCGTTATGAGTGAGCCTATAAATACAAGGTAAATGCAATTTTTCGGCACCTTCATACTGATAGCGAAAAAGGTTGAACCTATTGTGCAAAAAATAATTTGTTTAATCATATTTTACCAAACAACCACAACGCTCCCGCAACGGCAAAAGCGATTGACAATGCCGACATCACAGCGTCGAAAAGTTCACCCATTCCTGCCATAAGGTCGGAATTCATCATATCCCTTATTGCATTTACAACAGTAAGCCCCGGCACAAGGAGCATTATTGTTCCGATTATAATTTTGTCCTGATGAACGCTTATTTTTAATAAGCTTGGAACAAATGACAGAATTGTTGCAAAAAATGTACTGACAAGATTTTTAGAAAATGTATTAAATTCGATTTTGTTAAATTTTCCGATGCTTATTGCTATTGAAATAAGACCTGCAAATAATGCGTCAATTAAATTTCCGCCAAAGAAAAGTGAAAAAGATGCGGTTGCGAAAAAGTTACTTATAAGCTCGATTATAGGACTTTCATATTCTGTATAATTTTGTATTGCAATGCTTTCGTTTGCAAGCGCACGTGAAACGCTGTTAATTCTTGCAAGTTCGCTTAAATTAACATTCCCTTTATAGATTCTTCTGACCTGAGTGTCGTTTTCTTTTTGCGCCACTATCAGATTGGTTGTGGCAAATACATTGCAGTTGCAGTTGTTAATTCTTCTAATTGTTTCCTCTGCTCGGTTTACTTCTCCGCCACACTCAATAGTTTGCACCGCCAAGTCAACAGATAGCTTGAATTTATCTTCGTTTTCCATTCTACCACCGTTAATATTTTTAGAAAGGATTAAAAAAATATTCAAATAAACCGCTTGAGTTAATTGCTTTATTTGTTATTTAGTATTTTAATAATTTTTTGTATTGAGAGCTGATATAAAACATGGTCACAATATCGTGAAATATAAAAAGGGAGAAATCCCAAAAATTTACGATTCCGCCTTGACTTGCTTTGAGACTTTAAGTTATACTTATGATGATAAAGGCAGAATTAAAGGAGCAGGGGTTTCTGTTTCCGGTCCTATTTCTATTGCTTCTGTTTCTGTGTCAACACATAGTAAATTGATTAAAATAAAATCGTATATTAAAAGGTGAAACAAATGTATAAGAAATCAATCTTTTTTAACGGTAAAACCGTGTATGACTATGTCTACAACAATACAAAAGTAAAAAATATCGTATTTGGCTATTTTTTATTTCCGAATGAAAAGTTTTACGGGCAATTAAATGATGATGAAATCAATGTATACTATAGTGATATTACTTTAAATTGTTTTAATCCCAAAATCACAATTAAAAAAGATGAGAAAGATAATACTGTAATAAATGTTCACTATAATTCTTTTCATTGTTTTTTAATAGTATTGATGTTATTAATCGCTACAATTGTTTCAATTGCCGGGCTAAATTTTCCGACTAATTTAATTGTTGCTTTTTTATTTGATTTTATTTTATTGCTTATATTTAAAATTAATTTTAATTGGCAATTAAATAAAATTTCAGAATGTTTTGACTCGGTATGCCACTGAAAATCAGTTGCAATAATACTTGTTATATATGACGAAAACGAGTGAATTGTGCGAAGCACAAGAAACACGAAACTCCAAATCTTTGATTTGGCAGAAAAGGTACACCTTTTCGCAGTGAGTGATTTAGCAAAACCGTTAACGGTGTAACTACATACTACAATACTAAGGACGGCGATAATTCTTTCACTTATTCTGCAAAGTCTGATGATAAATCGCAGACTGTTTCCGATTCTGTCAAGCTTAACGGCACAACGGCTACTATAAATAAATATAAAGGATATGTTTAATATGAAGAAAAAATCGAAAATTATATTATTTTCTGCGTTGGTGTTGGTTTTGATATTGATATCTTTGATTGCTGTATTAGCTAATAATTCACACACAGTTGTTGGTGTTAAAAACTATTACAAAATATCAAGTGAAAATTCGGATTATATTCATTTTTCTTTAGATGATTTTGGAAGTTATAAAAATCTCTATTTTCAGTCGAACAGGATACATTCTTTAATGTCTGATTCACACGGTAGTATGTTTATTGCTGAATATGACAAAAAGAACTTTAATGATCAACTTTTACGACTCGAATCTTTTGAGTATCAAACTGATGTTATTCTTGATTCTGATGAATATATTATACCGCAAACAAGTTTTAGTATTGACGATTGGAATTTTAAAGTGTTAAAACCTCAGTCACAAACACAGGAATTTCCTAAAAATATAGATTTTATTTGCATTAATACTTCCGAATGTAAAATTGGTTATATGACCTTTTATGACGAGGATATTGATTATTTGTGTAAATCCGGCAACGAAAATGAGTATATGAAACATTTTGTAAAAAAATATTTTAAATACAATTTTAATAATGCTGTATAACAAAGCATATTGTAGTGCTGCTATTTTCTTTGACTGGAATAATTTCAAAAAATCCAAAAGGAATAAATCACGCTACTATTAGTGGCCAAATTGTAAATTATAACAATCTTTATGATATATATTTTTATGCACATTCAAATGACAGAAACGCAAAAAGATATAATAGAAAAGGAAAAAGGCAATACACCTCCATTAAGGATATTTATAATCAAAAAGATTATAAATATATGATTGTTTATGTTTGCTTTTTAAAATAGGTGAATTTATGCGAACAAATAAATTGTTAATTATTCTTTTATTAGCTTTTACTATAATGTTAACGCTTTCTTTATCTGCATGCAGCTCTGATACGTCAGGCGATATTAATAATAATATAGATATTGCATTTATAACTTGCTGTAATGCAACAGAAGAAGATTTTCAAAAATATAATAATGCTTTTTCAAATGAAACCGTTGTACTTCAAAAAGACGGCTATAGGCTTATGAAAGCAAAATGCGAAATAACCAATAAAAACAATTTCGCTATTTCATTTGATAAAGTAAATGCAATTAAAAACAGCGAATTTCAGTTGACTGAAAATGCTGCCGATTATGAGCCAACATTTTCAATTGAAGCAAACAGCTCTTATGATTTTGATATTTATATCTATGTCAGCAATGAATTGACAGACGAAAATGAAATATTGCAGAAATTAAATAATTTAATTATTTCTTTTTCAACTTGTAAATCAAATTAGACAAAACAGAAGATTGTATTTTAAAAAAACACTCGTTAGCATAGTTTTTTGATTATGGTAACGAGTGGAAAGACGAATTAACCGCAGTAAACGGCACTCAATATTTGTATTTAACAAAATTATTTTTATAAATATTAAACTAATGCAGACCTGTTTTTATAGGAAATGTTAAAGATGACCCTGAATATAAAAAAATAAAACAATCTGCATCTGAATTATAGAATATCAATATTTCACATAAAAAAATAACAGATACCAAATGGTATCTGTTATTTTTTGGTGCGAGAGACGGGACTTGAACCCGTACGAGTCGCCCCACACGCCCCTCAAACGTGCGCGTCTGCCGATTCCGCCACTCTCGCGTCAACAGTTAGCATTATATCAGAACGATATTTATTTGTCAACACTTTTTTTCAATTTAGAATAGTTTTGATATGTATTTAGGCTCGTCAATTATTGCCGACGGTGACTGAGCCAGTAATGATTCAAAACTTCTGTAGCCCCACGAGCAGGCGATGGCTTCAATACCTGCATTTTTTGCGGTTTTTACGTCAACGTCGCTGTCACCGAAAAAGATGGCTTCATTTGCTTTGCAATTAAGTGCTTTAAGCGTTGCTTTAGTTGTTGTCGGGTCAGGCTTTCGTGGCATGTCGTCCTTAGCGCCTGTAATTAAATCAAAATAACCTTTGCCGAAAAGTGTCTCAATCATTTTTATTGCACTTAAGTGAGGTTTGTTAGTCACAACGGCAATTTTAACACCTTTTTGCTTTAATATATCAAGCTGTTCTTTTATTCCGTCATAAATATGAGCGTTGTCAAGAAGTATTTCTTGATATTTTATTTTGAACATTTCATAAGCATTTTCAAGTTCATCAGGGGAAAGGGTATGCTCAAATGCTCTTTCTATTAGCTTTTTGGCACCGTTTCCGACAAACATTCTGTAATCTGATATCGTCCATTTTTTATCTTTGCCATACTTTTCAAGAACATAGTCTGTCGCATTGCCCAAATCGTCAATTGTGTTTACCAATGTTCCGTCTAAATCAAAAATTGCACATTTAATCATATAAATCACTCAAATCCTGCTCTTTCTTCTTTTTTGAATTATTTATAATTTTAATTGTAATTACAATAATTACCGCAGCACCTAAAACAGCGCATTGTGAATATATTTTTCTGTCCTGCTTCTTACTGTCGGTTGAAAGCTGCCCGCTTTTGACTTCTGTCCACAGCCTGTTTTCAAGCTCATTTGTGCTTTGCGGTAAATTTTTAAAATACTGTACTTTTTTTGCATTAGAATATACAGCCGGATTACCGTAAAGAGAACTTTCTTTGTTTTGTTCTACCGTGTAATTTGCACTTCTGTAGTAAATATATTCGCTGTTTGCAAGTGCAACCTCAGGCTCTTGCATAAAGTTTATGAATGCTTCTCCTCCTGCTTTGTTTTTAGAACATTTCGGAATGCAAAATGCATCATAAAAAGCATTTACTCCTTCTTCCGGAATACAATATCCCAAGTCACTGTTGTTTTCATTCATTAATACGTAGTCTCCGGCATAATATGTCGCAAATGCGTATTCGCCGCTTTCCATAAGGTTGAAAACTTCGTCCATAACATAAACGGGATTAACCTTGTCCTTTTGCTGGGCTAAAAGTTCTGCCGCATTTACCCAATCCTGCTCGTTAGTTGAATTAAAATCAATACCAAGCCTTGTCTGCGCAATTGCAAATGCATCACGAGGGTTATTAAACATTAGAATTTTGCCCTTGTATTGTTCATCCCATAGGACGTCCCAGCTCTTAGGAGGTTCTTTAACAAGCTTTTTGTTATAAATCAAAATCGTTGTTCCAACGTTGTAGCAAACGCTGTATTTTTGGTCGGGGTCATAAAAAAGCTTTTGAAACTTTTTATCAACGTATTTCATATTAGGAATGTTTTTATAGTCAAGCTCAAGGAGCATATCCTCGTCTATGAGCTTGTCAATCATATAGTCGCTCGGAACGATAACGTCATACGAAACTCCGCCGCCGATAAGTTTTGAATACATATTTTCGTTTGACTCATAGTTTGTATAATTGACCTTACAACCTGTCAGCTTTTCAAATTCCTTAACAACATTCATTGAATCTTCGCTTCCGTCAGAAATATATTCACCCCAATTGTATACGTTTACTGTGGTGCCCTGAAGCCCTAAGTCTTTGTAGTATTCAATTGTTTTCTTGTCAAAGTAATTATTATCTGCAAATGCCGAAATGGGAAATGCACAAAAAACTAAAATAAGCGATAAAATAATTGTAACTGTCTTTTTCATTTTGCCTCACGCTTACCCTTTTTCTCTGCCTTGTTTTGTGCTATATTCATTAAAACAAGAAGCACAAGAATTGATATAAACATAAGAGTGGAAAGTGCATACATATCAGGTTTAACTCTTTTTTTAGTCATTGAAAAGATATAAATAGGCAGAGTTTGAAAGCTTGGACCGTTTGTAAAGTAGCTGATAATGAAATCATCAAGGGAAAGAGTAAAACTCATAACACAGCCTGTAATAATTCCGCTTAAAATTTCCGGCATAACTACTTTGAAAAATGCTTTTATCGGCTTACATCCAAGGTCAAGAGCCGCTTCATAAACATGCATATCAAATTGTTTTAACTTAGGTATAACATTTAAAATTACATAAGGAAGCGCAAATGTTACATGAGCAATTAAAAGCGTCCAAAAACCTAAAATATCGCTTTTGTTTACAAGAGAGCCTGCAAAAACAAATAAAAGCATCATTGCAATACCGGTTACAATTTCGGGATTCATCATAGGAATATTTGTTGTTGTCATCATGGCACTTTTATAAAGCTTTGATTTTGAATTGAACAATCCGACTGCCGCAAGCACACCCAAAACGGTAGATGCAATCGCTGTGCATACGGCAAGTAAAACCGTATTTTTTAACGCCTGTACAGCAACTGTGTCTTTAAACATCTCGTTGTACCAATGTGTTGAAAAGCCGGAAAAAATATATGTGCTTGATGTTGAATTTAATGAAAAAAGCATCATAACTAAGATTGGTGCATACAAAAATACAAAAATAAGCGCAACATAAAGTTTCGATATAAAAGGTGTTTTCTTTTTCATATAATTACACCTCCGTTACCATTTTCATCAGCACCAAAGTAATTCATAACGCCAAGGCAAATGAAAATTAATATCATCAATACAAACGAAAGTGCCGCACCTAAATTGTAGTTATTTGCGCTTTGAAATTGAGTTTCAATAACGTCACCTATAAGAACAACTTGCCCGCCGCCAAGCTTTTGAGTGATATAAAATGTTGAAACGCAAGGTACGAATACCATGGTTATTCCGCTTAAAATGCCGGGTTTTGAAAGGGGGATTATTACGTTTTTAATAACTTCAAATTTGTTTGAGCCTAAGTCTTGAGCTGCTTCAACGAGCGAATTGTCAAGCTTTGTTAATACGGAAAAAATAGGCAAAATCATATATGGTAAAAAGTTATAAACCATTCCGAGTATAACTGCCGCACCGTTATTAATGAGCTTTAATTGCTTTAAGCCGAGCACATTTAAAATTGTGTTGATTACACCTGAATCGCCCAATATTGTCATCCAACTGTAAGTTCTGATAAGAAAATTCATCCACATAGGAAGCATAACAAGAAGAACAACAATATTTTTATATTTTTGCGGAGCTTTTGAAAAAATATATGCAAACGGAAATCCTAAAACCAAACATATAGCAGTTGCCGCAACACCGTATAAAACAGAAAGCAAAATTGTAGTGATATATGTCGGAATTTGTTCTACACTCGCAAGTGAAAAGGCGCCGCTTTTATCGGTAAGCGCATAGTATGCAACCATAAGTAAGGGAGCAATTATAAATAATATTGACCAAACAAGATATGGTTTGTCCGCAAGAGAGGAAAGCTTATTCTTCTTCATTTTCTTCCTCCCAATTGTATGATGCATCGCTAATATGGTCCATTTCGTCCGAAAAATATGAATAATCGCCAAATTCGCCGCTATATTCACTTCTGTTCATAATGTGAATGGCGTCAGGCTCAATATACATTCCAATTTCCTCGCCGACTTTGTGATGCTCAATAGTTTGTATCATCCAAATGAAACCGCCAACGTCAACAAGTATTTCAAAATGGACACCTTTGAATGTGACACTTGTGATTTTACCGGGGAGTGAAGCTTTGCTGCCTTTTTTTACAATCTTAATATCTTCGGGCCTTACTACAGCTTCAACAAATGCATTTTCGCCAAAACCGCTGTCAAGACATTCAAACGTTACGCCGCCAAACGATACAAGATAATCCTTTATCATTATTGCGTCAACAATGTTTGACTCTCCTATAAAATCTGCAACAAATGCATTTACAGGTTCGTTATAAATATCTTCAGGTGTTCCTATTTGTTGAATTTTGCCCTTGTCCATAACAACGACCGTGTCAGACATAGAAAGAGCTTCCTCTTGGTCGTGAGTTACATAAATGAAAGTAATTCCAAGTCTTTTTTGAATTGCCTTAAGTTCAGTTTGCATATCTTTTCTCAGCTTCAAGTCAAGCGCACCAAGCGGCTCATCAAGTAAAAGCACGTGCGGTGAATTAGCGAGCGCTCTTGCTATTGCAACCCTTTGTTGCTGTCCGCCTGAAAGCGAGTCAATGCTTCTCTTTTCAAAGCCTTTAAGGTTTACAAGTTCGAGCATTTCGGCAACGGTTTTTCTTATTTCGCTTTTTGGCTTTTTTTGAAGCTTTAAGCCAAAGGCAATGTTCTCATATACATTTAAATGAGAAAAAAGAGCATAACGTTGAAAAATGGTGTTCACCTTTCTTTTGTGAGGCGGAACATCATTAATTCTTTTTCCTTCAAAAATAATATCGCCGCCGTCAGGCTCAATGAAACCTGCAATGCAACGAAGAGTGGTTGTTTTTCCGCAACCCGAAGGACCAAGCAACGTTATAAACTCTTTTTTGTTTATATAGAGATTTAACTTATCCAATACTACATTTTCACCGTATTTTACAGTGATATCTTTAAGGTCTATTATCTTTTCCAATATGCACATCCTCATTTGCTAACCCGATTTAGCGCTTTTCAAAAACGCCATACGACTAATATATATAATTAGTATAAAAAAGTCAATATATTTTTTTTATAATTTCTTCACCTTTTTGTGCTTTTTCGATTGCTTGGCAAACCTTATCAAAATCGCAAACCATACTCTTAGGTTTTTTTTCATAATTGTCCATTCCAAACGGCACAAAATAATAATTTTTATAGTTTAAAAGTGCGCCTATATTTTTTGCCGCTGCGCCGAGCGCATCGTTGGTTGAAACACCGATTACAACGGGATTGTTGTTTCTTAAATGACTTTTTACAGCCATAGTAACAGTTGTATCTACTATACCGTTTGCAAGCTTCGCAAGAGTGTTTGATGTGCAGGGAACAACTGCAAGGACGTCAAACATTTTTTTAGGTCCTATCGGCTCTGCTTTTTCTATTGTGTGAATAATGCTGTTTCCCGTAATTTCAATAAGCTTGTTTTGTATATCAATCGCCTTTGCGAAGCGTGTATCTGTATTATATGCATTTTCGCTCATAATAGGAGTAACTTCGTGTCCTTTATTTACGAGTTCTTCAATAACCTTTATTGCTTTGTCAAATGTACAAAATGAGCCTGTCAGGCAATATCCGATTTTCAATTCTTTCCCTCCTTAATCATTTTGTCTATTGTTTCGCCGATTAAATATCCGGCGCTGATTTTACTGTATCTCGACGGAAGCTTTGAGCCGTCAATTATATCAATGTTTTTGATTTTCGCATAGTGCTTATCAATTCCACCGGGGAATGACGCAAGTTCTATATATTTAATATCGTTTTTAAATGTATCAATTTCTTTTTTCGTGAAATATATTGCAGGAACTGTATTGAAAATTATATCGTAGTTTTGGCACTGTAAAGTTTTAAAATCAATCACCTTGTCGGCAATTGTTTTTGCTTGTGCTTTGTCAATATCACTTCTTGCACAAATTGTTAACTTACTGCCCATTGCCTTTAATACATTGCAAAGCGATTTTCCTATTTTGCCGAAGCCGGTAATTAAGATATTTGAGCCATAAATAGCTTTGTTGCTGTTTTCTTTATAAAGCGCTATTGCACCTTCACTTGTCAAAATTGCATTTTTGTATTTAAAATCATCTCTTTTATTGTAATCGTAACAGTTTTTATATTTTTTATCATAATCACCAACACCGTAAAATACGTGCACATTTTCATACCCTTTAAACATTTCTTTGTCGCAGGCTGGCGCAAACACGGCAAAATTTGCTTCGCTTTTGTCAAAGACTTCGTTATATCCTGCTTTTTTTAGATACTTTTGCGTATATTTCAGCCTTTCGTCACAATAATAAGGAATAATAAAATTCATATTTTCAACTCCAAAAGTTCTTTTTACATACTATGACATAAAAAAATATTAGTTAATGGCTTTGAGGTATTTATTTTTTTGATTAAATGTTGTATAATAAATAACTAATAAATATTTAGAGGTGACTCATTTATGGATATAACAAATATGCATATTGACGATATATTAAAAAAGGTTAAAAGAATACACTTTATAGGAATAGGCGGCGCAGGCATGTGCCCGCTTGCGGAAATACTTATTCAGCTGGGTTATAATGTTTCGGGCTCTGATAATAACGATACCGAAACCTTCAGAAGAATTGAAAAAGAGGGAGCAAAAGTATATCTCGGTCAGGTTAAGGAAAATATTACAGATGACGTTGAACTCGTTATTTATACCAATGCTATTTTAAAGGGTAACGAGGAACTTGAGTATGCAAAGGCTAATTTTCCTTGCTTTGAAAGGGCAGAACTTTTGGGTGCAATGAGCCGTATTTTCTCTAATTGTATCGGCGTTTGCGGCACTCACGGTAAAACCACAACTTCTTCAATGCTTACCCAAATTCTTCTTGATGCCGGTCTTGACCCAAGTGCTGTTATCGGCGGTAAGCTTCCTGTTATCAATGCTTACGGCAGATTCGGCCACAGCCAAAATTTTGTTTGCGAATCGTGCGAGTTCAATAATACATTTCTTCATATGAATCCCGATATTGCCGTTATTCTAAATATTGATGAGGACCATTTGGACTTCTTTAAAAATCTTGATAATATTAAAAAGTCTTTTCGCCAATTTGCCGAAAAAACTACTAAAACTATTGTATATAACGGTGATGACGAAAACACGGTTGATACGTTAAAGGGCATTACAGGCAAAAAGCTTGTGTCTGTCGGTAAAAATGATAATAACGAGTGGGTGGCTAAGAATATTGACGTTCCGGGCGGCTTTCATTCAAAATATGATGTTTACCATAACGGCGAGTTCGTTGCAACCGTTCATCTTTCTGTTCCGGGTGAACACAACGTTCTTAATTCTTTGTGTGCTTTTGCTGCCGCTTATGAAAGCGGGGCAGATGTTAAGAGTATTTGCGAAGGTCTTAATGCATTTAAGGGTGCAGGCAGGCGCTTTGAGCTTGTCGGTAAATATAACGGCATTACCTTTGCAGATGATTATGCTCACCATCCAAAGGAACTTAAGGTTACACTTGAAGCAGCGATGAAAATGGGCTTTAATCGTGTTTGGGCAGTTCACCAACCGTTTACTTATACAAGAACTTCGCTTCTTCTTGATGATTTTGCAAAGGTACTTCAAATTCCCGATAAATGCGTTATTTCCGCAATTATGGGCAGTAGGGAAGTAAATACTATCGGAATTAAAGCTAAGGATTTGGCAGATAAAGTCCCCGGCAGTATCCAGCTTGATACGTTTGAGGAAATTACGGATTACGTTCTTGAAAATGCAAAGCCGGGCGACCTCGTAATTACTCTCGGCTGCGGTGATGTATATAAAGTTTCACGAATGATGATTAAGAAGCTTAAAGAACAAGGCTACGAGGCAGAATAAATTAAATTATATGTAAAGAAAAAGGCAGTAACGATTATCGCTACTGCCTTTCGTTATACGTATTTATTTGTAAATTCTCGGAACATTTGGATTTACCATAAGCGGAGATATTTCTACACTTGCAATATCTCCGATTTTAACATCACTGTCTGTGATATCAATTGCGGTGTGCGAAAGCCCGATTTCGCCTATAACATTATATTTTTTACCGTTTACATTGACTGTAAGCTGTTCTTTTTGCAAATAGTGCTTAAGCTGAGAAAGCACCGAATGAAAATCGGCTGTCTCTTTACCTTTCTGCAAGCCGAAGCCGTCAAAATGGCCGATAGGAACAATTGCGATTTTGGTTTCTCTTTTTGTTTTATATTGACCGTTGTAGCCGATTGAATAGCCTTTAGGTACAGTTTTTGTTTCGATAACCTCTGCCTGAAGTTCACCGAGCTTGTTAAGCGGATTTTTGCCCCTTGTAATTACTCTTCCCGTAAAGGCTGAGCCTATTCTGACTGCGTCAAGTGTTACACCGTCAACATTTAATAAGGCAGGGGAATTGGCAGCATGAAGAATACCTACATTTTTGCCTGCTTTTTTTATTTGCTCAATTGTGTCTTTGAACATTTCAAGCTGTACTTTTGTAAGCTCTGCATTGTGAAATGCGGAGGAAAAATGAGTATATGCGCCGCAAAAATCAAGATTTTCAAAATCGTAGCATTTTATTGCTTTTTCAACTTCACTCGGTAAAAAACCGTATCTGCCCATACCTGTATCGATTTTTAAATGGCATTTCGTTTTTTTATTAAGCTTTTTAGATACCTTGTCCACAACCTCAGCGGCGGAAAGAGAGCCGATAGTTGCAATACAGTCATTCTCTGCAATAATCTTTGCTTCCTCTTCAATAGAGGTTGAGCGCATAACAAGAATATCTCTGTCAATAACCGTTTCTCTTAAAAGAGGAACGTCGTAAACCTCAGTAACGGCAAAGGTGTTAATTTCGTTTTGCATTAAAATTTCGGCAAGAGAGCACATTCCGAAGCCGTAGCCGTTGCCTTTAACAACGCCGATAACCTCAACTCCTGCTTTATTCTTAATTATATTTATGTTTTCAATTAATTTGCTTTTGTCAATTATATATCTGCTCATTTTATCTTATCTTTTCAAGTATTTTTGTTGCAACGTTGTAAAGTTTATAAACAGGCTTGTTGATTACATAGTCAAACTCACCGACAAATTCTTTCATATATCCGCCAAAGCCATGTTTAAATCTCCAAAGACCGTAGTGCGGATTGTCCGGATTTTGGCAATCTCCCGAAATGCCTCCGAAGTCATACACTTTACAGCCGCATTCCATACCCCATTTCATCATTGCCCATTGAAGTGCATAGTTTGGATATACGTTTCTGTGTGCGTTTGATGATGCACCGTATTGATATTTCATTACATTCTGACCCCATTTTATGGCAATAGTTCCGGCAATGGCTTTGCCTTCGTAATATGCCATATAAAGCCTTGCGTCATCAGTCATACAGTCAAGTATTCTTTCAAAATATTCCTTCGGTCTTGTTGAAAAGCCGTCACGTTCTCCCGTTTCGTGCATAATTCTTACAAAATCGTCGAGTGCCTCTTTGCCGCAAATTTTGACCTCAACACCTTTTTTAGGCGCTTTTCTTATTCTGTTTCTGTAATCAGGCTTAAAGGTGAGCATAAGCTCGTCCTCATTCATACCGTTATAATCAAAGCAATAAACAAATCTTGGCTGAACATTTTCAAAATCCATACAGCCGGGATTAAGTTCAATAAATCCTTTTTCAATTAAATGCTTCTTATAAGCCTCGTTTTGAATTACAATTTCAGGGTCGATTTTAATGCAATATGCTTTATATTCCTTGCCAAGCTCAATAAGACCGTTAAAAAGTTTGTCGAATGTGTCAAAATCATTTTCATCGCAAACAAAACCACGGCAACAATACATTAGCGAATTCTTAATTATAGGTATTGAACGAATGAGAACAGCAGCCGAGCCTTTGATTTCGCCGCTGTCATTTTTAAGCATTATTGCTTCAAATTTCCAAGCGCTTTTAACCTTTGCCCATTTTGACGAGTGCTGAAAAAGACCTTTAGGATGCTTTTTTATAAACTCCTCGTATTCGTCTAAATTATCTTTATTTACTCTTACTAATGTCATTTTTGTTAGCTCCGTTTTATTTAATATAATTAATTATAACAAAGATTTCACCTTTTGTCTATATCATACCTATTTTTTATCACTATATAAACATTTATTTTTTTGATTGACTTTTTTAACATATTAAGGTAATATGTTAAATAAGATTATTGCGCATTGCAATAAAAATTAAGGGGTATGTTATATGGAAAAATTTAATTGGGAGAATCCTGAGATTTTCAAAATCAACAAAGAGGACGGCCACGCTATTATGATGCCGTTTGACAGTGAAAAGGACGCACTCTCTGCAAAAGAAAGCAATTATAAGCAATCGCTTAACGGTAAATGGAAATTTTATTGGCAAAGAGGACTTAAAAATCAACCTGAAAATTTCCAACTTACGTCATTTGATGATTCTCATTGGGATGAAATTAACGTTCCGTCGGTTTGGCAAACACAGGGATATTCAGTTCCTTACTATTATGCAAGTACATTTCCTAAGGCTTTCAGTCGTTCAAAAGGAAAAATTCCGTCAATTGACCACGATATGCAGGAAATCGGTTTTTACAGAAAATCGTTTACTCTTAACGAAAATTTCAATGGCAGAGAAATATTTCTTCATTTTGGCGCCGCTAAGAGCGCACTTGAGGTTTATGTAAACGGTGAATTTGTAGGCTATTCCCAAGGCTCAATGACACCGCACGAATTTAACGTTACCAAAGTGCTCAAACCGGGCGAAAATGTTATTACTGCTAAGCTTTATCGTTATTCAGACGGCTCATATCTTGAGGACCAGGATATGTGGTGGCTTTGTGGTATTTACAGAGAAGTTTACTTATTTGCAGAACCTAAGCTTTGCCTTAGAGATTTTTATTTTAAAACTGATTTTGACGATTCATATACAGATTCAAATGTTACTCTTAATATGTATATAAGTAATTATAATAACATTAGGGGTAAAATGACAGCATCTGCTAAGCTTATTGATTCAAACAATGGGGAAATATTACTTGGCACAAAAGAAACAGAACTTTCAGGAGGCAATGAAGCAGTTACTTTTACAGAAACTGTTAAAGCGCCTGAAAAGTGGTCTGCCGAAACTCCTAATCTTTACACATTAGTTATGACAATAGAGCTTGACGGCAAGATTATTTGTGTTAAGACATATAAAGTTGGATTTAAAAAGGTAGAAATTAAAGGCGAGAAAATTTACTACAACGGTATGCCTTTAATGATTAAGGGTGTAAATCGCCACGATTTTGACTGTGATAACGGCTGGGCGGTTCCGAGAGAAATATATACTCAGGACCTTGATATTATGAAGCAAAATAATATTAACTCTATCCGTACTTCTCATTATCCGGACGACCCTTATTTTTATGATATGTGTAACAAATACGGCTTTTATGTTATGGATGAATGTGAAGTCGAAACCCACGGTGTAAGACGTAAGGGCGTTCCCGGTTCTAACCCTGTTTGGACCGGCGCTGTTGTTGATCGTATGCAAAGAATGGTGTTGAGAGACAGAAACAATCCTTGTGTATTTATGTGGTCACTCGGTAACGAAGCAGGCGACGGCAGTAATTTTATGGAAATGAAAAAAGCTGCATTGGCGCTTGATAATTCACGCCAATTCCATTATGAAGGCGACTTTGATTTAACTAAGAGTGATGTTATTTCACGTATGTATCCGACTAAGGATATTATGGAAAAACTCGGTAATAAACAACCTATAACTATCTCTCTTTATGATAATATTGCCAATCAGCTTGCAGCAGACAGTAAGCCGATTAAGGCTGAAATGTATGAAGGTAAGCCCGTTGTTCTTTGTGAATATGCACACAGTATGGAAAATTCCCTCGGAAATTTCCAAGAATATATTGACGATTTTGAAAAGTACGACAATATGTGTGGCGGTTTTATTTGGGATTTTGTTGACCAGGCACTCCACGTTAAGGATGAAAACGGTAACGATAATTATCTTTACGGTACTGATTTTCAAGGTCAGGAGCCCCATAAGCTTATTGATATTCCAAACACAACCGCTATGACGGGAAGTAATGTTTATTTCTGCGCAAACGGAATTATCGGTGCCGACAGAAAACCGCATCCTCAAATTGCTGAGGTTAAGCACGGCTACCAAAACATCGGTATTACTGCAGTTGACGCTTCAAACGGTGAATTTAAGCTTAAAAATAAATTCCTTTTCACAAATCTTTCGGATTTCAATTGCAAATGGGTAATTAAAGCGGAGGGTGAAGAAGTTTTGTCAGGCGAACTCGGCAAAATTGAGTGTGCTCCTCTCGAAGAATGTAATATTAAAATTGACTTTGATTCTTCAAAACTTCCTAAGGATAAAGAGGTTATTTTAACTGTTTCTTTTGAAACGACTAAAGAGTCATTAGGCATTGAAAAGGATTATGAAATTGCGTTTGAACAGTTTATTATTAATGCGATGCCGCAACCAAAAGACGATAATGCTGACGGTAACCTTGATTTTGATATTAACGGTAAAAGGGTAACTGTTAAGGGCGATAATCTTGAGGTTATTGTTGATGACGGCAAGATAGTAAGCTACAAGATTGATGGTAAAGAACTTCTTAAAGCCCCTCTTATGCCTAACTATTTCAGAGCGCTTACCGATAATGATATCGACTTTTTGAACTTCACTCCTCAGTGGGCTAAGTTCCACCCGTTCTATGCTTGGCAGCGTGCAACACACCATACAAGAGCAGATAAAACAGAAGTGACTAAAAATAATAATGCTGTTGAAATTCATATTGCGTTTTCAACCGCAGGACTTAAAAAGTCAGTTGCAACCTATAGGGTTTATCCTGACGGCAGATTATACGTATTCCACAGTGCAGTTCCAACAAAGGGTATGCTTCGTTTTGGCTATCAAATGACTATGGATAAGTCGATGGAATATATTACATGGTACGGCAGAGGTCCAAAGCCAACCTATGTTGACAGAAAACTCGGTTCTAAGATTGACCTTTATAAATCAAGTGTGACTGATTTTGAATATCGCTATATGCGCCCGCAGGAATCATCTAACAGATGCGACGTAAGATATTTCACTCTTACGGATAAAAACGGCTTTGGAATCAAGGTTGACGCTTATTATGATAACCCTATCAATTTCTCGGCTTATCACTACACAACCGACGGACTTGAAAAGGCAACTCATATTAATGATATTCCTTACGAAGATATAACCACCGTTAATATCGACCACAGACAGCTTGGTGTAGGCGGTGATCTTCCGGGTCAAGCATTTGTAAGAGAACCTTACACTATGCCTAAGGGACAGAAACAGGAATATTCGTTTGTAATTACTCCTATCGGCAGAAAGGATTAATAATATGAAAAGGCCCCTCGCTTTCGTGGGATTTTCAATGGCAACAACACTGCTGCTGATAAATATTATCGGCGGCATGTTCTATAAAATATTATTTGTCTTGGCAGCGGTACTGTTTGCGGTATCGCTGCTTGTCACAAAGCTTAGACAGGCAAGAGTCGCACTGTGTGTTTTCGGTGCGGCACTGTTAGCCTGTCTTATTTTTATGGTAAACTATTCTAATGTTGAGGGGCAAATGCTACTTGACAATCAAGAAGTTAAAACAGTATTTCATATTGTTGACAATGTGCAAGTTAATGACGGTGAGTATATTTATACGGTTAAAACAAAATCTATAGATTATCCGGGTGCGCCTCAAAATATCAAGCTTAAGCTTTACAGCGAATATGAAATCGACGCAGATTATTACGACGATTTGCTGTCTGTAATTAAATATTCAAAATCATACAGCGACGCTTTCAGTTCCTACGGTGCTTTTGCTGACGGCAGATATATTTTTGCCTCGCTTGATACCGTACCGATACCGCTAAACAATAATGACAAGCCGATTAATTATTATATTCTCAAGGCACGTGACTATATTAAAAATACAATTACGCTTCATTTGAAAAATGATACCGGCGCATTGTCGCTTGCTCTGTTAACCGGTGATAAAAGTTTACTTTCCGACGAAACTTATTCATATTTTATAGATTGCGGTACTTCTCATATTATGGCGGTTTCAGGTCTACATACTTCTGTTATATGTATGGGATTTTATGTCCTTTTGAAAAACTTGGGCGTCAAGCGGAGTTTAAGAACGATTTTGTCTGTTCTTGTTTTACTTTTTTATGTTGCAATGACCGACTTTTCTGTATCGGTTATTCGTTGCGCAATTATGATTTGTGTTCTTCTCTTTGCAAGACTTAAAAATAAAAAGGCAGATACGCTTAATTCACTCGGTCTTGCGGTAACCTTGCTTTGTTTTAATCCTTACGCAGTTACCGACCCAAGTGCAGTATTAAGTGTTTTATCTGTTTTGGGAATGCTTGTTGTTAAGCCTAAAATTGATGAAAATATTAAACCTGAAAAGCTAAATAAATTTGGTTGTTACATATATGACGGACTGACTATTACATTGAGCGTTATGGTAACAACCTTTCCGGCAATATGGCTTTTCTTCTCTAATACTACTTTTATATCATATTTAGCTAATCTTTTATTGATTCCGCTTGCACAGCTTACTATGATAGGAACGTTAGGAATTGCACTTTTTGGATTTATAAAATATTTTGGCATAGCTTTGTCATTTTTGACATATATTCCGGCTAAAACTATGCTTTTAATTACTGAATTTCTTTCTAAACGATTATATTTTTTGACTTTTGATATAAGCCATAATGTTTTTATTGTTTCTTATGCAGTTTTTCTTATATTTATCGGTGTAAGCCTTTTGATAAAAAACAATGTTAAATTTAAACCAACCTGCGCACTTGTATTTTCTTTGATTGTTATATCAAGCGCAGTATCAGTTTATGAAAGCAGTGTTAATACCTATCTTGATATTTCGTCAACAAATGCAGTAGTGATTTATAATAACAGTGCCGCAATCGTAGTTGATGCCGATAATATTAGCGATTATTACAAAGTTAAACAGTGTCTTTCTCGCTCGAAAAGTGAAAGTGTTTTATTTGTTAATTGTAATTATGACAATGAAAAATTATCGTCACTTGCAAAAAACGACAAAGAATTTTTAAATAATTATGATTTTGATATTGATTTATGCGAGCAGGTTAATGTAAAATATCAATCGGGCGTTATTTTTGCAAACGTAAATAACGCTCAAATTGAGATTAATAAAAAATATGTTATCATTAACAAAAATCTTTGCTATCAAAGAAAAACAAAATATATTTATGATAACAATGATGATACAATTATCAGCATAAGGAAGTGATGTTTTGCCTAAAATTAATGAAAGTGAACTTAAAAAGGAAATTAAATCAGGCGATTTTAAAAACGCTTATCTTCTTTACGGCGAGGAAAGTTATTTAAAGGAATATTATGCAAGTGAACTTAAAAATAAAATAGTTGATAAAACTTTTGAAGCGTTTAATTTCCATTATTTTGACGGCAAGGATACCGAACTTGACGATATATTAAAGGATGCTCAAATGCTTCCTATGATGAGTGAATATAATTTTGTAATGGTTAAGGATTATCCTATTGAAAAATCGGCGAATGATATTAAACTTCTTGAAGAATATTTAAAAGACGCTCCCGATACTACCGTTTTTGTGTTTTGGTTTGATGCAATAGAGCCGGACGTTAAAAGCGCTAAATTTAAAAAAGTTATTAAAGCATTCGAAAAGGCAGGCGACTGTGTTGAACTTCAAAAAAGAAGTGAAAACGATGTTGCCAAACTTCTTGTAAGCGGTGCGAAAAAACGAGGCGCTGTTTTGTCAAACGATACGGCAAAATATCTTATATCTATTTCAGGCAATGATATGAAAATTCTGCTCAACGAGCTTGATAAACTTTCTTATTACGCCAAGGGTGGGGAAATAACAAAGGAAATTATTGACAATATGGCAACAAAATGCCTGCAAGCCCGTATTTACGATTTGTCAAAGTATGTTGTTGCAGGAAAGTCGGGCATGGCTTACGATGTTTTAAATGTTCTTTTTGAAATGAAGGAGGAGCCTATAATCATTCTTTCTGCAATTAGCGGTGTCTATGTTGATATGTATAGAGTGAAATGCGCAAAAAGTGCAGGATTCGGATTTGACGATGTTGCCAAATACTATAATTACAGGGGTAGAGAATTTGCACTTAGAAACGCTACCCGTGACTGCGCCAATCTTTCACTTGAGCAGCTTCGCACATCTCTTGATGAAATTTCAAAAACAGACGTGAAATTGAAAAGCACGGCGGTTGATAAAAAACTGCTTTTAGAGGAACTTATAATCAAGCTTATTCTGACTGCAAGGGGAGTTAAGTATGCTTAAGGTTACAGAGGCCGTTATTGTTGAGGGAAAATATGATAAAATCAAGCTTTCAAATTTGCTTGATGCTCTGATTATCGAAACGAACGGCTTTTCGGTTTATAAAGATAAGAAGAAGCTCGCATTTATCAAAAAGCTTGCAAACGAGCGTGGTTTAATTGTTATTACCGATTCCGACCACAGCGGCTTTCAAATAAGAAACTATCTTTCTTCCATTATCTCTAAAGATAAAATTAAACATATATATATTCCGGATATATACGGTAAGGAAAAACGTAAAAAAGAACCGTCTAAGGAGGGCAAAATAGGCGTAGAGGGAATTAACGATGACATTCTTCTTGAACTTTTTAAAAAGGCAAATATCAGCTCTCAGCCGATTGTGATTAATAACCCCTTAACAAGTGTTGATATGTTTACTCTTGAACTCAGCGGCACGCCTAATGCTAAACAAAATAAAAAGAAACTCCTCAAATCTCTTGATTTACCGGAGTTTCTCTCTACTTCTTCTTTAATTTCGTATATTAATTCTTCAATGACTAAAGATGAGTTTTATAAATATTGTGATAATCTTTTTACTAATCTTTAATTATTATTTTGCTCCTCTGCTCTGTACCGCAGGGCAGGGGATTTTTATATCCTAAATTATATAAGTCCGTGCATCTGCATTCAAGTTCAAAAAGCTTTTTGCCGTTATTGTTGAGTCTTTGAATATCGCTGTATTTGCTTATAATCGGCAATTTTGCGTTTTTCTTTAAAAATGGTAATAAATCCTTACCTTTTGAATTAAAGCCTAAAATGCGAATGTATGGCACGTCAAAGGAATATTCTTTTGTTATTCCTAAATATGCTTTTAAAATGATACGCCTGATTCGTGAAAGGGTGTATCTTTTTGTTTTTATAAGCTTATATATGTCTTCAACACTTGCGCTTTGCCTTACTGCGTTATAAATCCTGTTTTCAAGCCCCTCGTTTACGTCCTCAATTTGAGCAAAATCTTCACTACTCATTGCCCTAAGCCTTGCCAAAATTGCTTTTTCGCAGTTTTTTATTGTGCATATTTCGTCTTGATTAAGCTTTTTTCTTATTGCCGAGGCACTGTATAATTCGTCGTTTGTATCGTGCCCTTTGCCAATGCGTCGAACTGCTTTTGCAGGCAGAGAAGTATGCCTTAAATATTCAATTGCTAAAATGTTATTAGGTGTGTCAAGCAAGTCATCGCCGATAACATTTTTTCTTGCAACAGGGTATGACAAACCCTTTTTCATTTCAGCCTTTATAAGTTCGTGACTTTCGTCAATCTTATTAGCTGTTTTTTTTAATTGATTTATATCGTTACATTCCGTACCGAATGCAATTTCGTCAACTATCCCTGTCTTTTCAAGCAATGTAACTCCTGCATTTGCAAATCCTTCGGCAGACATCAGGGAATATACGCAGGGAAGCTCAATTACAATATCTGCTCCATTTTCAAGAGCCTTGTCGCATCTTTTAAACTTATCATAAATCGCAAATTCACCCCTTTGAACAAAATTTCCGCTCATAACACAAATGACAGCACCATCACTTTTAATGCTGTCAATAAGATATTTGTGCCCTGAATGAAAGGGATTAAATTCGCAAATTATGCCTGTATTCATAAAATTTCACCAAATTATTAAAAAATAATTATTTTGTCCTTGACAATAATATATAATCTATATTATTATAATACTAAATTATTATTATAAATTCAATATGTGGAGGCAATATTTTGAAAATTCTTGTTATTAACTGTGGCAGCTCCTCACTTAAATATCAGCTTCTTGATATGAAAGATGAGTCTGTTCTTTGTAAAGGTTCAATTGAGAGAATAGGTCTTAAAATCAACGGCGGAGAGGAAAATGTTATCGTTAAAGTCGGCGATGATAAGTTCACTTATGATAAAGAACTTAAAGACCATGTAGCTGCATTTAATGAGGTTAAGTATATTCTTTCAGAGAGTGAACATAAGGTTATTGATTCATTTGACGAAATCGACGCTATAGGTCACAGAATAGTACAGGGCGGCGATAGATATACTAAGAGTGTTCTCGTTACAGAAAAGGTTGTTAAGGATGTTGAAGAACTTGCTCCTCTTGCTCCTCTTCACAATCCGGCTCATCTTATGGGCTACAGGGCTTGCCTTGAAGTTGTAGGTCCTGATGTTCCTCAGGTATTTGTTTTTGATACATCGTTCCACAGCACTATGCCGCCAAAGGCATATATGTATGCTGTTCCTTACGAATATTATGAAAAATATGCTGTTCGCCGCTACGGTTTCCACGGCACGTCTCATAAGTTCGTTTCTCACAGAGTAGCTGAAAAGATGGGCAAAAATATTAAGGACCTTAAGATTATTACATGTCACCTTGGCAATGGTTCATCTGTTGCTGCTGTTGACCACGGTAAGGTTGTTGATACATCAATGGGATTTACTCCTCTTGACGGATTTATGATGGGCACACGTTCGGGCGGAGTTGACCCGTCTGTTGTTACTTTCATCATGAAAAAGCTTAACCTTACACCTGATGAAATGGATAACATTCTTAATAAGCAGTCCGGTGTAAATGCTATTTCAGGTATTTCATCTGATGACAGAGATATTTGTGCTGCTCAGAATGCAGGTAACGAAAGGGCTATTCTTGCTCATGAAATGCAAGCTTATGAAATTGCTAAATATATCGGTTCTTATATTGCAGCAATGAACGGTGTTGACGCTATTGTATTTACCGGCGGTATCGGCGAAAACGGCTTTTGGCTTCGTTCAAAGATTTGTTCATACTTCGGTTATATGGGCGTACATATTAATGAAGCTCTCAACCAAGCAACAGTTAAGGGTGCGGAGGCTGAACTTACAGAACCTGACGATAAAGTAAGAGTATTTATTCTTGCTACGGACGAAGAACTTACAATCGCCCGTGATACTCAGGAAATTGTTAAAAATCTTAAATAATTAAGTAAATTATATATTGATATAAAATAAAAAAGGAGGAAATGAAATGCCTGAAATTAAGTATGAAATCACTGAGCATCTCGGTGTTATTTCAGAAACAGCACGTGGTTGGACAAGAGAAGTTAATATGATTTCTTGGAACGGACGTGAGCCTAAGATTGATGTTCGTGATTGGTCACCTGACCATTCAAAAATGAGCAAAGGTCTTACTTTCACTGTTGATGAAATTAAAGAGCTTACAAAGCTCGTTGAAAATCTCTAAGATTAAATATTTAGGGGCAACAAGAAAGTTTGTTGCCCTTGAAATTTTGTTAAGAGAGTTTTGTTTTTTGTGTAATTAACAGATTTATTTATTAAATTTGATATGATAGATATATTAAAATTGAGGTAATTATAATTATGGAATGGACTTCATTAAACGATTTGAGAGAAAAATATCTCTCATTTTTTGAAAGCAAGGGCCATTTAAGGCTTCCAAGCTTCTCACTTATTCCGAATAATGATAACAGCTTGCTTCTTATCAATTCGGGTATGGCGCCTATGAAAAAGTATTTTACAGGTGAAATTACACCTCCTCGAAATCGTGTTACAACCTGCCAAAAATGTATTCGTACTCCCGATATTGAGGAGGTTGGTAAGACTGACCGTCACGGAACATTTTTTGAAATGCTCGGTAATTTCTCTTTCGGTGACTATTTTAAAAAGGAAGCTACTGCATGGGCTTGGGAATTTTGTACAAAGGTTCTTGAAATGCCTGTTGATAAGCTTTATGTAACCATTTACGAAAATGATGATGAGGCTTTCGATATTTGGACTAAGCAAAACGGTGTTGATCCGTCGCATATTGTCCGTTTAGGCAAGGCTGACAACTTTTGGGAGCACGGCTCAGGTCCTTGCGGTCCTTGCTCGGAAATTTATTTTGACCGTGGCGAAAAGTACGGTTGCGGTTCTCCCGATTGCGGACCGGGCTGTGAATGTGACAGATATGTTGAATTTTGGAACAACGTATTCAGTCAGTTTAACAATGACGGCAATGGTAATTATACGGAACTTGTTCAAAAAAATATTGATACAGGTATGGGTCTTGAAAGACTTGCTTGCATTATGCAGGGTGTAGATAATATTTTTGAGGTTGATACAGTTCAAAATATTATGAAAAAAATCAGCGAAATATCAGGTGCTAAGTATCATGAAGATGCTAAAAAAGACGTTTCACTTCGTATTATTACAGACCACGTTCGTTCTGCAACGTTTATGATTGGTGACGGTGTTATCCCGTCAAATAACGGCAGAGGCTATGTTCTTCGCCGCCTTATCAGACGTGCTTGCCGTCACGGAAGACTTTTAGGTGTAAATGAGCCATTTCTTTATAAGGTATGCGACACCGTTATTCATGAGAATCACGTAGCTTACCCTGAGCTTGCTGATAAAGCAGAACTTATTACCAAGGTTATCCGTGCCGAGGAAGATTCATTTGGTAAAACTATTGACGCCGGTCTTGCTATGCTTGATGAATATATTAATAAGCTTGATGGCAATGTATTCTCAGGTGAGGATGCATTTAAACTTAACGATACTTACGGCTTCCCACTTGATTTAACTAAGGATATTCTTGAAGAAAAGGGCATTACTGTTGATGAGGACAAGTTTAATGCACTTCTTGCCGCTCAAAAGGCAACTGCACGTGCCGCTCGTAAAGATGCAGGCGCAGACGCTTGGAAGGGTAATTCGGTTAAAATTGATGCCGATAAGACTGAATTTGTCGGATATACCGATTTTGATTGCGATGCTAAGATTTTAGCTATTGTTAATGCCGACGGCGACCTTGTTGATATGCTTGGCGCAGGCGAAAACGGTACTGTTGTGCTTGATAAAACTCCTTTCTATGCTCAATCGGGCGGTCAGGTTGGCGACAGCGGTGTTATCAAAAACGGTGAGGACAATGCATTTATCGTTGCCGATACTGCTAAGAATGCTGATAGTGTTTATCTTCATAAGGGTGAGGTTTCACGAGGAATTATCAGCGTTGGTGACAGCGTATTTGCAAGTATCAATGCTGCAAGAAGAAAGTCAATTATGCGCAATCATACTGCTGCTCATCTTCTCCAGGCTGCGCTTCGTCAGGTTCTCGGTACTCATGTTGAACAGGCAGGCCAGCTTGTTAATGAAACCGAGGTTAGATTTGACTTTACTCATTTCAATCCTATGACAACGCAGGAAATTGCCAAAGTTGAAATGCTTGTTAATAAATTTATCCTTTCCGCTTCAAGTGTTACTATGCAGGAAATGCCTATTGAAGAAGCTAAGAAAATGGGCGCTATGATGCTCTTTGGTGAAAAATACGGCGATATTGTAAGAGTTGTTAAGGCAGGCGATTTTTCAACAGAATTTTGCGGCGGTACTCACGTCGCCAACAGTGGAGAAATCGGTTTGTTCAAAATCGTGTCAGAGGCTTCGGTTGCCGCAGGTGTAAGAAGAATTACAGCTTATACCGGACTTGCCTCTCTTGCTTATCTCAACCTTAACGAAATGGCTGTTAAAACAGTTGCTTCTATCCTTAAAACAAGTGAAAATGAGGTTGTGGAGAGAACACAGGCAGTTATAAGCGACAATAAAGAAATGGAAAAAGAAATTCAGGCTCTTAATGCTGAGATAACCAAGCTCAAGAGTGCCGATATGTTCTCAAAGCCTACCCTCGTTGACGGACTTGAACTTTACATTGCAAAAATAGATGGCACAACTCCTGACGCTCTTCGTTCAATGGGAGATGATTTGAAGAATAAAGGAGAAAACGTTGTTGCTCTTATCGCAGGTGTAAACGGCGAAAAGGCTAACCTTGTTTCTGTTTGCGGAAAGAATGCTATTGCAAAGGGCGTTAAGGCAGGCGACCTTGTTCGTGAAATTGCTAAGCTTGCAGGCGGTGGCGGCGGCGGTCGTCCGGATTCTGCTATGGCAGGCGCTAAGGATATATCAAAACTTGATGGCGCTTTAGCCGCTGTTGAGCAAACGGTTAAATCATTAATTAAATAAGAGGGTGTAATAATGTGTTTGTTTTGTGAAATAATTGACGGCAAAATTCCTTCAACAAAGGTGTATGAGGACGATATGATTCTTGCATTTAAAGATATTAATCCTGTTGCTCCTGTTCATATCGTAATTGTTCCTAAGGTTCATATTGATTGTGCAAACGGTGTTAATGAGGAAAATAGCAAATATGTTGCTCATATTTTTGAAAAAATACCTGAAATCGCAAAAAGCCAAGGAATTGACTCTTATAGAATTATCAACAATTGCGGTGAAGATGCAGGTCAAAGCGTTATGCATCTCCACTTCCACCTTATAGGCGGTATCAAGTTAGGAGAAAAAATTATATGAGCGAACAGTATTACACATTAAAAATAGCAGGTCTTGAAAGGCAGTTAAAGCGCTTTCCGGTTTCCGATACACTTGATATTGCCGCATTTATTCTTTTCGGTGATGTTGAACTTACAGAGGCTTGTGCTAAGGAACTTTTAAAAAAAGCCCCTGAGTTTGACTATATCGTTACTCCGGAAGCTAAGTCTATTCCGTTGGCTTATGAAATGAGCAGGCTTTCGGGTAAAAAGTACATAGTAGCAAGAAAAGGCGTTAAGGTTTATATGGATAATCCTATTGAGTATAAGGAAACGAGTATTACTACTCAAAAGGAACAGTCGCTTTTTCTTGGCCACGAGGACGGCGATTTGCTTACCGGCAAAAAAGTGCTTATTGTTGATGATGTTATTTCAACAGGAGAGAGTCTTAAGGCTGTTCAGGGCCTTGTAAAAGCTTTTAAAGGCAATATTGTGGCATCATGTGCGCCTCTTGCCGAAGGCGATGCAGCTGATAGAGATGATATTGTATTTCTTGAAAGACTGCCGCTTTTCTTTAAATAATTTGCATTAATTTAATTCTTTTTTATATAATAAGTAAAGGTGATATTTATGCTTAATGATGAGAAAAAAGTTGTAATTGTCGGTGTAGGAATGGTTGGTATGAGCTTTGCTTATGCTCTTTTAAACCAAAATATATGTGATGAACTCGTTCTTATTGATATTAATAAGGTAAGAGCAAAGGGCGAGGCGGCTGACCTTTCACATGGTCTTCCTTTTGCACCAAGCAGTATGTCCATTTATGCAGGTGACTACAGTGATTGTTCAAATGCCGATTTAGTTGTTATTTGTGCAGGAGCTCCTCAGCTTGAGGGCGAGTCGAGACGTGATCTTTTAAAGAAAAATTATAACGTATTTAAATCTATTGTTAATCCTATTATTGCAAGCGGATTTAACGGTGTATTTCTTGTGGCAAGCAATCCGGTTGACGTTATGACTCAAATTGTTTATGAACTTTCGGGTTTTCCTGCCAATCGTGTTCTCGGTTCAGGTACCACGCTTGACTCGGCACGCTTGCGCCATATGATGAGCGATTATTTTAAAATTAACCCTCGCAACGTTCATGCTTATGTTATCGGTGAGCATGGTGACAGCGAATTTGTACCTTGGAGCAATGCTTCAATTTCTGTTATTCCGCTAAACGAGTTTGGCAAAAACAGACCTACTCTTATGGAGGATATGCAGAAAATTGCTGTTGACGTTAAGGAGTCCGCTTACGAGATAATTAAAGCTAAAAAGGCAACCTATTACGGTATCGGTATGGTGCTTGCAAGGCTTACACGTGCAATTCTTTTTGATGAAAATTCAATTTTTACCGTTTCAACTTATCTTAAGGGTGAATACGGAGAAAAGGGAATTTATATCGGTGTTCCGTCTGTTGTAAACAGAAATGGTATTCGTGAAATTCTTGAAATTGAGTTAAATGAAGAGGAACAGAAAAAGTTTAATGAATCAGCTAAGATTATTCATGAAATGGTTGATGAAATCGAATTGTAATTTGGAGAAAACTTATGAGTGAAGAAACAGTAATAGCTGAAAATAAATCAAGCAAAAAGCCATCGAAAAATAAAAGGCCGAAAAGTAAGATTCAGGAAACAATTGAATTTTGTATACCTATAATTATTGCTGTTGCGCTGGCTTTTATTTTACGTACTTTTGTTTTTGCTAATGCCGTTGTACCTACAGGTTCAATGCTTAACACTATTCAGGAGGGTGACAGAATTATTGCAAGCCGTATGGCTTATAATAATAACGACCCTGAAAGATATGATATAATTTTGTTTAAGTATCCTGATAATGAGGAACAGATTTACGTTAAGCGTATTATCGGATTGCCGGGCGAAACCGTTCAAATTGTAAACGGTGTTGTTTATGTTACAAAGACCGACGGCAAAACAATACAGCTTGATGACAGTTTTATAACAGCATGCGAACCTTACGGTGATTTCGGCCCTTACGTTGTGCCGCCGGACAGCTATTTTATGCTTGGCGATAACAGAAATGACAGTAAGGATTCAAGATTTTGGACGAATACTTATGTTAAACGTGATAAAATTATCGGCAAGGTGAAGTTTAGATATTATCCTTCAATAGGAAAAATTCAGTAATTTAAAATTTATAAAAAAATAACTGCTCTTGTTAGTTTTCAAGAGCAGTTATTTTTTATTGATTATTTTCAAGTACATAAGTACCGCTTGCCATTACAGCAATGGCAAAATCGCCGAATTTAAAATAGCTTTTTATTGAATCAGTAAAGTTGAGATAATCCGATACCGTATAATTGTTTGAGTCAATACGTCTTACTTTATTGTTATCACAGCAAACAAATATGTCGTTTTCATCAAGGCTTACGTGGGTCGGATTAAGAAATGTGTCTGTTTCCTTGCCGCCGATTCTTAAATCAACGCCCATATTTTGACTTGAATATCTTATTACACAATTTTCATTAGGACAAACACTCCAAAAATATTTTCCTTCAAGTGCAATATTTTTTACAGGCTCGTCATGGTATTCAAAAGCACCGTTCCATTCAAGCTCGCCCTCACGGTCAAATATTCCTGCCTCTCCGTTAGGAAATATCGCAAGTACACGTCTGTCATAAAGAACAGCTGCATCGCATTGAACGAAGTTAGGCATAATTTGACTTATTCTGTTAAAGTTAGAACCAAATTTTTTTAGCAAATAAGCATTTTTTGTAAGCACATCTATGCTTTTTGTTTTGAAATTGATAACAGAATACTGAACTTTATATTGCGTGCCGTTTGGAAGCGGCAGTTTCTCAACAATAATTACGGATTCGTCATTGTATTTAATAACATCGACAATTTCTTTCGTTGTAATTAATTGCAATATTATTCCTCCGATTTGTTAAGAGATGTATTAGTAAGATAACCGAGAGTAAGAAGGCTGTCTCTAAGATGGACATTTTCAACAATTACACCCGGATGAGCCATAGCAATATCATAATTGCTGAAATTTAAAAAGCTTTTAATACCGACCTTAACAAGCAAATCCGTAAGTTCCTCCATATCTGTTGAAGGAATACAGGTTACAGCGCAGGTAGGGGAGTTGTCAATACAAAAGTTTTCAAGATAATTAACGTTTCTGACCGGAATACCTTTAATCATATTTCCGCAAATAGCCTCATTCTTATCAAAAATACCGATAAGCTTAAAGCCGCTGTTTTTTGAAAACATTTTATTTGTAATAGCCTTACCTAAATTACCCGCACCGATAAGTATTGTTTTGATTTCCTTATCAACGCAAAGTATTTCGCCGATTTTAGCATGAAGTTCAGGCACATTATAACCGTATCCCTGTTGACCGAAGCCGCCAAAGCAGTTAAAATCGTGTCTTATTTGCGAAGCGGTAAGCCCCATTCTTGCTGCAAGTTCTTTTGAACTGATGCGCACTATTCCGTTGTCCTTGAGAGATTGCAAAAACCTGTAATATCTCGGCAATCTCTTAATAACGGATATAGATATATCATCTTTATTTTGCATAATATTCCTCTCCTGAATTTCTGTAATAAAGATTATTATTTAGTCATTTGAGTTATTGTTTCCATTACATAGTCGCCGAATTCACTGCAAGTGCAACCGTCAGCTCTGCCTGTAATTACAAGCTTTTTTTCTTCAAGCATACATTTGTCAAGTGCAGCTTCAAGAGCATTTGCCTGCTTTTGGAAACCGATGTGAGAAAGGAGCATAACAGATGCTCTGAGCATTGAACATGGGTCAGCATATTGACCTCTGCCTTCCTTAATCATACGTGGTGCTGAGCCGTGAACAGCTTCAAACATTGCATATTTTTTACCGATGTTGGCGGAACCTGCAGTACCTACGCCGCCCTGAAATTCAGCTGCCTCATCTGTGATGATATCGCCGTAAAGGTTAGGAAGAACGAATACCTTGAAATCCTTTCTTCTTGCAGGGTCAATAAGCTTAGCGGTAGTAATATCAACATACCAGTCATCAGTTACAATGTCAGGATATTCTTCACCGATTTTTTGGGCAGTTTTGAGGAACTTACCATCCGTTGTTTTAATAATATTTGCCTTTGTAATGATAGAAACCTTGCCCTTGTTATTCTTCTTGGCATATTCATAAGCAAGGCGAGCGATTCTTTCGCATCCCTCTTGCGTTGCAACTGTAAAGTCAACTGCAAGGTCGTCAGTAATGTTCAAACCATAAGAGCCGATTGCATAGCCGCCCTCGGTATTTTCTCTGAAGAAAGTCCAGTCAATGCCTTGTTCGGGAACTTTAACAGGGCGCATATTTGCAAAAAGGTCAAGCTCTTTTCTCATAGCAACGTTAGCTGATTCAACGTTTGGCCATGGATCACCGGCTCTCGGAGTAGTTGTTGGGCCTTTAAGAATAACGTGGCACTTTTTAAGCTCAGCAAGCACATCATCAGGAATAGCTTTGTTGCATGCCGCACGGTTTTCGATAGTTAAACCGTCAATTTCCTTAAACTGAACCTTGCCGCTTGCGACCTCATCTTTAAGAAGAAATGCAAGAACTCTCTCGCTTTCTTTTGTGATGATAGGGCCGATACCGTCACCGCCGCAAATACCGATTACGATTGTATCGAGTGCATCATAGTCGGTAAAATCTTTATCCTCTTTGATTTTTTTTGCTCTTGCAAGTTGAGATTCCATAAGTGAACGAAACTTTTCAACTGCTTCGTCAATGATTTTAGCATCGTCTGCCATAGTTGTATCCTCCGATAATTTGATTATTTATTCATTTCTCTTGTGTAGTCGAGAAGTCCGCCGCAAACAAGCATTGCTCTCTGTCTTGCGGAAAGGTGAGAAGAGTTAAGCTGATATTCCTCGCCCTTAGTAAGATTCTTAAGAACAACAGGCTTGTTGTTTTCAATTGCGTCTTTAATGTTTGGAAGTGAAAGCTCGTCCATTTGGTCAATCTTATCATAATCCTCTTCATTTGCAAATGTGAACGGTAAAATACCTGCGTTTACAAGGTTTGCAACGTGAATTCTTGCGAATGATTTAGTAATAACAGCCTTAACACCAAGATAAAGCGGAACGAGCGCCGCATGCTCTCTTGATGAGCCTTGACCGTAGTTTGCGCCTCCGACAATAAAGCCTTTGCCTTCTGCCTTAATTCTTTCAGGGAATGTTTCGTCACATACGGCAAAGCAATACTGTGAAAGGTGAGGAATGTTTGAACGGTAAGGAAGAATCTTAGCGCCTGCAGGCATAATGTGGTCTGTTGTGATATTGTCGCCGACCTTAAGAACTGCCTTTGCCGTGATGTCCTCAGGAAGCTTTTCTGTCTTTGGGAAAGGCTTGATGTTAGGACCTCTGAGAACTTCTACCTTATCTGCATCCTCAGGTGAAGCAGGAGCTTCAATCATATTGTCATTAACAATAAAGTGCTCAGGCATAGAAATTTTAGGAGCGTCGCCAAGCTCTCTCGGGTCTGTAAGATATCCGGTAAGTGCAGATGCCGCAGCAACTTCAGGAGATACAAGATAAATTTGACCGTCCTTTGTTCCTGAACGTCCTTCAAAATTTCTGTTAAATGTACGAAGTGAAACGCCGCCTGAATTTGGTGACTGACCCATACCGATGCAAGGGCCGCAGGCTGATTCGAGTATTCTTGCACCTGCGCTAATCATATCTGAAAGTGCGCCGTTTAATGCAAGCATATTGAGTACTTGCTTTGAGCCGGGTGCAATGCAAAGCGAAACTGACGGTGCAATAGTCTTGCCTTTGAGAATTGATGCAACTTTCATCATATCAACAAATGATGAGTTTGTGCAAGAGCCGATAGCAACCTGGTCAACTTTGATTTTGCCAATTTCGTCTGTTGTTTTAACGTTATCCGGCATGTGCGGGCAAGCAGCCATAGGAGTAAGCGAGCAAAGATCAATATCAATTACTTCGTCATACTCTGCATCCTCGTCAGGAAGGATTTCAGTCCAATCATTTTCACGTCCCTGCGCTTTGAGGAAAGCAAGGGTGATTTCGTCAGATGGGAAGATAGAAGTTGTAGCGCCAAGTTCTGCACCCATATTTGTAATGGTTGCTCTCTCAGGAACAGAAAGTGTTTTAACACCCTCTCCGCCGTATTCAATAATCTTGCCTACGCCACCTTTAACGCTCATAATTCTAAGAACTTCAAGGATAACATCTTTAGCAGAAACCCATGGCTTAAGATAGCCGGTAAGATTAATTCTTGTCATCTTAGGCATAGGAATATAGTATGTACCGCCGCCCATAGCAACAGCAACATCAAGTCCGCCGGCACCCATAGCAAGCATACCGATACCGCCGCCCGTAGGTGTGTGGCTGTCAGAGCCGATAAGGGTTTTGCCCGGAATGCCGAATCTTTCAAGGTGAACCTGGTGGCAAATGCCGTTGCCCGGTCTGCTGAAATAAATACCGTGTTTCTTTGTTACTGATTGAATGTAACGGTGATCGTCGGCATTTTCAAAACCGGTCTGTAATGTGTTGTGGTCAATGTATGCAACAGATTTTTCTGTCTTTACTCTGTCAACGCCCATAGCCTCAAATTCGAGGTATGCCATTGTGCCTGTTGCGTCCTGAGTTAAGGTTTGGTCAATTCTTAAACCGATTTCGGTGCCGACCTTCATCTCACCCTCAACAAGGTGAGCCTTAATAAGCTTTTGAGCAATAGTAAGTCCCATTGTTAAAAAGTCCTCCTACTTGTTAATAAAATTATCAAATGATATTTTATTACAAATGTTTCACGTTGTCAATTACAAATCAGTAAAAATCTTTTAAATAATATATTAATTAATATAATAAAGATTTAATATTGAAAATTTTACTCTTTTGTGATAAAATATCCTATTATGTTGGAGTATTTCGGGCAAAATACATTTGAGGTGTTGATTTTGCTTGATAATATACAAATAAAAAATAAAAACGAACAAGATGATAATAGCGATAACAACGAAGATGTTTCGGCAGAGGAGTCGGTTACGCAGGCTGATGATTTTGAAACGGGTTCTATTACCGTTTCTAAAGACGGTCATTTTATTCACTGCTTAACAATCATCGGTCAAATAGAAGGCCATTATATTTTGCCGAGCCAAAACAAAACCACAAAGTATGAGCACGTTATTCCGCAGCTTGTCGCAATTGAAGAAAGCAAAGAAATAGAGGGATTGCTGATTATATTAAATACAGTCGGCGGTGACGTTGAGGCAGGGCTTGCAATAGCTGAACTGTTGTCTACCATGAAAACTCCTACTGCTTCTTTAGTTCTCGGCGGCGGTCATTCAATCGGTGTTCCGCTTGCTGTCAGCTGTAAAAAGAGTTTTATTGTTCCGAGTGCTACAATGACTGTTCACCCTGTCAGAATGAACGGGCTTGTTCTTGGTGTTCCTCAAACTCTTTCTTATTTTGAAAAAATGCAGGACAGAATAGTTAATTTTGTGGTTAACAACTCTTCTATTGATAAAAAGAGTTTTAAGGCGCTTATGATGAAAACAGGCGAGCTTGTTATGGACGTCGGCACGGTGCTTGACGGTGAGGACGCAGTTAACTGCGGTTTGATTGATGAACTCGGCGGTCTTAGCGATGCTCTTGATTTTTTAGATAAAATGATTGAGGAGAGATAATATGCTTTGGAGTATTATTAATGAAGCTGATATTTTCTACTCCTCAAAATCAATATGTCAAAACAATACTGTCAGGTCAAGCAACCCTTACAGTTATATACGCACCGGTTATCATTTGGATAACGCATATTTATTCGGAGGTATAGATGATGTGGATTTTAACAGCAATATTTCAGGCGATAGGACAGGCATTCACTTGGGTGTTCCCCGTGTCTGAAAGCGGACATTCTGTAATTTTTCATAATTTTTCAGGCAGATTTACAAACGCTTGCTCGCAGTTGACAGGCGTTATACATATAGGAATTGCAATCGGTTTATTTATTGCGTTTTATAAACTATTTATAAGCCTTTTCAAAAACTTTTTCGCAACTTGGAACGATATTTTTCATAAAAGACTTGATTTGAAGAACATTCCTCCTCAAAGGGAATTTATGTTTATGACGATTCTTTCGTTTGTATTCTTTATCGTTTATGCAATTCCCGCAGGTAAATACGGTAATGTGTATATGCTTTTTAACAGAACATCGCATAATAAGACTATATTGGGTGAAGGAGTTTGTATTGCTCTTTTAGGTGTTCTTCTTATTGTAACTAATTCTCTTATCAATTCAAACAGAAACAAACTTCCAAATTGGGCAAATGCGGTAATTTTAGGCTTAATCGGATTTCTTGCATTGCCGACGGGCGGTTGCTCCTTTATGGGTGCAATTTTCGCTTTTATGATTTTGCTTGGTATGAGCCAAAAATATGCGATTAGATATGCCGTTACAATGTCTGTTCCTACTCTTATTGTAATGGGCATAATTGAACTTTGTGTGGCTGTTACCAAAATTAATATTTTTTCGGCAATAATCGGGCTTGTTATCTCGATTATAGCTTCGTTTTTTGCAATTAAGCTGTTTATATTTGTACTGAAAAAACGTGCGTTGAATTATATTGCATATTATGATATTTCAATCGGTGTAATCAGTGCAATTATCGGAACTTTTCAACTTGTTATAAAATAATAAGAGGTAAATATGGCAACAAAAAAGACTAATAAAAAAACAAAACAGAATACATCTAAAAAAACATCATCTAATAGGCGAAAAACTGTCGACAGGGCTGACACAATACGAGTAACTGAAATTGCAACAGTTGCCGTTTCGGTTATACTTTTCTGCCTTGCCATTGTTTCAGGCAACGGTGTGTGGAATGTGCTGCATAATGTATATGTCGGCATATTCGGTATGTTTGCCGCTATTGTTTTGCCGCTTTTAACCATTGTTGTTACAGTTATATTTTCGGCTAAGGGTGACGATGCTTACGGTTACACGGCTAAGATAGTAGAAGCGTTTGTAATGGTTTTCATTCTCGCAACATTTATTCATGTTGTTAAAAATTCAACAGGCGATGCATTTAAGGAAACTATAATTAACAGTTATAAATCAGCAAGCTTTGAATTTAACGGTGGTTTCATCGGTGCAGTGTTAGGCTGGCTTTTGCTCACTCTCGGTAAAGCTCCGGCTATTATTATAAGCGTTGTGCTTTTTATTGTTGATTTGCTTCTTATGACAGGTCTGACTATATTTCAATTTGTTGCAGGTGCGGCTAAGCCTGCAAAAGTTACATACGAAAAGGTTGCTCCGGCAATTGAAGAACGAATTGAACGCAGAAGAATGAATAAAGAAAATATTGATGTTCCGCTTGATACTCAGCCGCCTGAGGAAGAAGATAAAAAGCCTAAATCAAGAAAAAAGAAGGCTGCCTCTTCCGACGAGGAAATGACTAAGGTACCTAAGGAAATAATTGACGAAATAAACCGTGAAAATTCCAATATTGAAATGCTGAAAAATGCTACTGGTAGGAAAGAGGAAAAGAAGCCTAAGAGTATTGATGAAATAGTTAAGGATGCTTCAGAGGATAAACCTAATGAGAAAAAAGCAGATAAAAGTAAAGAATTTACTGTTTCCAAAGAAGCAATGGAATCAGGCATAAACGATTATAAACTTCCGTCTGTAGAACTTCTCAGCTTGCCTATTAAAAAATCAACTGCAGATATCAGCGGTGAACTTAAGGAAAACGCTCAAAGGCTTATTGAAACGCTTCGCTCATTTAATGTTAATGCAACTATTACCGATATATCACGAGGCCCTACGGTTACAAGATATGAGCTTAAGCCTGCGGCAGGTGTACGTATTTCTAAAATTACGAATCTTGCTGATGATATAGCACTTAATCTTGCGGCTACTCATGTTCGAATTGAGGCACCTATTCCGGGCAAAGCCGCAGTAGGTATCGAGGTGCCGAATACTGTTAAAAATACAGTTTCTATGCGTGAACTTATAGACACACCTGAGTTTTATGAGCAACGTTCACTTCTTTCTGCCGGTATCGGTAAGGATATTGCGGGTAATTGTGTTTATTGTGATATTGCAAAAATGCCGCACCTTCTTGTTGCAGGTACAACAGGTTCCGGTAAATCCGTTTGTATGAACTCAATTATTACATCTATTCTTTACAGAGCTAAGCCTGACGAGGTTAAATTCTTAATGATTGACCCTAAGCAGGTTGAATTTTCAAAATATGCAAATATTCCTCATCTTCTTGTTCCTGTTGTAACTGACCCACGCAAAGCGGCAGGTGCTCTCGGTTGGGCTGTAAGTGAAATGCTTCAGCGTTATCAAAAGCTTTCGCAGGTTGGCGTTCGTGACATTGAGGGATACAATAAATATGTTCAAAAGCATGAGGATATGGAGTCTATGCCTAAAATCTGTATCTTTATAGATGAATTTGCGGATTTGATGATGGCGGCTCCCAAAGAGGTTGAAGATTCTGTTTGCCGTCTTGCGCAAATGGCACGTGCTGTCGGCATGCATCTTGTTATTGCAACTCAAAGGCCGTCTGTTGACGTTATTACAGGTCTTATTAAAGCTAATATTTCATCAAGAATTGCACTTACCGTTTCATCCCAAATCGATTCTCGTACTATTCTTGATGCCGCAGGTGCCGAAAAGCTTCTCGGCCACGGTGATATGCTTTATAATCCTATCGGTGCTTCAAAGCCGCTTCGTGTTCAAGGTTGTTTCATTTCAGATGAAGAAGTTGAAGCGCTTTGTGATTTCGTTAAAAATCAGGGCGAAAGTCAATATGATGAAGAAATCGCTAAGGAAATTGAAGCCAAGGCGGTTCAAGATAAGAAATCTTCTCCGTTTGAGGATGACGGCGATGCAGAGCAGCTTGATGTACTTTTTGACAAAGCTGTTGATATTGTACTTGAAACCGGAACTGCTTCCACTTCATTTTTACAACGTAAGCTTTCCGTAGGCTATGCACGTGGCGCTAAGATTATTGACCAGCTTGAGGAAAAGGGTATTATAGGTCCTGCTAACGGTTCAAAAGGCAGAGAAATACTTATCAATCGCCAGCAATGGCTTGAAATGCAGGCTTATTCGTCAAATAAAGTTCCTTTTACTTCAGAAAATACCGAGCAAATGTCATTTGATGAGGATGAGATTGAAGATGACGGTGTTGTGTCTGAAAATTATAACGATATTGATGAATAATTAGATATTGTACCTAAATTTAATTTGTGCAATTGTATAATTGATTGTTTAGAGGAAATATATGAATGATTTTCTACCTATAAATAAAAAAGAAATGCTTGAACGAGGTTGGCAAGATGTTGATTTTGTCTTTGTAACAGGCGACAGCTATGTTGACCACCCGTCGTTCGGCGTAGCCATACTTACAAGGCTTTTGGAAAAAGAGGGCTATAGAGTTGCCGTTTTAAGTCAACCTAATTGGAAAAATGACGGTGATTTTACACAATTCGGTCGTCCTCGTTTAGCTTTTATGGTTACAAGCGGTAATATTGATTCAATGGTTGCTCACTATACTGCTGCCAAAAGGCTAAGACATGATGACGCTTATACTGCCGGAGGTATTGCAGGAAAAAGACCTGACAGGGCAGTTATTGTTTATTCAAATATTATTAAAAGGATATATCCTGATTGCCCTGTTGTTATTGGCGGTCTTGAAGCGTCACTTCGCCGATTTGCTCATTATGATTATTGGGATGACGGAATCAGACCGAGTATTCTTATTGATTCAAAAGCTGATTTGCTAACCTATGGTATGGGCGAAAAGCAAACTGTTCAAATAGCCAAAAGGCTTGACAGTGGCGAGGATATTTCAACTATGCACGATATTCTTGGAACCTGCTATACCTGTCCAACATATGAAACGCCTTATGACGGTGTTGAAGTCCCGAGCTTTGACAATGTATTAAACAGTAAAAAGGAATATGCAAAATCTTGCAGAATTGAGCAAGATGAGCAGGACCATATTCGTGGTAGACTTATTAAGCAAAAACACGGCAAAGTAATGGTCGTCCAAAATAAGCCTATGCCGCCGCTTAATCAAAACGAACTTGATAAAATTTATTCACTGCCGTATACAAGGGCATATCATCCGTCTTATGAAAAACTCGGAGGTGTGCCGGGCATTAAAGAGGTTGAGTTTTCAATTACTCACAATCGTGGATGCTTTGGTGCTTGCAATTTCTGTTCAATTGCTTTTCATCAGGGAAGATATGTTACATCCCGTTCAAAGAAAAGTATTTTGACAGAAGCTGAAAAGCTGACTCATATGCCAAATTTCAAAGGCTATATTCACGATATAGGCGGTCCTACAGCCAATTTTAGGAAACCGTCTTGTACTTTTCAAGAAGAACACGGTCTTTGCAAGGGTAAAAAATGCCTTGCGCCTAAGCCGTGCAAAAATTTAAGTGTTGACCATAGTGAGTATCTTGATATTCTTCGTCAGGTTCGTTCTCTTCCTAAAGTTAAAAAGGTATTTATAAGAAGCGGTATAAGATATGATTATCTTCTTGAGGATAAGGACGATACATTTTTTAAGGAGCTTGTTGAGCATCATGTTTCCGGTCAGCTTAAAGTGGCGCCTGAACATTGTTCTGCCGCAGTTCTTGACAAAATGGGCAAGCCTCATATTGAGGCTTATATCAAATTTTCGCACAGATATTTTGAATACACGGGAGAGATTAATAAGGAGCAATATTTAGTACCTTATCTTATGTCGTCTCACCCCGGTTCTACTCTTGATGATGCGATTGAACTCGCTTTGTTTTTAAAGAAAAACCATATAAGACCCGAACAGGTACAGGATTTTTATCCGACTCCCGGCACTATCTCAACGTGTATGTTTTATACCGAGCTTGACCCTTATACTATGGAAAAGGTATATGTAGCAAAAAGCGAGCATGATAAGGCGCTTCAAAGAGCACTTCTTCAATATTTTAATCCTAAAAATCAAAAGCTTGTTGAGGAAGCACTCAAGCGTGCAAAACGTTATGATTTAATCGGATATGACAGCAAGTGCCTTGTTAAACCTACACATTCTGCTAATCAATTGAATAAAAATATGAATAAAAATAACAGATATCAAAATAAGAGTTCACATAAGAATAATTATTCAGGGAAAAACAGAGGTAAAAAAAGATGAGCGCTTCAAAAAGACAAGGCATAATCGCAATAGGTGTTTGTTGTATTCTTGTTTCTGTTTTGCTTGTATTTTACGGTATTTCTCAACCTAAGGTCAATGAAACCCCTTTATCTCAGTTGCAAGATACGCTTTCCCAAACCTCGATTAAGACTTCTTCGTCTGACAAAAATGATGCATCTTTTAAAAATTCAGGCGCTGATACTCAAACAACTGTATTAAATACTAAATCTTCTCAACCGTCTTCTGCTCAAAGTGTTTCTTATCCCGTTAATTTGAATACTTGCACTTATGAAGATTTAGTTTCAATTGACGGAATAGGCGATACGAAAGCGCAGGCTATTTTGGAATACCGTGATTATCTCGGCGGATATACAAATGTTTCTCAACTTAAGGAAATTAAGGGTATCGGGGACTCTACTTTTGCAAAGATTGAGCCGTATGTTACAGTATGATTAGTGATTTAAAAATTGTTTTAGAGAAAATATCAAATATATTTTTTACTAAAAGATGCGAATTTTGCGGTGAAGTAATTGAATTTGATAAAACGGTTTGTCCCGATTGCGAGAATTTACCTGTTAATAAGCCGCCTTATTGCACATATTGCGGTGTCAGTAAGGAAAAATGTAATTGCGACAAGCATAAAAGTGAATATAATCAAATTGTGGCACCGTATTTATATCAAGATAATGTTAAGCATGCTGTTTTAAATTTCAAAAGCGCTTATATGCCTTTTCTTTCAAAACGCTTTGCACGTGATATGGCAAAATGCATTCAAGAAAATTATTTTATGCAATTTGATATGATTACTTATACTCCGCTTTCTAAAAAGTCACTTAGAAAAAGAGATTATAATCAAGCATATTTACTTGCAAAAGAAATTTCGAAAATTTTAGATATTCCGCTTGCCGATTTGCTTATAAAGGTAAGAAAAACGAAAGAACAAAAATCATTGAATTCACGTGAGCGCAAGACTAATGTTTACGGCGCTTTTGATTTGAAAGATAAAGATATTGTAATCAACAAACGAATTCTTTTGATTGATGATGTTAAAACTACGGGTTCAACGCTTAATGAATGTGCTAAAATGCTTAATATTTACGGTGCTCAAAGTGTTTGGGCGGCAACTCTTGCTGTCGCCGTACCTAAAGAAAAAGGGGATAAAAAATGAAAAAAATATTATCTGTATTGCTTACATTGATTTTTGTTTTCTTGTGTGCTTGCAGTGCGCAGGGCACGCAGGATCGTCAGTTAAGCGCTCATATTGACGGTTTGATTGAGGAAACAACGATTGAATGGAAAGATGATAATACAGCTGTTGTTTCTTTTGATAAACACGCTGTTAATAATGTTGCTGTTAAGTTGAAAAAAGCAGTGTCGTCACCGCTTAAGATATATAACGGCGATAATATTATTTATGAACAGGAAAATAACAGTACATATAAATATTGCTCATTTTCTCCGACTCAAACTACTTCTTTAAAATTAAAACTTGACAATGGCAAGGAAAATGTTGAGTCAATTTCTGTTTACGAAAACGATAATGAGCCTGACAGTGATTTTAGGGTAACTGCATATATTCTTGCAGATAAAATTCAAAATATTGATGATTTGAAATCATATACATTTGACACAATTACTGATGTAATTCTTTTCTCATGCGTTAATTTTAATTCTGACGGTGAACTTCAATTTAATGACAGTGAGAATTATTCAGGCAAAAAAATGATGAAAACTGCGCTTAAGAATTTAAAAAGCGTTATAGGCGACAGAAATGTAAATATCTATGTCAATATTTTAGGACCTGATGCAGACGAAGGAATAAGCGATTGGAAATCTCAAATGGAAAATAAAGCTCAAAAGCATACTAAGGCTTTTGAAAACGATACACTTGCTACACAAATTAACGATTTGCTAAACGACTATAATTTTAACGGCGTTTTTTTTGATTATGAATATCCTATTAAGGCAAAGTATTGGAAAGCCTTCAGCAATTTTCTTGTCAACCTCGATTCGGAAATTGGCGGCAAAAAAATAGGTCTTGCAATGAGCGATTGGGATATCGGTATTTCTAAAGAGGCTATGCAATGTGTTGATATGGTTGAAATGATGGAATATGACCTTTTTGATGATTACGGTGACCATTCATCTTTTGATTGTGCTCAAAAAGGAATTGAGAAATTTATCAATGCGGGATTTGACAGCAAGGTACTTGATCTTGGTATTCCTTTTTACGGCAGACCTGCAGACAAGGGTGAATATTGGTATAATTATGGAGATTACGCAAAGATATTGGGCAAATATTCAAATAAGGCAGAGATTGACGGTAAACAAGCTTATTTCAATTCGTATGGACTTGTTTATGATAAAACTTCGCTTGCAATTGATTATGAACTCGGTGGTGTTATGGTGTTTAGATACGGCAGCGATGATTTAAACCACAAGGATATGTCGCTTTTCACCGCAATTAATCAAAGCATAAACGATAGAAAAAATTAGTGCATTTAACAGCTCAAAAAAGCAAATTTGCTTTTTTGAGCTGTTTTTTACTAAATCTTTACTATTTTACTATTTATTTTTTAGTTTGTTTGTGATATTATACTATCTCGGATATAAGAGAGGTTAAATTATGACGAAGAAAAAATGGATTAATTTAATAGTTATTTTATTTGCATTTTTCGGCTTTGTTTACATAATGTCAACAATTCCGTTTTGCAGTGATGATTGGGCTTGGGGCGCTTCTGTCGGTGCGCAAAGGCTTGCATCCCATTTTAGAGGATATAACGGCAGATATCTTGGAAACTTGCTCATTTTACTTTTGACTAAATCTAATTTTATAAAAACAATCGGAATGGCTGTCGTTTCGTTTTCTGTTATTTATTTGATTTATAAATATATTGGTGACGGCAAGCTGTTTTATTTCCTTTTTGTATTATTCCTTCTTGTTATAATGCCGACAAATATATTGAGGCAGACGATGGCTTGGGCTTCCGGCCTTGCTAATTATATTCCGCCGATTGCTTTGACATTGCTTTATCTTGTTATTGTGAAAAATATATTTGATAAGGATATGCCGAAATATAAAAAATGGCTTATTCCCGTTTCATTTGTTATAGGCTTGTGCGGTAACCTGTTTATGGAACACGTAACTATAATGAATGTTGTTGTGTCAATAGGTGTTATTGTTTATTCTTACATCAAGTTTAAAACGTTTTTTAGAGTTCACGTGTTTAATTTCTTGGGAAATATTTGCGGTGCGGCAATAATGTTTTCAAATTCAGCCTACGGTATTATTTCATCAGGTAATGACAGCTATAGAAGCGTGGCAGGGGAAAATGAAAGCTTTTTTTCTTGGCTTATTAAGAGTATTGACAGAGTTTGCACACGTTCGGTTGAAAGCAATGCTTTAATTAATATTCTTATAAGCATTATGCTTTTTACAATTGTGCTTAATATATCAAAGCAGTTTAAATTAAATAAGGGCAAAAAACGCTTTTTGTTTTCTTGCGTGATTTTTGATTTTGCATATACAGTATTTGTTTTTATTAAAGAATATGTTCGCTTTCCCATTGGAACATTTACGTCTCCCGCTGTGACTGTTATCAGATGTATTTTAGCAACTATTTTTATTATCAGCTTGATTGTCGTTCCGCTTGCGGCATACGAAGATAAAGACAGAGCGTTTAAAGCGGTAATGCCGATTTTGGCAGAGAGCGTACTCATTGTTCCGCTTCTTGTCGTTTCTCCCGTAACAGGTCGTTGTTTTTATCCGCCTTATGTTATGTTTATGCTTTATTCGTGCGAGTTGATGAAATTTATTATGCAAAATTATGTCAACAGCGATAAGGTGAAAAAGACGGTATACGCTTTAGTTATTATCGGTGTGGCAATAGGTTCTGTATTTTATACTGTTAAATACACTCAGGTAAAGGCATTTGAAAATGAACGAAATTCTTTTGTGAGCGCTCAGATTGAATCCGGCAATAAAACAGTCTATCTTCCTCATTATCCGGCATACCTTGAATATTATACCGAAGGCACAACCCCACGGCTTTTCAGGTGGTACGGTATGTGGGAAACAAGATATAAAGACTTTTACGATATTGACCAAAGTGTGAGAGTTGAACCTATAAGCTATGCTCGATATAAGCAAATTAAGAATAAATGATAAAAATCCCGCAATGGCAGTTTAATCTGTCTTGCGGGATTTCTTAGTTATTGTTATATTTAAAAATATAATAAAATTCACTTAATACGTCGTCAACGCTTTTCTTGCTTATTCCTAAAACTACGCAGTTTATTACAACCGCAACGGCGGTTATGGATATAAAAGGAATTTTTAGCGTGGTGTTGAACATAACGATTAAAAGAACAACTGCAACAATCAATAGTAAAAGGCTTAATGCAAAATAAAAAGCATTATATTTTGATTTTACCTTTATATTAACAGTTGAACTTTTATCATTACCGTCAAAGCTTACTTCACTTAGTGGGGCAGAGCGGTAATATCTGTCGTTTTCAACATTACCGATATACCGTGCGATATATTTGCCGCTGTCGTCTATGAATCCGGTAAATTTTTTTCCGTTATAATCCGTATGTATTATTCTCGTGGACAGCGTATATCCTGCCTTATGCATATCGTAAAACGTTTTTTCAAAAAGCTTAATTGCGTCGTCACGGCTCATATTAAGCTTAATGCTGTCATTAGCGGTAAAAAACATAGCTTGTCCCTCCTTATTTAATCTTAAAATATCATATCGTTAATTAATTGTCAATACTGTTTATGTAAGGTATGGTATGACCATACCCGAATAGGTTTAAGCTATTCTTATTACAGATAAATACGAACCGACAGTAGGTGAGGCGGTAGTAACCGTGCCCGATACAACCCTTAAAGCAACTGTAGAGGTTGAGTTTGCAGGAACGTTTACAATATAACTGCCGTTTGAGGTTCCTGTTGCACTGTTAGGAATAATTTCGCTGTTTGAATCAACCGTGCCGTTAATTGCAAGCGCCAATGTTGCATCATTAGCCGTTTCGCCTGTTACCTGATAGTTTACAAGATATGCTTTGCCTGTTGCGCCGCCTGAAAGTGTGATAAGTCCGTTGTTATTGACGATATCTGCCGTGGCAGTATTATAAAGAGTTGACTGATAAGCAATGTTTTCTCCGGCAGTGTAGGTTGCGCCTGTTGCCGAATTGTTATAAAACAGAGCATAAGCAGCAGTCGGTGTCAAAAACGGAGGAACAGGTGGATGAGGAGGCTGCGGTATTGGCTCAAAAGGCGGCATAGGACGTGGAGGATAAACATAGCAGGGTATTAAGCGCTCTACCATTTTAACTTCGTAATCGGTGTCACAGCAACCGTTTGAAGAAGAATAAATATTCGTATCTAAATTTCTGAGATTTCTGTTGTTACAGCTCATAATTATATTTTTTCCTTTCATATATTCGGCTTTTATGCCGTAATATATAATATGAAAAAAATAAAAAAACGACAAAATCTATTGAAATTATTTTTTTGTTATGTTAATATATCAAAGTCAAATATGCGGGTATGGTGGAATTGGCAGACACGCAAGATTTAGGATCTTGTGGGAAACCGTGCAGGTTCAAGTCCTGTTACCCGCACCATAATATCGGGGTGTGGCGCAGTTGGTAGCGCACTAGACTGGGGGTCTAGGGGCCGCAAGTTCAAGTCTTGTCACTCCGACCATAAGGGCTACTTTTCAGTAGCCCTTGCAAACTGTAGATAAAGTGGCTAAAACGCGCCGTGCTATAAAACGAAATTCCATTCGGGGACCCCGACAAATTGCAAATTTGGTGGGGAAAAGGAGAAATGAACGAAGTGTTTATTATGAATTTCAAAGAAATTCATTCAAACACGGAATTTCTTTCGACGTATCGTAGGGCAAGGGCTTGCTCTTGCCGAAATAGAATCAAAAACTATATTGATAGAAAAGAGGCTTGAACGTAATGTTCAAGCCTCTTTTGGCACTTTTCGTCTTTTGCTCGGGGGCAGTACCCACGTACAGCACCCGCTCGCAAAATACGAAATTTATCTCACTTTCTCGAAGTCTTACAGCGTGTAGAAATTTGTAATTGGACTTTTTCTACACGCTGAAAGGGCTACTTTTCAGTAGCCCTTGTTTTTTTAAATCTAATATTTATGTAGCGAGCAGACTTTGTGTCTGCTTTTTTGTTACGCCGATTTCAGCTCTTATTATGTTTTTTCTTTATCAAGTTTTTTTAGTTCTCTGAAGCTTTTTTTATAATATTTTTTCAAAAGTCTTTGTGTTTGCCGTTCGCATAAGCCTATCATTGTTGAAAGTTTAGTGAGTGTTAAGTCCTTTTCATATAGAAATGCTTGCTCGATTATCGCAAAGCGTTTATCATTAAGATTATCTTTTCCTATAATATTTTTGAAATCCTTTGGTAGCATTTTCCTGACTATTTGCGTTAAAATTACTGTCAAATATCCCGCAACAGCGTATTCATAATCCGGCTTTTTTTCTTTGTATTCTTTTAATAGTTTTTTTGCAAGCGTATTATCAGTTTTTTCAAAATAACAAAAATAATGCTCTAAAAATACGCTTGATACATAATTCTTTTGCGAGCCGTCTTTCACCTGAATTAAAATAAATACGTCCTCAATGGGATTACTTTTGTCAAAGTCTTGCGAGTGAGCGATATTTGGACCTGTTATGAAAAAGTCGTCCTTTTTAAGCTCGATTTCTTTATCATCTGTTATTAGTATTCCTTTTCCGCCGGTTACAAAGTGAAGTTCATAACACCCCTTTGCGTGAGCGTGAGGAGGGATGCTTTGTCCAAGCTTTCCGCCGCCCAAATCCGTCATTAAAAAAACTACGCCGTTCCATTCAAATTTTATCATAATGCCACCTCTCTTGTATTATAACAAAACACGACATTCAAGTAAAGATAATGTCGTGTTTTGCTTTTGCCTTTGTGATATAATTTGTATGAGGTGAGTAGTTTATGAATAAATATATAAAAAAAATACTATGTATCGTTTTGACTGTTTCATTTGCTTTTTCTCTTGTTTCCTGCTCAAACGGTAAAGCAGATAAGGGTGTGATTAAATCGCTTTTTACCGATACGTCAAAGGTATCGTTTTCTTATGATTATTCACAGCTAAAGGATAAAAAACGCAATAAAACTAAATCATGGCGAGATGGTATGGTGTCGGGAAACGGACTTCAAGGCTTTATTGAAAGCGGAAGCCCATATAGCGATACTTTTATTTTCCAAAATATGCATTTTATAATGCCGAATGAAAATCAGCGTACCTGTCCGGTTACCTTTGATGAGCTTGAAACGGTTAAGCAAAGCATTGTAAAAGGCGAGGATATAACCGATAATTCAAGCTATGATGATGTTTATCGTTATCATCCGGGAGGTCAGTTGAGAATTAATATTGCTAAAAGCCATGCTGAAAATTATATCAGATATACTGATTATAACACTTCTCAGGTCGGTGTTACTTATAATGATAAAAATGGCACTTGGTTGCGTACCTCGTTTACCTCAATGGCTGACGGCGTTGTTGTGACTAAGCTTGATAAATCCTCAAACGGTGCAAAACTTAATCTCACCCTCAGTTACGACGACCTTTCAACGCTTGCGAATTTCGGCGACAGCGATGAAAAAAATATGAAATATACTAAGCTTGCCGATAATTCGGGTGATTATCTCGCACTTGTTTCGCATTATCCTAATTATGAAAAGAGCGAACTTAAAAACGGCGGCTATGCAACTGTTACATATATTATTACATCAGGCGGTACTAAGGAAAGATTTACTCTTGATAAAAATATTGATGAGTCGCAGTTTACAGGTGAAAATGCAGGCGTTAAAATTACCGATGCCGACAGCGTATATCTTCTAACCGTAAGTGAGCGTACCTACGATATGGGCGATATAAATGCTTTTGATAAGCAAAAGGATTTTAAGCTTGTTGACGATTGTGTAAGTACCCTTAAAAATGTAGCTCAAAAGTACAATGATAAATCTGGTTTTAATTATGATTTGGCGCTTAAAAATCATCTTGCAATTTATCAGCCGCAGTTTAATAATGTGACCTTGTCGCTTGGTAAGGATAATTTTGATTCTAACGAAAAGCTTTTAAAAGCGCAAAAGGGTAAAAAAGAAATAAATTCAGCTCTTGCCGAGCGTACATATTATGCCGGCAGATATGCTTATCTTTGTTGCAGTGGTTATTCAACAAGCCGCCTTTACGGTATGTGGACGGGAGAATTTAACACCGGCTGGGGAAGTAAATACACAATGGACGCTAATGTTAATTTACAAACCTCGTCTATGAATACAAGTAATATGGAAAGTACGCCGATAGGCTATGCATATTTTATTTTGAGACAGCTTCCGGATTGGGAAGAAAATGCTTATGCAACTCACGGATTTACCGATGCTATTCAAGCCCCTGTTAATACTGACGGTGACAAGGCTGTTATTACAGAAACGTGCTATCCTTATCCTTTCAGATATTGGAATGCAGGTACCTCTTGGATGATTAATCCGCTTTATGAAACATTACTTTCTTATGGAAATATTAATATTCCTCTTAGTGATGAATTTAATCTTGATAAGCTTAAGTCTGTTCTTTCAATCAGTGAAAAGGATTTGACGGATGAGCAAATTACCGAAATTAAAAACCGTGGTTATTTACGACTTGAGGAGGATATACTTTACCCCTTGCTTCAAAAAAGTGCAAATTATTGGGCACAGCTTATGACACCTGAATATTACACGGCTAAGGACGGCTCAATCCATTATGAAAATGGTAAGACCTCCCTCAATGCTGACGAAACGTATTGCATTTTGCCGAGTTATTCTCCTGAAAATAATCCTTCAAATTATAACAGCCCGTCAGATGCAAACTGTGCAATCGATATTTCGGCGTGCCGTGATAATCTTGAAATGCTTAAAAAAGTAATGCAAGATGTTGACCCGAGTGCCGATATATCAAAATGGCAAGAACTTGAGGATAAGCTTCCGCCGTATCTTTATGATGAAAGCGGTGCTCTTAAGGAATGGGCAACAACTGCATTTGAAGAAAACAACGAACATCGCCATTTAAGCCATTTGTACGGAGTATGGCCTTTGTTTGAAACTCAGGGAAATGATAAGCTTGCGAAAGCCTGCGAGCAGGCAATAGCAAACAGAACGAGCGAAAATGAGGCTTCTCACGCACTTGTTCATCGCAGCTTGATTGCCGCAAGACTTAAAGACTCCGAGTCGCTAAGCGATGCGCTTGTTAAGCTTATGAATCATAAAATCAGATATGATTCGCTTATGACTAATCATGACTATGACCGGGGAAGCTGTTATTGCACCGATTTTGCAATCGGATATCTCGGTATTATCAATGAAGCGCTTGTTTATTCTCATGACGATGATATTGAGCTTCTTCCGGCACTTCCCACTTCAGGTTTTGAAAACGGAACGGTTAAGGGAATTAAAACACGAAACCGTGCCACTGTAACTGAACTTAAGTGGGCAGACGGCGGTAAAAAAATATCCGCAGTTATTACCTCGGATATTGACCAAACACTTAATGTATCTGCTAAAGGTAAAACTCAAAACGTTACTTTTAAGGCAGGGGAAAGTAAAACAATTATTTTTTAATTTTATTTATTACAGCTCTTAGTTATTCTAAGGGCTGTTTTTATATGTTTGTATCTTTTTGTAAAAATCATCATAAAATATTAAAAAAAAGTCTTGACAATTGAATGATTGTTCAACTATAATACAAGTAGAACGGTTGAGCAAATGTTCAATTGTAATAACAAATATTAATTGAGAGGATATATTTATTATGAAAAAGACTTATGGTATTGAAGTGGACTGTGCAAATTGTGCTGCTAAAATGGAGGATGCCGCTAATAAAACAGCAGGTGTTTCAAATGCAACCGTTTCATTTATGACGCAGAAAATGAAGGTTGAATTTAACGAGGGAGCAGATGAAAAGGCTGTTATGAAACAGGTGCTAAAAAATTGTCGTAAGATTGAGGATGATTGCGAAATTTTCTTTTAATGAGGTGATATTATGACTAAGAAGCAAAAAAAGGTATTAATAAGAATTATTGTATCCGCTCTTTTGCTTACCGGAATAATGATTATTACTAAGCTTGTTGAAATCAATAAATGGATTCAGTTTGCGCTTTACCTTGTTCCTTATTTGATAATAGGTTACGATATTCTTAAAAAGGCTTTAAAGGGAATATTTAAGGGTCAAATCTTTGATGAAAATTTCCTTATGGCTGTTGCAACCGTCGGTGCTGTTGCACTCGGTGAATTTTCCGAGGGTGCGGCAGTAATGCTTTTCTACCAAATCGGCGAGCTTTTCCAAAGTGTTGCTGTCGGAAAAAGCAGAAAAAATATAACTTCTTTAATGGATATTCGCCCCGACTATGCAAATATTGAACTTAACGGTAAGCTTGAAAAAATTGACCCGGATGATGTCGAAATAGGAACTGAAATTGTAGTAAATCCGGGTGAAAAAGTGCCTATTGACGGCGTAATTATCAGCGGTGATTCTACTCTTAATACAAGCGCTTTAACAGGTGAGAGTGTTCCTCGTTCGGCTAAAGTCGGCGATGAAATCATCAGCGGCTGTATTAACCTTACAGGTGTCTTAAGAATTAAAACTACCAAGGAATTTGGCGATTCAACAGTATCTAAAATACTTGATCTTGTTGAAAATTCAAGTATGAAGAAATCGAAATCCGAAAACTTTATTACTAAGTTTGCAAGATATTATACTCCTGCAGTATGCGGCGGCGCTCTCTTGCTCGCAATTTTGCCGCCTGTTATCAGGCTTATTTCCGGCACCGGTGCTATGTGGGGCGAATGGATTACACGTGCGCTTACATTCCTTGTTATCAGTTGTCCTTGTGCGCTTGTTATTTCTATTCCGTTGAGCTTTTTCGCAGGTATCGGCTGTGCTTCGGCAAACGGTGTTCTTGTAAAAGGCTCTAATTATCTTGAAGCCCTTTCCGATACTCAGTATGTTGTATTTGATAAAACAGGTACACTTACTAAGGGTGTGTTTGAGGTAACGGGAATTTATCCTGCAAATAATTTTGATAAGGATACGCTTATTCGCCTTGCCGCTTTTGCTGAAAGTGCATCAAGCCACCCAATCAGCGTAAGCCTTAAAAAGAATTACGGTAAGGAAATTAACATTGACGAGGTTTCCGATATTCAGGAAATCGCCGGCCATGGTGTTTCTGCTCTCGTTGACGGTAAAAGAGTTTTTGCAGGCAATATTAAGCTTATGAAAAAAGAAAATATTGCCGTTGAATGCGAGCATGATGAGGGAACTGTCGTTTATGTTTCCTGCGACGGCGAATATGCGGGTTGCATAGTTATTTCAGATGTGGTTAAGGAAAACTCTAAGAAAGCAATTTCAAGCCTTAAGAAAAGCGGTATAGATAAAACCGTTATGCTCACGGGCGACTCAAAGCAGGCGGCTGAACGTGTTGCCAAATCTCTCGGTCTTGATGAATATCACGCAGAGCTTTTGCCTGCCGATAAGGTCGAGTGGGTTGAAAAATTACTTTCTCAAAAATCAGCTAAAAAGAAGCTTGCATTTGTAGGTGACGGTATTAATGACGCTCCCGTTCTTTCACGTGCCGATATCGGTATTGCAATGGGCGCTCTCGGCTCAGATGCGGCAATCGAGGCTGCCGATATTGTTCTTATGGATGATGACCCGTCAAAGATTGCTTTGGCACGAAAAATCAGCGTTCATACCCTCAAAATTGTTAAGGAAAATATCGTATTTGCTCTTGCGATTAAGGCAATTTGCCTTGTCCTCGGCGCACTCGGTATTGCAAATATGTGGGTTGCTATTTTTGCCGATGTCGGCGTAATGATTCTTGCGGTATTAAACGCAATCCGTGCATTGAAAATTAAATAATCATAGTTTATTACAATCAAAAAGCGTGCCACTTCTCCTTGTGTAAAAGGAGAAATGGCACGCTTTTTGTGACCGTTAAGACTTTTTTAGAATTATTATTTTACTTTAATCTTTAAAGTCTTTGAATATTTGCCGTAAAATTTTTCGCCCTGTGACTGATTCTTATAAGCACGGATACGAACATAGTATGTCTTCTTGCTCTTGAGCTTTGAAATTTTTTTAGACTTAACTTTTTTACCCTTTGCAGTAACGGTTTTGGTAGTCTTTTTAGTGAATTTCTTTGAGGTTGAATACTGAATTTCATAGCCCGTAACATTTTTGATATTGTTTTTCCAGCTTACAGTGATTTGCTTTTTCTTTTTGCTCTTCACCGAGGTGATATTTGCCTTTGGCTTTTTAATACCGGACATTACATAGCTCTCGGTTGAAGATAATGCAGGGTTTGAATTGAGCGAAACTGTAAGCGAATATGAGCCGTTATCCTTGGCATAGAGTATGTTGTTTTTTACCTTTGCAACGCTTGGCTTACTGCTTTTGAATGTTACCTGATTATTTACTAAAGAAACGCCGGAAACGCTTAAGCCATTGTTGAAATACGCCAATGCTGTAAGTGGAACATAGCTCTTGCCGCTGACAATTTCAAGTTGACATCTGAGCGAAACGTTTGAAATGAGAGTATTAACTGTTGCATTTACTGAAGTATCTGCAAAGTTAGTATACGGTATAGCTACTTGATTTTGTGAATAAATAACATACATTGAGGTTATGCCGTTTAATGTAAAAAATCCAACTCCTACACCTTGTGCACTGTTCAATAATGAATGGGTAGCATAGGTTTTAACCTGCGATTTAATACTGTCATAAGTAGGAACATCGTAAAAAGCATAAATCGTCGTGATTATTCCCGTAGGGATGTAAGATGAAACCGTATCGCCGTTAGGAAGATACATATCCTGCGTATCATAATAAACGAATACGTCCTTTGCTCGTTGCTTTGCTTGCTCACAGAGGTTGTTGTCAAGAGAAAGCGGTGCCATATTCGATACTTTTCTGCATTCGTTTATTGCATTTAATGCTTCATCAATCAATGAGTTGTTTTCTGTTCCGCAAAATGTTATGCTTGCACATTTTGATGAATCTGCGGCAAATGCAGAGGTTGCAAATGAGAGCGAAGTAATACTTATTGCTAATGCAAGTAATAATGATAAAACTTTTTTCATAATCTTTACCTACTATTATATTTTATTGTTCATTTTCAACGTCAATTTGCTTTGAAACTGTATCTGCCTGGAATGCCTTTTCAGGGTCAAAGTCCTTTTCAGGGAAGATGAGGTTGAGCACGATACCTGCAATTGAAGCAACTGCAAGAGCTGTAAGAGTGATATTGTGACCGCCAACAGTAAATGTGATACCGTTTGTAAGGCCGAGTGCTACAACAAGGATAACTGCGGCAATAATAGTATTTCTTGCCTTTGAGAAGTCAACCTTAGCCTCAACAACGTTTCTTACACCGATAGCAGAAATCATACCGTAAAGAACGAATGAAATACCGCCTACTACTGCACCTGGAATTGACTCGATAATAGCGGCAAACTTAGGGCAGAATGAGAATACCATTGCAAAATATGCGGCAATTCTTACTACTCTTGGGTCATAAACCTTTGAAAGAGCAAGTACGCCTGTGTTTTCGCCGTATGTAGTGTTAGCAGGAGCGCCGAAAAGGGAAGCAAGTGTTGTTGCAAGACCGTCACCTAAAAGTGTTCTGTGAAGGCCCGGGTCTTGAATGTAGTTTTTCTTACAAGTAGCTGAAATGGCAGAGATATCGCCGATATGCTCCATCATTGTTGCAATTGAAATAGGAACAAGAGCGATGATTGCAGAAATTGCTTTGCCCCCGTCGTGAACACCGCCGAATACGGTTGAACTCCATTCGATAGGGAATCCAATCCAAGCAGCCTCTTTAACACCTGTGAAGTCAATAGCAAAGCTTTCTACTCCGCCGATGTTACCTACAACAACTGCTGTAAGATATGCGCCGATTATACCGAGTAAAATAGGAATAATCTTAATCATACCTTTACCGAAAATGTTGAAGATAATAACAAGAACGAGTGCTGTAACGGCAAGCCACCAGTTTTTCGTACAATTGTTTACTGCTGACGGTGCAAGACCTAAACCGATAGCAATGATAATCGGTCCTGTAACTACAGGTGGGAAAAGTTTCATAATCTTATTAATACCGACTGCTTTAATCAATGCGGCAAGAATGAGATAAATAAGACCTGCACACGCTACGCCGAGGCAAGCATAAGGTAACATTTCTTTATTAGCCGTTCCGTCCTTAGCCATCGGTGCTACTGCTGCATATCCGCCTAAGAATGCAAATGACGAACCAAGGAATGCCGGTACCTTAAATTTTGTAAGACAGTGGAACAAAAGAGTACCTAAACCTGCAAAAAGAAGAGTAGTGGAAATACTCAAACCTGTAAGAAGAGGTACAGTTACGGTTGCGCCGAACATAGCAAACATATGCTGAAAGCCAAGCACAAGCATTTTTGGAGTGCCGAGCTGTCTTGCATCGTAGATGCCGTCCCTGCCGACTTTTGGTTTGTTAGACATTTTTCAAGTCCTCCTAAATTATTAAATTTGTAATGATATAGAAAATAATTCTAAAGTAATTTAAAATTATTTAGTACCAAAAATTCTGTCGCCTGCGTCGCCGAGACCCGGAATGATATAAGCGTCATCGTTGAGCTTTTCATCAAGAGCGGCACAGTAAATATCAACGTCGGGATGAGCTTTTTTGAGAGCCTCAAGACCTTCCGGAGCGGCAATAATGCACATAAATACAATCTTTCTCGGGTTTCTCAATTTGATTTGACCGATAGCGTCGATTGCCGAGCCGCCTGTTGCAAGCATCGGGTCAACAACATAAACGTCTCTCTGGTCGATATCCTTCGGTAATTTGCAATAATATTCAACAGGAGTATGAGTTGTTTCGTCTCTATATAAGCCGATATGACCGATTCTTGCGGCAGGAACGAGGCTTACACAACCGTCAACCATACCCAATCCGGCACGAAGAATAGGAACAAATGCAAGTTTTCTTCCTGCAATGTGGTTACACTTTGCAATACCGCAAGGAGTTTTAACGTCAACTTGCTCTGTAGGTAAATCTCTTGTTGCTTCAAAAGTCATAAGCATTGCAATTTCGTTTACAAGTTCACGGAAATCTTTAGTGCTTGTATTTTCGTTACGAAGAATGCTGAGCTTATGCTGAATAAGCGGATGGTCAAAAATGACTACTTTTCTTTCCATAAATATATCCTCCAAAATCTTTTTGCTCAAATTTTATCATATTATGTCTAAATAAACAATAAAGGTTACACACTTGTAATTATTTTTTGTTAATAAAATGTTAAATATTGTCATTAACACTCAAAACCTTGCCTTTTTTAAATTAGTATATTATAATAGACTAAATATGGAATATTATATCTAATAGAGATAGGCATGGTATATATGGATAAATTTAAACTTGTAAGTAAATATAAGCCGACAGGCGACCAACCGCAAGCAATTGATGCGTTGGTAAAAGGCGTGCTTGACGGCGATAAAGAGCAAACGCTTATGGGAGTAACAGGTTCAGGTAAAACCTTTACTATGGCTAATATAATTGAAAAGATAAATCGTCCGACGCTTGTCCTTGCTCATAATAAAACTCTTGCAGCTCAGCTTTGCAGTGAGTTTAGAGAATTTTTTCCCGATAATGCAGTTGAATATTTTGTTTCTTATTATGACTATTATCAGCCGGAGGCTTATGTTCCGACAACAGATACGTATATTGAAAAAGATTCCTCAATTAACGATGAAATAGATAAGCTTCGTCATTCGGCAACTTCTGCGCTTTTTGAAAGGCGAGATGTAATTATAGTTGCTTCTGTTTCCTGTATTTATTCAATCGGTGACCCGATAGATTATAAGAGTATGGTTATCTCACTTCGTTCGGGCATGGAGTACGGGCGTGATAAACTTATTGAAAAGCTTGTTTCAATTCAATATGAAAGAAATGATATTAATTTTGTAAGAAATAAGTTCAGAGTAAGGGGAGATACGGTTGAAATCTTTCCGGCAGGCTCTAACGGCACGGCTGTCAGAGTTGAATTTTTCGGCGATGAAATTGACAGAATTTGTGAAATTCAGCCGCTTACGGGCAAGGTAGAGGGTATTCTTTCTCACGTTGCTATTTATCCGGCTTCTCACTATGTTGTCGGCGCCGAAAAAATGAATAAAGCTATAGATAAGATATATCAGGAAATGGTTGAGCGTGTTGCCGAATTTGAATCAAAGGGTAAGCTTCTTGAAGCACAGAGAATTAAAGAACGAACAATGAACGATATTGAAATGCTCAGGGAAACAGGTTTTTGCAAGGGTATTGAAAACTATTCGGCTGTTATGAGCGGTCGAAAGCCGGGGCAGGCGCCGTTTACCTTGATAGATTATATGCCTGATGATTTTCTTCTTTTTTGCGATGAAAGCCACGTTATGCTTCCGCAGGTCAGGGGGATGTATGCAGGGGATCGAGCAAGAAAGGAAAGCCTCATCGAATATGGCTTTAGATTGCCGAGTGCGCTCGATAACAGACCGCTTACTTTTGATGAATTTTATAAAAAAATAAATCAGGTAATATTCACTTCTGCTACCCCCGGTCAATTTGAAAGAGAACACAGTGCGCAAATTGTTGAGCAGGTTATCAGACCGACAGGCCTTCTTGACCCGATTATTACCGTTAAGCCTACAGAGGACCAAATGGACGACCTGTTGTCTGAAATAAATAACCGAGCCGCATTGGGTGAAAGGGTACTTGTAACAACGCTTACTAAAGCGATGGCTGAGGATTTGACGCATTATCTTGAGGGCTTCGACGTTAAGGTAAGATATATGCATCACGACATTGATACAATTGAACGAATGGAAATTATACGTGATTTGCGTTTGGGTGAATTTGACGTTCTTGTCGGAATTAACCTTTTACGTGAAGGACTTGATATTCCTGAAGTATCGCTTGTTGCAATTCTTGATGCTGATAAAGAAGGCTTTTTAAGAAGTGAAACTTCGCTTGTCCAAACAATAGGAAGAGCGGCAAGAAATGAACACGGCGAAGTTATTATGTATGCCGACAGCGTAACTCCATCTATGGAAAAAGCTATAACGGAAACTGTTCGCCGCCGTGAAATTCAGGAAAAATATAATGCTGAACACGGTATTACCCCTAAAACTATTAAAAAGGATGTTCATCAAATTATTGAGATTACGTCTAAGGAAAAACTCGATGGAAAGAAAAAGCATCTGTCAAAGAAGGAACGTCAGTTGATGATAGCCGAGCTGACAAAGGAAATGAAGGAGGCTGCAAAGTTGCTTGAATTTGAGCATGCTGCATATCTTCGTGACCAAATTGCTGAGCTTGAGGGTAAAAAGTAAAGTGAAAGGAATGTTACGATGAATAAAAATATTGTTATTAAAGGTGCGAGAGAGCATAATTTAAAAAATATAGATTTAACTATTCCGAGAGATAAACTTATTGTTTTTACAGGTCTTTCAGGTTCGGGCAAATCAAGCCTTGCGTTTGATACTATTTATGCCGAGGGTCAAAGAAGATATGTAGAATCGCTTTCATCTTATGCAAGGCAGTTTCTCGGTCAAATGGAAAAGCCTGATGTTGATTATATTGACGGCCTTTCTCCCGCTATTTCAATTGACCAAAAAACTACAAGCCGTAACCCTCGTTCAACCGTTGGAACAGTTACCGAAATTTATGACTATTTAAGACTACTTTATGCAAGAATCGGAACACCTCATTGTACTAAGTGCGGCAGAGAAATTACCCAGCAAACTGTTGACCAAATAGTTGACAGGGTGATGGAACTTGATAAAAAAACACGTATTCAAATTTTGGCTCCGATTGTTAAAGGCCGCAAGGGCGAATTTGTTAAGGAACTTGACGGTATAAGAAAGTCAGGCTTTGTTCGTGTTCGTGTTGACGGCTCGGTTTATGATTTGAGTGAAGAAATAAAACTTGAAAAAAATAAAAAACATAACATTGATGTAATAGTTGACAGACTTGTTATAAATGATGATATTAAATCACGTTTGACGGATTCTGTTGAAACTGCCACTCACCTTGCCGACGGCAATGTTGTTGTTGATATAGTAGGCGACAGAGAGGAACTTTTTTCGCTTAATTACGCCTGCCCCGAGCATGGTGCGGTTATTGAGGAAATGAGCCCCAGAATGTTCTCATTTAACAATCCTTTCGGCGCTTGTAAAAAGTGCGGAGGTCTTGGCTCATATAAAGAAATTGACCCCAATCTTGTAATTCCGAATAAAAAACTTTCTATTAATCAAGGTGCTGTTAAGGCTTCAGGCTGGAGTGTTAAGGATGGCGCTATTGCAAAAATGTATTTTGAGGGAATTGCTAAGGAATACGGTTTTTCACTTGATGTTCCTGTTGATATGATACCAAAGGACGGACTTAGAGCAATTCTTTACGGTACCGGCGGAAAGAAACTTAAGATGAAACGTGTCACCTCTTACGGTACAGGCGATTATCAAACTGATTTTGAAGGTGTTATTCCTAATTTAAAGCGCAGATATGAAAGCACAAGCAGCGAATGGGCAAGGGGCGATATTGAAGCTGTTATGACTACGTGCACCTGTCCTGACTGTAAGGGTGCAAGGCTTACCCCTGAGATTATGAGTGTAACCGTAGGAGGTAAGAATATTTATGAATTTTGTTCAATGCCAATATCCGAAGAATTGGATTTCGTAAATAATCTTGAACTGACATCACGTCAGCAAATGATAGGTAAGCTTGTAATCAACGAAATTAGGCAAAGACTTAGTTTTCTTAACAGTGTAGGTCTTGATTATCTTTCGCTTGCTCGTGAGGCTGCTACTCTTTCAGGCGGTGAGGCTCAACGAATTCGTCTTGCGACTCAAATAGGTTCGTCCCTTATGGGTGTGCTTTATATTCTTGACGAGCCGTCAATCGGGCTTCACCAAAGGGATAACGATAAACTTCTCGGCACTCTTAAAAATCTTCGTGACTTGGGTAATACGTTGATTGTTGTTGAACACGATGAAGATACTATGCGTGCGGCGGATTTTATTGTCGATATCGGACCCGGAGCAGGAATTAACGGCGGTGAGCTGATAGCGGCAGGCTCTGTTGATGATATCATCAATTGCGAAAGGTCGATTACGGGTATGTATTTGAGCGGCAAACGCAAAATTCCCGTACCTGAAAAGCGGAGAAATGGCAACGGAAAAAAACTTACTGTTTTCGGCGCTCAGGAAAATAATCTTAAAAATATTGACGTTGAATTTCCGCTTGGTAAATTTATTGCAGTTACAGGTGTGTCAGGCTCAGGTAAGTCAAGCCTTGTCAATGAAATTCTTTATAAATATCTTGCCAATGTATTAAACGGGGCAAAAAAACGTCCCGGTAAGTTCGAAAAAATCACAGGTGTTGATAATCTTGATAAGATTATTAATATCGACCAATCCCCGATAGGCAGGACTCCACGTTCAAATCCTGCAACATACACAGGCGTTTTTAACGATATCAGAGAACTTTACGCTCAAACCCCCGACGCTAAGCAAAAGGGGTATAAGGCAAATCGCTTTTCGTTTAATGTTAAGGGCGGCAGATGTGAAGCTTGCGAGGGTGACGGCATTGTTAAAATTGAAATGCATTTTCTTGCTGATGTTTATGTTCCTTGCGAGGTGTGCGGAGGAAAGAGATATAACAGGGAAACTCTTGATGTTAAATTTAAAGGAAAATCCATTTTTGATGTTCTTGAAATGACTGTTGATGAAGGCGCAGAGTTTTTTGAAGCACAGCCGAAAATTTACCGTAAGCTTAAAACTCTTCAGGATGTCGGCTTGGGATATATCAAAATCGGTCAAAGTGCAACAACACTTTCCGGCGGTGAGGCTCAACGTGTCAAGCTCGCAACCGAGCTTTCTAAGAGAAGCACGGGCAAAACCATTTATATTCTTGATGAGCCTACAACAGGACTTCACACAGCCGACGTTCATAGGCTTACAACTGTTCTTGATATGCTTGTAAATGCAGGAAATACCGTTGTTGTTATTGAGCATAATCTTGACATAATCAAAACGGCTGACTATATTATTGACCTCGGCCCTGAGGGCGGCAAAGGCGGCGGAACAATTGTTAAAACCGGTACTCCTGAGGAAATTGCCGATTGTGAAAATTCATATACAGGTCAATATCTAAAACCTCTTTTGAAAAAATAGATTATTTACACATAAAATTTAATATGATATAATATATTTGGCAAATAAAACGATTTTTTAGATATTCATAAGGGGGAATATTTATGAGAAATCATTTAGTTACTTCCAAGCAGCCGCTTTTAAATATTGACGGTACTTTGCGTGAACCCGGCTGGAGCACAAGTCTTGTTCAAACATATAACCGCAAGGATATTAAAAAGCGTGTTACCCGTATTAAAGAATGGGATTACTATTCGGTTATTTCAAACAAGAATAATATCGCCGTTTGCTTTACTGTGTCTGATTTAGGATATATTGAACTTGACAGTGTAAGCTTTCTTGATTTTTCTGTACCGAGAGAGCATACTCAAGGCAATATTTTGCCATTTCCGTTGGGTAGGCTTCATATGCCAAGTGATTCTTCAACCGGCGATGTAAAAATTTCCAATTCAAAGCTCGGTCTTGAATTTTTGGTTAAGGATAAAAAACGCATTATTCGTTGCGATTTTCCTGAATTTGACGGCGGCAAGGGTCTTAAAGCAAATATCACTCTCGAAAGTCTTGATGATGACACTATGGTAATTGCCACTCCGTTTAAAACGGATAAAAAGGCGTTTTATTACAATCAAAAAATTAATTGTATGCGTGCTTCCGGCAAGGTAATGTATGACGGAAAAGTGTATGAACTTTCGCCTGAAACAGACTTTGGAGGTCTTGATTGGGGCAGAGGTGTTTGGACCTATGATAATATTTGGTATTGGGGTTCGGGCTCGGGAGAGGTTGACGGTCACCGTTTCGGTTTTAATATCGGTTACGGTTTCGGTGACACATCTGCCGCAAGTGAAAACGTGATTTTTTATGACGGTAAGGCTCATAAGATAGATGATGTTAAATTTAATATCGGAGAAAATTATACCGACTCTTGGACCTTTACGTCATCAGACGGAAGATTTGAAATGAAATTTGAACCTATTATTGACAGAAGCGATTATACAAGCGCACTCGGTATAATTGTTACAAATCAGCATCAGGTTTTCGGCAGAATGACCGGTAAGGCCGTTCTTGATGACGGTACGGTTATAAGAATAAAAGATTTCCTTTGCTTTGCGGAAAAGGTACATAATAAATACTGACCTACCTTTAAAAATCCCTCGAAAAATCGGGGGATTTTTTTATACCCAAACGGTTACAAAAATTAATTTGTGTAATATTGCTATAAATGCTATGTAATATTTGTGTAATTATTTTTAAAATAGTTATTTATTTTATTGTTACTTTCTGTTATAATATTATAGATTTGTTTATAAGGAGGAGTGCATGTGCCTAAATTTAAGGGTATAAAAATAATTGCCATATTGTGCCTTGTTGCGTTTTTGTTTTGCGGCTGTAATAGCTTTCGGCTCTCTTCCTCGATTGATGATTTGATTTCTCCCATTTCTCCGAGCGGTGATAATGCAGGTGTTCAAAGCGCTGTTGATGAATATTGTAAAAGCGGCTATTCAATCAAAATTCCGGCAACGGGAAATTATACAACGTCTTTCATTTTGAAAGATATTGACGGCGATAAAATTAATGAAGCCGTAGCATTTTATGAACCGTCAAACAAGGTTGGCACGATTTCTATGGCGGTTATTAAAAAAAGCGGTGAGCGTTGGAGCGTCATTGCAAATGTTGACGGCACTGCTACCGATGTAAACAGTGTTGATTTTTGCGATTTTAATAATGACGGAAAAATGGAGATAATTGTTTGTTGGAGCGTTGTATCAAAGCAAACCGGTACATCCATTAACGTTTATTCTCAAAATGAAAATGACAACAAATATTCATTAAAATCTGTTTCAAAAGCAATTACAGGCAGTAATTTTATTTGTGTTGACGCTAATGATGACGGTGTTATGGAACTTCTTGTTTTTGCAACCGGCACTTCGAGCGAAAACCCGAGAGCAGAGCTTTATTCGTTTGGAACAGGCAAGAGGGAGCTTATCGGCGAAACAAGGCTTGACAGTACAATTACTTCATTTGAGAGTATAAAGTATGCTAAAACAGATGAGGGTACTTCTATTTATGCCGATGCGCTTTGCGCCGACGGTTCATCAATGGTGACGGAATTTATTTATTGGTCTGATTATTATAATTCAATTATTTCTCCGTTTTACAGCTATTCGACGGGAAGAACTAAGGAAACTTTACGTTCAAGTCAGGTAACATGTCGTGATATTGACGATGACGGATATATCGAAATTCCTGAGGATACTTCTTCTAAAAAGCAATCATCTGAGATTACGTCTCAAAATTGGGTGAATTACGGTAATACTGTTTTATCGCATAAATGTTATTCGTTTTCTTGCAAGCGTGACGGTTATATTCTTGTGATTGACGATGATGATTTTTCTAAGGTTAAAGCGAATTATGACAGTGAATCAAGAAAACTTACAATTATCAATAAAAAAAATAAGAGTAATGTTTTTGAAATAGTTACACTTATCAATTCAAACTACAGCGTTAATGACCCTAAATATAAAGACTATACAATGATTATGAAAAACAGCGGATTTGTTTATCTTGCGAAGGTAAATAAAAGTTCCGATATTGATATAAATATTCAAACCTTAAAAGATATGATTAAAGTATACTGATTTTAGGAGGTATATGTATGAAAAAAGTGCTTGTTGCCGAAGACGAAGAATCTATCAGAGAGTTTATAGTTATCAATTTGACACGAAGCGGCTACAATGTTGAGCAGGCTGAAAATGGTGCTGTTGCGCTTGAAAAGTTTTCTCAGGATGAAACAGGCTTTGATGTTGCAATTCTTGATATTATGATGCCGGAGCTTGACGGTCTTTCTGTTTGTAAGGAACTTCGCAAACGTTCAAGTGATTTGGGTATTATTATGCTTAGTGCTAAAACTCAGGAAATGGACAAGGTTACGGGTCTTATGTACGGTGCTGACGATTATGTTACTAAGCCGTTTTCACCAAGCGAACTTATGGCAAGGGTTGACGCTGTTTACAGAAGAGTAGAAATGACACGTGGTTTTAGAAAAAATGATACAACGGGCGACAGTATTATTCTTGATGAATTTGAACTTAACCTTCGTAATCGTACCCTTTCAAAGAACGGCGAAATGATAGAGCTTACTCAAGTTGAATTTCAAATTATTGAATATTTCTTTAAAAATCCGAATGCTGCTCTTTCAAGAACAGATATTCTTAAGACTGTTTGGGGTGCTAATTATTTCGGAGATGAAAAAATTGTAGACGTAAATATCAGACGCTTAAGAATGAAAATTGAGGATAATCCATCAAGTCCGACAAGGCTTGTAACTATTTGGGGACTTGGCTATAAGTGGATAACGGATAATCAATAATTTTATTTTTTTATAATGGCAGGACTAACAGTAATGAAAAAATTTTCCAAGGAAAAATTGCATTTACCTAAAATTGACGGTATTACACTAAGATGGCTTATTAACATTATAGGCGTTATTGTAGTATTTTTTATTATTGTTTTTATTATTTCAGCCTTTTCAATTAAAAATACGTATTATTCCAACGTCGAAAGTATACTTAATTCCGGCGCATCTTCAACTGCTGTCAGTTATTTCAGCGCAAATCTTGATGCGGGTAATACTCTTGAACAGTCAGCCGCAGAATATATTGACAGTTATAGTTATAAGGAAAAAACTACTACCTGGATAATTGATATCGACGGCAATGTTGTTGTATCGTCAAGCGGTTTTGCTATTGAAAAACAAGATATGCCTGATTATACGCAGGCGCTTCAAAATGACAACAATAAAGCTAAATATATCGGTAAAATCAGCAACGGCGAAAAGGTTATGGCAGTTTGCAGAATCATTAAGGATTCAAACGGAGACAATGTCGGAGCCATTCGTGTTTTGTCTTCCCTTGAACAAATTGACAGGCAGGTTACAACGCTTATATTTCTTGTTTTAGCGGCGCTCATTATTGTTTTTGCATTAATTATTTTTTCTAATTTGTTTTTTATACGTTCAATTATTTTTCCGGTTCAGGAAATAACTGAAACCACTAAAAAAATATCACAGGGCGATTATTCAGCTCGAATTGAAAAAAAATATGACGATGAAATAGGTAATCTTTGCGACTCTATTAATACAATGGCTGAAGAAATTTCAACTACAGATAAAATGAAAAATGATTTTATTTCAACCATTTCTCATGAGCTTCGTACACCCCTTACATCAATTAAAGGCTGGGGCGAAACACTTATGCTCGGTACAGATGATTCAGTTGATGAACTTACACGCAAAGGTTTGCAGGTTATTGTTAAGGAAGCGGGAAGACTTGAAGGATTTGTTGAGGAGCTTCTTGATTTCTCGCGACTTCAAAGCGGAAGAATGAATCTTCGCCTTGCTAAGACTGACTTATTTGCCGAACTTGACGAAACAGTATTCACATTTCGTGAAAGAGCGCTTAGAGACGGAATTGAGGTTAAATACAGTATTCCTGAAGTACCGGCGATTGCAAATGCTGACGCTAACAGATTAAAACAGGTGTTTATGAATATTCTTGATAATGCGCTTAAGTATTCACGTTCGCCAAGCAAAATATTTGTTAAAGCAGAGTTTACTAAGCTTGATAATCAAAATTTTGTTAAAATTGCTATTGCTGACCAAGGGTGCGGAATAAGTAAAGAGGATTTGCCGCACGTAAAAGAAAAGTTTTATAAAGCAAATGTTTCGGTCAGAGGCTCAGGCATAGGTCTTGCTGTTACAAACGAGATAGTTAATCTTCATCACGGAAAACTTGAAATTGACAGTCAAGAAGGCAAGGGCACACTTGTTACCATTTATCTTCCTGTTGAAAACAGTCCGACTAAAAATGAACTTAATGATATGAAGCAAAATGAGACTGTGCAGGATGCTGAAATTAATGAGGGCGTAGAAATCAACAAAAACTGAAAGGCTTAAAAGTATGAAAGATAAGAAAATGCATAAAACCTCAGTCGGAGGACAGGCTCTTATTGAGGGAGTTATGATGCAAGGTCCCCGTGGCATAGCAACAGCCGTTCGCAAAACTGACGGAGAAATTGTTGTTAAACATCACGAATTTAATCATTTACGTGATAAGCACAAATTTTGGGGTTTGCCGGTAATCAGAGGTATGGTCAATTTTGTGGAATCAATGATTTTGGGCTATAGAATGCTTATGTATTCAGCTGAAGCGTCAGGTATGGAAGACCTTGAAGATGTTGAAATGAATAAGTTTGAAAAATGGCTTACTGACAAACTTGGCGATAAATTTATGAACTTCTTGATGGGCATTGCTACTGTTTTAGGATTTGCACTTGCTTTTGTGATTTTCTTCTATCTTCCTGTTCTTGCATTTAATAAGCTTAATCAGGCTTTTGATGGCTCATTAACACCTTGGCAAGGAACAATTGAGGGCGTTATGAAAATACTTATTTTTGTAATCTACATTGCACTTGTAAGCCAAATGAAGGATATTAAGCGTACTTTTATGTATCACGGAGCAGAGCATAAATCAATTGCCTGCTATGAAGCCGGCAAAGAACTTACAGTTGAAAATGTACGTGAAAGCTGTCGTTTTCATCCGAGATGCGGAACTTCTTTTATCTTTGTAATGCTTATTTTCAGCATTGTTTTCAGCACTGTTTTGTCTAAGATATTTCCCTCAATTGCTCAAGTAAGAGTATTGTGGATGCTTTTAAAGCTTGCATTCATTCCGCTTCTTATGGGTGTTGGATATGAGTTTATTAAGTATGCAGGTAAACATGATAATTTGCTTGTTAAGATTTTGAGCGCACCCGGTTTGTGGATGCAAAGACTTACTACTAAAGAACCGACTGATGATATTATAGAGGTCGGTATTGAATCTCTTAAGGCAGTTATTACGGATAATCCCGAGGATGATGAGATAAAATGACATTGAAAGAGGCATACAGCTATGCTGTTACTTTTTTAGAAAGAAACGGTGTTGACGAAAGCGATTTTAAAGCGCTTTGCGTTGTTTGCTCAATTTTAAATATTAAAAACAGCGAATATGACTTACACAGAAACGATTTTGTACCAAACAAAAAACTTGCCGATATGCTTTGGAAATTGAAAGACGGTCAACCGCTTCAATATGTTTTGGGCAAATGGGATTTTTATGAAAGCGTATTTTATATAGGCGAGGGTGTATTGATTCCTCGTCCTGAAACGGAAGAGCTTGTTGAAAAAGCAATTGATTATATTAAAACACTTGGAAAATGCACTGTTTATGACTTATGTGCCGGCAGCGGCTGCATCGGCTTAAGCATTGCAAAAAAGTGCAAAAATGCTTTCGTTTATCTTATTGAAAAAAGTGAAGATGCGCTTCTTTATTTGAAAAAAAACGCTAAAGGCATTGAAAATGTTAAAATCATACAAGGTGATATTTGCAAAAGTGACAGCTTTTTTGAGCTTGAGAATGCCGATATAATTATTTCAAATCCACCTTATATTAAAAGCGATGATATTGCTTGTTTGCAATGTGAGGTATTAAAAGAACCGCTTATGGCTCTTGACGGCGGAAAAGACGGACTTGACTTTTATCGTATAATCAACGATAATTGGAATAATAAACTTAATAAAAACGGCAAGCTTTTCTTAGAAATCGGAGACGAACAGGGAAAAGATATTTTGCAGATACTTTCAAATTTTAATAATATTAATGTTTTTAAAGACTTATATGGCAATGACAGAATGGTTGTTGCCGATAAAAAATAATAAAAAATAATAATGAAAACAAGGATGATTCTATGCTTTCGATTCTTTCATATTTAAGATCAGGTAATTATATAGAGGCAATTATTGCTATTTTGTCACGTTGCTTTGTCGTGTTTTGTTGCTTACCTATTCACGAACTTGCCCATGGCTTAATGGCTGATAAACTTGGCGATCATACTGCACGAAATCAGGGCAGACTGACATTTAACCCGTTTGCTCACCTTAATCTGCTTGGCACAATAATGATTTTTCTTTTTGGTATTGGCTACGCAAATCCCGTACCTATTAATCCTAACAATTTTAAAAATCCTAAAAAGGGAATGGCGCTTACCGCACTTGCCGGTCCTGCCTCCAACCTTTTAATGGCTTTTGTATCTCTGTTTTTCTACTATGGAATACTTGATATTGCAGGACTTAACAGTACTGTTACTTATGCTGTTGCTTATTTCTTCTATTTTGCCGCAAGTGTAAATGTAACACTTGCAGTATTTAACCTTATTCCGATTCCTCCGCTTGACGGCTCCAGAATTTTGCTTGCCGTTTTGCCTGATGACAAGTATTTTGGCTATATGAAATATGAAAGATATATTATGATTGCAATTATGATTGCTCTTTTTACAGGTGTGCTTGATACTCCTATTTCTTTGCTTTCTAATGCTCTTATGAGTGTTGTAGGCATAATTCCAAAGCTTTTGTTTGGTCTTTTGGTGAGGTAATTAATGGAACAGCTTAGTTATAAAATAGATGTTTTTGAAGGTCCGATGGACCTTTTACTTCATCTTATTTCAAAGCATAAATTAAATATTAACGATATTCCTATAGTTGAGCTTGTAAATCAGTATCTTGATTATGTTAGGCAGATGCAAGAACAGGATTTTGATATTGCCGGCGAATTTCTCGAAATGGCTGCGAGATTGATTTATATTAAAACAGTATCGCTTTTGCCTCGGCACGAGGAAGCGGAAATTCTTAAAAAGGAACTTACCGGAGAACTTATTGAATATCAGGATTGTAAAATAATGGCAGGCAAGCTTGCGAAACAAACTGACGGTTTTAACAGATTTGTTCGTCAACCTGAGGAAGGTCATATCAATTATGATTATGAGCGTTTTCACGAGGGTGAGGAGCTTTTGAGCGCATATATTAATGCCGCAGGCAGGGGAAGACGTAAATTACCGCCTCCGCTTGATTCATTTAAGGTAATTGTTGCAAAGAAATTTGTGGCTGTCGCTTCAAAAGTGTCTACCGTTATGAAAAAGCTTTTTGGTGGCAAAAAGGTTAAGTTTTTAAATTTATTTACTGACGCTGAAACCAAAAGCGATATGGTGGCAACGTTTCTTGCTGTGCTTGAGCTTGCTAAAACTAAAAAAATTCTAATTGATGGCGAAATGAATAATCCAACTGTACGAATGATGGACGAGGTGAATGATATTGAGCAGTAATAATATTATGGCTTCTCTTGAGGCTATGCTTTTTGCGGCAGGTGATCCTGTTGAGCCGGGTAAATTGGCTGAAGTGCTTGATGTTGATGTTGAAAACGTTATTAAAATGCTCGGCCATCTTGAAGCTATGTATGATGAAAATAATCGTGGTTTAAGACTTATTCGCATTGACGGCAAATATCAACTTTGCACAAGAGAAGAATATTCAGATGAAGTCAGAGGACTTCTTGAAATTAAAAAGAATACTCCTTTAAGTCAGGCGGCATTTGAAGTTCTTGCGATTGTGGCTTATAATAAGACTGTTACACGTTCTTTTATTGAGCAAATACGTGGCGTCGATTGTTCAGGTCCGGTATCTAATCTTATCCAAAAAGGACTTATTGAGGAAAAGGGCAGGCTTGATTTACCCGGAAGACCTCTTGTATACGGTACGACGGACAGATTTTTGCGCTGCTTTTCTCTTAACAGCCTTGATGATTTGCCGGATTTACCTGAGGAGGAAAAGCAGGACGATTCTCAAACCTCGCTTTTTGAGGATGAAAAGAACAAAGAACCTGATATCCCCGTTGCAGAAAGTTTTGAAGAGGGGGTTGAATAATGAAAGTATTTCTTATAATTGTTGCTGTTTTGGCAGTAATCATTATTGCAATTCTATCTCTTTCGGCTACCGTCACTCTTGTTTATGACAAAGGTTGGCACACAAAAATCCAAATCCTTTTTATTGAAAAGGATATAGTCCTTTCAAAAATTCTTTCTTTTGTGCTTTTTCCTGAAAAAAAGGCAGAAGAAGTAGCTAAGGAAAGCAAAAATAAAAAGAATAGCAAGAAAGACAAAAAGAACAAAGAAACGCAAACTCCTGGCGAAAAAATTTCCGACGTTGCCATAGAGGCTGAGGCAAAATCTCTCGAAACTGACGAAACTCAAAAAACAGAGAAAGTCAAAAGTGAAGATAAAAAGAGTGAACAGCCGATAAAGCCTAACCCACTTAAAAAGATTTGGGATACGCAGGGCATTGTAGGAATACTCGATTTGTTAACAAATGTGGCAGAAACTGCGAATAATGCTGTTTTAACGCTATTTAGGGGTTTACATATTTACTCACTTTATGTTATGATACTGGTGGGCGGCGGTGATGCAGACCTTATCGCCCGTGCCTACGGTACCCTTTGCAAATATTATTATCCAATTAAGGGTATGATTTTAAATGGTATGAAGGTTGACAATTTCGATGATTATATTCAGCCTGATTTTCTTGCAGAGAGAACAGAGTTTGAATTTCAGCTTATAGCAAGCATTAATGTCAAACTTATATTAAAGGTCGGCTTTAAAGCAGTATTTATATTTATCAAAAATTTAATTATAAATAAAAAATCTATTAAAGGGGATAAATGATTATGAAGGAAACTCCGGTAAACAAAATAATGGAAAACACTCTTGAAAAGATGCGTCAGATGGTTGACACTTCAACTATTATCGGCGAACCTATGGTTACAGGTACAACTACTTTAATTCCTGTATCTAAGGTGTCTTACGGCTTTACATCAGGCGGTACAGATCTTCCGTCAAAGCAAAATCAAGAACTTTTCGGCGGCGGTGGCGGCGGTGGTATCACCATCACTCCTGTTGCTTTTATTGTTATTGAAAACGGCAAATGCAGAATGATGCAGATTAATAACTACACCTCATCTGCTGACCGTGCTATTGCAATGATTCCTGAACTTGTTGATAAGGTTACAGAACTTCTTAAGCCTGAAAGCAAGGAAGAAGCACCTGCAAGCGAAGAAGCTAAGGCTGAATAATTTTGTTATTATCTCAATCACCTGCATATATTTATGTAGGTGATTGTTTTGTTAAAGAAAATTGCATTATTTCTTTTTACTTTATTATTTGCATTTCCTAATGTTGCTTTTGGATCAACCTTTTCGGCGTCAAGTTTATGCGTTATGGATATGACCACTCGGCAGATTCTTTATGAAAGTAACATCTATGAGCACAGAAGTGTGGCGTCAACTACAAAAATTATGACTTGCCTTATTGCTTGCAAAAGTAATAAGCTTAATGATATTGTAACTGTTACCTCTCAAATGCTTGACGGTACTGAGGGCTCGCTTATATATCTAAAGGCTGGGGATAAAATATCGCTTTACGATTTGTGCTTGGGTATGATGCTTTCTTCCGGTAATGATGCCGCAAATGCCGTAGCTGTATACCTAAAAGGAACTATTGAAAACTTTGCAGAGTATATGAACGATACGGCTAAGAGTATCGGTATGAATAATACGCACTTTTCCACACCGTCGGGGCTTGATAAGGGGCAACCCTATTCTTGCGCACACGATATGGCTTTGCTTGCTTCTTGCGCTATGGAAAATAAGATGTTTTCAAAGATTGTATCTTTGCAAAGTGCCGATATAAAAATTAATGATGATGTTAAAACGATTTATAATCATAATAAACTTTTGTCATATAATCTTAAAGATGGCAAATTCATTGGTGTAAAAACGGGTTTTACAGAAAAAGCAGGAAGATGCTTGGTAAGTGCAAAAAAATATGAAAATAATACAATTATTTGCGTAACACTTAATTGCCCTGATGATTGGGACGCTCATACCTATTATACTGAAATTTGCGAGAAAAAATATAATTATATTACTATTTCAAATGAAATCAAAATTGATTTAGTCGGCGGCAATAAGAATTATGTTAAGTGCAGATATAATAAAAAACGCTGCTTTTTAGGCAACGTTAAAGTTATGGAATATTACTATCCCTTTGCTTACGCTCCGATAAAAAAGGGGGATAAGCTCGGCGAAGCGATAGTTTATTATAATGATAAAATATTGGAAAGACTGCCGATTGAGGCAGACGAGGATGTTAAAGAAAATGGGTAACAACAATTTAGTACGACTTCAAAAGTTTATGGCTGAATGCGGCGTGGCATCAAGACGCAAGAGCGAAGAACTTATAGAAATGGGTAAAGTTAAGGTAAATGGCCATGTTGCGCATATTGGGGATAAAATCAATCCTAAAAAAGATATTGTTGCTGTCAGAGGTAAAAAAATTACCAAAGAAGAACGTATGTATTATATTATGCTAAATAAGCCACGTGGATATGTTACAACCGTATCCGATGAGCTTGGAAGAAAAACTGTAATGGACCTTGTGGATTGCGATGCAAGGGTTTATCCGGTTGGCAGGCTTGATAAAGACAGTGAGGGACTTCTTATTCTCACTAATGACGGTTCGTTTGCTAATGCACTTACTCATCCAAAGCATAATTACGCAAAGGTTTATCGTGTTACGGTAAGGCCGAGTGTTAACGATGAAATGCTTGAAAAAATGAGAAACGGAATTGAAATCGATGGCAGAAAAACAGCTCCTTGTGATATAAATATTATTTCCGAGGAAGAGGGAAGAGTTGTTCTTGAATTTATTCTGCGTGAGGGCAGAAACCGCCAAATCAGAAAAATGTGCGAGGCTGTGGGGCTTCAGGTTGCAAGGCTTAAGAGAATTTCAATAGGTCCCGTTAAGCTTGGTATGCTTCAAACGGGAAAAACACGTCGCTTGACCGATAACGAGGTGCATAAACTTCTTCGTTCATCTAATCCGGCAACGCAGGAAGAAAATAAATAATGTTCTAAAATATTCTAAAAAAAGGGGCTGCAATTGCAGCCCCTTAAATTTTGCTTAATATATTATTCTTGTCCGTTGAGAATAGCAAAGTTTTGCTTATTACACTTATAAAGATTTTTAAACACCTTAAAGTTTCTTTCATAAGCGGCACGGTTTGCTGTGTTTGGATGATATGTAGTCTTAACAGGAATAAGTTTTTTAACGTCTTTCATTGAATTAACAAGACCCATACCTACTGCAATACAAGCAGCAGCACCTACAGCACCTATGTTTTGAGGTGATTCAACAACAACAACGTCCTTTTCAAGAATATCTGCAAGAATTTGACAGGTTGTTTCTCCGAGAGCGCCGCCACCGCAGAAGCGAACAGCATCGGAAGTTTTAACCTTTAATCCCTGTCTTTCATACATCCATTTCATGTGGAAGCAAATTCCCTCAACAACTGAACGTATAAGTTCTGTTTTGCCTGTTTCAAGCCTAATGTTAAAGAACATACCTGCGGCATTAGGGTCTTCAAACGGGCATCTGTTGCCGTGAAGCCAAGGAGTAAATACAACACCGTTAGAGCCGGCAGGAACTGTATCAATAACTTCTTCAAGATAATCATAAAGGTTGAATTCAGTCTGCTCAAGGCTGTCTGCCGCATTGCCGTATTTCTTAAGAAATACGCCGATTTCGTCAAGAGCAAGGTGGTCTTTAACCCAGCCGACGCATTTGTTAGAAGTTTCAAGCTCAGCAAAGTAGTTAAATGTGTCAGGGTCAGCGCCTACAATAGCTGCAATCATAGCACCTGTATCAACAGTTTGTTTTTCAACAACTGTTCCTACCCAGCCTGACGTACCTGAATAAATATGTGTGTCGCCGACCTCTGTTGCGCCTGCGCCTACACCTATAAGAGATGCGTCACCGCCACCGCCGTAAACAGCAGTACCCGGAGCAAGTCCAAGCTCTTTGGCAGCACTTTCTGTTACTTCGCCAACCTTTTCCGTACTCTTTTTAATCGGAGCAAGATGTTCCATCTTTACACCAACCATATCGCAAACCGGCTTGCACCAACCCTCATGACCCTTTCTTGTGTCATAAAGAAGTGTGCCGAATGCTGAATCCTGAGTCATAACAAATTCGCCACTTGCACGGAGAATAAGATATTCTTTAATATCAAGCCACTTATAAATCTTTTTGAAATTTTCAGGCTCGTGCGCCTCAACCCATCTGTACTTCCAAATAGGGTCTTTTACTGATGAAGAAACGGCACCTGTATATTTGAGATATTTTAAAAGCTTTGTAACCTCTGCGCCCGCAATCTGAACACCGTGAGCCATACCTTTTTTTAGCTCTTCTCTTGCACGTTGGTCCATATAAGTCATAGGACGCCTTATGCACTTTCCTTCCTTGTCAACAAGGACAAGACCTTGCATAGCGGAACAGAAGCTGATACCTTCAACCTGCTCTTTTTTGACAGTAGGCATTTTGTCAAACACGGTTCTTGTAGTTGAACACATTGCAGCCCACCATTCGTCTGCGTCTTGCTCAGCTCCTCCCTTAACACCTGTTTCATCATCAACATATAGGTTGTATCCTGCTGTTGCTGATGCTAAAATTCTCATTGTATCCTCGATTTCAATAAGACAGGTTTTGATTCCGGTTGTGCCGATGTCATATGTAATTACATATTTTTTCATACTTATGTCCTCCGTAATTAAATATACGCAGCAGATTATACAAAAGGCTTTTAAGCAAAAAGATGCTGTGTAATACTAATATTATACAGTACACTTTGTTTACTTTCAAGCAAAATGTAAATTTTTACCGCTGTTTTTTCTTCTCATACGTAAATGCAGACTCAATAAAACTTAATAATTGATTTACCACTTGCTCATCGTCCATTTTGTTTACATCGATACCGGTGTAAATTTCAAATCTTTTTCTGTAATAGTCGCAGGTGTATGAAAATTGAAGAGTTGTTAAAAGGTTGTCAAGAAAAAAAGCAAAAAGCTTTGGGTCAAGGTCAGACCTTACGTCACCGTTTTCAAGCGCTTGAGTAATGCTTTTTATATATTTTTGACTCGTACTTTCCTCAATCGCCGTTGCAAGAATATCGACCATCGCCTTGTTTTTGATTGCACCGATTTCATTATATAATTTAATGTAATTGGCGTTTTTCTTTGAATGAAAGCAAGTCGCACGAATTACTTTTTCCGCTTTTACAAGAATTTTATCATCGCTTGCCATAATATCGTCAAGTATGTCATCAAGTATTTTCATTCCTCTTTGCAGGCAGGTGATAAACAAGTCCTCTTTAGTAGAAAAATACTTATACATCAGTCCGATGCTTATTCCGCATTTTTTTGCAATTACATTAATATTGGCTTTTTCGTATCCTTTTGATGAGAATTCTTCAATTCCGGTTTCAAGAATTAACTCCTGCCGTTCTTCGCTTGCTCTTTCAAAAGCTTCTTTGTATCTTTTTTCTAACATTTTTATGAATTTTGTAGTGTTGCACAAATTTACTTGCATCACTTTGTGCAAGCTCTACAAATCTCCCTCTCAAATCTTATTTTATACAATGTATATTATCATTTATGTTGATTTTTTGCAACAAAATAATTGAATTATTTATATTTATTCATTTGACAAATCGTAAAAAAGTGATATACTTATAGTGTAAATATTAGTGAGCCGCCGCTCACCATCAATGGCGAGCAAGCGTTCACGGTAAAATACTTTATGTTATTCTAAGGAGGAATACTACAATGGATACAAGATTTGCTATTACAGAGTATCCTGATGCAGCCGTACTCACAGCAGAACTTGATGCGCTCATCAAAAAACCAATTTACTCAATCAACCGTACTGCTCTCAAAAAGTATGAAGAAGAATACTTTGAGAAGAAGTGTGCAAAGTCAAAGGAAATGATTACTGAGGCTAAGCAAGTAATTCCCGGCGGCGTTCAGCATAACCTTGCTTTTAACTATCCGTTCCCGATTGTTATGACTAAGGCAAAGGGCAACAGACTTTGGGATATCGACGGAAACGAATATTTTGACTTCCTTCAGGCAGGCGGCCCTACTATCATCGGCTCAAATGATGACGTCGTTAAAGAAAAAGTTAAAGAGCTTCTTGACGATTGCGGTCCTTCAACAGGTTTGTTCCATCCTTATGAATATAAGCTTGCTAAGAAAATCAGCGAGTGTGTACCTTCAGTAGAAATGTTCCGTATGCTCGGTTCAGGTACTGAGGCATGTATGTGTGCTGTTCGTGTAGCTCGTCTTGCTACAGGTCATAAGAATATCATTAAGATGGGTGGCGCTTACCACGGTTGGTCTGACCAGCTTGCTTGGGGTATGCGTGTTCCGGGTACTCTTAACCTTCAGTCACACGGTGTTCCTTTGTTTGTATTTAAGCATACTCAGGAATTCTTCCCTAACGACCTTAAAGATCTTGAGAAGAAACTTATTATTAATAAATTCCGTGGCGGTACTGCTGCTGTATTCATTGAGCCATGCGGTCCTGAATCAGCAACTCGTCCTGTAGATAAGGACTTCCCTAAGGGTGTTCAGGCACTTTGCCGTAAGTATGGCGCTCTTCTTGTATGTGATGAAGTTGTAACAGGTTTCCGTATCGGTCTTTCCGGTGCACAGGGTTACTATGGTATTGACCCTGATATCACAATCTTTGGTAAGATTATTGCAGGTGGATATCCTGGTGCAGGCGGTATCGGCGGTCACAAAGAGGTTATGAAGTATCTTGGTGCAGGTCTTGATAAGGCTGAAGGCAAGAAGATTCATAAGGCAATGTGCGGCGGTACTATGGCTGCTACTCCTATTTCTTGCGTTGCAGGTTATACTGTAATTACAGAAATTGAAAAGAGAAATGCTTGTCAAGTTGCAGGTCAGATGGCTGACAGACTTGTTAAGGGTATTAACAAGTCAATCAAGAAGTATGACCTTCCGTTTGTTTGCTACAACATTGGCTCTATTTGCCAGCTTCATACTGTTGCTACAATGCACTTTAGAATTAACTGGAGAAAGCCTTGGACTATTCCTTCAGTTCTTAAGGAAACTGGTATTCGTCAGACTGAAATGCAGTATATGGGTGCTGCTTATATGGCTGAGGGTCTTGTAACTCTTGCAGGTTCTCGTCTTTACACTTCAAGTGCTTACACTGAAGAGGATATCGATGAATGCATCAAGAGATTTGATAAGGTTCTTTCTCAGTGCGAAAAGATTGATTATTAATCAATAGCTTTAAGGGAGCAGGCGTATACTTGCTCCCTTTATGTGCTTTTATATAATATTTAAAATTAAGGAGAAAATATATGGTTTACGATGTTGAAGAAGCTAAGAAATTAGTCGTTGAAGCAGGTAAAAAGCTTCTTGAAACAGGTCTTATCGCTCGTACTTGGGGTAATGTTTCTGCAAGAATCAGCGATACTCAGTTTGTTATCACACCGTCAGGCAGAGCGTATGATACGCTTACACCTGATGAGGTTGTTGTTGTTAATATTGATGACTGTTCACACGAGGGTGATATTAAACCGTCAAGTGAAAAGGGAATTCACGCTGATGCATATAAGCATCATCCGCTTGTTAATTTCGTTATTCATACTCACCAAAAGGCTGCGACTATTGTCAGCATTACAGGTATGGAAATTAAAAATGTATATAATGAATTCAAGCCTGTTTTAGGTGACTATGTTCCTGTTGCCGAATATGCTATGTCAACAACAAACCCTCTTCGTAAGAAAGTTGAAAAATGTATGATGATGAACCCAAGCTGTCGTGCATTTATGCTTATGCATCATGGTACTCTTTGCCTCGGAGAAAGTTTTGACCAGGCATTTGAAGTAGCAGGTGCTCTTGAAAAATGTTGTGAAAAGGTAATTAAGGATAATTATCTTCGTCATTCTTGGGATAAAACATATTCAGTTGACAATAAGCTTAACTACTTCCTTAATAAGGAAAATGCAGGCAAGATGCCTGAAGCTATTTGCGACCTTGGTTCATCAGTAAGAAACGGTAATATATTTACTCTTACATACGATGGCGGCAAAAAAGTTGACGTTGATATGATAACAGGTCTTGCTATTAACGGTATTGCTCCAAAGTGTGCTAAGATTCACAGAGCTATTTATGAAAGCCAGAATTGCACAATGATTAAGCATGTTGCAAATCCGTATGAGGTTGCTGTTTCTTGTCTTGACGAAACAATGTATCCTATGATTGATGACTTTGCTCAAATCGTTGGTGTTGACGTTAAATGTGTTCCTTGGATTGACGGCGATACAGACGAATGTGCTAAAGAAATTGGCAAGGCAATTGACGGCAGAAATGCAGTTCTTATTCAGGGTAACGGCGCTCTTGTTACAGGTAACAGTGACGGCGATATGCAGGCTCTTGATCTTATTATGGAAAAAGGTTGTGAGGCTCAGGTTGAAGTTTCAATCTTTAATCGTCCTCACTTTGTTCCAAAAGCAGAGTGTTTCCTTATGAGAACAGTTTATCTCGCAAAGTATTCAAAGCAGATTAATAAATAAATCAATATAAACTTAAGGCACGAATCAATTTTCTGATTCGTGCCTTTTTACTGTTTTATTATATTTATACCATTTGTTCCGGATGGAATACTTCTTCAAATTTTTCTTCACTTAAAAATCCGAGTGTTGTGCAGGCCTCCTTGAGTGAAATATTGTTTTTATAAGCATACTTTGCGGTTTTTGCAGCATTTTCATATCCTATGTATGGATTAAGAGCTGTTACAAGCATGAGAGAATTATGAAGATTGCAGTCCATTTTCTCTTTGTTAGCCTTAATACCGCTTACGCAGTTTTTATTAAAGCTAATCATTGCCTCACTTAAAAGCCTTACCGATTGCAGAAAATTGTAAATTGTTACAGGCATAAAAACATTAAGCTCAAAATTGCCTTGGCTTGCCGCAAACCCGATTGCCGCATCATTTCCCATAACTTGAACCGAAACCATTGTTACTGCTTCACATTGAGTTGGATTTACCTTTCCTGGCATAATTGATGAACCCGGCTCATTTTCGGGTATTGTAATTTCGCCAAGTCCTAACCTCGGACCGCTTGCAAGCCATCTTATGTCATTAGCGATTTTCATAAGGTCGCATGCAAGTGCTTTTAATGCACCGTGAGCAAAAACTATTTCGTCTTTAGAAGTTAATGCGTGAAATTTATTTTCAGCAGTAACAAAATCTTTTCCTGTAATTTCACAAACGGCCTTTGCTACCTCCTCGTCAAAGCCTTTTGGTGCATTAAGACCTGTTCCTACAGCCGTTCCTCCGAGTGCTAATTCTTTAAGTTCGGGCAGAGCAATTTCTATAAGCTTTTTGTCCTTTTCAAGTGAACTTCTCCAGCCGCTTATTTCTTGTGAAAATGTTATAGGAGTTGCGTCCTGAAGATGAGTTCGTCCGCTTTTAACTATTCCGTCATTTTCTTTTTCAAGCTTTTTGAAACTATCAATCAATGCTTCAATTGCAGGAATAATCTTGTCCTCAATTCCTATTACAGCCGCAATGCTCATAGCTGTAGGAAAAGTATCGTTTGAACTTTGGCTCATATTTATGTCATCGTTTGGATGAAGTATTTTTTTGCCTGCAATTTCATTTCCTCTGTTTGCAATTACTTCGTTAGCATTCATATTTGATTGAGTGCCGGAGCCGGTTTGCCAAACAACAAGAGGGAAGTGCTCATTTAGCTTTCCGTCAATTACTTCGTCACACGCCTTTGAAATTGCTTTAAGCTTTTCATCTGTCATTTTGTCTTTTTTTAATTTGTTATTTGCAATCGCCGCCGCTTTTTTTAAGATACCGAAAGCCTGAGTTATTTCTCTCGGCATAGTTTCAATTCCAATGCCGATTTCAAAATTTTCGTGGCTTCTTTGCGTTTGCGCTGCCCAATATTTATCAGCCGGGACTTTTACTTCTCCCATAGAATCGTGCTCAATACGATAATCCATAAATTTATACCTCCGAATAATTCTTATAATAATATACACTAAATATTTGCTACTTTCAACAAATATTCATTTTTTGTATATTTACTTATTTAATAAATTATGATAAAATAAAATAAATCAATTAGAAAGGAAAATGTATATGAATATTTGGCACGACATTTCACCTAAGAGAATTAAAAAAGATAGATTTTATGCTGTAATTGAAATTTCAAAAGGCGGCAAGAATAAGTATGAACTTGATAAGGAAACAGGTATGCTTAAGCTTGACCGTGTTCTTTTTACGTCTACTCATTATCCTGCAAATTACGGATTTATTCCTCGTACCTATGCAAGCGATAACGACCCGCTTGACGTTCTTGTTTTGTGCAGTGAGAAAATTCAGCCGATGACTATTGTTGAGTGTTTTCCTATTGGTGTTCTTATTATGGAAGACGGCGGCGCAAGGGATGAAAAGATTATTGCCGTTCCTGTCAATGACCCTAATTATAACGGATATACAAATATTGATAAGCTTCCTGCTCATAGGTTTGAGGAAATCAAGCATTTCTTTGAGGTTTATAAAACTCTTGAGCATGAAAAAACAACCTCTGTTACTGAGGTTAAGCCTAAGGAAGAGGCGGAGGAGATTATTCAAACCTGTATTGACAGCTATATTGAAAATTTCCAATTATAATCTAAATTTATTTATATCTATTTGAGGCAGGCTTTCCTGCCTCTTTTTTGCACTTAAAAGATAATCGGCTTTTTAATCGGCGGCTATCCGTTTGTACTGTTTTATTTAATTATCGGAATAACCTCACTCGGTATGATTATTTTCCTCGATAAAAAGATTATAAAAATTGAAAAGCATAGAACTTTTGTAAGAGTAACACATTTAGTTTTTGTAACTTATAAGATGATTAATTTTTTAGTGATTTTTGAAAGATTTTCTCTTCCTCTCGGAGAAATATAAAGTAAATCCTCAATTCGTATTCCAAATTTGTCAGGTATATAAATTCCCGGCTCAATCGAAGTTACGTTTCCGACGTCAAACGTGTCATTACTTTTTGGCGAGGCATTATATCCCTCGTGAATGTCAAGTCCCACTCCGTGACCTAAGCTGTGGCGGAAATATTTTCCCATATCCTTTTCGTTTAGTACGTCATAAGCGGCTTGGTAAACATCGGCACATTTTTCTCCTGCTTTAAGTGCCTTTATTCCGGCAAGCTGAGCTTTTAATACAAGGTTATATGCTTCTTTCATTTCATCTGTTATGTTACCAATCGCAATTGTTCTTGTCATATCTGAATGATATCCTTGGTACGTTGCGCCAAAATCAAAGAGTACAAAATCACCGTCTTTGATTTTTTTATCACTTGGTACACCGTGAGGCATAGATGTATGAGTGCCTGTTAATAAAATTGTGTCAAAGCTTACTCCTTCAGAACCGTTTTTTGCCATAATGTAATCAAATAAGGCAGCAAGTTCTTTTTCTGTTTTGCCTATTTTCACTTCATTTAAAAGCTCTAAAAATGATTTTTCGGCAATATTATTTGCTTTTTTCATAAGCTCGATTTCAAATGCTTCTTTTTTGTTTCTCATAAGCATAAAATCGTGATTTAACTCAACAAATTCTGTGTTGTTGAGTTTTTTTGCGTATGAATTATATTGCGCAAGTGATATTGTTTCATTTTCAAAAAGAAGTCTTTTGATATTTTCTTTGTTTACGATATCATTTACCTCATTTAAAAATGAATTTTTGATTTCTATTACCTTTAATCCTGTTTTTTGAGCGTGAATTTGAGCCGTTTCAGTGTATCGTGAGTCAACAATATGGTAACTTTTGCCGCTTTTTGTGATTATTATAACGCCTTCACTCGGTGAAAAAGAGCAAAGATAGTGCATATTACTCTCGTTAAAAAGTATAACTGCGTCGCACCCTTTTTCTTGAATTAATTTTGTTGTCTTTTCAATATTTATATACATTTTTAATACCTGCTTTCCTATTAATGATAATCGTATTTATATTTGTTGTCAATATTTTATGTAAATTATTGACAAATCTGATATGATGTGATATTTTCATTAATATAATTGTTTTTTAGGAGTAGGTATGGATAAATATTTAATTAACCCAAATCATAAAATCAGCAAGATTAATAAGGACATTTACGGCCACTTTGCTGAGCATTTGGGCAGGTGCATATATGAGGGCATATATGTCGGTGAAAACTCAAAAATTCCTAATGTAAATGGTATGAGAATTGACGTTGTTAATGCGTTAAAGGATATGGGTATCCCTGTTCTTCGTTGGCCCGGCGGTTGTTTTGCCGATGAATACCATTGGAAGGACGGAATAGGCGATAAAGCAAATCGTAAAAAAATGATTAATACCCATTGGGGCGGTGTTGTTGAGGATAATTCTTTCGGCACTCATGAATATTTTGAACTTTGCCGTCAGCTCGGCTGTGACACATACATTAATGGCAATGTAGGTTCCGGTTCGGTTAAGGAAATGAACGAATGGGTTGAATATATGACATTTGACGGCGTTTCTCCAATGGCTGAGCTTAGAAAGCAAAACGGCAGTGAAAAACCTTGGAAAATCAACTACTTCGGCGTCGGTAACGAGTCTTGGGGCTGCGGCGGTAATATGGACCCTGAATATTACGGCTGTCTTTATAAGAGATATAATACATACGTTCGTGATTATAACAGCAATAATAAAATAAAGCGTATTGCCTGTGGACCTAACGTTGATGATTATCACTGGACAAGAGAGGTAATGGACAAGGTTAAGCATCATGCTCAGGGTATTTCTCTTCATTATTATACAATTCCCGGTGATACATGGGAGCATAAAGGCTCTGCAACAGAGTTTGATACTAAGGAATATTATAAAACTCTTGCAAAGGCTTACAGAATTGAAGAACTTATAAATAATCATATCGCTGTTATGAACAGCGTCAATCCTCAGCAATGGGTTAATCTTGTTGTTGATGAATGGGGTACTTGGTACGATGTTGAGCCGGGTACAAATCCGGGATTTTTATATCAGCAAAACACAATGCGTGATGCTATGGTTGCTGCATTAACGCTTAATATATTCAATAAGCACAGCGATAGGATAATGATGGCAAATATCGCTCAAACCGTTAATGTTTTGCAGGCAATGATTTTAACAGATGCCCAAAAGATGGTGCTTACTCCGACATATTATGTTTTTAAAATGTTTAAAGAACATCAAAATAATATGCTTTTAGGTTCGTTTATTACAACTGATAAAATTGATTCTAAAGAGGCGAAACGTTCTTGTCCTCAGCTTATTGAATCTGCTTCAATTGATGAAAATGATATTATTTATTCAACAGTTGTAAACATTGCCGATAAAAAGTCAGCTAAAATCAAATGTCAAATTGCTGATAGAAAAGTTAAGAATATAAAAGCATATGTTTTAAACGGTGATATTCATGATAAAAATGATTTTGAAAACGCAAATACTGTTGAAATAAAAGATTTTTCTGATTTCAGGCAATTAAAGGACGGCTTTACTGCAACACTTCCTGCGTGCAGTGTCGTTAAATTTGTTATTGAATAATGAAAAAATGTAAAAAATGTTTGCTTTTAGAGGCAGGGGAAAATAAATCTTATAATACAATAAAAGAATATCTCGATAATATTGACCCGTCTTTAAAAACAGATATGAAAAATTATAAATTAAGGCTTGAAAAGTGTAAGAAATGCGACTTCCTTATTTCTGGTATGTGCCTTAAATGTGGCTGTTATGTGGAAGTTCGTGCTGCGTTTAATGATAAACATTGCGCAGATTTTAACAATAAAACTTGGTGAAAAGAGTAAGTGATACTATGAAATTTGATATGTCGAAATTCGATTTCGGCAGTGCATTGTGTGATTATAACGATAAAGATAAATTTACAAATAAATATTATCAAAATTCGCTTGATAAAAATTTCCCTGCAAAGGATTTCAACAACGTTTCTGTTGAATCAAACAACCCAAAGCTTAGCAGAAACGGTCATAGGCAGAGAATGAGAGAAGTTTATCTTGCCGGAGGAATGCAAAGTGCTCCTGACCACAATTTGCTTGAACTATTTTTATCAATTATAATTCCTCAAAAGGATGTTAAGGAACTTGCATATGCGTTAATAAATCGCTTTGGCTCGCTTGAGGGAGTCCTAAATGCAGACGCTAATCAACTTATGACGGTAAATGGTATCGGTCAATCTGCTGCCGTAGGCATTAAAATGGTAGTTGAACTTAATAAAAGAGTTGCGAATAACAGAAATAAAAATGTTGATAATTTGAATTGTTCTTCAGAAGCAATAGCTTATTGCAGTAATTTGTTCAAATATGAAAAAGTTGAAAAGTTGTATATGATTACGCTCAATAACGACGGCTCGATTATTAATATCCATTTGATAGGAGAGGGTAATGCAAATACTGCACCGTCGAATACACGTGAAATTCTTGAAGCTGCAATAATCGACAAAGCATCCGGTGTGCTTTTTACGCATAATCACCCCAACGGTTCAAGCAAAGCGTCTGATGCAGACTTGAATTTTTCTGTTTCTATTGACAAGGTGCTTAAAAATGTTGATATTAATTTTATCGACCATATTATTATCGGAAATGATGAACCTTTCTCACTGCGTATGTGTTTTATGCAGGATGAATGGTGATTTTAACGGAGCAGGAATTTATTCTTGCTCCGGTTTATTTTTTCATATTTTGGTAATAATAGATGTATGAATATTTATAATTATTTTAATAAGCTTAAAAATGCAATGCTTATCTCTTTGGGAATAACTTCAATTATTTTTGCATTTAAAGCATTTTTTGATTTTCTTGCGTTTAAAACGAGCAACGAAATTATTTCATTTAAAAATCTATCCTCCTGCCTTGCATTTTTTGCCCCTCTTGCCATTTCTTTTTTTACAACATTTTATTTGATTAACGGCAGAAAAACCTTTAAAGCATTGTTTACTTTATTTTGCGCATTTGTTTTCTACTCTGTATTTACGCAGTCTAAATCATATTTTTTTGCTGTTTTAATCTCTCTTTTAGCTTACTATTGTTACAAAAATCTGAACTTTGTTACCGCTTCGTTGTTGCTTTTGTCGTCAACGCTTATTTTTGCGGTTTTGTGTACTTATTTGTATGACGTTTATAATAATTTAATTATGGGTATTTGTGCATTTGTTTCAAATAAGGGGAATATTTCATCAGCAATGTTCGGTTTTGTTAATACGCTTCTTTCCCCACTTGATTTTTCAAGCTTTGAAAATATGTTTTATTATAAAAGCTTCGGTTCAACACAGGTTATCAATAATAATTCAATTGTAAGCGGAGCAATTAATATTTTTAAAAATAATATCAAATCTCAAGCTGTTATTGCCTATCTTTCCGGTCATTCTTATTTGATATTTTTGATTATCGGTGTATTCTCATCGCTAATCAAAGAATTAAAAGGCATAGAAAAAGCAGTGCTTTGCATAATTGTTGCTTCTTCAATTCTTTGTGGTAATGTCACTATTTTTATGTTTTTTATTCTTTTGGAAAGCCCATATTTATTTTTAAGCCTTTGTGTTATTTCTTCCCTTGGTTATTTTTGTGCTTCAATTGTTAAAATTTCTGTCGGTTTTTCCTTCGGAGGCGGTATTATTGAAATATTCATTAATGCCGATAAGTATGTTTATCTTATAACTCTCGGTATTGTGTTTACCGCTATCGGATATTTTGTAACTAAGTATTTCTATGAAAAATACGGTATCAGCTCACTTTTAAATATCTATATTCCTAAAAATCTTAAAAATACGGTATCTGCCCTCGGCGGTGTTCAAAATATAATAAGATTTAGTGATACATCTATTGATGTCAGAAATCCTAAACTTGTTGATGAAATCAGCCTTGATTGTGAAATAAAAGAAAATATCATTAAGATTGAAAAGGATATTTTTGATAACTTGAAAGAATATTTTGATTAATGTATAATATCCTTGGTGATATTATGAATGTAAGAGAAGAACTTTTTAAAAATCAAGACGAAAAATACGGCGACTTTCATTCTAAACTTATTCCTAATATTGACAGAGATAAGATAATCGGCGTGAGATTGCCTAATATCAGAAAAATTGCTAAAGTGGCGGCAAAGGAAAACGCTTTTGCAGATACCTTTTATTATGAGGAAAAAATGGTAAAAGGTATGGTTATTGAATATAATAGGAAATTGAGTTTAAAGCAAAGACTTTCACTTCTTGATGAATTTGTGCCGCTTATTGATAATTGGGCAATTTGCGATTGTTGTGCGGCAACCTATAAATTCACTCTTGAAAATCTTGATGAAGTTTTTAAATATATTCTTAAATATAAAAACGGCAGTGAGTATGAAATACGCTTTATGTGCGTTATGATGCTTGATTATTTTCTTAATGAGGAATATATTGACAAAGTATTAAATATTCTTTTATCAATTAATAGGGAAGAATATTATATTAATATGGCGATTGCATGGACTTTGGCTGATGCTTATGTTGATTTTAAGGATAAGATAAATGATATTATAATAAATAAAAAATTATCTCCTTGGGTTCATAATAAAACCATTCAAAAAATATGCGAGTCCTTTAGAATTTCAAATGAAGATAAGGCATATTTAAAAACGCTTAAAATAAAAAAATAGTCGGTGCCTATGCATCGACTTTTTTATTTTGTTATCTATTGACAATGTTATTTCACTTTACTATAATACAGTTGATTTGAGATATATGAAAGGAAAGCGATTTTTTTGCAGGAAGATACAGCAAAAATGAAAAAAGACAAAACTACTCTTTTGATGACTGACGGAAATATTTGGAAGCTTCTTATTGTATTTTCTATTCCTCTTATTTTGGGAAATCTCCTTCAGCAAATGTATAACACAGCCGATTCAATTATAGTAGGCAACTTTGTAGGCAGTAACGGTCTTGCCGCAGTAGGTGCGGGTACTGCACTTATAAATTTGATTATTGCTTTTGCGCAGGGTGCTGCTGTCGGTGCAGGTGTTGTTGTGTCGCAGTATCTCGGCGCAAATAGGAAGGAACAGATTAAAATATCTGTTCATACATCAATGTGTATAGCAATTATTTTAGGCATAATATTAACTCTTCTCGGCGTATTTTTAAGTCCGTCACTTCTTGTTTTGATGAAAACCCCGAAAGAGGTTTTAAAATCATCGTCACTTTATCTTCAAATTTATTGCGGCGGTCTTATTTTTAACGTAATTTATAATATGGCTACAGGTATATTAAATGCGGCAGGAAACTCAAGAAAACCGCTTGTTTATCTTGCTGTTGCGTCGGTAACCAATATTATTCTTGACTTACTTTTGATTAAGGTGTTTAAACTTGGTGTTATGGGTGCGGCTATTGCAACGGATATCAGTCAGGCTCTTTCATGCGTTCTTGCACTCGGTTATCTGTTTAGAGTTAAATCTGATTATAAGCTTTGCATAAAAGAACTTAAAATAAATAAAGATATCGCCTTTAAAATTATAAAAATAGGTTTGCCGACTGCTATTCAAAATATGGTTATATCTTTTTCAAATGTACTTGTTCAGTCAAGCGTAAATACGTATGGCGCAACCGCTATGGCAGGCTATGCGGCTTATTTAAAAATCGACGGCTTTAATATTCTTCCGGTATTAAGTATTAGTATGGCAGGAACAACGTTTACAGGTCAAAACGTCGGCGCACATAAGCTTGACAGAGTTAAGAAAGGTATGTACTCGGCGCTTGCAATGGTACTGATTTATACTGTATTTATCGGTACAGTTCTTCTTTTAAGTTCTCATCAGGTTTTAGGTTTATTCACCCATAATGAAGAGGTAATCAAATACGGTCAGCTTGCTATGAAGTATTTTTGCCCATTTTATTTCCTCTTGGGTATTTTGAATACCCTTGCCGGAACAGTAAGAGGTGCAGGAAAGGGCGTTCCTCCGATGCTCATTTTGCTTTTTTCAATGTGTGTTTTCCGTATTCTTTGGATTAAATTTGCATTACCGTTTTATTCAACCATTGACGGTGTATTTATTCTTTATCCTATTTCTTGGGCTGTCGGCGCTGTTCTTATGGCACTTTATACCAAATTCGGCAAGTGGCTACCGCATGAACAAATGAGTTTGAAAAAATAAATGTTGACTTTATTGTTTCTTATGTTATAATAACTTCACGAAAACAAGTGTGGATTTTTCCTGACTTATTACGTCACCTTTTCGCCATGCAGTCTTTTGGCTGCGTGGCTTATTTTATGCCTAATTTTAAGAACGAGAGGAGTATTTATGAAAAACGAAACTTTTATGAAAGAAAAACCTGTTTTGCCGCTCATTATTTCAATGGCGCTTCCTATGGTTATTTCTATGTGCGTAAATTCGCTTTATAATATTGTTGACAGCTACTTTGTCGCTAAAATCAGTGAAAATGCCATGACTGCACTTTCACTTGTTTATCCGGTTCAAAACTTTATTAATGCTGTTGCAATTGGCTTTGGCGTTGGCATTAATGCTGTTATTGCATTTCACCTCGGTGCAGGGGATAAGGATAAAGCGGACGACGCTGCAACCCAAGGTCTTTTGCTTTCGTTAATTCATGGTGTTGTTCTTACCGTTTCGTGTATTTTTATTATGAAACCGTTTTTATCTGCCTTTACAAAAGATGAAAATGTGATTTCTCTCGGTGTTCAGTATTGTAATATTGTTTTTTTATTTACGATTATTAACAGTCTTAATCTTTTTTTTGAAAAGCTTTTTCAGGCAGTCGGTAATATGAAAATAACAATGATCGGTTTAATGGTAGGTTGTATAACAAATATTATTTTAGACCCGATTATGATTTTCGGTATCGGCTTTATGCCAAAAATGGGCATTAAAGGTGCCGCACTTGCTACAGGTCTCGGTCAATGCGTTACATTTATTATTTATGTTGTTTATTATATTTTAAATCCTTCAAGTGTTAAGGTAGAACGTCAATATGTAAGGCTCACTTCATATATGGTTAAAAAGCTTTATTCAATCGGCATTCCTGCTATTTTAAATCTTGCTCTGCCGTCTCTTCTTATTTCGTCTTTAAATGCTATTTTAGCCGCTTTTTCACAGGTTTATGTTCTTGTGCTTGGCGTTTATTATAAACTTCAAACTTTCCTTTATTTGACCGCTAACGGAATTGTTCAAGGTATGAGGCCTATTATTGCGTATAATTACGGCGCCGGAGAACATAAAAGAGTGCGCCAAATATATTCTTATGTCCTTATTATGATTGCCGTTATTATGGCAGTAGGCACTGTTATTTGCCTGATAATTCCCTCAAATTTTATTTCTCTTTTCACAAATAATGACGAAACTGTAAAACTCGGCGCAACCGCTTTAAGAATTATAAGTGCCGGCTTTGTTGTGTCAGCCGTGTCTGTAACGTCTTGCGGCGCTCTTGAGGGGCTTAGTAAAGGCTTTCCTTCGCTTGTTATTTCCCTTTGCAGATATATTGTTATAATTATCCCTGCCGCATTTATTTTAAGCCGATTTTTCGGCGCTGTCGGTGTTTGGCACGCATTTTGGGTTGCCGAACTTCTCACTGCCGTTATTTCTCTTTTTGTTTATAAAAAATCAGTAAAACTTAATAAATAGAATCTTATTTACATATTTTTTTGTGTGTGATAAAATGTGAATATAAGGGGTTGATATTATGAAATTTTATCAAATTACCGATTTGCATTATTATCCTGCAAAACTTTTAAATGCACAGGGCAAAGAGTGGATTAATCGTGCAATGTATGACCAAAAGTGCATTGCCGAAAGTGAAGCTATACTTGATGCAACAATTCAAATGCTTCTTGATGATAAGGAAATCAACATTGTTTTAATTACGGGCGATAATGTTTGTGACGGCGAAAGAGTGGGGCATATTTCACTTGCCGAGAAACTGCATAAGCTTACCGAGGCAGGAAAAAAGGTCTATATTATCACAGGTACTCACGACCTGCACCCTGAGCCGAAGGGCTATTCAAATGAAAAGGGCGAATATGTTGTTGAAGGTTGCACGAGACAGGAACTTGAAGAAATTTACGGCGATTTTGGCTTTAACGATGCAATAGCAAAGCAGCCGCAAACGTTTTCGTATGTTTCTCAGCTTGACGAAAAAACAAGGCTTCTTGCACTTAATGATGACGGCATAGGCTGGGAGGATGGCTTTCACGGCTATTTCGAAGAGCAACTTGATTGGATTAAAGAACAAATAGCTGATTGCAGAAAAGCAGGACAGAAAATGATTGCAATTACTCATCACCCCTTGCTTGCCCCAAGCCCTGTTTATGAGTTTTATTGCAAAAATCAAATGCTCGGCGATAATGAAAAAATAGCTGCGCTTTTTGCCGATAATGATATTCATTTTGTATTTACCGGGCATACGCATATGCAAAACATCAACTTTTTTGATACTGCCAAGGGTAATCGAATTTATGATATTAATACAGCTTCCCTTATCGGTTACCCAAGTCCTATACGTAAAATGGAGCTTGATGATGAAAAGCTGACGGTTAAAACCCTCCACCCGCAAAATATTAATTATGATTTCGGCTCAAAATCTTATATGACCTACAGTCGTGACCATTTTGATTTTATGCTTAATGATATCATTGATTCTGCGGCTAACGATATTAACAGATTCGTTGAGGTCGCAGAGTGCTTTAGTCTTCATAAAGAGCAGGCGGAAAAGATAAAAGTGCCTATTCATATTTTAGGTAAGCTGCTTAACAGCTTGACGTTTAAAAAGGCAGGCACAGTCCTTATGTGTAAAAGTAAAATTGCACCGAGAATGTATAATGTTCGCCTTGCTGATTTTATTATAACGTTAGTGCGTAATATATATGCCGGTGATGAGCCTTATGCTCCCGGTACTGCCGAATATGATTCTTTTATGGCAATTTATTACAGATTATCACCGATTTTTCATAAAATTTTTAAAGGTGATGAGATTGATAATGTTATTAAAGGGATACTTTATGACGGTGGATTTCCCGACAGCGACGCAGTATTAGAAGTGCCTGAATTTATAGATTAAGCAAACATATTGAACAAAGCATTAATTACACAGCAGATTATTATTCCGTTTGTAAGCGGAGTTATGATTGAAAGCAGGGTGTATTTAATGCTTTTTGTTTCTTTTAAAACTGTAAATAATGTTGTGGCGCAGGGAAAGTGAAACATACTGAATATGCAGGCGCAAAGTGCTGTTTTTATTGTCCAGCCGTTTGTAACAAGTATTTCTTTTAAAGATTCGATTGATGAATAATCGCTTAATACTCCGCTTGAAAGATATGCCATTAATGCAATAGGAAGCACAATTTCATTAGCCGGTAAGCCGAGTATAAAAGCCATTAACATAACTCCGTCAAGTCCTATGAATTTTCCTATAGGGTTAAGCTTGGTTGAGATAATATTTAAAAGTGATATATTGTCAACGCTTATATTCGCAAGTGCCCAAATTATCAGTCCGGCAGGAACGGCAACTGCGACAGCTCTGAAAAGAACAAGTAAGATTTTATCCCTTATTGTTGAAATAATTACATTTTTAAAATCAGGTACTTTGTATTTAGGCAGTTCAAAAATAAGAGAACTGCTTTTTCCTTTGAGTACCGTTTTGCTAAGCACTTTTGAGCTTATCATAGTGCATATAATTGATATAACAATAAATGCTAAAAGTATAAGGCTTGCAACTATTGAATTTTTAGCTAAAAATATTGATATGACCGCAATTAAAAAAGGAAATCTTCCGTTGCAAGGGGTGAGGGAATTGGTAATTACGGCAATTGCTCGCTCTCTCGGTGAATCTATTATTCTTGCCCCTGTTACTCCTACTGCATTGCATCCAAGCCCCATACACGTTGTAAGTGCTTGCTTACCGCAGGCATTACATTTTTCAAAGGGATAATCAAGATTAAATGCAAATCTCGGAAGTATTCCGAAATCTTCAAGTATTGCAAAAAGAGGAAAAAATATAGCCATGGGCGGCAGCATAACGGCGATTACCCATAAAAGCACTTTGAGCATACCGTCAACAAGCAGGCTTATAAGTATCGGCGAAATTCCGGCTTGAGTCATTTTGCTTGATAAAAATGCTTCTAAAGCATTGAATGTTTTTGAAAGAAATTCACTCGGATAATTCGAGCCTTTAATTGTTATCCATAATATCAACACAAACAGTATCAGCATAATAGGTATAGAGGTGTACTTTCCGATTAGTATTTTATCGAACAGTTCATCTCTTTTTTCTCTTTTTGACGGTGCTTTTTTTAGCACTTTGCCTGCAACAAATTCAGCTTTATATGCTATGTTTTCAATATCTAAATTGTTTAAATTGTAATCTTTTTTAGAATAATAATCCTCGCTGTTTGTTGAAATAAGATGTATCTGTTCAAGTAATTCGTTTATTCCTTTTCCGCTTCTTGCCGTTGCCTTAATTACGGGAACACCAAGAAGATTTTGCAAGATTTCCTTGTTGATTTCTATGTTGCGTTTATTTGCTTCGTCACATAGATTCAACATTACTACAACTTTACTTGTTATCTCAAATATTTGATAAAAAAGCATTAAATTTCTTTGTAGCATTGTTGAATCCATTACAACCACAACGCAGTCATATTTTTCTTTTAAAAGATATTCACCTGCTATCCTTTCTTCCTCGCTTGAAGGTATGAGGCTGTATGTACCTGGTAAATCTATCAACTCGTAATTATTATATTTATAATAAAATTTGCCTGCTGTTGAGTCAACGGTTTTGCCTGTCCAATTGCCTGTGTGCTGGTGCATTCCCGTAAGCTCGTTAAAAACGGTGCTTTTGCCCACGTTGGGATTGCCCATCAGTAAAACCTTTTTACTTTTCATATATATGTCACCTCGATATTTTGTGCATCTTTTTTTCTTATTGCAAATTTGCTTGAACAAATTTGATAAGCAATAGGGGAGCGGCATAAACCGATATTTTTACACTCTATTTTTTGTCCTTTTGATATTCCTAATTCGCTTAATCTGTTTTTTATATGACATTCGTCTTTAACTGCAACAATTTCGCATATTTCATTTTCTTTCATTTGAGAAAGAAGCATGTTATTTCCACACCTTTCGTGTACTTTCTGATATGATTATTCTATGAAAGGTGGCAGAAATTGTTAAATTATTTAATTCTATTGAAATTATTTTAAATGCGTGATATTATAAATACTATATTATTATTTTAGAGGTATTTTTTATGGGAAATCAATTTATTATGCCGAAACAGGTATTTTACGGCGAAAACGCTCTTAAAGATGCGGCTGATGTTATCACAACACTCGGTAAAAAAGCACTTGTTGTTACCGACCCTATGATGATGAAACTCGGTACAGCGCAGATGGTTACCGACCTTCTTGATGAAAAGGGCGTTCATTATGCTATTTATTCTAATATTACAGGCGAGCCAACAGATAAAATGATTGAAGCAGGTCTTGATGTTTATAATGACCAATCATGTGATTTTCTTATCGCAGTCGGCGGCGGCTCACCGATTGATTCTATGAAAGCTATTGCAGCAGTTTCAACAAGCGGCGGCTCAATTGACGATTATCTCGGTAAGGTTATTACTGTTGCTACTCCGCCTATGGTTGCTATTCCTACTACTTCGGGCACCGGTTCTGAAGCAACGCAGTTTACAATTATTACTAATACGGAAAAAGACATTAAAATGCTCCTTAAAGGTCCTGTATTAATGCCGGATATTGCTATTGATGACCCTGCATTTACTTTGACTGCTCCTAAGTCTGTTACTGCCGCTACAGGCCTTGATGCTCTTTGCCATGCTTCTGAGGCTTATACTTCTCGCAAAGCTCAGCCTCTTACAGATGAATTTGCACTTTCTGCAATTAAAAAGATTTTTAAGTATCTTCCTGTTTGCTATAAAGACGGCGCTAATGTTGAGGCAAGAGCACAAATGTCCCTTGCTGCACTTGAAGCAGGCGTTGCATTCAATAACGCTTCCGTAACTGTTATTCACGGTATGAGCCGTCCCATCGGCGCTCTCTTCCACGTTCCTCACGGTATCAGTAATGCAATGCTTCTTTCAGCATGCTTTACTTATGTTTATGACGGAGCTTATGACCGTTTTGCTGATATGGCTCGTGAAATCGGTGTTGTAAGCGATAATGACGACGATAAAATTGCCGCTAAGAAATTTATTGATGCTTGTAACGAACTTTGTAAAATTTGCGAAATTCCTACTCTTGAAAAATACGGCATCGATAAAGATGAATTTTTCACCAATATGGACAAGATGGCTGATGACGCTATGGCTTCCGGCTCACCGTCTAATACCATTAAAGAGCTTAATAAGGACGATTTATTAAACATTTATAAAGAACTTTGGAAATAAATTTGGAGGGAAATTATGAAGAAATTAATTAAGATACTCAGCGTTTTTCTTGCTGTAATTATGGCTTTTGCATCAACCTCGGTTGCCTTTGCATCAACTAAATTTTACAGCAAATATGATAAAAAAACTTATACACATAGTACTAAGTTTGATACATTTAATAAGGTTGTAGGTATTGACGTATCAGAGCATAACAAAACTGTTGATTTTAACAAGGTTAAAGCTGACGGAATCGACTTCGTTTATGTAAGGGTCGGATACACGGGATATACTAAGAAAAAATTATCGCTCAATTATGACCCTTATTATCGGGAAAATATTACCAATGCGCTTGCCGCAGGCTTGCAGGTCGGAGTTTATTGGTATTCTCAGGCATTAAATGAGGACGAGGCTTTACAAGAAGCAAATATGCTTCTTAATGTTATAGGAAGCTATAATATTACGTTGCCTGTTGTTTATGATTATGAGTTTGCAGGAGTTGGAGATGACGGCAGACTTGACAGTGCTAACCTTTCTAAGGCTCAAATGACTGCTAACAGCCTTACTTTTTTGAACAGAGTTTCTCAAATGGGATATACTCCTTGCCTTTATGCTAATTACAGCTTTCTTAAAAATAGGGTGTACGCTTCTCAAATTTCAAGCATTGCTAAAATTTGGCTTGCTCATTATAATACTTCAACCGATTATCCGGGCGATTACGAATATTGGCAGTATACCTCCGACGGCAGAGTAAACGGTATTTCGGGCAGAGTTGATATGAATGTTTGGTATCAAGGGGCACAGGCTGCTGTTCCTACCGCACCGGTTACTCCTAATGTTACTCAACCCACAGCGAAAAAGGTAACAGGTGTTAAGCTTAAAGCAAAAACTAATACAACCCTGACTTTCTCTTGGGCATCGCAAAACTATGCTGAATATTATAATATTTATAAGTATGATTCAAAGAAAGGCAAGTACGTTAAGGTAGGCACGACTGCCGGCAATGTGAATACATTTAAGGTTAGGGGACTTCCCGAAGGTTCTTATTTCAGATTTAAGATTACTGCCGTAGTTGGCGGTAATGAAGGGGCAAGAAGCGAACCGTATAAGGTTGTAACAAATCCTCGCAAGGTGCAGACAAAGCTTGCAAAAAGCACTAAGAAAAGGAAAATTACATTTAAATGGAAAAAGACCACCGGTACAGGCTATCAATACCAATGGTCAACAAGTAAAAACTTTAAGAAAAACTATTTAACAAAGACTACTAAGAAAACAAATGTTACAATTTCTACTTCAAAAAGCAGAAAAACATATTATGTGCGTGTAAGAGCATATAAAACTCATTCAAACGGCAAAAAATATTACGGTAAGTGGTCAACAGTTAAAAAGGTTAAGGTTAAATAAATATAAAGCACATCGGCATTTTTGCCGATGTGCTTTTTTCAGTATGTATAAATGATTATATTAAATGCAAATCAAATATTATTTATTATTTTCGGTTCTCTTTATGGTATAATTTTATTGATTTAGGGATTTTTTAGTGGTATTATCTATTTGAACCTTTTGAAAGGGGAATGTTTTATGGTTAATATTTATTCTTTTTCTCAAATGAATGAGGTTGCTCCTCTTATGGATGCTAAAACCTTTGATTATATCAGCGAATGCGAGGTTGAAAGCTTTGAAAGCTTCGATGATTTCGATTTGCTTGCATTTGACTATTATGACGTAAGGAGTAATGATACCGAAGACTCAAAAACCTTGATTTATCTTGATAATAGAAATCTGTTTTTCTTTTGCGAAAATAACGCCGGCGTTAAGATGATTAAGCAGATTGTAGCTGATATTGATAAAAATTACAGCAACGAGCAGCTTTTGTATAGCTTTTTTGTCAAGCTTTTAAAGGGCGATATGGATTGCCTTGATAAGTTTGAGGAAAGGCTTAATTATGAGGAGGCTAAGCTTCTTTCAGGTGCCGAAAAGGATACGCTTGATACAATCCTTGATTGGCGAAACGAGCTTATGCGACTTAAAAGATATTATCTCCAGCTTGATATTATTTTTGATGAAATGAGTGCAAACGATAACGATTTGCTTTCAAAGCCTACACTTAAAAAGATTTCTATTATCGGCGCAAGAACAGACCGCTATCTTAATGCCGTTCGTAATTTGCAGGATATCGTAAGCCAAATGCGTGAAGCATATCAATCTCAGCTTGAAATTCAGCAAAACGATTTGATGAAAGTGTTTACTGTTGTTACCACCGTGTTTTTGCCGCTTAATCTTATTACGGGCTGGTACGGTATGAATTTTAAGGATATGCCTGAGCTTTCTTGGCACTACGGCTACGGCTCGATTATCGTTGTTTGCTTTTTAATCGTAATCTTTTTGCTATACTTGTTTAAAAAGAAAAAGTGGATATAAATTAAAGATGCCGATTTTGGAATTGTCCTTAATCAGCATCTTTTTTTATACTTAGTCTTTTCAATTCCTTAACCGTAGGTTTTACAAAAAATATCGTTAATACAAATGATAAAATATCTGCAACAGGTTGGGCGAGAGCAATACCGGTTTGACCTAAAAGATGCGGCAAGATAAGTATTAACGGAATATAAAAAATACCTTGCCTTGAAAGGGCTAATATTGTTGCTTTGCCTGATATTCTGAGAGATTGCATAAGCATATTTGAAGCGGTGCAAAACCCTGTTACAACCATTGCAAAGCATTGAAATCTGAGTGCTTGCACACCCGCTTTTATAACGTCGTTGTCCTTTCTGAAAATCGCAATAAGCTCCGGCGCAAAAATGTAGCCGATAACAGATAAAACTGTAATGATTATTGTTGTGATTATTACAAGAAATTTATAGCCTTGATATACTCTTTCGTATTTCTTTGCTCCGTGATTAAAGCTGCAAACAGGCTGATAGCCTTGACCGTAACCAATCACAACTGCCATACCGATAAACATAACTCTGTTATAAACGCTCATTCCGGCGATAACAGCGTCGCCGTAAGGTGCGCACGCAAAGTTCATAGCAATATTTGCGATTGTGCCTATACCTTGCCTTGAAAGGGAAGGTAAGCCGTTTTTAAATATTGTTAAATAAATTTCCTTGCTCGGCTTAAATAATTTTAATGACACCCTTATATTTTCATTCTTAAACGTCCCGAAATAAAGGATAAAAAAGCTAATAATTTGGCTGACTGCGGTTGCTAAAGCCGCACCTGCAACTTCAAGCTTAAAGGTGAAAATAAATAACGGGTCAAGCGCAATATTTATTATACTGCCCGTGAGTATACCTATCATTGAATAAAGCGCACTGCCTTGATATCTTAATTGATTGTTTAAGACGAACGAACCCAAAATGAAAGGTGAGCCGAGTAAAATATATTTCAAATACGTTGAGGCATAGTGAGCAGTTGTTTTTGTGGCGCCGAGCATTAGAGCGATTGATTTTGAAAAGAATAAGCCTACAACTGCAAGAAGGACGCCGACGCCTATTACTGTAAATAATGCTACATTTGCATAAATCTCGGCTTTCTTTTTGTTTTTTTCTCCCAAAAGCGTGCTAATCATTATTCCGCTTCCGTTTCCGAGGAAAAATCCGATTGCCTGTAAAAGCGTCATTATCGAAAATACAATTCCGATTGATGCTACACTTTGCGTGTTAATTTTGCCAACAAAGAAGCTGTCTGCCATATTATAAAACGCAGACACAAGCATTGACAAAATAGTCGGTACTGCAAGGGAAGATATTAACCCCTTGATTGGAGCATTGGCAAGCTTGTCAAATTTATTTTTATATTTCTCAGCCATTTTCTCACTCTTTTATTCTTAAATAAACACTCATTTCATTTTCCCCTCTGTTGCAGGATTTATAATAGGGAATTAATGTGATTTTATAATTTTCAAGCTCACTTTCATTATAATCGTAATAAAGCGTGCTGTTTGCTTTTTCCTTAAATCCGTTTATTGTTATTGATAAATCGTCATTAACACTAATTTTCGATTTTTTATCAATAAGCAGTAGTTGTAGGTTTTCGCAATTGTCAATTTCCTCTGCGCAATAGACAATTGGACCTCTCATTACTGCAACTTTGCCGATATTAGCCCTGACTAAGTTTGAGCATTTAACCAACTTCGGTTCAATGTTGAATTTAATCAATATGCTTGTGCTGTCCTTAATATCAACATAAGCGTAGCCGTTAATGACCTTATACTCCTTGTTAATTTCAAATTCGTTGCACCAATCAGGTATTCTCAGCGCTAATTTGAACGGTTTATAAACTGTGATATCAAATTCAACCTCACCGTGGGTCAAATAGTTTGAATTTATGCTTATTTTAGCTTCGTCATTACTGAAATTTCCGCCGATATACATGTGTACAAATATATTATTATCGTTTGATGAAATGCAGTAATCATTGAGTGATGAAATAAGCCTTGCTAAATTAGGCGGACAGCAGGCACAGCCAAACCATTTTTGCCTTGTCGGCTTAATATGCCTTTTTCTGCTGTCAAGCCTTGATGCCTTTGGCAAAACTTCAAGCGCATTTGTGTAGAAAAATGATTTTCCGTCCTCACTCATTGCGTGTAAAACTGTATTATAAAGCGCACGCTCCATAACGTTTGCATACTTGGAGCACGGATTTATTTCAAGCATTCTTTTTGCAAAGAAAATAAGCCCGATTGAAGCGCAGGTTTCGCTATATGCCAAATCGTTAGGTAAATCGTAATTATAACTAAATGCTTCGCCGTCGACTGTTGAGCCTATTCCGCCTGTGACATACATTTTCTTCTGTTCGATATTGTCCCATATTCTTTCGCAGGCGGAGTATAGCTCTTCATTTTGAGTTTGACGTGCAACGTCGGCCATACCGCTGTAAAGATACACACCTCTTACGGCATGACCTACCGCTTCATCTTGCTTTACAGGCGGAATATGCGCCTGATTATAAAAATAATCTAAACTGTTATCATTTCTTTTATATCCTCGTTCCTTGTCAAAATAATACGGTTTTGTGCCTCTTTCGTAAATGAAAAATTCCGCTTCTTTAAGATATTTTTCATTTTTAGTCACATTATATAATTTAACAAGTGCAAGTTCTGCAATTTCGTGACCGGGATAACCTTTTAAATTATCCTCGTTAAAAGTATCGCAAATTAAATCTGCAAATTTAATTGCACTGTTAAGTAATTTATCCTTGCCTGTGCTTTCATAATAAGCAACAGCCGCTTCTGCCAAATGACCGAAGCAATAAAGTTCGTGCCTGTCCTTAAGATTAGTGAAAATCTTACTTCTGTCATTTATTATATAAAGCGTATCAAGATATCCGTTTTCCATTTGAGCATTGCATATTAAATTAATTATTTCATCTACCTTTTGCTCAAGTTCGCTGTCTTTAAAATTTTTTAGAGAGTAAGCAACTGCTTCAATCCATTTATATACGTCAGAGTCCTGAAAGCACCAGCCTAAAAACGAATTTTTGTCACATTCGTTTTCCTTATATTCCCATCTGTCAACAGGGTATATCTCAATTTTTTCATTATTATTTATTTTTTGAATAGCTATTGCGGCTTTTTTGAAATTTTCAAGGCAATAGCTTTTAGGCGCACCATCGATTTCATCATTTAATGCCATTAGCTGATACGGTATCATTTCATTTATTACAAGTTCAATGTAATTGTTCCAAAATGTATCGTTAATATTATTTCTTAAAAATGTCGAAAAATTATTTTTATCCATATTTTACTCCAAAAAAATGCACTCAAAGCATAACGCTTCAAGTGCATTTTATCATAAATACATATTGATTTTCAATATTAAGCGGCATAATCGTTTGAGCCTGCGCAAATTTTAACCATATCTAATCCGTCAAATTCACGAAATGCTTTTTCAACTCTTTCATTGTGCCTTTTTTCAAATTCCTTTTCTTTTATTTTATTTTTTGCTTTTTTCTCGTCAATACAGTAAAATATGCCGCCGACAGTAAGCAAAATGATTACGTCAAGCGCAACAAATATTTTCATTTCATTGGCCGTTAACGTGCCGAAAAGATTAAAGAAAATTGCACAAATTCCAAATCCGCAAAGAAGCGTGACAGTTGTGATTAATAAACCCTTAAATAACTTTTGTACTGATTTTTTCATGTTGAAAAACCTCCTTGTTTTTGATTACAAATTCATTTTACCAAAATAAAATTTATATTCAATAGTGGAGGTGATTATAGTCCTTATAATCGGACTACTAAAACAAGCGTTCTAAAAATATCTTGTTGCCTATTCTATCGTTTTTCTAAGTGTTTTAGCCCCTTCAAGCAGCTTGCTCGACGGAATACCCGATGGAGATAAAACTATTGTTATAAGTCCGTTTTCATATTTTTCGACAAATAATGATATGCTGTTTTTTTCAAATACTTCAATATCCTTATCAAATTTTACACTCATAATAATTTGAAGCGTATTTTCACTTATGCTGATTTGAGCATTTGGAAATTCTTTTTTTAAGATTGAGTAAAAATCCTTTGTTTTATTTGAATAAAGTCGCCTTATTTTTCTTGTTTGTGAATTTATATGTCCGTCACGTATGTATTGGCATAGTGCGATTTGCTCCGTTTTGCTTGCCGTCTGTGCAAATTTATATTTGTTTTGGTTGTAAAGTTTAGTCAATTTATCATTTAATACCATAAAACTTATTCTTATGCCAGGAAGCAGCATTGCTGAAAAAGAGCCGATATATATAACATTTCCGTGACCTAAGGTAAAAAGCGCCGGAGTAGGTTTTACATTATATAAAAAGTCATTTTCATAATCATCCTCTATTACTGTTGAATTATTGTTAAAAGAGTATTCTACAAGTTCTAATCGCCTTTTATTGCTCATTACGTCACCCCAACGTGTCATATGTGAAGGGGAAACGTAAATTATATCTGCATTCTTATCTCTTGTGTGTACTTCAAAGCCGGAATCATTAAAAATTCCTATTCCCTGCACAAAGCTTTTGTCCGGGAATGATACAGTTTGGTCTTTATCAAAAAGCGAAGCCAAAATGTTAAGCAAAACGCCAACGCCTGCTCCTATTACTATTCTGTCAGGTGAGGCAGTAACGTTTCTTTTTTCTCTTATATATTTTGAAATAGCGCACCTTAAATCATATTCGCCCTGTGCTTGACTGTACGTTAACAGTCTGTCTTTTTGTCTAAGCGCATTTTTAATATATCTTTGCCAAAGCGATACATCAAAGCTTTCAGGGTCTGCCGATTCGCCGCAAAAATTATATTCTATTTTAACTTCACTTTTTTCTGAATCTTTAGCTTGATTTTCCTTATTGAAAATTGATACAAAATAGCCGCTTTTTTCTTTAGAAATAATGTATCCGTCTGCACATAATTCAAAATACGCATTTTGAACTGTTGTTGTCGATACTGAATATATGGCTGCCGCATCTCTTACAGAAGGGATTTTATCCCCGTGAGAAAGTTGACCGGTTATTATTTGCTCTTTTATATCATTATATAATTTACTGTATTTTTTCATAACTGTACCTTTATTTAACATTAAAATTGTGTATTTATTTAATTACAGATATATTGTATAATAAAATATATTAATAATCAAGAGATTAGGTGATTTTTTGAAAAAGTGTGCCGTAATTAATGATTTATCAGGCTTCGGCAAGTGCTCTTTAACTGCCGCTATTCCTATTATGTCGGCAATGGGGGTTGAAGTTCATCCTCTTTTGACTGCCGTTTTGTCAAATCAAACAGCTTATGAAAGCTTTAAAGCGTTGTCACTTACAGATACAATGAAGCCGTTTATTGAGGAATGGAAAAAGCTTGGGGCTAAATTTGACGGAATACTTACAGGTTTTGTAACAGACAAGGCTCAGCTTGAAATTATATCAGATTTTATTGATGAGTTTAAGGATGAAAATACTCTTGTGGTTGCCGATCCTGTTATGGCTGATAACGGCGCACTTTATGACGGTTATGATATGCAAATGTGCGACGTGATAAGAGAATTTTGCTTTAAAGCCGATGTTATTACTCCTAACACAACCGAGCTTGCAATTCTTGCAAATAAGGGTAATTTCGATGTGTTAAATGAAAATTGGGTTAATGATTATTCAAATATTGAAAAAAGCCTTAATATGCTTTATAAAAAAGGATTAAGTAAAATTGTCGTGACCGGTTATAAGGAAAACGGTGCAATATCAAATATTATTTTTGATAACGGCGAAATTTCCAAAGTTACCAACGAAAAGGTCGGCGGATATTTCAGCGGAACGGGAGACGTGTTTTCAGCGGTTTTAACCGGTTCGCTTTTAAACGGAAAATCTCTTGTAGAAGCTTGCAAATGTGCAGGTGAGTTTATTACAAATACAATTAAAGTTACCGATGTTTCTGACGGAAATGACGGTATTGCTTTTGAAAAAACGATTGGGGAGTTGATTTCTTATGAATAAGGTTAACAGAAAAGTATTAAATATGGTTTATGCCGCCGTTTTTGCGGCAATGATTTTTGCGCTTACAAGGTTTATTCAAATTCCTGTTCCGGGCGGCGCAGGCTATCTTCATTTCGGTGATGCAATGATTTATATTGTTGCATCAACCTTGGGCGGTCCGTGGGCGCTTCTTGCTTCTGCTTTGGGTGCGGCGATTGCCGATTTGTCATCAGGTAATGCTGCGGTTTATGCTCCTATAAGTGCAATTGTTAAGGTATTGATTGCTTTGCCTTTTGTTTTTGTTAATAAAAAGAGCGAAAAAATATTGACACCGCTTACAATTTGCCTTACAATACCAAGCGGAGTAATTACTGTTCTTGGTTATTATCTCGGTGATTTGATTGTTAATAAGGCTTATGCCGTTGCCGATATACCTATGAATATAGTTCAGGCTGTAGGCAGTGCAATCATATTTGCCGTTATTTCTGCCGCATTTGATGCCGCAAAGCTTAAGAAAAAGTTATTTATTAATAAAAAGTAAAAGAAGTGATTTTATGGCTGATATAGTTTATACATTGGAGGGCGACGTTTACCTCAATATTACAAATAAATGTCCTTGCAATTGCGCTTTTTGTATTCGTTCAAAAGGTGATGCTTACGGTGATGCAAAAGAACTTTGGTTTGATAAGGAGCCTACTTTTGAAGAAATAAAAAAGGCAATTGATGATTATGATTTTCATAATATCGACAAAGCTGTTTTTTGCGGTTACGGTGAGCCTACCAACGCTTATGATAATTTAATTAAGTCGGCTAAATATTTAAAAGAAATTAATCCTAATATTAACTTAAGACTTAATACAAACGGTCTTTCGGATTTGATTAACGAAAAGCCGACAGCAAAAGAGCTTTCAAGCATATTTGATTATATTTCGATTTCTCTCAATGAGCCGGACAGTGAAAAATACGATAAAATTACAAGAAACTGTTTTAAAGGCAAGGCTTTTGATGCAATGCTTAAGTTTACAAAGGAATGCGTTGCCGATTGCCCAAAAGTAAGAATGACTGTTGTTGACGTCATTTCATCTGAGGATATTGAAAAATCACGAGAGGTTTGCGAATCAACGGGGGCAGAATTCAAAGTCCGTTCATTTGCTAAGGGTCGATAATAATTAAATAAACACATAGGATACCGAGGAAACGCTCCTCGGTATTTTTTCTTTACTTTTTCACAAAGGTAATATATAATATATTTGGGTGATTGTGCCTAAATTTTGTTATTTTTTTGAGGTGGTAAATATGAAAGAAAAAAAGGTCGGTGCGCTTGGAGGCAAGGTGTGGACCTCAATTTTATTATTTGGCCTTATCGGTCAAATTGCATGGGTTGTTGAAAATATGTATTTTTCACGTTTTATGCAAAACGAAATTACAAGAGCACCGTATGCAACAACTTTAATGGTTGTTTTTTCTGCTATATTTGCAACTGTTTCTACCTTAATAGGCGGTGCGCTGTGTGACAGAACCGGCAAAAGAAAACTTTTTATTTGTTGGGGATACGTTATTTGGGGTTTTACAATTATGATGTTTGCCTTAGTACCTATGAAGCCGAGCGCAGATAAGGTTTTACCCATGGTTATACTTGTTGTCGTTATGGACTGCGTTATGTCTGTTATCGGCTCAATCAGCAATGATGCCTCATTTAATACATGGATAACTGATATTTCCAACACTGCCAACAGAGCAAGAGTTGACACTGTTTTGGCTGTAATGCCGCTTGTTGCCTTAGCCGTTGTTTTCGGTGGTTTTGACTCTCTTACTAACGAAAGTGCAACAACATCTGATTGGAAGAAGTTTTTTCTGATTTTAGGCATTATTCCAACAGTCGGCGGTATTTTAGGACTGTTTATTATGAAAGATAAAGAGGGAATAACTGCTGATAAAAACAATACCTTTTGGTCAGATTTTACATATTCGCTTAAGCCAAGCGTAATAAAGAATAATAAAATGCTTTATGTGTGTCTTGCGGGCAATATGGTATCGGCTGTTGCATATCAGGTGTATGTTAATTATCTTTTTAATATAGTTGAGGGCACGCTTAAAATCAAAAATTATATTATCCCGGTCGGAATAATAATGGTTGTTGCAGCAATCGGCTCGGTGATTATTTCAGCCTTGATGGACAAATATGGTAAAAAACATTTTTATTATCCTACGATTATTGCGGGAATTGTAGGGTGTATAATCATTTGGTGTGCTAAGTTTTTTGTTGACAAGGATGAAACGGCAGAGGTTGCAATTCTTATTGTCGGCGGTATACTTGTGATAGGTGTAAGCCTTGTTATGGCAGGGCTTTTTACTGCTTCTTACAGAGATTATATTCCAAAAGGAAAAGAGGGCTTGTTCCAAGGATGCAGAATGGTAATGTATGTTCTTGTACCTATGATAATCGGTCCTATAGCCGCTCAAATTATTATTACATCTGCCAATAAGGGCGTTAACGACAGCAAAATAGTATATCCTATGGAGCTTTTCCTCGGTGCTGCAGTTATTATGCTTTTCGCATTTATTCCGGCAAAGATTGTAAGAGATAATCAACCAATTCAACATGAAAAACTATTGAACGAATTAAAGTAATTTATACAAATTGCAGGTTTATATAAAATACACAAAACGTTAACATTGCGTTCACAAATAGTTAATGTAATATTAAACTGTATAATGTATTATATGCTATGTTAAGTTAATATGGATTTAGTGGAAAGCAGTTTTTGGGGTCAGAGTTTCTCCTCATTCAATTCATAAAATACTTTTTTCATTTCTCTGTCTGCTTTTAAAAATACTCCATCCACGGTTATGGCACAGCGATGTTCCCACAGCGTCGCTGTGTTTTTTTATTTTTGATTATAAAAAAAGGCAAGCCGTTGCCGACTTGTCTTTCTAACGTTTAGTTTATTTTGTTTTTACATTAATGATTATCATTTCAGGATGATTGAAAAGCCTTAATGGAAACTCGGAATTACCAAGCCCTCTGCTGACGATTAATTTTGGTCTTTCTCCGAATTCGCCACGTGCATACTTCGGCAATACACCTTGTCCCGGGGAAAAAAGCGGTCCTATAAACGGCATTATCCATTGACCGCCGTGCGCATGTCCTGATAATTGCAAGTCAAAATCATATTGAGAATAATTTAATTCCTTTATTCCTTCAAAATTTTCAGGAAAATGGCTTAACACAAGCTTGAATTTGTCGCTTTTTTCAAGTTCCTTAAAATAAGGACTCATATCTTTATATTCGAATGTTCCTTTTTTTCGTGCTTTATAATCGTCAAAATCAGCTTGATTTTCATCAAGCCCTAATATTGTGCAGTAATCGTTATCTGCACATTTGTTGAGTAAAACGTTAAAGCCTGTTTTTTCAAGTTCAATCATTAATTCGTTGAAATTATCAAGACGTCTTTCGTGGTTGCCTGTTATGTAATAAACAGGCGCAATTTTTATTAGCTTTTTAGCATAATCGAGCATTTTATCCTTATTTTTGCATCTGTCGTTAATATAATCTCCCGTTATGCAAATTATGTCCGGTTTTTCGTTTATAAGCTTTTCTAAAATTGATTTAAACGGCTTTGAGTGAAAATCGGAAAGATGTGCTATTTTAAAGCTTTTGCCTGCATCCTTACTTTTTATATTGTAATACGTAGTGTCAATTTTATTGTTTTCATAGTAGCAAAAGAGCAGAAATAACACAATTGCTAAAAAAATTACTAAATATATCATATAATCACCACTATAATAATATAATTTATTTTGATTTTAGTCAATGTTTAAAATTTATTAGCAAATTAAAAGGGATTTTAATGTATAATACGTATATAATATTGAAAGGGTGAGATTTTTGGACGCTTCAATTCGCATTTTAGCAGAAGAAAATGAGAAAAAAATTCTTTGTGATAAGGCTTGTTTGGCTGTTAATTCACGTGGCAGAGTGAGAGAAGAAGAGGAATGTAATGTCAGAACTTGCTTTCAACGTGACCGTGATAGAATAATTCATTGCCAAGCCTTTCGTCGGCTTAAGCATAAAACGCAGGTGTTTTTAGCTCCGAGCGGCGACCATTACAGGACAAGACTTACCCACACTCTTGAGGTTGCACAAATTGCACGCACTATTGCAAGAGCGTTAAGGCTTAATGAAGATTTAACAGAGGCTGTTGCTCTCGGTCACGATTTAGGCCATACACCTTTCGGCCATGCCGGTGAGCGTGCTCTTAATCAGGTTTTTGAAAATGGATTTCGCCATTATGAACAAAGCGTTCGTGTTGTTGAAAAGATTGAAAAGGACGGAAAAGGTTTAAACCTTACTGACGAAGTTAAAAACGGTATTCTTTGCCACACAAGGGGCGAGGAAGCATACACTCTTGAAGGGCAGATTATTAAGATTGCCGACAAGATTGCTTATATTAATCATGATATTGACGACGCTGAACGTGCAGGCGTTCTCGCAGAGGAAGATATTCCGCTGAGTCTTAGGATGCAGCTTGGTATGACGAAGTCTGAGAGAATAAATAACATGGTTATTGACGTTATAAAAAACAGCGATGATAAAATACGTATGAGTGATGACTGCTATTCAGGTTTTATGGATTTGCACGAATTTATGTTTACTGCTGTATATACCAACCCGGTGTGCAAGGGTGAGGAAAAAAAGGCTGTCAATATGCTTTTGCAAATATACAATTATTTTATTAACCATGTTGACGAAATGCCCGAAGAATACATAAATATTGCAAATGAGGACGGTTTTGAACGTGCGGTCTGCGATTATATTGCCGGTATGAGCGATACTTATGCATTGAAAATATTTAATAAGCTTTTTGTGCCTATGTTTTGGTATGACTGATTAATTTTTGAAAGGAGTTGAACAATATGCCGCTTAACGAGAGCTTTCTGCAAGAACTTAAATATAAAACAGATATTGAAGATATTGTTTCAACTTATGTTTCATTAAGAAAAAGAGGAAATACTTCCGTAGGTCTTTGCCCCTTTCATAACGAAAAAACACCGTCATTTACCGTTTATAATGATACGCAATCTTTTTATTGTTTTGGTTGCGGTGCAGGCGGAGATGCAATAGGCTTTATCAAAAAAATTGAAAATCTTGATTATATTGATGCCGTTAAGCTCCTTGCCGAACGTGCAGGTATGCAAATGCCGCAGGATGGCTTTGATGACAGTATATCAAAAAAGAGAAGACGAATTTTGCAGATTAATAGGGAAGCGGCAAAATTTTTTCATTCTTATTTAATGTCGCCGCAGGGAAAGACCGGTTACGATTATTTTATCAATCGTGGTTTAACCCCAAAAACTATTGTTAAATTCGGCTTAGGGTATGCTCCTGACAGTTGGGACTCACTTTTGAAGCATTTAAAGTCATTAGGCTACGGTATAGGCGAAATGGTTGATGCGGGTGTAGTTAAGGTCGGCAGAAATAATAATTACTATGATACGTTTAAAAACAGGGTTATGACTCCGATAATTGACGTTAGGGGCAATGTTATTGCCTTTGGCGGGCGTGTCCTTGATGACAGCAAGCCGAAATATGTTAACACGTCGGATACGCTTGTTTATAAAAAGACAAATGAACTTTTTGCTCTTAATTTTGCAAAAGACAGCGGTAAGGATTCGCTTATTCTTTGCGAAGGCTATATGGATGTAATTTCAATGCATCAAGCCGGATTTAATAATGCTGTTGCAGGATGCGGCACGGCGCTGACAAGTGAGCAGGTACGCTTGATAAACAGGTATGCAAAGGAGGTTATACTTGCATACGATGCCGACGAAGCCGGTCAAAAAGCAGTCCATAAGGCAATGGGACTTTTTAAAAGCACCGATGTTAAAATTCGTGTTCCTCGTTTTACGGGAGGAAAAGACCCTGATGAAATTATTAAAAAGCTCGGGCGTGACAAGTTTAAGGGTATGCTTGAAGGCGCAAGCAATGATACTGAATTTTCGCTTCTTGAAATCAGGGAAAAATATGACCTTGAAACAACGCAAGGTAAAATAGATTTTGTTCGTGATGCACTTAAAATCATTGCAACGCTTCAGCCTGTTGAGCAGGATTTATATTTAACACGTATATCGAGTGAATTGTCGATTGAAAAATCAAGCCTTAAGCTTCAACTTCAATCGCTGATAAAAAACAATCACAGAAGAGAATCTAAAAATCATTTTAAAACAATAGTTAACGATTACACAAGAAATGTTACAAGAGAAGCATATGACACGGGAGTGCCCCACAAGCAGACGAAGGCTGAAAATCGCCTTTTAACTTTATTAATGGTTTATCCCGATTGCTCTAAGCTTTTGAATGATTTTGATTCAAATATGCTGTCTGACGGCTTTGTCAAAAAAGCTTACAGTGCTATACTTAACAGAATCAACGACGGACTTGAGTTGAACTTGATGTCTTTTGGTGACACGTTTACCGACAATGAATATTCACGTCTGGCACGTCTTATTAATAACGATTGTGAAAGCAATGATTCTAAGGCAGAATTTAATGATTGCTTAAAAATCATTGAAGAAGAATATAATAAAAAAAATTCCTCGTCACCATCAAATATGAGTGAGGATGAGTTTAGAAATTTGTTTAGCCATTTAAACAAATGATATAGGAATACATAAAGCGGAGGATATTAATTTATGAAAGAAATGAGTCTTACACCGAATGCATCGCCAAGCGATGATAAAAAAAGTGCGGCTTTTAAAAAGCTTATCGAAAAAGGAAAGCAAGTCGGTCATCTCTCAACTCAGGATATTGATACACTTATTGTTGACCTTGACCTTGATGTTGACGAGCTTGAAAAGCTCAATGAGCAAATTGATGCGGCAAACATTAGCATTATTGATGATTTTTCGGCAGAGGCACTTGACGGAATCAGCCTTGAAGTTGATTTGCCTAAGGAAACAGATGCAGCTGAAACTGTAGCTGTTAATGATAATGCCGCAATGGATGATCCTGTAAAGGTGTATCTTAAGGAAATAGGCCGTGTGCCGCTTCTTACACCGGAGGAAGAAATTGAACTTGCTATCAGAATTTCTGAGGATGACCAAGAGGCTAAGAAGCGACTTGCAGAGGCCAATCTTCGCCTTGTAGTAAGTATTGCAAAAAGGTACGTCGGCAGAGGTATGCAGTTTCTTGACCTCATTCAAGAGGGCAATCTCGGTCTTATTAAGGCTGTTGATAAATTTGATTATACAAAGGGCTTTAAGTTTTCAACATATGCTACCTGGTGGATTAGGCAGGCTATCACTCGTGCTATTGCGGACCAAGCAAGAACTATAAGAATTCCTGTTCATATGGTTGAAACTATCAATAAGGTTAAAAAAGCTAACAGTCAGCTTCTCCACCAAAACGGCAGAGAAGCCACACCTGACGAAATTGCAGAATTTCTTGAAATGCCTGTTGATAAGGTAAGAGAAATTTTAAGAGTAGCGCAGGAGCCTGTATCACTTGAAACACCAATCGGCGAGGAAGAAGATTCACACCTTGGTGATTTTATTCCTGATGATGATGCACTTGCACCTGCCGATGCGGCTTCAATGAGCCTTCTCAAAGAGCAACTTGCAGATGTTTTAAAAACTCTTACTCCGAGAGAGGCAAAAGTTCTTTCACTAAGATTTGGCCTTGATGACGGAAATCCAAAAACACTTGAAGAAGTAGGCAAGGTGTTTAATGTTACACGAGAGAGAATCAGACAGATTGAGGCGAAAGCTCTCAGAAAACTTCGCCATCCGAGCAGAAGTAAAAAATTAAAGGACTTTTTAGACTGATTATGACAGAAGAAAAAATTGACAGAATAAATGCGCTTGCTCATAAGCAGCAGGCGGTCGGTCTTACCGATGAAGAAAAGGAAGAACAATCAAAGCTTAGGCAGGAGTATATCGCTTCAGTCAGAGCAAGCCTTGTAGGTCAACTTGAAAATACATATATAGTTGACGAAAACGGCAATAAGAAAAAGGTAAAAAAGAAATAATGGGAAAGCTTATAATTATTGAAGGTCTTGACGGGTGCGGCAAATCAACGCAAACGCAATTACTTGAAGAATATTTTGAAAAAAATTCAATTAATTTTAAAAAAATCAAGCTTCCGGATTATGAGAGTAAGTCGAGCACGCTTGTTAAAATGTATCTCGCCGGTGAATTTGGCAAAGATGCCGCAGATGTAAATGCTTACGCTGCCGGTGCTTTTTATGCAGTTGACAGGTTTGCGTCTTATAAGCTTGATTGGGGCAACGATTATAATAACGGAACATTGATTTTAGCTGACAGATATGCCACTTCTAATTCAATTTATCAAATGGAAAAGATTGATGAATCCAAATGGGATGAATATCTTGATTGGTCGGCTGATTTTGAATATAACAAAATAGGTATTCCTAAGCCTGATTTGGTAATTTTTCTCGATATGCCCGTTGAAGTGTCACAAAGGCTTATGACTGCTCGCTATGACGGTGATGAAAGTAAAAAAGACGTTCACGAGGCTAATGTTGATTTTCTTAATAAATGCAGAAAATCAGCACTTTATACCGCTTCTAAGCAAGGCTGGGCGGTTATACCTTGTTCTGACGGCGAGAAACCGCTTCCTATTGAAGAAATACATAATACTATTCTTGATTTTGTAAAAAAAGAATTGAAGGAAAAATAAAATGTTAGAGTTTAAAACACCGCAAATTGAGGATAAGGCATGGGTTGACCAATGCTTTAAGCATTTAAAAACAATGAATTGCGATTACACATTTGGCAATATGTTTGTGTGGAGCACCGAGTACAGCACCAAGATTTGTAGGTTTAAAGACTTTTTTATTTGCAGTTGGGGTATGGGCAAGGAAACCAATTTTGGAATCCCTGTCGGTAAAGGTGATTTTAAAGAAGCCGTTGAGGAAGTTATCAAATATGCTAAGGCTAATGATATTATGCCACGCTTTTACGGTGTTACCGAAGCTTATGTTGAGATGCTAAACGAAAATTTTCCCGATGCTTTTCAATTTTCATATGATGAAGGCTATGGAGATTATATTTATGAGGTTGAAAAAATGGCTTCGCTTAAAGGCAAAAAATACCACGGCAAGCGCAACCATATAACAAACTTTAAGAAAAACAATCCTAATTGGTCTTTTGAAACGATTAACAAAGATAATATTGACGATTGTATTAATCTTCACGCTAAATGGATAAACACTCACGTTGATGACAGTGATATTTCTTTTGAATTTGAAGCTGTTTTAAAAGCGTTTGAGAATTATGACAAATTGGACTTTATCGGCGGAATCATAAGAATAGACGGTGAAGCTGTTGCCTATACTTTCGGTGAGCCTATCAGCGATGAAACATTTGTAACTCATTTTGAAAAAGCCCCGCCGGATATTCAGGGTGCCTATCCAATTATTAACCAGGAGTTTACTAAAAATTGTTTGATGAATTATAAATATGTAAACAGGGAAGAGGATTTAGGACTTGAGGGCCTCAGAAAGGCTAAGCAATCCTATTGTCCTGAAATTTTTCTTAAAAAATGCATAGCTGTTTACAAAGACTGATAATATGATTAAATATTTTGATGATGAAAATTTGATTTTTCGCTTATGGCATGAAGCTTTTGGCGACAGCGATGAGGACATCGTTTTCTTTTTGAAAAATTGCAAGCATAAAAAATGTTTGGGTTTCTTTGAGGACGATGAGCTTTGTTCTATGCTTTTTCTTGTTGATTGTAAGGTTGACGGCAATAATGCAAAATATATTTATGCCGCTTGCACGTATCAAAATAAACAGAAAAACGGTCAGATGACCAATCTTTTATCCTTTTGCAAAAGAAAATATGATTTGCTGTCATTAATTCCCGCAAATGATAAGCTTGTTACTTATTATGATAAGCGTGGTTTTAAGGGTAGAAGTGAAATTAAAAATATTATTTTTAATGAAAGCGACGATATAAAAGAATACCTTTTAGAAGGCTATGAACTTACGAAGCCGCTTTTATCAATTTATAAAAAAATGGAGATTTAATAATGGTTTACGTATTTTTAGCAGACGGCTTTGAAACTATCGAAGCGCTTGCCGTTGTTGATATGCTAAGGCGAGCAAAGATTGATAACGAAACTGTCGGAGTAACAGGTAAAACTGTTAAATCATCACATAATATTGAAGTTGTTGCTGATATTACAATTGATGAATTAAATATCAGTAATGCAGATGCAATTGTTTTACCGGGCGGTATGCCGGGTACTTTAAATCTTGAAGCAAACAGTGTTGTTCAATCTTCAATTGATTACTGCGTTGAAAACAAAAAATATGTTTGTGCTATTTGTGCCGCACCTTCAATTCTCGGTCATAAGGGTTTATTGAAGGGCAGGAATGCGATATGTTTTCCGGGTTTTGAGGAAGATTTATGCGGCGCAATTATTTCTGAAAAATATGTTGTTTCAGATGGTAATTTCATTACCGCACGTGGTGCAGGCGTTGCCGTTGATTTCGGTCTTGAAATTGTTAAGGCGCTCGGCGGCAGTGAACTTTCAAATAAAATCAGGGAAACTATACAATGTCAATAAAAAACGAACTTCGCAAAAAATATAAACAAGCACGCAAAAATATTTCAGAAAAAAGAAGCAAGGACAAATTGATTAACGAATTTCTTTGCAATATGGAGTGCTATAAAAGCTCTGACATGGTCCTTTTTTATGCCGCACTTGATGATGAGGTTAATTTGGATTTATCAATTAAAGCTTCACTCGATTACGGTAAAAAAGTAGCGTTGCCTGTTTGTATTGACAATAACGGTAAAATGCAATATTATTACATAAGGTCACTTGACGATGTTAAAATCGGTGCTTTCGGTGTTCGTGAGCCTGATGTTAATTTTTGCACCTTGGTTGACGATTATACCAATGCAATTTGTATTGTTCCTGCGATTGCATTTGATAAATCGGGATATCGCCTTGGCTACGGCAAGGGATACTATGACAGATTTTTATGTAATTTTGATGGAATATCAATCGGTATTTCCTATGATGAATGTATAACTCAAAAACTTTGTGTTGACAGTTTTGATATTCCTGTTGACTATATAGTTACTCAAAGCGGTGTATTTTCTACCGCACAAGGAGGTAAAAATGGATAATAATGAATTTAAGCTTAACGAAACAGGCATAAATCCTGTTAATACGGCAAGCGAAAATAACGATGTCTATTTTACTAATGTTAAAACACAAAAGGCAGATATAAACAGACGTGAAAATATCGCCCATACTGTGCAAAATAACGGAAGCGATATTCCTAAAAAGCGTGTTCCGGTAAAAAAAGGTAAAGGTGTAACCTCGACGTATGTCTTTTTTATTGTTGTTATTGCGCTTTCTATGCTAATTTCAGTTTATGCGATTTTTTGTATGAATGATGTGTTTGGTATCACAAAAACGACTTCAACTGTTACTGTCAACCTTGATAAATCAATCGATAATGTTGATGATGCAATTGATGTTCTTTCTGACAACGGTTTAATTAAATGCAAAAATTTCTGCAAGCTTTTCGCTAAATACAGAGAGCGTAATATCGGCCCTAATATTAAAAACGGATATTATAATAAAGATTATAAATACGATGCCGGAATTTACTATCTTAACGGAAAAATGGGCGTTGAGGGTATGCTTGTTGCTTTTCAGGGTAATAATGCTACTGCCGAAACAGTAAGCCTTATGTTTCCGGAAGGTACAACCGTTCCTGAAATTGTTCAAAAATTAGCAGATAACGAGGTTTGCGATAAGACTGCTTTGCTTTCGGTTATTCAATCAGCTGATTTTTCGTATTCTCTTGTATCAGATTTAAAGGCGAGCGAGCAGGTTCCGTATAGGCTTGAAGGCTATCTTTTCCCTGATACGTATGAATTTTATGTTGGTGAAACTGCAAACTCTGTTATCAAAAAATTCCTTGCAAACGGGGATACCAAGATTAAAGAAAAATACAGAACACGTGCTCAAGAACTTGGATATTCTATGAACGATATTATGAAAATTGCTTCGATTATTCAGTGTGAGGCAGGTAATAAGGAACAAATGAAAACAATTTCTGCCGTTATTCATAATCGTTTAAAGGACCAGGCTAATTTCCCGCTTTTGGGTGTTGATTCAACAGGGGATTATATTACTAATAAAGTTGCTCCTGCGCTTACATCAACTTCTGCGCATACTGCGGATTATTATAAAACGTACTATAGCACCACAGGCTCATCAACCGTTGTAGGTTTACCGCCAAGCCCGATTTGCAATCCGGGAATTGATGCAATAGTAGCAGCTCTTTATCCTGCAAATGTAGATTATTACTATTTCTTCCACGATACTAAGGGCAATATGTATACGGCAAAAACTTATTCTGAATTTAAACAAAAGGCAGCAACCTATGCTCCTTATCTTAATGTGAACTAATGAGAAATATTGAATTACTTTCACCTTGCGGTGATTTTGAAAGATTAAAACTTGCACTTAAATTTGGCGCTGATGCAGTATACCTTGCAGGTGAAATGTTTGGTATGCGCACAAATCCGTCAAATTTTAGTGCAGATGAATTAAAAAAAGCTGTTGAACTTGTTCACTCACTCGGTAAAAAAGTTTATTTAACCTGCAATACCTTGCCGAGAAATGAGGAAATAGAGAAGCTTCCCGAATTTTTGAAATATGCTCAGGACATCGGTATTGACGCATTTATTATTGCTGATATCGGCGTAATGGCGTTGGCAAAAAAATATGCTCCAAATGTTGATATTCATATGTCAACTCAGGTTGGAATTGTTAATTATCAAACGGCTAATACACTTTATGAAATGGGCGCAAGCAGAATTGTTACCGCTCGTGAACTTTCGCTTGATGAAATTAAAACAATTCGTGATAAAACTCCAGATGATTTGGAAATCGAGGTATTTGTTCACGGCGCTATGTGTATGAGTTTTTCAGGCAGATGCATTTTGTCTGATTATATGACTCACAGAGATGCTAACCGTGGCGATTGCGCTCAGCCTTGCCGATGGAAATATCATCTTGTTGAGGAAACTCGTCCGGGTCAATATTTCCCGATTAATGAGGAAAAGAACGGCACATATATCTTTAATTCTCGTGACCTTTGTATGATTGAGCATATTCCCGAACTTGTTGATGCAGGCGTTGATTCATTTAAAATCGAGGGAAGGGCAAAAAGCGAGTATTATACGGCAATTGTAACTTACGCTTATCGCAACGCTATTGATGAATATCTTAAAAATCCTACCGATGATTTCAAGCCGTCTCAGTGGATTCTTGACGAAATGGAAAAAATGAGCCATCGTGAATATACAACTGGATTTAATTTCGGCCCGATTGAAAACGGTCAGGTTACTGATACGGGAGGATATATCAGAAATTGGGACGTATGTGCTCTTTTTAAAGATTATTCAAACGGTAGGCTTATTGTAAGTCAGCGCAACAGATTTTTCGAGGGTGATGAACTTGAGGTTGTTGAGCCGGGTAAAAAGCCATATAAATTAGTTGTTGAGGATTTGTATAATCTCGACGATGACGAAAAGGTTGATGTTGCAAATAAGGCTACCGATACCTATTCATTTAAATGTGATAAACCTGTATCGTCAGATGCCATATTCCGACGTCAAAGAACTGAATAAAATTTAACCCCCTTGTGAAAACTTTACACAGGGGGTATTTTTATGCGAAAAAGAGTTATTTCCTTGGGAGTTGCATTTGCAATACTTCTCAGCGTGGCACTCGGTAGATGTGGCTATATTAATTTCAGTAATTCTTATAAAGTTGATAATTCATACAATAGCGTTACTATTGACATTTCAACTCTTTTTACTAATATTTATTCACGAAACGGTGAACTGCTAAATAATAATTCAAAATCCGTTTATGCTGTAATTAAACCAAATGAAAAGGCAATGAGTGAACTGAAACTCCTTTATTCAAATGAACAAATTAAAGTAATTAACGATGAGTTGAAAAAGGGATATCCTGTTATTATGCCTGTTCAAAAATATTCTAAAACAAAATATATTCGCCTTGTTGAAACAGTTAAAGAAAACGATGAAAATATGCTATGCCGCCATTTTATAGATAAATCCTGTGCAGGCCTTGAAAAATATACGGATAAAAAAATCGGTACCTTGTCGGTAAATTATAATGTCGACGCTCTTGGCAGAGTGCTTGACGGCGATAACGGCAGATTGATTAATAAAAACTATAATTCCACTGACGGAATTAAAATATCTATTGATGAAAATATTCAAAAAATTGCAGAAGAAAGTGCAAAATCACTTGACAGGGGAAGCGTTGTTGTGCTTGATACAAAAACTTCTCAAATTTTAGCCGCTGTCAGCCTCGGCGGCGATTATCTTAACCGCTCCCTTTCATCTTATGCTGTCGGCTCAATCTTTAAACTTGTTGTTGCCGCTTGTGCACTTGAAAATAATATAAATCCATCCTATACGTGCAAAAGTAAAATCAAAGTCGGCGATATAACGTTTCATTGCCAAAATAAACATAAGCACGGCAAACAGCATATTAAACAGGCGCTTGCAAATTCCTGCAATTGTTATTTCGTAAATCTTGCTTTAAAAATAGGAAAAGATAAGCTTTATAATTTTTCTAAATCCCTCGGTTTCGGCGATTCTTTTAATCTTTATGATAATACCTTTCCTGTATCTGCCGCCTCTTTTCCTACTGTAGAGGAACTTAAATCCGACGGTCAACTTGCACTTTTGGGTTTTGGCCAAGGTAAACTTACCGACACTCCGGTCCATTTCGCAAGCGTTGTGGCGGCTATATCAAACGGCGGATATTATAACTCAACGACTTTGAATATTAAAAATTCTTCTTCAAATCAAGTTATTTCTTCTAAAACCTGCGCTGTTCTCAGGAATTATATGAAAAATGTTGTTGAAAACGGTACAGGCTTTAACGCTCAATATAAATCTCAAACGGCAGGCAAAACCGCAACCGCTCAAAGCGGAATTTATGTTGACGGTAAAGAACAGCTCAATACTTGGTTTGTCGGCTTTTACCCTTATGATAATCCTAAATATTCAATAGTTGTTATGCGTGAGGGCGGAAAAAGCGGCGCCGGCGATTGCTGTCCTGTTTTTAGGACTATTGTTGAAAAAATTGATAATATGTAGTATAATGTTGTTGATTAAATAATAGGGGATAACATTATGCAATATTCTAAGCTTAAAACTTTGCTGATTTATAATATTCTCGAAAAATACAGCGATGAAGAACACCCTTTGTCAACTACGGATTTAATTTCAATGCTTGAGGAAAAAGGTGTTAAATGCGAGCGAAAATCCATTTATGCCGATATTGCAGCTCTTAATGATATCGGTTGTGATATTATTACCGTTACAAGTCCAAAACGTGGCTTTTTTATGGCTTCAAGGACTTTTGAAATTCCCGAAGTAATGCTTCTTATCGACGCTGTTTCAAGTGCCGGCTTTATCACTCCTAAAAAAACGGCATCGCTTATTGAAAAGCTTGAAACACTTGTGTCTGTCGAACAGGCAAAGACAATGAAAAGTCAAGTATATGTTGATACTTCTTGCGCTAAATGCGATAATGAAGAAATTTATATTATTATCGACCGCCTTAATAACGCAATTGCTGATGAAAAAAAGGTTAAATTCGTTTATCGCAGGCGTAGCGTTGACGTGCAAAACCGTAAAAAACATACTGAAAAAACGTTTACCGTCTCTCCGTATGCTCTTATTTGGAAGGATGACCATTATTACCTTGTCTGCAATAATCAAAAATACGATAATCTTATGAATCTTCGTATCGACAGAATGAAAAAGCTTGAAATTCTTGACGAGCCGTCACGTCATTTCAGCGAAGTAAGCCCTTATAAAGATAAGTTTGACGAACACGATTATGTGTCAAAACGTTTTAATATGTTTTCGGGCGATGAATGTAATGTTACGCTTAAATGTAATATTCAATTGCAGGAGGAAATGCTTGACCGCTTCGGCAAAAATATTCCGCTTACCGCTGTTGACGGCAATCATTTTGAAACTACCGTTACCGCTACCGTGTCTGACGGCTTCATCTCTTGGCTTATGCAGTACGGCGACGGCGTAGAGGTCACTTCGCCTAAAAGGCTTGCTAAAATGGTACGTGATAAGGCTAAAACTATATATAATATGTATAAGGGGAAAAAGTTGTGAAAAATAAGTTGATTAAAATTCTTTGTCCTTTTTTTGCATTTGCCGTTTGCCTTTCCGTTTTTTCACTGATAGCTTTCGGCGATGATACCGATATTAACGGTACATATAAATATACAAGCGATACGGATACTCTTGAAATTTTCAGCGATGATATTATGATTGACAGAACTGAGGCTGACTTTTCTAAAAACCCTTGGTTTTCTTATAAATCATCAATTAAGCATATTGTAATTCATAACGGAGTTACTAAAATAAGTGATTTGGCTTTTTCAAGAATGGATAATTTGCTTGATGTTCAAATTCCTGATACTGTTGTTTCAATAGGTAATTCTGCTTTCGCTGGCAACGATAACCTTAATAAGCTTGAAATTTCCGATAATGTAATTTCAATAGGCGATTACGCTTTCGGTTTGAATTCAAAAATGCTTGTTAAATCCGATTTTGAATGTGTTTGCTCCTCAGTAAGCTTTGCTCAAAGCTGGTGCTTGAAAAATTATGTTCCTTTTACAACAGAATTTGTAGGCAATTCTCAATTGAGTCAATAATAACAACTTCCGTTACTCCGGATAATGGCGGCGACGGCGATATAATTGATTTCTAATTTAAAAAAAGCAGGAGATTTTCTCCTGCTTTTTCTTTTTGCTTTAAATTGATTTTACGTAAAAAAAGAGAAATGACTTCGTCATTTCTCTTTTTGGATTTTATATGTTTTTAATATTCGACCTTTTGAGGCTGTCCGCCGTGTTCTCTTGATTCATCTGCAAGGTAAACTGCAAGGTGACCTGCAACGCTGTCAAAAATCGAGGTACAGGCAAGGCTTGGTTTTTCACCCTGAATAAATTTAACAAAATCCTCTGCAAGCCTTTCGTCGCCGCCGCCGTGACCGCCGTAAGCGCCAACCATATCGCCGTTTACATTAAGGTCAACCTCTTCAATCCTACATTCGCCGTTATGAGCGTCAGGGGATGGGTCAATTTTTGAAACATAAAACTTAGATTCCTCAAAGTTACCGAAAATTTCGCCCTTTGTACCGATAATATGAATATTTCTTCTCGGCTCGCTTGAACCGCCGACCATGTTATGAGTAGCAGTTGCACCGCTTGCAAAATTAATAAGTACGCTTTGGTGGTCAACAACATTATTGTCGCACTTATACATACATCTTGCGTATGGGCTGTCGCTTTTCATAAGCTTAATTTTATCCTCAATAGTCGGATTTTCAATTCCTTCAAGTGCGTCCCAAACGTAGAAAGCCCATCTGTCCGGGTGGTCTATGTATAATCTCTTAGTTGAATAAACGCAAGTGTCAACAAGAGGGCAGTCCTTCATACAAATTGTACCTGCGCCCTTAGGTGCATTCTCCGGCTTAAACTGATATTTACTGCCAAATGATGAAATTTGAGTAGGCTTTGTTTCAGCCATCATCCACATAATAATATCAAGGTCGTGGCAACATTTAGCAAGAAGCATACTTGTGTGGCACTTATCCGAATTAGCCCATTTACCTCTCACATAAGACGTTGAAAGGTGATGATAAGAAACGTGCTCGTTAGTTTGGATATTAATTATATCTCCGATTTCGCCGTCAACAATTCTTTTTTTAATTCCATAATAAAAAGGAGTATATCTAAGCACATGGCAAATCATAACCTTAGAGTTATTTTTCTTTGCACAGTCAACAAGCTCTCTCATTTCCTCCTCATTAACAGCAAAAGGTTTTTCAAGAAGCATATCATAGCCGCAATTAAGAAGGGGAACGGCAGTTTCAATATGTTGTTCGTCCATTGTACCGTTAATAATTGTATCTGCAAGCTTACCTTTTTTGGCAAGTTCATCCGCATTTTCAAAGCACATATCTTCAGAAAAGCCAAACTTTTCCATACACTGCTTTCTTCTTATAGGGTTAGGGTCAGCAACGCCGACAATTTTCAAAAGCTCAGGATTTGTAAGTGCAAGCTTACTGTAAACCATTGCTCTGTGACCTGCGCCGACGATAATAGCTGTTACAGGTTTTTTATTCATATTAACTACCTCTTAAGTTATTTTTTTATACTATACACCTTTGATTAAACAATGTAAAGTATATAAACAAATTTTTTTGTAATTAGTTGACATTATAGTTGTAAGTATTATAATATATAAATTAATAAGTTATGTTGAATGGAGATTTAATTTGAAATCGTTGTTAGTTTATCTCAAAGGATATGTTAAAGAATCGTTTTGCGCTCCGCTTTTTAAGCTTTTGGAGGCTTCCTTTGAACTTATTGTTCCTCTTGTTATTGCCGCAATTATCGATAAGGGTATTGCAAACGGCAACACGACTTATATTCTTTCAAGGTGTGGTATTCTCGTTTTGCTCGCAATCGTGGGTATGGTTGCCGCTATTACTGCGCAATATTTTGCAGCTAAGGCAGCCACGGGCTTTGGCAGGGGACTTCGCTCGGCTCTTTATCAAAAAATTCAAACGCTTTCATTTAATGAACTTGACAATCTCGGCACGTCATCGCTTATAACTCGTATGACAAATGATACTAATACTGTCCAAAACGGTGTTAATCTTGTGTTACGTCTTTTACTTCGTTCGCCATTCATTGTTTTCGGCGCTATGATTATGGCATTTTTTATTGATGCAAAATGTGCGTTAATCTTTCTTGCGGCAATCGTTTTGCTGTCAATTGTCATTTTTTTGATAATGGCATATACCACACCGGGATATAAAAAAGTTCAATCAAATCTTGACAGTGTAACGCTTATTACAAGAGAAAATTATGAAGGTGCAAGAGTAATTCGTGCTTTTACCGACGAACCTAACGAAATTGCAGAGTTTAACAGGCGCAATCGTGCATTATCAAATATGCAAAAGAAAGTCGGCAAAATTTCTTCTCTTTTAAATCCCATTACTTATGTGATTATTAACATTGCAATAGTTGTTCTTGTTTACAGCGGCGGCATCAAGGTAGATATCGGCGATTTAACGCAAGGTCAGGTTGTTGCTCTCTACAACTATATGAGTCAAATTCTCGTTGAACTTATCAAACTTGCAAATCTTCTTGTAACAATTACTAAAGCGCTTGCTTGTGCCGATAGAATTAAAAGCGTTTTTGAACAGGAAAGCACGCTTGAACATAACGATAACAAAGCTAATTCCGATTCGTATATTGAATTTAAAAATGTTTCACTAAAATACCGTAATGCCGGCGATATGTCGCTTACTGATATCAATTTTACAGCAAATAAAGGCGATGTAATCGGAGTTATAGGCGGTACAGGTTCGGGAAAATCAAGCCTCGTTTCTCTTGTTCCTCATTTTTACGATGCAAGCAGGGGAACAGTTTATGTGAACGGTTGTGACGTTAAATCGCTTGATGATGACGAGCTCAGGAATAAAATCGGCTTTGTTCAGCAAAAAGCAGTTCTTTTTAAAGGTACTGTTCGTGACAATATGAAATGGGGAAAGAAAAACGCAAGTGATAACGATATTATCGAAGCGTTGAAGCTTGCTCAGGTATATGATACTATTCAGGAAAAAGGCGGTCTTGATTTCTTTATTGCCCAGGGCGGTGCTAATCTTTCAGGCGGTCAAAAGCAGCGTTTATCAGTAGCACGTGCTCTTGTAAGAAAGCCGGAAATTCTTATTCTTGATGACTCTTCTTCTGCGCTTGATTTTGCAACAGAGGCAAGAATGAGAGATGCAATTTATTCTCTTGATTATAACCTAACCGTTTTCATTGTTTCGCAAAGAGCCTCATCTGTTATGAGCGCTGACAAGATTATCGTGCTTGATGACGGCAAATGTGTTGGAATCGGTACGCATAAAGAACTTCTTAATTCCTGTGAGGTATACAAGGAAATTTATGTATCTCAATTTGGAAAGGAGGAAGCTTAATGGTTGATAAAAAGAAAAACAAAGGTACTTTAAAAAAAGTTTTCTCCTATATCGGAAAATATAAATATTTTTTAATTTTATCAATGTTTTTTGCTGCGGTTACAGTCGGTCTTACACTATATGCTCCTATTTTAGTCGGTAAGGCAATTGATTGCATTATCGGCAAGGGAAATGTTGATTTTGTTAATATGAAATCAATTCTCATCAAGGTTGCGGTTATTGTTGTATCAACTGCTCTTATTCAATGGCTTATGAATGTTTGCAACAATAAAATCACATATAATGTGTCAAGGGATTTAAGAAAAAAAGCATTTGAAAAGATTGAAATTTTACCTTTTTCATATATTGATACTCATTCAAAGGGCGATATTGTCAGCCGAGTTATTACAGATGTTGACCAACTTTCAGACGGTCTTTTGATGGGATTCACTCAATTTTTTACCGGTGTTATTACAATTATAGGAACTCTTGCATTTATGCTTAGCGTAAATGTTTTTATAACAATTGTTGTTGTAGTTGTTACTCCGCTTTCATTTTTTATTGCAAGGTTTATTGCTAAAAAGACATTTAATATGTTTTCACTTCAATCAAAAACTCGTGGCGAGCAGACTTCTTTTATTGATGAAATGATTTCAAACCAAAAGGTTGCAGAAGCCTACTCTATGAATGAAGAAAACAAAGCAAGATTTGATAAGATTAATGATGATCTTGCGAAATATTCGCTTAAAGCTACTTTCTTTTCATCTATAACAAATCCTGCAACAAGATTTGTCAACAGTATCGTTTATGCCGCAGTTGCTCTTTTTGGCGCAATTATGGCTGTAAAAGGTAATATCACAGTTGGTATTCTTTCTTGTTTTTTATCATATGCCAACCAATACACAAAACCTTTTAACGAAATCAGCTCGGTTGTTACGGAACTTCAAAACGCAATAGCTTGTGCTTCCCGTGTGTTTGAATTAATTGAAGAAGCACCTGAATTGCCTGACAAAGCTGATGCGACAGAACTTGAAAATGTTAAAGGCAGCGTAGAAATTAATAATTTGTATTTTTCATATAATCCCGACAGAGAACTTTTAAAGAACGTTAATATAAATGTTGAACCGGGCAAAACCGTTGCCATAGTCGGTCCGACGGGTTGCGGAAAAACAACGCTTATTAATCTTTTAATGAGATTTTATGACCCAAATAATGGAGCAATTTTGGTTGACGAAGTGAATACGCAGGACGTTACACGTCAGTCGCTCAGGCAAAATTTCGGTATGGTACTTCAAGATACATGGCTTAAAAGCGGAACTATTGCCGATAATATTCGCTTAGGTAAGACAGACGCAACTGATGATGAAATTATTGAAGCCGCTAAAAAAGCGCATGCTCATTCGTTTATTAAACGTTTACCTAACGGATACAAAACGAAAATAGGGGAGGATGGCGGTTCTCTTTCACAGGGTCAAAAGCAGCTTCTTTGCATTACTCGATTAATGCTTTGTCCGCCTCCGATGCTTATTCTTGACGAGGCGACCTCATCAATTGATACAAGAACAGAAATAAAAATTCAAAAGGCTTTTAATACGCTTATGAAAAACAGAACAACATTTATTGTTGCTCACCGTCTTTCAACAATTCAAAATGCTGATTTGATTTTAGTTATGAATGATGGCAATATTATTGAGCAGGGGACACATGCATCTCTTTATGCTCAAAAAGGTTTTTATTATAATTTATATAACTCGCAATTTTCAAAAACTTAATTCTTTTTGGAGGAAAATTGATGAAAATTACCATTATCGGCGCAGGCAAACTCGGTGTTATGCTTGCTAAAACCTTGACAGCTGAAAATCACGATATCACTATTATTGATATAAACGAGGATAGGGTTGGAAAACTCGTAGAAATGCTTGATGTTCAGGGTATAAGCGGCAGTGCAACGCATTATGATGTGCTTGATGAAGCTGATATGAAAAGCTGTGATCTTCTTATTTGCACAACCCCTTCGGATGAGAATAATATTCTATCTTGCCTTATTGCAAAAAAGATGGGCGCCAAACATACTATTGCACGTGTAAGAAATCCTGAGTATTCATCGCAAATGAACTTTATGCGTGATGAACTCGGTATTTCTATGATGATTAATCCGGATTTTGCAGCTGCACTTGAAATATTAAGAATATTACAATTTCCTTCTGCTTCCACTGTTGAATCGTTTTCTCACGGAAGAATTCATATGGCAGGTCTTAAAGTTTCCGAGAAAAGTATGCTGGCAAATAAAAAAATCAGTGAAATTCCGAATAAATATATTAACTCGTTTATCATTTGTGCCGTTTGCCGTGGCGACGATGTATTTATTCCAAACGGAGATTTTATTATTATTCCCGGTGATATTTTACATATAACAGGTTCACACCACGATTTGGGTAAGATTGTAAAAGAACTAATTTCAAAAAAATCAACTAATGTAAAAAGTATAATGCTTATAGGCGGCTCAAGAATTTCAATTTATCTTACTAATATGCTTACTGCTTCAGGCAAGGATGTTGTCGTTATTGAGAAAAATAAAAGAAATTGTGACAAGCTTTATGAGCATTGCCCTAAAGCTACGGTAATTAACGGCGATGCAAGCGACTATTCACTTCTTGCAGAGGAAGGCATTGACAAGGTTGACGCTGTTGTTACCTTGACGGATACTGACGAAGTAAATTTCCTTGTATCAATGTATAGCGAAAGCATCGGGGTTAAAAAAAATATAACTAAAATAAATAATCAAAATTTAAGTCGTATGCTTACTAAAATGGGAATGGAATCGTATGTAAATATTTCTGAAATAACAAGTGATATTATTACTCAATATGTACGTGCACGTTCAAGTGTAAGCTCGTCTAATATGAAAACGCTTTACAAACTTGTTGACGGCAAGATTGAAGCAATTGAATTTGTTGCAGGCGAGGGTATTAGTTTTCTTAATAAGCCTATATCCTCATTAAGAATTAAAAAAGATATACTTATTGCTGCAATTCAGCGCAAAAATAAAACAATATTCCCAACAGGTTCTGACGTTATTAAGGAGCACGATAGGGTAATCATTGTTTCCAAAGATACAAAAATTTATAGTTTAAACGATATTTTATCTTAAGGAGCAGGTATGAATTATAGGTCTGTTTTTTATGTACTCGGTAAAATTATGAATATATTGGCTCTTTTAATGCTTCTGCCGTTGTTTGTTTCGTTTTATTATAATATGCAAGGCTTTAAAGAGGCTGAATATATTTCATTTATCATTCCGATAGCTTTATTGTTTTTGCTTGGAATGATTTTAAAATGCTTTAAGCCGTCATCTGTCAAAATATATGCTCGTGAGGGTTTGGTTATTTGCGGTGTCGGTTGGATACTAGTATCGCTTTTTGGCTCATTACCTTTTATTATCAGCGGCACAATTTCAAATTTCGTAAATGCATTTTTTGAAACAACATCAGGTTTTACAACAACAGGTGCAACAATTCTTAATAAAATTGAATCTATACCTAAGTCAATTCTGTTTTGGCGCAGTTTTACTCATTGGATTGGCGGTATGGGTATACTTTGTTTTCTTATTGCGGTTGTACCTAAGTCGAACAGTAACTCGATGTATGTTATGAAAGCTGAGGTTCCGGGTCCTACGGCAGGAAAGGTTACGCCGAAAATATCCGAAAGTGCACGATCACTTTATATTATTTATTCCGTAATGACTGTTATTGAAATTATTGTTTTGTTTTTCGGAAGCAGAATAACGGGTGATAACTTAAGGCTTTTTGACAGCGTGGTTACCTCATTTGCGACTGCGGGTACAGGCGGCTTCAGCGTTTTGAATAGTTCCATTTTAGGCTATAACAGCAAATTTGTTGAATGGGTTTGCATAATCTTTATGTTTCTGTTTGGCGTTAATTTTAATCTTTATTATTTTCTTTTAACAAAGCGATATAAAGAAGCTTTTATGGACGAGGAATTCAGAACATATATAATTATCAATGTAACATTTGTTGCCCTTATTACTCTTAATATTATGGGAACTTATCCTCATATTTCAGATGCAATTCGTGATTCATTTTTTGCCGTTAATACTTGTATGAGCACAACGGGTTTCGGTACAGCCGATTTTGATTTGTGGCCGACATTTTCTAAAATTATTCTTTTATTGGCTATGTGCATAGGTTGTTCCGCAGGCTCTACGGGCGGGGGTATTAAGGTCTCAAGGGTTGTTCTTTATACTAAACAGATATTCAGAGATTTAAGACTTTCAACTCGACCTAACACGATTATTAAGGTTAGAATGAATAAGCGTGTGGTTGATGATAAGGTAATTAGGGGCGTTAATGTTTATCTTGTAATTTACGTTTCAATCACAGTTATATCAACACTTTTGTTATCTATTGAAGGATATAGCATTACAACCTGTTTTTCCGGTGTTGTTGCTTGCTTTAATAATATAGGACCCGGACTCGAACTTCTCGGCCCTACAAAGAATTTTGATTTCTTAAGTATTGGTTCTAAAATTGTACTCATAATTGATATGCTTGCGGGAAGGCTTGAACTATTCCCGATAATTGTTTTATTCTCACCAAATACTTGGCGCAAAGCGAAATGATATATAAAAAGAACATAAGAAAAGGCGAAGGAATTTCCTTCGCCTTTATTAGTCTTATTTTTAATTACTTAATATTATTTAAGCCTGATGGTCTTTTGCTTCTTGTTCTGCAAGTCTTTGTGCACGTTTTTCAGCAAGCTCAACAATCATTTGTTGTTGAAGATCACCGTGGATAGGATAAATAATAAACGAAACACCGTAAAGTCCTCTCGCAAGAGCAGGGAGGATACAGAATACTGCCCAAATACCGTTAAGCATAGTTGGGTCGGTTTGAGGAACAGCGTTGCCAAGTGAGTCGGTAAGAGGAACATAATTAATCCAAGTAAGTACCATACCCGAAAGCCAACCGGTTACTGAAGTGGCAAGTTTGCCGAAATAGCCCTGAACTGTAGTAACAAGAGCTTCGTTTCTGAGGCCGTGCTTCCATTCCATATAATCAAGTGCTTCGGCTGTAACAATTTGACCGCTTACATTAAGTATTTTATTAGGAAGACCGCAAATGGTAAGACCGAAGATAACCCAAATAAGGTTAAATATGTAATGGTCTTTAAAAGTTTGACCAAACGGGTGGAAACCTACAAAGAAAAGGGTCATATACGCAAAGAAACCAAATAAACCCGCAATTATTGATGTAGCTCTTGCGCCCCATTTTTTTACCATTTTAGCTGCAATAGGAACCATAATGTAGTTTGGAATACCTGTAAACAAGCCGCAAATGGTTTGGTTAAGCAATGAACCGGTGTTGTTAAGCCAGAAGTACGATTCCGATGAACCTCCGACTGACTTGAAAGAGTTGAAGAAATTAGCAAGAATAACAGCCAAAAGAGGTCTGTTAGTAATAATATTCTTAAGTGATTCGAGAACTGATGTTTCCTTGATTTCCTCACGGCTCATAAGAGGAACACGTTCCCTCATATTAAAGAAGCCGAATACTGCAAAGACAGCAGCAAGGATAAGCATAAAGTAAGCAAATCCCGAATAAACGCCTTCCATTGTAATACTCTTATTTATTTTTGGTAAAAGAGTTACAAGAACAGGAACGAGTGACGGAAGCCATGTGCCGAAAAGTTCAAAAAATTTCGTTATAGTGATAAGATCGTTACGTTCGTCTGTATTAGGGGTAATATTATAAATCATAAGATTCCAAGCGCCGAAGTAACTCATACCTAAGCCGTAAATAACAATTGCAATAGCAGCCCAAACTATTTTGCTTGTAGCACTTATATTGGGAGCCGTAAACATCATTGCACCGCCGACAAGCCATAACGGAAGCGGTATAATAAAGAAAGGTCTGATTCTGCCCCAACGTGTACGTGTTCTGTCGATAATTAAGCCTGAAATAGTATCGTCTACCGCATCATATATTGAAGCAAAGAGATTGATGTTTGCGTATGCGGTTGAATTAAGCTTTAAGAATTGTATCATAAAGAATTCTTTAAACGCATCAACAAACTGTGATAAATTCTTTTGACCGAAATTTACAAGCACATATGCTGCAATTTCTTTTGGTGTTAGGTAACGCTTGTGGGTATAGGCAAGCTTGTCAAGCTCATCCATTTCCTCCTGCGTTAATTCGTCTGCAAGTGTTTCTTCTGCCAAATTATTCCCTCATTTCTTAAGACACAAAGTCTTTGAAAATATAACACTACTATACTAACATATCATACATTCTAAATCAATACTTTTTTCTATTAATTGGTATAAATATTTAAAGAAATTAGAAATAATTTATTTGTATTTTCAATTAATTATTGACAATTAGTGCTAATCAATATAAAATAGTTTAAGTAAGTAACTTTGAAAGGGGTACACATTTATGGCAAGTACCTGTCCTAATTGCGGCAAAAAATTACATTTTTGGAACGTTAAAGCAGAGTGCTCCTCTTGTGGTGTTTCAATTCCTAACTATAATTGGCAGGAAAGATTGGAAGAGGATAGTGATAAGGCTGAAAAGCAATTTGCGGTTTTTTACAAATCGCTTAACAGAATAGCTTATTCTATTTGGGGAACAAAGCTAAGAATTGCAAGGCTTGTATTAACATTTTTACCTGCAATCGGTTTTATACTTCCTTGGGCTGATTTTAAAAGCGACGGTGCAAATTTCACGTTGACAATATATTCGTTGTTTAATAAAAATAATTCGCTTGTTGACTTTTTTAAAAGCTTCTTTGGCAATGCAGGTTTATATATGTCTAATATGAAGTTTGAAGGTTATAGCGGTCCGCTTACATTTGCTTGCTTGGGATATTTATTTTTTGTACTCAGTGCATTATTTATTATAATTGCTTTTTTGATGACAATTATACTTTGTAAAAAACCGAAAACAAAGGCTATGGTCGGACTTGACATTGTTTCAATCCTTTTTTCTGTAGCGGCTGTGGCTATGTTTGTTATGTCTGGCTCACTTGCAGGTCAGGTAACCGCATTCAATTTCGGTGATATGGCTGTCATAAACGGCAGTGCTTCTCTTGCATGGGGATATATTGTTGCCGTTGTACTTTTGCTTGTGGCTACAGGCATTAATATTGCTGTTGCTAAAGCTCCTGCTAAAAGCGACGAAACCCTTGAGGAAGAAAGACTTGCACGTAAGGCAGCAAAAGACGAGAAAGAAAGGCAGAAGGAAATCGAAAGAGAAAAGAATCGTGAGGCTTCTGAAAAAGCTGCTAAAGAGGAAGAAAAAAAGCGAGTTGAAGAGGCTAAAGCAAAGCTTGCAGCCAAAGCTGCAAAGAGAAAAAAATAAATCATTTTTAATTTGTTTCGGAGTAAAGCTTATGCATTACTCCGTTTTTTCTTGACCTATTGAACTCTATTTGATATAATTAAAATATATTATTTTAACTTTGTGAGGCTCAGCGAGATTATGGAAGAAAAAGAATTTAAAACAACTGAAAAAGCTGTTAAAGCTAAAAAGAAAATGGAACCGAAAAAGAAAAAAATAACAATTGCCTCAGTAATTGTAGGAATTATTGCCGTTATTGCGATTTTAATTGGTATAAATCAAACTGCAATTATGTCTGATATCAACTATGCCTTTATGCCGAAAAGTATTACACCTACTGTTGACGGCGTTCAGGTTGAGTTTTTTGTTTATAAAAATAAGGATTTCAATCAATTCAAGGATAAAAATACACCGCTTAAAGCTTTTGGCTATTATTATATAGATGAAAACGGTAAGAAAGTAGACTTAAGCTGGGATAAAGCTTATACAGTCTCAAAAGGCACTAAATTCACGCCAAATGTTTGGTTTATGATTCAGTCAGGGCAAAAGTTGTCGAAGTTTAAGGGTGTATCTTCAAAGGTTATTCCTATAATTGTACTTGTTGTCGTTGTTTTGCTGATTTATCTGTGGTTTAGAAGTTGGTGTAAAAGAGAAGACGCAAGAATGGAAGCTATGTATGGTAAAAAAGAGGATAGGCACAAAACCGGCAATAAAAAGAAAAAAACAAAATAATTAGCATCTTAAGGGGTTTTTATGAGCTACGATATGTTGTTTTCTCCTATGAAAATAGGTAATGTTGAAATTAAAAACAGAATAGTTATGGCGCCGATGTGTATGGGTTTTGGTCAATATAACGGCTGCGCTACCGAAACTATGATGGATTATTACGAAGAACGTGCCAAGGGCGGAGTAGGTCTTATTTTTACAGAGATTACTCGAATTAATGATATTACCGGTGCATCTTCATTCGGTCAACTTGGTATGAGCCATGATTATCAAATTCCGGCACTTCGTGAAATGGCTGATAGGATACATAAGCATAACTGTAAGATTATGGTTGAACTTCATCATCCGGGCAGGCAAAATCTCGGCTTGATGATAGGCACTGTACCGATTTGCAACATAGGCAGTAAGCTTATGGGTAATCTTTATACCAAAATATTAACACAAGCAGTAATTCCGCAAGGCAAAAAACTTCAGGATAAGCATATAGTTCCACGAACTGTTGCGCCGAGTAAGTGCGAACGCAGTAAAATGAGCGACAGCGTTAATCGTGAACTTTCCGTTAATGAAATAAAAAGAATTATCTGCCAATTTATTGAGGGCGCTGTAAGAGTTAAAAAAGCAGGGTGTGACGGTGTTGAACTTCATGCTGCCCACGGTTATTTGATTCAACAGTTTTTATCGCCAAATACAAATAAGCGCACTGACCAATACGGCGGAAGCTTAGAAAACAGAATGAGATTTTTGCTTGAAATTATTGACGGTATTCGTTCAAATTGCGGTAAAGATTTTCCGATTGTAGTTCGCCTTACGGTTGATGAAATGTATTCCGAAATCGGTCAAAACGGCAAGGGCTACAATTTAGAAGAAGGAATTAAAATGGCTAAAATCCTGAGTGATAAAGGCATTGATGCCATTGATGTTTCCTCTGCTGCTTATGATACATTTAATTATTGGCTTGAACCTACCACATTTACTCCGGGTTGGAGAAAATATCTTGCAAGCGAGGTAAAAAAGGTTGTTGATATTCCTGTTATAGCCGCTAACCTCATTCGTTCACCTAAACAGGCTGAAATGCAGCTTGAAGAGGGTACCCAAGATTTTATTTCACTTGGCAGGCCTCTTATTGCTGACCCTCATTGGGCAAACAAGGTTAAAAGCGGTAATGAAAATCTTATTAAACGTTGCGTTTGTTGTTTATATTGCTTTGAGAGTATGATGAAAGGTGCATATAAATATACTCACGGTAATTGCTCGGTTAATCCTTTTGTAGGCAGAGAAAATGTAAGCCTTAAGCAAAACGGTAACGGCAGAAAAGTTCTCATTATCGGTGCAGGATGCGCCGGATTAACTGCTGCTGAGCTTCTTTCAAAGCGTGGTTTTGATGTTACTGTTCTTGAAAAAGAAAGCAAGCAAGGCGGTCAGCTCAATTTAGCAAGTAAACCGCCTCATAAAGAAAAAATTAATTGGGTTTGCGAGGATTTACTTTCAAACGCAATAAACAGCGGTGCAAAAGTATTATTTAATACAAAAGCTGATAAAGATATTATTGCTTCTTATTCGCCTGAAATTGTTATTACTGCAACAGGCGGAAATGCAATTCATCCTAAATCATTTAACGGCGACAATGTTGTTACGGTTACCCAAGTTCTTAACGGCGATATTGATATTAGTAATAAAAAGGTTGCTGTTATAGGCTCAGGTATGACGGGTCTTGAAACAAGCGAACTTCTTGTATCTAAGGGTAACAAGGTGACTGTTGTTGAAATGGCTGATAAAATAGCGCCGGGGGCATGGTTTCAACAGCTTGATGATGCTTTGCCTGTTCTTGAAAAAGCAGGAACTGAGTTTTTAACATCCCATAAGCTTCTTTCTGTTTCTTCAAGCGGAATTGAACTTGAGAATTTGAAAGAAAAAAAAGCAGTTGCGATTAAAGTTGATTTAGTTGTTTTATCACTTGGAGTAAGAAGTGATAATTCTCTTTACAATGATATTAAAAACTCAGATTCTTATAAAGTATATAATATTGGCGACAGCAAGAAAATCGGTAGAATTGCAAACGCAACAGAGTCTGCATATCAGTTGGTGATGAATATTGAATAATATTTTTTATCGCCCGTCTGCAAGACAACTGTTAAGGAAAAAGCTTGATGAAATAAGCGTTAAGATTGAGGATAATCTTGATATTGATTTCAGCCACGTAAGTAAAAGAATTGATAATATTGAGGATTTTAATACTATCATTCTTGACCCGTTTTTATCCGGCGAAAAGCTGTTTTATCGTGGTGAGCGTATTAACGACCCAAACCGTCGCCTGCTTCCGACTTTTTACAGAGAGCAAAAATTTGCACTTGAAAATTCAGACCTTGGTATTAAGCATATTAATTCGGACTTTGTTTTTGATTATTATAAATCTCTTGGCGATTTTGTTTATGTATTTAACAAGACAATGGGTAATGCAAGTACTGAACACTTGTATGAGATTTCCGCTTTTGCGCAGCATTATTATCATTTGTCGCCGCTTATTGATTTCACTAAAAGTTTATATCCTTCGCTGTCATTTGCATTAAAGGACAGAACTTATTTTGACGAGGATATTGTTTTATATGTCTTAAAACTTCGAGATATGGACGATTATACAAGTGATATTCAGGTTGCTGATAAATGGCTTAATGAACTTAATGTTTACGTAAGCTATTTTGACGAAACAAGTGTAAAAAAATCTATTAAGGAACTTATTGAAAACAAGAAGGTGTCAATCTCTTCAGACTTTAGAAAGCATCTTGATTCTATTGCGTCAAATGCTGCTCCGAAAGCTAAGCTTATTGATGTTCCGACTAACACACGAATGAAATTTCAACAAGGCGTATTTATGCTTTTGACTGATTTTCAACTTTTCAACGATACATATCTTACGAAAAATATTCGTGACTCTTTTGAAATTAATAAGTATATTATAGATAAGGAAATTTGTCCTGTTTTAGTTAATATGGTTAAAAGTGAAGCACCTTGGTATACTTACGAAAATCTTATGGATATCGAATCAGCTTTTAAAAGCACCGTTTATAAAAAATAAAATGAAAAGTTCTCAAAATTGACCCGTTTGCCTAATTGTTAGATTTTTGTCTGACATTTTGTGTTGGGTCAAAATGAGAACTTTTCTTTTATATCTTTACTTTTATATTTTGTTGATATATAATAATGTCAATATTTTGATAAAAGGCGGTGAAATCTTGAGAATTAAGAAATTTGTAATGTCGCAATCACCGGCAAGAATAATAGCGTTCGGCTTTGCCGCAACTATCATTTTAGGCTCATTAATTTTAATGTTGCCGATAAGCCTTAATGACGGCGTTAATTTAAAGTATATTGACTCTCTTTACACTGCAACAAGTGCTGTTTGCGTTACAGGGCTTATAACTGTTGACCCGGCAAATACCTTTACTCCGTTTGGCAGATTTATTCTTGCAGTATTAATTCAAATCGGCGGCTTGGGTATTACTTCGCTTGGTACAGGAATTATTATTGCAATGGGCAAAAGAGTTAATTTCAAAAGTCGCAGCCTTGTCAAAGAAGCATTAAATCTTAACTCCGGTAAGGGGATAGTTAAATTTATAAAAGAAATATTTTTTACAACTATTTCTTTTGAATTAATCGGAACAATTTTAAGCTTTATTGCATTTTCTAAAGACTTTAGTTTCTCAAAAGCTCTTGGTATCAGCGCTTTTCACTCAATAGCCGCTTTTAATAATTCCGGATTCGATATACTCGGCAATTTTCAAAGCCTTGCGGCATATAAAAACAACGTATATCTCAATGTTGTAACCTGTATGCTAATCATTTTAGGTGGTATAGGTTTTTTTGTAATTAAAGACATAAAGACAAATAAACTTAAATGGAAGTCGCTTTCTATGCATTCAAAGGTTGTTATTTGGGTTACCGTTATTTTAATTATTTTCGGTGCCGTTATGATTAAATTAACTAATAATATTACTTGGCTGGGTGCATTATTTAACAGTGTTTCGGCACGAACTGCAGGCTTTTCTACTTTTAATTTGAGCAATTTTTCAAATGCCGGCATAATTGTTATGATAGTTTTAATGTTTATCGGTGCTTCTCCCGGCTCAACCGGAGGCGGTATTAAAACGACGACTGTTTTTGTTTTATTCAAGGGAATTGTATCTGCTGCAACTAATAAAGGCGAAAAAGCTTTTAAGTATGCAATACCTAAAAATGCTTTTAGAAAAGCGGCGGTAGTTACTGTCTTGGGAATAAATGTGGTTTTAATAGGCACATTTTTAATTTCGATTTTTGAACCTCAGTTAGAACTCAGAGATATACTGTTTGAAGTGGTATCCGCATACGGTACAGTAGGTTTAACAACAGGTATTACGACCTCGCTTTCCGCTGCTTCAAAAATCCTTTCAATGATAATTATGTTTATAGGAAGGCTTGGACCTATGACAATTGTTACTCTTTGGTATTTTTCAAGAGGGGAAAGGGTAACTTTTCCCGAGGGCAATATTTCAATAGGATAAGGTGAAATTATGTTTAAAAAATCTAAAAACAATAAAATGACTTACGGCATAGTAGGTCTTGGCAGATTTGGCACTGCTTTGGCACTTGACTTAGCTGAATCAGGCTCTGAAATCATAGCTATTGACAGCAATGAGGAAAAAGTACGTGAAATAAGAGAAGTAACTGAAAATGCGTTTATAGTTAATAATCTTGAAAAGAAAACGCTGATTGAAACCGGTATTCAAAATTGCGATGTTGCAATCGTATGTATCGGAGAACACATGGATTCTTCTATTCTTACTACGCTTAATCTTGTTTCACTGGGCATTCCGAAGGTTATAGCAAAAGCTATGAGTGCAGAACACGGTGTCATTCTTGAAAAGCTCGGGGCTGAGGTAGTATTTCCTGAAAGAGATATGGCAATTCGCCTTGCAAGCAGACTTGAAACCGAAAGAATGCTTGATTTCGTTCAACTTAGTGAAAGAATTAATGTTTCAAAAATGGTTGTGCCTGATAAATTTATCGGCAAAAGTGTTGAGGATATTAATCTTCGCAAACATTTTGGTCTGAATATAATTGCTATTGAAAATAACGATAACGTAAACGATATTATTACTCCCGACTATAAATTCAAGCAAAACGATATACTTTTCCTTTCCGGCAGTAAGGACGGAATACTCGAACTTAGCGTTTGGTCTAAAAAATAAAAATATCTATTGACTTGATAACGAAAACACGATAATATTGTATTCAATATATCTAAGGAGATGGTTTTGTGGATCCGCTACCTCGAAGTAGCTTTTTTACTGTTTATTCTTTACCTTTAAAGATTTGTAATGTAGTTCTTAACAACAGGCTGTGCGTATTTAGCTATATAATTAATTAGCTTTTTTAGGATGCACATAATTACATTATTATTTGGAGGTTAAATTACTTAAATGATTAAACAAATATTATTACAGATTATACTTATAGCTCTTAATGCCTTTTTTGCAGCAACTGAAATCGCAGTTATTTCACTTAATGAAAAAAAGGTTAGGGCTCTTGCAGAGGACGGCAATAAAAAAGCTGTAAAAATGCTTAAAATAATTGAAGAACCTACTCAATTCCTTTCAACAATTCAGATAGGAATTACCCTTGCAGGTTTTCTTGGTTCTGCTTTTGCTGCAGACAATTTTGCCGAGGTTTTATCGGCTGCTATTTCAAAAGCATTTAATTTATCGGCTGATAATACCAAAATTATTAATACAGTTGCTGTTGTGCTTGTAACTCTTATTTTATCGTATTTTACTCTTATTTTCGGTGAACTTGTCCCAAAACGAATTGCTATGAAGCATAAGGAAAAGCTTGCAAATTCAGTTTGTGGCATTATTTCCTTTTTAGCTGCTGTTTTAAAGCCTATTATTTGGTTTTTAACTATTTCCACTAATGCAGTTTTAAGACTTGTCGGTATCGACCCTCACGAAAAAGAAGAACCTGTATCGGAAGAAGATATTGTACTTATGCTTGACGCAGGTGCTGACGAGGGATCTCTCGACCATGACGATATTGAATACATAAAAAATGTGTTTAAACTCGATAAAATGACTGCTGAGGACGTTATGACTCCGAGAAAATCTGTTATCAGCATTTCATACGATGCAAGTGATAAGGAAATACTTGAAATTATCGAAGAAGAAAGTTATTCACGTATTCCTGTTTATGAAGATAACCCTGATAAAATAATCGGTATTCTTCACGCTTGTGATTATTTGTTAAAAAGAAATGAAAAAAATTTCGATTTAAAATCTATACTGCATACTCCTGTTTTTGTTCCTGAAACCGTCAGTCTTGACGTTTTGTTTAAGGATATGCAAACAGACCATAATCATTTGGCAGTAGTTGTTAATGAATACGGCGAAACCTCAGGCATTGTTACTATGGAAGATATACTTGAGGAAATTGTTGGCGAGATTTGGGACGAACGAGATGAAGAAATCGACGAATTTAAGAAAATAGGCGATAACACCTATAAAGTTCTTTGCACTGCTTCGCTTGAAGACTTCAGAGAATATTTTAAATTAGAAGATGAGGAAGAACTTGACGTATCTACGGTCAATGGTTGGATTACTGAAATAACAGGTATTATTCCGGAGGTTAATTATTCTTTTGATTATAAAAATCTAACTGTTACAATAACGAAAGCTGACCAATTTATGACCCACGAAATAAAAGTGGTTGTTCATCCAAACGAGGCTTTAAAAAACGAAGAATGATTTTTAAAATACACTCCCCTTGGGAGTGTATTTTTTTACATTTTTAGATAATAAATTCATAATATCTCTTGAAAATCTATTTTTAACTTATTATAATAAAATTAGTTATATATTTAGAAAAGAGGCATAAGAATGGTATCACAGATTTTCGCCATAGTAATATTTGTGCTTATGTTTGCACTAATAATTATGGATAAAATTCCTCGCCATTGGGTTACTCTCGGTTGCGGTCTCGCTACAATTATTATAGTATTCGCTATTTGTATGAGAAGCCCAAATGCGATTATTGAAACTTTAAACATAAAAAGCATATTTACCACGGAGTTTTGGCACACTTCAGGTAAAGGAAGCGAAAGTTCAAGCGGTATAAATTGGGCAACCATAATTTTTATCGCAGGAATGATGGTAATGGTTGAAGGTATGGCTAAAGCCGGATTTTTCCGTTGGCTTTGCCTGACAATCGCTAAGGCTGTTAAATATAAGGTTATGCCGATACTTGTAACATTTATGATTATGAGTGCTGTTCTTTCAATGTTTATTGACAGTATTACGGTTATTCTTTTCCTTGCGGCAGTAACAGTTGAACTTTCGCAATTGCTTAAGTTTAGTCCTGTTCCGATGGTTTTAGCTGAAATTTTTTGTGCTAACCTTGGCGGTTCTGCAACAATGTGCGGTGATCCTCCAAATATTATAATCGGTACTGCTCTCGGATATAGTTTTGCCGATTTTCTTACGAATACAGGTCTTATCGCAGGAATTGCTCTTATTGCAATTATTATTTTCTTCTTCTTTGCATTTAAAAAGGAACTTACTGCAAACAAGGATGAAAAAATAGACCCGTCAACATTTCCTAATCCCGGCGACGCTATTGAAAATAAAAAGGATTTCATAGTAAGCACAATTATTTTTATCATTGCAATTGTTCTTCTTGTAACTCATGCTCAAACAGGCTTGACTGTTGCATTTATCGGCGTTGTAATTGCTCTTATCACCCTTATTACCTCATTCAAGCACATAGGTGTTATTCTTAAAAAAGTTGATTATAAAACGCTTTTATTCTTTGTTGGCTTGTTTATCGTAGTCGGCGGTTTGGAGCAAACAGGTGTTCTTGAAATGATTGCTTCGTTTATTGAAAAAGTATGCGGCGGAAATGTATTTGCAATGGTACTTATCATTATGTGGATTTCTGCAATTGCAAGCGCATTTGTTGATAATATTCCGTTTGCGGCAACAATGGTTCCTGTTATAAAAAGTCTTGCGGCAACTACAGTCGGCGCCCAGCTTCCTGTTTTGGCTTATGCGCTTTCAGTCGGTACGGATATCGGCGGCAGTGCAACACCAATAGGTGCTTCGGCAAACGTTGTAGGCACTTCGGTTATTTCTAAAGCAGGTCATCCTGTCGGATGGGGCAAATATTGCAAAACGGCAATTCCTGCTACCGCTATAGTAATTATTATTGCTATGATTGTAATTAAATTAAGATATTTCTAAGAGGTGAATAGGTATGGCAAAACAATTTATCATTTCTATTGGCAGAGAATACGGTTCGGGTGGTCGTGTTATTGCCGAACATCTTGCAAAAACACTTAATGTTAAATTCTATGATAAAAATATTATCGAGCATATAGCCCAAGAGAAAAAACTTAATCTTGACCAACTTAAAAAGTATGATGAAAAAGCTCGTAATATTTGGCTTTCAAGGTCTGTTGACGGTCTTAGCAACTCACCTGAGGATACTATTGCTCAGATGCAATTTGATTTTCTTAAAGAAAGAGCGCAGGCAGGGGAATCCTTTGTGGTTTTGGGCAGATGTGCAAGCTACATTTTAAGAGATTTTGATTGCATGATTAAGGTCTTTGTTACCTCTGATATGCATCATAAGATGGAACGTATTGCTTCAATTGAACATCTCGACCCTGTTATGGTTGAGGATATGATTATTAAAAATAATAAAAAGAGAAAGGCTTATCATAATTTCTATTCTAAGGAAAAATGGGGCGATTCCCGTTATTATGATTTAATTATCAGTACCTCAAAAATCGGAATAGACGGCGCTTGCGACGTTGTTCTTGATTATGTAAATAAAATAATAGAAGATTAATATAAAAAGGTTGTCTGATTGGGCAACCTTTTTTATATTAAAAATCATATTTAATGTTACAAAACCGTGATTGATTTAACTGTTTTCTTGACTTTGATATCATTATTTTGTATGCTTATATTGAGGTGATAATATGAATTATGAAGAGCTTATGAGCATTAAAGTAATACCGAAAGATATCGCAAAATCGCAGTCAAAATCACTTGTAAATAATTTATATCATACTCCTTATAAGGATGAAATTCGTCTTTTTTCCTGTATCTAACAGGGCAATCTTAAAAAACTGATTTTTGAAATGACTCAACTCGGAATACAAAATATAACAGTCGGTCAAATGTCTGATGATGAGCTGAAACAGCAAAAATATATGGCTGTAAGTTTTATAACACTTGCGACAAGATATGCTATTCAGGGCGGTATGAATGAAAATAATGCATATTCATTTTCCGATAGTTTTATATTAAAGATTGATAAAGCCAAAAATAAAGCGGCAGTCAATTCTTTAATCGTTGATGCCGCAATTGAACTTACAAATAAAGTAAATCTTTGTCAAAAAAAATTCAATTATTCACCGCATATAAGAAAGTGTGTTGCATATATTAATAAGAACTTAAATGAAAAGCTGACTGTAAACAGCGTTGCAAAATATTGTAATCTTTCAAGTGATTACCTTTCACGCATATTCAAGGAGGAGATGGGAGTTAATTTAAGCGCATATATTACTCATCAAAAACTGGAAATGTCACAAACGCTTCTTTTTGAAGGATATGACAGTGATAATATATGCTATTTGCTCGGCTTTTCAAGCCAATCTCATTATATTTCGCTTTTTAAAAAGGAGTATGGCATTACTCCGGGTGAATTTGTTGCACTTACAAGGTAAAAAAGGACTGCTCAAAAATTAAGCTTGAGCAGTCCTTTTGATTTATTTTGTTTTTATGCTCTTGGTGCTTGAGTATGAAGAATAGTATTTTTTGCCGTTAATTATTTTGTAGCTTCTCAGTTTAACATAATATTTCTTGCGTGATTTTAATTTCTTTACTGTAACACCGGTTGATTTTTTGCCGGCTTTAACTGTTTTTGTTGTTTTTCTTGTAAATTTTGATGAGGTTGAATATTTTATCTCATATCCGCTCACATTCTTATCTTTTTTCCAAGAAACATTAAGTTGTTTCTTCGATTTTGATTTAAGCTTCTTTTGAGTTGGCTTTTTTGGCTTAATTATAAAGTTTGCTGTCTTGCTGCCAAAGAATATACCGTTAAAATCAATCTTAACAGTTGCTTTACCGGGCTTAGTATTGCCTGAATACTTAACCGTATAATATGCTGCCGGGATTTTTTGACCGCTTTGATTAAATACCGTTACGCTTGGTTTTTGTGCTTTTCCATTATACGTAACGCTCGATTTTGACAGTTTGACGGTGAGATTTTGAGCGTCAGTCATCAAGATGACATTTTGGTCAATTTGGCTGTCACTGTATTGCCACATATAAGCAAATGAATTAGTATTTCCGATTGAAGTATTGCCCTTAGTCATAGGTGAAGAAGTGTAATCAGCACACCATAATTTAATGCCGTTTTGCGAAAGTAAATCGGCATTAATAAACGTGTTAAACCAATATGTATTTGAATAAACCATTGTGTCATATCCGTTTTGAGATAAAAGGGAAGTAAACAAAAATGCGTTATTTGTTATTGCATTTTTATCAAGTTTTGAAGATATTGAGCTATCTTCAATATCGTAAGCAACAGGATAAGTCATTAATGCTTTAGCCTCTTGCGAAAGGGTAGATAACGTGTTAATTGTAAATTGCGCTTCAGTTTGTGCTTCAGCAGAATTAAAAGCATAAGAATAAAGGTATACACCGAAATTCATTCCTGCATTAACTGCGTTTTGAACGTTCTCATAAAATTTATTGTCAAGGTGATTGAAATATCCAAGTCTTATCATAACGAAACTGTAACCCTGAGCTTTTAAGGCTGATAAGTTAACATTATCATTATGCTCAGATATATCAACGCCTGAAATATAATAATTATCGGCATAGGCACTGACAGGTATTATAACTGTGCAAATAGTCATTATTAATGATAAAATGATGGATATGATTTTCTTATTCATAATGTTGTCCTTTCTTAAAACCAAGTTGGTTTTTTATTCATTTTGCACCCACGGTATGCAATTCCCGGTGCAAGTTTGTCCCCGTTTCTGCAAAGAAGTTCATCCACTCTCACAAAAGAGTAGCCTTGCGACTGAAGTGTGTCAATAGCTCTTAGTGCAGCTTTAACCGTTGTTTGCTTTGTATCGTGTAAAAGAAGAATTTCACCGTCGTGTGCTTTGTTTACAATATAATTATAGACGTAATCCTCATCCTGATGCTTCCAATCAATTGAGTCATTAGTCCATTTAACCGCAATCATATCATCAATAGCGTTTAACGTATTGCCAAAGTAATGACCGTATGGCGGCCTGTAAAACTTAACGTCTGTTCCGGTTATTTCTTTGATTACTTTATTTGTTGAATATATTTGCTCTTTTATAGTACCCTTATTTGTTTTTAGCATATCAATGTGTGTATATGTATGATTGCCGAGAAGGTGCCCATCTGCAACAATGTTTTTTAATACAGATGCATTTTTTACGGCTTTTTTACCAAGAACGAAAAATGTTGCTTTCGCTCCTTTCTGATTAAGCCCGTCTAAAAGAGTTTGAGTATAGTCACTCGGACCGTCATCAAAGGTTAGTGCAATCATTTTTCTGTTTGGATTTTGAACTTCTACGCTGTAATTTTTTTGAAAGGGCGTAAAAATGTAACTTGATATAATAAATGCAATTACAATCATTATTATAAACATATTTATACGCTTTGAGTTTATTTTTGAATTTGTCATTATGTTACCTCTTATCAACTATAAGATACCATATTTTATTAAGTATTACAATGATTTTTCCGTTTCTTAGAATTTTCTTAATAATCTGTTGACAAAATGAGCGTTTACCAATATTATTAATCTTGAGGGATGTTTATGAATAATTTTGAATGTGAACAGTTTTTGGAATTAACTTTGTCGCTCGGCAGGCAATACGTTGAAACGGGTGCCGAGATTAAAAGAGTGGAAGATTCGCTTTACAGAATTTACAAGGCATACGGCTTTGAAAATATAGAAATTTATGCAATTACAAGCCTTATTGTCGTAACAATAAAAGGACCTGACGGGACTCATTACACGCAAAGTGTTCGTGTAACTTCCGGCGGTACTGACCTTGGCAGGCTTGAGGATATTAATGCACTTATAAGATATATTTGTACAAATAAACCTAACTTAGTCAAGCTTAGCGATATTATAAACAACCCTAAAAAAACCAAGCCCAAAAAGCTTCTGAAATGCATTGGATATATGCTTGCCGCAGGTGGTTTTGCGGTTTTTTTCGGTGGAGATATGCTTGACGGTACGGCAGCCGCAGTTATAGCAATTGCCGTCTATTTTATGGATTATAACTTTAAACTACGCAATATTAATAATGTTATTTATACTTTCATTGCAAGTCTCGTTTCGGGTGTAATTGCGCTGATATTTACTCATTTTGGCTTCGGAAATAATGTTGACAAAGTGATGATAGGTGTAATAATGCTTCTCATTCCGGGGCTGTTGCTTGTTAATTCAATCAAGGAAATGTTTAATCGTGATATAGTAACAGGGCTTTATCGCTTTGTGGAGGCAGTATTTGTTGCTGTTGCCATTGCAGGAGGCTTTGCCGTTTCCGTTCTGCTTTTAGGAGGTGTTCTTAAATGAATAAAGAAATTCTTCAAATTATTATGGCAGGCATCGGTACTTTAGGCTTTTCAATTTATTTTAGAGTTAGCGAAAAAAATGTTGCCGCATCAACGGTAGGCGGTGCTGTAGGATTTGCTTTCTATCTTTTAATTTTTAAGCTTACCAAAAGTTTGTTTTTTGCAAATTTTGCCGCAGCATTTTTGATTTATCTTTACAGTGAACTTTGCGCACGAATTTTGAAAGCGCCTTCAAATGTATTTTTAGTTCCGGGAATCATTCCTCTTTTACCCGGAGGTGCACTATATTATACTATGTACGGAATAGTAAATTCCAACAGTAAAATGCTTTACAGAAACGGAATTGATACAGTAATTATGACTGTCGGTATTGCAACGGGTATAGTTGTCGGAACAGTTACAATTAATTATTTGATTAAATTTGAAAAGAATGTAAAGAAAAACTAATAAAAAGAACGACTTTCGGGACACCCCGTCAGCCGTTCTTTTTTATTCTGTCAATTTAAAATTTGTTGAATTTTACCATTTCATCAATGTCAATATGCTTGTAATGAAGTGGATTAATTTGAGCATCATCAGCCGGGTAACCGGTCGGCATAAATGAAATTACGTCAAGATTTTCGGGAATGTTTAATACCTTTTTTGCAATATCAGGATTTAATGCCATAACCCAAGTTGTGCCAAGTCCCAATTCCTGAGCTTGAAGCATCATTTGAGTCATTGCAATACTGCTGTCAACCTCTGCCGACGAAATTCCATCGTATTTTCTTGTCCAAGCCTTTGACCTGTCAACACACATAACAAAAATAAGGGGAGCGTCAAATGTGTATCTTGTGCATTTTTCATCATCAAGTGCTTTAATTATATTCTTATCTGTTAACACTAAAATTCTTTGCGGTTGAAGATTGCAGGCAGTCGGTGCAACAAGCGCAGCTTCAAGTATTTTTTCAATTTTTTCCTTTTCTACCGGTGTATCCTTAAATTTTCTGCATGAATATCTATCTTTTATAAGTTCTTCAAATTTCATTGTGTTGCCTCCTTTTTTATTTATTTTATCAAATTATTTTTGATAGCACAATAATATTTAACAAATTTTTCTTTAATTTTTTGTGTTAATCTGTTAAAATACCTTTATCACCTTGAAAGGATACATTATGGATATTTTACAAAAACTCACTAATGAATTTTCGCTTAAGCCTTGGCAGGTTGAAAATACAGTAAAACTTATTGATGACGGAAACACTATTCCTTTTATTGCAAGATACAGAAAAGAAGTCACTGGCTCGCTTGATGACCAATTACTGAGAAATTTGTCTGAAAGACTTACTTATCTTCGCAATATGGAGGAGCAAAAAGATAAGATTATTTCATCTATAGAAGAGCAGAATCTTATGACTGATGAAATAAGAAAATCTATTGAAAATGCGACAACATTAACAGAACTTGAGGATATATACAGACCGTTTCGTCCTAAACGTAAAACAAGAGCTTCTGTTGCAAAAGCTAAGGGATTGCAAGGTCTTGCTGATTTTATTTATGCTCAGGATAAAAATTGCTCATCACCGATTGAAGAAGCCGAAAAATATCTTAATGACGAGGTTGAAAGCATTGAGGACGCAATCAACGGCGCTAAGGATATTATTGCTGAATATGTTTCAGATGACCCGTCAGGCAGAAAAATGCTTAGATATTCTATCAAAAAACACGGTAATATTGTTGTTACAGGTACAAAAGACGACCTTGGCGTATATGAAATGTATAAGGAATATACAGAGCCGATTTCAAGCGTAGCGCCACACCGTGTTTTGGCATTTAACAGAGGTGAGAAGGAAGGTTTCTTAAAGGTTGGTATTGATTATGATAAAATCACAGCTTTAACAATTCTTTATAATCTTCATATTAAGGAAAGCTCACCGACAGAGGAGCTTGTAAAGGAAGCTATTGATGATTCGTATTCAAGGCTCATATTCCCATCAATTGAGCGTGAACTGCGTAATTCATTAACAGAAAATGCCGATGAAAAAGCAATAGGAGTATTTGCTGAAAATACAAGGCATTTGCTAATGCAACCCCCTGTTAAAGGCAAAGTAACTTTAGGCCTTGATCCCGGTTACAGAACAGGTTGTAAAGTTGCTGTTGTTGATGAAACTGGCAAAGTGCTTGATACTAGTGTTATTTATGCTGTTCCTCCTCATAACAAGGTTGAACAGGCTAAGAAAATCATTAAAGACCTTGTTAAAAAATATAATGTTCAAATGTTTGCAATCGGTAACGGTACTGCATCTCATGAAACTGAGGTTTTTGCCGCTGACGTTATTAAAGAGCTTAACTGCGGTATAACATATATGGTTGTAAGTGAAGCAGGCGCTTCGGTTTATTCAGCTTCAAAGCTTGCGGCAGAGGAGTTTCCTGAATATGATGTATCGCTTAGAAGTGCTGTTTCTATTGCAAGACGTTTGCAGGACCCGCTTGCCGAACTTGTTAAGATTGACCCCAAGGCAATCGGAGTCGGTCAATATCAGCACGATATGCCTCAAAATCAACTATCAAGTGCACTTGACGGTGTGGTTGAAGATTGTGTAAACTCGGTTGGTGTTGATCTCAATACGGCTTCCGCTCAACTTCTCAATCGTGTTGCAGGTGTTTCAAGCAAAATCGCTAATAATATAGTAAATTACAGGCAGGAGCACGGAGTATTCAAATCACGTGATGAATTAAAAAAGGTTTCAATGCTCGGTCCTAAGGCGTTTGAGCAATGTGCAGGCTTTTTAAGAGTTGCCGAAAGCGAAAATGTTCTTGATAATACCGCCGTTCACCCCGAAAGTTACGATGCGGCACGTAAGCTTTTGAAAATCTGCTCAGTATCTGACGATGACGTAAGGAAAGGGATTGTATCGGCTGTAGGAAAATATGTTGAAAGTGTTGGCACGTCTGCGCTTGCAAAGCAACTTGATATCGGCGAACCGACCCTTATTGATATAACTAAAGAAATTTCAAAACCGGGAAGAGACCCTCGTGATGAACTTCCGGCACCTATGCTTCGTACCGATGTTATGGGTATTGAAGATTTAAAGGTAGGTATGGAACTTAAGGGTACTGTTCGTAATGTAATTGATTTCGGAGCTTTTGTAGATATCGGTGTTCATCAAGATGGCCTTGTTCATATTTCTCAAATTACTAACAAATATATCAAACATCCCGGTGACGTATTGAAGGTAGGGGATATTGTCACAGTTTGGGTGATTTCCCTTGATATCGATAAAAAACGTATAGGATTAACGATGAAGAAACCAAAGGATTAATGGAAATTAAGATTATTAAAAGCAACAGGAAAACGCTTTCGCTTTCTGTAGATGATGATATGTGTGCCGTTGTTAAAGCTCCTTATTTTGTCACAAACAGGGAGATTAATGCTTTTGTTTCAAAAAATGAAGCATGGCTTGAAAATACAATTGAACACAAGAAGAAAAAGTTTGAAAAATATGATATAAGCGATGATGAAAAAAATAAACTTATTAATCTTGCAAAGGAATACTTGCCCGAAAGAGTTGATTATTATTCAAGGCTTATGAATGTTAAGCCGACAGGTATTAAAATTACTTCCGCCAAAAAGCGTTTTGGGTCTTGTAGCGGCAAAAATTCAATTTGTTTTTCATATTATTTGATGCTATATCCCAAAGAAGCAGTTGATTACGTAGTTGTTCACGAACTTGCACATGTCAGGCATCATAATCACAGTAAGGATTTTTATAATTTTGTCAGTGAATTTATGCCTGATTATAAAGAGCGTGAAAAACTTTTGAAAACTGATTAAATAATTTCAAATTTTGACAAAATAAGTATTGACATACGTATAACGTTCTGTTATAATGTCAACTGTTGAGCGAGAGTGGCGGAATCGGCAGACGCGCACGTTTGAGGGGCGTGTGGGGCGACTCGTACGGGTTCAAGTCCCGTCTCTCGCACCAAAAATAGCAGATACCATTTGGTATCTGCTATTTTTTATAAGTATTGCATTGTATTATTGACGGTTTTCAAAAAAAGTTCTTGACTTTATTCGTTAAATCTATTATTATATCTATTGCACGCTGGTGTGGCGAAATCGGCAGACGCAAGGGACTTAAAATCCCTCGGTAGCAATACCGTACCGGTTCAAGTCCGGTCACCAGCACCAAAAAGGAGCAGCTTATGCCGCTCCTTTTTTATTTTGTGTTTTTTTATAAATATATAATATACTACTTGAAAAATATAAATTAATATTGTAAAATTATTTTGATTTAATGTACACTTTGTTTTGGAGAAATTTTATGAGTAACTTTAAACTTAACGGCAGTGAGTGCCTTGGAATCGAATTTGGTTCAACAAGAATTAAAGCAATATTAATTGATGACGAGTTTAATGTTTTGGCGACAGGCAGCTACGATTGGGAAAACAAACTTGTTGATGGATATTGGACCTACAGTATTGATGATATTTGGCATGGTTTACAATCGGCATATAAGTCACTTAATGATGAATGTGAAAATAAGTTTTCTTCTAAAATCACCTCGCTTTCCGCAATAGGATTTTCTGCTATGATGCACGGCTATTTGGCGTTTGATAAGGACGATAATTTGCTTGTCCCTTTCAGAACTTGGAGAAATACAACCACGGCTCAGGCGGCACGGGAATTAACAAGAGTATTCAATTTCAATATTCCTCAACGTTGGAGCATTGCTCATTTATATCAAGCAATTCTCAATAATGAGGAGCACGTAAAGGATATTTCATATATAACGACTCTTGCAGGATATGTTCACTATAAGCTAACAGGTAAAAAGGCTTTAGGAATAGGCGATGCATCAGGAATGTTCCCTATAGACAGCGATATTAATAACTATAACCAAGAAATGCTTGAAACATTTTCAAATCTTGAAAATGTTAAGCAGTTTGATTGGAATATTAAAGACATTTTACCTAAAGTGCTTTTGGCGGGCGAAAATGCAGGTACTTTGAGTGATGATGGAGCTAAGCTTTTAGACCCAAGCGCCACACTTAAAGCAGGTGCATTAATGTGTCCGGCTGAAGGTGATGCAGGAACAGGTATGGTTGCAACAAACAGCGTTGCTCAAAGGACCGGTAATATTTCTGCGGGCACGTCTATATTTTCAATGATAGTTCTTGAAAAGCAGCTTTCAAGGGTTTATGAGGAAATTGATATGGTGACAACCCCAACAGGTAAGCCCGTTGCCATGGTGCATTGCAATAATTGCTGTACTGACCTTGATTATTGGGTTAAACTCTTTATCGAATTTTCTTCTCTTTCAGGTAGTAATCTTACTAAAGGTGAAATATACGATTTGCTTTATAACGAAGCATTAAAAGGTGACAGTGATTGCGGCAAAATTGTATCAATTAACTATTTTTCAGGTGAACCGGTTACAGGATTTTTACAAGGAAGACCAATGGTGTTAAGAAGTGAAAATTCTAATTTTAATCTTGCTAATTTTATGAGAACACATATTTATTCTGCCATTGCTACACTTAAAATCGGAATGGAAATTCTTGAAGAAGAAAATGTCGATATTGATAAGCTTATGGGTCACGGCGGTTTATTTAAGACAAAATATGTAGGTCAAAAACTAATGGCAGGCGCTATGAAAACCCCTGTTTCGGTTTTATCAACCGCAGGCGAAGGCGGCGCTTGGGGAATTGCAGTTCTTGCAAGTTACGCTAAGAATAACTTCGGTTTGCCACTTGAAGAATTTTTGGATAAAAAAGTATTTTCCAAATATGAAATTTCAACCGTAGAGCCTGATATTAATGACGTAAACGGTTTTGAAAAATATATAACGCTTTATAAAAAATCATTGGCGGTTGAAAAATCGGCTGTTGAAAATATTTAAGGAGAGTAATTATGGCTATTAAAGATTATGAATTTTGGTTTATTGTAGGCACACAGCATCTTTACGGCGAAGAAATATTTGCCGACATTAATTCACATGCGCAGGATATGTGCGACGAATGGAGCAAAAAGCTTCCTTGCAAGGTTGTTGCCAAGCCATGTGTTAAAACATCAAGTGAAATATTGAATGTAATCGAACAAGCCAATAATACGCCTAATTGTGCGGGTATTATTACTTGGATGCATACGTTTTCACCGTCAAAAATGTGGATTTCAGGTCTAAATGCACTTAATAAACCTTATCTTCATGTTAATACACAATATAATCGTGACATTCCGTGGGATTCTATTGATATGGACTTCATGAATCTTAATCAGTCTGCTCACGGTGACAGAGAGCACGGATATATTCATGCAAGAATGAGAAAGAAAGTCAAGGTTATAGCCGGCTATTGGAAAGACGAACAATTCCAAAACAAAATGGGAATTTGGATGAGAGCTGCTATAGGTGCAAGTGAATCGAGAAAGCTTCGTGTTCTTCGTATTTCGGATAATATGAGAAATGTTGCCGTAACAGACGGTGATAAAATTGAAGCGCAAATCAAACTTGGCTGGCAGGTTGACCATTACGGAGTAGGAGATATCATTAAGTATGTCAATGCTGTAACCGACGATGAAATCGACGCACAAATGCAGGTATATAAGAATAATTACGAATTTGACACTGATAATATCGACTCTGTTCGCTATCAGGCAAGGGAAGAAGTTGCAATAAAGAAATTCCTTGATGAAAACGGTTTCGGTGCTTTTCATACCAACTTTGAGGATTTACAGGAGCTTCGACAGCTTCCCGGTCTTGCCGCACAGGATTTAATGCGCCAAGGTTACGGTTTTGGTGCAGAGGGAGACTGGAAAGTTGCCGCTATGACAAGAATTATGAAGCTTATGGCTGAGGGTATGAACGGCGGTACAGCGTTTATGGAAGATTATACCTATCACTTTGAGCCCGGCAATGAAATGCTTTTAGGCTCGCATATGCTCGAAGTTTGCCCAAGTATTGCGGCTAATAAGCCGAAAATTCAGGTGCATCCTCTCGGCATCGGCGACAGGGAAGACCCGGCTCGTCTTGTTTTTAAAGCGCAGACAGGTAATGCTATTGTAGTTACTCTTGTTGATATGGGTGACAGGCTAAGAATGATTGTTAATGACGTTGAATGTAAAGAGCAGGTAAATGATATGCCAAAGCTTCCTGTTGCCGGTGTGCTTTGGAAGCCTCTTCCTTGTCTTCAAACCTCTGCAGAAGCTTGGATTTATGCAGGCGGTGCTCATCACTCTGTTCTCTCGTACTCACTTACGGCAGAACATATGAGAGATTTTGCTGAGATTATGGGTATAGAATTTATCCATATAAATAAAAACACAGAAATTAATTCTTTCAAAAAAGAACTTTTTTACAACGACGTTGCATATAAGCTTGGTATGTAAGGAGATGGCATAAATGTTAGAAAAGCTTAAAGAAGATGTCTTTAAAGCAAATCTTCAGCTTGTGAAATACGGTCTTGTTGTTCTTACATGGGGAAACGTTTCGGGTATTGACCGTGAAAAAGGATTGTTTGTAATAAAACCGTCCGGTGTGCCATATGATGATATGAAAGCATCTGATATGGTTGTTATGGATTTGAACGGAAACAAGGTTGAGGGTGATTTAAATCCTTCCTCTGACACACCTACTCATCTTGAACTTTACAGAAACTTTCCTGAAATAGGCGGTATAGTTCATACTCATTCACCATGGGCATGTTCTTGGGCGCAAGCCGGCAGAGACGTTAACGCTTACGGAACAACTCATGCTGACTTTGCAAATTGCTCAATTCCTTGCGCAAGGGGATTAAGTGAAGCTGAGGTTAATAGCGAATATGAGCTTAACACAGGTAAAGTTATTGTTGAAGAATTTAAGAACAGGGGAATAAGCCCTGAGGAATGTCCTGCAATTTTAATTCATAGGCATGGGCCTTTTACTTGGGGAAAAAATCCGTTTAAAGCCGTTGAAAATGCTTTAATTCTTGAAGAAGTTTCAAAAATGGCTTATCAAACAGAACAAATCGCCGCACTTGATAATGAATCTAATATAGGCATTGAGCAGTATTTGCTTGATAAGCATTATCAAAGAAAGCATGGAAAAAATGCTTATTACGGACAAAATAAATAGGAGAATGATTATGAAAAAAAGTTTAAGCTTAATTGTATCTGTATTATTTGCAGCATTGTGTCTTGGATTTTCTTTTTCAGCTTATGCCGATGATGCAAAGGTGCTTACAGATACAAACGTAACTCTTTCACAGCAGAGCTTTGTTTATGACGGCACAGCTAAAAATCCGGCAGTTATCTATAATGGAATAACTCTTTCGGAAAATACTGATTATACAGTAAAATATAGCAATAATGTTGATGTTGGCACAGTTAAGGCTACAATTACCGGTATTAATAATTACTCGGGAACAGCAGTCAAGGAATTCAAAATCACACCGATTAAATTTGATGATAAAAAGGTGTCAGTATCATTAGAAAAATCAACATTTGTTTATAACGGTCAATCAATAACGCCTGTCGTTTATGTTGCGTATAATCATAATTATTTAATTCAAAATACTGATTTTACGGCAACATATTCAAATAACAACGCTCCCGGTGTTGCTACTGTTAAAATTAAAGGAATTGGTAATTATTCCGGCAGTATCTCAAAAACTTATATTATTTTACCTGAAAAAATCGCCTCGGTTTCAATAAAAAAAGACAGTGCAACCTCAGCCGTGATCAGCTGGAGTGCGGCTTCTAAGGTGTCGGGTTATGAAATTTTGAAATTTGACAGCGCTAAAAACGCTTATGTTCATTTAGCACATGTTTCAAACAGCCAAACATCTTATAAGGTATCTTCGCTTAAAAATTCAACTGCTTATTACTATCAAGTAAGGGCGTACAAAACAGTTAACGATAAAAACTATTACGGTGAGGTAGGAAATACCGTATTTACATTTATTAAGCCGAGCAAAGTAAAGCTTACATCGGTAACGCTCAGTAAAACTACGCTTAAAGTTGAATGGAAAAAGGTTAATTGTTCAGGTTATGAAATTACATATACAACGGACAGTAAATTCAAAAAAGGTTTAAAAAAAGTAAAAATCAAAAATCCAAAAACTGTCAAGAAAGCTATCAAAAAGTTAAAAAAGAATAAAAAGTATTATGTAAAAGTCAGAGCATATACAGATTATAACGGCGTCAGATATTACGGCGACAGAAGCACAATGCTCAGTTCATATTATTCTAATGTATATGCAACTTATTATTCTTATTATGTAAACAATAAGAATAGAACAACTAATTTGAAAATTGCTTCAAAAAAGATTAACGGTACTATCATTCAACCGGGAGAAACATTCGATTTTAATAAGGTAGTCGGTTCAAGAACTGCAGCCAAAGGATACAAAAAGGCTCACGTTTTTACCGGTGAAAATTCTACAACAATGGGGCTTGCCGGCGGTATTTGCCAGGTTGCTTCAACTGTATTTAACACTGCACTTATTTCAAATGTTAAAATTGTTGAACGCCACCAACACAGCCAAAGGGTATCTTATGTTCCGCTTGGTAGAGATGCTGCTATTTCAGGCAATGTTCAAAATTTCAGATGGAAAAATAATACAAAGTATGCAATTAAAATTAAGATGACGGTTAAAGGCGGCAAAATTACATGCACCTTCTATACCTGCCAAAAGGCTAAGCCAAAGAAAGTTAAACTTAAGGTTACTCAAAAGGGTAAGACTTTTACATTAAAAAGAACCGTCAAAGGTAAAACAAATTACTCTTGCAAATCAAAATACTAATATTTTAAGAACCACCAAATCGGTGGTTCTTTTTATGTAAACAATTTATTAAAAATGTAAACAATCTATTAACAAACTCTTGACGTTAGATATATACATACCTATAATATATTAAAATATTAATAATTCGAGGTAGCTGAAATGGTTAAGTCTATGACAGGCTTTGGCAGAGCATGCAAGGAAATTGATGGATATATGATTACTGTTGAGATAAAATCAGTTAATCACAGATATTTTGAATTTTCTTGTCGCTGTCCGAGGCAGTACGGTTTCATTGATGATAAAATTAAATCTTTCATAAATTCTAAGGTTGCAAGGGGTAAGATTGAATGCTTTGTAGGTATTGAGGCATTGAATACCGAAAGTGCAGATGTTGTTGTTAATAATACTCTTGCAGGTGCTTACGTTAAGGCTCTTAAAGAATTAAGCGATAATTACGGCTTAAAAGAGGATTTCGGTGCGTCAACTGTTGCTCGTTTTCCGGATGTACTTATTGTAAGAAAGTCTGAAGAAGACGAAAATAAGATTTGGCAACTTGTTAAAACCGTAGCAGATGAGGCTGTCGAAAAATTTATTGAAATGAGAAAAGTTGAAGGAAAGAGAATGTATGATGATGTATATTCTCGCAGTCAATTTATTCTTGATACGGTATCGTTTATTGAAGAACGTTCTCCGCAAACGGTTAAGGAGTATAACGATAAACTTGTTGAGAGAGTGCACGAACTTTTGGGTGATGTTTCCCTTGATGAAAGCAGATTATTACAAGAAGTTGCAATTTACGCCGACAAAGTTGCCGTTGCAGAAGAAACAGTAAGGCTTCGCAGTCATATTTCTCAACTTCGTGATTTTATTTCAAGTGATGAAGCTGTAGGCAGAAAGCTTGATTTCTTAATTCAGGAAATTAACAGAGAAACAAATACAATCGGTTCAAAATGTAATGATGTGGAAATCGCACGAAAAGTTGTTGACGTTAAAGCTGAGATTGAGAAAATCAGAGAGCAAATTCAAAATATTGAGTGATTGTTTATGAAATTAGTAAATATAGGTTTTGGTAATTTGGTAAATGCGGACCGTGTTGTTTCAATTCTATCACCTGAGTCCGCACCCGTAAAAAAAATTATCAAGGAAAGTAAAGCAAAGTTTTCGCTGATTGATGCAACACACGGCAGAAAAACTATGAGTGTTATTATTACAGACAGTGAAAACGTCATTCTTTCTTATCTTGATTTAAAGCAAATTGCTGCTAAATTTAATGTGGAGGTTGATGATGAACGGTAACGGAATGCTTGTTGTTGTTTCTGCTCCGAGTGGTTGCGGAAAAGACACTGTTTTTAAAGAAATACGAAAAAAAAGAGATGATATAGTTGAATCTGTTTCAGCTACTACAAGAAAGCCGAGAGACGGCGAAATTGATGGAGTTAATTATTATTTTTTAAGCGACGACGAATTTAAAAAGCTTATTGAAAAAGATGGGCTTCTTGAGTATGCTGTTTATAATAATTGCTATTACGGAACTCCCGTGAAAGGTGTAAACGAAGCTATAAAGAACGGTAAAATCTGCGTTTTGATTATAGATGTTCAAGGTGCAGAGAACGTTAAAAAGCTTTATCCTGACAGTGTTTCGATTTTTCTTGTTCCGCCAAGCTGGGAAACTCTTGAGCAAAGGCTAAGAGCGAGAAATTCCGAGGCTGAGGAAATGATACAAAAAAGGCTTAAGATTGCTAAAAGCGAGCTTTTATGCCAAGACAACTATGATTACAAGGTAGTTAATGACAATCTTGATGATTGTGTTAATGATATAGAAAAAATACTTTGTGAAGAATTAAAAAAACGCAACAACATTAAAAATGCATAAAAGGAGATTATATTATGTTTAACCCTGATTTAAAAAAATTATTAAAAGGCTGCAACAGCAGATACAGCCTTGTTGTAGGTACTGCTAAAAGAGCAAGAGAAATCCGTGAGGAAGCAATTGAACGTGAAGAACCTATTGACGTAAAAACAGTATCCCTTGCAATTGACGAAATTCTTGAAGGTAAGTATGTTATCGAGGAACCTGACGAGCTTAAGTCAGACAATAAATAATGAACAATTTAATTGCTACTGTTGCCGTTGAAAAAACTTTTTTCAGCGCCGATTCGGATTTTGATTATATAATTCCTGTCAGTTTAATTAATAACGTTAAAATCGGCAGTATGGTTAAAGTGCCTTTCGGCAACGGCAATAAGCTTAGGTGCGCAATAGTTGTAAATATTTATTCTGCCATAAATTCCGCTTTAAAGGAAATTGACAGCATAATCGGAGATAAGCCGATAGTCAGTGAAGAATTTGTCGCACTTTCATTATGGCTTAAAGAGCGTTGCTTTTGCACAACATACGAGTGCTTAAGATTGATGCTCCCAAGAGGTTTCGGTAAGGTAGGCAACGCTTCAACTAAAACTGTAACACTGCTTATTGAAAATGAAAACGATTTACCTAAACTGACGCCCAAGCAAAGAAGTGTTGTTGACTTGCTTTTTGATGTCAATACAGCGTCGGTTTCAGAAATTTGTGAGCTTTGCAGTGTAGGCACTTCTGTTTTAAAAAATCTTGAAAAATACGGCGTTATATCTATTTTTGACAAAGAAATATACCGTAATCCGTATAAAAATATTGAAGTTAAAGAGCAAAAAAAAATCGAGTTGACTTTTGAACAATCAAATGCATACGATACTTATAGTGATATGCTTTTAAACGGAGGCGGAAGCGGGCTTTTATACGGCGTAACCGGCAGCGGTAAAACACAGGTTTATTTAAAACTTATTGATAAGGCACTTGAAAACGATAGGGACGTTATAGTTCTTGTTCCCGAAATAAGTCTTACGCCGCAAGTTCTTTCGATATTTCACGCAAGATACGGCGATAAGGTTGCGGTTTTTCACAGCGGCTTATCACTTGGTGAAAGAAACGACGAATATAAAAGAGCCGATAGGGGAGAAGCGAAAATCGTTATCGGCACAAGGAGTGCAGTTTTTGCTCCTCTCCATAATCTCGGCTTGATTATTATGGACGAGGAACAGGAAAGCACTTATAAAAGTGAGCGTACACCAAAGTATAATACTAAGGATGTTGCGCATTTTAGATGTAAATATAACAAGGCTTTATTTTTGATGACTTCCGCCACCCCATCGCTTGAAACTTATTCAAATGCACTTAAGGGCAAATATGTTCTTTGTGAGCTTAATGAACGCTTTGGAGATGCAAAACTGCCGCACGTGATTACTGTTGATATGAAGCAAGAAATGAAAAACGGTAACAAATCACCGATTTCTTCAAAACTAAAGGAATTAATATCCGAAACCATTGACAACGGTAAACAGGCAATTTTGCTTATTAACAGAAGAGGTTACAATACCTTTATCGCTTGTAATGATTGCGGCCATGTTATTACTTGTCCAAATTGTTCAATTTCGCTTACGTATCACAGCACAAATAACCGTTTAACGTGCCATTATTGCGGATATACCAAATCACTTGATAATGTTTGTCCTGAATGTCACAGTGAAAACATACGATACAGCGGCTACGGAACGCAGAAAATTGAGGACGAGCTTTCATATCTTTTTCCAAATGCAAGAATACTAAGAATGGACGCCGATACAACATCTGCAAAGTTTAGCCATGAGAAACTTTTTAACGCCTTTGCAAATCACGAATACGATATTATGATTGGAACTCAAATGGTGGCAAAGGGACTTGATTTTGACAACGTAACTCTTGTGGGTGTTGTTAATGCTGACAATTCACTTTATGACGAAAGCTACAACAGCGCCGAACGTTGCTTTGATTTGATAACACAGGTTGTCGGCAGAAGTGGAAGACGTGACGGCAACGGCAAGGCTGTTATTCAAACAATTAATCCATATAATCAAACGTTAGAATATGCTGCTGATCAAGATTATAAGAGTTTTTATAATAACGAAATTGAACTAAGGCGGCTTTTAATATATCCGCCTTACTGTGATATTATTTCAGCTTCATTTATAGGTGAAAATGAAAACAAGGTTGCTATGTGCGCTAAAAAGTTTTTTGAACTTTTAATTGAAGAAAATGAGAACTGTAAGCAAAAGATAATTGTTCTCGGACCGAGCGCTGCCAAAATTGCAAAACTAAATAATTGTTATAGATACAGATTATCCGTTAAATGTAAAAATTCAAAAAATATTCGCAATATGTTTAACGTTATTCAAAAGAATATCAGTAAAATTAAAGAATATAAGGATGTTTCGGTTTCTTTAGACCTTAACCCTTATGACTTGAATTAGGAGAATTATAATGGCTTTAAGAAATATAGTAAAGTTTGGAGATCCGATCTTAAATAAAACAAGCCGCAAAATTGAAAAATTTGACGACAGACTTGCAATTCTTATTGATGATATGCTTGAAACCATGTATCAAGCAAACGGTGTAGGGCTTGCTGCTGTTCAAGTTGGAATGTTGAAAAGAGTTGTTGTTATAGATATCGGTGACGGTCCAATAGAACTTGTAAACCCTGAAATCACTATGAGAGAAGGGGAGCAAAGAGAGTCTGAAGGATGCCTTTCGTTACCGGGCAAGTACGGAGTAACCGTTCGCCCAATGAAAGTACAAGTAAAGGCACAAGACAGAAATGGCAAATGGCAGGTATTTACCGGTGAAGGCTTAAAGGCTCGTGCTTTCTGCCATGAAATTGATCACCTTGACGGAATTTTATTCACTTCCCATGTCGTAGGCGAACTTGAAACACAGTAACGGAGATAATTATGAATGTAATTTTTATGGGCACACCGGATTTTGCTGTGCCTTGTTTAGAAAAATTAATTGAAAAGCATAATGTTATTGCAGTTTTTTCTCAACCGGATAAACCTGTAGGCAGAAAACAAATTTTAACTCCGCCGGCTGTAAAGAAATGTGCTAATGAACATAAAATCGACGTTTTTCAACCTAATTCGCTTAAAGATAATGATATTATTAAGCAAATTGAGGATATGAATGCGGATATTATTGTTGTTGTCGCGTATGGCAAGATTTTGCCTAAACGTGTACTTGAAGCTGCAAAATACGGATGCATCAATGTTCATGCTTCACTTTTGCCTAAATATCGTGGTGCTGCACCTATTCAATGGTCTGTTATAAACGGCGACAAAGAAACAGGCGTTACGATAATGCAAATGGACGAAGGGCTTGATACCGGTGACATACTTCTTGTTAAAAAAACAAACATTGACGTTGATGAAACAAGTGAGGAACTTTTTGACAGATTATCGCTTATCGGCGCAGATGCTTTGATTGAATCACTTGCAGATATTGAAAAAGGCAACATTAATCCCGTTTCACAATGTGAAAAAGGCAGCTCTTATGCTCAAAAAATTACCAAAGCTTTAAGCTCTATTGATTGGAATAAAACAGCATTTGAAGTTCACAATTTAGTAAGAGGGCTTCAAACGTGGCCTTGTGCTCAAACAACATTAAATAACAAAAATATCAAAATTCACAAAACTGTTTTATCTGACATTAAAGGCGGTAAAGCAGGAGAAATTATAGATAATAATAAAAAGCTTATTGTCAGTTGCGGTGACGGAAAATGTGTTGAAATTCTTGAACTTCAGCCTGACGGTAAGAAACGAATGGACACTAAATCGTTTTTGGCAGGAAACAATGTTACTGTCGGCACAATATTGGGAGAATGATATTTATGGGTAGTTATCTTGCTTATTATTTAACAGGATTTATTATGATTCCTGTTTTCATCTTTGCAACATATTGCCAAATTAAGGTTAAAACTTCTTTTTCAAAATATTCTAAAATCAGAAACAGACGTGGTATGACGGGCGCTCAAGCCGCTTATGAACTTCTAATGAACAACGGTATCACAGACGTTAAAATCAAGAAAATTGCAGGCACACTTACCGATTACTATGACCCTAAGAATAAAGAAATTTGCCTTTCGCAGGACGTTTTTGATTCAACAAGCGTTGCCGCTGTCGGTGTTGCTTGCCATGAGGCGGGGCATGCTTGTCAACATGCACAAGGTTATTCTCCGCTTAAATTAAGAAATGCAGTTATTCCTATGACACGTATAGGTTCATATTTAGGCGTTCCGCTTGCAATTATTGGTATGTTTCTTTACAGTAACACACTTATTTATGCAGGTCTAATCCTATATTCCGCTGTTGCTTTATTTCAGCTTATAACTTTGCCTGTTGAATTTAATGCGTCCAAAAGAGCGCTTGAAACGATAGATAATTGCCATTATCTCGAGGGCGAGGAATATAACGGAGCTAAAAAAGTGCTTACTGCCGCTGCTTTAACCTATGTAGCCGCTTTAGCATCTGCGCTTGCAACATTATTGAGACTTTTTCTTATTATTAACAGAGGTAACAGAAATTGATTAAAAACCCACGTCTTATTGCTTTTGAAACTTTATATAGTATTTTTTATGATGGGTCATATTCGAATATTGCACTTGATAAAGCACTTTCGTCTATTGACAAAGATAAGGCGTTTATTTCTGCTCTTGTTTACGGTGTGACCGAACGGAAAATTACACTTGATTATTTTATTGATAAGTATATAAAAGGCAAAATTAAGCCTAAGGTACGTATTGCTCTATGGATTGGTACCTATCAACTTTTATTTATGGAAAAAGTGCCAAGCTCAGCTGCAATTAACGAAAGCGTTAATCTTGCAAAGCAAGTCGGTCAAGACTATTATTCAAAGCTGATTAACGCTGTTTTACATAAGATTGATAATGACCGTAAAATTCCCGACGACTTGTCTGTCAAATATTCTGTGCCGCAAAATTTGATTAATATGTGGATTAAGCAGTATGGCGAGGACGAAGTAAAAGCTTTTTTACCGTGTATTAATGATAAACCTCCTTTATTTGCAATTGCAAATAAAAAGTTTGTAAACAGTGACGAGCTTTTATATGAACTTGAATGCAGCAACGTTGTAGGAGAGGCATATGACGATTTTGTAATTATTGAAAACGGTGTGGATTTAACTAAAACAAAGGCATTTAAAAACGGGCTATTCTATATAGAGGATTTATCAAGTTATAATTGTGCCAAAGCATTAAATGCTAAGGAAAACGATATTGTTTTGGATATGTGTTCCGCTCCCGGCGGCAAGGCTTTTACAATTTCTCAGTCCATGAACAACAGCGGTAAACTCTATTGTTTTGATATGTATGAGCACCGCCTTAAGCTTATTAACGACGGCGCAAAAAGGCTTGATATCGTTAATATTTCGGCATCAGTTAACGATGCAACAAAATATAATGATAATATCCCAAAAGCGGATAAAATTCTTTGCGATGTTCCTTGCTCCGGCTTCGGTATAATCAGGAGAAAACCTGAAATAAGATATAAAGAACTTGATTCTGTTAAGGATTTGCCTCAAATTCAGTATTCTATTCTTGAAACGTCTTCTAAATATTTAAAATCAGGAGGAAATATTATTTATTCAACCTGTACTTTAAATAAAAAAGAAAACGAAAAGGTTGTAGCAAAATTTCTTGAAAGTAACAACAATTTTGAAATTTTAGAAGAAAAGACTGTATTTCCTACTCCTTTTGGCGGCGACGGCTTTTATTATGCATTAATGAGGAAAAATAATGATTGATATTAATTCCGTTACATACGAACAACTCAATAATGTGATTACTGATCTCGGTCAACCTGAATTCAGAACAAAGCAGATTTTTACATGGCTTCACAAAAACGGTGTTTCATCTTTTGATGAAATGACAAATATCAGCAAGTCTTTAAGAGAAAAGCTAAGTGAGAATTTTTATATATCAACTTGTCAAATCGAAGATAAATATATATCGAAAATTGACGGCACCGTTAAATATCTTTTTAAACTATCGGACGGTGAATATATAGAATCCGTTATTATGAAGTATAAATACGGTTATACTATTTGTGTTTCTTCACAAGTAGGTTGCAAAATGGGTTGTACCTTTTGCGCCTCTACGCTTGCAGGATTTAAAAGAAATCTTACATCCGGTGAAATTGAAGCACAGCTTCACAGTGCTCAAAAGGATTTGAATATCAAAATTTCTCATATTGTTTTGATGGGAATAGGGGAGCCGCTTGATAATTTTAATAATGTTATTAATTTTTTGTATAATGTTAATAACGAAAACGGCTTGAATATAAGTATGCGCAATATTACTGTTTCCACCTGCGGAGTAGTACCGAGAATATATGATTTGATGAATTTAAATTTACAGCTTACACTTACTATATCTCTCCATGCTCCTAATGATGAAATAAGAAGCAACACTATGCCGATAAACAATAAATATAAGATTGACGAGCTTTTAGCCGCTTGCCGCAAATACGGCGAAAAAACGGGCAGACGTGTAAGTTTTGAATACACTCTGATTAAGGATGTAAACGACAGTAAAGAAAACGCCTTGGAGCTTGCAACACGACTTAAAGGTATGAATGCACACGTTAATCTTATACCTGTTAACGATGTTAAAGAGCGAGGAAATATTAAATCATCTAAGAAGGCAATTTTGAATTTTCAAAATATATTGAAAAAAAACGGGATAAATGCTACAATAAGACGTACTTTGGGCGCCGATATCAATGCGTCATGCGGTCAATTACGACGTCTTAAAAACAGAGGTGAAAACTAATGAGGATAGTTGCTAAAACAGATAAAGGTCACGTAAGGGATTCAAACCAGGATGCGTATGCTGTCGGTGAATTTTCTGACGAGGTTGTTTGGGCTGTTGTTTGCGACGGTATGGGCGGTGCTGCCGGAGGTAATATTGCAAGCGCACTTGCTGTTAAGGTTATCAGCGATAAAATTAATGTGTCATATCGTGAACAAATGCGTGACAGTTCAATAAAAAATATGCTTGATTCTGCTTTGAATGCGGCTAATGTTGAAGTTTTTGATATGTCTGAAAGCAAACATGAGCTAAAAGGAATGGGTACTACCGTTGTTTGCGCTATTGTAAAAGACGGTCAAGCTTATATTGCTCATGCAGGCGACAGCAGGGCATATATTCTCAAAAACGGAAAAATATTTCAGATTACAACTGACCACAGTATAGTTCAGGATTTACTCGACAAAGGCAAAATCACCTCTGAACAGGCATTAAATCACCCAAATAAAAATATTATCACAAGAGCGGTTGGGGTTGATAAAAATATAGAAATAGATTTTGACCAAATTGATTTAGATGATGATACAACCTTGCTGCTTTGTACCGACGGCTTATCTAATTATGTATCTGACAGTGAAATACTTGAACTTACAAGCGACAAAAAGCATTATGCGTTTGCAGACAGGCTTGTAAATAAAGCTAATGAAAACGGTGGCGGAGATAACATTACGGTAGTTGTAATTTCTAAATAACGGAGTTTATAAAATATGGATAATTATGTAGGAAAAAGACTTGACGGAAGATATGAAATACAGGAAATCGTCGGTGTTGGCGGTATGTCTGTTGTTTATAAAGCTTATGATAATGTTGATGACAGAATAGTTGCGGTTAAAATTTTAAAAGATGAATTTTTAACTAATGATGATTTTGTAAGACGTTTTAAAAATGAATCAAAGGCAATTGCACTTCTTTCCCACCCCAATATCGTAAAGGTTTATGATGTTAGTTTCGGGGAAAAGCTTCAATATATTGTTATGGAATATGTTGACGGTATTACTCTTAAGGAGTATATTCAAAAACAGGGTGCAATCACTTGGAATGATGCATTGTTTTTCACAACACAAATATTAAAAGCGTTGCAGCACGCTCACGATAAGGGTATTGTTCACAGAGATATTAAACCGCAAAATATAATTCTATTACCAAACGGGAATATTAAAGTTGCGGATTTCGGTATAGCTCGTTTTTCAAGAAGCGAAACGAGAACGCTTACGGATACTGCTATCGGTTCTGTTCATTATATCAGTCCGGAACAGGCTAAAGGTGAATTCACTGATGAAAAGGCCGACATTTATTCCGTAGGTGTAGTTTTGTATGAAATGCTTGCCGGCAAAGTTCCTTTTGAAGCTGAAAGTGCAGTAAGCGTTGCTCTTATGCAACTTCAAAGCAATGCTAAAAGACTCACCGAAATTAATCCTGATATTCCGCTCGGCCTTGAGCAAATTTGTATTCATGCAATGCAAAAGGACCCTAAGGACAGATATCAGTCTGCGACCGAGATGCTTATTGACGTTGAAGAAGTTATAAAAAATCCAAAAACAGTTTTTGACTATTCGTATTTTGTTGACAAATCACCTACTAAATACGTTGGCAAAACCGATAAAATAACAAGCGAAACACCTGTTATTAAGGAAAAGGAAGAAGTTGCCTCTAACACCGACGAGGACGAAGATGTTTATTATGACCCTGACCATAAAAAGAAAGTTATAACCGCTGTTTTGATTGGAATTATCGTTTTGGTAACAGCCGCTGTACTTTTAGTAATGGCAATAACAGGCTCGTTTAAAACAAATACAAATAAGCTTGATAATTTCGTCGGCTTTTCTTATGATGAATTAATCAGTTCTAATAAATATGACTATGAATTTGTACTTGAGCAAAAGAAAACAGATGAAGTAGAGCCGGGTATTGTTATGGAGCAATCACCCGAAGCAGGCACTAAAGTTATTTCAGGTTCTCAGGTTAAACTTGTTGTATCTGCTTCTATGGATGATATCAATGTTCCTAATATTTATAATCTTAATGAAGAAAAGGCAAAAAAAGCCCTTTCTAACGAAGGTTTGGTTAATTATAAATTTACAACTATTTCAAGTGAAACGGTTGAAGAAGGGCTTGTTGTTTATACCGAACCTAAAGCCGGAACTGTTGTATCCGCTGATACTCAAATTGTTGTTTTCGTAAGTTCAGGCCCTACAACTAAAGAGGTTATCAATATAGAAGTGCCTGACGTGACAGGTCTTAAGCAAGAGGGTGCAAGAGCGTTCCTTGAAAAAATGGGCTTTAGCACCAACAATATTACTTTTGTTACTCAAGACGATTTAAGACCTAAAGGAACCGTTATTTCTCAATCACCGGCTGCCGGTTCAACCGCAACAGCAGAAGATAAGATTAAAATTGTTATTTCTTCAGGAGTAACAACCACAACCACCAAAGCAGCTACGAAAATTTCTCTTTCTGTTACTCTTCCAAAGGTTGTTGATGACTCGGGCGAATATGTGAAAGACTCACTTGAAATCACTCTTGACGGCGAAACGTACCTTAATCAGGCGGTAACGCTTAACGGCAGTAAAGCAAGCGTAAGCATTACTCTTGAAGGCGATGAAGATGCTAATATTAAGGCTTCTTTAACAGACACGGGAGCTGTTGAAACAAAGGTCGTAAGTCCTAAAAAAAGTAAAAATCTTAAGGTTGATTTCAGCGGCTTTTCTAATGAAAAAACTTCTCATTCTCAGACTGCCGCAGCAACAAACGCAAACGGAGCTCAATAATATGAAGCTTAATGGTCTAATTGTTAAAGGAATCGGCGGTTTCTACTATGTGGAAACCGCTGATGGTTTATATGAATGTAAAGCTCGTGGTGTTTTTCGTAAAAAAAGAATAACTCCGTTAGTCGGCGACAAAGTAAGCATAAGCGTTAATACAAATGCCGAAAACACTATTGATGATATATTTGAAAGAAAGAACTCACTTGTTCGTCCGCCTCTTGCAAATATTGATACTCTTTTTATTGTTTCTTCAATTGTTGACCCTCAAATTAACACCGTTGTTCTTGATAGGCTTATTGCCATTGCCGAATATAAAGACATTGAGCCGATTATTGTTTTTACAAAAACTGACTTAGAAAATGCCTATGATAAATATGTTGATATTTATACTAAAGCAGGTTTTAAAACAATTATCTGCAATAATAAAAACGGCTTAGGTTCTGACGAAGTTAAGGAAATGCTTAAGGGCAAAATTTGTGCCTTTGCAGGAAATACAGGTGTCGGCAAATCCTCACTTTTAAATAATATTGATTCATCGTTAGAACTTGCGACCGGTGAAACAAGCAAAAAACTCGGCAGGGGAAAGCATACTACACGGCATTGCGAACTTTTTAAGTGCAATGGAGGTTATATAGCCGACACCCCAGGATTTTCTTCGCTTGATATTGAAAGATGTGAGAAAATTATGAAGGACGAGTTGCCGCATTGTTTTAGAGAGTTTTCAGATTATATTTATAATTGTAAATTCTTGAATAACTGTTCTCACATAAGCGATAAAGGTTGTGCCGTAAGGCAGGCTGTTGAAAACGGGTTAATAAGCGAAAGCAGATATAACAGCTATGTGCAAATGTATAATGAGGTTAAAGATATAAAAGAATGGGAAAAGAAATAAAAAAGTGCTTGATTATTACAGGTGCGCCTGAAGACGATATAGATTATTATAAGAACTATACCGATGACAGATTTATAATAAGTGCTGATAGCGGATATAAAAAATGTATTAAATTAAATATCAAGCCAAATTTAATTATCGGTGATTTTGATTCCTCAACGAAGCCTGATACGGATATTGAAACTATTGTCCTTCCGGTAAGAAAGGATGATACCGATACATTAGCTGCTGTTAAAGAAGCAATTAAGCGTGGCTATAATGATATAATTATTTTAGGCGGTATAGGCAACAGATTTGACCATACTTATAACAATGTTTTAGTGCTTAATTTTTGCTTCGACAGAAATATAAAAGCCGTATTGATAAATAAGCATAATAAAATTGAAATTATTGAAAAGTCATATTCTTTTAAAAAAGACAATTACCCGTATTTCTCTATGTATCCGCTGTTTGATGCGTGCATCGGTTTAACAACAAGAGGGACGCAATATGATTTAACAGATTTTACAATACCTGCAGATTGCTTGTATACGCAAAGCAATTCGTTTAAAGATGATGTTGTAACAATCAATTATAAATCAGGAAAACTTTTGTTGATTTTAAGTAACGATTAGTAAGCTTTTGAATAGAATATAGTAAATACAGCAAAAGAGGTGTTTACTATATGAAAAAAATGTGCAGACGGGATTATCTGTGGATAGCTTTCGGTGTTGGCTGTGTCATTGCTTGTTGCTGTCCTACTGTTTGGATAACAAGAATACTTGCGATTGTAGTAATCATTCTCGGAATAATGTGCTGTAAAAGATAGGGGTATTTTTATGAAAGTTGTGCTTATTAAAAGTCCTAAATTTTTAGCGCCTATTCTTAGGCTGATGTTTAAAATAGATAAAGTGAAAAGTGAAACATAATTCAGCACGCCAAATCGGCGTGCTTTTTTAGTGAAAATATTTAGACTTATAATTGATTAATTACATATTATGTGATAAAATAATCTTAATAATGTTTATTGGTGATAGTATGACTGAAATCGAGAAAAAAATCGAAGAATTAAGAAAAACAATAAGATATCATTCTGACAGATATTATAATGATGACGCACCGGAAATTGAAGATTACGAATATGATATGATGATGCGAGATTTAAAGGGACTTGAAGAAAAATATCCTCAATATGATACACCCGATTCACCCACTAAGAAGGTAGGCGGCAAAGCGGACAATTCCTTTGCAAGTGTTGAACATACTGTTAGGATGGAAAGTCTGCAAGACGCTTTTTCTAAGGACGAGCTTAGGGAATTTGATAACCGAGTCAGGGAAAGCGTTAAAACCGTAAACTATGTTGTTGAGCCTAAAATCGACGGGTTGTCAGTAAGCCTTGAATACCGTGACGGTGTATTTTTCAGAGGCTCTACACGAGGCAACGGTGACGTAGGCGAGGACGTTAGCGGAAATTTGAGAGTTATTCATAATATTCCTTTAAAGCTTAATAAACCGATACCTTATATCGAGGTTAGAGGAGAAGTTTATATGCCTAAAAAAAGCTTTGACAAGGTTGTGGACAGGCAGCTTCTCAGAGGCGAAAAGCCCTTTAAAAACCCACGTAATGCAGCCGCCGGTTCTTTAAGGCAAAAAGACAGCAGTGTTACCGCAACACGTGGTCTTGATATATTTGTATTTAACATTCAACAAATAGAAGGCGCACAGCTTACCTCTCATAAGCAGTCAATTGATTTTATCAAAGAACTCGGATTTCATACTATTCCGACATATAAAAAGGTTGGAAACATTGAAGACGCTATTTCTGAAATCGACAGAATAGGCGAAGCGAGAGGTTCACTTGAATATGACATAGACGGGGCAGTTATTAAGGTTGATGATTTTTCACAAAGACAACAGCTCGGTTCTACTGCAAAATATCCTAAATGGGCGATTGCTTTTAAATATCCGCCGGAAGAAAAACAAACAGTATTAAGAGATATTGAAATAGCAGTCGGCAGAACAGGTGTTTTAACACCGACCGCTATTCTTGACAGCGTTCATCTTGCCGGTACAACAGTCAGCAGAGCGACACTTCATAATCAGGATTTTATTAACGAAAAAGGTATAGGCATAGGCGATATTGTAACAGTTCGTAAAGCCGGCGATATTATTCCCGAAGTTTTATGCGTTAATGAGCATAATGCTAAAAATGTGTTCAAATTTCCTAAGGTTTGTCCGTCTTGCGGTGAAAGCGTTTACCGTGATGAGGATGAAGCTGCAATCAGATGCATTAATCCCGAATGTCCGGCACAACTTTTAAGAAACCTTATTCACTTCTGTTCAAGAGATGCTATGGACATTGAAGGCTTGGGTCCTGCAATTATCGAAACTTTTGTAAACGTGGGTATGATCAACAAAACTTATGATATTTATAATCTTGACCCTGATAAAATCGCAAGCCTTGAGGGATTTAAGCAAACAAGTGCAAAAAACATAATTAATTCGGTTAATAATTCAAAAAAGAATGATTTGTCAAAACTTATATTTGCTTTAGGTATTCGTCATATCGGCGCTAAAGCAGGCAAACTTTTGGCTGACCATTTTAAAAATATTGATGCTATTATGAACGCAAGTGTTGATGATATTCTTGAAATTGACGGCTTCGGTGTTGTTATGGCACAAAGCGTTGTTGAATTCTTTGAAAGTGACTCATCAAAAGAACTTATTGAAAAGCTAAAAGAAGTCGGAGTGAATATGATTTCAACAAATGTTATTAAAGACAACCGATTTGAGGGTATGACATTTGTATTGACAGGCACACTTCCTACATTAAAGCGCTCTGAGGCATCAAGTATTATTGAATCATTCGGCGGCAAAGCTTCATCTTCGGTTTCTAAGAAAACAACTTATGTATTAGCCGGTGAGGAAGCAGGCTCAAAGCTTGATAAAGCAAACAGCCTTGGTGTAGAAGTTATAAACGAAGAACAGTTTAAGGAAATGATTAAATGAGAGAAGTAAGAAAAAAGCAAAAAAATTTTTATAAGTTTTTAAAAAGTCTTGTAATATTCAGCGTAGTATTTATTTTTGTTTATATCGGTGCGCAGCCGTATGTAAAGTCGTTTAACGAAACGCTTGCTGTTGCTGTAAACTACGCTTGCGATATATTGGTTATTATCAATCTCGTTGTTATATTTCTATATTATTCAAAGTATGGAAAAGTTGAATCATTTCTCAAGGATATTGAAAATGAACTTGAAGACGCAGGTTATTATATTAATTCTCGTGATAAAGAAACCATTGAACAAAGATGCGTGACGATTTCAAACGATTTAGAAAAAAACGGATATAAAATGAATAAACTTGTTGAAGTTAAGGATTTTTCATTTGACACAAGAGCAATTAAAGGCAATAATTATTTTTATATTGTCAACATTGAAAAAGTAGATAAAAATGACATTTTAGCTTATCTTGATGAAATGATTTATGATTTAACTTCAAATCTTTTTAGAAGAAAAGGCAACGGCGTGCTTTGCTTTATTACAGATACTGCTTGTGATGACGCAATTGAAATCAGCAAAATGATTACGCCGCTCGGAAGAAAAGGTCAAATGAAAATTGCACTTGCGATTGACGAAACCGACACAGGCAACGTTTACTTCCAAGGAAGAGAAGAAAATAAAAACAAAACTCAGATTGCAAATTTTGTAATGAACTGCGAAATGCCTGTTAAGGATAAATTTATACATAAAGAGAAGTTGCCTTATCAAAAGGAACTTGAAAAAAAGGCAGAAAAATTCACGTTAAAAGATTTTAATAACGGAAATTTCTATATTCATTAATTGGAGATGAAATGCTATGAATGATAAAGCTAAAAAATATTTTGAATCATTAAAAGGTAAAAAGGTGGCTTTTGTCGGTATGGGCGTTGCTAACATTCCGTGTGCCGAGTTTTTTGCAAAGCTTGGAATTGATGTTTACGCTTGTGACAAAAGAGATAAGGACTATATAGGCAAGGATATTTGTGATAAGCTTGAAAAGCTTGGTGTTAATTTTTCGTTAGGAGAAAATTATCTTGATGTTTTGCCGAAAATGGACCTTGTTTTTCGTTCTCACGGTATTTTGCCTTTTCAAAATCCTTGGATAGGAGAGTGCATTGAAAGAGGACAAAGGGTAACAACGGAAATGGAAGTTTTCTTTAAACTTTGCCCGTCTAAAATTATTGCCGTTACAGGCTCTAACGGTAAGACAACAACAACAACACTTATTTCTAAATTCCTTGAAGCACAGGGCAAAAAAGTATATTTAGGTGGTAATATCGGCAAGGCACTTATGCCAGAACTTGAAACTATCACCGAAAACGATATTGCGGTTGTTGAGCTTTCATCATTTCAGCTTTTAACTATGGGTAATATGAAAAACACTCCCGATGTTGCAGTTGTTACTAATATTGAATGTACTCACCAAGACCATCACGTAAACCTTGATGAATATGTTGATGCAAAGAGAAATATTTTAATCTATCAAAACAGCAATTGCCGTACAGTTTTAAATGCTGATTGCGATTATTCAATCGGTAACAGAGTTTACCACGATATGAGATATGATGTCAGGGGTAAGCTTGCCGAATTTTCAATCAAGCATAAGGTTGAAAACGGCTGTTATATGAATGATAAGGGCGAAATTATTTATAATGACAACGGCAACGAAACCTTTATTATGAATAGTTGCGATATTGCAATTCCTGGTACTCATAATATTGAAAATTATTGTACTGCAATTTCAGCCACTTGGGGTCTTGTTGATATTTCTGTTTACGATAAAATTGCAAAAACCTTTGGCGGAGTAGAGCACAGAATTGAATTTGTAAGAGAATTTGACGGTGTTAAATATTATAATGACTCAATCGCAACTTCTCCTTCACGTGTTATCAGCGGCTTAAGGGCGTTCAATAAGAAAATTATTGTTATTATGGGTGGCTCAGACAAGGGTAATGATATGAGCGAAATGGTGCCTGACATATTAAAGTATGTTAAAGTTCTTGTATTAAACGGCGCAACTGCCGACAAGATTTATGATACCGTTACTTCGTTTGATGGATATAATGAGTCAGGACTTAAAATAATTAAAACAGATGTTCTTGAAAATGCTCTTGTTGAAGCAAAAAAAGCAGCTCAAAAGGGTGATGTAGTTTCGCTTTGCCCTGCTTGCCCGGCATTTGACCAATTTAAAACATTTGAATACAGAGGCAGAAAATTTAAAGAACTTGTAAATGGATTTGAGGATTAATGGATAATACAGTTGAATTATTAAAAAAATTAACGTCAACAGTCGGCGTATCGGGTGAAGAAGAAAATATAGTTACTCTTTTAAAGGATATACTCAAAAAGTACGGTAATGTAAGTGTTGATTCAATGAACAACGTTTATTGTACCTTTGGGCAAGGCTATCATTTTTTACTTGATGCTCATCTTGATGAGATTGGTATGATTGTTACCGATATCACTGACGACGGATTTATTAAAGTAAATCGTTGCGGCGGAATTGACAGAAGAATGCTTTTGGGTTATGAGGTGTCCGTTTGGGGCAAGGAAGAAGTAAAAGGAATAATTTCAACCTTACCGCCTCATTTGCAAAACGCAGAAGATGAAAAGAAAGTTCCCGAATTTAAAGATATTTCAGTTGACGTCGGAATGAGTAAAGAGAAAATTAAAAAAATTGTATCTCTCGGAGATAAGGTTACATTTAAGCGTAATTTCACTCCGCTTTTAAACAGTCAATTGTCTGCCTCATGCCTTGATGACAGAGCAGGTATTGCTTCGATTTTATTATGTCTTGACCGGCTTAAAAATCTCCCTTGTAAAGTAACCGTTATGTTTTCTTCTCAGGAGGAGCTTGGTACAAGAGGCGCTAAAATCGGTGCTTTTTCAAAGGGCGTTGATGAATTTATTTGCGTTGACGTTTCGTTTGCTTACACTCCTAATTGCGACAAGGCGGATTGCGGAGAAATAGGCAAGGGTGCAATGATTGGTTTTTCTCCTATTCTTGATAAGAATATTTCAAAAAAGCTCGTTAATATTGCAAAGAAAAATAATATACCGTATCAATGCGAAATTATGTCAGGCAGTACGGGAACAAATGCCGACGTAATCTCTCTTTGCGAGAGCGGTATAAAGGGCGCTCTTATATCAATTCCCGAAAAATATATGCACCAGCCCTGTGAGGTTGTTGACGTTAATGATATTGAAAGCGTAAGCAATTTAATTTACGCTTATATCAGTGAAAAGGCAGGTGAGCCGAATGCTTAAAGATTTATGCTTATTAAACGGCACATCGGGTGATGAGAGTGCTGTAAGGGATTATATAATCTCTAAAATAAAAGATAATTGTGAATATAAGGTTGACGCATTAGGCTCAATTATAGCATTTAAAAAGGGCAAAAAAAGAACAAATAAAAAGGTTATGATTTGCGCTCATATGGACGAAGTCGGTTTTATTATTACCGATATTACAGATGACGGATATTTGAAATTTGCACACGTTGGCGGTATTGATGCAAGAATTGTTGCTGACAGAAAAGTGACAATTAATAATATTAACGGTGTAATAGGTTTAAAACCTATTCATCTACTTTCATCTGATGAAAAAGAAAAGGCAGTAAGCTTCAAAAATCTTTTTATAGATATCGGCGCAAAGGATAAGTCGGATGCCGAAAAATTTGTTTCTTTGGGCGACTTTGCGTATTTTTCGAGTAATTATTATGAGTTTGGCGAAGGCTTTATTAAAGCAAAAGCACTTGACGATAGAATCGGCTGTATGCTTATGATTGAGCTAATTAACAGTGATCTTGAATATGACACATATTTTTGCTTTAACGTTCAGGAGGAAGTTGGCTTAAGAGGTTCGAAATGTACCTCCTTTGATATTCAACCCGATATTTCTGTAATTTTGGAGTCGACAACTGCAGCTGATTTATGCGGCGTTACAGGCGGGGATAGGGTTTGCGTTTTGGGCGACGGTCCTGTTGTATCGTTTATGGACGGCAGAACTGTTTACGATAAGACTTTATATAATCTTGCACGAAAGACAGCAGATGATAATAATATCCCTGCACAGACAAAAACTGCAATTGCCGGCGGAAATGATGCAGGTTCAATTCAAACAAGCGGTAAGGGAAGCAAAGTTATTGCAATATCGCTTCCAAGCAGATATATTCACTCCTCATCAAGCGTTGTAAAGAGTGAGGATATCGAAAATACAAGAAAGCTGTTAAATAAATTACTACCTAAGCTATATGATTAAATTAATTGATAATCCCGACGAATTAGATACTTTTAATAAGGACGATATATTTTTTATCCGCATTATGTCCTTGTTGAAAGCATATTCAACTGAATATAACTTTGCACTTTTTTACAAGCAAATTGATGAAAGCGAAAATATAACGGCAATAATTTCACGACTTGATAATGATTATACCGTTTGCCATAATGATAACTTCAATCAAAAAGAACTTGACGATTTTTTCAAAACGCTTGGATTTAATTCAATTCTATGCGATGATGATTTAAAGTTGTCTTTTTCCTATGATTACGGAATAACAATGGCAACAAATAAAAAGATTGAAAAGACTATAAATTATGCCGAGATTGATGAATACCCAAAACTTATGGATTTATTTAATTTGGAGGATTATTCGTCAGCTGATTTTGAAAGTTGGTATGTTGACGTAAGCCACAGAATCAGGCACGGTGCGGCAAAAGCCGTAACACTGAATATTAATGGCGAAATAGTTTCAAGTGGCATATTTTCGTCGATTTATAATAATGACGCAATATTGACTGCTGTGTCCACCCAATCTGAATTTAGACGAATGGGGTATGCAAGTGCTCTTGTCAGCGCAATGGTTTGCGATATAAAGGGCAAGGTATATTTGATGCGTGACAAGAATAAAAACGAAGAGTTTTACAAAAAACTCGGATTTGAAAATATTGGCTATTGGAGAATGTATAAATGAATGAATTTTTTAAAATTGATAAAAGAATAACGGATGCTTCTGATAATGCGTTAAAGCTTTGCAAAAAACAATTTGAATATATAGACGAAATAACAGAATATAATCAGCAAAAGGTGCAAAAGGCCTTTATCGATAACAGAATTTCAGAAAGCCATTTTTGTACAAGTACAGGCTATGGCTACGGCGATATCGGTCGAGAAGCTCTCGATAAGGTATGGGCACAGGTTTTAGGTGCTGAGTCAGCTTTAGTTCGCCACAACTTCACTTGCGGCACACACACTTTATCAACTGCACTTTTCGGCGTCCTCAGACCAGGAGACACAATGCTTTGCGTTTCAGGCACACCTTATGACACTATTCACAATGTTATCGGAATCAGTGGTGAAGGAATGGGTTCGCTTAAGGATTTTGGAATTAAATATCAAGAAGTAGCACTTAAAAACGAACGGCTTGACTATGAGGCAATAGAACACGCAGTTAACGAAAATACTACAATGGTTTATATTCAAAGAAGCAGAGGCTATGAACTCAGACCAAGCCTTTCTGTTGACGAGATTGGTAAGGTCTGCGAAATTGCCAAGAAAAGAAATCCTAATGTAATTGTAATGGTTGATAACTGCTACGGTGAATTTGTAGAAAAAAGTGAACCGACACAGGTTGGCGCTGATTTAATCGCAGGTTCTATGATTAAAAATGCAGGCGGAGGAATTGCAACAACAGGCGGATATATCGCCGGCAGGAAAGATCTTGTTGAAAAATGTGCTTACAGGCTCACAACACCGGGACTTGGCAGTGAGGTTGGCGCAACAATCGGTATGAACAGACAACTTTACATGGGTTTGTTTTTTGCCCCTCATACAGTCGGTGAGGCACTTAAGAGCGCAGTTTACATATCGGCATTATATGAAAGCTTCGGATATGATGTAACTCCTCGCTATAATGAAATCAGGCACGATATTGTTCAATCCTTAGGGCTTGAAAACGCTGAAAGCCTTGTTGCTTTTTGCCAGGGGATTCAAAGCGGCAGCCCTATTGACAGTTATCTTTTACCTGAGCCTTGGGATATGCCGGGATATGACAGCAAGGTGGTTATGGCGGCAGGCGCATTTACTCTTGGTTCATCAATTGAACTTTCTGCTGACGCACCAATCAGAGAACCATATTATGCATGGATTCAGGGTGGTTTAAATTTTCACAGTGCCAAGCTTTGCGCACTCTTAGCCGCACAACAAATGGAAGATAAAGGACTTTTAAAATGAGTGAATATAATTTCAAAGGAATAAAGCCTGAAAGTATTGAGCTTCTTTGCTTAAACAGATTTAATGACTCTAAGGAATTTTATGAAGAACATAAGCTTGAACTCAAAGAAGGAATAACTGTTCCTATGAGACAAATTGTTCTCGATTTAAGCGGCTTAATGTATGATATTGACGATAAAATGCTTACTGACCCTGTAAGGAGCGTTTCAAGAATATACAGAGACACACGTGGCAACAGAAGTAAGATAAAATACAGAGAAAATATGTGGCTGATGCTTAGAAGATATAAAAAAGAATACCCCTCAGCTCCGTTTTTCTACTTTGAATTTTATCCTAACAGTTTTGGATACGGCTTGGCTTTTTGGACGTGGAAACAATCGGCATTTAAAGAAGTTCATAATCTCATTATTGAGCATCCGGGCAGGTGGTTAGATGCTGTTGACGCATGCAAGCAGGCAGGTTTAACTTATAATGCAAGAGATAACTATAAAAAAGATATGTATCCAAATGCACCAAAAGAGATAAAACCGTATTTGAGCGCAAAGAATATGGAATTTAGCTATAGTTCGTTTGATATGAACAGGATTAATTCTCCATCTCTTATTGACGAATTAAAGCTTGCGTTTGATTTAGCAAGACCAATGTACTCTTTTTGGGCTAACGCTTATGATAATATGCTTGATAAAGGTATAATTAAACCGGAAGACGCTATAAGATAATAGGTGATTTTTTGTTAAGATTTGTATTTGGCAGAAGTGGCTGCGGGAAAAGCAGTTTTGTTTTTAATGAAATAAAAAAGCTTGTAGAAAGCGGAGAGAATAATATAATACTCTTAACTCCGGAGCAATATTCTCTTGTTGCAGAACGCAGACTTTTAATGGATTTAGGCGAGGATATGGTCAACTGTGTTGACAACTCGTCTTTTTCTCGTATTTCAAACGATGTAAAAAAGAAATACGGATGCGATACTTTGCCTACTCTATCCAAAGGAGGCAAGGTTATATTAATGTGCAAAGCTATCGATAACTGCAAAGATAAATTTCAGCTTTTCAATAAAAAACTCGATTCGCTGAACTTTGTTTCATCAATGATTAAGATTTACGATGAAATGAAATCTTGTAATCTTGATTCTTTGCAAATTAATGAATTATCTAAAAATATTGAAAACGATGTTTTATTTAAGAAATTAAGTGATATTTCACTTGTTATGAGCAGTTTTGAAGAACTTATTAACGGCAAATTTAACGATTCTTCAAATGAACTTAACAGAATTTATAACCAAATTTTTGATAAAAATTATTTTAAGGATAAATATATTTTTATTGACGGATTTAACGGCTTTGTTGCACAAGAATATAAACTTCTTGAATTAATAATAAGCGAATCAAAATGCGTAACAATTACTCTTTGCAGTGACTCGTATGACAGCGGAGATAATTTTAATCTTTTCGCCTATGTAAACAATTCAGCTAAAATCATAAAAAAAATTGCCGATAAATCAAATGTTAAAACCGAAATTGTTAAATTAGAAAATAATTTTAGATTCAATAATGATGAATTAAAAGCTGTTGAAAGTCACTTTTTTGAAAATTGTAACCGTATTCTTGATTCTAATGAAAATATACATATTTATGCATCTAAAAATATATCTGACGAATGTGATTATGTATCAAGAGAAATTAAATCACTATTGAGAAATGGATATAAAGCATCTCAAATTGCGGTTATAACACGTGACTTAAATAAATATTTAAGTGAACTTGAATATAGTTTTACAAAATATGAGGTACCTTATTTTAAAGATGAAAGGCAGCCGATTAATTCTCAGTCGCTTGTGGTAATGATAGAATTTATGCTTAGATGTATCAATTTTTCGTTCAAAAGCGACGATGTTCTGAGCCTTGCCAAAACAGGACTTACCGACATTTCAGATGAGGATATAAACGATATCGAAAATTACGTTTTTCTTTGGAATATCAATGGCTTAAAATGGACAAAACCGTTTAATAATTCAACTAAAGGTTTTGTAAATGAATTAGACGAAAGCGATAAAAAAGCGCTTGATAAAATTAACGAAACAAGAGAAAAACTTATTAAACCGCTTGTTGCTTTTAAGTCCACCGCAAAAAGCAGGAATTCAAGAGAAATAAGCGAAGCAATTTATAATACTTTAATTTCATATAAAGCTGACAAAAAAATTAAAGAATACGCAATAGAACTTGATAAAAACGGCTTTTATACTCTTGCAAACGAACAGGGAAGGGTATGGGAGCTTATAATGAATATTTTAAATCAGCTCGCAACAACTCTTGGCGAAACTGATTTAAAAACCTATGCTCAAATGTTTTCCCTCATTATTTCAAGTGAAGATTTGGGTAGTGTGCCAAGCGGAATTGACAATGTTCAAATAGGTCAGGCTGACAGAATCAGAACAGATAATCCTAAAGCTGTATTTGTTTTGGGTGCTAACGAAGGTGAATTTCCGCAGGCAGTAAACGGCGGCGGTCTATTATCAGAGTCTGAACGCAGAATTATGCTTGATAATGATTTTAAACTTTATTCGTATGGCGAAATTATTAATCTTCAGGAAAGATATTTTGCATATATGGCATGCTCTTGCGCAAGTGACAAGCTTTATATTTCTTATCTTAAAGGAAACGGTAAGGACTATTCGCCGTCAGAAATTGTAACTGATATAGAGCAAAAGTATAAAGCTTTTAAAGAATACGATTTTTCTTATTTTAAAGATATTGACCTCGTTGAAACCGATAAAAACGCATTTGAACTTATGAGTGAAAGATTTTATGAAAACACACCTTTTTACTCATCACTCAAAGAATATTTTAAAAATGACAGCAAATATTCGTCGATTGAGTATATTGCCCAAAACAAACCTTTGATTATTAAGGATAAAAAGAAAGCAAAAGAGCTGTTTGGAAAAGATATGTATATCTCAGCCTCAAGAATTGAAGATTTTTATAACTGCCCGTTCAGATATTTTTGCAAATTCGGTCTTTCAGCTAAGAAAAGAACAAAGGCTGAGATTGATCCGATGCAACGTGGCACTCTTATACACTTCGTTCTTGAAATGATTTTATCAGATGTCGGAACCAAGAAATTATCAACTCTTGATTACACTCAAATTAAAGAACTTGTTGATAAATACATAAATAAATATTTTGAAGATAAAATGTCATTAATTAAAGGTCAAAACAAGCATTTTGATTATAATTTTAAAAGATTATCAAAACTTGTTTATGATGTTGTTATGCATTTGTCAAACGAATTTAAAAATTGTGATTTTGAGGCTAAAGCATTTGAATTGTCAATAGATAAGGACGGAGAAGTTAAACCGCAAGCATTGCCCCTTGAAAGCGGAGGAAGTATTCAAATAAGAGGTTCTATTGACCGTGTAGACGTTTATGATTTTAACGGCGAAAAATATGTAAGGGTTATTGATTATAAGTCAGGAGTTAAGAAATTTAAACTTTCAGATATTTTAGATGGTCTTAATTTGCAAATGTTTGTTTATCTTTTTGCTCTTTGCGATGACAAAAATGCTGCGCTTAACGGTGTTCCTGCAGGCGTTCTTTATATGCACGCAGCAAGAAATATACTCAATTTCAATTCGCCGATTGAGGCAAAAAATAATTTAGAAAACAAAAAAGAATCAAGATTTAAAATGAACGGTATTGTGCTTTCTGATAAAGATAATGCGATTGCAAAGGCAATGGAGCATGAACTCGAAGGTAAATATATTCCTGTCAGTGCAAGTGTAAAGGGCGTAAAAGGCGATTTGATAACACTTGAACAGCTTGGATTACTCCATAAAAAAATAAATTCACTTGTTAAAAAAATGGGAAATGAACTTCAAAACGGAGTAATTGAGCGTGCACCTATAAAAAATTCGACGCATTTAAACACCTGCGATTATTGTGATTATAGTGATATTTGCGCCAATACTAAAGCGATTTATAATAAAATCGGAGCAAATTTGAAAGATGAGCAAGTTATTGAGAGTTTGAACAAGGAGTTTGAAAACGATGCCGGAATGGACAACACAACAGAATGATGCTATTAATGCAAGAGGCAGAAATATTCTTGTCAGCGCTGCCGCAGGCTCTGGCAAAACTGCTGTTCTTGTTGAAAGGGTAATCAAAAAAATAACTGATAACGAAAATCCTGTTGATATTGATAAGCTGCTTATTGTTACGTTTACCAACAATGCCGCCGCTGAAATGAAATCAAGAATCACTAAGTCTCTAAAAGATATTTTGAGAAACGAGCCTTTTAATAAAAATGCATTAAGGCAACTTAATTTAATGAGCAATGCGCAAATTTGCACTATTGACTCATTTTGCATAAGACTTGTCAGAGAAAATTTTTTTGAGCTTGGTATTAATCAAGATTTTACAAATTTGGATGAAAATGAATCAAGCCTACTTGAAGATAACATAATAAATAACATTATCGACGAGCATTTTGAAGAAAACGACGATTTATTAATTAAGGTTTTAGAACATTTTAATAAGCCTGACAGCGAAAAGCCTTTTATAAATGTTATTAAAAGGATAAGGAGATTTATTTACGCTCAGCCTTTCCCTTATCGCTGGGCATATAATATGGCGGAGCTTTACAATCCTGAAATACCGTTTGAAAATACAGTTTGGTATAAATACGTTATTAATGAGGCAAATTATCTTATTTCACTTGCCAAGCAAAGTGTTAAAGACAATTTTGATTTGCTTAAAGAAATCAATGATGAAAAATTATATCAAAGCTTTGAAGTAACATTTCAAGATGATGCTAAAATAATTGATACTTTTAGCGAAAAAATAAACTCTTCTTGGGACGATACGGTTAAATTAGGAATTCCTAAGCTATCAACATTGCCAAGAACAACTAAACTTGACAAATATATTGCAAACCTTATTAAAGCAAACAGAGAGGCTTATAAGGGTATTTTGACAAAAAAAATACCGCCGCTTTTTATTTGCTCATCAGAAGAATATAAAAATAATCTCAAACAGCTTTATTCTATTATGATTAAGCTTATTGATACCGTTAAAGAGGTTGACAAGCGCTTAATGGAAGAAAAAAATGAAAGAAATTCATATACTTTTTCCGACACAGAGCATTTTGCCATTAATCTTCTATTTAGTATTGACGGTGATAAAATCGTAAAAAAAGACCTTGCTAACAGGCTTTCAGGCGAGTTTGAAGAAATACTTGTAGATGAATATCAGGATACAAATGAAGCACAGGATTTGCTGTTTACATATCTATCAAACGGTCATAATTTGTTTACCGTAGGTGATATAAAGCAAAGCATTTATCGCTTTAGGCTTGCAATGCCTAATATTTTTAATGATAAAAGAAAACGCTATGCGCTTTATGATGAAAAAGACAGTAATATAAGTTCAAAAATCATTTTAGATAAGAATTTCAGGAGTTCAAAAGGTATTTGTGACTATGTAAACTTTGTTTTCTCTCATCTTATGAGTGAAAAAGTCGGCGAAATTAATTATGATAAGCAGGATTGGCTTAATTACGGCGCAAAATATGAGGAAAATGATGCTGTTTGTGCTCAAATCAATATAATTGATAAGGTAAAGGGTGAGGAGACAAATAAGCTTGAGGCGTTGCAAATTGCTAAGCTTATAAAGGAAAAGGTAGAAAACAAAGAGCAAATTAAGGATGGAGACACATATAGAAATATAAGATACAGCGACTTTGCAGTTCTTTTCAGAAAAATGAAAAATATTGTCGAGGATTATGTGGAAGTATTTACAGATATGGCAATACCTGTTGTATGCGATAATTCAAGCAGCCTTTTTGAAAGCAACGAAATTAAGATAATACTATCATTTTTGAGAACAATTGATAATCCTACTAAGGAAATTTCGCTTATTTCAACAATGATGTCGCCGATTTACGGCTTCACACCGGATGAACTTGCCGAAATAAGAATTGAAAACAAATATAAGAATTTCTATTTTTCTTTATCAAATTCAAAAATGCCTAAAGCAGTAGCTTTTGTTAATGATATCAAGAATTTGAAAAAACTCAGCGTGACTATGTCCGTTTCTAATTTTATAAGATACCTTATTGAAGAAAAGGGAATAGTTGCATTTATAAACGCTATGGGAAACGGTGAGCAAAGGTATCAGCATATTTTATCCTTAATTTCTTTTGCGCAAAAATTTGACGCAGGTGTTAATATCGGATTGACATCTTTTATCAGATACGTTGATAAAATTATTGAATCAAATTCAAGTGTTGATTCAAAGGCATCACTTTCAGGAAATGATGACGCTGTTACAATTATGACAATTCACCATTCTAAGGGCCTTGAATTTCCGGTGTGCATTTTAGCCGGTACGTCAAAAAGGTATAATACAGACGAGCTCAGCGATGATTTACTGATTAATACTAAATATGGATTTGGCGTTAAAATTCATAATGAGGAAATGATGTATAATGTTCCGTCACTTCCTTATGCCGTTATTAAATCAAAAAACGCAAATGAATTAATGAGCGAAAATTTAAGAGTACTATATGTTGCTATGACAAGAGCTAAGGAGCAATTTATTACATTTATCTCATGTCAAAACTTAGAAAGCAAAGTCAATAAAAAGCTTGTTGCAAATCTTGTAGGCGGAAAAATTACGCCTTATACCGTTAATTCCTGTACCGGTGACGGCGATTTGCTTCTTCTTTGTGCACTGTTTCATAAAGACGGTAAAGTGTTAAGAGATTATTCAGAAATACCTCTTTTACCGGATTTGGCGGAATTTGATATGAGCATAAGTATTATTGAACCTGAAGAATACAGTGAGAAAGTACAAAAAGAAGTTATAGCAGAGCCTAATAAGGAGATTATTAAAGAAATAAGCGATAAGCTTTCATATAAGTATGAATATCTTCCGCTTTCGACCGTTGCATCAAAAATGACCGCTTCGTCTCTTGACGACAGCGACAATAATTTTGAATTTATTACTTCTTCCAAACCGGCATTTATGAATAAGGCTGAAATGACGCCTGCCGAACGTGGCACGGCTATGCATACGTTTATGCAATTTTGTGATTACGAGAAAGCTAAAGACGACCTTGAAACGGAAATATCGAGGCTTCTAACTTGCGGCTTTATATCAAACGAGCAAGCAAATGCCCTTGACAAAGCAAAACTTAATTCATTCTTTTCATCAACTTTTGCTGGCAGAATGTTTAATTCAGATAATATTTATCGTGAAATTAAGGTTTCTACCTTCGTAAAAGCAAACGATATTTATGATATCAAATTTAACAACGATATCCTTGTTCAAGGAATTGCCGATTGCGTTTTTGAAGAAAACGGCGAACTTATACTTGTCGATTATAAAACCGATAGAGTAAAAAATGAAAATGAACTTCTTGACAGATATAAAAAGCAAATAGCATTTTACCGTATGGCTATTGAAAAAACGCTTAAAAAGCCTGTTAAAGAAGCGGTTTTATATTCTTTCTGTCTTGAAAAGGTATGTATATATAAATAATTTTAAAAAATACTTGCATTTGCTCGCAACTTGTGGTAATATATCAAAGCGAAATGTAGAAAACCAGTAAAGAGGTGAAAATAAATGAAGGACGGCATCCATCCAAACTACGATACTTGCACAGTTAAGTGTGCTTGCGGCGCTACTTATGAAACTAAGAGCACTAAAAGCGAATTGAAGGTTGACATCTGTTCAAAGTGCCACCCGTTTTATACCGGTAAGCAGAAGCTTGTTGATACAGGCGGACGTGTTGACAGATTCAATAAGAGATATGCAAAAAAAGGCTAATCTAAAAAATGAAGGCAACGGTATTTTATCGTTGCCTTGTTTTTTGTCGGTGAAATATGAAAGAATATAAAACAGTTGAATTTGAGAGTAAAGACGAATTTGTTGAAAAGAAATCACGCTTTATAGGCTATGTTAAACCTGTTAAAACGCAGGAGGAAGCAACGAATTTTATAAATTCAATAAAGTCAAAGCATTGGGACGCTACGCATAATGTTTCCGCATTTGTGCTGAGGGAAAATAATATTCAGCGCTCAAGTGATGACGGTGAACCGAGCGGAACAGCAGGTGTTCCCACGCTTGACGTACTGCTTAAGGAAAATTTAGTAGACGTTTGCGTTGTTGTCACCCGTTATTTCGGCGGAACGCTTTTAGGCGCAGGCGGTCTTATAAGAGCGTATTCTCATTCATCTAAAATTGCGGTTGAAGCAGGTCATATAATTACTATGGCGCCGTGCAAGGTATTAAGCGTAAGCGTTGATTACAGCTTTTATGACAGGCTTAATATTTTGCTTTCCGAGTTTAATGCAAATATTGAAAACAGTGAATTTACAGATAATGTAACGGTAACTTTTTCTGTAAGAGAAAATACAGTACCGCTTCTTCAGGATAAGCTCACGCAACTTAGCAACGGCAAATATATTCTTAAAGAAATCGGCGAAAAATTTGCAAAAGTTGAATAAAATTAGCAAAACCTACCAATCATTAAGTTGAAAGGTAGGTTTTTTATTTTGAAATTCAATAAGCTTTTTATCCCGATTTTTTTATCATTTGTACTTATTTTAGGTATCACTCAACCTGTTGTAGCGGCGGTTAAAACAAGCGAGGGAATAAGTAATAAGGTTTTCAGGCTTCATATTCTCGCTAATTCCGACTCGACAGAGGACCAAAATATCAAGCTTATGCTTAAAAATTATATTCTTGAAAATACGCAGGATATAATCGGCGGCAAAACTCTTGACGAAGCAATCAAAAATGCCAAAAACAATACTAAAGAAATTACCGATATGTGCAATGATTATTTAAAATCAAAGGGTTTAGAGTATAAGGTCAAAGTAAACGTTGTTAAAGAATATTTCAAAACCCGTGTTTATGACGATTTTACGCTTCCTGCCGGTAAATACAATTCTCTTAAAATTGAAATAGGCGAGGGGAAAGGGCACAATTGGTGGTGCATTGTTTTTCCGAGTGTTTGCCTTTCAGCTTGCAGTGAATCCATGAGCGATTATTTAGACGATGACGAAATGAACCTTGTGTCAAACACTTATTCACCTAAATTTAAGGTTGTAGAGCTTTATGAATCCGCAAAAGAAAAAATTAAAAATATGAGATAAATTGCAGTTTAATTTTTCTTAAAAACATCAAGCATATGCTGTGAAAAACCAACTAAATCTTCACGCTCGCATATGACTGATAAGAACTTCATATATTCTTCAAATTCTTTTTTATTTAGCAAATTTAATTTGTTTGAATATAAATATGACAGCATATCAACGCCAACGAAATGAAGTCTGGTAACATTATAATTTTTCATTAATTTATCAATGTCACTTTTTCTATATAATTCAAAAATTCCGTTAGGGCTTGAATATGCGTGAAAATTATCATCTATTAAACCTTTGTCAATATAATCAAGTATTCGTTTTTTATAAAACATTTTGTAAATCGTAGTGTCATTATTACAATAAGAAGAATATATAATTCCACCGATTTTTGCAACCCTTATCGCTTCGCTTAACGCCTTGTACTTGTCAATATCATTAAATAAGTGATACATCGGTCCGAGTAATAAAACTATATCGTAAGTATTATCCTCAATAAAAGACAAATCACAAGCGTTACCCTCAAAAACTTTGATTTTATGTTCTGTTTTAATCTTAAATTTAAGCATTTCTATATTATGTGGGACAAGCTCAACACTTGTTATATCATATCCCATATCTGCAAGCGCAATCGAATATCTGCCGGTACCTGCACCTATTTCAAGAATTTTTGAATTAGGTGTCAGGTACCTTTTTATGTATTTCATAGTTATTAGATATTCCGGTAAATGCGTTTTGCTTTTTAATCTGTTATCTTCGTCATATTTATTATAAAATTCAATTATTTCTTTCATCATTTATCTCCTTTTCAAATTCAATTATTGTCATTTTATCGTTGATAATTTTTTCTTTTCCGTTGGGTTTATATCCGAGTTTTTGATATAGGTGAACATTTTTCTTTTCCTCTTTAATTGTATCGAGTTGCCAATGGTTATAATATGAATAAAGTTTTTCTATATCAATAATTGCTTTTGTTGCATAGCCTTTATTTTGATATTTAGGAAGCACAAACAATCTTGCAAGTATTGCTGTGTCGTTTTTAGTTGCAATCCAAATTTGACCTATTTTTGTGCTATTGTCAATTATCCAATACATTTGAAAACTCGACTTTGTTGTTCTTGATACAAATTTTGCAAATGACTCTTTGCAGGGGCTTGTTTCATCGTAATATTTTTCATATATAGGTTTAAAACATTTCTTTTGCATACTAAATGCTTTTAAAAGTTCATAAATTTCAATTTTGATAACCATTTAAATACCTCCTAAAAAAATAACTGCTGACAAACAAACGTGTTCGTCAGCAGTTTAATTTATGCTATAAAAATCTAATTACCGCTATTGAACACAACGCAAATAAGCCCAAGCATAATGCTTCGGCTGGCTATACATCTGTGCGCTGTTCACTTTTGCAATTAGATTAGTCATAGTAATTACCTCTGATTAAAAGATAACATATACTTTGCCCTTTGTCAAACAAAAAATGAATAAGCTCTGTAATATTGCCGAAAATGTTTGCATAAGTATTGATAGAAACTGTAAAGGAGATTCGTTATGGAGCTAAGCAAAGAATTTAAAGAAATGAACTGTAATGAAACAAGAGAAAGAATAAACGAGAGCTTTGACGTTGACTTTCAGCTTAATTTGCCGCAATATCTTGATGATATTGACACACTTGTAAAATGTTGCGTCAAAAATGTTGTCGCCGATTATGACTTATCGTCATCGTCAATTATTATTTACGGAAAAAGTATAATCACGGTTATGTATAAAGCAAGCGACGGCTCTACGCTTTCCAATATATTCGAAGAAGAGTTTTCAAAAACGTTTGATATAACGTCTTGCGATTATCCCGATTTTGCCGAGGTTAATGTTTTTACCGCTTATTCAAACAGCCGCCTTGTAAATCAGCGCAGAATCGACGTTCACACGGCTTTGAATGCTCAAATAAACGTTTTTTGCAAAAGATGTACCCATTGTCTTTCTTCATGCGAAAATGCTTTCATCAAAAACAGAGAAAAGAATGTTTTAAACATTAAGGCAACAGGCGTATCGTCAGTCGATTTTGACGAAGTTTTTTCACTTGGCAAAAATGACAGTCAAATAAAAAATATAATAAATACATATATTGACTGTTCGGTATCGGACAAAAAAATTATAAAAGATAAAATGCTTGTAAAGCTTGATTGCGAGCTGTCGATTGTTTATTGCAACGAAAGTGGCAAGAGCGACAAGATAAAATACAATTTCTCAACAAGCAGAATTATTGATATTGCAAATTGCCTTGAAACAGATTATTCGATTATTGACGCAAGAGTTTGCCAGCTATATGTTAAGCCAAAGGTAAATAATGACAACAAGCTTTGCGATATCGAAGCTGTCGGTAGAATTGCGGTAAGCTATAAAATATGTTCAATTGAAAAAGAAAGTTTTTCCGTTGATTCGTACATTCCGCATTTTAAAACGATAAGCCAAACCGATAAGCTGTCGATTAAATCTAATCCTATTTATTACTACGATTCAAAAAGCTTTGAGTTAACTTTTGAAAATGACAAAAGCATTGTTGAAATTGTTGACCTAAATGCGCAAATACTAAAGGTAAATGTTGTATCGTCAACACTTAATTGTGCAGTGCTTTTAAGATTTTTCTATTTAGACGAAGGCTCACAACTTTGCTATTATGAAAAGGAAGAAATTTACAGCCTAAAGCTTAATGATATTGAAATGAACGGTGAAGCGGGAGTAAATCTTTTAAATTATGATTTTGTAATAAATAATACAAGCAAAATCAATTTAAGGCTTAGTATTGATTATACTGCTTTTCTTTATCAAGAGGAAAATATCGAGTATATAACGGATATTTCAACCGAGGAAATGCTTGATGATTCGAATACACCGCAGCTTACATTATATTTTGCAAAGAAAAACGAAAGTGTATGGGATATTGCTAAGAGCTTTTCAACCGATTCAAAGCTTATTATTGACGAAAATGAATTAACATCGGATATTATTGATACCAGACGGGTATTGCTTGTTCCGGGAATGTGAGGGTATGAATATGTATAATGATATTTACAGTGATATTTCCAAAAGAACAGGCGGAGATATTTATATTGGTGTCGTAGGCCCTGTAAGAACCGGCAAATCAACATTTATTAAAAGATTTATGGATACGCTTGTCTTGCCTAACATTAATGATGAATACGTAAAGCAAAGAGCTATGGATGAGCTTCCGCAGTCAGCCGCAGGCAGAACTATAATGACAACCGAGCCGAAATTTATACCGGAAGATGCAGTTGAGCTTAGCATGAACGAAAACATTAAAATGCGAGTTCGTCTTATAGATTGCGTCGGCTATATTGTTCCAAGCTCGGTAGGGTATATCGAAGAAGAACAGCCGAGAATGGTTATGACGCCGTGGTATGATGAAGAAATACCTTTTAATATGGCGGCTGAAATAGGCACAAAAAAGGTGATTACGGAACATTCAACAATAGGTCTTGTTATCACAACAGACGGAACAATTACCTCCATTCCACGTGATGAATATGAGGAGGCAGAGGAAAGGGTTATTGATGAGCTAAAAGCACTCGATAAGCCGTTTATCGTTTTAATGAATACCGATAATCCAAAATCTGCCACGGCGGTTGGGCTTTGCGCCTCGCTTACTGATAAATATGCAGTACCCGTTGTACCTGTTAATTGCCTTGAAATGACAGAGCAGGAAATTAATGATATTTTATCCGATATTTTATATGAATTCCCTGTAAGTTCAATTGGCATTAATTATCCGTCTTGGATTAATAATCTTGAAAGCGACAATTACCTTAAAGCATCAATTTATAATTCTGTTAAAGAAAACACAAGCGTTATTACAAATATAAGAAGTGTCGGCTCTTTTGCAGAAAGACTTAAGGAAAACGAATATATTGATTCAATTAATATTAATTCCCTTGATTTGTCAACAGGCAAAATCAATATGAAGATTTATGTTGACAACAGCTTCTTTTATAAAATATTGTCTGAAAGCTGTAATGTTGAGGTTAATGATGAAAGGGATTTGATGAGTCAGTTTATCAATCTTGTTCAAATGAAAAAGCAATACGAAAGGTTTAATAAGGCACTCAAGGAGGTTGACGAAACGGGCTATGGAATAGTTATGCCCGAAATGAACGAGTTGAGCCTTGAAGAACCTGAAATAATGAAGCAAGGCGGCAGATACGGCGTTAAGCTTAAAGCGCAGGCACCGTCAATTCATCTTATAAAATGCAATACCTATACAGAGGTTGCGCCGATTGTCGGCAGCGAAAGCCAAAGTCAGGAACTTGTTATGTATCTCTTAAAGGAATTTGAAGAAAATCCGTCGGAAATTTGGGATACAAATATATTCGGAAAATCACTTCACGAGCTTGTAAGCGAGGGGCTTAACAATAAGCTTTACCGTATGCCGATTGATGCAAGAAACAAGTTTAGAGAAACAATTGAAAGAGTTATTAACGAGGGCTGCAACGGTCTTATATGTATAATTCTATAAAAATAAGGTCGCACAAAACGTGCGACCTTTAAAAATATCAATATCTTAAACCTCTGATTTAAACTTTTTGAGCGATTTTAAATCAAAATTGCCAATAGAAAGCTTTTCTCCCTTTTGAAATGCTTTTCCTCTTGCTTCTTCAACTGTATAAACGCTTGCACATTCAGGACATACGAGAAAATATACCGTTTGAGTATCAAGAAGCGTAGGCTTTACCGCAAGACGTCTTTCAAAATTTGAAAAAACGCCGAAATTAACTTTATTGTGACAATTAGGACAAACAAGTTCAACCGTTTCTCCTCTTTGATGTACCCATTTTGAATTTCCGAGTCTGTATTCCATTTCAATCACCGTTTATTATTTTACTATAAAATTAGGAAGTGTTCAAGTGTATAAAAAAATTATTTTATCAATGGTTCTTATTTTTTGTTTGGCAGGGTGCGCAATTACCCCAAAAAGCGATAATGTGCATAATAATGCCTCTCAAAATACATATATAAAAAGTGTATTTATTGCTTATTACGAACTTGAGGGGTTCACAAAAAACAATGATGAAAAAACTTTTAAAAAAGAAATATCAAAAGCCTTTAAAGAACTTGCAAATAAAGGCTTTAACCGTGTAACCGTTCAGGTAAGACCTTGCGCCGATGCATTTTATAAATCAAATTATTTTCCTACAAGTGAATATATGTTTGGCTATCAGGGAGCAAAATTGATATATGACCCACTTGAAATTATGATTGATACGGCGCATAAATACGATTTGTCAATCGAAGCGTGGATAAACCCATACAGAGTAAGTCAACGAAACGATTTTTCATTGCTGGCAAAAAATAATATTGCGCTCAAATGGCAAAACACAAGTAAATTAATTGTGCTTGATAACGGAATTTATTTTAACCCATGTTACAACGAAGTGACAGATTTAATTGTAAAAGGCGTTAAAGAAATTCTGTCAAACTATAATGTTGATTCCTTGTGCTTTGACGATTATTTTTATCCGACTAAGGACAAAAGCATCGACAAAGAAGAATATACAAAATATAAAAGCAACGGGGGAGAACTAAGCCTTTTTGATTGGCGAAGAGATAATATAAACAATATGATTAAATCGGTTTACTCTGCTGTTAAAACAATTAATAAAAGCGTTACTTTCGGTATAAGCCCTGCTTCCGATATGGATTATGATTATTCAACTTTATATGCCGACGTAATAAAATGGTCGAGAAATGAGGGATATATTGATTATATCTGCCCTCAAATATATTTCGGTTTTAAAAACGAAAACCAACCGTTTATGCAAACAACAAAAATGTGGTGCGACAATGCCACGTGCGCCTTATATATTGCACTTCCTATGTATAAGTCAGGACTTAGTGACGAATACGCAGGGGAGAACGGCAAAAACGAATTTAAAAAAGAAAAAAATATAGTCGCACGTCAAATAACATATATTTCAAAGATAGATCAGATAAAAGGATATTATATTTTCTCCTATAGCTCGTTAAAGGATAACGAGGAAACGTCTAATCTTTATTCGGCAATGCAAAACTCATCGGTATAATCAATTATCTTAACCTCTAATTCCTCGCCGACAATATTTCTGTTATATTTCATTCTGACAGGTAAATAGCTCTTGGTATAACCTTGAAAAAGATTCGGTTCAATTTCGTTTTCAAATAAAACCTTTTCATTTATACCTACAAGTTTTTTTAGATAGTCGTGGCGTATTTTCTCTGTTTCTTCAATCATAACAGCGGCTCTGCGTTCCTTTTCCTGCTTAGGAACATTGTCACCACGCTTAGATGCTGCCGTGCCGACTCTTTCGCTATATGGGAAAACGTGTACCTTTTCAAATGCAATGGTTTTAACAAAATCAAGGCTTTCGTTAAAATCAAGCTCTGTTTCATCATTAAAACCAACCATAATGTCTGTAGTAAGGCTTGCGTTTTCAAATGATGAACGAAGCTTATCGCACAGTGCCTTGTATTCATCGGCAGTATAGTGCCTGTTCATACTTTTAAGTGTTTTATCGCAACCGCTTTGAAGCGATATGTGAAATTGCGGACAAAGCTTTTCACATTTTGCAAGACCGTCGATAACCTCATCAGTCAAATGGTCCGGCTCAAGCGACCCTAATCTTATTCGCTTGATTTTGTCATTTTCATTACAAATTTTAACTGCATCAACAATGTTAAAATTCTCTCCCTTGCCGTAAGCCGAAAGATTTATTCCGACAAGTACAATTTCCTTAATACCGGCGTTTGAAAGCGTTTCAATCTCGTTTTTGAGCATATCGAGCGATTTTGAACGAACTCTGCCTCTTGATTTTGGAATAATACAGTAAGAACAAAATCTGTCACAACCGTCCTCAATTTTAACAAAAGCCCTTATTCTTTCGTGAAAACGGTCAATTGAGCAATCCCAAAAATTATCGCCTGCTTTGTGTTCCTCTATTTTTATAAGACGATTTTTATTTAAATTATATTCATTAATAAGAGAAAGAATATCGCCGTCATTTTTATTAGAAAAAACAATATCTGCCTCAATCAATTCTTTTGCTTCTTCAGGAAATGCTTGCGGCATACAACCGGTAAGAATAACTGTTGAGTTTGGATGGTTTCTTTTAAATTTTCTGATGCTCTTTCTTGTTTTTTGGTCGGCTGTAGCCGTTACTGTGCATGAATTAACAATATAATAATCAGCCTCGTCATTTTCTTTTACTATTTCAAAGCCGGCATTACGCAAAAGCTCAGCCATGTATTCGGTTTCATATTGATTAACCTTGCAACCAAGTGTATAAAAAGCAGCCTTCATTTTTGGCCCTCCGTAATTAATTTAAGTAATTATAACAAAATATTGTAATTAAAACAAGATGCAGTTAATAAATATTATTGGGTGATTATATGAAAAGAGAAATCAGTTTTATTTTAGCAATATTAATGCTATTTGCGTTTCCTTTAAGTGCTAAAGCCGAGGAAAAGAAAACTATTGATGCAAAATCAAGCATTTTAATGAATCTTGACACAGGTGAGGTAATAAGGGAACACAATGCATATGAACATTTGTCGCCAGCATCAGTCACTAAACTTATGTCGATTTTATTAATTTTAGAAGCAATAGACAGCGGTAAAATAAAACTTAGCGACGAAGTTGCGGCAACAGAAACGGCTGTGTCAAAGGGTGGTTCTCAAATATGGCTTGAAATCGGGGAAAAAATGAGTGTAAACGATTTATTCAAGGCCATTGTTATAGCTTCGGCAAACGATGCTTGCACGCTTTTGGGTGAATACATTGCAGGAAGCGACAGTGCTTTTGTAGATATGATGAATCGAAGAGTTAAAACCTTAGGTTTAAAAAACTCGCATTTTGAAAATTGCACCGGTCTTGATGATGAAATTACAAATCATTATTCCTGTGCTTATGATTTAGCCGTTATTGCCAAGGAAATTATGAAACATAAACTTATTTTAAAATACTCAACCGTTTGGCTTGACAGCCTCAGAAACGGCAAAACAGAGCTTAACAACACAAATAAGTTAATAAATAAGTATAATGGTATGACCGGTCTTAAAACAGGAACAACGTCAAATGCAGGTTTTTGTCTATGTGCAACGGCTACAAGGGATAAAATCAGCTTTGTATCTGTAGTTTTGGGTGCAAAAACAAGTGATGACAGATTCGATTTAAGTCGTCAGCTTCTCGATTACGGCTTTGCAAATTATAAAATTGAAGAAATGAAAATAGATAACTCAAAGATTAAATCTGTTAGAGTAAAAAAAGGTGAAATAAAAAAAATCAAACCAAAATATTCATCAAACCAAAAGGTGTTATTACCTAAGAATTCAAATAAAATCACATATAAATACAAATTTAAAAATGAAGTGAAAGCACCGATAAAGGCAGGGGATACCTTAGGCGAGGTAGAGGTTTACAGCAGCAATAATAAAATATCAACTATTCCTTTAAAATCTGACAAAAATGTCAAATCTGTTTCTTTTTTATATATTTTCAAAAAAATGATAAATAATATATAAAAAGATATTGAATAATTCGACAAAATAGTGTATTATATCAATTCGAAAGTTTTAAAAAAAAACACTATTTTATTGAAACAGAGGCGATTATTTTGGCTATAAAATTTTTTAACGACCATGCGTTAGACATTGTATCAAACGATGATATTAAGGCTATTGCGCCTAAAGCTGTTGAGGCTCTTCATACCCTCAATAACAAGTCCGGCGCAGGCAACGATTTCCTCGGCTGGGTTGACCTTCCGACAAATTATGATAAAGAGGAATTTGCAAGAATTAAAAATGCGGCTGATTATATCAAGAAGAACGCAGATGTTCTTGTTGTTATCGGTATCGGTGGCTCTTACCTCGGTGCAAGAGCAGTTATTGAAGCACTTACTTCACCAAACTACAATGCACTTAAGAAGGATACACCTGACATTTACTTTATTGGTAATTCTATCAGCCCATCTGCTCTTAACGAAGTTGTATCAATCTGCGAGGGCAAAGATATTTGCGTTAATGTAATCAGCAAAAGCGGTACAACTACAGAACCTGCTATTGCATTTAGAGTATTTCGTGACCTTGTAAACAGCAAGTACAGCAAGGAAGAAGCTGCAAAGAGAATTTTTGCAACAACCGACAAGTCTAAGGGAACATTAAAATGTCTTGCAGATGAAGAAGGTTATGAAACATTCGTTGTTCCTGACGATGTAGGCGGAAGATATTCAGTTCTTACTGCTGTCGGTCTTCTTCCGATTGCAGTTGCCGGTATTGATATCGACGCTCTTATGGCAGGTGCACAAAAAGCTCAAAATGAACTTTGCAGTGAAAATATCGACGAAAACGATATGCTTAAGTATGCCGCTGTAAGAAATGTATTTTATAATAAAGGCACTAAACTTGAGTGTTTTGTATCTTATGAACCTTGTATGGCTATGTTCAACGAATGGCTTAAGCAATTATTTGCCGAAAGCGAAGGAAAAGACGGCAAGGGACTTTTCCCTGTATCTTGTATTTTCTCAACTGACCTTCATTCTCTCGGTCAGTATATTCAGGAAAGCGGCAGCAAACTTATGTTTGAAACAGTAATTAAATTCAATAATCCTCACACTGAATTTCTTATCACAGAACAAGAGGGTAATATTGACGGCCTTAACTTCCTTGCAGGCAAGAAAATGAGTTATGTAAACGAAAAGGCACGAGAGGGTACACTCCTTGCCCATACAGACGGCGGAGTCGGCAATCTTGTTATTGAGTGCGACACTATAACTCCAAATGATATTGGCTATTTAATTTATTTCTTCGAAAAAACCTGTGCAGTTTCAGGCTATATGCTTGGCGTAAATCCTTTTAATCAGCCCGGTGTTGAAACCTATAAAAAGAATATGTTTGCACTTTTAGGCAAGCCCGGTTACGAAAAGGAAAAAGAAACTCTTGAAAAACGTCTTGGTTTATGCTAATATATAGTTAGAATAAAACTCGGAGGAATTTTAATATGATTAAACTCATAATCGGAAATAAAGGCTCAGGAAAAACTAAGAAGCTTATAGACCAAGTTAACGTTTGTGTTGAAAGCTCAGACGGCAATGTTGTTTGCATTGAAAAAGAGCCTAAACTTACATATGATGTTTCATCTAAAGCTCGTCTTTTAGAAACTGAAACATACCTCATCAACGGTCACAAAGCGTTTTATGGCTTCTTGGCAGGTATTTGTGCCGGTAACTATGATGTAACAGATGTTCTTGTTGATGCTACATTTAAGATTGTCGGCAGAGAGTACGAGAAGCTTCCACAATTTTTCGAGATGCTTTCTCAACTTTCTGAAGCTACTGATGTAAACTTCTATTTCACAATCAGCTGTGATAAGGAAGATTTACCGGTTGAAATCTTTGATTATTGCGAAGAGTTATAATTAATAACAGTCTAAAAGCGATGCGCAAATGCACATCGCTTTTTTATATCTTTAAATTCTATTAGAATATAAAATAAGTGAGGCTGAATTAACAACCTCACTTATTTTGTATATGAATTTAATTACATAAGTGAAAGATAAAGTTCTTTGATTTCCTCAACGCTTGTTTCTCTTGGATTGCCGGGACGGCAAGCATCGTCATATGCAGACTGTGCAAGAAAATCTACATCTTCAGGCTTAACAATATCTTTAAGGTTTTCAGGAATACCAACATCCTTTGAAAGCTTCTTAACGGCATTAACAGCAGCTTTTCTTGCCTCGTCAAGGGTCATACCGTCTACGCCGTCAACACCCATTGCCTTTGCAATATTTCTGTATTTTTCGCCTGTTGCCGGAGCATTATATTCCATAACGGTAGGAAGGATAATAGCGTTTGCAACGCCGTGAGGAGTATCATAAAGAGCGCCGAGCGGATGAGCCATTGAATGAACAATACCAAGACCTACATTTGAAAATCCCATACCGGCTACATACTGACCGAGAGCCATTCCTTCTCTGCCCTCTGGAGTGTTTTCAACTGCGCCTCTAAGGCTATTGGAAATAATTTCAATTGCTTTAAGATGGAACATATCTGATAGTTCCCAAGCACCTGCTGTAATATAACCCTCAATAGCATGTGTAAGTGCATCCATACCTGTTGCTGCAGTAAGTCCTTTTGGCATTGATGACATCATATCAGGGTCAACAACTGCTACTACAGGAATATCTTTAGGGTCAACACAAACCATTTTTCTGTTCTTCTCAGTATCTGTAATTACATAGTTAATTGTAACTTCGGCAGCTGTACCCGCTGTAGTAGGAACTGCAATAATCGGAACACACTTATTTGTAGTAGGAACAACGCCTTCAAGAGAACGAACATCTGCAAAATCAGGATTTTTTATAATAATTCCGATTGCTTTTGCGGTATCCATTGATGAACCGCCACCAATAGCAATAATGCAGTCTGCACCGGAAGCTTTAAAAGCAGCTACACCTGTTTGAACATTTTCAATAGTTGGATTTGGCTTGATTTCGCTGTAGATTTCATAGTCAATATCAGCATTATCAAGTACATCTGTGACCTTCTTTGTAACACCGAATTTAATAAGGTCAGGGTCAGAACAAACAAAAGCTTTTTTAAAACCTCTTCCTTTTACTTCGGTAGCTATTTCTTTAATAGCACCCGCACCGTGATAACTTGTTTCATTTAATACAAATCTGTTTACCATTGTTATTACCTCCTAAATATTTAATTTGGGATTGCATCCCACACCATAATTTTACTACATTGACAATAATTTATCAATAATTAAATAAAAAAAGCCGAATTTTTTAAAACTTTATTTACTAATAGACAAAATTTATTAAATTGTTTTGTGTTTTCTTCTCAAAAATATAAATTTTAAGTTGCATTTTTAAATTTACTATTGACAAAAAGCAACCTTATATATATAATACTTAAAGTGCAAGTGCGAGGTGATTTTATGAGAATTGACCTTAATAATTTATTAAGCGGTGTTGAAACTAAGCTTGATATTAATTATGTTCTTGATTTAAGTAATCTCATTTACAGCACTTATAATCCTATTAAAAACGGCGTTAATGTTGTCGGTCGTCTTTACTCAAAAGCTGATGTGTTATATCTTGATATTAATATCAGTTTTGATTTCTTTGGTTTTTGCGACAGATGTGCAGAAAAGGTAAAAAAGCATTTTTCCTTTGACGTAAAACGAATTGTTGTTGAGAAGCTTGAAAATGAAGAAGACGATGATGACTATATTGTTGTAAGTAATAGGGAACTCGATTTAGATGAATTAGTGAACGAAGAAGTTTCGCTCTCATTGCCTAACAAGATTCTTTGTAAAGAGGATTGCAAGGGCTTATGTCCGAAATGCGGCGCTAATTTAAACGTCAAGCAATGCAACTGCAAAAAAGATGTTGACCCGAGAATGGCGGCTCTTTTGCAGCTGCTCGAAGATGAATAATATGGTTTTTTAATAAAGGAGGCAATTAAGATGGCAGTACCTGCAAGAAAAACATCTAAAGCAAGAAAGAACAAGAGAAGATCAAGCGTTTGGAAAATGGACGCTCCGACACTTGTAAAGTGCTCTAACTGCGGCGGCTACACTGTATCTCACAAGGTATGCGGCAACTGCGGCTATTATAACGGTAAAGAAGTTATCAGCAAGGAAGCGTAAGATTTTACATTTGTTGGCGGACATTTTGTCCGCCTTTCTTGCTTTTATAACAAAATAGGAGGTTAGCTTATGGCAAAACCTGTTGTTGCTATTGTCGGCAGGCCTAATGTCGGCAAATCAACACTTTTTAATAAATTAATAGGAACGAGACTTTCTATTGTTGATGATACGCCGGGTGTTACAAGAGACAGAATTTACGGTGACTGCGAATGGCTTAATCACAAGTTTTTACTTGTTGACACAGGCGGTATTGAACCTAACACTTCAGACGTTATTTTAAGTCAAATGAGAACTCAGGCAGAAATTGCAATTTCGACTGCCGACGTTATCATTCTTGTTACTAACATTCGTGACGGCGTTGTTGCAAGTGACTATGATGTTGCAACCATGCTTCAAAAAAGCGGCAAACCGATTATTTTATGCGTAAATAAATGTGACAGCATAGGTGAACCTGACCCCGAATTTTACGAATTTTATAATCTTGGTTTAGGTGATCCTGTTGCAGTTTCTGCTGCACATGGCCACGGAACGGGTGATTTACTTGACGAAGTTCTCAAATATCTTCCTGAAAACGACGAGGAAGAAGATGACGACGAAGTAATCAAGGTTGCCATTATCGGCAAACCAAATGTAGGCAAATCATCACTTGTTAATAAAATCAGCGGTGTAAACCGTGCTATTGTTTCTGATATTGCGGGTACAACTCGTGACACTACTGATACATTTATTGAAAACGAATACGGCAAATTCAATTTCATTGATACGGCAGGGCTTAGAAGAAAAAGCCGTGTAGACGACGCAATTGAAAAATACAGCATTATCCGTGCGAGAATGGCTGTTGAAAGAGCAAACGTATGCGTAATTATGATTGACGCTGTAGAGGGTTTTACAGAACAAGATTCCAAGGTTGCAGGAATTGCTCTTGATCAGGGCAAGGCTTGCATTATCGCTGTCAACAAATGGGACGCTGTTGAAAAAGACGGCAACACTATGAAAGAATACAGAGATAAGCTTGCTAATGATTTTTCGTTTATGAGTTATGCGCCGATTATGTTTATTTCGGTCAAAACAGGTCAAAGGATTGACAAATTGTACGAAATGATTTCCTTTGTTCACTCTCAAAACTCAATGAGAATTTCAACCGGTAAGCTCAACGAAGTGCTTGCAGGCGCAACTGCACGTGTTCAACCACCGACGGATAAAGGTAAAAGATTGAAAATTTTCTATATGACTCAAGCTTCTACAAGACCGCCAACGTTCGTATTTTTCGTTAATAATGCGGAACTTTTTCATTTTTCATACCAGAGATATCTTGAAAATCAAATCAGGGATATTTTTGGTCTTGACGGAACTCCTGTCAGATTTATTATCAGAGAACGAGGAGAAGGAAATAAATGACATCTGCATTAATTATTTCAGCAATAATTTCTTATCTTCTCGGAAGTTTGAATTTTGGTATAATTATATCAAAATCTCTCAATAAAGATGATGTGAGAAGTCACGGAAGCGGCAATGCTGGTTCAACCAATATGCTCAGAAATTACGGTAAAAAACACGCTGTAATGACTATAATAGGCGATATGCTCAAGGTTGCCGTTGCAATTTTCATATCATTTGTAATCGTTAGAAAAATGGGCAATATTTCACTTGCCGAAAACGGCGGTGCACTTATTTTAGGAATAGATGCAAGGATGTTTACTAAATCATTTGCAGGTCTTTTCTGCGTGCTCGGTCATATTTTCCCTTGCTTTTTCGGTTTCAAAGGCGGCAAAGGCGTTGCAACGGCGGGCGGAATGGTGTTTATGATTGATTGGAGAATTGCGCTTATTTTGCTTGCAATATTTGCAATTATTGTGTTAATCACCAAATACGTTTCTCTTGGAAGCATTGCAATGGCAGTATTTTATCCTGTTTTTATATTTGTTTTTTACAAATCACTGCCGCTGACTCTTTTATCGCTGATATTTACTTTAATCGTCGTGTTGGCGCATAGAGAAAACATCAAAAAGCTGATTAACCATACGGAAAGTAAAATAGGAAGTAAAAAAGAAAATAATTAAAAAAACAAACCGCTGTTAAATGCATTTTCTTTGTGAAGATGCACCAACAGCGGTTTATATTATATTTTATTATATTTTATTTTGTTTTATTTATTTACAACATTTTGTGGATGACCGTTAATATATGCTTTCAAGTTGTCCTCCAATATGCTTAAAAGTCTTGCTCTTGTTTCCTTAGCTGCCCAAGCAATATGAGGAGTAATAAAACAATTTTTTGCTTTTAAAAGAGGGTTATCCTCCTTAGCAGGCTCTACGCTTAAAACATCAAGTCCTGCTGCTTGAATTTTATCATTATTAAGTGCGTCGGCAAGAGCCGTTTCGTCAACAACAGGACCACGAGAGGTATTAATAAATATTACGTTATTTTTCATCTTAGAAATAGTATCTTTATTAATCATGCCTTCGGTTTCCGGTGTTAACGGGCAATGACAGGTGACAATATCGCTGTTTGAAAGAAGCTCGTCAAGCGAAACAAATTTAACTGTTTTAAGTTCACCCTTATCCTTCGGTCTTGGAGCATAGGCAAGAACATTCATATCAAAAGCTTCTGCAATTTTTGCAACCTTTTGACCGATTGCACCGAAACCGATTATGCCGATTGTTTTACCTGCGAGTTCACTAAGCGGCGCTTTCCAAAAGCAAAAATCAGGACAGGAGCACCATTCACCATTAAAAACAGCCTGCGAATGAAGATTAATTTTATTTGTAATTTGCAAAATAAATGCAAAAACAAGCTGTGCAACTGCATTTGTCGAATAAGACGGAATATTGCAAACAGTTATTCCAAGTTCCTTTGCTGCGTCGCAATCAACAACGTTATATCCTGTTGACTGTAAACCTATATATTCAAGCTCAGGTTTAAGTTTTTCAAGAATTTCTCTTGTTAAAATTGTTTTATTAATAATAAGAGCATTCGCACCCTTAGCCCTTTCAATTATTTGCTCAGGAGCCGTTCTGTCATATTTGGTAAAATCGCCGAGTTTTTTTATACCCTCCCAGGATAAATCACCCGGATTTGTTGTATAAGCATCTAAATTTACTATTTTCATAAAAGGATACCTCCTGTAATTACTGTCCTAATTATATCCCTAAACTAATCAAATTGCAATATTGCTTGATAAGTTTGTAATATTATAGTATAATTATTTCATATTATTAGCGGTGATATTTATGAAAAAAGCCACGCTTATAGTACTTATTGTTATTTTTACATTTAGTTCCTGTTTAGGAATAAATACATATTTTAAGCATAACTTCGCCGTTAATAATGAAGCTAAGTCTAATAGAATTAATTTGGTAATAGATGCCGGCCACGGTGGAATTGATGCAGGAACAATCGGTGTTGATAATGCTAACGAAAAGGATATTAATTTAGGCATAGCTTTAAAATTATACGATTTTATCAGGATATCAGGCATAAACGCAAGTTTGATACGAAGCGGCGATTATCAGTTTTACAAAAAAGGCGACAACACAAAGCGTTCGGATTTATATAACAGAATGGATTATATTAATTCAATTGATAAAAGCACGTTAATTTCAATTCATCAAAATCATTTTGATGATGAAAAAGAGCACGGAATGCAAATTTGGTATTCTCCGAATGATAACAAAAGTCCCGTTCTTGCCAACAGCATTTTAAATATTACTAAAGAATTTTTACAGCCTGACAATAAACGTCTTAATAAGAAAAGCGACAGTTCATATTATCTATTGCATAAAGCAAAAGTACCGTCGGTAATGGTTGAATGCGGTTTTATGAGTAATAGAGAGGAAAATAAAAAATTACAGGACGAAAAATATCAAAATAAGCTTGCATATTTAATTATGCTCGGGCTTAACATTTATATTACAGAGGAACTATAATGGCAAAAGTTAAATCAATATATGTTTGCAGCGAATGTGGCTTTGAATCCCCAAAGTGGTATGGCAAATGCCCAAGTTGCGGCGAATGGAATACGTTAAACGAAGAACTTCCAAAAACAGAATTTAAAGGGAATTTTTCAGCTTCTTTAGGTGCTGTTGAGCAGATTATGTCATTAAACGATATCACGGGCGAAAATGACGAACGATTTGCAACAGGAATTGACGAATTTGACAGAGTACTCGGAGGCGGAATAGTAAAAGGGAGTTTAGTGCTTTTAAGCGGTGACCCCGGTATAGGTAAATCTACAATTCTTCTTCAAATTTGCCAAAATCTCGGTAATATCGGTCAAAAAATATTATATGTCAGCGGAGAGGAATCTGCAAATCAAATTAAACTAAGAGCTGACAGGCTTGGGGTAACAACTGATAATTTATACATTCTTCCACAAACAGATTTGGGAACAATTATAGAATGTATTAAAAGCGAAAAGCCTGATATGGTCATTATCGACTCTATTCAAACAATGGTGTATGAGCAAGTCAGTTCATCAGCAGGCTCGATAACTCAGGTCAGGGAATGTACCAATGTGTTTATGCACACCGCAAAAGGGCTCGGAATACCGATATTTATTGTTGGCCACGTTAATAAGGACGGTGCAATTGCAGGCCCTAAAGTTTTAGAACATATTGTTGATACGGTATTATATTTTGAGGGTGAAAGAAATTATTCTTACAGAATACTTAGAGGCGTTAAAAACAGATTTGGCTCTACCAATGAAATAGGTGTATTTGAAATGACGGCAGAGGGCTTAAAAGAGGTTTTAAATCCGTCGCTTATGATGATTTCAGGCAGACCTAAAAACACATCGGGTACTTGCGTAGCCTGCGTTATGGAGGGTACAAGACCGATTCTTGCAGAAGTTCAAGGGCTTGTTTGTGCTACCGGATTCGGAACACCGAGGCGAATGAGTACAGGCTTTGACTATAACAGAATGAGTATGCTTCTTGCTGTTCTTGAAAAAAGGGCAGGGTATTTCTTTAATAATATGGATGCTTATGTTAATGTAATCGGCGGCTTAAAGCTTGATGAACCCGCTGCTGATTTAACGGTTGCTCTCGCTCTTGTTTCATCATTAAAGGACAAGGCTGTTGACGATAACACCATTGCTTTTGGCGAGGTTGGACTTGCAGGAGAAATACGTGCCGTAAATAATTGCGAGCAACGTGTCAATGAGGCTAAAAGACTTGGTTTTGAACGTTGCATAATACCGTTTCATAATTATAAATCAATATCAAATCAATTAAAAGCCTCAACTGATATCATTCCCGTTCGCAATATAAGGGAAGCATTTTCCGCTTTAGTCGAGGAATAAGTAGAAATATATATAAGTCTGCTAATTTTTAGCAGACTTTTTTCTATTATAAACAAAAGTTGTTGTTTGTTTATTGAAAAATATGTATATTTATGTTAATATAATATTATTGGCTTATGCACACTTTATAAATGTATTGAGGGATAATTTATGAGTAAAGGAAAATTCAAAGCGGGAGTTCATCCCTATGAGGGAAAGGAATTTGCCGCTTCAAAAGAAATCAAACGGCTCAAAGGCGAAGAAATTATGGTTTTTCCTATGAGTCAGCATATCGGTGCACCTGCAACGCCTTGCGTTAAAGTAACCGACAGGGTACTTAAAGGTATGAAAATAGGGGAGGCAAGCGGATTTGTATCAAGTCCAGTTTATTCTTCTGTTTCAGGCACTGTTATGCGAATTGAAGACAGAACAATGCTAAACGGCAAAACTTCCAAATGCGTTGTTATTAAAAATGATTTTGAAGACGAATGTGTCGAAGGTTTCGGTATTTCAAGAGAAGTAAATGCCTTATCCAATGAAGAAATTATAAAAATTATTTCAGACAGCGGAATCGTCGGTATGGGTGGTGCAGGCTTTCCTACAGGTGTAAAACTTTCGCCTAAAAATCAAAATATTGACTACATAATTATTAACGGTTCCGAATGTGAACCGTATCTCACCTCTGACTATCGATTGATGGTTGAAAGAAGTAAAGACATAATTGAAGGTATTTCAATCGTTCTCAGGCTCTTTGAAAAAGCCGAAGCAATTATCGGTATTGAGGATAATAAACCAAAGGCAATTGATGCTCTTTCATTCGAATGTAACGGTAACAACAGAATAAATGTTATGCCTCTTTCGACACGTTATCCGCAAGGCGGTGAAAGAAGATTGATTTCATCTGTAACAGGAAGGCAAATCAATTCCCACATACTTCCTGCCGACGCAGGTGTAATTGTATTAAACATTGCAACAATCATCGCTATCTATGAGGCAGTAAAAATGAATATGCCTCTTGTTCACAGAGTTGTTACGCTAACAGGTGACGGTGTTAACGAACCGGGTAATATGGATGTTCCACTTGGTATTTCTCATAAATATTTGGCAGATGAATGCGGCGGTATCAAGGATTCGACAGTTAAAATTATTTCAGGCGGACCTATGATGGGCATGGCTATGAACAGCCTTGATTATCCTGTAATCAAAACATCTTCGTCAATTTTAGCCATAACTCATGATGACGTAGAAAAAATGGAAACAAGTGCATGTATTCGTTGCGGCAGATGCGTAGCTGCATGCCCGGAAACTCTTGTTCCGCAGCTTATGGCTCAGGCTGTAATTAACAAAAACTACGAGCAATTTGAAAAGCTTTACGGTATGGAATGTATTGAATGCGGTTGTTGCACATATGTTTGTCCTGCTAAAAGACCGCTTACCCAAACATTCAAGCTTGCCAAAATCAAAGTACGTGAAAGCAAAGCGACAAAATAAGGAGGGGTAATTATGTATAATGTTTCTGTTTCACCGCATATAAGAGATAAGAGTTCAACTCAAAAAATTATGATTGATGTATGCATTGCCCTTATTCCGACCTTAGCTTTCGGTGTATGGCATTTCGGTGCAAATGCGTTAATTGTAATTATTTCATCAGTAGTAAGCTGTGTATTGAGTGAGCTTATATTTGAATTAATTTATAAAAAACCAATTACAGTATTTGATTTCAGCGCAGTAGTAACAGGTTTAATTATTGCGCTTAATATGCCGCCGCAGATTGCATGGTGGGTGCCTGCGATTGGCGGTGTGTTCGCAATTGTTATAGTAAAAATGCTATTTGGCGGAATTGGTCAAAATATTATGAACCCCGCTCTTGCTGCAAGATGTTTTTTACTTATTTCGTTCACTTCACGTATGACTGATTTTTCAACAGTCGACGGTGTGTCATCTGCAACTGAGCTTGCTCAAATCAAAGCAGGTAATACTATTAATTTAAGAGATGCATTTTTAGGACTTCAAAACGGCTGTATCGGCGAGGTTTGCACACTTGCAATATTAATAGGTTTTGCTTATTTACTTATCAGAAAAGTTATTTCTCCTCGAATTCCGCTTATTTATATGGCATCAACCGTCGTTTTTGTCGTACTGTTCGCACTCGTTAAAGGCAGAGAAATGGACTTCTCAGGCATGGTTAACTTTGCACTCGGAAACCTTCTTACAGGCGGTTTAATGAGCGGTGCGGTATTTATGGCAACAGATTACACAACAAGCCCGATTACAAAAACGGGTCAGGTTATTTATGCAATATTAATTGGATTTTTAACTGCAATATTCAGAGTCCTCGGCTCAAGCGCAGAAGGTGTATCTTACGCTATTATTATTTCGAACCTTGTTGTTCCTCTTATTGAAAAAATAACTGTTCCAAAAGCATTTGGTATGCGTAAGAAAGAGGAGGGTAAGGTATGAAAAATAAATTCTTAAAAAACTGCCTTGCATTGTTTTTAATTACTCTTGTAGCCGGTGTTTCACTTGCATTTGTAAATGAAATAACAAAAGAACCTATTGCAAAAGCGCAGGATAAAGCAAGGCTTGAAGCATATGAGGTTGTTTATCCCGATGCTCAATTTGAAGCGCTTGACAATACAGATGAAATACTCAAAGCATCATCAGCTTCACTTAAGAAGGAAAGCCTGTCGCAATGCACCGTTGACGATGTTTTAAAAGCTACAGATAAAAACGGCAACTTAATCGGCTATGTATTTTCCGCAACATCACCTTCCGGATACGGAGGCGATGTTAAGGTTGCAATCGGTGTATCGGCAAAAACAAATCAGCTTACAGGCTTTACTGTTTTGTCACACAGTGAAACTGCAGGCCTTGGTGCTAAGGCAACAGAGGACGATTTTAAATCACAATTTGTCGGCAAATCTGCAGACGGCATTAATTATACTAAAAACGGCGCTTCAAGCGATAATGAAATTGATGCACTCAGCGGTGCAACAATTACATCAAACGCTGTTTGCGAAGCGGTAGACAGTGCGCTTGCCGTATATAACAATCAGTTAAAGGAGGTTGATTAATTTGAAAACACCTATAGAAAGATTATATAACGGTATTGTTAAAGAAAATCCAACCTTCATTCTTATGCTCGGTATGTGTCCGACCCTTGCAGTCACAACCTCTGCTATTAACGGTCTTGGTATGGGACTTGCAACAACAGTCGTACTTGTTATGAGCAATATGATTATTTCCTTATTAAGGAAGGTAATTCCGGACGGTGTTCGTATGCCGGCATATATCGTTATTGTAGCTTCATTTGTAACAATAGTTCAAATGATATTACAAGCTTATGTTACAACGCTTTATGACGCTTTGGGCCTTTATATTCCGCTTATCGTTGTAAACTGTATTATTCTCGGCAGAGCAGAAAGCTACGCTTCAAAAAATAAGGTTATCCCATCTATATTTGACGGTCTCGGTATGGGACTTGGCTTTACTTTAGGTTTAACGTCAATAGGTATTGTTCGTGAACTTATAGGAACAGGCAAAATTTTTAACCTTCAACTTTTACCTAAATCTTATGAGGGTGTATCAATCTTTATTTTAGCACCCGGCGCATTCCTTGTTTTGGCATTTTTATGTGCACTTCAAAACAAATTCGGTGCAAAAGGCGCTAACAGGCACGTTAAAGACGAAACTGCCTGCGGCGGAGATTGTATGCACTGTAATTCGCTTTGCAAGGAAGCAGAAAATAAGGAGGTAAACAAATAATGCTAAAAACCTTATTTCTTGTTTTAATGACAACGGCACTTATTAATAACGTTGTGCTTAGTCAATTTTTGGGAATTTGCCCGTTTTTGGGTGTTTCTAAAAATGTAAAAACCGCTGCAGGAATGGGCGGTGCAGTAATATTTGTTATTACAATTGCAAGTGCGGTTACAAATCTTTTATACACTTTCGTAATCAACAAGCTTCATATTACATATCTAAATACAATAATTTTCATTCTTGTAATTGCAGCACTTGTTCAGCTTATTGAATTGTTCTTAAAAAAATATGTTCCTAAGCTTTACCAAGCGCTCGGAGTTTATCTTCCGCTTATTACCACAAACTGTGCAGTATTAGGTGTTGCACTTACTAATGTGCAGGACAATAATAATTTTATAACATCTGTTGTAACCGGCTTTGGAACAGCAGTCGGCTTTGCGCTTGCAATTATAATTATGGCAGGCATAAGAGAAAGAACTGAAAACAACGATTTTCCAAAAGCATTTAAAGGTACTCCTGCTGTATTATTAACAGCATGTCTTATGGCTATTGCTTTTTACGGCTTTGGAACACTTAAATAGAGGAGGGGAGCAATATGGATATTAAAAGTATTATCATTGCCTCAGTGGTTGTTGCCGCTGTAGGACTTATTATTGCCGTTCTTCTCAGTGTTGCCGAAAAGGTTTTTCACGTTGAAGTAGACGAAAAAGAAATTAAAGTCAGAGAAGCACTTGCGGGCAATAACTGCGGTGCTTGCGGATATGCAGGCTGTGACGCTCTTGCTAAGGCGATTGCCAAAGGTGAAGCACCCGTCAATGCTTGCCCTCCTGCCGGCAAAAAGGGCGCTGAAAAAATAGCAGAAATAATGGGCGCTCAAGCAGGAGAGTTTGTTAGGCAGACTGCATTTGTTAAATGTTCGGGAACCTGTGAAGTAAGGCACCAAAAATTTAATTATTACGGCACGAGAACGTGTACATCTGCATCCGTTGCGCCCGGCGGCGGTGAAAGAAGTTGCCAATACGGCTGTATGGGATACGGCTCTTGCGCAGATGTTTGCGATAATCAGGCAATAAGAATTATTAACGGCAAGGCAGTTGTTGACGAAGAACTTTGCATCGCCTGCGGTAAATGCGTTAAAGCCTGTCCGCTTAATCTTATTGAAATTGTACCTTACGATTCTAAATTTAGGGTTCAATGTTCAAACAAACAGCGTGGCAAGGTTGTTAAGGATAATTGTCAGGCAGGGTGTATAGGTTGCGGTATGTGCGAAAGAAATTGCCCTAATGATGCAGTAAAAGTTATTGATAATGTTGCTAAAATAGATTACAATAAGTGTACCGAGTGCGGCTTATGTGCTCAAAAATGTCCGACTAAGGTTATTAAAGAATTTATAAATTAAAGAGAGGAGGGGACTTATGAAAAAAATTGTTTCAATAGTCCTCTCCTTTACTTTGTTATTTACTTTGTTTGGCTGTTCAAACAGTAAGTATACCAAATTCTCAAAAAGTTTTTTAAATCTGTTTGACACTGCCTCAAGTATAACTGCTTATGATACCTCGCAAGCTGAATTCAACAAAAAATATAATAAGTTATACGGTGAAATTAAAGGATATTCCGAACTTTACAATATCTATAATGATTATGATAATATTGTAAATCTAAAATATATAAATGACAATGCATACAAAAAGCCTGTTAAGGTTGATAAAAGAATAATTGAACTTTTGACCTATGGAAAAAAGGCATATAAAATCACAAACGGATATGTCAATATCGCTATGGGAAGTGTTCTTTCAATATGGCACGATTACAGGGAAAAAGGGGAGTCACTTCCTCCTAAATCAATGCTTACAAAAGCAAGTGAGCATACAGATATCAATAATTTAATTATAGACAAGGAAAATTCAACTATATTTTTCAATGATAAAGAATTAAAACTTGATGTAGGCGCAATTACCAAAGGATTTGTTTGCAATAAAATTTATGAATACATAACTCAAAACAATGTTTGGCAAAGCGCAGTTATTTCCCTTGGCGGCAATATAATCACAATCGGAAATAAGCCTGACAAAAATGATTTTGTTATCGGAATTGAAAATCCAAATTCAAATGAATATTTAGACAAAATTTACGCAGATGATAATACAAGTGTAGTTACAAGCGGCTCGTATCAAAGATATTACACGGTCGACGGCAAAGATTATTGCCATATAATCGATAAAAATACATTATATCCGGCAAATTATTTTAAATCAGTAACAGTTATATCAAGCGACAGCGCACTTGCCGATACGCTTTCTACGGCGCTGTTTTGTATGGATTTAAACGCAGGCAGGAAATTAGCCGAAAAATATAATATTCAAGCTATTTGGCTTGACAAAAACGATAAAATCACAAAAACCGATGGTGTTAAAAGTGCAAAACAAAAAAAGAAAAAATGATATAATATTAATAGCCGTTATCATTGCATTAGCAGCGTTAATTTTCATCTTAATCAACAGTTTTTCGTCAAACGGCAATAAGGTTATAATTGAGCAAGATGCAAAGCAAATAGCCATTCTTGATTTAAATAAAAATCAGGAATATAAGATATATGATAAAAACGGTAATATTTGTAATACCGTCATTATCAGCGGCGGTCTGGCTTCGATGAAATACGCAAATTGCAAGGATAAAATATGCGTTAATCATAATAAAATAAGCAAAAATAACGAATCAATAATTTGCCTGCCAAACAAGGTAATTGTAACGGTCGTAAGTGATAAAGGCAGTGACGTTGACGAGGTGGCAAGGTGAAAAAGACTAATATTAAGCGGCTTTGCACGCTCTCATTAATGATTGCGCTTGCGTTTGCGTTTTCATATTTAGAATCATTAATACCGTTCAATTTCGGCATACCCGGCATTAAACTCGGCATTGCAAATCTTGTAGTTATTGTTGCATTGTATACAATGAATGCTAAGGACGCTTTATTTATATCAATTATCAGAATTTTGCTTTCAGGCTTAGCCTTCAGCGGTCCATTTGCAATGATTTACAGTTTAATCGGCGGACTGCTTTCATTTTTAGTAATGTTTGTCGCCAAAAAGAGTAATAAGCTTTCACCAATCGGTGTATCTGCTCTCGGCGGAACAGTCCACAATTTCGGTCAAATACTCGTTGCCGCCGTCGTTATGCGAACCTACAGAATTATTTATTATTTCCCGATATTAATGATTGTCGGGCTTGTAACAGGCATTTTTAACGGAATTATTGCAGATATAATCATCAAACGAATTGCTAAAACAGGAGATACACAATGTCAATAGGATTAAAAAGGGGAGAAGTATCAATTGAAAATCACCAAATCGAATGGGAATTTTCTGCAAAAAATACTATTGACATAATCAAAAACACATTAAATAATGACATTGTTGACGCCCAACATATGAAAATCAATTAGATACTTTTCTAAACGTTCTATGGATGATTGTTTTAATCTTATGAATGGTGGGGATTATGATTTTTAATGAATAAGTCAGAACGAGAAAAAGTTTTACAGTATTGGTACTTGAAAGATTTACGGCTTACCGATGACGTTGTTACATACGAGGATAGATACAAAATCCGAAAATGTGACGAAGCCGACCACTTGGAAAGTATCATTGCCATAACTCGGCAAAAAAATGTTTAATGAGGTTATGCTTGAGATTTTCCAAATACTCGAGCTTGGACCTTATGACAAAAGAATACTTAAAAATAAAGAAAATAGGGGCTCTGAATGAGCTCCTATAGCTGTTTTATTCAAGTAAATAATAGGGATGAAATATTGACATAACTTAATTTTTGTGTTATAATTGCACAAAATAAATATTTTGTGCAATTTGGGGGAATTAAAATCATAATTATTCCGTTTTGAAATAAATTATTGATATTTAACATATCATACTGATAATATCCGCAAGCAACGATTAAACTATTCATTTGTAGCTATTTAGTTATTTTGAAACGATAATTACATTACTTAAAAAGTTTCTATCAAATAAATGGTTTTATATTAACTGCTATAACGCATATAATAAACTAATTAACTAAAATTGCCAAAATGTTTATTTAATTTTAAGGAGTTAATCTGATATGCGTAAAGAAGAATTCAGTACATTACCAAAGCTTGTACAGCAATATTTAGTTTATATTGAAGCTATCAAAGGTCACAGCGAAAAATCTGTACTTGAGTATGCTTCAGACTTACGTACCTTTTTCAGATACATAGTCAAATTAAAAGGCTTATACAGTTTTGATACAGAGGACGAAAAAATCGACTTGTCCCCTATTGATTTAAATTTTATACAGAGTGTAAATCTTGAAGATGCATATCAATTTATGATTTATTGCAAAAACGTAAGGCAAAACAACGAAACTACACGTGCAAGACGTGTAATAAGCATCAGAAGATTTTATGCTTATTTGACAGACAATTTAGGATTGCTCGAAAAAAATCCTATGAAAAATCTCGACATTCCGAAAACAAAAAAATCATTGCCTAAATATTTGTCACTTGAAGAAGCCGAAAAGCTTTTGTCGGTTATAGACGGCAAATACAAAGAGCGAGATTATGCAATGATTACGCTGTTTTTAAACTGCGGAATGCGACTGAGTGAGCTTGTATCAATTGATTATAACGATATAAAAGCTGATGGTACACTCGTCATAACCGGTAAAGGAAACAAGGAACGAACTGTTTATTTAAACCAAGCGTGCATTAATGCTGTCACCACATATATGAAAGTAAGGCCGCACGACGGTGTAAAAGACAGAGCGCTGTTTTTAAGTTCTCGCAATCAAAGGATAAGTAACAGAAGCGTTCAGCATATTGTTGAAGAATATTTAAAAAAAGCGGGATTGGGTGACCGTGGTTTATCGGTTCATAAGCTAAGGCATACAGCAGCAACACTTATGTATCAGCACGGCAATGTTGACGTATTGCTTCTTAAGGAAATACTCGGTCACGAAAATCTCAGCACCACGGAAATTTATACTCATATCAGCAATGACGCAACTAAAAAAGCCGTTGATTCTAACCCGTTATCAAGCGAAAAACCTAAATGGTAACAACACTTTTCAAAAGCGTTTCAATGAGTGCACAAACGCCCGAAAAAGCAATTATAATCAAACCATAAATCAAAAATTTTCTTAATGTCGGCTTGACCTCTAACTTATAATCAAGATTATTTTTTGTTATATTAACTATTTGCTTTGACATATTGCTGCTTGTTTGGATAACAAAAATCAAAACAGTTAGAAAAAGCGCAGCAAAGGGCGCAATCATAAGAATTGTATAGCCTACACCCTTTGCTTGATAATTTATGTAAAAATATGCGGCCTTCATTCCAACCTGAATTCCTATAACGCACGGAATAATGTTTATTAAACCGTATCCGATAAGGCAAAAAGCAAGAAAAACAGTAATTAAAAAAAGCGACAAATAATTACAAATATTTTGGCTGAAAAGTTTTGAAAAATTTGCATTGCTCGGCTTTAAAACAGAATCAAGCGCACTGCTTTGAAGAAGCCTGTAAAGAACAGTTCCTATTGCCAATGAGCAAGCATAAAAAACAATTGAATATATAACTGTTTTATTATCAACAATGATTTTTTCAATGTCGGTTTTCTTTTCATTTTCATCTTCTAAATTAAATTCCTTTTTAAGTTCAATAGGAATATCGTTCAATTTTAATCACCTTCTCTTCCCTGCTGACATAACCCCTGTTACAAATACTACTGCAATATTTATTGCCAATGATATAAATAATTGAACGAACTCCTTGCCAAAAAATATAAAATTTGCAAGCGTAAATAATACTAACGGTATAATCGACAAAAATGACAAGAATAGTATATTGTTTTTAAAAGGCTTAAGACAAATAAAAGGAACTATAAAAGACGTCAGCGCACTAATCAAATAACCGGCATATTTACAATACGATAAGTCCAAATCAAGTTTAAAAATTATAAATGAAGCAACAGATGATATTAATATTATTGACGTCGTAGTTAATGCTAAGGATTTTACAATAAATTTAATAATAACACTTTTTACGTTAAGACTGCTTATTTTAGGCATAATAAAACCCCCTGAATAATTAATATTCAAGGGGTTATTTTTTTAGAACAATTATTTATTATCCTTTTTATTTGAGCCGTCCTTTTCAGCCTTTTTAGCTGCCTTTTTTTCTTTAGCAGCTTCTCTTGCAGCTTCAACTTCCTTTTGATGCTGCTCGTTCTTAGTTCTGTTAGTATTAATTGCCCAGCGTTCAATTTTCATCTTATTTCTGTCAGCACCGGTTTCAATGATAAGGTCGTTTTCACGAATTGTAACAACACGTCCTACAATACCGCCGATTGTAACAATCTCATCGCCGATTTCAAGAGTATTTCTCATTTCCTGCTCTTCTTTTTGACGTTTCTTCTGTGGACGAATCATCATAAAATACATAAGTGCGAACAACACAACCATAAGAACAATCATTTGTATGCTGCTTGTCTTTTGATTAGCAGCTGAGCCTGAAGCTGCATTTTGCGCAAATAATAAAATTGATTCCATAAAATTAATTTCCTCCAATTATATGATAAAAAGTATTATAAATTAAATTTATATGATTTGCAAGTCTTTTCTAAATTCTTGTATCAAGTTTAACACAAAATTCATTTTTATAGTCCGTAAATGTACCGTTGTCTAAGTTTTCTCTTATCTCAGCCATAAGATTATTATAAAAGTAAAGATTATGAATAACGGCAAGGCGCATACCGAGTATTTCATTGCTCTTAAACAAATGACGAACATACGCTCTTGAATGTTTTTGGCAAGTTGGACAATTACATTCTTCATCAATAGGCTTACCGTCACGTTCATATTTGGCATTATTGATGTTTATTATTCCTTTTTTTGTAAATAAATGACCGTGACGTGCATTTCTTGACGGCATTACACAGTCGAACAAATCAACGCCTCGGCTGACACCCTCAAGAATATTACCCGGAGTACCGACACCCATAAGATATCTCGGCTTGTTCTTTGGAGCATAAGGTTCAACAGCAGATATAATTCTATACATATCCTCTTTGGGTTCTCCGACTGCAAGGCCGCCGATTGCATAGCCGTCAAGTTCCATTTTTGCAATTTCTTTCATATGCCAAATACGCAAATCGTCATAAACACAGCCTTGGTTTATGCCAAATAGTAATTGGTTTTTATTAATTGTTGTATCAAGAGAATTAAGCCTGTCCATTTCCTTTTTGCAACGTTCAAGCCAACGAAGTGTACGCTCGCAAGCCTCTTTTGCATATTTAAGAGTTGCAGGATTTTTAACGCATTCATCAAATGCCATTGCAATCGTTGAACCTAAATGAGACTGAATTTGCATACTTTCCTCAGGTCCCATAAATATTTTTCTTCCGTCAACATGAGAATTAAAAGTTACACCCTCTTCGTTGATTTTGTTAAGTTTTGCAAGGCTGAAAACTTGAAATCCGCCACTGTCGGTTAAAATAGGCCTGTCCCAATTTGTAAATTTATGAAGCCCACCCATATCGTATACAAGTTCATCACCCGGACGAACGTGAAGATGATAAGTGTTGCAAAGCATTACCTGACAACCGATATCTTTTAAATCCTCGGTTGAAAGACCGCCTTTAATTGCGGCTGAGGTCGCAACGTTCATAAATGCAGGGGTTTGAACAGTTCCGTGTACTGTTTCAAACTGCCCTCTTCTTGCTGTGCCCTCTTGTTTTAATAATGTATATTTAGCCATAATTTCCTCTCAAATCTTAAAGTATATCAGCAAATAAACATAGCATCGCCAAAGCTGAAAAATCTGTATTTTTCATCAACTGCGATTTTGTATGCGTTCATTACATGGTCATAGCCGGCGAAAGCAGAAATAAGCATAATGAGTGTGCTTTCAGGAAGATGAAAATTAGTAACAAGTGCATCTATGCATTTAAATTCGTAACCCGGATAAATAAATATGCTCGTGTCATCCTCATCTGCACAAATACAGCCATTCTTAGTAGCAACCGATTCAAGCGTTCTACAGCTTGTAGTACCTACGGAAATAACTCTTTTTCCGTTTTTCTTAGTTTCATTAATCAAATCGGCAGTTTCCTGCGGCATAATATAATGCTCCGTATGCATAGTATGTTTTGTGACATCATCAACCTTTACAGGTCTAAAAGTTCCAAGCCCTACATGAAGCGTTACATATCCGATATTAACGCCTTTTGCTTCAATTTCCTTAAGCATTTCCTTAGTAAAATGCAGACCTGCGGTCGGTGCGGCAGCAGAACCTAAATGCTCGCTGTAAACAGTTTGATATCTTTCCTTATCAGCAAGCTTTTCCTTAATATAAGGCGGAAGTGGCATTTGACCGATTTCATCCAAAACAGCATAGATATTGGCATCACAATCAAATTTAATAATTCTGTTGCCGTCATCAAGAACGTCAATAACCTTGCACTCAAGCTTTCCCTCGCCAAAAACAAATTCCGTTCCTACTTTTGCTTTTTTGCCCGGCTTGCAAAGACATTCCCACACAAGTGTTTCCTTTTGTTTCAAAAGCAAAAATTCAACTACAGCTCCGGTTTCTTTTTTAACACCGAATATTCTTGCAGGAATAACTCTTGTATCATTAAGAATCAAGCAATCGCCGGGATTTAAGTAGTCTGTTAAATCCTTAAAAATTTTGTGTTCAACCTCACCCGTTTCTTTATTTAAAACCATAAGTCTCGATGCATTTCTCGGCTCAATAGGGGTTTGAGCAATAAGCTCTTCGGGCAAATCATAATAAAAGTCTGAAGTTTTCATCATATTCTCCGTAAATTTTGATTGACATATATATATAATAAGTGTTATTATATCAAATAAGTACGGATGAGGTAAAAAACCTTAAGCGCACTTCAACCGTCAACAAGTATTATATTGCATATTATCTTGTTTTACAAGTTATTTTTTTAAGGAGATTACAGACTATGAGTAAAAAGTACAATGTCGGCATCGTCGGCGCAACAGGTATGGTAGGTCAAAGATTTGCTACTTTACTTGAAAATCACCCTTGGTTTAACGTTGTTTGCCTTGCAGCATCTTCAAGAAGTGCAGGTAAAACCTATGAAGAAGCTGTTGGTAAAAAATGGTGCATGGATACACCTATTCCTGAAAATATGAAAAACATTGTTGTAATGGACGCAACAAATGATATTGATAAAATCACTTCACAGGTAGATTTTGTATTCTGTGCGGTTGATATGAAAAAAGATGAAATTAAAGCTCTTGAAGAGGAATATGCAAAGCACGAGTGTCCGGTAGTATCTAACAACAGTGCTAACAGATTTACACCTGACGTTCCTATGGTAGTTCCGGAACTTAATGCCGAGCATATCAACATTATTCCTGCACAAAGAAAAAGACTCGGTACAAAGCGTGGCTTTATCGCAGTAAAATCAAACTGTTCGCTTCAGTCTTATGTGCCTGCTCTTTTCCCTCTTCAGGAAAAATATCCTATTAAGAAAGTACTTGTTTGTACTTACCAGGCTATTTCAGGCGCAGGAAAAACATTTGAAATATGGCCTGAAATGATTGATAACGTTATTCCATACATCGGCGGTGAGGAAGAAAAGAGTGAAAAAGAGCCTCTTAAGCTTATGGGTAAAATTGTCGGCGACGAAATCGTTTCTGCAGATTCCCCGGCTTTCACAGCTCAGTGCATTCGTGTTCCTGTTTCAAACGGTCACCTCGGTGCAGTATTTGTAGAATTTGAGGATAAGAAGCCTACTAAGGAAGAAATGATTAATATTTGGGAAAACTTCTCAGGCAGAGCACAGGAACTTAATCTTCCGTCTGCTCCAAAGCAGTTTCTTCACTATTTCACGGAACCTGACAGACCTCAGATTCATTCAGAAAGAATGCTTGAACACGGTATGGCTGTTTCTATCGGCAGACTCAGAGAAGACACACAATACGATTATAAATTTGTTTGCCTTTCTCACAACACACTTCGTGGTGCAGCAGGCGGTGCCGTTCTTCTCGGTGAGCTTCTTGCAGCAGAAGGTTACTTTGACTAATATATTTGTAATAAATTTGTTAAGGAGATAATCATTATGAAAAATCCTATTTTTACAGGTGCAGCAGTTGCTATTATCACTCCTATGAATGAGGATGGAACTGTTAATTATGATGAATTTGCAAAGTTTATTGACTTTCAAATTGAAAACGGCACCGACGCTATTGTAGTATGCGGTACTACAGGCGAAAGTTCAACACTTAAGGTTGTTGAGCACAACGAATGCATCAGGTGGTGCGTTGAATATGTAAATCACAGAGTTCCTGTTATTGCAGGAACGGGTTCAAACAGTACCGCTTGTGCAATTGAAATCAGCCAAGAGGCTTGCAAAAACGGCGCAGACGCTCTTTTACTCGTTACACCTTACTATAACAAAACAAGTCAAAGAGGTCTTATTGCCCACTACACTGCCATTCACGACGCAACAAACCTTCCTATAATTCTTTACAATGTTCCGTCAAGAACAGGCGTCAATATTAAGCCTGAAACTGCTGCCGAGCTTGCTAAGCTTCCAAGAGTAAACGGTATTAAGGAAGCTTCGGGTGACCTTGACCAAGTAGCTAAGATTCACGAACTTTGCGGTGATGAGCTTAACATTTGGAGTGGTAATGACGACCAAATTTTTGACATTCTTGAGCGTGGCGGAAAAGGCGTAATAAGCGTTCTTTCTAACATTGCACCTAAGGAAACTCACGAAATTGTTGCTTCATACTTAAACGGCGACAAGAAAACATCTAAGGAACTTATGGATAAGTACGTTAAACTTGCAAAGGCTATGTTTGTTGACGTCAATCCTATTCCTGTAAAAGAGGCCGTAAGCCTTATAGGATTTAACGCAGGTCCTTTAAGACTTCCTCTTATTGAAATGGATGAAAGTAACAAGAAATACGTTAAAGAAACAATGGAAGAATACGGCTTAGTAAAATAAGTATAAATAAGGAAGTAAAAAATGACTAATTTAATTATAACAGGCGCTAACGGTAAAATGGGCAAAGTTATTCAAAGCATTGTAGCAAATCGTAACGATTGCAACATAGTTGCCGGTGTTGACCTTAACACAGAAGATAACGGGCACTTCCCTATTTACTCTTCAATTTTTGATGTCAAGGAAAAAGCAGACGCCATTATTGACTTTTCAAATCCCGTGCTTCTTAACGATTTACTTTCCTATTCCGAAAAGACCTCTACACCGCTTGTAATTGCAACAACCGGATACAGTGATGAGCAAAAAAAGCAAATCTCAGATGCTTCAAAAAAAATTCCCGTGTTCTTTACTTATAATATGAGTATGGGTGTTAATCTTCTTGCAAATCTTGCTAAAAAAGCTGTTGAGGTTCTCGGCAATGATTTTGATATTGAAATTGTAGAAAAGCATCATAATCAAAAAATTGACGCACCGAGCGGTACGGCTCTTATGCTTGCAGATGCAATGTGTGAAGAAATCGAACAGCCTATGAAATACGAATACGACCGTCATTCAAAGCGTGAAAAACGTACTAAGAATGAAATCGGTATTCACGCAGTAAGAGGCGGAACAATTGTTGGCGAGCACGAAATAATTTTTGCAGGCCGTGACGAAATAATTACTTTATCACACTCTGCAAGAAGCAAGGAAATATTCGCAGTAGGCGCTGTAAATGCAGCTGTTTATATGAATGGCAAGGGTGCAGGCCTTTACGATATGAAAGAATTAATTGATTAACAATAAATCATTAACAAGGCAAACTTTTACGGTTTGTCTTGTTTTTTTTATATAAATATGTTTTAATATATAATAAAGTTTTGAGAAATAAATGGCGGTGAATTATATGAATATTCAACAGCTTCGTTGCATAGTTGAAATTGCAAGAGTAGGTTCAATAACAAAGGCGGCTGAAAATCTTTATATGAACCAACCGAACTTGAGCCGAACTGTAATTGAATTTGAAAAAGAATACGGCATTACTCTTTTTATACGTAATTCGCAAGGTGTCATCTTAACCGACAGCGGAAAGAAAGTTGTAGAGAAAGCCGAAGAAATCATAAAAAAAACAAACGATTTAAACCGTTTCTTATATAATAACGATAAGGAAACAATAAACGTGAAATTGGCTGTTCCCCGTTCATCATATATCAGTGTAGCATTTTGTAACACCATTGAAGCCGTCGAAAACAATAAGCTCAATATTTCTTTCAAAGAATGTAATAACACAGATGTATTAAACGACGTTATGATTAACGGCTATAATCTCGGAATTATAAGAATTCCAACAGAGCTTGAAGCAAAATATAAAAAGATGATTACGTCTAAACAAATGCAATTTCAGGAAATTTGGAATTTCAAATATAAAATTTTGTTTTCACAAAATCATCCTCTTGCAACAAAACAAAAGCTTCAATTTAACGATTTAAAAGAATATTCGGTGTTACTTCACGACGATGAATATATCCCCTTTGTTTCAAAAGAAGAAATTAAAAGATACACTCCCTCGCACGATTCTCAAAGTAAAATTCTGATTCAAGAACGTGGAAGCCAATTTGATATTCTTTCAAATCTGCCTAATACTTATATGTGGACCACCCCCATTCCGAAAAGTCTTCTTGAAAATCATAAGCTTGTAACTAAAAAATGTATTGATAATAAGCAATCTTTTTCCGATATTCTGATTTATCCTAAAAATTACACATTAACTGACTTTGAAAAATTGTTTATTGAAAATGTTTTTGAAATTAAATATGAGCTTGAAAACGGCAATAATACGGTATGAAATCGTATTATTGCCGTTTTTTTACAATTTATAATATTAATAAATTGTAAATATTAAATCGACAATTATATATTATTTAGTATATTTATAAGAAATTGCTATTAATATGATAAAATTTTAACAAATAAATGATACAAATTTAACAAAGGTGTTCAATACTGACATATGTCAGTTACTATATATCATTAGTGATATGTAACATATCATATTTTATATTACTATTATTATTCTATTTGTGTTAAAATTCATAGCGGAAAAGAAAAAATCCATTAATTAATAAATTATTCTATTTAAGGAGGAATAATCACTATGGTAGATTTCGAACAATGGGAAGGCTTTGAAGGCTCTCTCTGGAAAGAAGAAGTAAATGTACGTGACTTCATCCAGAAGAACTATACAGTCTATGACGGTGACGAATCTTTCCTTGCAGGCCCAACAGATGCAACAAATAAACTTTGGGGTATTCTTCAAGGTCTTCAAAAGGAAGAACGTGCTAAGGGCGGCGTACTTGATATGGAAACTAAAGTTGTTTCAGGTATCACTTCTTACGGCCCGGGCTACATCAGCGAAGCTGACAAGGACCTTGAAAAGGTTGTAGGTTTACAGACAGACAAGCCTCTTAAGAGAGCATTTATGCCTTTTGGCGGTATCAAGATGGCTGAGCAGGCTTGCTCAACTTACGGTTACGAGCCGGATCCTGAACTTCATAAAATTTTCACAGAATATTGCAAGACACATAACCAGGGTGTATTTGATGCTTACACTCCTGAAATGCTTAAGGCTCGTCACAACAAGATCATTACAGGTCTTCCTGACACTTACGGACGTGGCCGTATCGTAGGTGACTACAGAAGAGTTGCTCTTTACGGTATTGACTTCCTTATGGAAGAAAAGAAGCATGACTTTGCTAACTGTGGCGACGGTACAATGACAGACGACGTTATTCGTCTCAGAGAAGAAATCACAATGCAGTACAAAGCACTCGGTCAGATGAAGAAAATGGCTGAAAGCTACGGCTATGATATTTCTAAGCCTGCTAAAGACGCTAAAGAAGCTGTTCAGTGGTTATACTTTGGCTACCTTGCTGCTATTAAGACTCAAAACGGTGCTGCAATGAGTGTCGGCAGAATTTCAACATTCCTTGACATTTATATTGAAAGAGACCTCAAGGCAGGCAAACTTACCGAATCAGAGGCTCAGGAACTTATTGACCATCTTGTAATGAAATTCAGAATGGTTAAGTTTGCAAGAATCCCATCATACAATCAGCTTTTCTCAGGCGACCCTGTTTGGGCTACACTTGAGGTTGCAGGTATCGGCGTTGACGGTCGCTCAATGGTAACAAAGAATGACTTCCGTTTTCTCCATACTCTTGAAAATATGGGTCCTTCACCTGAACCAAACCTTACAGTTCTTTATTCATCAGCACTTCCTGACACATTTAAGAAGTATGCTGCTGATATTTCTATCAGAACAAGTTCAATTCAGTATGAAAACGATGACGTTATGAAGCCGGTATGGGGCGATGACTACTCAATTTGCTGCTGCGTATCAGCTACACAGACAGGTAAAGAAATGCAGTTCTTCGGCGCAAGAGCTAACCTTGCTAAGTGCCTTCTTTACGCTATCAACGGCGGTGTTGACGCTAAGACATTTGACCAGGTTGGTCCTAAATACAGACCTATTACATCAGAATACCTCGATTATGACGAAGTAATCGAAGCTTATGACAGAATGATGGATTGGCTTGCAGGTCTTTATGTTAATGTTCTTAACCTCATTCAGTTTATGCATGATAAATACTATTATGAAGCTGCTGAAATGGCACTTATTGATACAGATGTAAGAAGAACATTTGCAACAGGTATTGCAGGTTTCTCACACGTTGTTGACTCTCTCAGTGCTATTAAGTATGCTAAGGTTAAGACAATAAGAAACGAAGACGGTGTTGTTGTTGATTACGAAACTGAGGGTGACTTCCCACGTTACGGTAACGATGATGACAGAGCTGACGAAATCGCTGTATGGCTTCTCAAGACTTTCCTTGACAAGATTAAGAAGCATCACACATACCGTAATTCAGAGCCGACAACCTCTATCCTTACTATCACATCAAACGTTGTATACGGTAAGGCAACAGGTACAATGCCGGATGGCCGTAAGGCAGGCGCTCCTCTTTCACCGGGTGCTAACCCATCATACGGTGCAGAACAGAGCGGTCTTCTTGCTTCTCTTAACTCTGTAGCTAAGCTTCCATACGAATGGGCTCTTGACGGTATTTCAAATACTCAGACAATCAACCCGGGTGCTCTCGGTCATTCAGAAGAAGAAAAGATTAACAATCTTGTTCAGGTTATGGACGGTTATTTTGACCAGGGTGCTCATCACCTTAACGTAAACGTATTCGGTACTGAAAAGCTTATCGATGCTATGGAACATCCTGAAAAAGAAGAATATCAGAATTTCACAATTCGTGTATCAGGTTATGCTGTTAAGTTCATTGACCTTACTAAGGAACAGCAGATGGACGTTATTTCAAGAACTTGCCACGACAGAATGTAATTATTAACTTATAAAGGATTTGTTGAAATTGGACGGTAAAATTCACAGCATTGAAACTTTTGGTCTTGTTGACGGACCGGGCGTAAGATACGTACTCTTTTTGCAAGGTTGCAATATGCGTTGCAAATATTGCCATAATCCCGAAACTTGGAGCTTTGATGATGCGAAATTTACCGTTTCGGCAAAGGATGCATTCAGCAAGGCATATAAGTATAAGAATTATTGGAGAAAAAACGGAAAGCCAAACGGCGGTATTACAGTAAGCGGCGGTGAACCGCTCCTTCAAATTGATTTTGTAACTGAATTTTTCAAGCTTGCAAAGGAAAAAGGAGTACACACCACGCTTGACTCCTCAGGCTCTGCTTTTACAAGAAAAGAGCCTTTCTTCTCCAAATTCAATGAGCTTATGAAGTATACTGACCTTGTTATGCTTGATTTAAAGCAAACAGATACTGAAAAGCATAAAGAACTTACGGGCAGAACAAATGAAAATATACTTGATATGGCAAAATATTTGTCAGATATCGGCAAGGATATGTGGATAAGAAGAGTTCTCGTTCCTAATTTAACCAATGATGATAACGAGCTTAATAATCTTTATAACTTTATTTCGTCACTTAAAACGGTTAAAAAGGTTGAAATACTCCCCTACCACACCTTAGGTATTTTTAAATGGGAAAACCTCGGTATCAAATATCCTCTCGAAGGCTATAAGCCGCCTACAAAAGAAGAGGTTGAAAAGGCAGAAAAAATACTTCATATTGAAAAATAAAATTAACCCTCCTGAATCAATCAGGAGGGTTTTGTTATGCCTATTTTTAATTTGAAATTTTATTAAGTAATGCATAGTCCTTTGCATTTATATATCCGTCATTATTCAAATCAAGATACATATTGTCATTACCTCTTGCTGCCTTAGTATTTACATAATCAATAAATATAGGCAATTCGCTCTTGGATTTTGTAATATTATTATCACAATAAGGGCATTGATAGTTTAACAAGCCGTTCTTTGCATCAACGAATTTATACTTGTGACCTACAGGTTCAATATAATCAACTATATAACTTTTTCCGCAACCGTTACATTCATACATTGTATAGCCCTTTGTTACACAAAATGGACCGATATTTTTCTTAACGTAGCTGTGAATATGGTCATATTTAATATCGTTGTCGGCTTCGCTGTTATCGCTATAATCTGACACACTCGAAAGGCTGTATGTTACAACAGGTGAATAGAAATACATTCCGTCAATACAAAAGTATGAACGAACAGATATACCGTCAGCAGCACTTTCCGCAGGGATATCGGTAAATACTGCATTATATGTTGAAACCGTACCGTCAACAATTCTATTGTCTGCTGATTTAATTAACGAATTTGACTCATTAGCTCTCAAGCGTTCCTTTTTTGAAGAATCGCTTACACCGCTAAAATCATTATAAGAATATACAAAGCCGTATTCAGTATTTTGTGCAAACTCATTAAAATCAAAGCCTATTTTACTGCTGTCAAATGTAAAACCAAAGCGTAATCCGGCATCACTTCTGCGATATTCCCCTGCCTTGGAAACTCCGAAATCGTCACTGCTAATATGATTATATAATGAACTGTCAACGTCTTTAAGTCCCGGAGCATAGCTTTGAGTTATAATATTGCAATTATATTTAGACGGATTTTCAATCTGTGCACTTAATAATAAATCGCAATAAACGTTAATATCGTGAGTAACGTCAAGTGTAAGATATTTAACAGACGGTGCAAAAATAAGCTCGATTGAATTGCATGACATTGTATCATTACTTGAAAAGTTTTTAACCTTCGGTATATAAAGCGTTTTTAAATTAGAACAGTTATAAAAAGCTGCATTGCTTATCCCCTTTAATTTGCCAAAAATAATATTTTCAGCCTTTGAGCCTTCAAATGCAAGCTGACCGATATTTGTGCATTCAGGCAAATTAATCGTTTTAAAATAAGTATATGCAAGTCCCGTTTTGTCAACACGTTCTACTGATGAAAAATCTGCTTTATCTGTAAGCGATGTGCAATTTGCAAAAGCATACGGTCCGATATATGTCACTTTAGAAAGGTTAATATTTTTCAAATTTTTGCAACCGTAAAAGGCTTCATCTTCTATCGATAATCTTTTGTCAGGCAATGTCACGCTTTCGATATTGGAATTTTTAAAGCAATATTTTGCTATTTCGTATATTTCAATACCGTCAATTGTGTCTGGAATAGTAATATTTGTATCATTTCCGAGATAAGCCTTTAGGTAATTATAATTATCTACCATAAATTCACTCTCGCCGTTTTTTAATATGTAATAATCAAGGGTTGTGAATTTGCTGTGGAACGGAGTTCCTGCTCTTGCAAAAGCTACTGCATTTATTCTTGTTGTTTCAGTCAATTTGATAGGCTCGGTATACTTTGTGCCGTTTGTTTTGCTCGGCAATGTTCCGTCTGTTGTGTAATAAATGTCAGCAAGAGTATTTTCGCTTTTAAGTTCAACATTTATGTCATCACGATAGACACCACTTTGCAAATTAGCAGTAATATCCTTGCATCTTGTACCGTTTATGATGTTAGAAAAATTAACGATTCCTGCACCATAACGGCCATTATAGCAATCGCTCTTTTTAAACGGGATTGCAGTTTTCTTTATTTCTTGCTTAACTTGTTCAGGTGTATATTTGCTGTGTTCCATAAGTACATATGCACATGCCGCAGCAGTAATCGGAGTTGATAAAGAGGTTCCGTTTACATATTCATAAGCCGTGTTACTGCTCATATCGGCAGTATAAACATATTCACCCGGAGCAGAAATATCAACACAAGCACCATAGTTTGAAAAAGAGCAAGGCCTGCCATTATATTTCGTTGCTCCCACAGTGATAAGGCTATTATAAAAATCTTGATTTGTTATTTCTTTGTTGTCATTACCAGCGGCAATAACAGCAGTAACTCCCTCATTTGTAAGGCCGTAAATTCCGGTACCTATAGGATTAGTAAATGAACAGTTAATAATATCCGGCTTTTTATTTGACTGTTTAATATATTCTACAACAGAACATATTTGAGAAGATGTACCGTAACCGTTTTTGTCATAAAATTTATACGAGTATATTTTTACATTGTTCGGTGTGCTTTTAGCTATAGCACCGGCTACATTTGTACCGTGACCCAAAGTGTCCATTTCATCACCGCTGTTTTCGGTACTGAAATCAACCTTAGTACGCACAACTCTGTATTTTAATAATTCGTGGTTATAATTTACGCCACTGTCAATCACAGCTATATTTATTGTCGGCTTGATTCTTGCAGTATAATAATCAACGGCAGAAACGGCGTCGGTTTCCTCATAAGCCCACTGTTCAGGCCAATTTCTGTATTGAGGCAGCGTTGTTAATTTTGTATCACATAATTTTACAACCGAATCATTATTAACAGTGTAATTTAATGCTTTGTATTTTTTCTTGGCAAAGTCTGCTTTTTCTTTAGTTTCATATTGTAAAAAATAGTAGCCAATGCCTTTTACATAATCAATAGCACCGAATTTATCAATGTTGTCATTTGTTTTTACCATTAAACGATTTTTGATTTTATCGCCGTCTTTTGCATTGTTGTAATTGTCATATTCATTGCATAGTGCGGCAATTTCTTTGCCTGTTTTTAATACACTTTGCTTTCTTGCTTCTTCTGCCATAACGCTTGTAAGCGGTGCACATATAGATAAAACAATTATAATCGACAGTAAAACGCTCAGCCTCTTTTTCATACAAACTTCCCCTAATATATTTATTAAGTTAATATTAACATAATATTAAGATATTAGCAATACATATTGCGATATTGACAATATAAAGTTTTTTTGAATTTAACGATAATCAATTCACTGCATAAAAAGTTTGACAACCTTACCCTCTAATACATCAGGCACGCTGATTGACTGCGGGCAATGATTTTTGCATTTATTGCACCAAGCGCAGGCTGTCGGATTGACCTTATAAGAGTTATATTTATCTCTGCCCGAATTGATGTCAATTTCACCTGAAATGACGCTGTTATAAAGAGAGAAAAACGAACTGATTTTAATACCCTTTGGGCAAGGTTGGCAATAGTCACAGCCCGTGCAGGAAATAACCTCGCTTTTGTTAATTATTGCGGCGGCCTTTTCGCAAAGGGAATATTCAATATCAGTAAATGGCTTAAAATCAGTTAAAGTAGAAAGATTATCAAGCATTTGCTCTGCACTGTTCATTCCGCTTAAAATTGTGATTATGTTTTTATGGCTCGCAACAAAACCCATAGCCCACGAGGCAGGGCTGTTATCAGGCTTTAACGATTTAAACATATCCGATATCTCGTCATTAACCAAAGCAAGCTTACCGCCCCTTACAGGCTCCATAACGATTGTGGGAATACCTGCATCTTCAAGTATTTGGTATTGCATCTTTGCATTTTGATTTTCCCAATCAAGATAATTCATTTGAATTTGAGCAAAATCCCATTTATGAGCAGATACTATATTTCTTAAATCGTCAACCGTTCCGTGAAAAGAAAAGCCGATATATTTAATCTTATCCTCTTTTTGCATTTGCTTTAAAAAATCATAAGCGTCGAAATTTTCGCACTTTTCAAAATTTTCCTTATCAAGAGAATGAAGAAGATAAAAATCAAAATAATCCATACCGGTTCGCTCAAGCTGTTCGTCAAACACACGCTTCATATCCTCTTTAGTATCACACATCCAAATAGGTAGCTTATCGGCAATAAAATATGTATCTCTCGGATATTTTTTTAACGCATAACCTATAAAGGCTTCGCTTTTACCACAATGATACATATATGCGGTATCAAAATAGTTCACTCCGTTTTTATATGCCAAATCAACAAGACTTTGCGCCTTATCATAATCAATATTAGGGTTTGATTCTCTTTTTTGTTCGGTTTCGCACGGCAGTCGCATTGTGCCCAAACCCAAAAGAGATACATTTGTATCCTTAAATTTTCTTTTATCAACCATCATATATTCCTCACTAAAAAAGGCAGGAAAACCAAAGTCCCCTGCCCGATTAATTATTATTCCTTAGTCCAAGTAACACCCTGCGGTGTATCCTTTAAAATGATGCCCTTAGCTTTAAGCTCGTCACGAATACGGTCAGCCGTTGCCCAATCTTTATTAGCTCTTGCTGTCTGACGTTGCTCAATAAGTGCTTCAATATCAGCGTCAACGTCGTTGCTCTTTCTGTTATAAAGAATACCGAGCACATCGCAAAGTTCGTCAAACACATCAGCGGCTGTTTGACAAACATTTTTAGAAACTTCCTTATCAAGGATAGATATATTAATATCTTTAACAAGGTCAAAGATTGCCGCAACACCGTCGGCAGTATTAAGGTCGTCGTCCATAGCCTTAATAAATTGCTCTCTGCGGCTGTTTATGCGGTCGATAAGTTCAGTATCGTCAGCTATGTCTTTAGCGTTTTTAATAGCAAAATCAAGGCTTTCACGGCAAGTATAAAGTCTTTCAAGAGCGCTTTTGCACTGTTCAATTATTTCAAGGCTGTAATTAATAGGTGAACGATAATGAGATGAAACAAGAAAGTATCTGATAACTTCATAACCGTAAACATTAGCAATTTCACGAACTGTTTTGAAATTGCCGAGTGATTTACTCATTTTGACGTTATCAACATTAATATAGCCGTTGTGCATCCAATATTTTGAAAAAGTGCAACCGTTTGCGCACTCACTTTGCGCAATTTCATTTTCGTGGTGAGGGAAAATAAGGTCCTGACCGCCGCAATGAATATCAATTGTATCGCCTAAATATCTTTTATTCATAGCAGAACATTCAATATGCCAACCCGGTCTACCCTTACCCCAAGGCGACTGCCAATAAGGTTCGCCCTCTTTTGCAGCTTTCCAAAGAGCGAAATCAAGAGGATTTTCCTTTTTCTCACCGATAGCAATTCTTGCGCCCGACTGCAAATCATCAATAGGCTGATGGCTTAATTTGCCGTAGTCCTTAAATTTAAGAGTTCTGAAATAAACGTCGCCGTCAACTGAATAAGCGTAACCTTTTTCTTCAAGAGTTTTGATTATATTAATAATCTCATCAATATTCTCCGTTGCCTTTGGGTGAACTGTTGCTTTTTTGAAATTCAATCCGTTAGCGTCAGTCCAAAATTCTTCAATGTACTTTTTAGAAATTTCCTCAAAGGTACTGCCCTCTTCATTTGCACGTTTAATAATCTTGTCGTCGACATCGGTAAAGTTTTGAACAAATTTTACATTGTATCCTCTGTATTCAAGGTATCTTCTTAAAACGTCAAAAACACAAAGCGGACGAGCGTTACCGATATGAATATAATTATATACCGTCGGTCCACAAGCATAAATTTTAACTTCCTTAGGGTCATTTGGAACAAACTCTTCCTTTTGACGAGTCATTGTATTATAAATCTTCATTATTTTTGCTCCTTTAATTTTTCAATTTCTTCTTTAAGTTTTTCAATTTCAGCCTGATTTTCTCTAATCAAATTCATTAGCGGATCAGGAATATTGATTTGGTCAAGGTCATCTACCCTTTCGCCGTCAATCCTAACTACCTCACCCGGAACGCCGACAACAGTACAATTAGGTTCAACATCCTTAACAACGACTGCGCCTGCGGCGACTTTAGCATTTCTGCCGATAGTAATAGGTCCTAAAACTTTAGCGCCGGAGCCTATCATAACGCCGCTTTCAATAGTTGGGTGACGTTTGCCGACATCCTTGCCGGTACCGCCAAGTGTTACACCCTGATAAATCATAACGTCATCGCCGATTTCAGTTGTTTCACCGATAACAATACCGTTACCGTGATCAATGCAAACTCTTCTGCCAATTGTAGCACCGGGGTGAATTTCGATACCCGTTTTATGCGCTGAACGCTGACTGATATATCTTGCTATAAAAGGCATATTATGATTTAAAAACCACTTTGCTCTTTTATGGCTTTGAAGCGCCTTGAATCCGGGGTAAAGAAGCACTATTTCAATAGGACTTCTCGCCGCCGGATCGTGCTCCATAAAGCTTTTAATATCCTCTTTAAATGAGTCAAACATATAATATAATCTCCCTTACAGATTTCAATATAATAAAAACAAAAGCCCCTGTCAAATTGACAGAGGCAATAAAATACTGCGGTTCCACTCTTGTTTATACTCAGGCTGCAAAATATACAGCTTATGCCTATAACGTGGCAAAACGGCTTAAAATACTAAATTCCTTTAAGCAACTCCGCAGTGCATTTTAGCAGTTTATTTATAAAGCCTCACAGCAAAATGGCTCATTCTCTGAATAAATAACTAACTGCTTACTTCTCTGCATCACAGCTTTTAATATTAAACAATTATTTCTACTATTATTATATATATTTTTTTGAAATTTGCAACAATTATTTTGTTTTTATTAAATGCCAACCGTCTTTAGCGTAAATAAGACCGCTTAAAACCGCAACAACGCTTACAACCCAAAATGCAATAGCGCAATAAACATTGAGCCAAGGAGTTGTAGTTGTGATGTCAGCCGCACCCTCACCGATTGCAAGAAGAAGGAAAGTCATACCTGTTGTTGACATTTGAAGAAACGTTTTGCACTTACCAAAACCGTTTGCGGCAATAACCTCACCGTTTGCGGCGGCAAGCATTCTTATTCCTGCAACGAGAAATTCCCTTGCAAGCATAAGAAGGATACAAAGCTCTGTATGCCAACCCATATTGATAAATACAAGATAAGCGGCAAAAACGAGAGTTTTATCTGAAAGCGGGTCCATAACCTTACCAAAATCAGTTACAAGACCTTTTTTTCTTGCAATAATTCCGTCAGCCTTGTCACTCATACATGCAACGAAATATACAAGAAGTGCCGCAACCCAATGGTATTTAAATTCTATAAGTGAAAATGCCATTAAAAAAGGAATACAGCAAAAACGAAATACTGTTATTTTATTTGGTAAATTCATACTTTTTCTCCAATCAAATCATAGCCGTCACAGCCTGTAATTTTAACATTTACAAACTCGCCGATTTCAAGTTTATCATTACTCTTAAATATTATTCCGCTGTCAATTTCGGGAGAATCAAAATAAGCTCTGCCGTTATACATACCGTCGTCAAACGAATCAACAATAACCTTATATGTATTGCCTACTCTCGCTTTATTAAGTTGCTCGCTGATTGAATACTGAATATCCATCAAAACGTCGGCACGTCTCTTTTTAACTTCCTCGTCAATTTGATTATCGTATTCGGCGGCAGGAGTATCCTCCTCGGCAGAATATGTAAAGCAACCCATTTTGTCAAATTTAATTTCCTTAATAAATCTGCAAAGTTCCTCAAAATGCTCGTCACTTTCACCGGGAAATCCAACCATAAATGTTGTACGAAGTGCAAGATTGGGAATTTTTTCCTTCATTTTGAACAGAAGGTCTTTAAGTTGCTCATACGAGCCTGTTCTGTGCATAGCCTTTAATATATTTTTATCACAATGTTGAAGTGGAATATCAATATATGGGCAAATTTTTTCCTCACTTGCAATTACGTCAATAAGCTCGTCGGTAACTCTGTCAGGATAGCAATAATAAAGCCTAATCCACTCAATGCCGTCTATCTTAACAAGTTCCTTTAAAAGACTTGCAAGACGATATTCACCGTAAAGCTTTAAGCCGTATTTTGTGGTATCCTGTGCAATAATTATAAGTTCTTTAATTCCCTTTTCGGCAAGATTTTGCGCTTCCCTAATAATATTCTCCATAGGGCGCTCTATATAACCGCCACGTATAAGCGGAATTGCACAATAAGAGCATCTGTTGTCGCAGCCGTCGCTTATTTTTAAATAAGCCCAATGCTTAGGGGTAGAAAGCATTCTGTCACCCTCAAGCAAAAGATACTTTTTATCAGGATAAAAGCTTGTTCTTACACCGAGCAAAGCCTTGTGACAAACTTTAACAATATCATTATCCGCACCGATACCTATTACCGAATCAACTTCGGGAATTTCTTTAATGATTTCATCCTGATATCTTTCGGCAAGGCATCCTGTAACAACAATAGCACTGATAATCCCTGCCTTTTTATATTCGGCAACTTCTAAAATAGTTTCAATAGCCTCACGTTTAGCATCTTCAATAAAGCCGCAGGTGTTAATAATCATAACGTCGCTGTCTTCAATGTTTTGCGCTATTTCAAAGCCGCTTTTATTTAATTTTTCAAGCATTACTTCACCGTCAACCTGATTTTTAGGACAACCAAGTGAAATCATACCTACTTTATTCGTCATATTCTTCTATCCTGTAAAATGCCGATTTAATATCCGAATAGTAAAAACCTTTTCTTTGAAGTGCGGCGATTACCTTTTCTTTCCCGTTTTCCTGATTAAGCTTTGTGGCATACTTTGATTTAATAAGTTTGATAATTGTTGAAATATTATCAATTTCAATAATTGACAGTTTTTCATCAACAATCTCCCTATCAATACCACGTTTAAAGCACTCTTGCTTAATATTAGCTGTTGAAAACTTTTTTACCTCAAGTAAATATTCAATAAGCCTTTGGCAATACTTTTCGTCATCAAGATACCCTGCTTCGATATATCTGTCAACTGCTTTTTGAGCACTTACCTCATCAACGGATTTTAAAAGCTTTGTTTTAAGCTCTTTAACGGAATAATCACGCCTTGATAAATAGTCGGCACATTTATTTAACGCTTTTTTGTAATTTATTTTAACAAGAAGAGCCTGCCACTGCTCATCATCAATATCTGCTCCGTTTGAAATATAATTATCAAGCCAACAGTTTTCATCAGTAGTGGCGGCATATTCCCCGTCAAGAAAGAGATGAACCTTAGTTCCTCTGCCTTTTTGATGAGTTAAAATCATCAGTCCTCATCATCCTCAACCATAATGTTGATTTTAGCAAGTGCTTCCTCACGTGTAATCTTTTTTTCTGGCTTAGGTGCAGGCTTAGAGGCATTAGCCTTTGCTACACGTTCTTCCTTTGCTTTTTCGATATCCTCGGCAATTTTATCCTTAATCTTCTGCTCAAGTTCAGCAGCAAGTTCAGGTTCATTTTTAATAATTTCTTTAACATTATCTCTGCCCTGACCGAGCCTGCGGTCACCGTAAGAGAACCACGAGCCGCCCTTGTGAACAATATCATACTGAACAGCCATATCAAGAATTTCGCCAACCTTGCTAATGCCCTCGCCGTACATAATATCAAATTCAGCACTCTTGAAAGGAGGCGCAACCTTATTTTTAACAATCTTAGCACGAGTACGAGAACCGATAAATTCACTTCCAGCGCCCTTTAACTGTTCAATTTTTCTTACATCAATACGCATTGATGAATAAAATTTAAGTGCACGTCCGCCGGTAGTAACCTCAGGATTACCATACATAACACCGATTTTTTCACGAAGTTGGTTAATGAAAATAACTATACAATTTGTTTTATTAATAGTACCGGCAAGAATTCTTAATGCCTGCGACATAAGCCTTGCGTGCTGGCCCACATGGCTGTCACCCATATCGCCCTCAATTTCACTCTTCGGAACAAGTGCTGCAACAGAGTCAACAACAACAATATCAACCGCACCGCTGCTTACGAGTTGTTCTGTAATTTCAAGTGCCTGCTCACCGAAATCAGGCTGAGATACAATAAGAGAATCAACATCTACACCCAAATTAGCGGCATAAACAGGGTCAAGTGCGTGCTCTGCGTCAACAAATGCAGCGTCACCGCCAAGCTTTTGAGCCTCAGCAATGCAATGAAGTGCAAGGGTAGTTTTACCGCTTGATTCAGGACCGTAAATTTCAATTATACGACCTCTTGGTAAACCGCCGATTCCCGTAGCAATATCAAGAGTGAGAGAACCGGTAGAAATAGAGTCAACCTTAAGAGAAGAATTTTCGCCAAGGCGCATAACTGCACCATCGCCGAACTTCTTTTTTATATTTTTCATAGCAGCCTCAAGAGCCGCTTTTTTGTTATCAACTGCCATCAGATAACCTCCTAACATAATTCCCTACTATTATACTAAATTCGATATTTAAAATCAATAGTAAATAAAAAATATGCAAATATTTGTTCTAAATAAAAAAATAGTAAAAAAAGACTTGCATTTTAATAACAATTGTGATAATATATCTACGTTCTAAATTGACAAGGAGGTGTTCGCAAATGGCAAAATGTGAATACTGCGGAAAAGACGTATCTTTCGGCATCAAGGTTTCTCACTCACACAGAAGATCAAACAGAACTTGGAAACCAAACATTAAAAAAGTAAAGGCTATTGTAAACGGCTCTCCTAAAAGAGTTAATGTTTGCACAAGATGTCTTCGTTCAGGTAAGGTTGAAAGAGCTTAATTATTTCGCATAAAACAGCACCGATTTATTCGGTGCTTCTTTTATTTTAAAGAGCTTTGTAAATATGTAAAAGCGCCTTAATCTTAACCCCTAAGGGGGCTTGGAAAATAATTGAATATAAATATAATAAGTATATATTTGAAGGAGATGAGCAAATAAAATGAACATAATCAAAGCTAATAATATAAATCATTCATATATATTTGCTCAAAGAGAGATAAAATCACTTTACGACATTTCCTTTAAAATCGAAAAAGGCGAATTTATATCAATTGTCGGTATGAACGGTTGTGGCAAAAGCACACTTGTTAAACACCTTAATGCACTTATTCCTCTTCAAAGCGGTGAGCTTACAATCGCAAGCCTTGATTGCAAGAATAATAAAAACATATACAAAATCAGGCAGAAATGCGGTATGGTATTTCAAAATCCCGATAATCAATTTGTTTCAACAGTTGTTAAAGAGGATGTTGAATTTTCGCTTAAAAATCATGATATAAAATATAATGACAAAACGATTGATGATGTACTTTCACTCGTAGGACTTAAGGGCTTTGAAAAAAGAAATATACTCTCTCTTTCAGGAGGTCAAAAGCAAAGGCTTGCCCTTGCAGGGATACTTTGCGTGAAGCCTGATATTATTATTCTTGATGAGGCAACCTCAATGCTTTCTCCAAATTCAAGAAAAGAGGTTTTGGATATAATTCTAAAACTTCACAAAGAAACCGATATAACATTTATAATAATTACGCAGTATGCAGAGGAAACGGTAAATGCTGACAGAATAATTGTTATGAATGACGGTAAAATCATTTTAAGCGGCGTTCCTGAAAAAATATACTCAAACGAAGAACTTATAGAAAAATCACAAATTTCACTTCCCTATTGTGTTAAAATATATAATGATTTAAAGAAAGCGGGAATTTTCCTTGACGAATGTCCTTTAAACAATGAAAGATTGGTGGAACTTTTATGCCGATTGAAATAAAAGAACTTTCATTTTCGTATGACAGCAAGCCGTTTATTGATAATTTAGATTCAAAAATAGATGATGGCGAAATGGTCGGTATTATAGGTAATACAGGCTGTGGAAAATCAACATTTGTCCGTCTTATTGCAGGGCTTATAAAAAGCGACAGCGGTAAAATAATTATTGACGGCGACGATATTACCAACAAAAAATTTAATAAAAAAATTCTTCGCAGAAAGCTTGGAATAGTATTTCAATTTCCCGAAATGCAATTATTTGAGCAAACGATTGAAAAGGACATATTCTTCGGCTTAAAACAATACAAGTTGACTTATGAAGAAAAATACAAAAGAGCTAAAGAAGCACTTGAGCTTTTAGGTCTTGATTTTGAAAGAATTAAAGATAAGTCTCCGCTTGCTCTTTCCGGCGGTGAAAAAAGAAAAATCGCTGTTGCAGGAATACTCGTTTGCAAGCCGAAATATTTAATTTTTGACGAACCGATAGCCGGTCTTGACTGTAATTCAAGAGATAGCTTTATGAAATTGCTTTTAGCATTAAAGCAAAACGGCACAACAATTATAATCATATCTCACAACACCGATTATTTGGCAGAATATGCAGACAGAATACTTGTTATGGACGGCGGCAAAATTATATTGGACGATAAACCGAATGAAATTTTTAATCAAGCTACCCTATTAAATAATCTTAACATAGGCGTTTGCAATTCAAAGGAAATCGCAAATTTATTAAATAAGAAAGGCTTTAATATTCAAAGTGATATTTTAAAATATGATGATTTGCTAAGTTCAATAATATCAAATATAGGAGTTATAAATGATTGATGTATTATCGGGGACTTATGTAAATATTAGTTCACCAATTCACAACATAAATGCAAAATATAAAATTCCTTGCTTTTTAGCAATGATTATATTAACACTTGCAGCGAAAAGCTACATAGTATATATAATCGATTTTTTGTTTCTTGGCATTTGCATTTTAATTTCAAAATTAAACATTAAGCATTTCATATCGGCAATAAGCAAGCTTGGGTTGTTTTATTTAACAATATTCTTAATGAACGCTCTTTTCTTCGGCAAGGGAGAAACTGTTTTGAGCCTTTGGAAAATCAACATAACGACACTCGGAATAAGGCAAGGAGCAGTGATAGTTTTAAACGTAATATTTGTTATACTTTGGTCTAAATTATTCGTTTTGACCTCCTCACCCATTGAGATAACAAACGCAATTAATTTCTATCTGACACCGCTTAAATTATTTAAAGTTCCAACAGAAAATTTAGCGCTTATATTATCGGTTTCAATTCAATTTGTTCCGACCTTATTAATTGAAGCTCAAAATATAAAAATGGCTCAAATTGCAAGAGGCGCAGAATTTGAATCGAGAAACATATTCAAAAAAGCCAAATGCATATTTCCGCTTATAGTACCGATTTTCATAAACGCTTTTAAAAGAGCGGACGAATTATCGCAGGCACTTGAAGCAAGAGGATATAAAGGAGAAAAATAAATGAATAAAAATAATTTAAAAATTAACAAATTAAGCACAATGAGTGTAGTGAAACAATCAATCATAACCGCTGTATGCATTGCGCTTTGCGTTGTGCTGCCTATGGCATTTCACAGCATTCCTCAGGCAGGTATGATTTATTGCCCTATGCACATTCCGGTACTTATTTGTGGTATTATTTGCGCACCTCAATATGCAATTATCTGCGGTATTGCCGGAGCGCTTCTTTCGAGTGTACTTACTGGTATGCCACCTGCGGCGACGCTTCCGTCAATGCTTGTTGAGCTTACATGCTATGCACTTATTTCATCACTTTTAATGAAATTTGTTCACACGAAAAAATCTGCGGTTGATTTATATATTTCCCTTATCGGTGCACTTCTTATCGGCAGAGTAATTGCCGGTATTGTTAAAGCATTGATTTTTGCTCGTGGAGAAATAACAATTACCGCTTGGGCAACGTCATATTTCGTCACCTGTCTTCCGGGAATTATTATGCAAATAATCTTAGTCCCTGTTATTTATGCCTCACTCGTCAAGGCAAACCTTATCCCGTCAAGATACGTTTACAGTGAGGAATAAGATGGATAAAAACGAAGTAATCAGTTTTTTCAATATTCACTCAACTACTTGGGATGAAAATATGGAAAAAGACGACAGCAAAATGAATGAAATACTCGACGTCGCAAAAATATCAAGCGGAAAAAGCGTACTTGATATCGCCTGCGGCACAGGTGTTATGATTGATTATTACATTGAAAGAAATGTATCAAAAGTAACGGGCGTTGATATTTCGAGCAAAATGATTGAGATTGCAAGAAATAAATTCAAGAAATATGATTTTATAGATTTTCTTTGCGAGGACGCCGAGGAATTTAATTTCAAAAATCAATATGACCGTGTTATGGTATTTAATGCATTCCCTCATTTTCCGAATCCAAAAGCGCTGATTAAAAATCTTGCAAAAGCCGTTAAATCCGGCGGTACTGTTACAGTCGCTCACGACAGGGGCAGAAAAGACCTTGACAACCACCACAAAAGCGTTCAGGCAAGTAAAATATCTAACGGACTTATCAGCGAAAACGCTTTAGAAGAAATATTCAAATCAGCAGGACTTGTTGATATTTATAAAAAAGCAACCGAAGATATTTATATTGTCAGCGGAGTAAGTCAAGACCTCCGGCTAAGCCGGAGGCTTGAGTAAGCCCTAGAAGGGCTTTTT